>SDBU01000046.1_pt1 | contig 150319 bp, 219 predicted proteins | sample 2277071 | NCBI WGS metagenome assembly SDBU01 (sample SAMN10397929, study PRJNA504765) | marine sediment metagenome | isolation source: marine sediment core GS08_GC12, 126 cmbsf | place: Arctic Ocean: Gakkel Ridge, Loki's castle | collected 2008
TAAGTCTGCTGAAGAAAAAATCGAGGGTTACAAAATTGTTGCTAAAAAACTAAAGGGTAAAAGATACTTTAGTATTGCAATGGGATTTCAGTACCCATTGGATGGTCATGTTCCTGTTATAAGAAAGCAACACCGAATTTGCGTAAAATTTCGCAGTGACATCATCTCAAAGAATTCTAGAGCACATAGGATATATATGGTAGGGAGAACTGCCATCTTTCTCAGTTTTGCTGAAGCATCCAACGAATATCAATATCTTACACCAGTGATGTCAGTAGCAGGGAACGAATATAGGCTGGTTATTGTTCGGAGTGAAGTATCTGTCGATGTGATGGAGGGTACCTATCTCACATGTGGGAGAGAGCGCAAAGTAGCTGCAGGTCGTCATATCAATTTCATAGAAGAGATTGCTTGTTGATAAGGCAGTTTCCAAAAACGAGATACTAATCTTAAATCGAAAGGAGGTCCACAATGATAAAGTTCATGTCCTTCTACACAGGAAGCCAAACCGAACTCAACAAAACAATCAACAAATGGTTAGAGGAAAACCCCGGTATCACTGTCTTGCCATCACATCAACAGTCCTTTCTTGAGGCATGGACATCATTTAAAGAATATAGAACTCTCCGTCCCATGGTATATTTCGTAAGTTTCTTCTACGAGTGTCCTTCCCCTAAAAGTTTACAAACTGACATTCTGGAAGCTACTATCAAGTTAGAAGAAGTAAGGAAATTTCTTGTTAGTTCGAAACATGGTAGTCTTCCAATAGAGGGGAAAATTAAAGCTTTAGGTTACAGTAGTTTAGAAGACCTTGAGGTTCACTACTCTCATCTTGCAAATGCAACGTATAGCAGAGTACCCGAATTAGATAGAGACATTGAGGCCCTGTTTACGGGTTGGGTACTCCGAGGTTTAGAAAAAAACCGGTTCATCAAATTAGGGCAGCTCCAAATCTTAAGTTTGAATGAGTTTAAAAAGCTTCGCGTTTTTGGACCGAAAGTCGTCCAAAAGATGAAGGATCAGATAGTAGAGAACCACTTGGAAAAGCATTTCCCCAATCTATTCTAGTAACAAAAAAGTGAAGTCAATATATGAGAGACTTCACTTTTTTGTTACCTCTTTAATAAACTCCTTTGTTTATTTTTTGTCTTCCCCAACTTTCATATTGTTCACTTTATCTTGTATCTCAGCCCTTTTATCACCTTTAAAAAAGTTACAATAAACTTTATTCCATAACCGTTTAGCAGTAGGTTCTAGACTATGATTCTTGACAACCCATTCCCTTGTTTTTTGTTTTTTCTCCAACAACTCGGAGTCACTCATATTAAGTAATTCTACAAGTCTTTCTCTAAGTTGTTCTGGATTGTTAGCAACAAGTAGAGAACACTCCCCATATTCTCTTCTATATATACCTTCACTTAACATGTTAGTAACTACTATTTTTCCAAGAGCAGCTGCCTCAAGAGCAGTATTACCCCATTCACCAAAACGTTTCTCTTTAAGAACTGGATTACAAGTTTCAATTATTATATCACAACCCTTAAGTCGTTTTATATTCTCGAGCCAGGGAATACGTCCCATTTCGGTAAGACCAATATACTCAAACTTTCTATTTAAAATTGGGTCCTTCTCTAACTCTCGTATTATACCCACAATAGTTGACGTTCCCTTAGCTGAAGTTTTACTTGGAAAATGACCTATCAAAAGTTTGTTACTCTTCAGCTTAAAATCTGGTTGAAAGAAGTTAGTATCTACGGGGTAATAGACCAAAACTTCATTTTTCGCGCCAAGCCCTAACAGATCAGGACATTGTATAATAGATGTATGCACAATGGGGTCAAAAACTGCGTTACACCTCTTAGGTTCTGTACGATACACAGTCCCGCCATGCTGAGCCACTACAAATTTATTACTCAAATCCGCTCCAGTATCTATAAACGTACTAGCGATAAAATGAACAACATGAGCTTGCTCCACTCTACTCCTAAATCCTGGAACTATGTAAGTTGGTGGATATTTACTTGTTCTCTTTCCTTCCGTTATCAATTCAGATATCTGGGCTTGTTCTGGATATAAAAACTTATGCGCTTTCCCTTTAAAAAGTTGAACTTCAAGACCAAGAAGCTTTAAACATTTTGAGAACCTATAACCCGTATTCGCGAAGTCACTAAATGTTAATACGATAGCATCCAACATTATCAAATCCTCCTAACTACAAACTATCAACTTTCCTCTGGAGTTCTTCCCTTTTTTTCCCCTTGAAGAAATTACTATAAACCTCACTCCACAACCGTTTAGCAAAAACTTCCATACTATGATTTTTTACAACCCACTTCCTCGACTCTCGTTTTTGACTTAGTAGTTCGTCTCTGTCCATACTTAGCAGCTTTCTAAGAACTTCTTCTATTTCAACTTCATTATTAGCAATAAACAAAGAACATTTACCAAACTTTTCTTTATACAGTTCTTGTTTTAATGAGTGTGTCACTACTACTTTTCCAAGCGCTGCTGCTTCGAGAGCCGCATTTGCCCACTCACCATATACTTTCCCCTTTTGTTTAATATTACATGCATCAATTATAATATCACATTGTTTAACTCGTTCTAAATTTTCAAGCCAAGGAACTCTAAACTTATCAGCCTTATAAACGGGAACCCCTATGTATTTGAAATTCTTCCCTATTCTAACATCCTGCTCTAGCTTTTTAACCACCCCTAAGATTAAGTCGGTTCTTTTACTCTTCCCTGTACTTGGAAAATGTCCTACCAAAATCTTATTATCTCTAAATCCAAAGTCCGGTTGCAAAAAGCTAGTGTCCACAGGGAAAGAAAGCCAAACCTCATTCTTTGCCCCAAGTCCTAACAAGTCTGGAGTATGGACAATGGTTCTACTAACAATCGGGTTAAAAACTATATTTGTCTTCTTAGGTTCCTGACGAAACGTAGCTCCACCATGCTGAGCCACTACAAATTTATTACTCAAATCCGCTCCAGTATCTATAAACGTACTAGCGATAAAATGAACAACATGAGCTTGCTCTACAAATAGTCTCAGTTTAGGAGCTTTAACTACTATTGGAAACCGGCTTAGTACTTCCGCATTCGCTATCACCTTATTTATTATTTTTTGTTCTGGGTATTTAATTAGATCATTTGCTGCTCCCCTAAAAAACTGTACTTCGAGTCCGATAATTTCTAGACATCGAGAGAATCGGTATCCAGTATTAGCCCAGTCATTAAGTGTTAACATTAAGACATCCATTTATAATTCCCTTCTAAAAAAACTTTTTGTAGATTTTGTTCCATAACCGTTTAGCAGTGGCTACTCCCTATCTGCTAAAATTCTAGTTATCTTAATAGCAGTCTTAATATTCGAGTCTACTTTTTCTTCTACTAAATTCCTGAAATATATCATAGCATATATAAGATTGTCCTGTTCATTAAAATGGGGATGAGTATCTATTTCAATCAATTCGTCAGGCAAACTCCTATATTTCTTGTTATATAATGTAACCCTAAGAGAACTGCGCTCTAGTGGGTTGTATTTTATAGTACCCTTTTTCCCATAGAAATTAATTGTCATTTCCTTACCTGGAAAGTTAGTGCTTACATCAATTCGTCCCTTGGAAAACACTAGAGAACCGGTAGTACAAATTCCATTATGATAAATATGGTCTTCAAAAACAAAGTCAAGCCGGTCAAGATCCATAAACATATCGAGTACTGAAAGATGGTGCGACGCAAGTAACCAATATACATCGAGATCCATAAAACGACCAAGATGTTTTGTACTCATTTCTATATATTCAACTTCTCCTATCAAACCTATGTTCTCTTGTATATATTTTATAGAAGGTGAGAACGTCTGAATATAATCAACACCTATTCTTACGTTGTTATCCTTGGCTATCTGTTCTAATTCAAGGGCTTGACAATAATCAACAGTTATTGGTTTCTCAGAAAATACATGCTTATTGTTTTCTAATGCTTCTTTCACAACCTCATAATGTGTCTTAATTGGTGTAGCTACTATAACACTTTCCACTTCTTTATCATTCCATATAATATCTTTATTAAACTTAGAGTCAGCCACATACTTCAAGTCAAAGAAACCAGAAACATACTGTTTTATCTTACTTCCCCAATAACCACAACCGATAAGTGCTACTCCCATTTTTTATACCCCAATCTTATCATCATATCACCAGCAATTTCCCAAAACTTCTTCGTTGTCTTAGAATCCCATTCACTCCAATGTGGAAATCTCCCCTCCTTCAAACCATGATATTGTAGAGAGTTAATTTTACTTTCTAACATCAATTTTAATTTCTCTTCATTTAATCCTTTTAAATTAAGAAATTTCACCATTTTCAAAATATCTAATAATGGGTTTGACAAGCCCAAATCAACCGTTATCCAATCTTTGTTTGGTATATTGTTTAGGTTCTCTAAACATATCTCGTTCATTTTAGCCCAATAATATGAACACATCTCAAATCTCGTTAAGTCTTCCCACTCATTATATAATGGTTCTCCTTTTTTAGGTCTTGGTCTTGCGTAGTCAGGAAGGAAGGGAGGTTTCCCATGGCGATAAACTTCACGAATCTTCTTAGCTACATCTGAAAGAACAACTTTATCTTTACACTCAACATAGACAGAACCATTTTTTTCAGTATGCCAATTTATCATAGACTTTACTACATCTCTACCATCTCTAATAATGAAAACAAGTTTACATCCTAAGATTTCATAAAGAGATGGCGTGAAAGTATTATAAGAGGGGTCTTTCTCTCCATATACTTCAATTCCCTCTTTTTCTTTCTTTTCGATTGTTGGTAACAACTCTGACTTAATCCATTTATCAGAACTTTTTAATTTCCCTCTCATTAATTGTCCTGTTATGATTTGAGCATTTGGGTGAGGTTCTACTGCGCATTGACAATTCGTAGCTGCATCACATATGCGAGCCAACATGGTTGACCCTGACCTCATTGCTGAAACTATAAAGAATATATCCATTATAGAAGACCTTCTATTATTTCTTCAAGTTGTTTAAACCTGTTATTAATACTATGATTCTTTCTAACAAACTCCATGCCAGATTTCCTTATTTTTGTATACTTAGTAGGATCGCCCAAACATCTATCTATCTGTGAAAAAACACTTCCTTTCGTCACAGGAATATAATGTTCATGAGGAACGAATCCCATTTTCTTTGAGTCATTGCATTCATCTGCTAACAACAATGAACCCGCGGCTGGAATCTCCAAACGCTTTCCAAGAACATAGTTATATTCTTTACTTGCCGAATCAGTAACACAACAAAAATATGAATGGAGAAGTTTAGCAAATCTGTCACCAAAATAAATACGTTTATCTTTAACTAAAGACGGCTTTACAAAGGAACCAGGACTTTCGACATATACAACTTTTTTTGGATCTCTATTATCTCTAATGAATTTTCTCAAAGGATAAACTTGAGGTTCTTTTCCTCCAATAGTTCCTATTAACAAACATTGAACTTTAGGGTTCTTATTAAATTTCAAATCTCCGTAACGCTCATAAGGACCGAAAAATTCAGGAAACCAAACAGACTTACTAACATATTGCGGAAACCATTCTCTGAATTTTTCATCACAATTAGCTAGAACTATATCAAATCTATCCCACGTCTCACGTCCTATTCCAGATTCTTTAGGAAAACGATGTCCAGCAACAAACCCTCGACTCGTATGTGGATCTTGTAAAAACGCTATAATCTTTACACTCCTTTTTAAATCTATAAGTTTTCTTATTGACTCTATACTCCAATAGTGAGGAAGTGTTGTTATTATAACTACATTTATATCTGACGAAATAATTGAATCTTCAACAGTCTGAATAGTAAACCCAAGGTTGTCTTTTAACATATTCCATAAACATATGAAGCGGTCGTTAACATAATTATTAAAATAAATAGCCGGAACTAAAATTGTTCCCTTAACTTTTTTGTAACTCATAATATGCTCGATTTATTTCCAACCCCATTCTATTACACCTAACTTCGCGATCAAAACACATTCTCTGACAATCCCATTTCGGGTTCTGGTTATTAACTATCATCTGGTTAAACTCATTTAGGTCACTTGTAATTTTTCCCAATCTACATTGTTTTGCAGTCGGAGTAGCTGTAGTTGAGCACTTATATACATATCCATCAGCACCGAACGTAATTTGGTAATATCCATATAAGCATTTTTTAAAATCAAATTTATCTATATCAGTAAACTCAGGACCAGTATAAAAGATATATGGTCTATCATCCTTATTCGACGAAATAAATTCTTGTAATAGCTCCCCATATTTGATATTTCCTGGAGTCTCTATTTCTCTCTTATATTCTCTTATCTTGTCAAAAGGTTGGTTATAATTTCCAAATGGAATAGAGAATCTTAAACTATCAACACCAAGGTCTTTTGCTATTGAAACAATAGAAGCAAAGTTCTCATAATTTCCACTAACAGGTGAAATAAGATAACAAAGTCTTATTGCATGACCTCCACCCTTTCTCTTTCTTATCTTACAAGCCTTTCTAACACCTTCAATAATCTCATTAAATATATTATACTTCTTTGTTCCTTTGGTCTTTCCCCAACTCCAAGCAAATCCTGCGTCAAGACTTATAGACAAATAATCAACACTATCTGTTGATAGTCTATTTAACTCCGTAAGCCAACCCTGGTTTTCTTCAAGCCAGTTTAATAACGAGCCATTTGTATGAATACCAAAATGATTTCCATGTTTTTTTGTCATTGCCAAAAATATCAAATAGTATGGATTCAATAATGGCTCAGTATAAGCACCACCATATATATGAAACGGAATAGATCCCTTCAGCTTATTTAGAAGTTCGAGTGCGTCAAGTTCCCATGTACCCAAATCCCTTATAAAGAGCTTTCCAGCACAATGAGGACAAGAAAGGTCACAAGGTCTTTTATGATCTCCTGGTAAATGTATTTCAAACTGTCGTGGATATATTAGCTCTTTATTAAAAAAGACAGACGTATCCCCTTTTAAATGAGTCATTAACTGATCATAATATCTATATTGTTCCGGTCTGGGGTCTATCATAATTTATCCATATAAATCTTTTTCTCTAACTCTTTTTATAGTAGAAGAGATCTCAACCTTCCCTTTAGTTAAATTTTCCCTAACCAACTTCTTTGCAATTTCTTCCCAACCATCCATTGCAAAAAACTCTTCTCCAGTTAATTGATAAGACTTCTTAAACTTTTTCCATTCTTCTCGTATTATATCAAAGCGTTTATTATTCATATTCCACTTTGGCAAGTTTCCAATCATTTTATTATAAAGGTCATATCCCACCCTTAGAGTTAAATTATCAGGGTAAAGCTTAAGTCCTTGTTCAAAAAACATCTTGAATTGATTTATTCCACTTTTTGACTTTTTAAAATATCTTGGAAGAGTGGCTCTCACTTTCCCATACATTTCATAGGGTGTCCATATTGGATGGTGTATTACTAAATACTGCTGGATACACTCTCGTTTTAAACCTGTTCTCTTAGATACTTTATCAAAAAAATCACTGTCCCAATGTAAACCCACACCACATCCATCATGTCCTGGTCGATACTTATTTTGTAGAACATTCATATCCATGACCCAAACTCCAGAAGGAGCTGGTCGTAACATTACATCATCACTAAAGCAATCAAACATATAAGCGTCTTTTCTCTTCTTCATAGTCTTTAAATATATCTTAATCAAATTGGGTTTCATCATAGCGTCACCTGTAGTTGTGATGAGAATATCACAACCGCATTTATATCCATAATCTATCTCGGCAGTTATGCCATTTTTAGCCCCACAAAAATTTTCAATAACTACTATATCATCAGGAAGTTGAGTTTGCTTTCTAACGGAATCAATCGCAAGGTTTATCGTAAGTTCATCAACATATAAGATTGTTACAACTACTTTCATTTTCTAAACCTCTTTAAATGTAAAACCAAAATCTTTTGCAAAGTTTGAAGTCTATCTTTCAACTCATAATAACTTCTAACAGATAAAAAGAGTCTTACTAAAGACATAACATTAAAGAAGTATTGATCGAATGCAAAACCAGGAAGTCTTTTATATTCTTCTTTAATAAAGTTCTTATTAACATATACAGCATTAGTAAAATCTCGTGAGTCATAATTATGCCAGTCTGCATCTTCCACTCCACATTGTTCTTGTAACTTCGTTCCTGGATATGGAATGGGTAAATAGAATTGTGTAAATAAAGCCTTGACCTCCTTAGCGAATTTTATCGTGTTTAGTACATCATCTATATCTTCATTAGGGAGACCCAATATAAAACTAGCTCCAACATTAATACCCACTTTCTTTATTACCTTAACAGCTTCTCGATTTTGTTCCACAGTAGTTCCCTTCTGTAATAAGTCTAATGTTTCTTGATTACCCGACTCAAGACCGAGAGTTAACTGATAGCAACCAGCTTTCTTCATTAACTTTAATGTCTTTAAATCGACACAATCAGACCTAGCGTATGCGTGCCAATTAACCTTGATATTTTCTTCGACTAATCTTTGACAGAAACTCCTTACCCATCTTTTATTAACTGTAAATGTTGAGTCTTGAAAAAGAAGTCCTTTTGCGCCATACTCATAAACTAATGTTTTTATCTCTTCAATTGCTCTATCTATATCTTTATATCTAACGACCTTTCCAAGAATGAAATTTGCGGAACAAAAAGAACAAAGAAATGGACAACCTCTACTTGCATAAAAACTATAAGTAGGTAACACTCTATAATTTCCACTATGAGGTCGTCGATATAGATCCATCTTCAATAATGAATAGTCTTCCATCGGAAGGTTATTAACTTTAACAAAATCTTTAACTTTATTGGTTAATACAACCTCTCCACTTTTTCTATATGCTATATTAGGTATATCTTCTATTAACTCCCCTTTTTCTAACTGTCTTACAAGAGATAAGAATGTAACTTCTCCCTCACCAATTACTATATAGTCTAATGAGGAACATTCTTCTAATGACTCTAATGGACGCACGGTTGCATGAATACCACCCAAAACGGTAACAGTGTTAGGGAGAGCTTCTTTAATTACTCGAACAGATTCAAATGCCTGTGGAACTGTAAAGGTAAAACTGGTAACTCCTACTATATCATAATTTCCCTTTATTGACACCTCTAATAATTCTCTAACTGACATCTTTTCTGCTACACAATCTACAATATCAGTTTTGACTCCATTCGCTTCTAAATAAGTTGCTACACATAGAAGACTATATGGAAGGATATATCCCACTTTACCAAATATTGCTCTTAAATCTTTCTCTGGTTGAGGTGGGTTTATAAGAAGTACTTTCATAACGCTTTATCCCTCCAGTGCATAAACTCGATGTCCCTTACTTAAATAAATTTTATATCCTTGTTCTCGCAAGAAATTACTTACTTGAAAAGCGCTTTCTTCTATATAGCAGTTGATAATAAATCTTGGTCTATCTTTATAAATCAGATCCGACATCCCTATAAGAGCTTCGAGTTCCGATCCATTCAGATCAATTAAAACTACGTCAATAGTGTTGTTATGCAAATGAATCTCACCCAATATTTCGTCTACTGTGGTTACTTCTATAGTCTCTCCAGAATCATTCTCGACAAAACCCGGAATAAATGACTTCCTTTCATCTTCAGCATCAAACAAAGTAAGTCTCTTTGTTGAAGACCAAATACCTTGTCTTATTGAGTATACATTCAAGACTTCATTAATATCAAGATTTTTCTCAAGAAAGATATAGTTCCTCTTACTACCTTCAACAGATATTATAGATCCATGTTCCCCTACTAACTCTGACAGCCTTATAGAAGAGAATCCATAATATGCGCCAAGCTCTAAAATAGTCTCTCCTTTACGTATTGGAAACTTTTGATATAAGGATTCTCTTTCTTCCTCTGTTATATCAATTATGTCAATAATCTTTTCATTTCTCTCTCTCCAATGTGGGTTTTTATATTCTTCAGGAAACACTCTATCGACTTCCCAAATGGAAATACCATAATGTTCTTTAATATCTCTCTCTACTTTCTTACTATCAGAATAGAACAGACGACCATTACTTAGTTTAACATAAAAGTAGCCGTCAATCTTTCCCTTTTTAACTATATCAATGATCACGTTTTCAGTCATTTTTACTTATTCTTATAGTTAATCTTAAATGTACTGTTAGATTCTAACCAAGCTTCAGTTGCAAGAGATTGCAAAACAACCTTGATATCTTCAATTGATTTGGGGACATAATCCGGAAAGTAATTCTTAATCTCTTTATTCCATAATTGGAAATAGTCAACAAACGGTGGAGGAGTTTTACCTCTATCAATAACAAAATTAGGAATAAGATCTCGATAAGCCTCTCTTAAAAAATGTTTTTGGGGTGGTTTATAGTACTGTAATGTTTCTTTCCAGTCTATTTCTCCATACGGAAACTCTAAATCCATGTTAAATTTCTTATGAAGATCTTCATATGTAGGACGAATATAAACCAAATGACTCGCCCAAGCTTCTATATAACCTCTATCAACATATCCTCCAAAGTGCTCGTCTGCACCGTCTGCACCATACCCCGTTTTTCTCCCATCTCTCCACGCCTCTCTCACCATGTACCATACCCAAACATTATATCTTGGACGCTCAAATCCTACTAATATTTCGGGTAACTTTAAAACAAAGTCTTCAACTTGAACTTCTCTATGAACTGTTTTATAATGGTCAGCAACTCTTCGTGCATCTTCATGTTCATCTCCGTCCATCCCAAACTTACAAGTATATGTATATATATCACCACTACATTTTTCCGTAAGATGATGCAAAAGAATTGTTGAGTCCAATCCACCACTTATATATACAGCAGGTTTATACTTAGGAATTATCTTCTCCTCTACCATTTTAACTATTTCGTTCATTTAGGTTTCCTCCCTGAAATAAAATAACCCGAATATTTATATCCTTCAGGTTGAACAAACTTTATTCTTAACTACCCTGTTTAATTTCAAGGTTCTAATACTGTTTTCCTTAATAAACTCAAGTAAGTTAATAAATATTCTCCTAACACCATCTCCATTTGACTCATATTTGTCAATGTTATTCCTGTCCTCTTTGTATTCGTTATATACCTTTAAGTCACTAGTGTTTAAAAAAATATGGATAGGATGGAAGTCAAAAACCCTCATACCAGGAGTTCTAAAATTAATACTTTCTAACTTGGGTTCCCTTCCTGATAATAAATGTAAATCATCTTCCCAAAAAACCGGAATACGAATAAGCCCGTTCCAATCTCTAAACGGTTTTAAATTCTTCTGTTCCCATAAGAGAATACTACTATCATATTCTAAACCGCTTTCAGCAAGCAAAATAATAAGTGGTGTACTCTGAACTAAGCAATGAGTCCGAACCCCAATAGCTGAGGGGAAGATTTGTTGAAGTCGTTTAATATCATCTTCCAAAGATAGAGTATTGTCAAAACCGGGGTGTATACCAACTTCTACCAGATCGGTATCCCGAAGAACTTTATTCTCGTCGGTACAGAAAAACGTTGACTCAACACCATAACTTTCTAATAACTTAACTGTATATTCAATAACAAAGTCAGGTGCCCAGTCAGTATCAAAGGTTAAAGCTATCATATCTCGCTCAGTATATTTTTGAGTTGTTCAAATCTGTTATTAACGCTATGATGTTCACGAACAAACTTCATTCCCTTCTCTCTTACTTCCCGATACTTCTCAGGATACTTTAGACACTCACTTATCTTCTCAAATACATTTTCTTTTGTTATAGGGATATAATGTTCATATGGAATAAATCCCATTTTCTTTGAGTCATTGCATTCATCTGCTATTAATAATGAGCCTGTAGCTGGAATCTCTAAATACTTTCCAACTACATAGTGGTATGCTGAGGAACAAGTAACACAACAGAAATATGAATTAAGAAGTTTAGCATAGTCATCCTTAGCATACTTCCATGGACATATTTGTTTCTTTTTATACTTTCCAATAGGGTCTGTATAATCGTCGATTTTTGAAGGGTCACCCTTAACTTTAACTAAATGCCGGATTGGGTAAACGTCTGTACTTGTAGCTCCAGATAAAAGACATTTGAGCTTAGGGTCCTTATTGAGTTCAAAAGATGCAAACCTCTTATATGGAGCAAAGAATCTAGGGAAGAATATATACTTACTAATATATTGAGGATATCTCGCTCTAAACTTCTCGTCATTTGGAATTAGCAATACATCCGCTCTGTTAAATAATTTTAACTTAGCCTTTTCATCAATTTTAGGGTGAGGATGAGAATCAACTTGACATACTATAAGTTTGATTCTGGACTTCAAATTAAAAAGTCTTTTATCTGATTTCCCATAACTAATAACCACGTCAATATCCGAAGGTATATTAAGGTTATCAGTAGTTTGTATTTCAAATCCAAGTCTATTCTTCACTATATTAAATAATATAGGGAATCTGTCCACGTGGGCACTAATCAAACTAAAAGGCGGAACTACAATTAGTCCCTTCATAACTATATAACCCCCATATACGACTTAATAGTTTCTTTCAATCCTTTCTCAAGATTATTCTCAAACTCAATACCCAGGTCTTTTAGCTTTTTATTAGCGATATCAAAATTCTTTATGTCTCCAAGTCGTGCTGGTTCGAATCTTATATCTTCTTTCTTCCCCATTAGCTTATAAAGTATTTTTGCAAGTTGTAGGATAGTGACTTTAACATTAGACATAACCTGGTAAGACTCTCCATCCATACTGGTTTCGTTTGCAGCAAGGAAATTAACATTAACAATGTCCTTAACATTAGTGAAATGTCTAACTTGAAGTCCATCTCCATATATAGTTACAGGCTCACCTCTATGTATGTTACGAATGAATATTGGTATAACACCACCTACATCACTATTATCTTGTCTTGAGCCATATACATGATAATACTGAAGTATAGAATAACGAAAATCTGGATAATACTCCTTAAAAGTTCGTAAGTATGACTCACCAGCTAGTTTACTTACACCATAGAAAGATTTTGGTTCTCCTCCCATTGTCGAACCAGTAGAAGCGTGTATAACTTTTTTAACTCCAGCCTGTATTGAGGCGTCAAATACATTGAAAGAACCCCAAGCATTCACCATAAGGTCTCTATACGGATTGTCTCTACATACTGTACATTTAGAAGCAGCATTATGAAATACAACATCTACTTCTTTAAAGAAACCGGCCATCTTCATAACGTTAATAACGCTTGCAAAAATAAAGGTGCAAAGCTCTGGATCCCACCATCCTTCAAGATTCTCCTTCTTCCCAGATACTAAGTTATCTAAACATATAACTCGTTTCTTTTGTTTCACTATCTCTTCACAAATACGACTTCCAATGAATCCCGCCCCACCTGTAACTAGATAATTGTTATATTTGAGTTCGATCATTTATCCTTTCCCTTCTTAACATTTAACTGTCACTTCTTCGAACATCTAAACAGAAAGATCTTGTTACACTTTTTACTACCAGCTACTATTCGTTGTTTGCATTTCGAGAAATCTAAAACCTTATTATAACGATAAGTAACCTTTTTTGGTTGGTCAAATATTCTAACGTGACTCTCTGCGTCATAGTTCGGAACTGAGAATATTACTAAACTGTAACTTGGTATTCCTATGAGCACGTCTATATCATTCTCGATATGTTCCAGTACTTCCATTAACATGAATACTTTATGATCGCAATATACTTTATGGATTATATTCTTAGTGATATCCCCTAATACAAAGTTCATCTTGGGATGACGTCTCTTAACTATATCTAACACTTTTTGTGAGAAGTCAATACCCAGGTAGTTCTTATATCCACGTTTTAGTAAGGCGTCAGTGAGAAGTCCCGTACCGCAACCCAAGTCAACTATAGTAGAACATAAACCAGGTTTTGGAAGAAGATCAATAGCTTCCTTATATAGCCGTTTATATACTTTCATCTTTACCGAAGTCTTCAAGCTTTCATAATCCTCTCCAGTATAGAACTCTGGGCCTTTCTCTTTTCTCATTAACTTCATGTTAATGTTCTCTTCCCAACTATATATAATATCGTATTTTAGAAACTATTTGTCCCCTATTTTCTAATAGTCTTAAACAAGAACATCTTCTGACCTGGTTTCTCTCTCTTATCAACCTCAGTATTGTCAACAAACTTTAATAAATCCTTATATCTAGACTTCACCTCTTCAGAGTTATTAAAGAATCTAACATGACACTCAAAGTCCTTATTTGGGACTGAGAATATAACAATACTCTTACTAGGAATAGAAGATATTAACTTGATGTCCTTATTAATATGTTCCAGAACCTCAAGAATTACAAAGATAGAATGTTTACCAAATCTCTCCCGAATCTTGGGATCTAATAGATCACCCACCAAGAAAATGAAGTCCGGAACTCGTTCTCTACATAAGTCTATTCCATAACTAGAGAAGTCTATTCCAAGAAACCTTTTATAACCTTTTCTATATAGAAGTCTTGCAAATCCTCCAACTCCGCATCCGAGGTCAACGATTGTGTGTTTACTGGGCGGGGGAAGTAATTGGAAAGCTTCCTCGTAGAGGTCATACCACCTATATTCTTTCTTAAAGACTTGTTTGAGGTGACTGTTATAATAGTGTGAATCCTTTTCCTTGCCCATTGTTCATTATCCTTTACTAACCTGAATATTATTTGAAGTAAAAACTTCAAGCATATAATCTACTGTATTCTTATAATCCAAGTGATACTTCCAATCAGAAACTTTCTTTAATTCAAGATTCAACTCCTCTTTATTAGATACTAATCTTATTAATTCTCTTGAGACATCTTTCGCATTTAGAACATTAATAACTGGGTGCAAATCATAATAGTCACCCTGAACAGGATTAAACTCATTTATGGAAGCCATTGTAATACAATTTAGAGCTAAAGCTTCTGTTCCATTCTTTCCAATTCCTCCAACTCGTGGCATAACCTGGTCTATAAATATATGAGACTTCGCCTTCCTTCTAATGCAGTCATAGAATGGAACACCCTCGATATAGTCGTAATCAAAGTCTTCTTTCTCCTTTGCAAGTATTACTCCTTTATCTACAACATCACTCCCTTTCCTTCCCGCTCTTCTTTTAAGTCCAGGTGCGAACGAAACTGTTATCCTCTCATTTTTGGTTATGTCTACATCATCATACTGCATTGTATTTAACAACATGACGTTCTTTTCTGAAAATTTAACTAAGTGTGGTTGTGCAAATCTAACTCCAAATTTGCATTTATCTAATATAGGATTCCAGATAGCTGAGTTCTCTAAATATAATGAACTCGTCAAAAAAATAGAGGGTCTTGTGCGTAACTGTGCAATAAAAGATAGAATTCTTCCTCTCTCAAATTTGTTAAACAATGATTTAATAGTTGCAACCGCGAAGAACATTACTGTGTTTCTAGGTTTACTAGCTTCTTCAAGCCAGAAATCAATATTACTACTATCTAATATTGTTACAATGTTATCGAGTTTAGTTCTTTCATATTTATCTATCTTTAAACACAATAGAACTACATCAAAACCTTGTGATTTAAAAGCCCTATAAAAATTGTCTGACGCACCCCACGCTGGATGTTTAGCTATTAGAATAATCATGTTGATAATGTCCTCCAACTCCGCATCCGAAGTCAACGATTGTGTGTTTACTTGGTAGGAGAATTAATTTAGAAGCTTCCTCGTAGAATCTATATTCTTTCTTAAAGAGCTGCTTGAGTGGACCGTTATAATAGTGCGAATCCTTTTCCTTGCCCATTATTTGTTTTCCTCGCAGTTAGAGTACTCGTGGGGTGTACTTACTGGTAAATTTCCTCATAAGAATATACGGTCTCTTCTCTATCCAGCACATCTTTCCTCTTTCAATCATGCTCTGTATAGGGGAAACCACATAGATTTGTAATAAAACCCTCCTAGTGCGGATCCCTCGTTACACACTCCCCACTTTGCTCTCTATAGAGATTATATGCGCCGCCCCATCACCATCCATATAGAACTTCTCTCTATATTCGCTATCATCCGGGTCAACAACTATCGGGAATGAGTGACCAATACCCGCTTGTCTTTTTAAATACTCCAATAGAGGTAGCAATGTATCTTTAGCAGCCTGTTCAGTACACTCTATTGTTATATAGTGGGATGGTGTCACCCCCTCTTGTATTTGGTTAATATACTTTTGTAACATGACAACTATTCCTCTATGTTATTGTTATCCTTCAATAATCTTAAACATCATCTTGAATCTATGGTGAAAAGTATGTTTGTTTATTGCTTCCTTATATGCTCTCTTCGCCATCACCTTCCTTGTGCTCTTATCTTTAAGGTATTTAGAAACTGTTTCTTTCATTGACTTAATATCATCATCGAAGTAACCAACCATTGACTCATCGAAAATGTTAAGGAGCTCTGGACATCTAACACTTAACAGAAATCGGCAGGTGGCAGGGACTTCAAAGAATCTATTCTTTATATGGTACTTGTCTTTATAACAACTAAGAGAGGAGTTTATAAACGGTAGGTCAAGGTTTATCTTGCTACTGGCATATATATCCCTTTGTTGTGAGTGTGTTGAATAACCGGAAGCGCTTACACCCCTACTTGAGAACCTCTTTCCAAATATCTTGATTCCAAAACTCGCAAGAGCTTTAAGGTATATAACGCGTTTATCTTTCTTTGTCTCAACAGTCGTTTGTGTATTACCGGCAAAAGAGATGTCATATGACTTGTGACTTTTAGTTGGCATATATTGGTCAGGATAGAAACCGATTGGGGCGTAATGTGCATTCAGACCAATACTCTTTAGATAATTACAGTGGTCAATGTTATGTACAAAACAGAAGTCAAACTTCTTCCATATATGATTCTGTTCTGTATATGGAATCTGTGTATTAAGAGTCCCATAGAAAACCAATGGGATCTTCTTGGACTTTATCCAGTCTACAGCCTCTGGGGTAATAACATTGTTTTGAATATAGAAGGGACTTAATAACCATACTAGGTCTGGCCCATATTCCGCAATCTTTTTCTGAGTTACTTGACCTGGTTTCTTCTTATTTCTAACTGTCAGAAACTTAACATCATGTCCTAGAGCCGCCATCTCATTCCCATATCTCTTACGTCTATTTTTATATTCATGATGGATATACACAACTTTCATATTCTAACTCCTCCTTTTAAATCATGCTCTGTAAAGGGGAAACCACATAGAACTCTGGATATATGCGATAAGGATCGGTTCTAACTCCTCTCAATGAATATATACCTAGCAATTTTGGGCGAGTATCTTTGCTTCCTCTCCATCCATTGTTTATTGACTTGACATGATGCGATAATAGCGTGTTCCTCTATAAAGGAATCATAGAAACCCTTTCCCCTAATGACTCTAATTGGTCCGTATCCCCACTTAATGAAAAGGTCTGGTTGAGGTACTGCTGCTGAAATTACGAGCTTGACTTTAAACCCCTTATTAAAGAACTTCCTCATCCAATATTCTAACCCTTTCTCTTTCGGATAGAACTGAGGGTGAAGTTCCATAACAATTTTACATGGGAAGTCTTTCGCCTTAACCATTCCATACATTCCAGCAAATACGCCTACCTCACCACCTTCCAGATCCATCTTTATTAACTCAGGAGGTTGTTTGTCTTTAAAGAAGTTATCCATTGTGTCACACTTAACTTCTATTGCTTCATTCACTGACTTCTTATGAGAGACTAATGAGCCAAGGTTAGAGGCGTTCTTACCAGCATAGAAATTAACTTTACCAATATTGTCATGCATAGCAATGTCATAACACAAGACTCTATCCTTAAAGCTATTCAGCTTTATATTGGCCTTTAGGAGTTTGAAGTTTGCTGGGTCTGGTTCAACGGCATAGACTCTCCCCTTGGATCCAACTAAGTCAGCCATTAACAAAGTCACATATCCGATATTAGCTCCTATGTCCATACAAGTCATTTTGTTTTTGATCTCGGTTCTCAATATATATAGAAGCTCTGGTTCTCGTTCTTTCTTAGTTCCAATTCCCCTTAATGTCTTATGTATTCCGCCCCCTTTAGCGCTTAGTAACATCCTGTACTTACCAACCTGTCTCTCAACGATCTTCATATCTATCCTGTTCCCATTCTGAATTTAATTTAAATCCGGTACAGCCGATCTGAGTAATGTAATCCTCGCCTTATATAAATCTAATTTTATTATTTTGATAAAATATCTGTCAGGGCAAATTCACGTTTTCCCAAAAATTTTATTTTCTAAATCACCATCTAAGACTATAAAAGAGAAGAAACCACACAAGAGCTAAAAGAATCGCAAGCACCCATCTGACAGCAACTCTCCAATCCCAATCAAGTTTGAACCTTCTTGTCCCATCCTTCGGTGAACGGTCATAACAATTTTTGCAAATAATTTTACCATTAAGAGACTTTCTCCACTCCCTCTCTCTCAAAAAATTATCAATATATTCTGGAGTCTTTTTTATCCATTCTACTTTTGTTACTCTATAATCTCTTTCTATTATTTGCCTTGCTGGTGTGATCTCCATGTTACGTCCACATTCTGAACAACTAATAATTATATTACAACCATATCCAAGAACATCGAAGATTCTATTATCTCCCACTTACTTTCCTCCCATGTTACATAATCAACCGAGTTCGAAATCACCATCTGGTTCAACCTCTATTTCTAAATCAGCAACCGGCTCAACCTTTGGTTCTAACCGAACTAACTCATTACGAATTATACCACTCTTAATACTTTCCCAGGTTTCTCTTGTAAATTTACCATCTGGTAAGTCATTGCCCCTCGTCCAATCTTCGCCCGCTCTTGGTTTTCTATTTGAAGAAGTACAACCAAGATAAGTTCTTCCATCTTGATGTTCTATAGCTGTTATTCTATATAAATGATCACCAGTATAAATTTGAACTCTTTCTACATTCTTGTCATCCTTAGATGGTTCAGTTTCTTTACTTGGAATCCATTGTATAAAATTTTCAATATAACTATCCCCTATACAAATCTCTTTTAACCACTTAATTAATTGTTCTTTAATTAATTGTTCTTTCATTTCCTTCTCCTTCCCACTTCACTTTGTCTCTCAATACAAAAAATAAAAGAAAACAAATTGCGCTTATTAAATAGAAGATAGCCGAAGTGATTAAATAACTTGTTGTGAGCTTGAATATAAGATAAAATAGCTCGTTGTAACCAATCGGACAGAAAAATAGTGCCGCTGCTAAACATATATCTCTGTTTATACTTCGATGAATCATCTCCTTCTCCACCATATTCTTCATCCATTATACCTCCATTCTCCTTTTTAATGTATTTACCAACTTGTGTATTATGTCCATTTCAATCTCCTGCCTTTGAAATCTCATCAGCTAAGTCTTCAGCCCAAGATTCTATATCCTCTCGAGTACGCTCTTCCATTTGCTCTGCAATCCGTTGAGCTATCTCCCTCTCTACTTCTAAGAGTTTTGGGGACAGATTGAGCAGAAGGGATACCTCTTTTTTAATGTATTTACCAACTTGTCCTTCAACAATTCTCATATCAATTCTCATATCAATCCTCATATTAATCCACGCCTTCTCATAGCATCTTGGATCATCTGTGCTTTGTCTTTACGAACTTTCTTCTGCCACTTCTTTGGTCTATTTCTAAAACCCTTAGTTAAAGAGCCACTATGTTTTCTATAGATATATAAGACCTCATCTATATATACTAGTTTCCCAACTTCTTCTAACTTGAGCACTAGATCTTTATCAACGGCTCTATAAAGATTTGGATTGATTCCTTGAGTCTTGTTATACGACTCCCTTTTAAACATTTTGAGGTGACTAATTTTCACTTTGAAGTTTACGTCAATCCATGTCTTGCCCTTTGGGAGAGGACCAGATCTTTTATTTGCCCTCTTCTTCTTCAATGTCGAATTACATCTATAGAAATTACTATAACATAGTGAAGCCTCTGGATTATCTTTATGTGCATTAACCATAATAGACAAAGAATTAGTTTCAGCTAACATATCATCTGAGTCTACTATCGCTACTAGTTCCCCGGTCCCGCCCTCTATAGCAGTTTTTAAACTTTTTCCATAACAGTAGTTCTTATCATGTTTTATGATCTTGGCTTTATGCTTTACTTTATAGACATCTAAGTATTTAGAGATTACTTTTAGTGACTCATCAATTGATCCATCATCTACTATGATAAGTTCCCAGTTAGTATAATCCTGTATCGCAATACTTTTAATTGTTTGCTTCACCCAGCTATGACAATTATAACATGTCATAGCAATAGAAACTAAAGGATTGTATTTGTCACTCATTTCTTAATCACTTATGTTATATGGTTATAATAAACTATGATTCTATTCCGTTCTGAATTTAATTTAAATCCGGTACAACGGATCTGAGTAATGTAAACCTCGCCTTATATAAATCTAATTTTATGATTTTCCTTCTGAATTTTATTTTCTAGATAACTGTTAATTTTTTAATTTCTATTATACCCTATATAAACATCTATATATATTACTTAATAGAAGGAGGTGATTTGTTATGACATTCGGACGTACATTATTCTTTACAATAAAGCTTCAGAAGCATCTCCAACAGAAGAACGTTAAGAGAGTTAGAGACTACCTTGCTCACTTAATTGAAGCCGACCCAGACCTTGACGACTGTCTGGTTGACCAAAAGCTGTTGTCTCGATCCATGAACTTCATCAGACCTTACTATCAGATTAACAATTCATGGAAAGTCGGCGATCCCATTTCAAACATCTTTAATAAGATTGCTGAGGTAGAAAAATAACTTTGGAAAAAACCCCCAAGTTATTTTTTTTAATTTCTATTATACCTATATGCTCAGACTAATATAGAGTTTATTATTTCTCTTAACAGTTGTACTCATATTACCAACAATTCTAAATACTTTAAGTGGTTGATTAAACAACGTTATAACTTTATCATCATGTTCATATAATGGATCTATATCCTTAAACATACAAGTCATTCTTGAAGACTGTTCATGGATACAATTAGTTGATCTACTATTGTCAGGAGCATTGACATATAGAATTGTAAAATGCTCTTCTACTAATTTAGTATGTTGAAAAATACTACAACCAATACTGTACACTCGCTCCCATTTATCATTCCACTCTGCACCTAGTTTACCTAAAAATAAGTTCCTTGGTCTACCCCATATATGCCAATACACAAAGTCTTTCAAGTATTTATTTTGTAGATTCTGACCTTCTAGTAAAGTAAATATTACACCTGCTGACTTTTCATAATGCATAATATATTTGGCAGCATATTCTTTGAATTGAGGTAATAGAGGTTCTGAACCAAGGATTCCATACTTCTCTATACTTGGTATATTTCTAGTGGGTGTAATATGTAATACTTCACTCACTTTTAAGGAACCCTACTATCCCTTATTGTAGCTCGTAATTTATCCCCAACGAATGCAATAAATTCAAAGTCATCCAAAGACAATTTTAGTCCTTTGTCCAGTGCTAAGTCCATCTCCTCAATGAAGCAATCAACACAGAGAACTCTATTCCTCCAGTACTTTGGAAGTATATTCCAGATCCAATCTTTAACTACAAACTCAAAGTATTGTGGTCTCCCACATTTTTTACAAGTCTGCTGACCTTTTGGAATTTCTCTTTCTCCCCATCTCATAATCTCTTCCCTTCCCATCTCAAAATTTCCCTATCCCTTTTTCCATTCATTCCCTTTCCCATATCCATCTATAAAAGAAACCCTGCATAAATTTTCCAACTTAAATAGATCATCACTGTTGGGGCAAGAGGGCTTCTTCAAATCGTCCAAAGACTTCCAATAATTATGTGCTAATTCACGAATATCATTCTGTGTTTTCATATCTTCAAAAGATAAATGATATGCAAAATGGTCAATTAAAATCGACAAAGTTGCTGACTCCTCTAAGTTCTTTACTTTACCGAAACTATCCCGAATGACAGGGGACAAAGTTTCTAATTTCTCTTTATTTTTGAGAGAGTCCCATAATATATCCTTTAATCTTTCAAACCTCTCTTTCACTACTTTATTGTATATCCCTTCTTCCATTTTAATTTCTCCTTCTAGTTAGTCCTTTCTAACCAGCATCATACACCCGATCACCATAACGATCATCTACTGGTTTTGCCTCACTTGAAAGAACCGGATTCCATTTGAACTTAGGTCGAAAATCTCCATCACCATCAGAGTATATAGCAACTCTACGACTGCCACCCATATTTCCCAGTTGTTCCATATACTTCAACATTGCTAAAAAATGTGGAACCCAACGATCTTTCATTTCACATTGAATTGTAAACTTCATTATATTCTTCCTTTATTTACTAGAACAACGATCTTCTAATCTTATAACTTTCCGCTCCAATTCCTTAATTCTTCGCTCTAACTCATTGATTCTATTCAGATCTTCTTGACGTCTTTCCATAGATAATCTAGTTAATGATTCAAGACCGTCTTCTTTATTTGCTTCCATTGCTTCCATTATTTTAATGTATACACATATGATTTATCACTTCTCTAACCTTGATTATAGAGTGCTGTTGACTCAAGGCATTCTTTGCAGAAATATACAGCAACTGCGCAACGATCATGTAACCAATAATTACCTTTACCTTCGTTTGGGTGAAGATTATAAACAGAGGGTCCTTCGCTATCACTACCTGACATCCCTTCATGTGCAACAAATCCAATCCGAGATACTCCGTGACACTTACAACATGCGGTTATTTTAGGAAATTCCGCTTGCCAACTTTGACACAGTCCTTCTTTTCCTAATGTTACTTCCATTTGTTCTCTCCTTCCCAGTTTAAACTAGGATGTTAAAGGTTTTTCTTCATCCAAATCCAACCACAACCACTGACCGTCTTCAAACTTCTGTTCATCTGCTCCACATTCTGTAATCAAAATCAAACCATCACGACGATGAACTATAAACTTACCATAAGGATCATCTGGATATTTTTCTTGATAAGGCAACTTAACAACCATACCCTCATTCTCTTGTAGAATCTTACCTAAAACCCCAACGAAACATCTATTAGTTAACAAAAGTCCTTCCATGTCGTCAGGTCTACCATCTTGATACATGTAGCTCCCTTCATTCGATTCTTGTTTCTCCTCATCTTGTTTCTCCTCACCTTTTGTTTTATAATAGTTGTCCATGATATCTCGACGGTATTTAGATTTCGTTAGAGAATCAAAACTCTTGAATGCTCTATTCAGAAAGTCTGTAGCAAACCTTTCATGAACTTCACTTTTCTTATTTCCTAGAATCTTCTTGTCTTTCATTATTGTTTCTCCCCAAACCCCAACCACTCAAAACGTCCCCAGAACTTATGTGAGTATAACTCACAGTCATTATTAGAATTCATCTTTTTGGCGTTGCCACCATATGTCGTTTGGGATTCAAAGTTTTCGGATACAGAACAAACACTGGGATGCATACAATTTACCGAACCAGCTCCACAATAACTGCCACAGTTAATACAAAAGACTTTCTTTGTTTTACTTCTTCTCATTTCTGTTTTCCTCCCATGTCCACTTCTATAGGCATCATCTCTTTCGCCCTCATTATCTCCAACATCCGAAGGTGACTCTTACTAACAAGATGATACTTCCTTTCATCCTCAGTAAATAAGTAGCCACTCTTAGGAAAATGAGACCCATCTGTTCTTGCTTCATCAGCAGGGTCACTAAAATCACACCGAAAAGACATTACGAATCCACATAAAGGACACTCATAATCAACCCACTTATCCATCCAACCTGAAAAAACCATTCTGACTTCTTTATCTTCACAAATTGGACAGAGCAACATAAATGTTGAAGTTGTTGGATTTCCCAAATCTGCGCAAGCATCTTTCATATACTGATTCATTTCTCTATCCATAATAAAATCTCCGTCTATCCTCTTCTAAAAACCGAGATGTTTCTCACATACCACTTCTTCGCTTTCTTCTTCTTTAAAAAACTTCTAAAGTCATTCGTCGCTTTCCAATCACAACTAAATCCAACGCCGTTTAGCTTCCCTTCCCAAAACTCAAATGGTCGTTCATTCACATGTCCCCAACCCCCTTGACCGGGCGTAGCAGCAGAAAATATAAGAAGGTTACTATGTCTGGTTATATTTTCAATGGATATATCCTCATATCCCCCATTAATATGTTCCATAACTTCAATGTTAATTGCTAAATCAAACTCCCGACCAAGGTAAATTCTTTTAGTCAAATCCATAAACCTAATGTTCTCCTCAAGTGACTTATCTAAAACTGTAAGGAGTTCTTTGTTTGGGTCAATACCAACTAGATCCTCTATTCCATACTTTTTGAAATAATATAAAATCCACCCAGCTCCACATCCATAATCAACAACACTTTTAATATCAGGTTTCACATCCTTCAGAATATACTTAGTTATCACCTTATAACTTCTTTGTCGATCGGGTCTCAAAGTCTTTCTATAGAACTCATCATTTAGTAAACTCATCTAATCGTTTCCCTCCACTTCTAAATACTATATATATTACTTAACAATAAAGAATAGATTGTTTAACCTTAAAGTAAGGAGATAACTAAAATGAAAAAAACCCAATTAACCACAGAGGAAATACTCAAATCAGGAAAATTCCCTGCTATAACAACAACGGAAGAATTTGAAGACGATATTAAGAAAACCACCACATTTAAGTTGGACAAAATTAATGCAATCACTCTAACAACAAATGAAAAAATCGCGTCCGCCAATTACGTAACAATTCAAATGGACGGTCGTAAAAAAAATCTCCTATTTGAGTTTGATGATCGCAAAGAGGCAAAAGAATTTTATGAATATGTAATGGAAAGATGGTAAATCCTTTACCTCAAGACAGAATAAAAAATAGATACTTCATGGTGAGGCGTCTATTTTTTTGTCCTATTCGTCATCAACTACACAACTTGCTGGATCTGCTGAATGCGATTTATTAGTTAAGTCTTTTGGCACCCATTTAAAACCAACCCTATTTAGAGACTCTATTAGTTTATCCATTTTTGAATCACCAACATACCACGTTAACTCTTTTCTTTCATTTATTGATATTAAATTACCTGGCATAACAATCTCCCTCCTTTTTTTTATCTTGCTATTTTCTCCTCTCGTTGTTCGAGAAGCTTATTTATGTCTCTTGTCAACTCTTCTTTAGTTGGAATATAATCTCTATAACGGAGAAAAATCCAACTCTCTGCTTCAAGTTCTTTCTGTCGTTTTTGATCATACCTCTCATCTTGGTGGTAGTACGAACCATCATATTCGATTGCTAACGATAACTGAGGAACTACAATATCAATAGAGTAATTTAAACAAGAGTATTCAAGAACTGTGTCTGAATGAAGTTCTTGAACTAAATGGAATAACTCTACTTGTGGTTTAGAAGGGTTTTTGATAAATGACCGTATATAGGCAGCTCCTCCATTTAACATTCGTTCTTTTTGTTTCTCATTTTTACATTTCGGACATCCATGTTCTTGTTGAAAACGACTCAAATTCGTCTCAAACTTATGACCTACTGGACATTCTAAATCAAGGTTTGTCCAGTGGTTTACATACCCTGTTGAGAGGAGTTTATATCCTTTACTTTCAATATCTCCTCTAACTTCTTCAATAGTTTTTCTCTTTTTATTAACAGCACAAACTGGACACCTTTGATTCTGGTGAAAATCATTTTGACGCATCTCAAATTTATGTCCTTTTGGGCATCTAAACTCTAGTTTTGTGAAAGTATTTACATATTCATTTGACAAAACTTCATATCCGAACTTTTCTGCGTGTTCCTTTACTTCTTCAATTGTTTTCTTCCTTCCTATCATTACCTTACCACTTTCTCCATTAGGTCTATATATTTTTTAGCTGCATACTCAACAGTTAATTCTTCTGGTAAAATTACTCGTCTTTTGGTGTCGACTATTTCTATCATCTCATTTACTAATCTCTTCATAACACGTTTTGGCATCTCATTATAATCTTTTCTATATACCCAGTCAGGTCCTAGAGACTCCTCTTCACCATCCACAACTACACAACCCTCAGTAAACTGGCACATTTCCGTTGCCCCACCACACGCATTAGTTGTGACAACAGGTATTCCCGCTGCGATAGATTCTACGACAGTACTAGGACAAGAGTCTTTCTTACAAAGATGAATAAATACATCACCTGTTCTATATACTTTCATCATCTCTTCAAAACTTAGTTGTCCATGATAAATAGCATTTGTATGGGGAATCTTTCTACCGCGTTTCTTAAATCTTCCAACTACATGTAATTTAGTCTTCGGTTTGTATTTCAAAAAAATCTTGAGTATTTGGATGGTCTCTTCCAACCGCTTTGGTCTTCTCCATTTTGCACAACAAATGATATTGATTCCCTTATGTTTCTCTGGGGAGTTCCAACCAGTAGGGTCCACTCCATTATAGATAATATCAAATATTTTAGATGACCTCTTCTTCAAATAATTTTCACACATTAGCTTTGCCATATTACTCTGATAGATAACTGCGTTAGCAATGTGGTGGGACTTACCAATAGAGGAGTTTGCACTCTTATATTTCATTCCTTTATCATAGTAAACCCCGTCTAACCGTAGCACTGTTGGGAGACCGCTCTTATTCTTTATTCTAATAGTCGATAATTGGACATTGGCTTTCTTCGGGTTGTCAACAATTTTGTGACCCATTTTTTCCCAAACAGGAAAAAGCCTTTTAACAGCAGCCCTTTTACTTCCGTCAACGTATATCTTCATGTCACTATTTTCCAGAGCTTATAATTTTAAAGGTTCTACTTCTCCATCGAGGTTCATCCAGGTTGGGATTTAATGTATCATAAAGCATTAAGTCTTCTTCAAATATCCACCCTCCTGATGAAGCTACATGTTTAAAATTTGTAACTCTATATGCTTTAAGTCTTGAACTCCACCCAACCGCAAGTATTGTGTGATATCCAAAGAACTTATGCCAGACGTTTATCTCAAGCGGTAGTTTAGGGACAGGATCTGGAAATGATCCAAGAGTCAAGAACCGTTCCCCTTCACAAATACCAAGTCGGTTAAGCGCTTTACTTATGTCTATGCAAGATCCATGTTGGCAGCCACACACTCTAGCCAACTCATCATATAGTTTGCAACTAATAGTCTTACCTGTTAAATAATGATAAGCATTTACCACTGACACTAACTGACAATCCCCTACAGTTCTATTCTTATGAATATAACTTTCCCATCTTCTCCTGATATATTTCTTCATAATATTTCACCTCACTTTTCGATTACCAATATTCTATGGTTGAACCACACAGTAGGATTTCTCTTTAAGAAACTATAACCTGTTATTTGTTTTTTCTTCTGCATTTTACCCAAAGTAGATTCCAAATATAGTTGATTCACAGCCCACCTTTTCCCTCGAATTCTCTTATCCATACCTTCAAATGACTCAAATGATGGACCAGTAAATAAAATATATTTTCGACTTACTCGAATCATCTCTTTAATGGCTTCCCAACTTCCACCTATGTGCATGTTCACGTCAATATTAAATGAGAAGTCTACATAACCATCAGGAAATGGTAACGCCCAACAAGAGCCCTGTTTTAACTCAAGCTCTATATCTACTTTAGAAAACTGTTTTCTCGTTAATTTCAACATATGAGGAGAGAAGTCAAGACCAATTAGTTTACGAGCTTTGTCTTTCACAACCCACAGAAAATGTCCAGCCCCACAACCAACTTCTAATACTGTACAATCCAAACCAAGTTTACTAACAATATTATCTAATGCTTTTATGACTTCAATCTTGTTCTCTCTGTTAGGGTTTCTCACAAATTCATCATAGTCCAATCCCCACTTCTTTTGTAGAGTCTTACATTTTGAAGCATCTAACCATCTTTCTGATTGAAACTTCTTAGTCTTGATCATTTATCTAATCCTAACCTGTGTTGAATTGAACGGTTTATTCTACCATCTGGTATTTCTTTAATCAAGTAGTTGGCTCTTCCTTTGATTTTTCCACATTTCAAACATTGACAGCTAACTTTTACACCATGAATAATATCCCAATCTGGACCGACGTCCTCTATTACTTCCCAGTGATGTCGACAAAAGAATTTTCCGTTCTTTTTTCTTCTTCTCGTAGGCATCCTATTTTTCATTATTTCTTCCTTTTCTTCTTTTTCTCTTTTGGTGGTTTTGGTGGTAAGCCCCTTCTCTTCCTTGCATCTACATAAACCTTGAGTCTTCTGTCGGACACTGAAATCCTGTATTCTTTTGTCCTCTTCCTAAACGACTTTGTCAGATTTGCTCTATGTTCTCTATAATAATATAAAACAGCGTCAACATGATTTAGCTTTCCAACCTCCTCTAATTTAAGGACTAGATCTTTATCAACTGTTTGTCTTAACTCTGGATTAACTCCCTCAGTCATATCATAGAACTTTCTCTTGAAAACCTTTAAATGACTTATCCTGATTTTAGTTCCTAAGTAAGTTCTTCCCTCTTCTAATTGTCTTGTTTTGTATAATTTCACCGGTCTTAACTTGATGTTGCATTCCATATAATTACTATATGTCAAGGCAACTTCAGGATGCTTCCTGTGGGACTTAACCATTATCTTAAAAGCCTTTTTAGATCCAAGGGCGTCATCCCCGTCAACTACTGCAACTAGTTCGCCAGTGGAGTTCTCTATGGCCTCTCGTAAACTTGCTCCACACCCCATATTTTTACTGTGAAGAAAGATTTTTACTTTGTCAACAATACCAAGACGTTTAGCACATTTCTTTATAATCTTTACAGACTTGTCAGTTGAACAATCGTCAACTATGATCAATTCCCAATAAGGATAAGACTGTACGGCAACACTTTTAATGGCGTCAGGTATACGTTCTTGTTGATTATAACAAGTCATAACCACACTAACTAGTGGCATCTCACTCAGCTCTACTTTAATCATAGCTAAATTATACTTTATATAAATCTTCTATATTTCAAAGCTCCTTGATGTAACACAAGTTCCAGGTGATTCTCTTTATTTACACAAACAAACTGTCTCATTCTTATTGGAATAATCTCATCCATCCAATAATCAACAACAAACCCAATATCTATCGCTCGGCCACCCATATGTTTTATTAAACCAGTATAGATCCTTCCCAACTCCCCAGCTGCAACTAACCAAAAGTCGTAAGAATTTGCACTTCGTTTTATAATACTAGACACTTTCTGGTAGCGTTTCTGGTAATGTCTCTGGTACTGACCAACTATTTCAACAGCGTCCGCTTCACAATTGTCAAATTTAGAAATAATCTCAGGACGGTCAGTTATAAAACATATTTTCTTACCAACCATAAGGTCAAGGAGATTTTGTTTTTTCCCCATTCTTAGAATCATTAAATAGTTTATTTCTGGATTACAGAACTTATCATTGTCAAATTCAGCACGGTCATATAATTCTCTCCACATTTTTAGTCGTTCTATCGTTTTTTGGGACATTGAAATATTTGGTGGTCTCTTTAGTCTGGGCCAAAACTCATTGTTAAAATAAACTTCCGGACTGTCAATGTAGTTTGCACGTCTAGCATAAAAACCCCACAACTCAAAGACCCTCAGAATTAATTCATGAGGTATCCCTTCTCTATGCTCAATAGCTTCAAGTTGATCTTTGTCGTTATATAGAACTGCGTGAATGAGCTTGAGCCCACCATCCCCCCATCTAATAAGACTAAACGGTTCCTTAGCGTTAATACAATGTTCTAAGTCACTTAAGACTTTACTGACTCTATGAATCTTCATTTAATTGAGAAGTCCCTCAAACAATTTTACCATCTTCTTCATATTAGTTTGTCGATCTCCAAGTCCAATAATCTTCTGTCGTCCTCTTTTACCCAGTTCACTCTGTAGTTTTTGATCTTGTACAAGGGTTCCTACTTTACCAATAAAATCAGTCAGGTCGTTCTTTGCAACTAGACCCGTTTCTTTGTCTATTATGTAATCAGCTGTTCCAGCCAATGGCGCATTTGTTGTAACAACTGGACATTCAGTAAGCATTACCTCTTGAGGAACAATGTGAAGTCCTTCTAGATTGCTTGGAGAAATCCACACATTCACTCTATTATAAAATTTGTTCTTTGTTTTAATATCAGGTTTCTGAAAATATCTATCAATTATAGGGTTAGACGGATTTGAGTCAGTTCCAAACATCCAAAGTTTAACATTCTTATTTTTGATTTTAATAATAGCGGCAATTGCAAGCGCCCAGTCAGCTCTTTTAGTTCTATGTTTTGTGTGATAAAGTCCACCGAGAATAGTTTCCGTTTTGTTTCTAATATTCAAAGGATAAAAATCTTCGAGATCATTCCCTGGTCTAATAATAGAAGACTCAACTCTATAATCTGCGAGCTTTCTTTGTAGACCAATACTATTTACAAATTTAGCAGTGGGGGCGCCCAGTACTTTCTTAACAATCTGGGCTTCATTCATTTGCCACAATTCCCAAGCTCTTAACCAATGAACTTTTAACTTAGCTGGTATCTTCAATGTAGAACTTACAGTTTTAAATCCTGTCGCAATTACAACGTCTACTTCTGGAAGTCGTCCAGGATCTCGACATATAACATGTTTAGCTTTTAACGGGGTCCAAGTATGTTGGTTTCTCCCTGTATCAACAATTGTTACATCATGTCCAAGCTCAACTAGAGCATTTGCAGACCTGACAACAGTTAAACTACCACCCTGATTTCCCAATCCACAACACATCAAGTTAAAACATATTCGCACTTTTCTATTCCTTGTAAAGCATCTTCACATTGCACAACCTTCGTATTCAAAGGATTCAATAAACCAACTGCGTCTTTAGATAAATTATCCGAAATAGAAACCAGAGGAGTCCCTAACAATATTGATAAATGTGAGATTGGTGAATTTAAATTACCGATTGTAAGTTTAGATTTCTTCAACATTATTATTATACACCCCAATAACGAAACTTCCGGATCTATAGTTAATTTCTCTACTATCAACCCATAGTCAACAAAATTATATCCAGACCGAACTAGGTCGGTTAAAATTAAGTCTCTTTTGTTAACGTTTTCTATCCAAGACGAATCTACAAAAACCGGAGCTTTGAGTTGAGATTTGTCAACTAGAATTTTGTTAGCGAGTCTTGGGTTGAACTCATAATTCATTGAATTCCGAGGGAACTGCCATTTTACTTCATATCTAAATCTATCAATGTCAGGGTAGAAGTGTTCTATAATTTTGTATTTGCCGTGAAAGTTCCTCTCAAAAACAGTAGCCACTCCCCTATATTCTTTAAATGAAAAGTCATTTATTTTAAAACAATTTTGTTCAGACTCCTTGTCAACCAACATTTTGAGTGGAACCAGAATGTTCGCATATTGTCCATAGAGATCAAATCGGTCTAGTCGAGTCAGAACAACCAATTTAGACTTGGGATTATGTTTCTTTAGATATATGGCATAAGGGGCGAATCGATATAATTCCCATTCTAGAGACCCTATAAAGGGACCAAACAAGTAAGCCCCCTTTTTTTCTTTTCTAATTACAAAAGATGTTCCAGGTGTTGCCACATTCTGACTAGGGGGTAGAGACAACTTTCTGTTCCTTCTTGAGCTGATTGTTCTCTTCTTTTAATTTGTCGAATTCTCTTTGGAGTCTCTCTATCTCACTAGTTGAACCTTTTATTACAAAAATAATTTCAGCCAAGTTTAGTTCTCCTCCATAAGAGCCTTTGAGTCTATAATCTTCACATTGATAAACCAGACTTTCTATTCTTCTTGTTTGAATATGTAACCAGTTATTAGTTTGTGTCATTTCTTCATCTCCTCTTTTTCGTTTTTCTTGTTAGAATTTTGTTTAAGTTCTTTAAAACTGTTTTTGGTTCTAAGTTATATTTAGGGTCATCAAGAAATGTTATTGGTGTATGCATAATATTATAATCGACTGTGTGGAAGCGTTTCTGATGTCCCCACTCTAAAACCTCGACTTTATGCAACAGTGAAATATTTGGAATAGCAGATTGATTCCCGCAAGTAAAAAATGCTTTATTTAAAATAGCTATCAAGAGTCCAATTAAAGAAGAATTTTCATCAAGTGGAATCTTATTAATATCATAAAAACGGTCTTCCTCATCTGGAACATACTCACCCACCTTTCCGCATATAATAAATCTAAACTTAGACATTAAATCATGTCTAGCCAACATATTATAAAACTGGGGCCAATATTTCCAGTTTCGTTTAAACCCCTTTCTATAACGTGGTGCTAACACCACTAATAGTTTGTTATTTGGAATGTACTTATCAACTAAATGAGAGTTTCGTTCTCGGGGTGAGTATCTAAATAACATCTCTGTTTTTGAAAACTGGCTCTTATTCAGGAAATGCTTGCCTTTTACATCTGGAAATTTATGTTCGACAATTTTAAACCTTTTCTCATAACTCTTCCTGAAGTTATTGACAAGTTGTTTGTATTCTTCGTTGGTAAACTTTTCCAATCTAAAACAGTTTGGAAGATATTGACTCCCATCACCTGGAATTTTCAAAGGAACTAAAATGTCTGCACAAGTTCCATACATATCAAACCGGTCTTGTCTAGTATAAACTATGAACTTGTAATTTTTTTTCTTGTATTTCTTAAACTTCATATAAGGCAACATAGGAGCGAACCTGAGGTACTCCCAAAACATTTCACCCACGCAAGGACCCAGCAGAATTGCCTTTTCCATTTGTCAATCCAGAATCTTGATTTTTTTTCTTTGTCTTTTGATTACTTTATCAATAGGAGGATTCAGTCTAACCCAAACTGTTTTGTTGTTCTCCTTGATAATTCTTCCTCTGAGATCTCCAACTGACGTTGGAACAATGCATTCTTTCACTACTAACTCTCCTGTTAAATATTAAAAAGTGAGACGGACATTTAGTTAAAAGATTATTAACTTGTAGAACAGTGTAAACTGTCTACTGTTCTACCCTCATTATTCATAACATAGAATGAACAATTTGGTGCTATATATAATTCCCAAACTTCTCTTCCCATATGATCAACATCTTTAGGCAATTGAAACTCAATATACTCAAAACCATCATCTAGATTTTTTGGCCGTTGAGTAACTACTGTATAATCACTGGGTTCTTTCTTCTTCCACTCTTCTTTGTTATTAACTCTAACTTTTTTGTATACAACTTCTTTTACGGGAGTACCTCCAAGGTCAAACAAATGGTGCTCTGTCGGGACAACTCTCTGGTTGTCATTCCCTTTTCGGTCTGATACTCCTTCTTCATCTAAATGTCTAACTACCTTAATAAACATGTCTAATTTCTCCTTCCTGTCTATCTAATAATATGTCTGTCTCACTTCTCTCCTGTTTTATTGTATTAACTATATATATTACTTAATGGATAGAAGATGTTGTTTTAATAATTTAAAGTATGAGATGTAGCAATTTTTATCACTCCACATCCTAATTAATGAGAGGAGGTGGTGAGTTGTGGAAATTGTTTTTTGCCACTCTCTGTTGAACGTGCTTGACAGAGAGTGGCTACATAAATTATAAGATATAACATTTTTTGTTCTCACCAATCGTCTGCTAATTTTTTGTTTTTTTGTACTTCAATGAGAAACTCATCAAATGACATTCTGTCTACTTTTTCCTCACTCTCTGCAAATTCAATCATCTTTAACCTTTCCGGATTTTTCCTATTCTTTGAAAGCACATTACAAATACTACCAGAAAAATGAGATGCATGTACACAAAGTCGAGTTTCTAAACCTAGTATATATTTCTTACCTGTCTTACAAAGAAGCTGCCAGTAAAATTGGTCATGTTTTTTGTCTTGTCCGATAGATTTCTGTATATCTAAAAACCCTACATCTCTAAAGAAGTCAGGACGAACTGACCAAAAACCTGACCCACCGAGAGTTCCTAGCTTTGCTGTTGAGCCAGCAATCTTCTGTGGAAGAGTTTCTTTCTCTTTAATGCCACCGGGTAATTGTCCTATTACTTTAACTTGTTTTAGACCCATTTTCCTTACGTCTTTCCAAGCCTGTTTCAAAATTTTGTCAAAATTCTGCATTACAATCATATCATTATCAAGGAATAAAAGAAAGTCGTAGCTATCTTTGTTTGGATCTTGCTCATGGAGTAGTCCAAATTGGTTACTCGCCACAATTTTTGAAAAAGCATCAAATGTTGACTCTGGAGTATTAAACGTAATTTGTGTAGCAAAACCTTTTTCATAGAGTTTACCGAAATACTGAAAGTGTTCCTTAATTCTAAAATGTGTAAGGTTATCATAGCAAAAAAGCTGGAAAGGAATTGAGCTATGTTTATAGAGAGCCTTTACACATTTCTTACTTATGCTTAATCTATTACGAACTGTCATAAAAACTTTAAACATTATTCCTCCAATAGTTTGTCTATCTTCTCAACAGCCTCATCTAAATTAATATTGTCATAACAAGTAGAATATCCCCCAACATTTTTAGGACATGGTGTATGTCCATGTATGAAGCAAGGCCCATCTGGGCATTTCCCCTCAATCCACTCACAATTACTATAAGTTTTCAAACGAACAAATGCTGGAAACGGACCATACACACCAAATGAAGGAACGCCAAGGGATTGTGCTAAATGAATTAGGGCTGAATCGGTAGAAATTGAAAGTTTTGAAAGAGACGTGATTGCTATTGTATAATCTACAGATACTGAATGCTTACAGAAGTTAAAAACTTTGTCGGGATCATTCAACTGGGTAATAAATTTATCAACATTGTCAGATTGACGAGGCGAGTCAGTTAACAGAATATTATGTCCTTTTTCTGTTAACTTATTAAGAAGTTCTATCCAGAAACTCGGTCTTGGAGTTCTAATGGGACTGGAAGCTCGTAGTTGGCCAATGAAAAATGGTTTATTATTTAGACCCCACTGTTCTAGGATTTGTTTACACTCTTCAACTTTTTCCGGTTTAGGAGTTTGTTTTGGTACTAGAAGTTCATCGGGTAGATCTAGACCCAACCATCTAGAAAACAAGTTATATGCATTACTCGTTTCAGCTTCATGCGTACGTTCTATTACTCCTTCAAAAATTGCATGCCAATTGGATCTAGTGAGGTAATAAAAAGAAAATGGAAGGTCTAGAACTTTGTCAACACAGTCCCAGGTTTCTATCATTGATTGATATTGTGGACCGCAAGCAAACAAAATAGTACAGGAGGGATATTTTTCTTTTAGATAGACAAGATTTGGTTGAGTGAAGAGGAGGTCCCCGATGCCCCCAGTCCTTGACACTAGTAATGTTTGGTCATCTAAACTTTCACCAAAGTAAGGTTTGTACAAATTCTTAAACTTAATATTCGCAGGTTTTAAGATTTTTACTCCGCTCTCTGGTACATAATGAAGTTGTTGATATACGGAGAGCGCCATTACATATCTGTCTCTTTTAAATAATTCTTGACTCTTAAATTGATTTTGAACAAACCTCACATACTTTATACAGGTTCCAATTACTAAATTAGGAGGATCTTTTCTCAGTTCCTCAAGAGTAGAAACCTTATTAAGAGTAGTAGACTTAATCCCAAGTTGATGTAACTGAGGTTTTGTTATTGGTCTGAAGTCCTTCTGGGAAGCAGGATCAGGATCCCAATCCCATTTAGAGTTACTAACTTTCACAATTCACACTCCTTTAGTTCGCCTGTTTAATAAAGTCCTCTACTTGCCTTTCTGCGCTGCCCATCCTTTTGATACAGCATTAAAAAAGGCCTTCCTTTTCTCGGTAGGGAGTTGTGCTGGTCCTTTAACACCCCACTTCGCTAACATTTTCACAAAGAATTTTTGGTATTCGCTATTTTCTTTAAGATTTACAACAATCTCTTCCCTGATTCTTCTACACTCTTCTATTTCTTCCTCTTCCTCTTTCTTCTTTTTTCCAAGACCAGGTTCACTAACTGCTTCGAGAACGTCGTCTACCTTCTTTTCAGTTTCCTTTAGAACACCGTATTTATCATCTCGTAAAATAATATCAACTAATTGTTCAATCGTTTTTGTTTTATCCATTATTTTTGTACTCCTCTAACTTTATCTATAATTTTATTTTCCATAAACATCTGCCATCGTTTTCACTAAAAGTCCTGACGCAACACAAGTAAGGGGATTTTTCGCTTGTCTAATCTCAGAAACCCTAAAGGGAAGTTCATGAGTAATCAGGATATTCTTAAACAGATCTAGAAACCCCTTCGGTATTGAAGTTCCACCTGATATTACTATTGGTATTGACTCTTCAATTTCAATATCTACTTTTTCATCAAACTCCTTAATTATCTTCTTAACTGTATAGTTAATTAGTGCTTCATAATAATATTGGAGTGCTTCCAGAATTCGATGCTTTTTCTTATTCTTTTCATCCTGGAAACCTTTTTCCAAATTTAAATTCTTCTCTTTTACACTTGTTACTCGATTTGGAATCATACTTAAAGATGCGGCAACATTTTTGTCAATCCAGTCACCACTCCGAGCTGTTGAGAATTTTAAAGCTTCAATACCCTTGAAGAGGACAGCGATATTTGACATTCCTGCCCCCAATGAAATTCCAACACCTGAGAATCTCTCTTCTGAACATTCCGAATATATAATTGCTGCACCCTCATTTACAGGTGTGTGATTAATTCCTAAGTTTGACAATACTCTACTAAACACCTTTTCATGATAAGTAACTGACCGTCCTTCATCTATTGCTTCTGCAGGTATACTATAAGAACAATAAACTTCTTTGTCCCTTACATCCCCAAATAAATCTTTCAGTATTAGAGTGAGAACATCAATTGCAGAAACTTCCTTCGGACTTATAAGACCGCTCTCCATCGGTCTGGATACTTGTTGCCCAAAGATATTTCCAAAGGTAAATGCGTCTTGACCAATGATGAATAAATTTCCCTCATTATCTTCAACATAAGAGATGTCAGTTAATTCAGAAATAGAAACCTCATCTTTGCTTAAAGGTAAAAATACGTTTCTCGTTATTTTAATTTCCTTTGAGTCACTACGAGCTAAACAAACATTCATTGTGCCAATATCTAAACCCATTACCAGAGTACTATCCTTCACCTTTTCTTTCTTCTTTGTTTCTTCAGTCACTACTTTTTCCTCCTATCAAAAAGAAACTGCAAAAGTGCTTCTTAAGCTTCTTTGAAAAGTTTTCTGCAATATTTTCAACTAGTTACAAATTTCCAGAACGGCTGGTTTCGCAGTTCTTGGTAAGTATAAGGGAATTTTTAACTGGTTGATTTTTTTACATTTTTTCCTTTAGTGTATTCTGATAATAATCTAGAACTCTTTTCTAAACCTCCATCAAGTTTCTCAATTTTGAAGCCAGAAGTTTTAATCTTCATCCCTTGAGTATTAACTTCCGGTATGAATTGTTCAATATCATCTATTTCATCTTCACTCGGTTTAGTTTCACCAATCACCTCTTTAATTATTGTTCTAATTTCATGAACTTTTGACCCATTATCTACAAATTTTTGTATTATTTTCTCAAGATTATCAAACCTTTTATGAAGTTCTTTAAAGTCAACTGTGCTAACTTTATCATTCAACATATCCACTTTCTTAGTTGCTTTCTTAGCTAGTTTGTCCTTCCCATTAATAATCTCATATTCTCCAACACCCTGTCCCCTCAACATTGTTTTAACTTCTTTTATATTTAACTTGGAAATGTTTACTTTCACTGGAGTTCTAAATGGAGCAATTCCTGGAAGTTCTATATAATAACCACCTTTTTTTATTATGAGTTCTATCATTGGATTTTCTTCAAGTATTCTTCAATTGTTTCCTCTGACATCTCATTTTCTGGATAGTCAACAATCTTTTCATTAGGATTCAGAACTTTGACAACAGTCTTTTTCATCTCAGGGTTAAGAAACAATTCTATTTCACCAACAGAACTAACCCATACATGTTCAGAGTGCTCCTCTGAAAGTCGGACCTGTTGATTTGGGTCTTTCATTCTACAAAGAAAGTTATATTGAGTTGTATGCCTAGTCCCCTCATCTGCGATATAAGTAAACTTATCGATATAACCAACTGGGATTATATCCAAACCAGCTTCTTCTTTTACCTCACGGTGAAGACAATGTAGTAGCTTTTCTCCTAGCGGTTTATCACAATTTCCCCGTGGCAAATCATAATGTAAGGGCCAGTGGTCATCTGGAGATCTCCTTAACAATAGAACTTCTTTTTCTCCATCACTCTCTCTTATTATAACTCCACAGGCTACTTTTGTTCTTGTAGTTATTTTATTATTTCCAAAGCTTGTCATGTTTTAACTTTCCTTTATACCACCCTTTCATAGATATACATCTCAATAATCATTCCCGCTGTTAAAGTAACTTTGTTTACTTTTATTCTAAGAGTTCGGCCATCATTTACAATTGTAAAATGATCACCATAGTCGAGCTTTCCACTTACCGAATTTACTATAACCAATCTGTTATTAGTTATTTGTTCCGGAATCGTAATATCGAAAAATGTTCCTGAAGTAGCGTCAGCAGCACTAACTGAATGAAAATAACGAGTCTTGAAAACAAATGAACCCAAATCTGTCTTTGTAGCTTCCGATGGAATAGTTATTTCACTATGTGATGTACTATCCAAACCAAAACTCCAATCGAAGTTGGTTAACTCTCTATTTATCGGGGGTTGGTAGTCAGTGTATGTAGAGTAGCAAGAACCATATTTGACTTCAAGTTGGATGTTTTCAGCAAGATAGTCGGACTCTAGAATTAAATAGGATGGTATTTCAACTTCGTATTCTATCCCTACTGTGAGTCTCCAATCGGCGAGCTTCTCTCCACCATACTTTGTACTTCCGTCTCCCATACTGGTGAGTTTAAATGTTGGCTTGATTTCACAAGGAACAGTCAATTCATTTCTATTAGTGGTCTTGACCAACTTCTCTGTTGCCCCTGCACTCTCCCAATCCAGGGAATAACTTTCTCCAGTATATTCATTTGAGTAACTGTAGTTTACCAATTCTTCTGGAAGAATGATAAAGGATGAAAACCACCTAGGATAAATGATTCTTTCTGTTCCACCAAAAATTTGGAGGAGAAACATTCTCAAATCACAATATTCGTAAAACGAATTTAGAAGTATAATTAATTCTATCTCCCCTTTGAGTCTTAAGAATCCAACATCTACTCTTATATTTGAGTCCTGGTAGATTGGATCAAATAATCTCTTAATAAATCCTGGAGCGAGATTAACACCCCTCCATAAAAATCTCCCTCCGGCTACTGCATCTGCAAAGTTAATTTCTCCTGTTGGATTCAAAATGAGAGCAGGTAAAAGAGGTTTGTCTGTTTCTCTATTATATTGACTCATTTTAGAAAGATACTCAACCGCTTTATCATATACTCCTACTACTCTATAAGAGAAACGTGGATGTAAATACGTTGTGAAATACTCTAAAGCGTCAGCGAAAAAGTTTGCCAGGACGTTATGGATAAATTCATAATGATAGCGAGTTTCAACTCGATCAACATCAGCCATCATCTATCTCCCTTTTATTTAATCTCATCTAGTTTAATAACTTCATCTGAAGGAATTCTCAATTCCGTTCCAGCTTTTCCAGAAACTAAGCTTTCATTGTAGAAGTCCTCAAGTAGAGACAAAGCTGCTCCAGTTCCTATTTGTAGTGCAGTTGTCCTCACAATTTTTCTATCTAGTTTCCGGATGATATTCTGTCTTTCAGCTACGAGAAAAATGAACTCGCTTACATAAACAGAAAGTGACAATCCATAAACTGTTAATTTATCTAAAAATTCACGCTCTCCAACTTCTGTTTTTGATAAAATTAATGTCTCATTTAACACAAAATTTATGTCAGAATAATATTCTGGTTTTATACTCTCTATTTGATTTGTAATGTCAAGAGTGTTTTTTCTATAGTTATGTAGATTTAGAAACGTCTCACAGAATTTTGATGCTGCTAAATTTTTGTACATATTTATCTTAACATTTTTATATTCTGTTTCACATAGTTGATTCGAGTGGACTTCGAACAACAAGAATGGGGACTTCTTATTAAAGTATATTCCGACATTGTAACTTCCATCTAGAAATGGAATTCTTAAATAATAACTCCTATCAAAAGCTTTTCCTAAAGATAAAGGCATTCCCAGTATTTTCCTTCATATATCAAATCTTGACCAATCCATATCATTATTAATAGTTGGTTTCTCACTTAAAGAAGTTATAATCTCACTCTTCCCCATTATTTCATTCTCAACCTTCCCACAAAAATATACATAATTAGTTTTCACTTGTGAGTCTTCTTCCGGTTTCCACAAATACAAAGCTTTTACAATATTTTCACCCAAATCTGAGAGGCTATCTTTCAATTTACTAAAGTCAAAGTTTTTGTCTTCAAAATCTTTAATACAAATCCAGAACTCATCTGTCACACACCCCTGTATTTCACTTCTATGTTCTTTTATGAAACGAGTTAGATTTGATGTCCTTACTGTTTCAGATTCAGTATTCTCACTTTTTCTATTAAACAGACTTACAACTTCAGGTGATGTCTTTTTAAGTATATCACTATTAAGTTTTCCTTTAATTTGTTTGTCTACTTCCACAGGAATCACTTCATTTATAATTTGTTCTATAGTGAGATTATTACTGGAAGGTAAAACAACTTGATTATTTTTAAACAAATTATCATGAAGACCATCAATATAGGGAGTCTCTTCAATAACTTTACTCAGTTGAGTTACAGAACTACTAATTTCATCTTCACTAATTTGTCCACAATTATTATCATTTAATAATCCTTTATAATAATCAAAGAACCCGGTACTATTATAATGCTTGAATCGTGAAACGACAGTATTTGCTAAACTATTTAGATCACTACCCTTTAGAAAACTAAATATAAAAGTATCACAAAAACATCTTAGAGCTAAATATAAACTTGATTTGTTAACATCTGCATCACTTGTTTTAGATTCAACTCTATTTCTAACACACTTGATATAACTAATAATTAATAACAGATCACGAGCTAATTCTATATTTACATCTTGTACTTTATCTTTGTTGACCTTATATTTCAAATCTATAAAAGAGATTGGAATACTCACGTTATTTTCTACATATCTCCGAAGATAAGAAAGGTAGAATAGTTTTGACAAATAAATCACCGACTTACGATCTTTTTCAGAAATGTCTGGTAGTAGAGGAACTTCATTATCACTTAATCTCTCGTAGACACTAATAAATGGATTATCACTAACACGAGAAGCTTCCAAAAACTTTTCAAAATTATAAAGACTTTCTATTTTTTCTAGAAACTTACCTTTAAAGGATTGAGTTACTTTTTTATTTAATTTTTCTAGTTCGAGAATATCGGGAACATTATCCATATCCTCCCCAATATATTTAGATAATTCGTTAAGTTGATTTTCATTTTTATTAATGACTTCATTATTTTCATGTGGTTCTGATTCATTTGTTACATTCTCTACTAACTGGTTTGGAAGATTTCTAATATCTCCTGCTAATTTTTGACTCACCTGAAAAGTTTTAGCAAGAATTAGATCTCTTCTTAAACTTCCACAAATTCTATCATAATTTTCTAGAAAAGATTTGATTATAAATGCTATTGATTCAAACAGATTGAATGGAATCATTATCTTACTATAATCTGACTCGTTTCGATAAATGAGAATTGTTACAACTTTCACCCCTTCAGTAGTTTTCTGGAATTTGAATATTAACTTCTGGTCTTGAATATAACTTTTGTCAATCTGGAGCTCGTCTTGGTTACAAGGATCTCCATTTGACATCACTTGTTTTATACTTTTGTACAAGTCTACCACATTTTGAAAAGACAAACTATAGGCTCTCGTTTTCTTATCTTCAGTTATTGAAATACTTAATTTCAGTAGATTGAAGTTCCAGAAATCTGAAGTACTAATTGAATATGATACACGTAAAAATGCGTTAGTTTGGAATTGTTTGTCTTGGTGAGTTAAACATATTTGATTAAACCAGAACAACTCTTTCGCGTCATACATACTAAACTCTCCTTTCATTTGTTTCTCTAATTTAAAATTTGTTCTATTAGTTGAGGGTAAGTTCTTGGTTGGATTGATAAGTAGATGGCTAGCGCTACTTACTGAATGGTGCTAGATGTATTGTTAATAATACTACTTCTTTTCTAGGGAGTGGGTGGACACGCCCCAAGCGTGGCCAATCGCGCCCATCTTTGTTAATACAGTTTCATTAAAAGATTTCTTGCAGTTTTAATGTAAGTTGGACCAGTGGAGAAAGAGCTAGTTGGAAAACTAGCGCGCCGATCTGCTAATTATGCTGCTAGTTCCACAAGGTCTGATTTCAGTTTGTTTAATCTTAGTTATTCCTTAAACGTCCGCGTTAAGAAACGCTGACGCTCAAACCAGTACAGGAACAACGTAGTTAGATCCCCCCCACCAGAATGCGGAGCTGCTCCAGATTCAAAGCAGTCCTGGGTTTGGATCAACAGCTTCTGGATTAATTTGTTTCACAGGTCCCCCTGCATTCTCCCTTCACGAATTATATGGCTCCGGATCTCTTGGTTTTCGAGTCCAAACTTCTTTCTTCCAATCGTTCATAAGGAGCATCTGATAATTTTTATTTTGTTCTTATGTTTAATTAAATCATTCTAAAACATTTAACTTTATCCATTTGTTCTAGTTAATTAAGTTAGCTGCTCAACTTGACTATATATATTAATATTTGACAGTGAGAGTTGTTGTTTTACAGAAGGGAGAAGAAAAATGATATATTGGACACATAAGGTACCACAAACTAAGTTGAAGTGGAGTTATGTCAGTCTTGAAATCAAAGAATTTTTTAAGGAACTCAAAAATTATAATGTGAAAAGGATGATAGAGGAGGCATGTGATGTCTATACAGTTATTATGTGTGTGATTACTACTACAACCGGAATTGGGATTCCATTATTCTGGACATGGTCAGCTAAAAAATGGATAGATAGAATTGAGGTATGGAAATCTATCTTTGAAAAACATGGATTACCATTTAAAGTCGAATATATTAGATATGGTAGTAATTATAATAAATTATGGAAAGTAGAGAAAGCGTTAGAATTAGCTCGTAAAGATAGTGATATAGAAGGAGTTTTAAATTCTTTGAACAAAAATGAGAGAGGAGAAGATGAAAATGGGTGAGTTAGAAAGAATTAGAGATCAACTTAAAAAGTTAGATGACCAAATAGGTCGAATTTGTAATAGAAAAACAAAGTTAGAAGAACGAGAAAGTGAGTTAATCTGTGATAAAATCTTAACTGAGGAGTTACTTAATGGAAAAAAATGGGAACTTCAGACTTGGGGAATTGAGGAATGTATTCAATTAACGGCAAGAGGTTATGAATTTCCAGAATTAGTAGAGACTATTGATCCTCAGGAAAGTGGTTATCATTTTGGAATACAGTTATATGATGAAGTTACCCTTAACTACGATGATGAAAAGTTATCTATTAATTTTGATGAGTACTCTGTTGAAGCAGCAAAGGATTTTATTCGACAGTATAACATTTTAGTTGATATGGAAAGTGTCTCAAGACGTTTAGGTGAGATAGAAGAAAGAGTTTTGGATGTTAGGACGATTTTTAATCATTTTAAAAATTTGGAGGAAAATCCAAGTGGATCTTGAAGAAATCAAAGCTAGAGATTTGATTAAACAAATGCAACAATCAAATGTACAACCAAATAATGAATCAATCGGAACTCAACCAGTCTGTCCTCATTGTGGTCTAATTCATCCACCAATTAATCCAGGTCAGGAGTGTCCGAATGCTCCTATTCAAATAGGAGAAGAGAAATTTGATACGACAACGTTCTTCGTTGATTTGAAGAATATAAGTATATCTCAAATTGAGAAGAAAGGAATCAAAGATGTGGAGAAGATGTTTAAGAGTCTAATTATAGAAATTACTAAGTTTTTAGAAAATTATGAGGAAAATGAAACTGTGGACGTCGCTAAATAATATATAGAAGGAAATACAAAATGAAAATCAAAAAGTTGATTAAAGATAATATTGGATTTTTACCTATTCTGTTATTTGGTGGTGTGGGATGGTTTCTAGACACTCTCAATGTGGAGATCTGGATAATTTATTGGTTCCTAGGATTTTTCGGGGCTTTTCTTTCTGGTGGTCTCCTTCATTATATTGATAACCGTATTGAGGAGGAGAAGGATGAAGAAAAGGAAGAATATAAATATAATGAATGATAACAAAGATTGTTTGTTATGTCAGGGAAAAACAATAACAATGCCCGGGACACCTGTGGGAGATTTATGTGCTGACCATCTTATTCAGATTACTGAGGTGATGTTGAGGGATTTGATAGTTGGTCCAATGCGAGCGAAAGCTGAACAACGAAGGAAATCAGGGTGGAATTAAAATATGAGGATACAAATCAATGAATCTAACGGAAGAACAAGAGATAGTTTGTAATTCAGTAATTACATGGATTGATAGTCATTCTAAACCTAAACATGTACCCCACCAACCCTTCCATCTTAATAATCAACTAGTTGAATTTATAACTATTGGTGGATATGCTGGAACTGGAAAGACTACTTTAATTGCTGGGTTGAGGAGACATATTGAAGATAAGTGGAAAGATAAGCGAGTTGCTTTTGTTACGTATACTGGAAAGGCGTCGTCTTCCTTACAAGTTTGTTTAGATAAAAATCAGGTGGTTTGTAAACATGATTTTATTGGTACTATTCACTCTTTGATTTATAAACCAATATATGAGTTTGATTTTGAAATTCAGAAGTCTGTACTTATTGGTTGGGAAAAAATTAAACAGTTAGAAGATATGTATGACTTGATTTTTATTGATGAATCCTCCATGGTTTCTGGAGAAGTATGGGAAGATTTAAGAAGTTTTGGAATTCCAATAATTGCTGTTGGGGATCATGGACAACTTCCTCCAATTAATGGTAATTTTAGTTTAATGGAACATCTGGACTTTGAGTTGAAAGAGGTTCATCGACAGTCTATAAGTTCTCCAATTATTCCGTTATCAATATTTGTGCGAAAAAATGGTTTTATACCACCTAATAAGATTTTTTCGAAGTCTGTTTTCAAATTGGATTGGAATCATTATATTTGTCAGAAATTGTGGAATGAAATAGAGTTTGATGAGTCTGTGATTACCTTGTGTGGTTTCAATAAAAGTCGAGTTAAGTTAAATAATATGATTCGGGAACGTCTGGGTTTTGATTTGAAGGAACCTTATCCCAATGAGAGATTGATTTGTTTACGTAATAACTCTTACTCGAAATTGATGAATGGTCAAATTGGTACTCTTATATGGTTGATGCCCCATATAAAAGGAAGTTGTCGAATGACTTTGCGGATGGATGGAGTGTCTGAACCTTCTGATAGTTTAGTTAATATGTCATGTTTTGGTCAGGAAAGTTATGATATTATGTTTGACAAGAAAGCTTTTGGTAGAGATAAAATTAATAGAATTCTTAAGGGAACTAACTTCCCACATATTGACTTTTTTGATTGGGGTTATGCAATTTCTGTTCATAAATCTCAAGGTGCTGAATGGTCGAGAGTAGTTTTATTTGAGCAGAGATCCCGCTACTGGGATGACGAATATTATAAGCGGTGGTTATATACAGCAATAACAAGGGCTAAAGAAAGATTGCTTGTAATTTCTGGATTTTATTAGGAGGAGAAAGTTATGAAATTTGAAGAAGTTGAAGATACAGTTAAATATGTATGTGACTCTTGTAAAGGAGTGTTTAATCCATCGGAGGTAAAGCTTTCTGATCCTGTGGATAATATTACTATGAGCCCACTTTTGATATCATTTAGGTATGTGGACATAAATGGAAAAATTATGGGTGGACAGGAACAGCCAACTAAAGAAAAGGGGGATAAATTATTAACTTGTCCTCTTTGTGAATATATACATCTGTTTGGTTTTGATCGATTTGAGGGGTGGAAGAAATGAGAATTAGAGAGATTAGAAATACAGAATTGTTTAAAAAATTAAGCGGTTTTCTTAAGCGTCCGGCTTGTCAGACTTTTATGGCAAAGGGGATTGTACTTTCTATTTTGTGGGTGATATGTCTGATTCCTGTTTGGCTTTTTATACTTGTATGGGTCTTGGCTTCACCAGAGGGGTTTTGGCAAGTAACTATAATTGTAGCCCTTTTTGTCTTTCTTGGTGGGGGTTTACAAATATTTCTTGCGATCATCGGAATTTGGTTTACTCTTGAGATTCTTAGTATGGATTGAGGATATAAAAGAGAGGTGAGAAATGGGAGATAGGATATGCGTTGACCTTATTGTGAAAATTTACGAGTGGATTTGTCCTTTCTGTGAAATATTAAATGAGGAGAAAGAAATACCTCAGGGTGGACTGATTGACGGGGAAGTTCAATGTCCTGAATGTAAAGCAACATTTAGCATTGGTGATATTGAGCATGCATATTGTCATTAAGGAGGTGAAAGATGGGAACTTCTGAACAAGTAATAAGTTATGTTGATTCATTTAATGTGGCTGAATTTTTGAAGTTTGATTCAATAATTGACATACTTCCAACGATTAAATCTGTAGATTTTAGAACCCAAGACGGTCGAGATCTTAGGACTTGGAAAGATTTCTTTACGAAAAATGGAGTTCCATGGTTATTATTAAAAGTAGAGGAAGATAAGATAGACAAGGAAGGTGAGACATTCAAGAAAGTTAATTTCAAATTGTGGAAGAAATGTGAAGTGGAAGAGGGGAATGAAGCGCGAGTATGTATATCGTCTCTCTTTCCAGAGTTGTTATCCCACAAATCTTGTAGTGAATTTGAATTGATAACCACTTAAGAAGGAAGTTGTTACCTCCAGAACAAAATATTGGGGATATATAAACTAATATTTTTCTGGAGGTAGTATTTTGTTAACACCAAAATTAGTTGAGAAACTTATTGACATTCTGGACAAAAATAAAATTGAAGTTTTTGATCATTACTCATTAGAAGATGGAAGCTATGTAATTCTTGTTGACCACACGATTCTAGTTTATGATGAACAAGCAAATGTATTGAGTGTTTCGTTTCAAGTTTCTACTGACCCAGAGCTTGTTGCAATTTTTATGATGTCGATTGGATCGGTTGATGTTAAAGTGGAATTAACTGAGTGTTTTCACTACGCAGGTGAAAATAAGCTTCTAACTGGAGAAGAAGCGCGCCAGGCGTTTACCAAAAATTTGAAGGATAATGTAGTTCAGAAGTTTATGGAGGAACAGTCACAGCTTCATGTTTTATCTTCTAGTGAATGTTATAGAGCTTAGGTGAAGGAGAATAAAATGGGATTCAAACAGATTTGTGTATTAAAGCGTTACGACGATGATCCTGTTAGGGTGTTTCATTCAGAGGCATTTGGGGGTACAGGGTTTGGGAAACATGGAATATTTATCTTTGAAAACTCAAAGCTCAAAAATAAGAAAATAGAAAAGTTCATTGGTGATAAACCGTTGTTTAAGGAAGGAATGATGTGGAATTTTTGAATGCATTGTGGGTTGAGAAATATAGACCGAGAAAATTAGATGAGTTAGTTCTACCAGAAGATCATAAATTTGTTTTTGAGAAGTGTATTGAGAAACAAGAAATTGGGAACTTTTTGTTTCACGGACCACCAGGTGGGGGTAAAACTGCTTTAGCGAGGATTTTGTGTTCGAAGAATGGTGTTCTCTCTAATGAAGATGACAATTTGTTAGAGATTAATGGATCGGCGAGAGAAACTCGAGGAATAGCTTATGTTCAAAAAGTTATTGAACCTTATTTGAAAGTTCCCCCTGGTGGAAATGATAAGAATAAAGTTGTCTTTATTGATGAAGCAGATTATTTGACAGATGAAAGTTTTTCTTCTCTTCGAAGAGTTATTGAGAAGTATTCTGAGGAATATGGGAGATTTATTTTTACTTGTAACTATATCTCTAAGATTCCTGAACCAATACAATCAAGATTTCAGATCTTTCCTTTTAAACGGCTTCCCCTTGGATTCGTGATTGATTATTGTTCTAAAGTTCTAACGGACGAAAACATTGAGTTTAATAAAGAAGATTTGAAATTTGTTGTTGATAGTCTCTATCCGGATGTTAGATTGGTAGTAAATACACTACAGAAGAATTCATATACTGACAAGTTAAAAGTCGATAGAGATGCTGTCTTAACTTCTGAGAAGAAAGTTCTAGCATTTGTGGTTGAGATTGTTAGCCTAGTTGAGAAGAATGAGAATCATAAAATTGGTGGAGTGATTAATTCTATTATTAATCTGTTATATGAACGAGATTTGGAGTTTAGAAGTTTGTATACAGACCTTTTCTTTGTGAGTAAATTACCCGTTCACGCTAAAATAATTGTTAATAAATATAGCAATGGACATTCTAACTGTTTAGTTCCTCAGATGCATTTCATGGGAATGATGTTTGAGATTATTAAAGTTCTGCAAGATTATAAAAAGAGCTCAACAGGAAGAGGGTAATATGTTCCTTGAAAATAGTGAAGTTCAGAGAGCAAGAGCTTTCTATAAGATTTTGTCAACTTTTCCAAATAATGATCATTTTAAATGTATTGCTTGTGAAGGAACGGGTTTGTTAGGAGTTAGTAAAGTAGCTTATCAAGGGGGGAAGAGTTGGAATGGTGAGTATTGTCCAGCCTGCAGGGGAGTGGGGTTTTTGCCTAGTTGGTACAAAGATATTTATTTTGTGTGCCCAAATTGTGAAGGAAAAGGACGTCCTACAAGTTTGGGAGGAGACTGTCCTTTATGTAAAGGTTTTGGAATTGTTGATTGGATAATTAAAATGAGAGGGATGTTAAAATGACAGAGAAAGAGTTAAGGGAAAAATGTGGGTTGGGAGAGGGTGGACTTATAGATAGTAACTTGGGGTTAATTGACATTCTGTGGGTTAAAGATGATGTAGTCTGCCTTGGAGTACTTGCCAATGGAAAAATTATTAGGGAATCTGTCGAGTCTGTTGTAACAAAGTTAACAAAAAAATAGGTTTAGAATTACTTCTTGGATATGCGTGCATCTTTCTCATTGAGACTCATCTGGATGAGAACGCCCGGTTGTCCAGTAGGGGTTGATGAGGAACAACGGTATTTTAGGAAGTAACTTAAATAGGAGTTAGTGTAATGTGAAGTACTTGAAAATAGACCAGCTGAAAGATGATTATCTTTACAAGATAAGAGCAAGAAATGCAAATTACGGGATTTGGATTTCTCAAAGGAAGAGTTTCATTATTTCTCGCGTAAAATTTGGAAATAATTTTCTGTTTGAAGAATATCATTGGGATTGTGAGGCTTTTGCAACTGTACAACCGTTAGAGGAAATAGAGAAGTCTCAATTTAAATCAGAAGACATAAATATAGTGAATTTTGTGGAAGGAGGAAAAGAGTATTGGGGATATTCGAAGGAAGAGGAAATTCTTGAGTATCTTAACAAGTTTGAACCAAGAGAACATTTCTTTCAATTGTTGAGTGAAAAAGAGAAAGAAGAGATCCGTAAAAAGAACCTTGAAAGACAGGTGGAAGTGAAAGGAAAAGTGAATTATGAAAATAGAGATGAAAATAGAGGAAGTTTTATATCATAAGGTTGATTTCTATGAATTGGATAGAGTAATAAATGAGTTTTACAAACCAAATGAGGAGTGGGATTTTGTTTCTGATAATGAAGCGAACAATGATTCCAGTTATGTTTTTAATGTTAATGGAAAATTTGATGATTATGAAGAAAAGAGGCTGGAAAAGTTCAAGAAGGATAGTATTAGTACGAGTTGGATGACTCGAACACTTTTGGATGATCTTTGTAGACAAGGGTTAATACCAATAGGTCCCTATCTAGTTAAGGTGTGTTGGTAACATTAGATATCTTTCATTGATATAGAACTTTAGATTTCTTGGAGGAGAATATAATGACATAGATTTGTACATTCGGTTTTCCGTAGATTAGAGGTCCTCCTTTTTTAAAGTTTTTTATATTTTCAAATTAGTAAATAAAAAACTTTAAAATCCGTAGGAGGATAATATGAACTATCAAAAAAGACTAGAACTAAAAGAGATGTTGAAGAGTTGGGCAAAACAGATTCGACATCTTAAAAGTACAAGAAAACAAGGCAAACGGGAAGGTAGAAGTCTTCAAGATATCGAATTTGATATATACAAACTGAAGCGTGAGTTTAGACACCACCATATAGCATGTTGTGAAATGCGTGGGAGAACTAGACTACAAATTGAGGTTCCATCCGACAATAATAAACCAAACGAAGATTATATTACCAAAATCAAGGAAGAGTGGATGGAGGAAGAGATTGATGAAGCTATACGTCTTAGTGCGTAAAGACTTGACTCCATCACAACAGGCAGTACAGGGGGGACACGCCGTTGCGGAGTTCCTCCTTCGCTGCTCACAAAGTTGGGGCAATGAAACCCTTATATATTTAGGAGTTAGGGGAGAGTTACAGTTGAAAAAGTGGATTCATAAGCTAAGTTATATGAATATCAAATTTGTTTCTTGGCGAGAACCTGATATGAACAATCAGGTCACTGCAATAGCAACATGTGCAGATGAAGACATATTTAAGAATTTAAATCTTTTATAAACCTCTGTAGCTCAAATGGTTCAGAGCAGGTGATTCTAAATCATCGTGTGTGGGTTCGAGTCCCACTAGAGGTTCCATTGAGAGCTGAACCTTCATTCTGAGAACAAATTAGAAAGAGTGGAGGTTCAGTTCTATGTTCGTATGTGGGTGCACTAGAGAATTTCAAACGAAGTCTGCATATAATATTCATCGGAGAAGTTGTAATGGTGTTAAACGTTATTGCTCGAATCCAAGTTGTAGTAAAATCCTGCTTGGTTATCATCAAAAGAAATATTGTTCTTCTCGTTGTGCTACAATACACACTGCTCCAGGAAGAAAATGCTCTAAAGAAACAAGAAGAAAAATTAGTTTAGCTCTTGGTGGAGAAGGTAGAATTTTACCAGATGCTCTTAAGAAATGTCGATTTTGTGATAAAACTGTAAGAGGACAATTTTGTAACTCAACTTGTCAAAGAGAGTTTGTTTATCAAGAATTTGTTAGAAAATGGAAAGAAGGTATTGATTCAGGGACAAGAAAACAAGGCCCTGCTAGTTTTGTTAGAAGATATTTTTTAGAAAAATATAAATATAAGTGTCAGAAATGTGGTTGGGGTATAGAACCAAATCCCACAGATAACCCTGGAAAATCACCTCTTTGTCTTCATCATATAGATGGTAAACGAAAAAATAACAAGGAAGATAATTTGGAAATATTATGTCCAAATTGTCATATTCTAACAAAAACATATGGCGGCCGAAATTTTCTATATAAGAAGGGAGAAGAAATGGAGAAAGAAATAGAGAAAAAAATAAAAGAACAACGGGCTAAGTGGTCCAAAGAGAAAGAAATAAAAAGTTTGCTTGAAAAAATTTATCTCGAGCCAGTTCAAAAAGAGAAACTCAAATTAATTGTTGAATTAGTTAGGAGTCTAGGGGGAGGTCTGGAATTTTTTGTTACTGAAGCATATAGAGGGGTTGTTCATCTTAGTGGTATACCTGATGGTAAGAATGATGTCGATCTTGTGGATATTAGAGCTCTGGAAGAAGAAGAATTAATTGATCTCGAAGAGGAGTTAGATAGTAATGTCTCCAGATACAACGTGACATCTCTGGGCTTTAAATATTATGACAATTACCTTAGTTGATTTAGGGGAATAATATGTGTGATATATATAGTCATTGTTGTGATTATAAGAGTTGTGCTAATGAAATAGAAATGCACCTAGAGGATTTTGCGACAGATCAAGATGAAATCCAAGTTTTTTGTGGTAGCCATATCCCTAAAAATAAAACCGATGGAGTTTTATGGAGATATCGTCCATGTAGCCAGAAAAGTCATGGTAGAATGTTTGTCCGATGTTTAACCAATAACGCAAGAAATCATTGGGAAGGGAATTATTATAATGGCGAAGGTGAGCCATTATTGGTTTTTGGGGAGAAGAATTAATGTATTTGTTACATTGTTACGGATGTCACCATGAGTGGGAGGGAACAAAAGAATCTAAATGCGATTGGTGTGGAGGAGACTCTTACGTTTTAGAAGAGGTAATATCATTTGAGTTGTTTATTGAGTCACTAACTTTAAGGTTAGAAAACGAAGGGGAGAAGGAGGTTATATGAAAACATGTCAGAGATGTGTTGCTCAGTTTGGGTTTAAATTAAGTGATAAAAATAAGACATTTGAATCAGATGAAGAACTATATGAACACATGGAGAATGTTCATGGAGTGATTGTAGTTCGTGACGGGGAAACAGAAGAAGAAGCTAGAGAGAGATGTGATCAAAAGGGCATAATACTCGATAGGACAAAATGTGCTTGTGAAGAGTGTAAAATATTAAGAGGGGAACAAAGCTCAATTCGGGTTGCTGATTATGAAATCGCAAGGCAATGGGCAGAAGCTGAACTTGTTTTTAAACACACCGGAGGGGTTTAGATCATTAAAGGAGTGAATATGAGAGGATTTTTGTTTTTGTGTTCTTTAGGGTTAGCTGCTTGGTCTATAATAACCTATTTTGTTGGTTTAGCAGATCAAGCGACTTATTTTATTTTGTTATCGATTTATTGTTTCTTGATAACTAAAGAATAAATCAATGTGAAGGCGAAGTTTAGATGTCTTGGTTGTGGGTATAAATGGGAAAGTGAACCAGGTCTTACTACATGCCCAAAGTGTAATCATATTTGGGTTAAGTGGGTTAATTATGAAGAGTGGAGAGTTGTTGAAACGGGAGGAAGTAATGAGAAGAGTAAGGTTTAAAGTTGTTCGTGTAGTTAGAGGACGAAGAATTAGTGCTTTTGCAAATGGAAGATATGAACTAGAATATTCAAAGGGTGGTAGAGTCAGAGGTAAAGAAGGGTCTTTTGGAATAGCCGTTTTTGGGAGGAGAAGAGACGCAGAGAGTTTTTGTAGGTCAGTAAATTTGAAGATTCTTAAGATAATCCGAGTTCTTCCAATTGGAAGAGGGAAGATTGTTAAATATATAAGTAGATTTCAATCTGATAATATGTTAGACGTTTTTTATGGTCGTGAAAAGGACGCTAAATTGGATCATAACTCATCGTTTATATCACCATATGGAACTATCTTCTATCCGGAAGTGGAAGTGTTGGATTAAGAGGAGGAATTATGATTACACCATTGGAAAGAATACATGCGGTCAAGGAGTGGAATGAATTATTTCATCCGTTGACATGTGGAACTGATTCCAATCACCCTCCACTCGAAGCAGCAGAAACCCCGTTTGGCGTATACCTTTTTTGCAGTGCTTATAGGTGCGGATATACCCAACCATACTGGAGAGTTCCTGCAGTAGTATGGACATCGTTTTTCGGGCGACATGCTTCGCAACTCAAGGCGGGTGGGATAACGCCCAAGACGAGGGAGGAAATATGAGAAAAGTGAAGTTTAAAGTTGTACGTATAGAATGCCGTGGTAGAAGATATAGTGCTTTCGCAGCGGGAAAGTATAATCTAGAATATCCGGAAGGCGAAGTAGTTAGAGCTATAGAAGGGACTCTTGGAGTAGCTGTTTTTAGAACAAGGAAACAAGCAAAGAATTTTCGAGGGATACGTAATTATCTCAGAGTAATTCATGTCTGTCCAATTGGACGTGGAAGAACTGCTGAATTTATTTCTGATAATGTAATGGAATCTGGTTTAGATTATTTTTACGATAAGAGGTTTGGCCGTCCCTTTTATGATAGACCATTTCATAGAGAAATCCCACCTGGAACCATATTTTACCCAGCGGTGGAAGTGTTGGATTAGAGGAGGGAATTATGAGAAGAGTGAAATTTAAAGCTGTTAGAATAGTTAAACGTAAAAGATTGAGTATTTTTACAAGGGGAAGTTATACTTTAGATTATCCGGAGAATTCAGTAGTTAGAGCTATAGAAGGGACTCTTGGAGTAGCCGTTTTTAAAACAAGGAAACAATCAGAGGAGTTTCTCAAGAAAACTTTGGGCCCTTATCAATCTTTCAAAACGATTCGTGTTCGTCCAATTGGACGTGGAAGAACTGTTAAGTATGTTTGTGATTACCCATCTGAAGCTGCTTTAAACAAATTTTATTCCTATAGTTCCTATAGAAAAAGACTGGCCGGATTCCGTCGTTTATCAACACCTCCACCTGGAACCATATTTTATCCAGAAGTGGAAGTGTTGGATTAGAGGAGGAAATATGAGAAGAGTAAAGTTTAGACTTGTTAGAGTAACTCGTAGAGGTAGAAGACACAGTATCTTCGCAGAGGGTAGTTATGACCTGGAATATCCAAAAGGCGAAGTAGTTAGAGCTATAGAAGGGACTCTTGGAGTATCTGTTTTTAAAACAAGGAAGCAAGCAGAGTCTTTTCAAGATAGATATTTCGATCTCGAGTTGATCCATGTTCGCCCAATTGGACGTGTAAAAACTGTTGAATTGATTTGTACTGATCCCCGAGAAATCCAGTTGGACATTTTTTATGATGGACAAGGTTATGTTAACTGTGTTAGTGAGTCGCATGTCCCACCAGGGACCATGTTTTACCCAGCGGTGGAAGTGTTGGATTAGAGGAGGGAATTGTGAGAAGAGTAAAGTTTAAAGTTGTTCTTGTAGATTATAGTAGTGGAAGAAGATTTAGTGCTTTGGCCGAAGGAAGTTATACTTTGGATTATCCAAAGGGTGCAATAGTTAGAGCTAGGGAAGAGACTCTTGGAGTAGCTGTTTTTAAAACAAGGAAACAAGCCGAGGATTTTCGAGTGAGTAATATCTCTCAAGAAATAATTCGTGTTTGCTCAATTGGTCGTGGAAGAACTGTTAGACTTGTTTGTATGGACGCACGTAAATTTGATTTGGACACTTTTTTTCGTGTAAATAGAGTGAGTTTGGATGTTGCAATGATATCAGTCCCACCAGGGACCATGTTCTATCCGGCAGTGGAAGTGTTGGATTAGAGGTGGTTATGGACTTACCATGTAGGGAATGTATTGTAGTATCTGTGTGTTCAGAATTATGTCCTTCCATCCAGGACATGAAAACTGATATAATAAAAAGGATTGGTTTACGATTATTCATGTGTTCATTTTGTGGAGGACGTACTCTTATTAGTCATTATATCATCCACCCTCGAGTAGAGATTTCTTGTGAAACATGTCATGTAGTTTTGAGATATGATCTCCCACAACTTCTGCAAAAATGGAAATGGAATATATAAGATGGTTGGAATCTATCAGGATAACTTTATAGATTATCTTCGAGAGAATCTTGGCAATCCAATTAAGACCACGTCGAAGAATATTATATGTCGATGTCCTTGGTGCGAATATGAGAAAGAGAAGCCACATTATCATTGTTATATTTCATTAGAGTTACCAATTTTTCATTGTTTTCATGCTGGGTGTGAACAGGGGGGAAATCTTAGGAAGTTCCTGAAGAGGGTTGAAGGTTCTGATATCTCAGAAAGGTTTGTAGATAAGGACAAAATAAAGAAATCTAGAGAGGAAGCTTCTTTTGTACCTTCTAAGGAAGTAAGTGTTAAAACACCATCTCTTAATGTTAGAAAATTTCCTTACAAAGGTTTTTATATAAAGAAAAGATTGAAGTTTGCCGATGTTGATTTAAAGTCAATAAAGGGATTAGTATTTGATATTAATGAGTTTATTGAGTTAAATGGAATTGTGATAAACCCGACTTTGTTTAGGATAAGAGATTACCTTCACTCTAATTTTGTCGGTTTCTTGACAGAACATTCTGATATGATGATGTTAAGAAATGTTGATCACCGAAGTAGTTTTTCATTTTTTAAGTTGAAAATTCAAGATCAACGTTTTCTAGATTACTATCGATTACCTGGGAAAAACCTCAACAGCGATATGATTGTTCTTGGAGAGGGAATATTTGATATTTTCTCCGAACAAATTTTTGACTCTTTAGGAGTAGGAAGTTCTACGAGGTTGTATGCTTCTGTATTATCATCTAAATATGCTTCTTTGATTAAAAGTATTGTTTTTCATGAACAGGTTTTTAGATTTAGAGTTATAATACTTTCAGATAAGGGTGTTGGTGTAAATTACTATAAGAGTTTGAAGAAGTTCAATAGTCATATTATAGAAAGTCTAACTGTTTACTATAATCGGGAAGGGAAAGATTTTGGTGATACTCCTGTAGTTCCTGTAAAGTTTGTAATCTGAAGGAAACGAGGTAATGAATGACTTGGTTAGAGAAAAATTAAAAGATGTATTTGAGTCGACTCTTGAGGAAGGTCTCAAGTATTGTGGATCTTTATCTGACATTGACTATTATGGTCTGTTTTGTAAATCGGCTGCTAAAGACCAATTATATAAAATTGGTGGTAATAATTTTTGCTCATACAGTTATTTGTATGAGGACTCTGATGCAGTTATGTTGATTTTTGCAATACCGATTAATACAGAAGAAGAATCAGCGGGGGGTAAGTATATTGCTGAACGTGTAATGGATATTGTCAGGAAAGTAGAGGACTGTTTTGTAACATTAGATTATGTGAATTCGAGAGAGGTAACCGAAGACAAATTTGTGTATGTAATAGTAGTGAAAAAGGTTGAGAGAGATGAGGAGTGAGAAATGTATGGAGGAGGGATTATTAAAGAATATAATTTGGAAGAGATCTTAAATAGTTTTCTACCAAAGTTGTTTTATGAGATTGAATATGATGAATGGGGAGTTACTATACGGGTTCCTGAATTGGTTAGATACAAAGTTCTCCATCGTTTAAGGGTACGACTTCCGGGTATGTTTGAAATTATTGGGATACAAAGTGATCTAAAAGGTATGGATAGTAAAGTATGGATAACAAAGGGTGGTAGTGATTGACGACTCTTGTCCGATCCATATATATGTTACAGTTAAAGGAATCTAAAAGAATGGTAATGTTTGAAAAAAGGTATGAAAATGATGATTGTTAGCGAATATGATTTAGAAGAGCTCTTAAATGGTTTTCTACCTAAGTTGTTTTATGAGATGGAATGTGATGAATGGGGAGTTACTGTACGAGTTCCTGAGGCAGTTAAAGACAAAGTTTCCCATTGTTTAGCAGAACGACTCCCAGCTATATTGGATGTTATTGTTGTTGGTATGTAAAGGAATCTAAAAGAATGGTAATGTTTGACGACTCTTGTTCACTTTGTCAGAAAGAAAAGAAAACTCATTGGTATTATAGCGATACTGTATGTTGGATTGCAGATTGTTTAACATGTAAAATTCCAATGATAATTTTAGTAAGACATTCTATGAAGCTTACGGATTTTGAAAGTCGTCATTTACCAGAAATTGTAGAGATGTTTTTCCCAGGAGCTAAACTGAGGAAGGAGCAGAGGAAGATTGAAGACCATTTGCATTGGCATATTTTAGTGTAATTTTGGAGGAGAAAATGAGACAGAAAGAGATAAAAGCATTACTTGAAGAAGCATCACAACCAGACTGCCCTTGGCAACGACGTAACCAGATTCAATGTCGGCTTGTTGAGGCTTTGGCTATGTATAGGCCAGTGCGTGGACGAGCAGGAATTGAGAGAGCAGAACAGCTTAAGTTGCTTTTAGAGAAGCTCTATGTTGATACGCTCAAGAATTACCCAAGATATTTACCAAAGCTTTTTCCTGTGTTTGCAATGATTTGTGGAGATCGGGATGACGATATGATTGTTGCTGACGTTGCCTGGTATCTGTGTTCGAAGAAATGTTATCAGATTATGGATCAGGCAGAGGATTATGGTGTATGTGGAGGTGAAAAATGAAAAATTACAAAATAACATTTTATAGACTTAACACTTATGTCCAGCCAATGATGAAAGCAACTGTTGATGTTGTGTTCAGGACTGATTTTCCACCAGATAAAGATAATCTGTTTAATGATGATTTCATTGCTATTATGTGGAAGGAACTATGGAAACAGAATCCTGCATGGTTGTTGTCTCATGGACCAGCAACATTGGCGTTTCGTGGTTGGTCATCTGTTATGTGGGAGAGGGAATCGTTAGTGGAAGTTAAAATAGTTAAAGAGGATATGCCAGAAGATCTCACAGGAGAGGGTAATATGGTAGCCGCACTTACATATCATCCTTGGCTTCCATCTGATATGAGAACGGCATTAAAGAAAGCCTACGAGCGTGGATTAGCTAAAAGATCATTAGTTATGAAAGAGGATAAATAAGTGTGAGGACAATTTTATCAAGGAAGAAGTTGAAAGGTATTTACATTGAGAAAGGAGGTTTTTGAAATGATTATTAGTATTTTGGCTTTAGTTATTGGAGCTATTATAGTAGTAGGTGCTATAATGCATGTAATGGCGGGTCTTGCGACTTATCCGGCTTTTGAATTGTTAGGAGCTTTTTTGATCTTTTCGTTGATCTCCTCAATTGTCTTTGCCATTCTCTCGCTGGATAAGAAAGGATAAATAAGTGTGAGGTTTTGTTATGCTGGCGGGTGTAGACGATCAATAAATTGCTAACCTGGATTAGTCACTCTAGAGAAGGGCTTAAGTATTTCTCTGGAAGGTTGGTAACCAACAGGACAGGTTATAAGGTGGAGAATCGGGAATCCTTATCGCCAGCGTAACAATTTAATAAGGAGAGTAATGAACCAAAAGAAAAGTAAGTGGATTGCTAATTTAGTAAAGAACAAAGACATAAACCTATTTATGACTGTGAGAAATAATTGCGGTAAAAAGACGGAAACGATGAGTAGCAGAGGGTTATATAGAGTCGCTAAGAAATTGTGGAAACTTAAGGTAGAAGGAGTTGAGAAATGGGGAAGGAGAGTATTATCGAATGGAAAGAGTAGTTAATATGACTTCAGATCAGTATGATGAGTTTCTGAAATGTTTGTCGATTTTGAGAGACAATTGTACTGATGTTGATATTCACAGTGGGAAAGTATGTCAACGTTCGAATGATAATGCTAGCATTTTTGCGTTTGATTTGTCACCGCTAATAGAAGATATCGATCTTCCAATATCGAATTTGAGCGAGAAACTAAATATATTAAAGTTCTTTGGGGGACAAGAAGTTCAGTTAACTATCACTGACAAGGAATTTTTATTTGCTGGACTGTATGCACTTTATAAATGGAAGAGCCCAGCTCGACGATACATAGACAACTTATTTATGAATGAGGAAGAGCTAAGTAGTGTATTTACTGTAGATGAAGAGAAATTGGTTGTGGATTATGAGATACCGACTTCGATAACTGATATGATAAAAGGAATAACACAGGAGTTTGATCTTTCTGCTATTCAAGTAGTTTTTGAAGGGGAAACTGTTTCTATTTCAGTTTGGGGTCCTTCTAAAGATCAATTCGTTAGATTTGTTGAGGGTATAGTTTCTAACGTAGTAATAGAAAAAAGTAAGTCGAATTTGACTATTACTCCTTTTGTTATTGAACATGATAGTGACATACATCTTAAGATGTATGAGTCTTCACAAGAGGGAGTTTTTGTCAATAAATTTTCTACGACTCTTGGAGAAGCAGATGTAGTTATATATACACGGTCTTCATTGGTGAAGGAAGAAAAAGAATGACAGTAACTAAGAAGGAAAAGGTGGAAGTTATTGAGATTAATGTTTACTGTTGTGATCTTTGTGGAAAGACTATTGAGGATAATCGTGGATTTTGTGGGACAACTCCAATTATGGTGTGTGAAATTTGTGGAAGACATTGTTGTAAAGATTGTAGAGTATCTCACTATGATGATTTTGGTGACTGTCCAACAGCAGTGTATTGCAAACATTGTGAGGGTGTTTATCAGGAGAATAAACATTTCTTAGATGATGAACGATATCGACATGAAGAAGAGGAAGGGAAAATTCAAAGATTTATAAAAGATGAAGCAATTAGAACTTTAACAGAAGAGTGTGATTTAGAGGATGAGAGAGTATAAAATTTCTTACGAACTGTTTTTATATATGTTGTCTAATTTGCAAAAAGATGGGAAACTTGTATTAGGAGAATCTGGAAACGATTGTCAATTTCTCTGTCTTACTATTTATGATAGAAGTTTGTTTAGGGAGATTGGTTCTTGGTTAGATAGTTCAAGGGACGATAACCAGTTATTCGTGAATCAGAAAATCGCGGTCAATATTGGATCTTTCCTTGGAGTTTTTCCGGTTTCGATGATATTACATATGACAAACGGGGGAGAATATGCCATTGTTACTTTCTCATTTGATTATTTTGATAGGAATCTGTCTGGGTCATGGCAGGATTGGTTTATTCTACCTGAAGATAAATATAAAATAGGGGTATATAGAAGTTGAAGGAATATCCAAAGATTCAGAGTGTATTTAAGAGGAACAAAAACACTCATAATTTTCTTGAGGGAATGTGGAGCCTACCCGAGTTTGAGTTTTTGAAAGACAATATTTGGACTTGGACAGAGAAAATAAACGGTACAAACATCCGTGCAAAGTGGTGGGGTGAAACCAAGAATATTATTAATTTTGGTGGAAAAACCGATAAAGCACAGATCTACGGCCCTCTTATTGAGCGACTATATGAGATATTTTCAGTAGAAAAGATGAGCGAAGTTTTTCATGAACCAATTGATAGCTGTTTGTATGGTGAAGGATATGGTGCTAAAATCCAAAAAGGTGGTGGGAACTACAGATCTGATGTAAGTTTTATCCTCTTTGATGTGAGAATTGGAGAGTGGTGGCTTAAAAGAGTAGATGTGGAAGAAATAGCTCAGAAGCTAGAAATTGACGTTGTTCCTGTTGTAGGGGAGGGAACCCTTGAAGAAGCGATTGACAAAGTGAGAGATGGATTCAATTCAATTTTTGGGGACTTTACTGCAGAGGGATTAGTTCTAAAACCGAAAGTGGATTTGAGAATGAGAAATGGTCAGAGAATTATAACAAAACTGAAATGCGAAGATTTTGACAGGAATTGATAGTTATCATGGATATAGAATCAGAAAATAAAAAACTTCGAGAGTTACTGTGGTTACGTCATGGATGTCAAGGGCTTTATGGCGACGATGGTGAAATGCAGTGTAATAAATGTATGATTGATTTCAAGCGACATTCAGTTGAAATAATAGAAGATAGATTTTATAAAATGGGGGAGCAATTTCTTACAAACTACTTTAAAAAAGCAAAACTGTTTGAAGGGGGTGGAAATATGTTAAATTGTCCAGAGAATTGTGAAAAGAAAATAGAATGTGGAGATTGTGGGAAACAGTTGTGTACATTTTTAACGGGAACTTATGAGGGAGAGGGAAAAGGGGTGATAGATGTAGTGTGTATTGTTGAAGAACATTATCGTTTTCCTAAAGGGAAAAGTTGTAGGACTTGTGTGGGTGCTGTTGAAAGAACTCTGTCCGGATCTGTGGCGGTGAGTGATGCATCCTAGTTCGCTTCTCTCATATTACCCAACGTATTCTATACTGGATGAGGTATTGTCCTCATCCAGTTACAAGAATTTAAATATCTACATAGATTTGAAAAATGTTTTTCAGACATTGTATCTTGAACATGCTATTGTTAATTTAGTTGAAAGTTCTAAGATGTCAAAGTCAATTGATGCATCTATTTTTTTGTCACTTTTGTCTTTTTTGGCTTTCCATAAGATCTATTCAATAAAGAGAAATGTTAAGCTTAAATTTTTTGTCTTCTTTGAGAGTGGTCGCTCTTACTATCATTTGAATATTAGTAAGGATTATAAAAAGTCGAGGAGATCTGACGATTTATATGGTTTAGACAAAGAGAGTCGAGAGCTGTTCTTTGAGATTTTGAGTAAAAATTATGGTTTGATTGAAGATGCCTTTAATAGAATCCCTTCAGTAAAAGTTATTCGTCTTCTTAATCTTGAAGCTGACTTTATTCCATATTACTTAGTTCGAAATAAACTTGTTGATGTTTCTAAGGAAACTGCTCATATCATTTATTCTAATGACCATGATTTACTCCAGTGTGTTGGTAAGAATGCTTTTGTTTTTTCAAAGTCTGCGAAGGTTAAACGTTTGGTTAAAAGAAGTGAAGTAATGAGTAAATTTTTAAATTGTGAAACTGACATTCGAGATGTTTATCTTCCTCTTGCGATGAGTGTTATTGGTGACTCTGGTGATGACGTGAAAGGGGTAGATAAGATTGGCGCAAAACGGTTTGTGGAGAGTTTTCAAGATTTGAGATTGGTTGTTGGTGGAAGTATGAAGACGTTATATGAGAATGTTGAGGGGGCGAAATTGACGTTTAACTCGTCCAGTTACTCGAACAAATATATGAATTGGATAGCTCGTGAAGAACGAGATAAGGGTTTGATTTCGATGAATTTGAAATTGGTTTCGTTTGAGTTATTGTCACGGGCTTTAGATAATCCGACTAGTACGGAGATGGTTGAGAAGCGAAAACGGTTATACAAAGTTTTGTTGAGAAGTGAAATAGTTCCTCTGAGAGAGATGAAAGAAGCACTTGAGAGAAGTGGTGTTTATATTGGAGATGATAGTTTGGATGTTGTGTATTATAATTCTGGGTTTGAGTGATAAGTTTTTGTTTGGGGGAAGATAAAGAAAGTTGGGAAAGAAACTAACAATAGAGTTTGTTAAGAAATATGTTGAAGATGAGGGTTATGAGTGTTTGTCAAGTGAATATATAAACAATAATACAAATCTTGAGCTTAAGTGTCTAAAGGGACATAAGTTTGAAGCAACTTTCAATAATTTTAAGAATGTTGGATCGAGATGTCCTATATGTTCTGGTTGGAAAAAGACGATAGAGGAAGTAAAAGATTATATTAGAAGACATGGATATGAATGCTTAACAAATGAGTATAGAGATAGTTTTACAAGACTTAGAATAAAGTGTCTAAAGAAGGGTCATGAACGCGAAACAACTTTGGATACATTTCAACGGAGTAACAGGTGTTGGATATGTATTGCAGAAGATCGTTCTCTTGAAATCCCTGAGTCTTACTGTTTTATATGGAATGATGAAGAATTTAAAGAAATGGTTTTTGAACGTGATAGACATAAATGTATGAATTCTCTTTGTAGGTATAAATGGAGTTCATATCGCTTGTGTAGACATCATATAGACTATAACAGGAAAAATTGTGACCTAAGTAATATCATTACGCTTTGTATAAGTTGTAACGCTAGAGCAAATTTCAACCGTGAGTGGTGGACTTCGTTTTACCAGAATCTAATGGGAGAAACGTATAGTTATCAATTAATAGGGGAACAAGAGATATGTTAAACCAAAGTAGAACTCTTAATTATGTCAAAGATAATCTAGGTTTTCCGTTTATGCAGCTGGAACTGGATGATGATAAGATACTTGAGTATATTACGACGTATACATTGAGAGAGTTCAGCGCTTATGTTCCGCAAGTTATGAAAACTCCACTGAACTTAGATTTGGCAGCGAATAAAGTTACAACTAGAGACAACGAATATTATATTACAGATCCACAGGGGCTTGAAATTCTAAATGTAAAAGAATTATATTTTCCGTTGGGGAACGAGATCATGTTCGGGCAGCCACCGCTAGGTCCTTTATCTCATGGGGAACTACGAGAGTGGGCCTTGGCTGTAGAGACTTCACAAACAGTAAAGCTCTTCTCTTCGTATGATTATACATTTGAGTTTATGTCGCCCAATGTTGTGAGGATATCTCCAACACCTTTAAGTGTAGGCACAATAACTGTGGAATATGAGAGAATACAACCCGAAGATTTGTCTGGTATTGGTATTGGACTTCAATGGATTTTTCTGGAGTTGTGTCTTGCAGATATTATGATAGTGTTGGGCAGGATCAGGTCTCGCTATGAAAATATCCGTACACCTTTCGGAGAAGTTCCGATTTCAAAGGAGATAGGTGATGAAGGGAAAGAGAAGAAAAGGGAAATATTAGAAAAGTTGAGTCTTGGACCTCTATTAAATGTGGTTGTAGACTTTGGTTAGATATTAGGAGAATCACCATAAAGTGAAAGATCTATTTGTAGGGATTGACCCATCCCTCACCAATACGGGTCTAGTAATCCTCAATGAAGAAGCAGAAGTTCTTAACCAAGAGCTCATTATGACGTCGTCAAAAGAAGATATTGAAGTTCGTCTTATTAAGATTAGAGATCATATTATGTATTCGCTAACAAATGACGAGTTGGATAAGTTCTTCCACGTTTGCATTGAGGGGCTTAGTTTTATGTCCAAGGGACAAGGATTTACGCAGCTGGCTGGGCTCCATTATTTTCTTCGTACTTGTCTTTATCAAAGATCAGGAGACATAGAATATAAAGTTATTGCACCAACATCACTCAAGAAGTTTGTGTTCAAAGGTAATGCTAAGAAGGAGTTAATGTTGTTAAAAATTTTTAAGAGATGGGGTACCGAGTTTGAGGACAGTAACCTTGCTGACGCATACGGTCTTGCAAGAATGTCATTAGACAGTAGAGGTCAAACTTTGAAGGAGAAGTAAAATATGAGAAAACATCTATTTAATCTTTGTGTCATAGTGGCACTTTTCTTGGTTTGTTTTTGTAGTTTCAGTCAACCGCAGAAAACTATAGTATTGAATCAGCTTGCTTGGCAGGGAGGTTTCCAATTGGCTCAGGAGAACCCCAAGTTAGCTAAGGCTATACTTACATACAGTGAACATATTCTGGAAATAGGACTTGAGAATTTTACCGAGCCTGATTTCCATAAATGGGCTGAAGTGGTATTGAAAAAGTTGAAACTTGAGCCTCGCCCTGAGAAGATATTCAAGGACATATTAAAACTGGTTAATGTTGAGGTTATTAAATTGAGTGGGAGCAGCAAAGAAATAGTGGAGCTGGTTTACAATGTCATAGAAAACTTTGCTATCGGGATTAAGGCAAATAAATGATTCCATCTAAGTTAATTCAGTTCTGTCCAGACACAGGAGGGCCTTGCGCCGGTCCCTCTTGTGCTGCATTTCAGAGTGGAATGGCTCTGGCAGTACAGGACGGTGGTCCTTTTGTCAAAAGAATTTGTGGAGATATTCCATTAATTGCACCGCTCCCTATTGTGTTTAGTTTGGACCTTGGAGTCTGTTCAAAATATGAAGGTATTGTTGATGAAGAATCTTTCGAACTTTTTAAAAGATTTACTGAGGACTTTGAGGGTAATATTAAGGCGACGATAGGAGAAGTAGCAGATGCGAGTTCTGAGTAAGTTTTTTGTGGCGGAGCATCATGCCACCAAAGCTAAACTACATTATGATCTAAGATTTAAAATTCCTAGCTCAAGTATGTGGGCGTCTTTCGCTTGTAGAAAAGAAATTCCGTTGTTGTCTGGGAAAAAAATTCTGGCTGTTAGGACAAAAGATCATACTCGACAAGAAGCGCAATTTACTGGGAAAATTCCAGAAGGTGAATATGGAGCTGGAACCCTTAAAAAATGGGATTCTGGTTCTTGTATAATTGAAAAGTACTCAACTGCTCATATTGCGATAAGTTTCAAAGGTTTGAAGTTGAAAGGGATGTACCATTTAGTTTCTATTAAACTAATACAAAAAAAGAAACCTGAAGGAAGTCAGTATTTATTATTTAAAGGAAAAGAAGATTAGGAGAATATTTACTAATGCAAATAAATAAATATCTGCAGGTTTTGAATGAACAAGAAAATTCTTCTGGTATCTATAAAAGTATAATAGCTTTTTTTAGAAATAATCCATCTCCAAGTGATGACGAAATTCATTCGTTTGCGGAGGAAGAGGGAATTGACCCACATAAATTTGAGGAATATATATACATGATTCTTGGTTCTTTCCTTGGTGCTGGAAGGTCTAAGAACTTTACTGGTACTTATGATCAGAAGCAAATTGACATGGGTATTAAAATAGAGATGGAACATACTACGAACCCCTTGTTAGCTGAGAAAATCACTAAGGATCATCTTTCTGAAATACCAGACTATTATATAAGATTGAAAGAGATGGAGAAGAGTGCTGAAATAGAGGACTAGGAGAGATTTGTAATGGATAAGAAACAAAAAATAACTGAAGAAAAGAAGAAAGAAGAAGAGGAGTTTCTTGAATGTATGAAAGAAGAGTTTGCTCGAAGAGTTGGTTACCAGAAACGACTTGAGGAAAAGTTTGGAAGAGAGGAACTTGAGTAGTTATTAGAAACAAAATTGGAGATCATTTTTTTGTTGTTATGAACAAATTAATACTAAAAAGTTGATTAGGAGATTTTTATGTCTAAAGGAATAGAGTTGTCAGAGAATGCCTTCCAGGTTGCTAAGTCAAGATATTTTATGGAAGGTGAAGATTGGGATAAATGTACATACAGAGTAGCAGATATAGTTTCTGGTGCTGAAGGTGGGAAGAAAAATGAATATAGAGAGAAGTTTCATGAGATGTTATATAACATGGACTTCATTTGTGGTGGGAGGATTTTGAGGAATGCTGGGCGGCCTAAGGGAAGTTTGTTTAATTGTTATGTCCTACCAATAGGAGATTCAATCGACGAAATCGGTCAGTTTTACAAGGAAAGTTTGATGTTGTGGTCCGAAGGAGGAGGGGTTGGTTGCAACTTTTCTCCGCTCCGGCCAAAGGGGGATCCTGTTCTTGGTAAGGGAGAAGGGGCTTATGCATCTGGGCTGGTTTCATTTTTAACTGTGTCTGACTACGCAGCAGCAGTAATACAGTCGGGAGGTCATAGACGTGCAGCGGCTCTTGCTTGCGTTAATGTTTCTCATCCGGAAGTCTTAGATTTTATAGACGCAAAATTAGAAGATGGAAGACTTTCATATTACAATATTTCTGTTGGTATTAATAACGAATTTTTAGAAGCAGTTGAACTTGATAGTGATTGGGAATTTAAGTTCAAACATAGAAGTTATGGTAAGATGAAAGCTCGAGATATATGGAATAAAATGTTGAAGAATATGGTTGAGTGTGCTGAACCTGGTTTGTTAAATTTTAGCAATCTGACGAAAAATAATTCATATTATTATGATCCGATTGTAAGTTGCAACCCTTGTGGAGAAGCACCGTTGGAACCTCATGGAATTTGTGATCTCGGCTCACTTGTTTTAAGAAATTTTATTACTGGAAATGTAAATACGAATTGGAGAAAACTAGAAAATACTATAGAACTTGCAGTTAGGTTCCTTGATGATGTTATTGACATAAATAAATATGTTCTAAAAGAAAACGACATTAAAGCACATAACTCCCGAAGAATCGGACTTGGTGTTATGTCGTTAGCTGAGTTTTTGTTTGCGAAGCAACTGAGATATGGGTCTGAAAAGGCTATTGGTGAAGTTGAACGAACTATGAAGTTTATTAGGGATTGTGTATATCAATCTTTGATCAAATTGGCTGTTGAAAAGGGAGCATTTCCTAAGTTTGAGCCAGTGGCTTATGGTAAGTCTTCTTTTATTAGGAAGTTACCTGTCCATCTTCGAATGGATATTAAGGAAAAGGGTATTCGGTGCGTTACTGGGTTAGCAATTGCGCCGACTGGTACTGTGTCTTTATTGGCAGAATCCACGAGTGGAATTGAACCACTTTTTGCAAAAGCATATAATCGTAGTGATCGTGTTAGTTCGAGAGTTTATGTCCATCCTTTGTACAAGTCTTTTTTGGAAAGTAATGAGCCAATTCCTGACTGGTTTGTGGATACATATGACCTAAAACCACAAGACCATTTTGAAACTCAAAGTATAGTCCAAAAATATGTAGATGGAGCAGTATCGAAAACTATTAATCTTCCTGCGGGTACTACTGTAGATGATTTGAGTAAACTTCTTTTGGAGTATATTAAGGATTTAAAGGGGACCACATTGTATGTAGATGGATCTCGAAAGGGACAAATTATAAGTAGACTAACTAGGGAGGAAGCTCTCGAACATTTGAAGAAGAATAATGTCAGCACTTCTTTAACTGAAAGTGATATTAAGTGTATTGATGATAGTTGTGAGATATAGCTAGAGGGAGGTAAAAAATGTTAATTCTTAAACCGGGAGAGATTTGTCCTTACTCTTCTCGTTGTTCGTATTCAGATAATTGTCAGGGAACTATTTCTGGAAGAGATGTTATTTTCACCTGTGATTTTGTAAAAGATAGTGGTGAGATTATGGAGGGGAAGTTTCGTAACAAATTTGACCTGACTGGAAAAATGCAATTGGTTGTAGAGTCCAGTTAAGAGGTGAGATATGATAGAACGATTTAAGGAGAATCCACTAATAGTACCTGACCCTAAAATTCCTTGGATGTCGGAGAATGTATTCAACCCGGGTGTGATTAAAGACGACAAAACATTTTATATGCTTGCTAGAGGGGGTACTAATAGATCTCAACGACACCAGTCTTACTCAGACTTGGGTCTTGTAATTAGTTATGATGGAATTAATTGGGGTTCCATCAGACTGCGTCCGTCTTTATGTCACCTTGACTATGGTTTAGCTACGGAGAAAGGGATTGAGGACCCAAGAATAGTTAAATTGAAAAACATGTTCTATATATTTGCTACTGCTAACTGCAAACACTATAAAAGAATAGGAATATGGAAAACTGCTGACTTTTCGTATTACGATTTTCTTGGACATCCATTTGATTGGGAAGATAAAGATGCTTGTATTATTCCTGAAGTTATAAATGACAAGATATTTCTAATACATAGGATGCATCCGAACATTTGGATATCTAGTAGTAGTAATGTGGAACTAACGGGTCCGTGGAGTGGTAGTAAAGTTCTGCTCCATGTAGATGATGTTACTTTGGATGGAAACAAACCCTCTAAAATAGGACTTGACGGACCACCAATGGAACTTGAAAGTAACTGGTTTGTAATGTTCCATGCTATATTTGAACCATTCGAGTACAGGAACAGTTTTATGATTTTGGATGGGAGCGACCCTAGCAAAGTCAAGTATGTCCATTCTAAGTCTATTTTGAAACCTGAATTATATTGTGAAAAGTTTGGCGCTGTTCCATATGTTTGTTTTAGTAACGCTATTGTAGATATAGGTGATGTGTGGTATGTATATTGGGGGGCTGCTGACACATCTATTTGCGGAGGGGTTCTCTGCAAACAAGATGTTCTCGATTTAATAAAGCATAATGTTTAGGGAGTAGTTTAAATGGAAAGTCCAAAGGATATTATATCATCTTTATTAAAACAGTTTAGAGAAATTAGAGAGTCTATTGAAAAGATGGTTGTTGATCTGGAAACAGTTTCAAAGGGGATCAGTAAGATTTTTCCAGACAATTTACAGTCGAAATACACGTGGATTTTTGAACAAAGAATTAAGACAATGACTGAAACATTTAAGACATTGTTGGAGATGAGAAAAGAAATTACCAAAAGTCTGAAAGATGAAATTGAAGTTCGGAGGAGAATTGAAAAAGATTCAATTGGGGAAGGTGAGGATTTTGAGAGTTATTTAGACATTAGAAAGATTGCTAAAAGGGTTGAGGATTTTCAAAAGAAATCTAAAAGGATTTCTGAGAAGGTAGTGAACATTGAAAAACAAAAGTCTTTAAAAATGGGTTCTGGAGGTTAGGTAATGGAAGACGTTATTGATGAAGGAAGTGAAGTGTTGGAGAGCAGTGTTGACGAAGAGGTAGAAGATGTGTATAAACAACCAGATGAGGTTGAGACAAAAGAAATTCTTAAAAGTGTCGAGTTAGAGAAGAGTGAAGAGGATACAAAACAGACTCCAGATTTACTGGATGTAGAATCTAAAGGACCTATCGAAGATGGGCGGACTATGGATGTAGAAACGGTTAAAAAACTATATGCTGAGTTTAGTTCTTTCTTAAAAACTAAAACTGAAATTATTCCAGATGAAGGAATTAAGTCTGTTATTCCAACTGGTATCGAAGTATTGGACGCAGTTCTTGGTGGTGGATTTGCTATTGGATCAATGAGTATAATAATTGGTCAGCCGGGATCGGGAAAGTCGATGTTAGCAATTCAGACAATGGCGAACGCCCAGAAAGTTATTAAAGACCCATTAGTGGCTCTCTTGGATTCTGAAGAGGCAACTACTACAATAAGGATGTCGAACCTGGGAGTTAGAAATCCAAAGGTCAAACCATATTCAGATATTACGGTTGAGAAGGTATTTAAGTTTTTAGAGGGGTTATGTTTGTTTAAAGAAGAGAAGAAGATTGTTAGTACTCCATCCGTAGTCGTCTGGGATAGTATTGCAAATACGTTATCTCAGAAGGAGAGAGAGGTTGAAGATATAAACTCTGTTATTGGATATAAGGCCCGTGTCTTGTCAATAATACTTCCTCGGTATGTGGCTAAGTGCGCAAAATATAATATCTGTTTTCTTGCTGTGAACCAACTGCGTGATGAGATGCAGTTAGGGGTGTTTCATGCTCCACGAGAACTGAAGTTTATGACAAGTGGAAAGACAATGCCGGGAGGTAATATTTTAAGGTTTAATGCTTTTGCTCTAGTTGAATTGAAAATTAAATCAGTGTTGGAAAAGGAAAAGTATGGTTTTGACGGAATTCTAGTTGCTGCTAAAACTATAAAGAACAAGCTATTTTCACCAAATATTTCAGTTAATATAGCTGGAGACTTTCGGACTGGGTTCTCGAACTTCTGGACTAATTATCATTTTTTGGTGGAAACTAAACGGTTAGTGACTGGATCTTGGAATTTTATGGTTGAAATGCCCGAGAAGAAGTTTAGGACTAAAGATGCTCAAAATTTGTATAATACAGATAGTAAGTTTAGAGAAGTTTTTGATAAGTCAATTAAAGAAGCAATTCAAAAAGACATTGTGGAGAAATATAATCCGGAGATTTAGACACGATAAGCATCTAACTATCTCTCGATTCTAGAACAAATTATTAAAGAAAAGAAAGTTGTAGTTATTTAGAAGGAGGAACGATAATGGGAGAAGTGATGAGTTTGTTAAGAGATTATGTTGAGGAGACAATTAAGAGATTGGTCGATGAACCAGATGAAGTTAAGGTTGAAATTTTTGTTTCTACAAAAACTGTTATTGTGCAGATCAAAGTTGCGCAACCTGATTGTGGGAAGGTTATTGGTCGAAGTGGTCGTAATATAGACGCCCTTAAAATTTTAACTTTAGCTATCAAAAACACTAGATTTCCTGATGACGTAAGGAGGATCTCGTTGGAGGTTCTTGAAGATGAGTCCTCAGAATTTAGGTACAAGAAATATGGAGGAGATTAAATTATGTTAACTAAGGAGTCCAAGATTAGAGTACTAGAGGATTTTTATTCCCTGGACTATGTCTTTTTTGGGAAACCCCTGAAAAAGGTCGATTCATGTTCTTGCTCTCTTCTTAAAGAGGAGTATCTTTCTGTTAAAGGGGCTTTAATGTCGGTGATGATTGAGATATTAAAGCTTGTAAATCATGTTCCTGAGCCTCTTGCTGAGAAAGTTAATACAAAATACATTATGAAGAAAGCGAGAGAGAGTGCTAGAGTAGCAAGGTTAAATTCAAAGAAGATTGTTATATCTCAGAAATCAAGAGATTCTATTAAGGCTGAGTTGACAGAAATGATTCAGAGTAACGAGAAGATTGACGTTGCGGAGACTGTAGAAGAAAAGATTCGAGAAAAAGCTTTTGGTCTAGCCGTTGATAATCTTTTGGTCGCCAAGATGATTAGCGAATCAAAGGATTATAAACTTCTAAATGACTGGTCTGGAAGAATTCTTGAAGACTCGTATAAAGTCCTTCGCGACAGTTTAGTCGAATGTGCGAGTAATATTCTGGATGCCCCAAGAGAATCAGCTGAGTAGTGAATACTCAAAACTTTTGTCGTATCTTGAGAGTCAATCAAGGAGCGGTTCTCAACCAAGTGTTGTAAAGAAGATTGGTCCACCTTCTGTAGTGAAACAGCCCGAAGAGGATAAAGAACTCAAAATTGTTAAATTAGTAGGTGAACCTAAGATCGAGGATTTTGACGGCGTTTATGGAGTTGATCTCAAAGGGTTGTCATCTGGAGGTTTTGATGTTGGAAAGTTTGAGTCCTTGATGAGGTCAAAACTCATAGATGACCATAAGAGATTGCAGAGTTATGAACGTCCGTACATTTCCGTTGGGGAAATATGTTCATGTATTCGTCGGGGTTATTATAATAGACAGAAATATCCAGTAGACATAAAAAGACAATTTTCGTTCTCTTATTTATATTTGATCCAGAAAGTTGGAAATTTAATACATGAAGTGGTTCAAAATCTTTATGACTTTGCAGAGGTTGAGAAAACTGTAGTTAGTGAAAAATTCAAAGTTAAGGGTAGAGCTGATGCCCTAAAAAATGAGTTTCTTTATGAGATCAAAAGTCTAGATCCAGAAAAGTATCATGGGGATTATGTTAAGGCTCATTATCATCAAGCTTTGATTTATGCTTATATATTGAATAGTGAATACAACTACAATATAGAAAAGATATCTATTTTGTATGTTCTAAGAAACTTAAAGAAAATCTATCCTTTTGATCTTCCGGTGAATGATGACCTTGCTAGCTCCTTTCTAAAACGCTCGCTCCTTTTGCGGTCTTCATTAACAAGTAAACAGATACCTGAACCGGTTGGTGCTTCTGAGGAAGAATGTAGATTTTGTCTTTATAGAAGTTTTTGTGAGAAAGATCAATGTGAGGTACTTCAACCGTTTAAAGATAAGAATGTTAAGAAGGAACCTGTGTTCCTGATGTGAGTACTGGAGGAAACAATATATTATGATTTATATCTATCCTATGTTAACTGCTGCTGATGTTTCTTCTAATGTAGTTCCGGGGATTGCTTCGATATTAGAGAAGTATCTTTTAATTTATGAAATAGATGAACTACTTAAGGATCAGAAAAGACAGAGGGGAGGACGATTGGCACAAGTGATTCGTGCGGGATCTAGGTTGACGATAAAAGAACAGACTAAGCCCACTACTAAACCTAAGTTAACTCCAGAAGAGGAAGAAGAGGTAGCATATCGAAGAGAGAAGGGAAAACGGAAAGCTGCTCCAAAGGAACCGTCGGAAGTTAAGGTAGAGTTTCCCAAGGCACAAACGCTAGCCGTCGACCCTACTTATGTAAGAATTGATACACCCGAAGAGGGAGTTCAGCTTCTTGGTGTTAAAGTGGTTGCTTTTCCTGTAAGGGCAAATAAACCTTTTGTGAATATATTGATGGATGACAGGGTACGTAGGTGGTTGAGTTTTACTTATCTTACTAAAAGATATTCTAGGGCAATAATAAGGTATGTTTATTATGGGCTTAGGAGCTTGAAGATTCCATTTATTAGAAGTAAAACTTTAACTGGCGATCCAAAGTCTGATATTTTGTGGGCCACTACTAAGTATGCGGGTCGCCCTTTCGCTGTTTTTAACTATGCAGATTTTTCTGAATCTTTCTTTGATGAGCCTCGTGCGATTCGGAACTTGTATAGACTTGGTTGGTCGTCTTTTGTTGCCGCAGATGATGTCAACAAAAGAGCTATATTTTGTATGAAAGAGTTTGGAGGTGTTTGCTCGACAGTTATGTACAGTTTTATGTTTTCGACACTTGGAACTGAGCACGCTAGAGTTTATAATGATCTAGAGGAAGTAAGAAGGTCAGCGGGTCCTTTCTTTAGAATGAAAGTTAATAAGAAAAAGTTGTTTGGAGAGAGTATTGCAGCTTCAAAACTTGCTGAGTATAGAAAGTTATTAGAGAGGTAGTTTAAAATGGTTGAGGAAGTTAAATCTAATGTAAAGAATCTCGAACTGTATTCTGACAATTTCCCATTTCGTCTTTCTTTGCGAATTAAAAGGTTTGAGAGTGAGTCGGATTTCAAGAAGTTTTTGAGAAATTGTGAGAAAATAGTTAGAGGAAGCTTAGAGTATAAATTGTGGCGAGAATACATTACCGATGTACTTGGCGTGAATTCTTGTATGATTACAGATGAAAAAATGGACGAAGTGGGTATAGAGGTTCATCACCACATTCCGTCATTATTTATTTTAATAAAAGCACTTGTAAATAAGAAGTTAGAACATGAAGAAGAGTTTTCTACTTTTGATACCGCATTGGAAACTATTAAACTGCATTTTATGAATAAGATCGGATACTTGACTTTAATTAAAAGTATTCATGAAAAATTGCATAATGGATACTTGAGTGTTCCAATTGATTTTGTTCGAGGAGATTATAAGTATTTTATTCGGGAGTTCTCGAAATACTTAGAAGAGGAAGATCTCGATAAAATAAATTCGAGACTAGCCATAAACGAAAGCAATTGTAGTTGGAGTAGAAATAATTATCCAGTAGCGGAGGCATTGGAGAGATAAAATGACTCAAGATACTTTGTTATTAGAAGAATATTTAGACTATATTTATCTTCAAGAAAGTTTTGCTGACGTTATAAAGAAGTTAACATCTGATAAAATAAAGGATGTTAGAAGAGTACTGGCAACTAAAAACCCGGAAGTTATAAAGAGAGCCCTAACGTTCTTACCAAAGATGAATCCCAGTCAAATAGAAAAAATATCTAAGAAATATATTGAAGGTTTTGACGTTGAAAGGAAGAAAATAGTTAAGAAGTTAGGACCTAAAGTGAAACCGGATGTTAAATCATTTGTTTCGACTAGTTTCGTAGTTCTACACGACCTCAGGAACAAGTTAAAGAAGGATGGGAAAAACGTAACTAAAATAGACAAAATAATGAAAGAGAGAGAAAATTTCTTCACGAAATTTGGAGATGAAATGGTAGCTGCTGGAATGATTTCTTTTGTAGTTGCTCTAATTATAATTGTTTTATTTAGTATCATTTCTCTGGTGACAAGTTGGCCTGTTGTTGTTGCAGTTATTGTTATAACATTAGCATTGTTAGGTTGGGGAATTTTACAAGGTGGACAATAAATGTCTATTACCATTGACTTAGAAAGTAGGCAGCGAAGACTTCTCCCAATTGATATTGGCTATATGGGAGAAACGTACAAAACTATAACTGAGATTTTTACTTTCCCTTCACCAAGTTTGTGGACAATTGAAAAAAACTTGTTCTACTTATTAAGAAATTCAGTTCAGAAAATATTTGAACAGAAGTATGTGATGAGACCAGACTACTTGTCATTTGACGAATATGGAACAGTTTCTCTTGCGCAACTTTTGATGTATGTGAATATAGTCTCCTGTATTGAGAACTTTGATCTTGATGTTGTTGTAGTTCCCACATTCCAGTCCATTGTAGATATTTGTCGAGACAAGTTTTCAACTAAAAAGAGCGAAGATCTAACTGAGGTTGCATGGTAAGATGGTAGTCAAACAAAAGTTTGAGTTGCTAAAGGGAGTCCAAAACGTACTGTCTTTGTCTTCATCTGCGATTTCAGGTCTTTCTGTCGAAGATGGTCCGAGAAAAATTTTTCAGATGTTGTCTTTAGTGGAACGGAGAATAAAACATTTTACTAAAGAGAGAGTCTTTAATTTGATCTCTGATCCTGACGTCTCTAAACTTTTACATGTAGTTGTGATTCCTAACTATATTCTTCCGGTGTCTTACAATCAAAAAACTAACGGAATAGTCATTAATTTGAGTGCGTTTGGGACAGACGACATTTATTCAACTACGCCTGGCGATAGAAATCTGTATGCCTGTTTAGTATACGGGATTTGTTTTAGAGATTTAGTAACAGGAAAAAGTGGAGTTAATGAAAGGTATTCTCCGGTTATTGCTAGCTATCTGACTAGTCTCTTAATAAGGTTGTTTGGTAAAGACTATGGCTTGCTTGGCAGATTTGCGACAGGGATCCCAAAGCTGAAGTTTCTAGTTAATTGTTATGTTCTGGCTGCATTTTTTGGTTTCTCGGGTATCGGACTTTATAGACGTGCATCGGCTTCTGCTCCGTTTGATTACAAACAGGAACTTACGAATTTAAAGAAGTACGACTTTTCTGACATTGATGGATTCATTAAGGCTTTATCGGGATTTCGTGTAATGGCCGGTGTCAATAAGTATTCTTTTGCTGCAAAGGTCTACAGGTTACTAGATGTGAATTTTCTTCCAGCATTAGAAGACATATCTCGGTTTGTTGCAACTTTGACTGCAAGTAATGTTCCTGGGAGTAGCGTAGTTAAGGCTTTCATTTATAGATATGACGAGGGAAGTTTTAATAATGTGCTTGAGATATCGAAGTTGATATTTAGGAGAACGTAGTGGACAAATCTAGTCTTTTCGGGATGTTTCGAGCTAAAGTTATAGATAATAAAGACTTGATGAAAATGGGTCGTTGTCTTGTATGGATTCCCGACATAATGCCCGAAGTAAACGAGACGAAAGGTATTTGGGCTCGCCCAGCAAACAGTCCAGTTGGCGGTCGAAATATGGAAGGCGACAGTGAGCACCATTATATGGGGTCCAGTTACATTCCTAAGATTGGAGCTTGGACATTTGTCTTCTTTGAGTGTGGTAATATCAATCGTCCTTACTATTTTGGCGCGGTCGATTTAGAAAATACAGAAGTTCTTCCTGAGAATCAATTAGGGGAGAACTACGAGGACAAGTGGACAATCTTCAAAAGTCATGGGGGAAGATGTATAATAATCTCTGACGACTCTGATGATGAAAGAGTAGAAATCACCGGTAAGAAGAGGGATATGTCTAACCCTCCAACTGGAGATACGGGTTCGGTATATAGTATCGACGGGAACCAAACTGTAATTCTCCTTGATGAGAGAAGCGGTAAGGAAAAGCTTCTTATTAGAACTCGAAAGGGTGATTTCTTCCATATTGATATTAACGAACAAAAACTTCAATGTCATTTCACGAAAGGTATTGTATTAGAAACAGATGGAAGCCTACATTTAAAAGTTGCTGATGATATTAATATTGAGTGTGGAAAAAATATGCACCACAAAAGTGGGCAAAGTATGAACAGGAAAGCTGGTATGGATCTGAATGACGAGGCGGGAACCAATCTGAGTCAGAAGGCAGGAGCATCGGTTTCGGTAGATGGTTCTATTACATCTATTCAGTCAGGTCAAGCCACTGCCGCTACTATAGTTAACCCAGACCTGCCAGACGGTTTACGTGACACTTAGAGAAAAGGGGAATATTTATGATTAGTCCTTTCAAGACGTTTTGTAATCAATTTGAAGCAGAAGTAGCAACCTTACTTATAGCTCTGCAGAGAGGTGCCGATTTAATTGGTGGAACAATCTCTGACATTATACTTGCGATAGCAGCGTTGCTACCTGATGGTGCGATTCCTCAAGACCTACTGAATTCTAAGCTTAGTCAAATATCTGATATATTTGATGGAGTAATGCCTGATTTTACTGACTTTGACAAGATGCAAGATATTCTTAAATCTTGTAATATTCTACAAGAGACGTTACAAATTGGTTCTATAAATACTATTTTAGATGGCTATTTGAGAGATCTTAATAATGATTTGAATCGTGTACTTGAGGCAGCCTTTGGATTTCTGGACTTCCTTGAATATCCAGTTGCTCAACTTATAAATCTTGTAGATAAGATGATAGATACATATGGCGTTACTGTATCCACGGCCCGTTTGAGAAATGTTTTACAATGTTTGTCGGCAGTTTGTGACAAAGATGTCTCTTCATGGGTGACACAGTTGAATAATATTCTTAGTGGGGCATATCTTACACGCGGGGGGAAGTTGGACAAAGCGAGATTATATAGTGAAGGTGGGTTGTCCTCTCAACAGATAGGAAATGTGGAGCAGTGTATAAGTGGAATTGAGACAGACACAAGTAATGCAATTTCTGATTTGAGTAGTACTGTTACCTCGTTTGTTGATAGAGCACAGGGTCTTGTAACTATTGGTTAGGTGAAAATTATGAGTGAAGATGTAGTAGTTGTTGAGAAAGATGGGTTTAAGGAAGTAGAAATTCCTTCATTACAATTGGTGGTACGTTACGATGATGAGAACCTTGAGATAAAATTTAAAGGGAAAAAGAACAACTCTATAATGTTAGATGGAAATACAAAACTTTGTGTTAATGGGGACTTTTATATTCTTGCAGCGGGAGAGATGGGACTTGTAACAGATGGGTCACCAATGCATTTAGATTCTGTAAATAGCAAGTTATTTATAAACTCAAGGGTTTCTAATTTATTGAAAGATCTTCCTGAAAGTATAGAGTATAGAAGAAAAAATGCGGAGGAGCAAGAACAAGGACGACAAAAAATAATTAAGGAGCGCGAGTCTGAGGTTGGACACATGAAGAAATTAGAAAGAAAAGTTTATCAACTTCAATTACAGTTGTGGGAGTTGAGGAGGGAAGTTAAAAGTGCCCACTTGGGTTAGTCCAGACCCTGGTCTTCGTGATCGGGAAAAAGAATGCGGTCTTCCTCCTAAATATTCTTGTATTATTCCTGGTGATGGATTAATAAGTTTTCAGTGTGTTGCTACCGTTAATCCTCTCCCTGAATTAGGTCCGATTACGTTTTCTGTTTCTGCGTCAGATACGGGTGACCAACCATTATATACTACTGGAGAAAGATTAGTTGGTTTGGGTAATTCAGTTGGAAAACATGTTTCTTGTAGTTTGACTGGTCTAGTATCTGGGGTAGTTGGAGAATTAACTTATTTACAACCAGATTTTCCGCATGGAGGCTTACGGATAGGTGGAGATGCAGTCCCCATAACTTTCACGTTTACTATTTTGGCCATCCCTTCTGCGGGTGTTCCAGTGCCTAGAACTTTCCAGATCATCGTTTACCATAGCTGGTCTATAGACAGGGATAATTTTGTTGTGAGTACTTTGGGGCAGGCTCATTTAGACGAACTACAAGCAGCGGGGTATTGTAACAATTGACTGTACCAATAGCTAGATTAGGTGATATGTGCACAGGTCATGGTTGTTTTCCGCCAAGACCAAATATTGCTGGTTCTTCAGATACGTTTGTTAATGGAATACCAGTACATAGACAATCTGACGCTTGGCCAATACATAGTTGTGGTGATTCTTTTCATCCAGGTACTTTAGCACGAGGATCTAGCACGACGATTGTTAATAATCTCCAAGTAGGGAGAGTTGGAGACCCAGTTAATTGTGGTTCTTGTGTTGCTGAAGGGAGTAACGACTCGTTTGCAGGTGGTTAGTTTTTAAAAGTTTTGACAAAGAGGAAATTACTAAAAAATGAAGATACCCCTTAAACCAAGTTTGTTAAAGATACGGAGGCAGGGGGTGAGGTGGATAGTGTTACATCACTCCGTGTGTTTGTATCCTTTCCCTGAAGCTATGGTTGATAATCCAAAGTACCAACTTCCAGCTTTGTTTAAGGGTGTTATGGAACAGAAGACTGGGGATATTAATTATCACTATGTAATAGAGAAAGTGAAGGAAGACTATATCCCGATGATTTGTCGCCCATTTGTATATGAATGTGAGTGGGAAGATATAGATCCGAATATCAATAAAAGAAGCGTACATGTAGCTCTACTTGGCAGTTATGACTTTAAAATACCCGAGCGAAGACTTTATGAAGTACTCGCTTTTAGAATTTTAAATCCCTTCATGAAGATGTTTGGGTTATCGCCCAGTAGAATAAAACTCCATAAAGAAGTTTCTAGTAATGAGGATTTAACCTGTCCTGGTGATTTTATTAATAAAGAAGTTGTTATTTCTATGGTAAGGAGATTTGTGATCAAATAACATCGTCTATAATTGTGAGAGACAGAATGAGTGGGTCAAGTGATAAAACATTATTGCATCTCGTATAAACAGTGTTGTCAATTCTTAACTTTTCTTTTTTCCTAAACTATATATATTACTATTTGAGAGGTATATGGTTTGTTAATTTTTAGACAAGGGGGGTTATAAGTATTTTAGATGATAAAGTTCAAACAGAACGGACCAAAGGAGTGGTCGATAATTGACAATGAAGAAGAACTAGTTAAGTTGAATCTAGTATCATCATCAATTACAAACAAGTTTTTTATTATTACGGAGTTTATAGAAAATGTTTCTAGTTATTGTGGTGATGAGTTTGATAAGTGGTTTGTTAATTTGCTAAAGAGGTGCAGCAGTGAGGAAGAGGGAAGAGTTCCTCTACTTGAGGAAGTTGAAGTACGGAAGTTGAAGGGTTTTTCCAATAGTTATATAGATTCGAGAGGTATTGATTTTAGTCAATTTGTTGATGAGAGTAAGGCGAAAAAAAGTTCAATATTGTTTGCGGCAGAAGAGATCGAAAAAATAATTAAACTTTCAGCAAGTTTAAAGATCTATTCAATAATCTCGAATAGTGAGAATTTAAGATTTGGACAAAAGTTACATCGGGAGATATATAACAAGATAGCCTCCGATATTATGAATACAGAGATCATATACAAAATATTTAACATTATTAAAACAAAGACGTTTAGGTATAATCTTACTGACAAATATATGTGGGATTATATAAAACTTGTACAATGTAAATCTATTGATGTACATGTCGTTGAGATTTTCAACTTTATTATGAATTCAATTCTTGTTCTTTGTGAGGAAGATAGAAATCCAATAACATATTTTGTTGGAGTAATTGATGAGTCAGTTAAGTGGTTTTTACGGTCAGTTTATAAGGGGTCGGTTGTGTATAATGATAGTGTCTCTACAGAAGATATTCATGGAATAAATGTAGACAATCTAAAAACATACGCCTATAATGACACTCTTGGACGTTTAAAAACTATCGCGTTCGAAAAAATATATGAGGAATTGGAGAGACAGAATACTATGAAGTTTGGAGAAGTAGGAGAGTCTGACGAGTTTGTTATACACTTTCATGACCGGGTTTCTAAAATCGAGTTTATTTCTCCTTTATGTGAAGCATTGGTGTTCCCAGTTTTGTCAAGAACTACACAGATTCCCTATAAACATTTTAAGACTGTCCTACCCGAAGATACTGCTGTTTTATCTGTTTATGTGCAAGATTTGCTTACTAGAACGTTTGGAGGGGAGTACAAAAGTTTGTTTTCTCTGTTGTCATATTATCCATTGAATAGCCCTTCAGTTGCGACTACTTACAAGTTAAAGTCAGTCCACGAGTTTTTAGATATACAACCCAAACGTAATTTCTATGGATTCAATACGAAGGACTTTCCATATAGACTTTTATGTCATTTTGTTGGTCGGGTTCCAAGAGTTAATTTTTGCAATGTTATAAGTGGGAAGAAACTCGCTGGTATTCCTTTGAGCAAAATTGAAAGTGATATGATAAATTTCTTTACCCTGTATTTTTCTAACGGACTGGAAGATAAGTTTCAAATAATGACAAGTAAATTGGACCATGATTTTTAGAGGAGTGGAAAAGTGATTGAAAAATTTATCTGGAAATGTGATATGGTAATTTATAAATTATTTATCTGGAAATGTGATATGGTAATTTATAAATTATTTTACTGGCGCTGGAACAAACGTCTTATAAGGGATTCGAGATTAAGAGGTTTATTTATAAGCTATTTGCAATCGTGGGAGGCTATTCATAATGAACCTGCAATGGGAATTGGTGAGCCACCGAAATTTCCTTCACCAATGTGATTGAGTAAGTTGAATCACGATTTTTAGAAAGGAGAAAGGATGGATGCAGAATTATTTAAGGAAAAAACCGGGTATTCTCCAGAGTATGATGATTTAGACCGAGTAAATTGTGATAAGGCAGGAGAAGTCGGGCATTGGACATGTGGTTGGTGTGAAGAACATGATAAGCCTTGTTTTATATGTGGTTGTTTAAAAAAGAGTCCTAACAAGTGACGAAAGAAAGTAAAAATGGTTTGTTAAGTTTTCTAAGTGGGTTCTTAGTTGTTATTTTTAGAACAAATTATAAATTAAAGATAATAACTAAGGACTTTTGGAGGATTTTGAAAATGGATAATATGGATGAACATTTTGAGCGTCTTGACGAATTAATAAGGAAAGTTAGTTCCCTGATTACACCATATGATATACATGATGAAATGAAGTGGTTGATGAAGAGGGATGTTAGACAAAAGATGTTTGAGAAGTTTCCAAAGTGTTTTTTGTCATTGAGATCTAGGGGAAGAGAAATTCCATTCTTACCCGTTTGTAACCGCCAAGGGATGGAAGATCCGCAGATTATTGCTTTTTCAATGAAATTGGCTCACAAGTTAAAAGATAAACCCGACATAGTAGACCGAGATCATCTTGACACAGTTATGGTGAAGCTTCAACATATGCATAATAGATTCAATAAAGAAGTTCCAAAACCTCCTGTCCAAGCTGCCAAGAAAGGTATGATAACTCGAATGTTCAAGAACATTAAGGGTTATTTGGATCAGGTTAGGTCAGGTGAGACAAGATAGATGATCCAGTTTTTGGACATAGATCAGTTTGCTAAAGGTCTGAAGCCAGTCACTCGTACAGAATATTTTGTACATACTGGAGAGTTTCATCCGGAAGGACTATTCTCTGAACAAATCTTTGGTATAGTCGACTCAATAGAACGAAAGACAACATTCTCTTATATTGATTTATTTGTCAAAATAATTCACCCTAGTGGTCTTAGAATCTTAAAGCAATTAGATAGGGCAGTAGAGAGGTTTATCTCGACAGAAGAAAATTTTGTTTTAGATTCAGATAAGAAACTACAAGTGGATGAGAGTGGAGTAACTGGAATAGCTGAGTTTATGAAACTGTTTCCAAAGATTAAATTTCGTACTGAGTCACCAATGAGAGAGAAGCTTTTCGTTGTAGTTACTGAGTCATATAAAAATGGAACGTTGTTTGTTGATAAACTACCAGTAGTTCCTCCAGATTTTCGACCTGCTTTCCAAGACGAAAAGAGCGGAGATTGGTCGATTGATCCACTAAATGACTACTATTTGAACATTTTAAGAAAGTCACTTCAATTGAAGACTTCTATTGGAAGTGGACCGTTGTTTGATCTTCTGAATTATGAGTTGCAGCGCGCGATTAATAATCACGACGATTTTATTAGAACTCTTATTCAGAAGAAACAAGGAATAATTCGTTCACAATTACTGGGTAAACGGACTGATTTTAGTGGTCGCGCAGTTATTACACCATCGCCGGATCTGAAAGTTGGTGAAATTGGAATCCCTCTGAGATTAGCAGTTAGTCTTTTTGAACCATTTCTAATCCACAGATTATTATATTCTGGACAAGTAGATAGAGAAGTTTTGGAACGAGAAATCCAGGGATTTACTAATTTGGATTTGTCAGTGGATAGTGTAAAGAAAGTTATGAAGTCTATTAAGGCGGGAGATGAGATTCCAAAAACTTTATATGATATCTTCTTTGAAGCGGTGGAAGTGGTAATGATTGGACGAGTTGTTTTAGCAAAACGAGATCCAGTCTTACATGCTGAGTCATGGAGAGCTTTTAAGCCAAAGTTAGTAACGGGTAATACGATCCGACTATGTACGCTTCAGGTTGATGGGTTTAATGCAGATTTTGATGGAGACCAAATGGCTGTTTTTCACCCTCTTACAAATGAGGCACAACGAGAAGCTGCGAGTAAGATGACACGGGTTGAGTCTGGAGAAAGTTCTAGTGCTGTTACATTTTCATTGACTAAAGAGATGTGTGTAGGTCTGTTTGCGATTACGAAAGATGTAGAATTAAAGAAATCACCAGTTTCGGTTTCGGAGGGAGACCTGGAAAAGGCGACTGATCCGTATATTCCTGTTGTGTATAGACGAAAGACTACAACGATGGGAAAAGCCATTTTTAATAGTTGCTTCCCAAAAGACTTTCCGTTTTATGACAAACAAGTTACTAAGAATGTTGTTAATAATTTGATTCCTCAAGTGGTAGAGAAGTATGGCCAAGAAGAAGTGATTGATGTATTTTCGAAGTTGGAGAAAGTGGGTTTTAAATTTTCTACTATTTTGGCGCCTGGTTTCACATTAAGTGAAGTAGAGATTCCAGATGAGATTTATGTTTTAAAACAAAAGTTGGAGGGTGCTACAACAGAGGAGGCCAGTGTTCTTCTGCAACAAATGGAAGAGATATTAGTGGAACATTTAAAAGGGACTGGACTCTATGACCTGATTGAATCTGGTTCTTCAAAGGGGGGATGGCAGCCAGTAATGCAACTCCTAGTTGCAAAAGGAATAATAGCGAATCCACAAGGTGAAGTTCTTGACCCAATCAAAGGTTCTTTTTCTGATGGACTTACAAACAAGGAGTATTTTGAAGCTTCGTCTGGCGCAAGAAAAGGAATAATAGATAGAGTTATAAATACCGCTGATACGGGGTATATGTCAAGAAGGTTGGCTTTTGTTCTGAACAGTGTAGAAATTCATCCAGATTTAAGAGACTGTGGTACAAACAGAACTTTGACTTTAAGGTTAGTTAAAGATTTGTTTTATCGTCTGTCCGGAAGATTCATTTTAAGTGGCGGTAAAGTTGAGGAATTCAAGAGTAGTGACTATAAAGTTGGAGATGTAGTTAATTTAAGGTCGCCAATTTATTGTACGTCTCCTAAATTATGTCACGTCTGTTATGGTAAACTAATGCAGCGTCATAAGACTCCTTACGTGGGAGTTCTTGCTGCTCAAGTTATTGGTGAAAAAGGAACTCAGCTAATTATGCGCAGCTTTCATCTCGGCGGTAAGGCCGAAGTTATTAAAAGGAATATTTTACAGGAGATTGTTGATAATGATCCCGTGATGGACTCAAGGAAAATGTTAAGCTATTTGAGTCAAATGGAGAACCAGCTAGTTTGTTTGGAACCTTGTAAGGTTACTATAGAATTGTACAATTATACTCCAGATAGTGACTTTGTAGTTCATGAGGATCATATATGGTTTGCAAGTTTAATTAGCAGGATTGAATTTGAAGATCTAACATTTAATCTGGTTTTAGATTATCCAGTGAATTTGCAAGTTCAGAGAATGGAGGAGTTCGGGAAAGAACGGATTGAGTTAGAGTATGACCGAAGTTCTGTAGTTTTGGAAGTTCCGTTAGAAACATATGAGTTAAAACAACAAATTCATTATGTAGATCGTCTTCTGGGGGGAAGAGAAATCTTTAAGGATATTGACCACTTGTTTGGAAAGTTGTTTAAAGTTTATGGTCCTATTTCTACAATGGATTTGGTGCATTTAGAAGTTCTCTTGAGTCAGTGTTTGAGAAACAAGCAAGACAATAACTTACCTGCTAGACTTGCGAGGACTTGGGATCCGGTGATGTCAAATATGAAAGACGTTGTGTTTAATTCCTCATTTCTTCAGGGTTTGGCTTTTGAAAATGTTGGACGAGCTATTCAATCTGGGTTGATTTCGGAGGATATGTTTGGTGATAGTGTGATTGAAAAAGTAATGACAGGGACATTAGTTGAAAAGAAAACGGAGTGAAAATGGGAGAAGTTTTGCGTAAGTTTGAAGATAAACAAGATCCTTTTAATCCCGATAATTATCTTTCAGGATATATAAATATCAGCCAAGGCGACGAATATGGAAAATTGTTGTTAACTCACATAAATGGAATGAAGAGCAAAGAACAAATAATCTACTCCATACCCAAGATACACTACCCTTTCAATAAACGCGGAAGCTTTTATTTTAAGTTTTTGGAGAAGATAAGTCCATGTTATGTTAAAATTGACGGAACAAACATAATTTCGTATCGCTACTTTTTCAGAAAGAAAGAATATGTGACTTATAAAACAAGATTGTCTCCAGTTCTTCAAGAGGGGAGATTCGGCAATTTCTTTTTGATGTGGAAGGAGATGTTGAAGAAATATCCAAGCATATATGAATACGCAATTAACCACGATATAAATTTTTCATATGAACTGTTTGGAATATTAAATAAACATCTTATTTCTTATCCTGTGAGATTAGATACTAGATTATTGTTTGGATTAAAACGTTATAGTGGTGAAATTGTTTTACCAGAGGAATTTAAAGAAGGTCTTCCAATTGTTGAGAAATATTGTAATATTAAACCGAGTTATTTCTTTCCAGATTTTTACCAAAAAGTTAGGTGTGAAATAGAATCCACTAACAATTATATGTCTGATGATGAGACTGAAGGATTAGAGGGTTGTGTGATATATATCCAAGACGGAGATGAAAAATACAAGCAGTGGAAGTTAAAACCAGAAACAATCTTTAAGCTTCATTGTCAAGGTGGAATGAATAAAAATGATATAATGGCGACTTGCTATAATGCGTTGGAAAATGTTGATCTAGAAGGACTCACATATGAGTTTGTGGTTGGGCTTCTTGAAGAAGAATTTAATGTTCGAACAATTATAGCCAACGAATATAGAATTAAAAAGATATTGGAAGAAGTGAAGGGAGAGATAGTAAAGAGACATAATGTAATAGAGGTTTACGAAAAATTAGGGTTGAGGTTGGAGGAAAACAAAAACGTTTTGATGAGGGAATTAAGTAAGCATTTTAATAGAAGTGATATGAGACGTGTCTATTCTATAGTTTTAGCATATGAAAATAAATAGAGGAAATAAAGGTGATTCAATTTAAATCTCTTCGACAGTATACGCACATAGTATCTGGAGTACGTTTTCTTCACGACGCTGCGGCGCCCTTTCTGTTAATATATTTCTCTGAAAACTCTGACCTCCTTTCTGACTATAAGAAGTTAAATCTAAAACTTGTAGACTTTAGGACAATTGTAGTCCCGGTTACTAAGATTCCGAGAAGTAGGCTATTTGTCGATGCAAAGAAACTATATAGATCTTTAAAACTATATGCGTATCCAATGAGAGGTAAAATAAAGTCAAACAAGAATTTGATTATTGACTTATCCTTTTACTTGTCAGCACTAGACTCTACTTTTAAAGTCTCAAACTATCGACAAAGAGCAGGTTTTTTAATCAAAAATTTGCTTTCAAAAGCTTCTGTTTATGCTCCAAAAAACTATCAACATGTTCTTCTTTATTCTGTTGATGTTACAAAAGATATAAACACATTTATTAATCGTAAGGTTTTCCCAATTGTACAACAGCTAAAAACAGAAGAATTTCAATTTCAGCACATGTTATTAAATACGATCAGCGAAACGGGTTCTAAGTACAGACTTTTGGTTAAAGACAAAGAATTTAATTTTATGAGAGTTAAGACACTTTTGAAGTCAGTGAAAACCATTGATGTTGAGAGTGGGGAAAAAGTCCAAGTCAAGAAAGCTACGGAAAAAGTTATGAAAGATGTTGAGAACGTTATTTCCACCAAAAGCAAAACCAAAGTTAAGTCTGCAGTTGAAGATTACTTGGCGAAAGACGAAGAGGCTTTAAATGATGTATCTTCGGGAGTAGCAACAAAAACTGATATTCAACAGATTACTACTGCATCAATTTTGTATAAGACAAGCGGAAATTTTCAAAAATCAAAGCGGCTGGCTAAAGCAGTATCAAAAGATAAGAAAGAAAAAGCGCTAAAAGCTGTTGATAAAAGATACTCGGACGAGTTACTAAAACCTCAGAAGACTGTAAGTTCGAGTTCGGATCCATTGATAAAGATATATAATCCACCTGAAATGGTTGGAAACAAATCGCCTGAACATATTTTTCAGAAAAGACAAATAGACTTTGAGATGAACCTGAAAAAGGATTTGGTAAATTCCTTTAAGGTCTTGGAATCAAGAAAGCCTACTTTGACATTCCAGAAAATTGAGATTGTGGAAAAAGTGGAGAAAGTTGGTGAACTTGAAAAATCTGATGTCAATATTATCAAGGTTACGCTGAAGGATGAATTTGGCAACAAACATGATGTTTCCATTGAAGTTCCTCGAATAAATCCAAACACCGGAACTTTTCGAGTAAATGGTAGAACTAAATGCCTTGTGAATCAGATAATACAGTGTCCGATAACTTTTCCAAAACCTGGTGAGTCAAGGTTTGAGAGCTCTTTTTCTGTCTTTAGAATTTATAGTAAGAAACTTCGTAAAGAAGAGTACTTAGAAGCTTTTATGATGTATAAAATACCTCTTATGTTTCTCCTCGCTTATGCTTTTGGTTTTGAAGAAACTCTAAAGCTTTATGGAATAACTTATGAAATTACGACAACGAAACCAAAGAAAACTGAGCTTGGTTGTAAATTAGATATGGAGAAGTTTATCCTTTTTAAGAATGTAGACTCTAAGTTGAAGGAACAGTTTTGTCAGTCTTTTATACATGGAAAAATTGATAAATATAAGATAGACGCAGAGTTTGGAACTAAGGAATATTTTGAAGAATTTATTATTCAGTTAACTGGCCGAGTAAATTCCACATACCACATTGACGCCAGTATACAAAATGTAGTGGATCCTGTCGCAAAACAAGTTCTACTAAATAGAGAACTACCTGTGGAATTGTATTTGGTTATGAAGTATATGGTTGATAACGTTATCAACCGGACAGTAATTGAACGAAATGATGTTACAAATCAGAGAATTAGAAACTCTGAGATTCTTGTTCATTTAACACAAGAGCAGATTCTTTCAGCCTATACAGTTTATAGAGAACAGGTACTAGCTGGAAATGAAAAGGCTAAGTTTGAGTTGTCTCCAACAAGAGTTTTGAGTGACTTTGTTAATACGGAAGTTGTCGTGGATATGGAATATGCGAATCCAATAGAGGAGATGTCTACAATGACAAGAGTTTCTCCAGTTGGAAAACGTGTGGGTGGAATTCCCGACAAACGTGCTATTCAATTGGAGGCTAGGAATGTTCATGATTCGTATTTTGGCAATATTGATCCTCTCGATACTCCGGAAGGGGGTAATGTAGGAATAGTTCAGCAGTTGACTATTGATGCGTATATAACTTCAGCAAGAGGTTTAATTGCTGGGAAAAAAATATCAAATAAAGAGGGAACTGGAATGTTGTCTACTACTACATCCATGATTCCCTTCTTGGAGAATAATGAGGGAGGCAGAGTATTAATGGTCGCTAGTCAATACAAACAAATGCTTCCTCTCAAAAATCCGCAATCTCCTGTTGTTCAATCTGGATACGAGTCGATATTGACAAATGTTCTTTCTGACAATTTTATAAAACGAAGTCCATGTTCTGGAAAAGTAATCAGTGTTACTGGTGACATGATTACAATACAATGTAAAGATGGGAAGAAGCGGAGTGTGGATATAACTCCAGTCCATTTAAGGTCGGGGAGTGGAAAAGACACCTTAAGTATGTTTGAACCAGCAGTGAAAGTAAATCAAATTGTTAAAGAAAAAGATGTTATAGCGGAAGGAAGTTGTGTTTCAGGTGGGTCTATTTCTTTAGGTAGAACTCTTTGTGTTGCTTTGATGCCCTATAAGGGTTATAACTTTGAAGACAGTATTGTTATAAATGAAAAATTAGTAGAAGAAGATAAGTTGACGTCATTGCATGGAGTTGTGGAAGAAGTGAGTATTGCCAAAGATGATAGATTGCTATTTATAGAAACCATCGGGAAGGACACGCAAAGAGGACAACCACTACTGAGAAAAACATTCGGAGAAGTTGAGCAGTTAATTGGTTTTGAAGAAGACGAATCCAGTGATATATTTGCTGGGCAGTATGTGCATAAGAGTCCTGGCGGGAAGATTGTTGACATTGAGGTTTTTTCCAACGTGGATGAAAGCGTCTTCCCGCAGTTAAAAGATTTGATACGGAGGACAAATAAGAGATATGGGAAGCCGACCGCTGAGAAATTTAAAGTAAGGAAAATTACAGTTGATGGAGTTCTAGTTAAGTTTAAACTCGAACAAGAGCTCAGAATTGGCGTGGGGGATAAATTATGTAACCGATATGGAAATAAAGGGGTAATTTCTTTGGTAGAAAGTGATGAGAAGATGCCACGAACTCCATTTGGAGATCGAGTGGATGTGATCTTAAATCCAATTGGGTTGATTGGCCGGATGAATATGGGACAACTTTATGAAATGTATTGTGGATTGATTTCTAAAGAAATTGGGAGAAGAATAGTTGGGTTGACCAAAAGTCAGGTTGTAGATTTACTGCAGAGAGTTCTGGTGAAGTTAGATGGTTCCAAAAACCAGCAGTTTAGTACTAGAGTGATAAATGGTGTATCTAAACTTTCAGATTCGCAATTTAAAAAGTTTGTAGACCAGATTAAAAAGACAGGGTTTGTCCCAATAATTATTCCGCCGTTCCAAGCACCAAAACACCAAGATATTAGTGCTGCCTTGAAAGTTCTCGGTTTGAAGTCTTCGTATCAGTTGTATCTGCCCGAATTTGGTGTAAAAACAAAAAACCCTGTGGTGGTCGGTTATATGTATATTTCTAAATTGGAGCATATTGGAGACTTGAAGATATACGGCAGAAGCACTGGTCCAACTGTAGCAAAAACTGCACAACCAAGTGCAGGTAAGAGACGAGAGGGAGGACAAAGACTCGGTGAGCTAGACACATATTCATTTATATCATATAATTGTCCATCTCTTTTGGCTGAATTGATGGGACCCTTAAGTGATGACTATATCACTAGAGACGAGATAATCGCAGATATTGTTCAAACTGGTGGTGCGAAGTTTCGTCCTGCAAAGATTTCACCCGCACGAGATTTGTTGAATTCATACTTCGCGTCTTTATTACTATCTAAAGTTTAATTGGAGGTAATCATGCTTTCGAGAAGTTTAAACAACAAAATTGTTGTAGGGACCGGATGTCTTATAACAGGTATCATGTTAATTTTCATTCCGGAATCTAAAAGTTTCGGGGCTTTCTTGATTGGGGTTAGTATAGGGTTGGGCCTTTCTATAATTGAGAAAATTAGAAAAACTAAAGGAAGCTAAAGATATGCAAGATATCTATGACAGAATTTTACTAGGAAATTCAATGCCTCTTCCCGAAGAAGATTCCGATGACGTCAAGAGTGATATTGATTTTCAGAGTCGTATATATACGGGTGGAGTAGAAAATCAAGAAGATGCGTTAAGGGAGTATTGGTTTATAACTGTTCTTAGTAATATTGGGACTTCAGAGTTTAAACAGAATTATTTAAGTGTTATAAGTGACATTAAGAGGGAATGTTCCATACGGGAGCAAGTGTTATTCTGTGAGAAGATCTTAGAAAAAGTTGAGGAATTATATGAGTTTGTTTTTCCAAGAGTTCTTAAACTTTATGACTTAAACGATATACAAAACGTTTATGACTTCATAGAGTTCTTAGAATATAACTATGAAGATCTTATTGTTGTGGTTTGGAAGTTTCTTGATGTTGACTTAAGGAAAGTCAATATCGGAGAATATTGTAGAGTTAATGTGGGAAAGATTATTATAGAGATTGAAGAGCAAATAAAAGTTCATATGTTACCAGTATTAGCAGAACAATTTTTAAAAGCATGTGGTAAAGATGAGTTAATCAATTGGTTTAGCAATATAAGCGAGAATTCAAAAACGTTGTTGATTCTAGAAACATTGAAAAGTGAGGTAAAAAAATGAACAAAGCTTTAATCAAGAAGGGGTCGATGGAGTTGTCTTTGGATAGGAGTGATTTTATTGGGGTTGATCAGACTCCAGATGGAGTTGTTTTTAACTTTAAATTGGGTATTCAGCTACATGTAGTAGATGTACAAATGCCGATATATACTAAGGACCTAATGAAGAATACATCTGACAGTTTCTCGGGAGGGAATTTGATTTTTAACTTGACGGATTACAACAGACCAGTGTCAGTTGACGCTACCTAATTTTTGGAAAACTTCTATATATATAAATTAAAGAATAAGGGAGTAGTTGTTGCGTTGTTCTGGAAAAGCCAACGATTATTTTTCTTTCTAAAAAAGGTATATAATTGTGGTACGTTGTTTTGTCTATCTTGGTTCTAGCTGACTATGTCAGGGACGACATATCTACGGAAAAAACTATTGTTTATGTGTTCTCTTGTCGGTGAAAATCCGTCGTGCTGGTCCAAGATAGACTCCAAAAGAAGGAGGGGTAATGTATCAAAAGTTCTCGAGTGGGAGAGATCCATGAATGAAATCCCAATGACTGTCTTACAAATCAAGAAACTTAGAAGAAGAGTTGAGGACGCCCTAAGAAAGTCTGATGTCGAGACTCTTCTTCAAATTGCTAAGTTACTAGGTCTTCGAGTACAAAAAGATCTAGAAAAGATTAAGAATGATATATCAAGGAAGGGATGAGCAAAGTTTGTCCATTCAACGGTATGTTGTTTCTCCATCAAATGGTATATCAAGGAAAGGATGAGCAAAGTTTGTCCCTTCAACGATGTATTGTTTCTCCATCAGGAGATGTTTTGCGAAGCCGACGGCTGTCAGCACTGCTTTTGTCTCTAAAATTTTAGTCCTCTTTAAACAGAAGTTCTTTAGAGGTCTTTGAGTTTATGAGATGAAGGGAGTGTTGACAGCCGTCGATGAATCTAAAAGGCGTTTTTTGTTTTGTTATGATAAATTTTGAAGAGAGGTTAATTATGAAACAAGTTTCTATTGAAAGATACGTTGAAGAACTTGGTTGTGAAGTCTACCCAATTACATTTATGAAGTTCTTGTTGAATAAAAGGAAAATACTTTCTTACTTTTCAAAAGCGGCCGAGAAAGACTTCGAGATTAGAGGAACTGGATATCTAGTAGATTACTCTGATTGTCCAGTTTGTAAAAAGAAAGAGCCTGAGGGAGTTCTTTGCAGACAACATACTTCGATTATCCGAGTTGTTAGAGCAAATAGCATTGTAACCGATTTGGATACAAATGTATATTTTTATAAAAACGAGATATTTAGAATGGTTGGAAGAAGATTAGTTATTATTTATTGTCCTCACCCAAAGTTGATAGTAGGTGAAATTACAGACGCAAAAGTGCGTAAAATTTCTCCGTTGACAATTGAAGACCCTGAGTTGAGAGAGTTGCCAAAATATGAAACAGTTCATGAAATCATAACTAGTGATTTGTTAAGTCAGAATATGAGATGCTGGTTTAACAACGATTTTTCAATTGTAACTCTACCTGAGGATCAGAGTGGATCAGATTGGTGTTTAGTTCCAAACAGATAAAAGGAAGAATTGGAGAAGGTCCTCCAGAGGGACCCTGTATAGAATGTTTAGTTAGAGTTTGTTGTAGTCGTTTTTGTGATGACTATATTTTCTATCATAGAATGTCAAGATTTGAAGAGGCAATGAAAGCATTTGAAGAAGAGAAGAAACCGTATTATGAAGAAGTGAGGAAAGCCTATAATAGGCTGCAAGTAAAATCTTTAAGTAAAATCTTTAAAGTTTTTGGAGGAAACAAAAGAATGAACAATGGTGATTTTGGTAGTATAGAAGAGTATTCTGATCTAGTTGGAACAGGATTTGAAGGTCGAGTTGATATCCCACCAGAAGAAGAGTTCTTTCATGCAGTATATGTTGCAGGACAGACAAGGAAGAACCATATTGGGATTACAGAAGAGGAAAACAAACTACAGATAAGGGGTGTTCAATACAACCTTAATGAAGTTAATTTTATAATAACGAATGTCAAAGAAGTTCTTGTGAAAGGTATAAGAGACGCCAAAAACCAAGAGTCGATTCAATGTTTCTGCTATAAATCTGCTGAACCGTGGAAAGGGACAAGTGGAAGAGTGTGTGGAGAAAATTCTGCTGCAAGAGCTGCTAATGAGTTTTGTAATATATGTAGAGCTCAGATAATTGTTTCAGGTGTTTGCTGCGAAAGTAGTGGAAAACCTGTTCTTGACAGCGAGGGCAAACCTGTGTTTATGTTTATTCGTGGGAAAGGAATGAAATATTCTAATGTTGCAGAGTATTTGGGCGAGTTACATAACAGAGATTTGGATCCAATTTTTGAGCCCGTTACTGAGGATAGTAAAAAGTTTGAGAAATCCATTGTAAACAATAAGCGCTTTGTAACTAGAATTACGATTGGGGAAGCTCAGTCTAATTTTGGAATGAAAAAAGTGTTTAACTTAAATGCTGGCGAAGCTCTTCCAAAAAACGCTGTTATGGGAATACTCAAAATCTCGAAGAAAACTATGGAGAACTTCAATGAGAAATTTGATTGGGCTAGGAGAAGAGCTTCTATTTCTGATTATGGAAATACTGTAGTTGGAGAGGATCAACAGTTTCCAGGTCAAGAAGTAGATAGTGCAGAGCCAACTAAAACTCCAGAAAGTGAGAAGACAGATAATAAGATGTTTGATTTTGGTGATTTGAAATTTTAGTAGGAGGTGGTTAGAATTGGGGAGTAAGAATGAATATACTTGGATTAAGAAGTACTATGATAGTGATTGTATGTTGTCTCTTCAGCAGGCGTCAGTTTCTAAAGCTCCATCTGGAAAATCTCAAGAGAAAGAGGAGAAGTTTGAGTTAAAATACTTTGAGAGACTAAATATTCCTGTGTTATCTATTGGTAAGATTAAAGAACTAATTAAGCTTGATATAAAAAATACACTAATAGCTTGGGAAAAGAATCGGAATGTTGAAAAACAATGTTTTCGTATTATCGGACCAGCTGGAGTTGGTAAGACTGCCATTTGTCTTCAAATAGCTAAGGAAATGTCCGAAGAAACAGACAAAGAATTTGATATTATTATGGTTAAAAGTCCTGTTCTATCACGAGATGATTTCATTATACCTTTTCCTGTTGTTGATGATGGAAACACAAACTTTAAAATGCTCTACTCCGACTTTGTTCCACAAGGAAAAGATTCGTTTGGATTATTTGTTATTGATGAGTTCTCTCGTGGTGACCATTCACTTCAACAACTTATGTGGCAAGTGCAAAATGAGTATGCAGTTCATAGATACTATTTTCCAAAGGGCTGGTTTGTAATTACAGTAGATAACCCTGACGACTCCGAATATTCAATGGATACTTTAGAAGATGCAGCTGGTCTTCGACGCCAATTACATATATACACGGAAGTTAGTGTGGCTGACTTCTTGAAATATGCAATAGAGTATGAGTTCCATCCTTATGTAATTGAGTTTATTCAAACGCACCCTGACTACCTTTACGATTTTGAGTCTCAGAAAGTTGGAGCAGTATATGCTAATCCGGCCAGTTATGAGAAACTATCTGACCACCTCTGGAAGTTTGAGCTCAGTGGAGGAATTAGGAGCCGCTATTTTGAAGTTGAATCATTGGCGGCTGGTTTATTGAATGTAAGTATGACTAGATTATTCATGGACTTTGTGAAAGAGATAAAGGTTATAAATCCGAAAGATATATTCTACAAATATGACAAAATTAGACCGAAAATCTTAAAGTTAGTGAAGGCTGGTGACAATGCGAAGTTAGGTGAAGTTATGGTTGGTTTTTGCACGTTCCTAACCAGTTCTAGACCTAGTTACGATAAAGAACAGTTAGAAAACATTTCAAAGTTCTTAATTGATGCGCCAATAGATACGGCTGCAATGTTTGTGACTCAAATTGACTGTTTTGGAAGACCTTCAGAAGAATTTAAATATATGACTGGCATTCATAGTAAATTAATGAAAAGTTCAGAGGAATATAAGAAGAAGTTTTATGAGGCGATTGTCGAGTGTGGTAATAAAGAATGAGTGGTGTAGTTATGGATGTACATGAAAAGTTGAAAGATGTAGTTGCCAGAATGACGTTGAAGAATAACTATTGGGGTTACCTTTTTTCAAGGATTAGAAGAGTTCCGGCAGATGGCCTTCCGAGTATTATGGGAGTTGCTCCTGAGAAAGATGCAACAGTGACTTTGTATTATCATCCAGAACTAGTTAAGTTAACCGACGAGACAGTTTTGACTAAAATAATTGAGCATGAAGGGTTGCATCTTCTGAATAAGCATATTTCGAGACTTTTGAGAATTATTTCTGACGAATTAGATATTTTACGAAGGAAAATAAAAATTGATATCTGGAACATAGCTGCTGACTGTTGTGTTAATACTCAAGGCAAATTTCCAAAAACCTTAATGGTAGGGGGACATGAAATGAAATTATGTTTTCCTACTTTGTATAAATTGCCAGACCGTAAGGCTGCTGAGTTCTATTATCATAGATTATTAAAATCAGCAAAAGTAGAAATTGTGGCGGGTACTTCTTTGATTTGTGACCATGGTGGTTGGATGAAAAATATAGAGGGTGTTCCAGATTTAAGTTCATTATCCAGGAAGCTGGAGAATTATGTTGGTAATATTACACAGGAGGCAGTTAAGAACTTTAATAAAAGCAGAGGAACTCTTCCTGGACATATTTCTGAGTTAATTGAACAGGCTTTGAAACCTCCGGAAGTTCCATATTACCAGCTTATTAGGAGATTAGTGAGGGGTACAAGACTGAGTAAGTTTAAAAGGGCGTTCTCCAAAGTAAATCGGAAACGAACATATGTTTTTACGTTGGGGGGTGATAATCTTCCTGCTATCTCACCTTTCCCTGGTAGAACTAGAGATTTTACTTTTGATATTAGTATTGTGTTGGATACATCTGGGAGCATGTCAAAAGACGACATACTTGAAGGTCTTTCTGGTATTAAAAATATTATAGAGAATGACCGACATTGTGGTGTTATTGTCCTCGAAAATGATACAGAAATACGAAAAGAATATAAGATAAAGAAGTTGAGGGATATACAGTTTAATATTCGCGGAAGGGGTGGCACAACTCTACGTCCTGCTTTAGAGAGAAGCCGAAAACTTAAAACTGATGTTACGTTGTGTTTTACTGATGGTATCTGTGACAACATTAATATAGTTCCAAGAAAATTGTTACCAAAGAAGATAATTTGGGTAATCACAAAAGGTGGATCGGTGAATAACATAAACAAGACTGGTTTTGTTATAAAGATTTAAGAGGAGGTTGCAATGGAAAGTAAATTCTCAAAAAGAGTAATGCTTGTGGATGATCGGAACAACAGTATAACATATCGTTGTGCCTGCGATTGTGGCGAAGCCAGTCATGATGTCTATATTGAGTTTGAGTATGATAAAGATCTCGAACATATGTTATTCTTGAACTTCTACAAAGATGTTTACTTCTTCGATGGGTTTCGACGGGACATTCTGTGGTTTGATCATGTTGTGAAGAAGGTTAAAGAAAGAAAGTTTAAAGAGGCTGCAAGTGACTTCTTTGACGATACATTGTTTAACTATTGGAAAAACTTCCGATATCGACTTAGGAAAGCCGTTAGAATTCTATTTACTGGTTATTTAGAAATGAACGAAGACTTTATACTACAAGGTGTTGAACACATTGATAACTTTATTAAGGTACTCGAAGAGGGAAAGAATTTGATGTTGGAGAGGGAAAGAGAGAGAGTAAGTCATGAAAGTAAAACTTGATATTGGCCTTAACTTAAGGTACGTATTAGAGAGTTTGATAGAAGGTTGCGACGCTGGTGACCGTGATCCAGGAATAGCAATAAAAGAGGCTTTTGGTATAAACTTTTCGAAGTCTATATTAAACGATCCTAAATTACAACGAAATTTAGAACTAACAATAGAAAAGAAAGAGAATGAAAAATAGTTATACATCAAAGGATATTTCAGTCTTAGATGAGATTGAACATATTCAACTTAATGCAGGAATGTATGTTGGAGATACTTCAACACCAACTCACTTAGTAGAGGAAGCAATCGACAACTCACTTGATGAATGTCTTGCTGGATATGCCACAATTATTGCGGTTAATATAAATATTAAAGACAACGTTTGTCGAGTAATTGACAATGGAAGAGGAATCCCTTTGTCGAATGATACCCCGAAAATAGTTTCTACAAAACTGTTTTCTGGTGCTAAGTTCCAACATACAAAGACTGCATATAAAATTGTCTCGGGTTTACATGGAATTGGATTAGTAGCAGTAAATGCTTTGAGTGAACAATATATAGTAGAAATCTACAGAGATGGGAAACATGGAATATTTATCTTTGAAAACTCAAAACTCAAAAATAAGAAAATAGAAAAGTTCATAGGTGATAAACCGTTTGCTACTAAAATCCAATTCAAACCAAGTTCTAAAATCTTTGAAACTCTGCAACCTGATATTGATCGGATTAAGAGACGACTGTTGATTGCATCAGTTGAGTTACCGGGTACAACATTTGTTTTGGATGTTAATGATAATCGACACGTTATCAAGATAAACAAACAACAGTATTTTAGCTCTTTTTGTTTGGGCCATTCCGATACTAGTTGGTCAGAAGTAGTTTCTGTCAAAGCTGAAGATGGTTCAGAGAGAACTGAAGTTATGTTTTGCTACTCGTTAGATGGATCAATATCTCCTAGGGTTCTTTCGTCAGTAAATTTACTTCCAGTTGATAATGGTGGAACACATGTTAATTATTTCTTTGATATATTGAGAGAAATCTTTACAACCAGAGCAAAGAGAATTGGAGTTAAATTTCAACCTCAGGACTGTTTATGTGGATTAAGAGCTTACTTAAGTCTTTATCTTACGAAACCTGAGTTTCAGGGACAGACTAAAGATCGTCTCGTAAACAGGAAAAGTCATTTGGACAAACTTTTAAGACGAGTAAAACAAGGAATTGAAGCACATTTCGAGGAAAATCCAGAACAGCTGGAAAGATTGTTAGGTCAGTTTGAGCAGTACAGGAAGAAACTTGATTCAAGAAAGTTGCGGTCGACGGTTAATGGAAGACGAGCTTCTACTAAATTTACTAAGTTAAGAGATTGTACTAGTAGAAACGGGGAGTTATTTATAGTTGAGGGACAGAGTGCATCCGGCTCGTTAATTCAATGTAGGAATCCAAGAACTCATGCTGTACTTCCACTAAAAGGGAAGATTCCAAATGTCTCAAATACAAAAGATATTTTGAAGAACAAAGAAGTTGGGGAGTTAATCCAAGCACTTGGAACTGGTGTTGGACCTGACTTTGATATCTCTAAATTACGATATGACAAAGTTATTTGTGCATGTGATTCTGATCCTGACGGCTCACATATTGCTTCTTTGATAACCATGTTATTAGCAGTTTTAGTTCCTGAAGTAATAAGACAGGGAAAATATTATATAGCACATACTCCACTGTTTGCTATAAATGAGGGGAAGATATTTATACCGTTATGGACAGATAAAGAAGTTAGGAATGCTATGGAAAAAAATAGAAACATCAGCAGATTTAAAGGTTTGGGAGAGTTATCGCCGCATCAGTTGAAGTTTTGTCTTGTTGATGAGAAAAAAAGGAGGCTTATCCCTCTGACTTTTAGTAGTAATATAAACAAACTTATAAAGTTGTTTTCAGAGGCTGATGAGAAGAGAAAACTTCTGGGAGGCGAAGATGGTGTTAGGAAGTGATATAGTTCGTATAGAAAATGGTGTAGTTCGTGCCCTTGACGAGATTAAATTGTGGCAAGTTGCTAGGAGAGTCAGTTCTTCTAATTTACAAGATGGAGAAGTTGTTTGTGGTGAATGCCAGGGTGGTATTCGTTATGGTTGGTTGCTTTCTTGTTTGAGATGTGGGGGAACGGGCAAACTTGACTGGATCGAGAATATAGTGGGAAAGAAAAGAGAGATTTTATGACTAAAGCATTAACAAGAGAATGTTCTTCTTGTATCTTGTTGAAAGTTACAGAAGATAATGAGTTTCTTTGTAGGTGGGGAAAATCTAAAAAAAAGAAGAAGTTAGTAGAGAAAAGAGGAATGAAGGAATGTAAACTTATGTCAACCTTAGACAAGAGGAGAAAATGGGAGCGAGAGCTTTGATCTCGATAGAGGGTAAGTCCATGATTGCTACGCATTGGGATGGACATCCGTTTTCATTAGGACTAGATCTATTAAATTGCGACAAATCTATTAAAAGTATTATTGATGTTGCGAAACGTCATACAATTGATTTTGCTGATTATTCAATAGTTGAAAACTTGAACAAGGAAAGAATAGAAAAGTTAAGTAGAGAATATAATCTATCTAAGGATGATATAGAAGGAGGAATAGGAAGGGAAGTAATTGCCGTTGAAGATTATGGAATAGATGACATAAATATTTATGGTGACTGGGCACAGTTCCAGTATGATATCCGAGATGGTCAAGTATTTTTCAGATCGCTATCGGGATTTTACCCTGACTCATTAAGAAATGCTTCAGATTTTAAGTTACTGACTCAAGAAAGAGGGGAAGCTAGTAGAGAAAAGAGGAATGAAGGAATGCAAACTGAGGAGACTAACATGAATAGGTACTTGTATTTGGTTGGGCAGATTACAGCAAATCGGGAAACTTACATATGGAGATCTTGGGTTTCAGACTATTTCAAGAACGATGAACAGATTGAAGTAATTGATCCTTGTAACAACAAATTTTCTAAAGAAATGTTAGAAATCGCATTAAGTGCTAATACTGAATTTAGGGCGATAACAACTTGGAATAAATATTCAAATATACTTACATCGAGAGACTTGGACTCTGTTTTGATGTCTGATATTGGTCTAGCTAATTTAAACATTTATGATCCAGAACATCCCTTTATTGGTTCGTTCTTTGAGTTATGTTGTTATTATATGAATCCAGAGAAGACAGTTATTGGAATTTTTGATGGTAATCCAGAGGAAGACTCGATATGTTGTCATCCGTTTATTAGACAAACTGTAGACGTTTGGACGAAGAATGTCCGACAGGCTTGTGAATTAATTGACTCCTTCTTTAAAGAAGGAAGTTAGGAGTGACAAAAGCTGATTTTTATGTAGCAAACCTTGAAGAATATGAGTGGTTAGGAAGTATTGTTAGGGACGGGTATCCAGTTGGAATTCCAAATCGTTTGTTAAGATCAGTGAGTGAACGGGAATTTCGAGAAGCAGTTAGAATTCATATTTCTGAGAGTCTTGAGATAATTTTTCCTAACTTGGGATGGCCTTGGCTTTGGACAAATAGTAACTTTACTGATTACGGATATGTTTTTTATAATGGGAGAGTTTATGCTTCGCATTTTGGGGGCAAGTGGTTCGACCCGACTGAAGGTCCAGGAAAAAAGTACTTTTTGTGGATACAAGCTCCACTTTTTGACTTTCCAAAGATGGTAGTTAAAACGTTTTAATAGAGGACATTAAATGGATAAAATAATTCCTTCGCTATATAAGGAATATGGTGAATATGTCAATTCCTCAAGAGCGTTTCCATTAGATGTTGACGGATTAAAGCCGGTTGAACGACGAGTGTTGTTGTCAACCTTTCAAATTGCTAAAGATAAATTCGTTAAAAGTGCAAGAATAGATGGTCATGTAATTGGGAATTATCATCCTCATGGTAGTTGTTATGGTACTTTAGTTCAACTTGTTCGCCAAGGGTTTTTAGATCCTCAGGGTAACTTTGGTTGTAACATTGGAGTTGAACCAGAGCCAGCCGCTGCTCCAAGATACACGGAATGCAAACTTTCAAAACTTATACTAGATCTAGTTTTTAAGTACATAAAATATGTTGAATGGAAAAATAATGAGCTTAGCCAGAAAGAACCTATATTTCTCCCGACGATGTTCCCTCTTTGTTTAATTGGTGAAGAATTTACTCAAGGAATTGGTTTTGGTTATAGGAGTTTAATTCCATGTTACAAGTTGGAAGATTTATACAAACGGTTGTTGTGGCTTCTTGGAGAAAGGAAAACGTCAGTAACTATTAAACCGGTAACAGATTGTATTATAAATTCGACTAATGCTGATTTGGAAAAACTTTTGACTACTGGAAAGTCAACGATTAGTGTAGAGGGAGTAATTAAGGAGAATCCTAGGAATAATACTGTGGTACTAAAATCTTGGCCACCTGGAAAGAAGTTTGAATCTTTATTGAATAAGTTCTCTAAAGAATTAGATAATCAGGATATTGGCTGGAATGATTTCTCTGTTACAAGTACAGAGATTGAATTTAAAGTTCTGAAACAACGGAGTCGAGATGAGATTTTTAAAAGATTTGTTAGTAAGTTAAAATATGCAGTTAAGGGAAGTATCTCTTTTGAAACTATTGTTGTTGGCAGAAGTCAAGAAGTTAAACTTATGTCGATAGATAATATGTTACTAACTACTTTCAATATGTTCTCGAATGTATCCGAAACAATGTTGAGACACGAGTTAGAAAAGTTAAAAAGTCAGATTCTCGAATATCAAATGTTGGAAAAAGTAAGACCTCACTTACGAGATATGATTGGGAGTAAGGACCATCTGGAAATTGTTGTTAAGAAAATATCTAAATTGGCTAATTTATCAACAGAGATAGTGAAAGGGTTAATTTCTAAGTACAGAATTAGTAGGTTATTGACCCTAGATACTGATATTTCAGAACTAACCGAACAGTCAAACGAAGTTCAAAATACTTTGAGTGATGTTCGGAAGTTCGTTTTGCAGCAATATAGTGAAATATGAAAGGAGAAAAAAGTTATGAAAGTTGGTGACAAAGTTTGGACATGGGACCATTGGTATAAACTAATTCAGATAGAGATCAACACTATTGATAATGTGGATAGAACAGATGTTGTCAATGGGATTTTTCTTTTAAGCAATCTCAGTCCTACGAAAGCAGGAGCAGAAGGGAAAATGAAAATTTTTATGCGTGTGCAGATAAAAGCAAAGAAAACTGAGATTGATTATTTAGAAGAAAGACTGAAACGGATATAGTAATGGATAAAACGTTAATACAAGAAGAAGTTGAAACTTGTTTTTGTTGTAGGGGTGAAGGTTATAAACTAGCAAACAACTTAGTTCTGTATGAGTTCTGTCCAAAATGTAAGGGAAAAGGAAAAGTTGATTGGGTTACCAACATTGTAGCAAGCCGAAGTTCTCGTATAGATACTTCAGATCTTACTTTATCTAATCTGTATTACAAACTTAAACAACATAATATACAAGAACTAGTACGTCAAATAGTTACTGAGTATCAGGAAATTGGTGAAACAGTTAGTGTTAATATTAAGAACATTCATCCATCGCTATATCCACATGATTTCAAATCAATTCACTATCAATATCAGTCCAATTGTCTGAGCCTGAGAAAGGAGTTTTAGAGATGTATAAAGTAGAGAAAAGATTTACATTATCAATTGGTCACAGGCTTAGTAAGCACTCGGGTTTGTGTAAAAATATTCATGGACATAATTTAAATATCCTCGTTGGGGTAAAAAGGGAGCGACTAAATCTTAACGATATGGTAATTGACTTTAGCGATTTAAAAGATTTAGTCAACGATGTTTTACAGGATTGGGATCATGCTCTTTTGTTAGGTGCAGATGACTACAAACTTACAGCACTTATTGAATCAGATGCAAAAGTTCGGAGCTTTCCGTTTGACCCTACAGCTGAAAGACTGGGGGAAGTATTATTCTTTCGTTTACGGGATATACTAAAGGAAGACTTTAATGTTGAGTTGGAATATGTAACTATTTGTGAAAACGAGAATTCTAAAGCAACCTACTGTAAGTAGGAGGTGATTATGTCATGTTCCGACTATCATTATGTATTACTCCCAAAAAACTTTGATGTAGAGGAACACTTAAGTTTGTCTGAGTTGGCAGGAATAAGTATCAAAACTGAAGAAGTAAAAAAGGTTATTAGCGATATTCAAAGAAATGGTGAAGCATATTGTCAAGATTATTGTTATAAGAATGGAAGTTTTGACTTTGTGGTACGATTTCTAACTGAGCTTGGTTATGTTTTATTTGCTGAAGAAAGGGGTAATTCGGGTGACGACCGAATTATAAGTATGAAGGGATATCTCCTTAATAATAGACAATTAGTGGAACGAATTCTCAAAGAGTATTATGGTGAGGAATGACTTATGTTTACATTTTTTAGAACGTCTGGTATAATAATTCCGAGGAAGTATGAGAATGAACAGTTCTACTGGCAAATAAAAGAGTTTCTCACACGTCGAACTCAGAAGTATAATACACCGGATTATGAAATTAACCGGTTCTATCTTGAAACAGAGGAAGCTCTGATAGTTCCACGGTTTTTTCCAATGGAAAGATTTGTAGATTGTGAGATAGTTGACAAATCTCAAGAGGGTGAAACTATTAATATATCTCATAAAATAGTACCAAGGACTAAAACCCAGGAAAGAGCTATACAACATCTTCTAACACATGATAGTGGAATTTTGGAACTAGCGCCGGCTGTTGGAAAAACGGTTGTGTCAATTTACGCAGTGGCTGAGAAAAAGAGAAAAACTTTTGTGTTAGTTCATCGAGACTCTCTTGCAGACCAGTGGAAAGGAGAGAAAGACGCAGACCCGCTTCAAGGATTTCTGTCTTTCACAAACTTAGAAGAAAATGATATTGCCAGACTTACTTCTAATACTTTTGAAGATGACTTGAAGAAATCCATAATTATATGTACTGACCAAACGTTTATCTCTTTGTTAAAAAGGAATAGGCATAAGTTTCTAGTAGCACTAAACCAGGCTAATATTGGAATCTTTATAGCTGACGAAGTACACACATCAGTGGGTGCTCCAAGCTTCTCGAATTGTTCTGTCCATATTCCTGCAAAATATGTATATGGTCTTAGTGCTACTCCTTACCGTTACGATGGAAATGGGGATGTGATTGAATTTCATTTAGGAGATATATACTCTGATGAAGACCTGGAAGGAACAATGCCCGCTAAAGTTACAATACTGTTATTGGACTATAAAATCGATATACCATACAGATATAAATACTTACATTGGGAAAACGAATTCCAGCGATCGAGATACTTGTCTTTGATGAGAAAGTCAAAACCTTTTATGGAAGCTTCAAGAAGCTTGTTAAAAAAATTGAAGTCTGACAGGAATATTTTGTTTGTAGCTGAGAGGATAAAAGTAGTCGATATTCTTTATGACTGGTTGAAAAGTGATAGTAAGTCAAAATTTATTGGGAATGCAAAAATGGATCAACTTAAATATAATGTTGTCTTTGCAACGCCCGGTAAAGTTAGAGATGGTGTCGACATACCAAAGAAAGACACTCTTATTACGACATCTCCAATTTCTAATATTAAACAGATGACTGGAAGGGTTCTTCGTCCTCATGCCGGTAAGATAGAACCAGTTGTTATTGACATGGTTGATATTGGTTGTAAAGATATTTCGTCTACTCTTTATAATAGACTAAAGTTTTATGAAAATAGGAACTGGAAAATCCAATTTATGGTTCTTCTTAATGGGAAAGTGAAACTTGTGGATCGTGAGACTGTAATGGAGATTTTGGGGGAAAAATAAAGATGAATTGGAGGGAAAAATGAAAACCAAAAGTTATTTCGTTACAAATAGCAGCAGTGTCTCTTTTATACTATCAGATATCAGAGATGAAGGTGGGGACATTATTGTACATTTTAACGTGTCAAAAGAATACAATATCGTTGAGTTAACAAAAGAGGAAGTTGAATCGGGTGAGGTTGATCGAGAGATATTAAGCGGGTCATTAACAGAATCTGAGCAGACGCAGTTAAAAGATATATTAGATAGAGGGGGGAGAGCACATATTTGTTGTAATGTTGTCGACGAGAGAAGACTCATGGACTTTTTAGAGAAAGAGAAGGGAATTACAGTAATAAGGGGTAACTAACATGAAATTTATAGCGATTGCTGATAGTCATTTATCATTGTATTCAAATGATCCAATGGTTAAAGAGTCTGGACTCCCACTGCGATTACACACTCTAAATGGAGTGTTACGAAACATTGTAGACTATGCTAGAGATAAAGAGATAAACAATATTGCAATTCTTGGAGATGTTTTTCACACTAAAAGTATAATTCATGCACTGGCACAGTCAGTTCTTCTGGATTTTATTAGAGAATCTAGAGATATCCAATTTATTGTAATTGACGGAAATCATGATGTATCTTCTAAAAGTGGAACTGGAGTTTCAATTTTGAAATGTCTAGATTCTGAGCCGAATGTTTTGATGCTTCACTCCCCCAGTTTAGTTGATAATATTTGGTTTGTCCCGTGGGGGCTGGACATGGTTCCTAATATAAAAGCTGGTACTGATGACTATCTGGCTGCTCACATTGGATTGAACGAAGCTCAGTTGAGTAGTGGTGTTTCAATTGTTTCTGATATTAGAATAGGTGACTTTAGACATTATAAGCACTGTTTCTTGGGACATTATCATCTTCCACAGACATTGGGAAATGTTACGTATGTTGGTTCTCCAATTCAACTTGACTGGGGAGAGAAACATGAGGAGAAGCGGTTTCTTGTAGTAGACAGTGAAGAAGACACGATTGAGAGTGTTCCAACTACTGGTTACAAAAAGTACTTTGAGTTTGTAATAACGAAAGACAACAAAGATGAGACAGTTGAAAAGGCGAGAAAAGCAAGAGATAGTGGTGACTTTGTTAATATTGTGAAGAAAGAAGAAGTTGACACGGACGATATATCAGGTGAGTTTCGGATAGTTAACAAAGTGGAAACTGATGTTACAGATAGAGGGGTGTCACTAAGAATGTCACAAGAAGATAGACTTCAGAAATACATGGAAATAAAAGGAGTTAAAGAAGGTCAACGTGCACTATACAAAAAAGTAGCGCTAGATATTATTGATAGTGTTGAAGTCTAAGGAGAAACCAGATGGAGAGAAGAATCCAAGTTGAAGTCGAACTAACAAATGGTGAGAGACGTGCCCTCACATCTAAGTTTAACAAACTGGTTGATATGGAACAAGATCTTAAGAATTTCTTTAATATAAGTATTGACAAAGAAATACTATCTATCGTTCTAGACGAAGTTAAAAAATCTATTCTCGAATCGAACTTGACAATTGGAAACTTAAAGTCCATACATTTTTCGATTTGTGAAACACAGGAGAATAAAATATTGTGAAGTCGGTAGAATTCAAACAAGTTGGAATGCAGAATTACTGTTTGTTTATCGAGCCAATGGAACTACTTTTTGAAGAAAACAAAACCGTTTTGATAACTGGTCCGAATGGTGTGGGGAAAAGTTCGATATTTGATTGTTTACCATTCACTTTGTATGGAGTAACAAGTAAAGGCGCACATGGTGACGATGTTGTAAACAACATAGTAGGAAAAGATTGTCACACTTGGTTGACGTTCAATATTGACGGTGTGCCCCACAGAGTTGATAGGTATCATAAACATAGGAAGTTTGGAAATACAGTAGTTCTTAATATAGATGGTGAGGATGTTAAGAAAGGGCAGAGAGAAGTTCTTCCTGAGATCGAGAGGATTCTGGTTCCTCAGAAGTTGTTTATGAACACGCTTTTGTTTGGACAGAAAGTTAAAGACTTTTTCACTGACCTAACAGATACTCAAAAGAAAGAGATTTTTAGAAAGATACTTCAGTTGGATAATTATGTTTTGTATTATAAAGAGGCCGATCTACAAATTGAGAATCTGGCGCGGAAAGTTTTAGACATTTCTAATAGCTTAGGAGTGAAGACACAAGTGTTAGGTGATGTCAGAATCCAAGTTGGAGTTTTAACTCAAGCAAAAGATAAATTTGAGGAAGAGAGAAGTCAACAAGTTCTGTCGCTTAATTCTACACTGAAGCAGCTACTAGAGGAACATAATCGTGTAGTTCAAGATCGAAAAGTTAAAGAAGAACACGTTTCGGCTTTTGGTGATATTGATAAAATAGTCAATGATTTAGAACAAAATATTCGTTCTGTTGACACAAATCTTGGGACGATATATCAAGAAATACGGACTAAAAAGCAACTAAAGGAATCTGAGTTGCGGAGTGAGGCGACAAAAGCGAAGGTTGACATAGACTCAAAATATCAACAACTCGAAGGTGAAATAAAGGACAAGTACAGGACTGAAGAGAATGAGATAGAGAAAAATATAGCAAAGAATGATATTGAGTTGAACAAAAAAAAGGAGGAAATCAAATCAATACAATTTCATAGAGGACTAATACTAAATGAGAATACTGACCTTAAAGAGAATATAATAGATAAAGACGTAGCTACTTGTCCAACTTGTCAGCAGACGATTAGTCCAGAAACACTCCAAAAGCTGAAAGACAAGATGGAACATAATCGTCAAAAAAATGAGTCACTTAGAATAGAAATTGTTGACAAAGAAGATATAATTGTTGTTCTGGCTCACCGAACTATTAATCTAAATCTTAAAATAGAAAACATTCTTGAAGCGAAATCAAAATATCTGCAAGATCTAGCTTTCAATAAAGCGCTTGAACTTCAGAAAGTCCAAAGCAGACTTGATAAATTGTTAGACCAACTCGAAACCAGAGCTGCAGGACAGTTAGAGGAATCGACTTCTTTTACTATAAATCAGAAAAAGATTTTAGAAACTAAAAAGCAAGAGTTAGAACAAAGAAAACATGAACAAGAACAGATACTTGAACAGATTGTTGAGTTAGGGAATCTTCTAGTTCGAGTTGACTCTGACATTAAAGTTAATGAAGACCGGCTTAAACAGAAGAAAGAAGAACAGTATGACGATACGCAGTTAAAGTTGTATAAAGAGAGAGTCAAAAGTTTAAATAATGAAATTAAAGAGTTAGAAAAGGAGGGAACTAACTACCAAACTGAAAGTATAGTTTTAGAATTCTGGAAAGTAGGTTTTTCCTCTAGCGGGATACCGAGTTTATTGACTGACGAGTCAATTCCATTTATGAACCAACGAATGTTGACGTATATGGACCAGATTTCAAATGGGAGATATATAGTTTCATTCGACACTCTTAAAGCGACTAAAGCAGGTGAGTTTAGAGACAAGATTTCAGTAAATGTAATTGACAATTTAACTAAAGCGGATTCAAGAGTTAAACTCTCTGGGGGTCAAACTCGACTTGTTGATATTGCAACAATTTTGACTTTATGTGATTTACAAAGTTCAGTCCAAGATATTGAGTTTAATATTATTATGTTTGACGAGATATTCGACAGTTTGGATGACGAGAATATTGGGTATGTTTCAAAACTGTTACGACAGTTAGTAGTTGATAAGTCAGTTCTTATTATCAGTCATAGACATATAGATCAGATTGAGGCTGATGAAGTGTTGAATTTTTATTAGAAGGGGAAACGATGGACAGAAGAGTTGAGGGTGTAGGTGTAGATGCTGGTATGATAATGATTGCTGACGAAAACTATTACATTGGAAATAATGGAAAAGTTGAATGGAGATTAGCAAAACTAATTGAATTAGATCCAGGTTCTTATGATGTTAGATGGAGAATTAAAGACACTTGGAATGGTCCAATAAGTGGGAGGGGAGTTGTAGAAATAACTTCTGGAAGGATGGTTATATCTGACCCTTGTTATAACATTCGAGAAGAAAACTGGCACAAGTGGTTAGACGATACAGACTATGGAAAACGTTGTGGGAGAGGCGTTATTATTATTGACAAAATGGGGGGTGACGGAATATATAGTATTGGATTGGAGATAAGTAAGAGATGAAAACAAAAACTGACTTTGTGACAAATTCAAGTTCGACCGGTTTCGTACTTTCTTCTGTAGCTTGCGGATGGTTACCACTTTTACCTAACTACCTAGAAACGCTTCCAAAGTTGTTCGAAAAAGCTGAATTTGATGAAGCTGTGAAGTCCAAATTCTTAGACTGTTATGCAAATTTCTCATACGAGATTTCGGAACTTGATGAAGGTTGGAACGAACTTGAGCATTTAAAGTATAATGTCTCAGTTATATTAGACGATCAGGACCGTTGGGATGAAGAAAAGAAGGTTGTAGTAGAACAAACTATGGTAGAAATAAAAGTTAGTACTCCTAATGAAGAGCCGGTGGTAGATGCTCCATTTTATTATACTATTGGTGTCCTGAAGAAGTTATTGGGTATGCTTAAAGAGAAAATCCAATTTGCTAGTTTCTCGTTCTTTGTTTACCCTTCTGAGTATTGGGGAGATGGTTGGAATGGGGATCCAATGGGGAAGTATGGCGAGGTCCCAGATTTGTATAGTGGTGAGGTTAAGACTGGAAGGATTTTTATAATTAATGGTGATATTCATTCTGAAGTGTTCTGTCTGGGGAAAGAACAGTTAATTATCGATGAACTAGGAAAAATGATTAGGTCCGGTTCATCTCAAGTTATGGGGAGGGTAAAATGAGAAGAAATTTAATTTTAGTTATGGGAGTAATAATTGTTGCCCTTTGGGGTATTGCGTTTCTAAGTTTTCAAGGAGAAGGATTTGCTGTAGATCAGAAAGAAAGTTTTACAATTCACATTCCGTTTGACGAAAAGTTCGTTTGTATAGAGGAGATCACTGATAAAAATAATGTAGTTATTAGAACAAGACCAAGAAATAGTACTGACGTTCTTGATACATATTTGCTTAGGACTTATAAATATACAAAAGACGGATATTTGTTAAACACATCTTGGAATATCACTATTGAAGAGTTAACAGGAATGGAAGGAAGTGAAACGGCAAAAACGTGTGAAGATTTGGGGACTAATTCCTCTACTTGTTTCATTTCTACTATCATGGAGTAATAAGATATGGAAGGGGTTAGATATGTGGATTATGTTAAGAGAAAAGCTGCCAACTAATCCAAGTCCTTCAAAGATGTCTATTTTCTGGAGTGTTCCTTGGGTCGATATGAGATATGTTGAAAGGCAAAGAGAGCAATTAGGAACTAGGCTTCTTGAAGATCTGGGTGGAGATGTTTACTTTGACGTATTTGGAGGAAAAGAACCTCGGTGGGATCAGGCAAGAATGATAATTTATAAAGATGAACAAATCAGAGTTTTTCCAAACGAATTTTCGATCTTGACTATAGAAAATATGAAGACGTATTTAGAAGAGTCACACGAACTTGTTCCTACTAGTGTGGCCGAGCAAGATATTATGAACTCGATACTGCGAGGAAATAGAAAAAGAATTTACGAGGCGGCTCTTGTTGATGGGTGTACTGAGTATAGAGCGAGACTTATGGCAATGGGTGTCGATGTTTCTAATGGTCATTTTGAGATTCCTGCCATTGGTTGGTATAAAATAAAAGCTGAGTATGGATGTGTATTCTGTACTGAAAGAGAGTTAGAAGAATAAATGGACAAAGTTAGAATAGTTAATTGGCTACTTACAAGAAAATGTAATCTGAAGTGTGATTATTGTGCCATCGTTAGAAACTACAAAAATAAGCCACCAGAGTATCCAAGTATGAAGTACTACTATGAAAATGAGATGTCTACTGAGACAGTAATTGAGGGACTGAGAAAGTTTAAACTCCACAATCCAGATTGTTTTTCGATATTCTATGGCGGTGAGCCCCTGCTTCGACCCGACTTACCGGATATTATAAACTATTGTAACAAGGAGGACATTCACTATACAATCATTACTAATAACAGTGACGAAGTTCAGCATCTTCTTGAAAATTTATTTTCAAAGACAGACTACATAACTGGTTTAACATCTTCTGTCGACCCGATAGTTTTTGGTGAAGATGTAATTCATGACGACATTGTTACAAAAAGTATGGCGGGTTTGGAAAGACTAACTAAATACAAAGGACGTATTAAAGACCTCGTTGCTGAAATAACCGTTACGCAGGACAGTGTAAGTAACCTCTACCTGCTCGTTAAAGAATTAAGTCACCATAGTATCAGTAGTAGTATAACATTCATAGACATCGCTAAAAGTCCGTATTACGACTTCTCTAATGTCCACGATCAAAACTTATTGGTCCATCCGACGGCACAGTTAGCTGAGCAGTTTAAAAAGATATTTGGTGATAAGTTAGATGTTCATATGGGAAAAGAGTTAGTAAAGAAGATTTGGGATATTCTCCCTTCTAATTTAAATTGTGAAATTGAAAAGGATGTTCATAATATTAGTGTTGATAGTGACGGAACCTTGCGCATGTGTCTTAGGTGTCGAGGGATTAAAACTCCAGAGCATATAAACCTTTCTAATTTTCTAAGGAAAGATGGTGAGTTAAGTCCGTTTTTAAAGTTGTATATTATGCGGGACAAAAGAGCGTATTGTCGAAAATGTAACTGGACTTGTGTTATAATGTCAAAAATTGTTGATAAGGATTATCGGCAAGCAGGAGATTTATTACACTCAAAGAGGAGGAGCAAATAATGGCAGAAGACACTATAAGTGATGTAATAGAATTTCTCAACCGGATTCGTTCGGAAGATGAAGTAACGATAAGGTTCAAGAAGGAAGATGGGACGACCCGTATAATGAAATGTACTCTAAAGTTTGACAAAATTCCAAAACAGGATCGTCCAAAAGATGTTAACTTACCGAAGATCTTGAAGCTGTTGAATATTAGCAAAATCCTTCATGTTTATGATTTGGAAAAACATGGTTGGAGGTCAGTTCCATTTAAGAGGGCTGAGTGGTTAGAAACACCAGATAAGAGACGTTTCAGAATCAAAGGAAAGTAGGTGGTTGATATGCGAATAGTGAAAAAGATTCTTTTAGGATCATTAGAGTTGGAACCAGAAGCAGGTAAAATTTGGCTATGTGACGTAACTGGTTGTGTACTAAGAGCAACGAGATTAGACTTTAAACAAATTGCGGAGAAGTTTGACGTTGTGGAAATTAATAAGAGTGACGCTTACATGGTAAGGGGTATTGTTGACCAAACTTATGTGGAGGAAGTTGGAGAGATTGAGAAGATAGTAGATCTTTTGTTCCTGAAAGTTTATCAGAATGGTGAAGTGGAAAACAGATTGGATTTTCTCAAGAATGTTTTTAATACAATCAGTGAACTGGTTGAAAAAAAGATCGAAAAGTGAAATTGGAGGAAAAGATGTTCAAAAAAAGTTTAGAATTTGTTGGTAAGTTGGAAACAGAATTTAGGGGGCTTAAAGAGATAGTACAGCTTCTTGTTGTTTTGATTTTTATCTTGGTTGGATCGACTTTTTTAGTTGCCTCGAAAATACTTGTTATGTTGATGTTTGTTCTTTTTGGAATTGTTGTGGTTCTTGCATTAGCTTGTAGAATTTTGGAGAACAAGAAAGATGAGCATCATTGATGAGCTTCTAAAAGAGGTTGAGTCTGATGATATAGATCATCAAGTTAAAGAGTTATGTAACCACATTTCTGCTGAAGAAATAGGTGGATTTAAAAATCTAACCTTGATGCCTCAAGGCCCAAACATATTTTTGGCTATCGAAACTCCTGGTAAGGCCAAAAAAGAAATTGCATTTCTTTGCCTTGAGAGAGAATTATCTCATTCATATATAATAACGTATTGGACCACATCGACTTCTAGTTCAGGGGAACTAAAAAGGACAAAAGTTTGGGAAGTTAGTGAAGATGAGCCAACTAGAATATTGAGAGAATTTGCGAAGAAAATTAAGTTTATGAAAGGGGAGTGAATTAAAGATGATGATGAGTGCTGAAGAGGTATTAATAGGGAGAGATTATGTTAGTCTACTGCAGTCAAAAAAAGTTACGAGTAATGAAACGATTCCGATGATAAGAAAAAAAGTTTTTCAAACAAGTGACTACCTTAACAGACTTCAAAATTTGTCGACAGTTGAGTCCTCTGGTCTCGAAGTGTTACCTTTAAACTGTAGATATTTAAAGACACTTGGAAATTTGAAAATATTAGTGGTCGAAGAGGATCCAAAAGTTAGAACAATAAAACTAGATATAACAATGGATTCTACTATTGAGAAACTAAAGATTACTGGAAAGTTAAAAGAATACGGATTCGAGAATTTTTTGAGAGAAAAACCTCCGTATTTAATTTCTCTATCGTTTCCATATATTGTTTACATTATTAGCCTAGCTAGAGGGAGATTAATGACATTTAGTGCTTTCTTCAGACTTAGCCCGATAACTAGTTTGTCTGACTACCTTTTAGTTGCGAGTTTAACAAATATTGACAGTTCACATTACGTTTGTTTGAGAAGTGAAGAAAAAGACCTACGAGATGAATCAATATATGGTACGGTTACTGAAGCAGTCGAACGTTTCTGGCTTAACTCTTTTAATGTTGATTATATTGACCATTATTTGCAATATCAAGAAGTTCCAGAAATTTGTGACTTTCTAACGTGGAACTACTTTACTCGAAATGACCCGATGTTTATATTTGATGTCAACTGGATTCGTAATAAGCGAACACTTGGTGAACAGATCGAACGGATTCGGCATGATTTAGATTATACAAAAGGTTATTCGTTAAGTCATAAGGGGTTAGTTGATTTATTTTCCGAAGAGCAAAAAGTTAATATTGAAAAGGGAGAACGTGTTGAGAAATTAGTTTCAAGTGATTGTGAAGCAATTTTTATACAATCTAAAGAACTTACGGTTGGTGAGAGTCTCCAATTTAAGAGCGGAAAAGAATTTTATGTATCTTCTTTCTTTGGTGAGAATAGGAGAGCAGCTCCATCTCATGTTCAGATTGAGGATAGTGGTGGTCGATTTCGAATTTTTAAGTTGACTAAAAGAATGTTGAGTCTTCTTGAGAAGCGATTGGACAAAACTAAGTTTCTAGACTCAATACAACTTTCAAGTGGCGCTTTACTTAAAAGTGATGATATTGTTGAAGTAGGCTTTCCTTTTAAAGCTTTCAAGAAAGTTAGAAATATAAGAGTATCTCGAGATGATAGAGTCGAAGTCAAGTTAGCGAAAGATTACTATCTCGCCGAGAGTTTAGAAGCAAAAGTTGTTGACTCAAGTAATCAGAGTATTGGAGGAGTCAAGCTAGTTAAAGATAGAGAATATTTTATTTCGAGCAGTCCCCAGAATAAAATATTTAAAAGTTATCGTAAAGGTAAGTTTATTGGTGTTGAATGTCTAGAAAATTCTACAAAATTATGTGGTAAGTTTTTGATAGGTGATTGTGAAGTGAATGTTGATGTTGATAACGGAACATTAGTTAGCACTTTAGTATATGAAATACAGAACTTTGTTAGAGTTTCTACTTACAGAGCTGGAATGAGGATTTATACTGATCACCATAAAGAAACTTACTTGACGAATAAAGAAATTTTATATCAGGATAATATCGATTATAAAAGAGATTTAGCTGAAAGTGATATTATCAAAGATGGTGAGATTGAAATTAAATCCTTCGACTTAGACATCAATTTTAAGATAGATGATGAAGTTGTATATGTCGATTGGACAAATCCAGCCCTAATGACAAATCCTTATAAGATTGTCGGTTTCATATCGAGGGATGATATTCTTTACATGAAACTTAAGAGGGAGGATAATGAACAGGAAGTTCCTTACATTCATTTTGACAATGGAATAATAAATATTGGTAAAATTCGGAAAGTTTCTAGTGAATTTGATGGGGTAGTTGTTGGAAGTAAGATAAAGGCGAAAGTAGTTGGAATCCCGGGTTTTCCGAAGAAAAATATAAATATTATTATCGGGTTTATAACGGATACTGGTGGACTTCCACTGGTTTTATGTTCTAACTATTGTACATTATGGCCGTTTGACCTTGAAAAATTTGATATTATTCCGAGATCTTCTCGGAGATGGAGTAGATTACTTTGTTCAATCCCTCGACTTAGCAAGTTTAAGTTTCAATCTGGTGACTTATATGTTGAAAAGAATGATGAGGTTTATCTTATTGCTTCAGACAGAAGTGGTAATCTTTACCGTCGCACATTTTCAAATTTTGGTCCGTTAAGTAATTACCACTCCGTCAGATTTGAAAGGGATAATGTAGTTAGTAGATATGGAATTTATACTCCTAGATATACATATGACCAGCTAATGGAGCTTACTAGAATTACAGGACTTCCAAATCTTCACGGACTAATTACAGAGCGTAATTCAGAACTTTACTTTAGATTAGACCGGAGGGCAATAAATGTTTAAAATATTTATAAATGATGGAAAAAGTGAAATGCCACAGGACGACATTTTCTATATCATTGCAAAAAATGGAATTTTCTTAAAGAAAAAAGTTGGGATACTAGAAAGTGTTGCGCCAGTTAACGAGATTTCTATTTTGGAAAGAATTACTTCAGAGGCAAAACTAAATATTGGAAAAGTTCCTTTAGAAAAGTTTGCACCAGTTTTGGAATTCTTTAAAAAAGTTTATGAATTGCATCGTAGCGAAGCTGTTGTTTTACTTTTCTATAATCAGAAGAGGAAGCGATATGTTACTCAAGTTCCACCACAAGAAGTCTCTTACGCCGGAATAGAATATATAAAGAATAAAGTATATAAGGGTTATGACTTGATTGGGACAATACATAGTCATGGGAATATGTCAGCATTTCACTCAACAATCGACCATGTTGACGAAGAACACTTTGATGGTTTACATATAACAATTGGAGATGTCAAGGACGACTTTTTTACTATATCGTGTTCTGTAATGTCAAATGGACAACGTTTTGTAGTAAATCCAAGCGAATATATAGAAGGACCAGAACTAGTTGAGTATACACCATACTGGTCGTCAATGTTTAAACCAAAGTTTGAGGTTGTTGACGGTAAGAAATTCTATAAAAATAAAGTTAAAACAAAACTTGGTTACACGCTCTTAGCTAATGAGGATGAGAAGAAATTTGACAAGAAGTGGTTACATTTTGTTAAGAAGAGACAATATACGTCGTATTATTCTGCTGGTAGTTCTGCTGGTAGTTTTGATGGTGTAGTTCCTGGACAAGTCTTTGGAACATTAACGTCGAAGTTTCAAAATAAGTCAATTGTTCCATATATAAGCGAAGAGAAATTTACTTCTGAAAATCTTAATCCATGTGATGAATGTATTTTTAAAAGTTTTATTAAATCTGATTTAACGAGGGCGGAGATAAATCAGTTAGAGATAGACCAGGTGGGCGATTTGGAAGAGTTAGAGGCGGCGGGATATTTACTGGAATAGAGTTAACTATGGATATCAAAATTATCGGTTTAGGGGGAGTAGGAACTATTCTCACTGAAGGGATTTGTAGGTTTTTGAATTATCTCGATAAGAATGAAGTTAATGTAACACTTATAGATGGCGACCATTTTGAGTTAAAGAACTTTGAAAGACAAGATTTTACTCAACTAGGGAATAAAGCTGAAGTCAAAGTACGAGAATTGAAGGAGAAGTTCAATAAGATTCGATTTGACGCAGTTCCTTATTTTGTAGACGAAAGAACAGTTTCAGGAATGGTAGGAGATAGTGACGTAGTTCTATTAGCAGTTGATAATCATAAAACAAGAAACATTGTTTCTAATTACTGTAGAAGTCTACAAGACATTATTTTAATTTCAGGAGGGAATGATTTTACAGATGGTAATGTGCAAATCTATGTAAGAAAGGGGGGAAAAGATTTAACACCAGACCTTGCTGCTTACCATCCAGAGATACAAGATCCAAGAGATAAGACGCCTGAGGAGATGTCGTGTGAAGAGTTATCTAAGTCAGAACCACAGTTATATTTTACAAATCTCGGGGTGGCAACCATTATGTGTTGGGCGTTCTATAACGTTATTATAGAAAATAGATATAAGTTTTCTGAAGTCTATTTTGACATTTTGACTATGGTGTCCAATGCAAAAGTTAGAAACGTTAAATGATAGAAATGGAGGATTCATGAATCAAACTAGAGAACAATTAGAGGCTCGAACTGTTGCTGAGCTGAAGAGAATGTGTGTCTATGATTTTGGTATTGCTGGAATGAGCAAGAAAAGGAAAGATGAAATCATCGACGCTATAATTGGACATCAGGCTTCAAGTGACGTTGTTGAAGCAGTTAGCCCAACGGTGACATCTCTCCAAGGCGATTTTTCCAGCGTTTTAACAAAACCAGAAGCAGATAGAGGATCTAGGACTACGACAACACTCCGAGTTTCTTGTGGAGCATCTTCGGGCGACTTTGATGTTGTGGGGAAAACAGTTGGTGCTGTGGCTGAGTTTTTGAGAGAAATTCTCAATGTTGATAGACTCGCCGCTGGTATTGTCAATGGAAATACTGTTGACGATAGTTATGTTCTTCAAACTGGTGACAATCTTGAGTACTTGAAGCCGGCTGGAAGGAAAGGCTGCTAGAACAAGCGGCTAAAACAAAGAAGTTGGAGATTCTTGGTTATCGAGGGTCTCCAACTTTAAATTTTAGAAAGGAATTTTGTAACATGAGAGAGAAAATAAGACAAAAGATGGACGAAATGAATGTGTGCAAAATCAAATTCTATCGCCATAAAACTCCGATATGTCATAATATATTCACAGCGTGTCTCTTCTTGAATGACCAAAATATTATTTTATCGAGAGGTGTAGCAATTTGTTCAGTTCTGGATCCATTTTCTAAAAATGCTGGAAGGGGGATTGCCTTTGCAAGAGCTCTTAAGGCGTTGGATAATCAGTCAAACTCTGAACCAATTAAGCAACGACTGCGATGGAGAGATAAGTTTGTTAGAAGAACTTTTCGGGTCAAAGGTAATGGAGAAGAAGACTTCTATAAAGAGGTAGTTCCAGCTTTAAAACAACTTAACGATAGTTTTGGAATCTGTCCAACTGAAGTTGACATACGTTTGGATAATTGTAAAGACGGACGTGTTAAGAAAACAATTTTGTATAAGGTTCCACGTGACTATCCAGTTCACGAAACATCCAAAATGTTCCTTCACAAATCTGAGTTCTTGCCTGACCCTACGAAGTTGGAGAAAGAAATTCTCTCTTAGTGATTATGTCATATAATTCAGAAAGAGATATCTTGATACGGATGTTTGAGATGTCTCGAGATAAGGGAGCTCTTCAATTTTCGATAAAATCCTATGATGGGAGTGAACCGAAGTTGCAGATTACAAGAATGTTTGAGAAAAAAGATGGGTTAGTTGGATATTCAAAAATGGGGCGACTTGACAAAGAAGAAGTCAAGTTCTTTCTGGATCATGGAAATGAAATATTGGAGTTGATTAGTGGTGTTGAGGATAGAGAACGTAAATAGGGAGGAAAAATCGTATTCTTGTATTGCTGTTTTGGGACTTGGATCTCTTGGAGGCTTTGTGGCCGAAACTGTTTCTGAGCTTGAAGCAACAAAGAAGATAATTTTGGTAGATTATGATCGAGTAGAAGAGAGGAATTTGAGAAATACTATTTATAGATCTACGGACATTGGTAGACTTAAAACGGACGTTTTAGCTGAGATTATCCACTCAAAGAGTGAAGGAGATATAGAGGTAGTAAAACTAAATGTGGAGTTCGCGGAATTTGAAACTGTACTTCCAGAGAGTGACCTGGTTTTAGATTGCCGAGATTTTACATACAACAGAAAATACTTAATAGACGCGAGATTATATATATCTGCGAGATATTTGATAGTTGATTGTAGAAAAAATGTGTTGTATCAAAAGCATTATGAAGGGAAATATACTAGCGCTTTAACAAAAAGTGATTTAAGGAATGCATCATTTATTACTTCAGCTCTAGTTTGTAATAGTATTATCTCTTCTCTAATTATGGATAGGTCAGTTAGTAAGTTTGATCTTGACTATTTGAAACAGATGAGACAAAAAACTAACGATGTTATATATGGGTATGAAGCTGGGGAAGAAAGATTAGTGAATCTGAAAGATAACCTGCTTCCAATAATTGAATTTAATAAACGAACTGACTTGGATGTAAACGTGTGCATAGGCGACAAGATTGTTTCTATGAAAACGATTCCAAGAGATACGCTAAAATCAGGAAATGACGTTATTGTTAATTTAACTTCAATGATAAATTTGCCATTTACATTTAGCAACTACATAGTTTCTTTAGATAAGGAGAATGGAGGTAAAAGTATTTTACTAATTCCAGAAACTGGAGCTGCTTAGATGAATATAAAAGTAATAGAAACGAAGAAGATCATAGTTCCGAAACGTATGGTATACAGGTATGAACTCTATAGAATTATAGATATTGACCCGAAGTTTGTTATTAGAAACTATACAATCAGGTTGTTCGATAACAAAATTGATTCTGTTTTTCTAGATGCTCCACATCCGAATTCTGACCCAACTACAGGAGAGTTTTGTATTCCAAGTGAACTGAGAGAACTTACACTTAACTCAGAAACGAGAGAGTTTATAGAACATTTATTTAATGTTTTTAATGTAGATAATTGCTACTTTACTCCGTGGGGAGATATAAATTATGAGAAGGTTTGATTGTAAACATTTATTTAACATATGTGCTGCTTTGAAAAGTGTTTTGAAGGAAAACAAAATAAACAAAATTTATAAAGGGACCAAAATATTTATACAAATCAAGCCGAAAAGAAGGAAAAACAATGGCTAATAAATTTCTTACTGAGAAGTTTGAGAAGGAATTACAAGAGTGTATAGAGAGGTTAATACAATCGATACAAATTAAGTTGAGTAAACAAGAAGTAAAAGAGATTGTAGAAAATATCATTCCAGATATGGATAAGTTAATCGCAAACAAGGTAAAACAACATTTTGTAGAAATATCAGAGTTTATTATTAATAAATTTAAAGATTAACAGAGGAGAAAATTGCAATGCCAAAGCTTCTAGACTGTGACAAGTTTTGTGAGGGACTAAGAGAGGTTACTTCCGCCAAAGTTATATTGAAAAAGAAGTTCCATCCAGATGGGTTGTTCTCTGAGCAGATCTTTGGTCCAGTAAAGAATTATACTTGTCAGTGTGGAACATATTTTGGTATATCTAAGTCGGGAGGAAAGTGTGAGATATGTAATGTTGACATTGTAAATAGCTATGAAAGAAGGAAGAGATTTGCCAAAATTACATTACCAATGCCAGTAGTAAATCCAGTCTTCTACGACTTATTAATTGAGTTAGGGGGAAGTAGTTTAAAGTCAACTATTGATGAATTGATGAAAAATGAGAAAAGCATTTTGTATATGGATGGTGATGATTATGTTGTAAACGACACAAACAAAATACCAAGTGGTGTTAGAACTTGGGAAAAGGTGGAGGCAGTCCAGGAGATAGTAAGTGGTTTAGCTTCGAAATTATCTGAAGAAGGAGATGGGGATTGGTCGCTGGTGCGAGACAATATAAGTAAGCTTTTTATGAATTATGTAATAATTCTTCCTCCTGACTTAAGACCTGCTTCTAAGAGTGTTAATCGAAATGATCAAGTAGTAGACAAGATTAATAGATACTATGTCCAGATTCTCACGAAAAAAGAGACGATGAAAGGTACTATTATTGATATTCAAAGAAATAAAAGTTTGTACTATGATTACTTCAAGCAACTACAGAGGGATGTTAATGAATTGTATGGACATATCCTTGGAAAACTGTCGAAAAAAGAAGGGTTGATTCGAGGGAATATACTGGGAAAACGGATTGATTTTTCTGGGAGAGCAGTAATTATTCCAGACCCAACTTTAAATTTGGATGAATGTGTCATTCCCTACTTAATGTTTCTTGAGATCTTTAAAATTCCTTTATCGAAAAGATTAATAGAAGTTAGAAAGTTTAAGAAGTTCAATGAGGCAATTAATTTTGTAGATAAATGTATTAAATATAAATCACCAGCTTTATTTAAGATTTGTAAAGAGATGGCGAAAGAAGAAGTATGTATTTTGAACAGACAACCATCACTTCATAGACTGGGAATGTTGGGTTTTAATATTAAGATTAGTTTGGATTCGGTTATCAAGATCCATCCGCTCATATGCCCCCCGTTTAATGCGGACTTTGATGGAGACCAGATGGCTGTTTATGCTCCAATTACAAATCAGTCAAAGCAGGAAGTTAAAGATAAACTTTTTGTAAGTAAGAACTTAAGCAGCCCGGCGGACGAAAGTTTAACTACTACACCTGGACAAGATATAGTCCTTGGAATATACAATCTCACAACTGACAAATTTCTAAGTCTGAAGGAAAAAGTTGAGTATAGGGGAAAACTAGTTTCTAAGGGAGTGAAAGTTTTTAACGAATGTCTGCCGGACGATTTTCCTTTGGTAGATGAGGGAGTTACTAAAAAGAAGTTGATACAGATATTGAATGACATTAAATCGAAGTATGATGAGTTGACAACAATGACAGTGTTAGATAACGTCAAGAAAGAAGGGTTTAAATACTCTACTCTTTTTGGAACTACGATGGCGTTAGATGACTGTATATTTGAGAAGTCTGAAGAAATTAGAGAAAGAATATACTCATCAGGTGATAAAAGACATCAACTTGCTCAAATTTCAAGTGAAGAAACTACGAAGGTTCTTAAAGATAACTTCGTTTATTCTTATCTTGTCGAGTCGGGAGCTCGTGGAACTTGGGACCAAGTAAGACAGATAATTTTAACAAGAGGATTTGTGTCTAACTTTAAAGGTGAGATTTTGCCAACGCCAATTAAACATAGTTTGCTAGAAGGACTCAATCCAGAAGAGTTCTTTAACTCAACGTACGGTTGCAGAAAGGGATTGTTAGATGTAGCTTTGAATACAGGGACATCTGGGTATCTTTCAAGGAAGTTGATTTTTACTTGTGTGAACTTGCAAGCGGATCTGGAACTTGATGATTGTGGTACTTCTGATTGTTTAGAAGTTTACGTAGACACTAAGCAAAAAGCTAGAATGTTAATCGGGAGGTATTATGTTGAAAATGGTTCGCTAAAACAAATTAATAAGGAGAACTGGAAAGATTTTGGAGGTAAAGTTATTCAGATAAGAAGTCCTATTTTCTGCAGAAGTCGAAGTATTTGTCATAAATGTTATGGTGATCTTTATAAGTCTCTTCATAGTAGGTTTATTGGAGTAATAGCAGCTCAAGCTTTGGGGGAGCGTGGCACTCAACTAATCCTCCGCACATTTCATACTTCAGGTTCTGCGGTCATTAAGGATGAAGAAGATAGTAGAGATATGAAGCAAATGGATATTGTTGGTGATTTATCAACTGTTTCAAAATTACTACATCAGTTTAAAGATAAGGACTACAAGAGTATAGTAGAAGAACTATTTGAAATCTACAATAATGCTGGGAGTATTCATCATGTACATTTTGAGTGTGTAGTTTCGCAACTTATGTGGTCTGGAAATTTGAGATGGAGACTTTTAGGTAACCGACATAGAGTATCACCAGAATATAGAAGTATCCAGACCGTGCCGACGTATGAGTCCTGGTTACTAAGTCTGTCGTTTTCGAATCCGAAGAAGAGTATCCTTCAAGGAATTTTGAACAGCGATTCGTATTATGGAATTATGGACGAGATCTTAAGGGGAGACCAAATGAGATGAATAAACATGAGGTGTTTCGCGAAATTGATGTCTTAGAAAAAGTAAGTAAAGAGAGAAAACAGATAAGAAGAAGGCTTTGTAGATTTATCAGAGACAATATTGGCAAAGGGAAGATTACAGACTATTGGCTTCAACGAAAGTCTGACAGACGCTACTTGAGCGATTTAACAGACAGACTATTGATAGATTCAGTTAAAGAGATATGTAAAGTTTTGGAGGACAAATAGATTGAAAATATTAAACCCGTATTTTAAGGTTAATGAAAAAGAAAATATTTTCGTTATCCGAGAACGAGAGTACTCTAAGTTAATTGAGTATGTCAGCGAGATTTTAAAACCCACACAAGAGCTTGGATTTGTTTTATTAGAACTTGCTCTTAAAGAACATAAATTCTCGTCAGGTAGATTAGACAAAACTTTGAAAAATAATCTGGCAATTAGACTTCAGAAGGGAACTTCTGAGATCGATTTGAGCATAGCAGTACCCAAACTAGTCGACCATAATTATATTGTTATAAATGGAAGGAAAAAGATTCCTCAATTTCAGCTGCTTGATATTCCAATAATTACAAGAGGAGAAACTATCAAACTTCAGACAAATGTTGCCACATTGATGATTTCTGAAAGCCGAGAAGAGCCATTTGTTAGAGCCTCATTCTTGAATAAACAGGTTTCACTTGCGTTACTTATGTTTGCATATTATGGAATTGAAGAAATGAACTCAAAGTATGACCTTTCCAATATAGAGCTAGAGGGTAACCTTCTGATAGATAAGTTAATGGTTGATCTAAAAACTTATTACGACGAGTCAAAAGGAATAACCCAAGACGACTCTATAGTAGAACTTGGAAGACTATATTCAAAATATAATTCGAAATCGAAAGGAGAAGACATCGTATATGCTCTTGACTTGATCTTGAAAACGGATATTATTTCTAGAAAATTCTTCAAAACTAGTGACGTTCTGGGTGAGATTGTTGATATAATAGGGAGTAGTCCATTAGATGATACTTTATTTACTAATAAAAGAGTCCGTTGTTTTGAATATATGATTTTGTCAAAAGTAATGAAATCAGTTTTTAATCTATGTTTGTCTAACAGAACTATGAGACAACCAAAGTTTAACGTTAACTCAACACAAATCCTTTCTGATTGTAATGTTTCTGATATTGTCCAGTTTGATTTTTCAATTAATCCAATAGAAGAGTTAACGAAGTTGTCGAGGATTAGTCTTCTTGGACCTGGAGGTTTTAAAAGAGAGAATGTTCCGTCTTATTTAAGAGATATATATCCATCAATGTTTGGTAGAGTTTGTCCGGTTGATACGCCCGATAGAGATAATTGTGGTGTGTTGCAAGATTTGGTTCCAAATGTTAAGCTTGACGAAAATTTGAGATTTACGGAAGAGATTTTGGAAAAACAACCTGTTTCAATTCCAGTTTCGTTGGTTCCATTTTTAGAACATGATGACCAAACTAGACTACAAATGTCATCATCACAAATGAGACAGTCTATTATGCTAAAAGAATTCGAGATTCCGATGATTCAGTCTGGTTGTGAAGGGTTATATACAAACTTTACTCAATTCATAAAAAAATCCAAAAAGGATGGTGAGGTTGTATATCGGGATTCTAACTATATTATAGTTGTTTATGATGATAAAGAAGCAGAAGTGTTTGATATCTCATATAGGAAAATCTATGTGGAAAACATAGATTTTATGAATGTTTATGTTGCGGTGGGTGACCGAGTAAAAGCTGGTGATATTTTAGCAGAAAGTAATTTTTGTAAAGGTGAGGAAATACAGTTTGGTAAGAATTTGTTGACTATTGTAATGTCATATTACGGGAACAATTATGAAGATGGGGTTGTGATTTCTGACAGATTAACTAACGAAGGAGTTTTCACGTCAGTACATTATAAGGACTTATCTTTTAACTTATCGCCAAATAGAATTCTCTTAACTTTGGATGAAGGAAAATACAAACCACTTCCAGATGTTTACGAAACTATTGAGATTGGTCAACCATATGCCATAACAAAAGAAGCTAATCCCGATGACTTCTATTCAATTTTTGATGAAGAAACTAGACTTGAGTCTCAAAGAAAACTTATTATAACAGAGGCTAATATTTATGCAAATACTTGGAACAATGAAATACCAGAGTTTAGAACATGGGTAGAGTCAAAGATTGAGGAGCAGGAGGATAAGGAAAACTACCTCAAGTCGATACTTTATTCATTCTTATCAAAAGAGTCTGCGTCTGAGATTATAAGAGACAAACGACTTGACAAGTTTTCTTTTACTGGAAAATACAAACTTAAGAAGGAGTTGGTTAACGGAATATTAGTTGAGCTCTTTGGTGTGTATTTCCGCCAAATCCAAGTTGGTGATAAAGTTGCAAATCGACATGGAAATAAGGGCGTTATTTCTCAAATTGTCCAACATGAGAAGATGCCGCAGTTAGAAAATGGTAAGCACGTTGATATTTGTATTAACCCTCTTGGAATAATTTCTCGAATGAATATTGGGCAACTTTATGAACTACATCTTGGAATGTCATTGTCCGATTTGAAAAAGGAGATGGTTTCTAAACTCAAAATAACTTTGGGGGATGAAGAGTCAAGACAGAAAGAAGTTAGAAGATATTTACTGGATTATATCAAAATTATAGATAATACAGAGAGCGGTTGGTATCTGAAACAATTTGAAGAACAATGTCCAGAAGTAATAGACGAGGACTTTATTAACAACTTAACTTTGATACAACCACCTTTTGAGTCAGTTACAAAAGAGAAGATCATGGAGGCTCTCAGTTATACAGGAACTAGTACTAAATATAAAGTCTATGATCCAGTTTCAAAAACTGAACTGGAAAACGAAGTTGCAGTAGGATATATCTACTTCTTTAAAATGGTACATATTGCTGAGGAACGTCTTACTGCTAGAGGAATTGGTTCATATGCTAGAAGGACTTTGCAACCACTTGGAGGAAGGAAACATAAGGGTGGTCAGAGAATGGGGGAGATGGAAACTGCTTGTTTAATTGGTCATGATGCTCCAATTAATCTCCTTGAGTCCCTTACTACTAAATCTGACTGTATTGATTTAAAAAATAAATATATGAGAGGCTTTATTAATACTGACTTAATTACGGAGAAAGAAGAAATTGATCGCGTTCCTGAATCGGTAAAACTATTGTCTGCATATTTGACAGTTTTAGGAATAGAACAATAATAGGGAGAGGATAAAATGACATATTTAGAAAAAGAGCTGGACTTTCTCTATGCAGAACTACAAGAGAAGGAGAGAGCGTTTATGACACCTGACCTTCAAAGCGTTTTTACAGCTCTATATAGACTAATAGGAATTGTTAAAAAAATAGCTAACAAGGAAGGTGAGGTTGAATAATTGAAATATCCAACAAAGAAAAAACTAGAAACATGTTATGATTGTGCAGTACTTCCTGGTCAGCAACATAAAGATGGATGCGATATTGAAAGATGCTCTGTCTGTGGTGGACAAAGGCTGGGCTGTAGTTGCGAAGGACATGATCATGATAAGGACTTCGCAAAGTGGACAGGAATCTGGCCCGGTGGGGCTGAAGCTGACTATTTAGGAATAGATCTTAACCAATTCTATACCGATGATTATCAAAAGATTTTCTTTGTAAAGAAAGCAGGACCAAGAGGGGAGTGCTAATGGAACAAAAATTTTGTAAGGAGTGTGGTGCCGAAATATCGGTTCACTATATAACAACAGAAAAAATTTATAGAATTACTGAAGACGGCAAATTTGAAAGAGATGATAATAATGATGCCTTCTCTCCTGGAGGAGGCTTTCCATATGTAGAGTTTAAATGTTCTGAAGATTTGGAACATGATATTGGAGAAGATATTGAGTTTGGACAGTGGATGGACGCTGTTGAGATTGAACTAGTAGATAGTGGTATATTATTAGAGTAGCAAAGTGAATGCGTCTTGTGAAGTGAATAGCTACTTCGAGGATTACCGGGATTGGTTTTTGTTAGAGGAAGATAAAGAAAAAGGTATCCTTAAATTGTTTGTGAACAGTGAAGAAGTTCTAGAAAAGAATGTATTGAGTCACTTCAGTTTATTACAATGCAAACTGAAGATAATGAACTTTGATGGGGTGATTCGTTCTGTGGGTTCGACATTTAGTAGTTCCTCTTTAAACTTTAGAAGGACCATTACATTTCTTGCGATTTCAGTGACAAGTGAAATAATAGTCTCAATTGTTTATAATATAAGAGAATAGAGGATATTATGGGAAGATATGACGTTTATAGACAAACCGTTCAGTTCGACCGTTTCAGAAAAGTGATCTTTAATACCTATGAAACGCCTGAATATCCATGTGAGGGATGTATTGTTGATGCTTGCTGTACTACTGCATGTGAAGATTTTGAGATGTGGCTTAAACGACCGTCAAAAGATATATGGAAGGAGAAGTAATGGATGATTTACCAGATGTACAACAAACCAAACCGAGTATTGAGATCCCAATACAACAAGTAGGCGTTGAGAATGTTGAAGTCCCTTTTATGTTAGAGTCGTTTTTTGGAGGTTTCCACGATATGGTTGCTAGGGTTTCAATGAGGACTAACTTAGATTCTCAAACGAGGGGAATATCAATGTCTCGTTTGTTGCTTACTTTAAAACCTTATTTACGGAAGCCCCTGAAGCATTTTCTGATACAAGAAATATTGAATGACTTTAGAAAAAATCTCGGCTCTTCTAATAGCTTTATTACTTTTAAGTTTAAATTACCAATGGTTAGAACATCACCCATGTCTGGAAACACTTTTCCAATTTATTATGACTGCAGATTTGAGGGACAGTTATTTACTTTGCGTAACGAAAGTTTGATTGACCCTGTTCCAGATGAGTATATGTTTAGGTTTTTTCAAGGAGTAAGAGTACAATACGCTTCATATTGTCCATGTTCAGCCGGACTTTGTCTTCAACGAGAACCCGGAGGTCCAGAAATGTGGCCCCATGCACAAAGGTCTTTTGCAGGTGTGTTAGTTGAAGTCATTGAACCAAATTATGTTTGGTTAGAGGATATTATTAGTATAGTAGAGTCAGCAGTCAAAACTCTTCCCTACCCAATAGTTAAACGGACTGACGAACATGAGATTGCCTTAGTCGCTGGGAGAAACGAGTTGTTTGTAGAAGACGCGATCCGAGCAATTTCTAAATCTCTCGATAATAATGAGAAGATTTTTGATTGGATTACCAAGTGTGTTCATGAGGAATCTATACATACCTCAGAAGCGATAGCAATTAACTGGAAAGGAATACGAGGTGGGTTTGATGGAACATACTTTATCTGAGGCGATGAAAACGGAGCGAGTTTCTTATAATTCCTTTCTAGAGAAATTGAGAGAGTATGATACTGTCATTGGAATTACGAGAAACAAAATGGCTTTCTTGAAAAGAGCAACTTATGGTGGGAATTACTACGATGACAATAACAGTTCAGCAGAGTTAATGTTAAATCTGCTTATGAGTATTTTGTGTGAAACGTTAGATTGTAATGTAAAATTATTTACTCAGGTTTTTGTAGATGACATGAGAGTCGTGGTTAAGGAGGTCATGAAAAGACATAATGTTAAGATTAATATAATTGAGGATTATTTTTCCTAGTGTTAGTTCATCGTAGACCTCCTTTAAGGGTATATAAATCGACTCCATATGAAGTAATAGATAATCCGAGATTAGCGTTAAGAAAAGGTGATATAGTCCAGATACCCGATTCGAAACCCTTTCCAAAATATAGTAGAAAACAATTTGCTGTTGTTATCAATAGACTTCGGCAAATTAGGAGTTTAAGATATAAGCGTTTTTACAATTACAAGACAGAAGTCATGATGCTGACTGGTTCGAGAAAAGGGCATATTAGGGCGTACGGACCCTCTTATGGATCTCTTAACTTCTGTAAATACCTCTAAAGATTGGGTTTGGAAATTAGGTGCTAAACATAGAACAAAATCCAAAGGTGGTCTTTTTATATAAGGACGGTTAGGTGTATCAAAAGAATTTTGTTCTACACTTTTTAAATCCTCTGCATATTTATTGCCGTTTAAGGAACATTGGGGTTCCCGTTAAAATGAGCAGAAGACTTTGCAGAATATATGAGAGGAGTGTGTTTTCTTATATGAGGAAACTCTTTTTCGTAAGTGGAAAAATGTAATTTAGGTGAGAGGAATGGACGTTGAAGATGTAAAGAAACTATACAGTAAAGAAAGAAAGTATGAAGAAGAAACTTTTGGTATTTACAAGGACAATGGAAGTCTGAACTTAGCCAGTTTCTTAGAGTTCTTAAGAACATACATTGACCGAGCGACTAAGTCCTACATGGAAAAGTGGTCGGGGGATCTACCTCCATGGTTAAAAACATGCAAAGAGTTTGATGTTCAAAAAACTGCTCCAGTAGACACTTATGATGCTCTTATCAAAATAATGACGTTAGCAGGGGCAGCACTTGAGTCCTATGCAGAGATTGATGTTTATGAATGGAGAAATGAATGAAATCTTATAAAAAACGAAAGGGAGAAAACGAAGATGGAAAATGAGAATTTAGCAGAGATGGTTAAAGGTCAACCCGAAGAAGCAACACAACCGTCTGCATTTGGTATGGATACCCCTGAAAAAGTGGAAGAAGACGAGACAGTGGAAGTAGACGAGACAGTGAAAGTAGACGAGACAGTGGAAGTAGATCGGAATGTCTATGACGTTAGAACTGCTTCATTATTTGAGTGGTTTGAACGGAATCAGGAGAGACTTTACCCAATCAAACATGTCAAATTATCTGTTGAAGATGTCAATCCAGATAAGAACTTAGTTGTATCAGTTCCTATTTCTAGTCAAGTTCCGGAGAGGAGACTCCGTATTTTTGAAAATGCAGACGACATTTTGGTTCTTGATTTGCCTGGTTTATCGATGGATATTTTCAGCAATGGTTTTAAAATTGTGTGTAGTTATAGTGACACAATCTCCGCAAAGTGTTATGGTGTTAGAACTGGTTTGTTTGTTGTTCTATGTAATAATATCAACAACCAACTAATTCCCTACTCTATAATTAAGATAAAGAAGCGAGATGAGGGGTTAAACATTACTACTCGGGACTCCTCAGAGATCTTACTAAGACTTAATGAAGAAGTAGATATAGAAGCTCTGAAAATACTTTATGAACAAATTAGTAAGAGGACTGAAAGTATTGTAACGAAACAAGACGCAGTAAACTGGTTTTTGAAACGACAGGCTGAAGTTACAGATATAAATCATCATCTCCAGATTGATGATGTTTTGATTCATATATTAAAGTGATAACTCTTGTGGTTGAAGAAACTTATGGGTTTCATAAATAGTTTATTTGTTGAGTAGAGAAGTTGTAATACACGAGAAAGGCTGCAGTTAAAGTAGGAAACGAAATGGCGTCTCATCGGGTCCGTCTTATGTAGCTATTTGCAGTAAGTGTACATAACGGCTGCCTTCTCCTTTGTCTGCAACATGGGAGTTGAAACCTGGTTTCTCTACTCAACAATATGGTTGAGGGTTGAAGAATGAACATTAATAAAAACTGCAAACTGTTTCTAAGAGACATTTATCTATATGATATCCAGGCTTGTCATTATACAATATTAGAAAAGCTCGGTTTTGATTTATCAATGATCGATAAAGATAACAAGGAAAAACGAAACATCCAAATTGGAAAGTTGATGCAGGGGAATCCAAGATTAACAAATATCTTAAGGAAAACAACGAATTCAACTATAGATGAGTATTTATCAAGGAACAAAGTAGAAGAAGATGAAGTAGTTCTAAGACAATATGATGGCGTGATTATTACTCGAGCACTTCGAGAGAAAGTAGACCAATATATCTCTCTTGATCTACGTTCGCATTTTGAAGTGTTTATTATATCTATTGACAGGAGTAAATATATAGCTTTTGATGGAACCGAGGTTACTATTAAAGGTATTCCTCGAAGATATAAAGAAATAGATGAACTCTATAACCAAGTTGCTAGAATAAACTTCGGCGAACGTTCGTCCATATTTAAGAGATTGCAAAGAATTAGAGATGAGATCTTGACTTCATCTAATCCAGAACTTTATTGTTTTCCGGTGAACAACGATGAGTGCAACATTTTTCTGAAGGAATATGGAGAAGTAACAATAACTAAGCAAACTGTTAAAATGATGGACATAAATGACATAGATAGACAAAAGTATTTTGACTTTTATTTACGACCATTTACTGAAAGTATAGTAACAGAATTTGTGTGAAAGGGAAGGAGTCTTTTTATAGTGAAAGTAAAACTTAACTTTGTAACCAACTCAAGTACCTCTTGCTTTGTTGCTTTTGGTATCGAAACTGAAATTGAAGACATTCTCGGCAAACATGGGGATGCGATATTTGATTATTACATGAAACATTGCTCTGAGAGGGGCTATGCTCCTGATTCAAAAGAAGAGTTTTTTAATGGGCGTAGTGGGGTGTGGGAGTCTATTCACGATTGGGTTGGAACAGTCCATTTAGATTGTGCAATAATGGTAGATAGTAGTTGGATAATGATAGGAAAGTCGCCTTTTAAAATGAAAGAGGACCAAACTATTCGAGAATTCAAATTTGAAGTTGCTGAATCTTTTAGAGAACTAGGTTTTGACATTGGACCAGATGATTTGAATAAAATAGAGAATGCGTGGAGAGATGGATAAGGAAGAACTAGATACAGAACAGTCAATATTAAATATTGGTGCAGGTAAAGTAGATCCTCTGATACTACAAAAGATGGATTCATACTTTCTTGTTAACCTTGATATTATGTATGAGGAGTGTTTTAAGCGAACAGTTATCGAGAATAGACAGAAAATCTGGGAAACATGTGGTAGTCAATTATGTGAAACATATTTATGCAATGAAGGTTGGGAAGAGTTTCTTAGTAAGTACCGACTTACATTTGACAGGATTGTTCTCTATAGATTTTTAGAACATATCAGGATGACTCAAGTATTGTTTTTTATTTACTCGATGTCAACCGTCTTGAAAGTTGGTGGTTATGTTGAAGTCATAGTCCCGAACTATGAAGAACTGGCCAAGCGGATTTTACAAGAAGACCCTGAAAAAACGGTGGGTTTTGAGGGTGTCAATATTTTAAATACTACGGAGCTGCTGAACGAACCAGAGGATCCGCACGCTAGTATTTGGACACCAAAAAGAGCAAAGTATTTCTTTGAGTTAGAGGGACGATTTGAAGTCTATAGTATAGCGGAAACGTGTAAGTTTGACGGGCGAGATATTTATATGTGGTTTTTAGCAAGGAGAATTTAAGCGATGTTGAATGAAGGTGGCCACGGTCATCCCATTGGTGCTAGGCCGAGTTATACGCTTAAGGGACAAGATTCGGTTGAACTAGAACACAGAGCTGGTTTGATCATTACCACTTCTCAACAAGGAGAAGTGGTTATAGAGAAGAACAGATATGGTCCTTGTCCCGAACGTGGAAAAACGACAACGGGAGATTTATCTGAAATATGTGTGAATTTAATATCAAAACATCTTTTTAAAAATAATTTTAATGTATTTAAAGCTGTGTTTGAGGATGATTTAAGGGCAGCTATTGAAGAAGTCTTGAGGTTCCATGGAATGAGAACCTCTAAGAAGAATCATAAAAAGTTTTCAAGAGAAATGAAAGGAAGAGAGGCGTTGTAAGACCCTATCTCAAAAACAGATATATGAGGGAGGGTAAATAAAATGAGGATCTTAAACAGGATTATATTAGTTTTAGTATTTCTGTTAGTGGGTATTTTTTCTGTTTCCTTCGATTGGGAAGGCGAATTGGATCCGAACGAGTTTGATAAATGGAAAGTGATTTCTATCCAGCCTACCCCTCAAGGACTTGTCTGGATGTTTGTCAAGAATCCAGACCAGGCAGCACCGGTTGATATTGTTGCCATGGCAGTTGATCTAGACTTTACCTTATTTGGCTATCGCTACTTCAAATACGGTATACCTTACAGCTATGTCTTTGATGTTGAACAGGGGAAATATGTACAGCACCGCCTTACAGATGAACAGAGAAGATCCTGTATGAAATGCCACAGAGACAAACTCATACCACAAGCCGATATTTAGCAACTTAGTGAAGAGGAGGATTTTGAGATGAAAACATGTGAAAATTGTAGAAGCAAACCGATATGTGCTATAAGTGAAAGTGTTTTTGACGATCTTGATTACGGTTACTGGAATAAATCCAACTTCTGGAAAGAAATTTATGAAGCTATGGCAGAACACTGTACGTTATATCAATACCAATTTGAGAGACCAGTAAAAGTAGTGAAAAACCTTGAAAAAGAGGAAGCTACAATGAGCAAAGCTTCTGTTCCTAAAATGGAAGTCCGAATCACTGAACAAACGTTACGAGAAATTGTTAAAGCAGTCGATGACGCCAACCAAGTAAAACATGAGTCGATACGAGTTGAGTCAGAGTATTCAAAAGTTGCTTTCATTGTAGATTTAGAGGTAAAACCACATACTCAAGAATCCCTTGGATATAGACGAAAGGAGATATAAGTGAGCTTTGAAGAACGAGCAGAGTCTATGGGACTCGCAAGCCTTGGGAGTGGCTGCTTTCACTATGTAGACCGCTATGGAGAAGTAGTTTATAGATCACTAGTTACAAAAAATGGAGCGGAACTATTAGATAATGTTGAAGTCCCTTGGCTCGCCCTTTTTACTAAGGGACCAGAACCAGGGGAAGCGTTTTGTCACACTGGAAGGATACTCTCAGACAAATATAAATTTGTTGGGAATGACGTCGTTAATCAACAGATAAGGAACTCAATTCGAGAATCTGGAAGTCCAGTATTAACAGAGCGTTCGTTGTTCTCACCTTACAGAACACAAATGTATAATGAGATTATTATACAAAATGTTTCTAACGTCCCTCAAGCGGGAGATATTTATCCCCAGTTAATTGTTAGAAATAGCTACAATGGAAGCATGGCTGCGAGAGTAGAGTTTGGTATTTGTATGGCTGAGACACAAAGCGATTTTAGTCATTGGACTGGTTTTGGGTTCAGAACTAAGCTTGGGACAATAAAACAGATTCATTCTGAAAATTCCCATACAACTATAAGTTCAGTCACGGGAACATATTTATCTACTTTTGCTGAAAATATAGTTTCGCTTGTAGAACAAAATTTTAATAATGTCCTAACAGAAGATGATATGCTAAGGACCCTAGAGCTTGTCGAAAACGTTGGAAGAAAAAGAAGAGACAAGATTTCTGCTGCTTTTGAGAGTACTCAGGGTAGAGTTTCTAGCTGGAGTTTGTTTCTAGCAATTACAAGGTTTTCCAGTATTGAGAGGAACTTAAATGCTAAGATTTTGTTAGAGAATATAGCAGAAAGTGTTTTAGTGGTACCTCATCAGATGATGAATGTACTTGAAGTTTTGCAAGATTCATGAGAATAAAAGCAGTGAGACCTTATGTCTCGTTGCTTTTTTTGTACCTTTAAATAGGAAAGAGGATTTTTAGATGCCAGAAAAAGAAAGATTTTTCGTTCCAACACGAAGTTACGATTTCCAGATGAAGATCAAGGATCTCGATTATACAAATGACCTTACCTCGGTTAGGATTTTGTCGTCATTATCTACCGCATATCCAATAGTTATGTTAAGACTCCTCGTAGATCCAACTGACCTTATCTTGAAGGAAGTTTTTGGAACTGATCCAATAAAACTGAATGTTAGGCTTCTAGGACAAACTGAAGTTTCAAGTGAGGAAGTTAACTTTGATTTGATGCTTCTTAAGACAGACTTTAAGCTTACAGAAACAGTTCAATCACCCTCTAGAGTTCAGAAAGATAGGTCGCCAGTAATGATAACAACTGTGTGCAGTGATCCCTTTAAAACTATGACAGCTCTTGTTAATGATGTATACACAGAAACTACAATAAGAAACGTAGTAGAAGACCTAGCCAGTAAAATTGGCGCAACACTAGAATTTGATTCAGATAAAGAGAATACAGAAAATATTGACCAAATATGTATACCTCCAACTACCTTCTATAAGATTATAAAAGAAGCTGATCATAATAGTTCTGATGCATATGATGGATTTCTAGACAAAAATTTTGGCTATTTCGAGGGAGTTCCTGGAGTATATTGTCAATATGACAATATTGTATATATCAAGAATCTGACTGCCAAAATGACCAAGAATCAAACTTTTACAATATATCATCTTGCTTCTGACGCAGACAACAAAGAGATAATTGAGAAGAGTATTGACGGAGAAAACTTCTATACCTATGACGCAGTAGACAATAGTTTTTCTGGTAATGCTAGATATGCAGCATTAGCCCCGACACTAAAATATGTTGTAAATCCGAAGGACAAACTGCATAATATCATTACACAGAACCTGGATAATGTGTGTTCTCAATTCGGACTAATTCATCAGAATAAAACAATACAAACGGATCCGAATATTTCAGGGTCAACCAGAATAAGTTATGACAATAGTGGAACAGGACTTGAGAGTTCCGAGTTATTATATGATTCAAAAGTAGCTCGGTCAGTTGCTGATTTGGCTACTTTGAGTATTGGGTTAGAGAGGAATCTGCCAATTCTACGATTAATGGATGTTGGTGAGTCTGTTAAGTTTATTACAGGAATATCTGAGTTTGTAGATTTATCTGGAAAATATATCTTGTGGTCGAGTGAACTAAACTTTGTTAAATCGGGTGACTGGGACTCAGTTGCTAGAATCAATCTAGTCAGAACAAACAAAAAAATTTAATTTTTGTTACAATAAAACTTCTCTTGGTGGGAAGCCCCAACCAAGTGGAATTTTATCAAAAGTATAAAACAATAATAGTACTACCTTCTTTCAAAAAACCTTTTCCTCCATAAAAAATCCTCCTTTTTAGGGAATATAACATCCTCATCTCCATGGAACGTAATAGATTTGGCCCTTTCCGTCTTATCACCATACTTCTCCTCCTCTTTTGTAAAAACAATACTCCCTTGCACTAATTAATATATATAGAAGATATGTTTGTTTCGAGTATATTAGTAGAACAAATTATAAATCTATTGTGGTTAAAATTTTATGACTGGTAAGAAAAAGAAAGAAACAGGTGTAGAAGACCTTGTTTCTGAATACATCAGATGTAAGAATGACTTTGTCTATTTTTGTAGTCGGTATGTTTATATAGAATTGCCAGGTGGTGATGTTCTACTAAACCCTTATAACAAACAAGCGAAGTTGATAGATGCGATTAATCAGCATCATTTTGTATTAGTTCTGAAGAGTAGGCAGATTGGAGTCTCAACAATTATTCAGGCTTACTCTGCTTGGTTATCGGTTTTTTATGACAATACGGTCGTCGGTATTATCTCTAAAGATGGAAAAGAAGCAACCGATTTTGCCAGAAATATTCGTGGAATGATTGAGAAGCTTCCTGATTGGATGAAGCCGCCAAAAGGAATCATGGGTCGGGGGTTTTCTAAGAGAAGTGAGCAGTCATTTATTTTAACCAACGGTTCTAAAGTGTTTGCATCACCTGTAGCGCCAAATGCTCCAGAAAAAACTCTTCGTGGTAAAGCGATTACGCTCCTGGTTATTGATGAGGCTGCATTTATTAAGTTCGTTGAAACTGCCTGGACAGCGATGGTTCCGGCTCTTTCTACAAACCAGATGGTTGCGAGAAGAAATAAAATTCCCTATGGGACAGTTATCCTTTCAACACCAAATAAGACACTAGGGGTTGGAAAGTGGTTTTTTGATAAGTATACAGGAGCAATTTCTGGAGACACAATATTTAATCCTTTCACTATTTATTGGAAAGAAATTCCACAACTAGTTAAGGACCCAACTTGGTATAAAAACCAGTGTAAGTTGTTTGATAATGACCCAAAGAAGATTCAGCAGGAGTTAGAACTTAAATTTCTGGCAACAAGTGGTTCGTTTTTCGAGTCTGATACAATGGAGAGACTGCAGGAATCAGAAGTAGAACCAATAGAAAAGATAAAGATGTTTAATGGAGAAGCTTGGAAGTTTCAAGAACCAATCCATGGGAGATTTTATATAGCAGGAGTTGATACGGCACCAGAGTTTGGAGAAGACAGATCAGCGATAACTGTATGGGACTACCAAACTATGGAACAAGTTTATGAGTATCAGGGTAAATGTAAAGTCGCCGATTTTGAAAAAGTGGTAAAGCTGGTATGTTTGATGTATCCGGGTCTTCTAGTTGTCGAGTCAAACAGCTATGGTAATCAAGTTGTAGAAAGTATTTATAACTCCGAGTTTTCTACGTTATTATACAAAGAGAAGCGTGGAGGTGAAAATAAGCTGGTACCTGGATTGGCTACGACGGCGAAGACAAGACCGCTAATGATAGATTCTCTCTATTCACATGTCTCAGAGTTTCCAGAGACTATAAAGTCAAAGCGTTTAGTGCTAGAGCTTGTTGGTCTTGTGTCTAAACCGAGTGGAAGGGTGGAGGCGGAGGCTGGTGGTTATGATGACCTTGTGATGGCAACTTCTTGTGTTTTATATGTTAGGAAATGGGACCCTCCGCTATTAATAGATAGTACCACAATTGGGCAAGTACGAGAACTATCCAATATTGTTGATTTTAATATACAGCGACCCATGACTGAAATGTCTAACCCAGCTATTATCAAACATGTTAAAGACAATATTGGTGATATGCAAGGATTTGTAGATGTTCTTTCTATGTACGATACGGGGAGAGACAATAGATGAGTTACGAGAAAGTTAGCTTAGACGAAGTATTTGTAGTTCCGACCGGCCTGAAAGTTGTGGCTCGACTTGATGGACAAGATCTATACGGGTCCGAAAAGTTGAATCAAACATTTCTTAAAGCGCTTAAGAAATCGGGAAGGACCAAGGATTCAATTGATAAATTAAATTCTCTTGTACAAAGAGGGATGATAGTTCCTTGTTTTCTTCACAAGTCGTTAATTAGATTTATCGCGAGAAAAGTGTTTGCTCCAAAATCCGAAAAGGCCGTTTTTGCTTTCTACGAACCGGTCAAAGTAAAAAAAATCTTTATTCTTTTAGATAATAATGTGAATTTTCTCACCTATGTGTCGAAAGATTTAATAGCGCTTGTCACAGTACATGAGTTAATACATATGTTTGCGGGTAGAAAACCAGCAATGTTTTTTAACCAGTTTAAATCTGATCTAACGAATTATTATGTAAACGTGTGGCAGACCATATTCAGTTTGGACATGAAAAAAGTTGAAAGTAAAGGAGTAGAAAAAATTATCAAGTTTTTATTTGGAAAACTTGAAAAGAAAAGTCAGGCTGTTTCAACCGGAGATCTAGTACAGTATTATAAATTGCTGGACTCGGCTCTTTCAGAAGCTACAACATTGTCCAAAGAAGAATTTAACAGACAACTAAGAGATTACGTAATTGTATTGAAGTTATTCCTTACAGACTTTTCGGCTTTTTACTCAGTAGTTCGTAAATTTAATCATATTCTTAATCCTCTATATGGGGCTTACAAGCAAGTATTTGGAATAAAAAATTTGAATACATTAGCTGTGCAGGAGCTGTTATATCCAAGTGAGATTATAGCTATTTGTAGTGAGCACGGCTTTAGATCGAAAGTAACGAGAGCTATTAAACAGATATAAAAATTAGTATTTAGGTTTAAGGAGATCATCAAATAAATGCCAGACGAACCTACAAAGCTTCCACCAAAAACCGAAGCTCTAGCAAAAGGTGTTGAGACTGAGACCGAAGACCGAGTTCGACGGATTGACACTCTTACAGCACAGATCAATAAGTTGCAAGAAGGGACAGGAGCGGCAACTAGAAAAATTAGTAAAGATGTTTCTACTGTGACCGAGGGACTGGAAGAGACAAAGGCTGCAGTTGGTGAACTCAAGGGTGCTCCGTCCAAGGATGTTGATGTTACTGTTCCAGCGATGAATAATGTTCTGAAACGGCTCGGCGATACAATGGGTACGTTCGCTATTGGTATAAAAAGAATAACTGCGGACACTGCGAGGGCTACTAAGAACACAATCTCGCAATACGGAAAAGCTATCAGTGAGGACATTAGTATAAACCGACAGAACGTAATAGCTATGTCCCTAGCGAAAGCAACTCCGTTGTTTGGGTATTTCGCTGCCAAGTTTATGGAGACGGACGTTTTTAGAGATGCAGCTGCCAAAATCAAATCTAAGGTTAGTGAGGCTTTTTCATCTGTTGCGTCACGTGTCGGAGAAATCTTTAGAAGAAAGAAAGAAACAGAAGAGGGAGAAATTCCCAAGGCTCAAAGAGGAATCTTTAAAAGAAAGAAAAAAACAGAAGAGGAAGAAATTCCCAAGGCTCAAAGAGGAGCTTATGTTGAGAGAGCTGGGGTTGTTAAAGTCCATCCCGCAGAAGTAATTGCTCCGATTGATAAAATACTAGAGCAGATCGGAAAACAACAACAGAGACAGCCGGAGAGACTTGTTAAACCAATTTTGGGAATGTCTAGGGCTATTTACCGTATGGAGAGATCCACGAAAGAACAAAGAGAGGGTCTGATTAAGTCTCTGGTAAAAGGAATCATAGAGGCTGAAGTTGTTCCCGATATTACATGGCAAGAAAAGTTGTTAGAAGTAACTATAGATATAAAGACTTCTCAAGTTAGAATGAGGGGCTTCTTAGATCGTTTGAAAACAGGTTGGGAAAGAATGCTTGTTATGCATCCAGTTTTCAGAACTTTGATAGCTTCAACGAAACTTTTTGGAAAATTGATGGTCTTTCCAGCTAAATTCGCTTTTAAAGCAAGGGGTGGATATACTTCAGATATCCGGAAGGCTCTGAGAACTCCTAACGTTATGCAGGGCGTCGCTAACCTTCTCGCTTTAATATATGGAGAAGGAATGTTTCGGCTTGATCAGTTAGTTAGATATACAAGAGGCCTTTTAGAGTTTCAAACTGGAAGGAAGGCAGGTGAACTCAAGAGAGGTGAGTGGTCGATAGCTAGGAAAGCCCTACGGGCAGTAGCAGCTCCAATTGAGTGGGGTGTGAAGAAAGCGCTTCCAAAGAAACCTGCAGAGTTATTGACTGAAGAAAGAGGAGTCGGAGGACATCTTAAAGCCCTTCTGGGGATAAAAGAAAAGAAAACCCTTGAGAAAACACCTACAACAGTTATGATTGAACTTCTGACTGACATATCTGGTCATATTCAGTTCTTTAGAAATCTCATTCCAAAACAAGAGAGAAAACAGCTTGAAGTCATGAAAGATCAAGCAGTTGAAATGAAGAAAAGTAGAAAGGGAATATTTAAAGTAGGGTCGAAAATTGGAGGACTAACAACTAGAATAAAGAGAATGGGAAGTGGAGTTTGGAAGTGGATGATAATGGGAATCTCGATATTGACGAGTTCACTTAGGAAACTTCTTTCACCCTCATTAAGGATGTTGTTTAAATTGATCAGGAGGATCCCAGGTGTTGGAGCGGCGGCTAGAGGAATTGGAGCAGCGGCTAAAGTAATTCCTAAGGTGGTCGCTCCAGTGGTCGGGTTGGTGAGTGGTGCTTTAGCTAAGGGGGGTCTTGCAGCAGCTGGGGTTTGGGGAGCGGGAGCATTAGCTGCCGGAGCTATTGGTTATGGAATTGGAACTCTAATTAACAAAGCTATTGATTGGGGTTTTGGTGAGAAAGGTGGGCTTGGAAAGTGGTTTCATGACTGGGTTCATAGTGATGCTCCAAAGAAGATGTGGGAAGGTTTTCTTTCAATTATTACTTGGCCGTTTAGGAAGGTAAAAGAAGTCTTTTTAGGGGCTAAAGAGTGGATTGCAAAAGGAATAGACAAAACAATACTCGCAGTCGCTAATATGGTTTTGTGGCCTTTTGATAAGTTGGAAGAACTATTCACCGTCGCAATTATTCGGCCACTTAAGAAGATAGAGGATTTAACCGGTATAGCGTCTGAAACAGTAGTCTCAATGATTACGTGGCCATTTAGAAAGTTGAAAGATCTGGCTACGGGAGTTACAGGCTGGGTTCTTGAAAAACTTGGAATTAAGGCTAAGGCGGCAGAAGCTAAGGAAATTGCTACAAAAGTTCCAGCAGTAGCCGAAACAGTAGACGCAGTCAGCTCCCTATTTACGACTCCTATTACAAAGATAAAGGAGCTTTTCGTTAGTATTAAAGATACGATTGTGGGGTTTGTTACTACAGGAATAAGTAAAGTTGGAGAGTTGCCTGGTAAAATTTGGGATGATATTAGTCAGATTCCAACCGCAGTTACTAACTTCATTAATTCTGGTGTTACAAAAGTTAAAGAACTAACTACTGGATCATGGGACAAAGTTTCTGAAATTAAGGACGGGATTATTAATTTCTTTAAGACAGGGATAGCCAAAATTACGGATATAGCTGCTGGAGCATGGAGAACGGGTTCAAAAGTATTAGGAGAAATTACTTCGTTTTTTGCATGGCCGTTTATGAAGATTGCAGAACTTCTCAAATCTGCTAAGGGGTGGGTTTGGGAAAAGGCTAAGGATGTGCCAATATTAGGAACTGTCATAAAAGCAGCGGAGAAAATGTTTGGTGGTAGAAAGAAAGAAACCACAATAGAAGAGAAAGCTATAAAGGTTAAAGAGAAGGGAGAGATAGAAGACGAAATAAGAGAAGAGATAAGCAAGGTTCCAGTAAAAGCTTTTAGGAATCGACTCTCTAAGATAGCGGAAAAAAGAACAGCTGACGTGGATCTTCATCCAGACGATCTGTTTTTCCTTAAAGCTATGAAGAAGAAGTATGGTATTGAATTTGATAAAGGAGGGGTTCTTGCGAGATTACGTACTAGTTCTAAAGTTGCGGAGTCGGTAATTAGTCGAATAGTAGAAAGGTCTGACTTGGCAAAACGAGAAGCAACCAACTTACTCCTAGAGGGGAAGTATGCAGCAGGTGAGTTTGGAAAAACCACAAACAAAGTAATGGAGAGGATGACGGAAGGGGCAAAACAGACTAATGCAGCTATAATGTACAATACTAATGTTATATCAACGGTGGCCACAAATATGGCAAGTACTAGTTCTATTGGAGCTGGTGGTGGAAGTCAGTTTACGGAGTTTTCTTCAGGAGACCAATCGGTCTTAGATGTAGTAAAATGCAATATTCCATAGATAGGAACAAAATAAATGGCAGATATTAAAGTTGAAAGGATTGGGCTTCCGCCAGAATATGAAACTTATGTAAGTCGTCATGTTGTCGAGAATACTATGCCACTTGCTGAGATCTATCCTTGCAAACCGCAATTCAAAACTGGAATGACCTTGTTTACTCTAGAAGAAGATTGGACAGCTTACTCGAATATAATTAAAAACCTTGGATTTTCAGTTGGTGATTCTCCACTCAGAGTTTCGTTCTTAGCCGACAACTTTCCAACAGATACATTTACTAACGAATATGGTGAAACATTTTTGACTAAGATGGCTGATGTAGCTTCTGGATCTATTCGTGATTTGATGCAAATAACTGGTACAAGAACTCTTGGGGGAGCGACAGGAAAAATATCTGACTACCTTAAAGACCTTGGGGAAAAATCGGGCGGCGCTGTTAAGACTGGTTTAGCAGCTGCTGGTAAGATGACGGAAAAGGCCGAGATGGGGTTGAGAAGTATTGAGAACAGATTTGCAGGAGCAAAAACAATTTCGGGCTTACTAGCGGGGAACCGGGTTGACTTTCCACAAGTTTGGAAAAGCAGTGGATTTTCTCCATCGTATACAATGACTATTAGACTTTTTAACCCAAAACCCTGGAATGTAGAAGTAACAAAAAAATATATAATAGGTCCTCTTGCTGCAATACTTGCTTTGGGTGTTCCACAATCAAAAGATGGAAGTACTTATTCTTGGCCATTTTTTCATAAGGTAAAAAGCCCAGGTATTTACAATCTTAATCCTGCAGTAATTACAAATATCTCAGTAATAAAGGGAGGCGATCAACAGCAAATTTCTCAAGGACAACTCCTTGGTATGGTTGATGTAAGAATAGACTTCGTGAGTTTGTTCAATAGTTTACTAGTAGAGACAGAGGGTTCAAAGATAAAGAACAGACCTACATTGAAGTCGTATTTAGATGCACTAAAAGAGGAGAAACCAATACCAGATCCTCACTATTTTGGAGTAGAAGTAGAAGCGACGGCATTGGACGTTGAAGGCCCACGATTAATAGCACCACGAACACAACCAGCATCAACAGCGACAGGACCAATAACTCCCAGAGCTAGAGCGGCAGATGTTGCAGCAGCAGAAGGGTTGTTGTTGGAGTAGTGATGAAGGTGTTGGTTTAACAAAGTCCATTTCGGAGAGTCATTGTTAAGTAATAGGCGAGAAATAGATTTAGGGAAGTTTTTGCTTGGCTGGTTAACATTTCATATTTTTCTTTATATTTCATATCTTCAAGAACTTTTAATAATAGAATATTTATTTGTTGCTTAAAGTTGGATGTAGAAATAGTTCTCTTTGTAGTTATCAATTTCTTAACGTATCCATAATAACCTTTCCCACAAATCATGTCTACGTTTTTCAAATCCTTAGTAAATAACCGTAAAGCAATTCGAATATTGTCTGTATATTTTACATTGGTAATACCTGTTGGAATAATGTTCGAAAATTCTGAACTGACTTTAGATATACTTCTTGCTTCTAGTTGTGCCCGTTTGTCGACAAATTTATACACTGTAATCTTTCTTGCTACATCATCTATAACTTTTATACTTTTCTCTAGTGTCTGATACTGATAACTGTCCTCTTCGTCCTCTCTAGGAGTTGGTTGTGTTTTTAATCCAGAAATACCCTCTTTACTCGCTTTATAGTAAACTGCCGCAAAGCTTTTCATACTTTGTGATATTCGGTGTCTGATCTCCTGAATAAACTTTGAGATTCTGTCAAGGTCGTTTTCTTTTAAGTCTCGAGTATATTTTCTAATCATCTCTTTTGCGAGATAATGTAGAGCATTTGGTATTGTCCGTTCTCTTGAAAACAAATGAGTTTTGGCTAGATGTTCTAGGGTGTACTTAAAGAGAGACTCATTACAAAATTTGATATGTTTGTACAATAGGTCAGTATAATATCGTATGGTAAAGAAAATCATCGCAGTTTGGTAGCTGGTTTGATCTCTTTCTAGAAGAGAGTACTGCATAATAAAGATGTAGAAGTTCGTTTTTGGGTCATTGTGGAGAAGGAATCTAGCTTCTTTTCTTCCAGACCATCTTCTTTTCGTGAAGTCCTTAATATCTTTTTCCTCTAGACCACAAATTCGTAGAAGCTCAAAGTATTGTTTTTTTAATGCTGGGTAATAACATGGTTCTGACAAACGAGATAGGTTCTCTGCAGCAACTTTCATCAAAGTACGTCTCAATTTTTGCTTGTTGATTTTTGCTTTTTCTAGCAGAGTTTTCATTTGATTTTTTTATGAATAAACCTTAATTGTTATACTGTCTCTAGTAAAGTAGACATACTCCGGTCCGTACTCTAATAATTCATTTTCTGTAAGGTCATCTAAATCAAAGTTAAAAAAGATGTTTGTCTCTGGTTTCTTAATTGCACAGTGGTCTACACCATCAACTTCCTGAACAACATCAATGATTTCTGAGTGATATAACTCAATATTTATCCCGAATCTACTCTCAAAGGCTGCTATTATAGCGGTTCGAACGGAGGTTGCAAGCCCATCGAGTGTACCAGAATAGGACAATTCTTTGAAAACTTCTACTTCCAGAATAAGCGGAATTTGGTAAGTTGGGATTGGAATCCATTCCTCACCAGTGTATATATACTTTGCTCCACGGTTCTGAACTAGAACTATATCATCAGTTGCTGCTTCGATAAAGAACCAGATAATGTTTGATGCATCGGTACACTGCGCTATCTGGTCGTCATATCCTATCCACGCTCCTGTTGGTGTACCATCTCCAACTATATATCTGTCACCAAGGCTTGGACTAGTAGGTGGAGTTGTTTGAATGTCGATAACAGGACTTCTCGTAACTTTATTGTGCATCATATTACGCAAATTTCCAGTGGTGTTAGTAAACTTCAAATTTGTAAAGTCCGTCAGCATTCTGTACCCAGAAAAATCCATTGTGGTCATCATTAATTGTAATACTTGCGTTTCGAAATCTCTCTGCGAAATACTGTCGTAGTAACTTTTCTTTATCGTTGGAATGTCGTATATTATAATGCTGGTTGAATCAGTCGCTACTAAATTTGACATCATAAAGTCTGACAGTGGTTGTCTGAATATGAGACTAGCAGAGTACCTTGCCACAGTTGTAGTCGCATTACTAATTGTGAAATAGAACGTTTCCTCACCCTCTGGTATTCCAGTATACGGATCAAAGACATATATAAAATTATGCGCTGTTGAGTCATTTGTCATGTCAAATAACTGACCAGTAGAAAGCACTTCTAACTGACATGTAGTGAGGTCGGCATCTGCTTCTGTAGAGTGATAATGAAGTTGAAAAACTCCTGTATCGTCTTGTCTCAAAACTATTAGGTTGTCTGAGTATATATCATATTCTGTCCCATAATTAGTAGTTAGAGTTGGAGTTTGACTAATTTCATATAATATGTAGTGGTAGTTAGCAACCTGGTTTATGAGATCAGTTGTCATATCGAATAATGTGGAATAGTCTTCATCATCTACGGAAATAGTGGTTCCCCGTGGAATGTGTGTAGTAGAAGGTGTTGTACTATATGTTGCGTTTCTTGTTGGAACTGTGTCAGCTCCAAATTGAAGAACAGTAAACATTTGTACTTCGTTAACTTTTAAGTCTGACCTTTTCAAGACTGGTAAAGCACTAGTAGCAAGTGGAGAGGAGGGTATTACAGTATCAACATTTTCATAATCATTTCCTGTTACGAGTCTGCCCAGAGTTGTCAAACCTGCGATTGCGTTACTTCTAATTTCCTCTATCGACTCTTCGTCTTCTCCATTAGTTGCGGGAGATGTGTTTGTAAATGTGTAATTTACTATCTGAGTTGTTCCAGCTCCAGTTGTGATGTAGAGTCTATCGCCGGTTGTAATTGATCCAGCAATAGCATTTCCACCTGCTCCTTCCGTCTCGACTATAGTAACGCGTATGGTAGCGCCGGGTGTGGGTTGTACACCAACTAATCCATTTCCAAAGTATAATCGTCTTCCGTCGTCTGTTCTTCTTGATACATATCCTTTGTCACTAACGTCCATTAGATACATACTAGTGGACTCGGACCATATCGTAAATGCAGGTTCTCCTGGATTTTTAACTTCGACTTGTAAGGATGAGACTTTTCCAGTGAATGGTACATCAATAGTTACGAATTGGTAAAGGGGTACGTCGGAGTCAACTTGGAATTCTTGTATAGTCGTTTTATATTGTCTGAGTGGAAGGATAAAAACGAATTCATTGGTATCAGTATCTATACTGACTGGAAAAGTATAGCTTTTACTTCCCTCTAATACGCTAATAGAAACTGACGAGTTGTTTATGATTGAGATTGTTGTATTATAATAAGTTAGGAACTCAATTCCATCGTTTGATTTGAACTTGAAGTTCTCGGGAATTGTAAGTGTTATGGTAGGGTCTGTGAAAGACAGAGGGATACGAACCAAAACATTAACAGTGGCATAACTCGCTTCTTGGGTATTATATCCGAGGAAAGCGGAGAGGTTCAGGATTGACTCTGGAAGTTGGGCAGTAACTAGGAAGAATTCTCGATAAGTTGAGATTTGATAGAACATCAAATTGGCAGTAAGTGTGGAAATTATGTCAATTAAGAAAGATAAGAAGGAGGATTTTACTAAATCAACATTTTCAAGTTCTAAATATGTCTTGATGTAGTCTGTAATATTTTGTCGGATTGTGTCTCGTGACAAACTAATTTGTGTTGAAAGCGCTTCCGCCATATTTGTACATTTCCTTTAAACTAAGTAGAAGCCAGAGTTCTCATCAAATAAGTCTTTTAGAGTTTCTCGTAAAGTGGCATTCTTGGCTAAGAGTTTCGTTAAAAACTCAGAATCTTCAAGTGTATGGATCTTTTTATCATAGTCATAGAAAACGAGTGTGTTCTCTACTTGTGTGTCTATTTCTGTTGTTCTCTCGCTTTGGAAAATCTCTAGCTTTAGTTTCCAAAATCGTCGGTCAGTATTGGCTGAGATCTCTGCTCCCGTAACCACGAACGTTGGATAAACGTCATTTGTAGGTCTTAGATATCCTTGTTCCAGTTTTACTAAATCTCTTGGATAGGGTGTTATACCATAACTACTTGGAATTACTATGTTGGTTTCACCTTCTTTGATATATCCAATATCTTCTCCGCTGAAAACGGTTGAAATTTCGTCAATAAAATAAACTGGTAACAATAGAATTTTGTTAAACTTCATCCCACTCAATTCACCTATTTCCTCATAACTCCCTCCCATTAAGTTCTCATTGTCCCAAACAGTTTTTTCTGTATTTATATTGTAGTAACTAGTTAGAAACGCAACACCGTGCTTGGAATAGTAATCGTAAACTAATTGTTGATATTCGTGAATATAAAAGTATAAGCGCTCATATTTCTCCACGAGACTTGTTCCTCACTATTTACGTTGAAGATATCCCCATAAAATTAAAGAAGCTACTTTCATCTATTGTTAATTTAAGCTCAGATTCCTCTTCGTTATACTCAACTTTCACATTTATATTGAACCCTTTTAAATTGGGCAAGAAAGTAATATCCACATCTGTAATACTAGCTCTATCATCGTACGTGGTGATACTTGATATGATTTCGTTTTCAATTTTTTCGACAGTCAGTGAATCACTGGGTTCGAAAGGTATCTTGTATAGGTTGCTTCCAAATTCAGGGTCGTACTGATAACTTCCCTTTGGAGTCATTAGTATTGTATTCCACGATGTTAAAATAGCCTTTATATTAGTGACTCGTGTAAAATCTCCCGACGACAAAATACTTGACATATAATCTGCGATCTTGCCTTTTGAACCAATTACATTTTGGTTGAATCTATCTAGTAAGTTTGCCATCTTAAAAGTGGCTCCATTAGAAGTTAGCGATTTTTCTTAACTTCCTCATCCATCAACCTACTCCTCTCTTCCTCAAGCTCAGACTTCCATTTGAGGTAGTCCTGGAAACGTTTTACAGGCATCGAGACTGTATCAGTGTATGACTGTTTTGACATTTCCATACAAGAGTAAATATTTTCGGCCAAATTTTTCCTATACTCAGCCAGAACCTCATGCTGAGTAGACAAATCGAAAGAAATTTTCCACTAAATCAATATTTATAACTTCTTCAGCACCGCAAGCTGGACAGTAACTTCTCATCTTCAGCTCAATACAATACTTCCCAAAGTTGTCCATATATTTATCGTGGAGGTCTCTTTTGTCTTTAGCAGGCAAACTTCGATAAGCGTCAATTATATCCTGTCTATCAGTGTAAGCGATTGGAGTGGTTTGTTCCTTAATATCTTCTTCGAACTTCTCAATAATTAAAGTCTCTACAATTATGTCAATGTTAGAACCAGGTGTAGATGATAGTTCTCTTAGTGCGAAGGTCTCGTCAAAAATGGTTGGTTGTTTGATAATGGCTGTGACAGATTTAGAGATGGGTAATTTGAATTTTACTCTCTTGTCTACAATGTTGCCTTTTCCAAGATATGGATTGATGTTGAAAGTATTTGAAGCCTTAACAGTAACTGGATATTCTTTTCTGCAACTTCCACATCGGACGTCGTAATTTCTTATTTCTTCGTAAGTTATATGGTAGAGTCCATATAATAGAGCATCTCTGTCCTTTAGAGTAATACTTTTTAGAAAAGTATCATAATCTTTAATTGCCTCAGGCATCTTTGTAATTGTTTCAAATATACATTTGTTTAAGTGTTCAGTTACTTTCGTTGGAGTTATTAAGCTCCCTTTCATTCGCTCTTCCTCTTGAACATTTAATGACCTAACATTAAATGTCAACTTCGTTTGAGGAGTAATTACCTCATATTCGGGATACTTCAAATCTTTGAAACCTGTAAATGGCATTACTTCGATCTCCTTTCTTTTGTTTATCTACTCTAGCTGAAATTCGAGTTTACGTACTCTCCTTTAATTGCTTGTTGAAAGCTCTATAAATGTTACTATTCTTGAATCTGTCTCCCACAACTTGTTCTGCTTGCTTATCTAATTCTACTATCTTACCATCGAGAAGCAAAACCATGACTTGATAGTTGGTTGCTTCCTTCTGTATGAAGTTAAGTAGTTGTAATTTAGTTGCTTTGCTCAATTTAGACTCAACTACAATTGAACCAGCAAAAATCTTTAATTTTTTTGAACTCATTTCTTAAACTCCTCTTCTTGTTTGTATAAGTAATTGTCTCATTTTTTCCCCATGGCTTCGTAGAGAATTAGTTAAAGTTTCGACTTGGTCGTCAACTTGTTGATTACAGGATTCAGGTTCTCTAGAGTTTCTGCAGTTGACTCCTCTTAGAAATGCCATCTGTCTCCTTGTTTCTACAATTTTTATTCTATACTTACATAGGTTTTTCTCAACAGATGTGGCCATTCGAGAACATCTCTCTAAGGAAGTCTTAGCATCAGCCGAAATTCGCTCCCAAACTACCCACCCGCCTGGACCGAGTGATACGAGACTTTGGGAGATTTCTTGGAGACTATCTACACACTGGACCCTGTCTAAGTATTTGTCTAATAGAGTCATTTTATTCTTCAACTATTTACTTTGTGTTTTAGCGAGCTTCTTTTGGAGTCCAGCTATTTTGTTAGTGATTGCTGCTTTACATTTCTCAGGGTTCTTTGTTTTTGCACATTTGGGCATTCCACTTTTCATAATTGACATCTGGGCTTGAATACCCTTAGCTTTATAAGCCTTCATACAAGCAGTTTTCTCTGCACCCGATTTACCCTTACAGGCTTTCGCTGCTTGACTTAAGAATCTTTTGTAAGCTTTTACACCTGCATAAGTAAGTAGTGCGGCTGCAGCTAAACCACCCGCGGCTACTATACCACCACCCAATACTGCACCACCACCAGCTACC
>SDBU01000047.1_pt1 | contig 150155 bp, 125 predicted proteins | sample 2277071 | NCBI WGS metagenome assembly SDBU01 (sample SAMN10397929, study PRJNA504765) | marine sediment metagenome | isolation source: marine sediment core GS08_GC12, 126 cmbsf | place: Arctic Ocean: Gakkel Ridge, Loki's castle | collected 2008
GGGCAGTAGTGGCCTGCGCTGGGGGTGGGGGCAGCGGCAAAGTGGGGGGGGCTTGGGTGAGCTGGCGGGCAGTGGGTGAACGGCGGACCGGGGGCTGCGGACGTTGGGGGCCGGAGGCAGAGGGAACCGGGGGCAAGCGCAGGATTATGAATACAATAACCAATCCCAACACTACCACGGCAGCAGCACCAGCATACGCCCACCACACTCCACTGGCTGGGCGCCGCACCCGGGAGGAATCAGGCTGGAGCGAAGCCTGAGCTGACAAGTGGCGCTGCACCGCTCCCAGGGGCACCGTCGCTTCGCCACCTGCCCCATGCTGGATAGCCAGCTCGTAGAATTCGGCGGCTTCAGCCCACATCTGGCCAGCCCGGTATATGTCGGCTATGGCGGTGGGCACTTCAGCACTATGCGGATAGCTGTCCAGCAATTCGTTAGCTAAAACTGCGGCGGGTGCGTACCGTCCGGCCTGGATCATCTCATCTAATTCAGATAGCTCCTCGGTGAAAGTCTCACGCTCATCGGGTCCAGTGTTTTCAGACATTACTACCCTACCTCCCAGCAGCGTCAGTAATCGACTTTTCCAGCCTTAGTCGGCTAACCTGGTAGCCGCAGCGTTCATACAATGCCAAAGCCTGCTCATTACAGACACTGGCATCCAAGGCGGCTTTCTGCGCCCCTTTACGGCGGAACCACTGTTCAGCGGTAGTCAATAGCTCCTCCGCGCAACCTTGTCCGCGCCATTCGGGGGCCACGTAGAGATTCTTAATGTAGCCCACACACCGGTCAACCATAGTGGTAATCAGCGCCGCCCATACAAAGCCGCACACATCCCCCCGATTATCCAGCACCCATAGCCGCTCGGCCGCCTGGCGGGTGGCGGCCCGCAACTGCCGCTCGTAATCATCCAGAAACACTTTATCTACCTGCAAGCCGGGAAAATTAGTCTCGTAGATCTCATACTGAAACTCCAGGACCGCCTTGCGGTCACGGTGCCAATTGAACCGGCGAATTTCCGGGGGCAACTATCCGGCCTCCTGCTCTGCCTGGGGACACCCCAGTCGACCGCCCGGCGACTGGTTAGCCACCCTGATCAATGAGTTGAACATGTTCTTGTACTATCCGCGGCGGGCACAACTTGATAAATGCCTTCAGCGCGACGGTTAGTACCAGGGCATCGTCAAGCCAACCCACGGGAACCAGAGGAAAGTCTGGTATCAAATCCGTGGGCACAACGAAATACAGTATCCCCGCCACTAAGATGGCTTTAGGCAGCCACGATACGCGCCGATCGGCAAATAGCCGCCAGTAGAGCTTGATGAAATTAGGGATGTGCAGCAGCAGCCGGGCCACAGCCAGCGGATTGCTGCTCCATCCGGGCGGGAAATTGCTCCGTGTCATTGAGTGTCTATACCTTTCTTTCGCCCAGTCATATATTACCCGCAAACTGGTCTGGCTTACACCTTCGGTTCCGGAACAATACTCCCACTGCATCCATCTACTCTGTCATCTCATCTTTACCACCTGTAGCTTCGGAGGCAGTGTTGCGGATATACAGGTAGATGAATAAACTCGCCGCGGCAATGATGTACAAGACGGCGGCAACAACGGGATGAAGCACACCGAAAACGGCGAGCATTAACCCGATGCCAATGGTAATGCCGACTGACCACAACAGCAGCGAAACAGCCTTAGGGCCGCGGAACTGCTCCAGTATCTCCCACAGTCCAGGTAGGGCTTCATCACACTCAATACAATGAGTGAAATTGTGGGGATTCTCGGCACCGCATCGGAGGCATATCCTGGCCTGGGTCTCTGCTATCCGCCGCCGGCGTTCGCATTGCTGGAGTCGGGCCTTGATTCTCGGATTCTTCCTTATTTTCAGGGATGCTTCATAGTACTGAGCCGCCCGCCCGAAGTCGCTGCTGGCAAAGAATATGTCACCTAACTTGTGGTAGGGATAAGGGATGTCGGGGTGCTCCTGGGCGGCTTGCAAGTAAGCCCGAATGTCATTCTCGCGTAGTTGCTGCAGCCCCCGCTTGTTGGCAATATAGGCAGCTACCGGTGGAGCTATGGCCAATGCCAGAGTCATAAAAGCAAATAGCAAGCCAACCGGTGAAGATATCGTGGCAATGGTGATGCCGAAGGCGGCAACGTAGGCCATAGTCCAGATGGCCAGCTCCCCCCCGCTGATCTCGTGCTCAAGGTACATCCCGAACATCCGCAGGAAAGCCAGTGCCGCCGGAATGAAGGCGACCACCAATATACACAGTGCAAAGACAAAGCTTCCCAAATCCACGCCCATAATGACTAACCACCTCCTTCAGCCGCCGGCTGACAGACTCCCGCCACGTTCGGTTAATCTTTGCCGGAGCTGTACCACATTAATATCGCTTACCGCTCGGTGCTGTTGCCCTGCGGTCGCTGCGGCCACGCCCGCCGCCTCGCCGAGGGCCGCGGCGATAGGCATAACCCGCAGCGAGGAATGGGCCTGGTGGTCGGCGGAGATAGGCCGGCCGGTCACCAGAAGATTATCAAACCCGCGCGGACACAGACAGCGGTAGGGAATATCGTAAGTTTCACCGGGCGGCAGCTCCTTGATGATCGTGCCCGTGCCGGCTGGATTGTGGATGTCTATCGGGTAGCAGCCGCAGGCAATGCCGTCGGCGAACTTGCGGGCTGATAGCACATCATCTCCGGTCAATACATACTCACCCAAAATGCGGCGACTCTCGCGCACGCCGATCTGTGCGCCGGTCGCCGTCAGGTAGGCCTGCTCAAATCCAGGCACCTCCCCCACCAGAAATGCTACCATCTGCTCCACCTGCCGCCGCCCTTCCAGTTCCGCCCGGGTGAGGTCGTCAGCATTGGTGCCATCCAACCTCACCACGCGGGTGGTGTTGAAATGAATCTCGCCGCGGCGGGTGGTATAGAAAAACAGGACATTCTCGCGGGGATTGTCAATCTCGCCACGGGTTTTGGCCTCGTCATAGAGCTGATTTATTCCCTCCCGCGGGGGCAGGTGCTCCTCATCAACCCCAGCCATATTAAACATCAGGCTCATCGGCTGGCACAGTCCATCTTCCAGCCGGCCCTGCTCGTACTTAGCCCCGGCCCAAGCAGCCAAGTCGCCGTCACCGGTGGCATCAACGAAGATGTCGGCCTCAACCGCCTCCAATCCCGACTTGCTGGCCAGGATTGCGCGGTGCACTTGTCCATTTCCCGCCATCGCTGCGGTCACTATAGTATGGAGCCGCAGCCTGACGCCGGCCTCCTCACACATTTGCTGACAGACCAGCTTCATAATCTCCGGGTCAAAGGCATCCCGCGCCCATTCATCCTGCCGGTGGCTCCAGCCCCCGGCCGCATCCAGCTTGTCAATGATGCGCTGGAACAGTCCCTGGATAATCTGCTCGCCGCCGGTGTAGTAAGGCATAAACGGGTTAATCAGACCCGCGGTAGCCATCCCACCCAGAAAGCCATAGCGCTCAATTAGCAGGGCGTCGGCTCCCTCTTCGGCCGCCGCCACGGCTGCGCACAATCCCGCCGGCCCGCCACCGATGACAGCCACTTGGGCTTGCAAGGCTACGGGCACCGATTGGAGCAGCTCCTGATATGCGGGGTCCATTATGAGCCAGCTAACCTCTCTCTGAGCAACTTGTTGACCAACTGCGGATTGGCCTGGCCGCGGGTCTGGGCCATTATGTAGCCCACCAGGGCGCCCAGGGCCTTTCCCTTGCCAGCTTTGAAGTCTTCCACCGCCTGGGGATTCTGGGCAATGGCTTCCTGGACAAGGGCATCAAGCTCGTCCTCATCACTAATCTGCTCCAGGCCGTGTTCCTCGACTAGTTCCGCAGAGCCGAGACCGGTTTCTAGCATCAGGGACCAGACATCACCCTTACCTATCTTACGACTAATTGTGCCCTCTTCTTGCAGTTCTATGAGCTCATTTAGATTATTGGGAGGCACTTTCGCTCTTACATCCTCAAGTGACATGACGCCTTCATTCACAGTCTCCATGACAGGGCCCATTATCCAGTTGCTGATCGGCTTGGCATCAACGCTTGGCATAGTCATAAAGTCCATCACATCCGGCCCAGGACTGGAAGGGCCCTCTACAGAGTCCGTGACCGTCTGCCTAAGTACTTGGGTAGCAGCACGGGCAGCGACCGTCTGTTCAAAATAGTCGGCCACTGTCTTACTATCAGTTAACACCTCAACATCATATTCAGGCAGGCTATACTGGTCCACCAATCGGGCCCTCCGGGCGGCAGGCAGTTCGGGTATAGTTTCTTTTATCTGCTGGACCCAGTCGGGTTCGGGCGCCAGCGGGACTAAATCCGGCTCAGGGAAATACATATAATCATCGGCAGACTCCTTGCGGCGCATCGTAGCGGTGTAGCTTTCTTGTTCGTTCCACAGCCGTGTCTCCTGGAACATCTCCTCGCCCGTCTCGGTGGCCCGATACTGCCGCTGAATCTCGTACTTGACCGCCTCATAGACTGATTTAATGGAGTTCAGGTTCTTTATCTCCACCTTGGGAGTGGCCTGCTCATTGTCGGGATCAATCAAATTCACCGTCGGCTCAGCCCGCAGCGCCCCTTCCTCCATATTGGCGGTGGAGACCCCCAGATAGCGCAGGATTAGTCGCAGCTCGATCAAATAAGCACTAATCTGCTCGGGAGCGGTAAAGTCCGGCTCAGTGACAATTTCCATAAGCGGCACCCCGCAGCGGTTGTAGTCCACCAGGCTGTACCCGTCGGGCAGGTGGATGTTCTTGCCGGTATCCTCCTCCAGATGACAGCGACGGATTCGGATGGGCATCGGCTCGCCATTCACCCTCAGGTTAATATGGCCGCCATAAGTGAGGGGTTCATCATACTGGCTGATCTGAAAGTTTTTGGGCAGGTCAGGATAGAAATAGTTTTTGCGAGCAAAACGACAACGCGGGGCCACCTGGCAGTTCAGCGCCAGGCCCGTCTTTATCACGTACCCCACTGCCGTGCGGTTGGGCACCGGCAGGGAGCCGGGTAGTCCCAGGCAGACCGGACAGCAGTTGCTGTTGGGCTCGGCCCCGAATTCATTCTTGCAGGCACAGAACATCTTGGATTCGGTGGATAGTTCGGCATGAACTTCCAGACCAATGCACGGCTGCAAAGCCATCAATACTCACTCCTACCGGCCAGCATTACTGACCCCTGTTACCGAAGGAATTCAAGGACACTACAGGAATTGTAGCAGTAACAGGGCTGATACGCAAGGGCGGCCTGGGTGCTGACGCTAAACAATCTCTAATTAAGGGGAAACAAGATGAAATCGCATACCGACTATCTGTGGTTCAATACCGATACCAAGCGTGACTACATCAATATTACCCACCAGGTACAGCAGGCGGTGGGCGAAAGTCAAGTGCAGGAAGGGATGGTGCTGGTTTCGGCCATGCACATCACCGCCGGAGTGTATGTGAATGACGCTGAGTCAGGAATGATTCAAGACATTGACCAGTGGCTGGAGGAGCTGGCCCCCTATCGGCCCGACTATCGCCATCATCGCACCGGCGAGACCAATGGTGACGCTCACCTGAAGAGCCTGCTCATCCACCATGAGGTGATCGTGCCTATTACCGAGGGCCAACTTGATTTGGGCCCCTGGCAGCAGATATATTATGCCGAATTTGACGGCCAGCGCCGCAAGCGGCTGGTAATAAAGGTGATGGGCGAGTGAAATGTGGTTGCCGTTTGGAGGGGCCGGTCCAGCCGCCGTAGCTATCTGCGCGGCGAAGGCGAAAACCCGGCCCGTTGGCCGTTCATGAACTGATAGAGGAGTGTGATTGTCATGGTGTATGTCGGTGTAGATATCGCGCTGAGCCGGCCACAATATATTGTAGCGTTAGATGAGCATTTGACTATCGCTGAGGCAGTGGAAAAGCCCGACGCAGACAAGGCCGCCGAGTATATTGCCTCGCAATATGAGGAGGCCTGGGTAGCCATTGATGGCCCCAGACGACCCAACTGCGGATTGATGGGTAACAAGCAGTACCGAACCAAGCTGGGGCTCGAGCCCGAGGCAAAGAAGTACAGCCCTCGGCGATGTTGCGAGTACGAGCTGGTGCGCCGCAATATGCAGTGTTATTCCACCCCACCGGGCAAGGCCAGACGCTGGAATAGCTGGATGAACGTGGGTTATGACTTGTACGGAAATCTGCAAAAAGCGGGCTTTGAGGACTTCGTGGACCAGGACCCCCTGCCCGGTAAGCTGCTTATCGAATACTTCCCGCATGCGTCATTCTCGGTTATGGCAGGCAAGTATCCCGGGAAAAAGAAGAAGCCTGCGGGGCGACAAACGCGGTTAGACCTGCTGCGTCAATACGGTGTGGTAGGCGACTTAGAGCACCTGAAGGTGGATCAGATTGACGCTCTCGTCGGTGCAGTTACCGCCCACGCTCTGGGCCAAGGCTTAGCCAAATGGGTAGGCGACAAGGACGAGGGTCTGCTGGTGGTGCCCAGGAAGCTGCTGGACACTTACGCGCGGTAGTCCATATAACTAGTTATGGTTGGATGACTCCATATTCAATGCGGCTGCTGGTGCCGGAGGTGAGCTGGACCGAGAAAGGCAGCTCTTCCCAGAGAGACGTACCAATCCGCTGCTTGATAACCACCGCCCGGCGGGCTACGCGTAAGGCCTGCTCAATGGCCTCTACACTGACCGGTTCCTCGTCACCGAGCGCGCGCAGGACAGCCATATCCTGGGAGCGTTCCAGCGGCTCATCAAAGATGGGGTCAAAATAGACCACATCAAAGCTGTCTGTCCCCCACTTAGGAAGATAGTGGTTGTAATCAGCCTGGTGGGCCTGAATGCGCCGTAGGGCCGCCGCCACATCGGTTGGTTTAATCTCATAGTTTTGCAGCCCATCAATGGTTAGCTGGGCCAGCAGGGGCACTTTTTCCACGCCTACCACTTTGCCTTCCGGGCCCGCTATCCAACTGGCCACGATGGCATCCGCCCCCCGACCTAACGTGCAGTCCAACACCTCATCTCCGTCGGCCAAGCCCATGGCAGTGATCATCGGGTCGCCGCGGCCGCTTTTGATATTGTGGATGCGGACCTTGGCCATGCTGGGGTGGAAGAAGTACTTAAAGCCCCGGTCGGGCTCGTAGTAGATGGGCTGGTTAGCTTCGATAACCAGGATACCGACTACGTTTTCCTGGGCCGCGATTGTCGGCAGGCTGCAATCCCCACGAGGTACGGCTTTCGCCGCCAGGCGCTGCGCCCATTGGCCGGCCTCAACTATGAGTTTCGGCGCTGGTCGGTGGGATGTGGTCACTACCAGATGGTGGGTCATTGCTATCCTGTCCCTTAGCTATCTGCCGCTGCAGTCCATAGATGATGCTGTCCACCAAGGCCTGCCAACTGGCCTCAATGATGTTTTCATGGGCCCCTACCGTGCCCCAGGTCTCTTCGCCATCCGTCGCCTCAATGAGCACGCGGACGGTAGTGGCGGTGCCCCGGGTGGTATCCAGAACCCGCACCTTAAAGTCGGTCAGGTGAAGCTTGGCCAGGGCCGGGTATTTTTCGGTCAGGGCCTTGCGCAGGGCCTGGTCCAGAGCGTGGATAGGGCCGGTGCCTTCGGCAGCGGTGTGCAGGGTAGCGCCGTTGACTTCCAGCTTTATGGTCGCCTCAGCGTAGGGTTGACCGTCCTCCTCGCGCTTCTCTACAATCACCCGGAAGCCGTGCAGCTTAAACAACTCCGGCAGGGTCCTCTGCAGCCGCTGGGCCAGCAGCTCCAGGGAGGCCTCGGCGGCCTCATAGGCATAACCATCATACTCCCGCTGCTTAACCTCGGCCAGTAATTGTTTGACGACGGGATCATCGCGTTTGAGCTGCGGCCAGAGCTTTTGCAATTTGTGCAGAACGGTGCTGCGCCCGGCATAATCGGAAACCAGGATGCGCCGCTCATTGCCCACTGCCTCGGGCGAGATATGCTCAAAGGAATCTGGAGTTTTTAGCACCGCATCCACGTGCATACCGCCCTTGTGAGCAAAGGCGGAGGCGCCGACATAAGGCAAGCGATCGTTATGAGGAAGATTGGCGATCTCACTGACATAGTGGGACAGCGCCGTTAGCTTCGCCAAATTCCCTTCCGGCAGGCAGCGGCGGCCCAGCTTCAATTCTACATCAGGGATGATGGTGCACAGATTGGCGTTGCCTACCCGCTCGCCGTAGCCATTGACGGTGCCCTGGATCATTTCCGCGCCACACTGCACGGATAGAATAGTGTTGGCTGCGGCCATCCCCGCATCGTCGTGGGCGTGGATGCCCAAGGGCAGGTCAAATTCGTCGGCCACGACCTGCATAACATCCTGCAGTTGCCGCGGCATAGTGCCGCCATTGGTATCACAGGGCACCAGCCAGTCGGCCCCGCCACGGGTGGCGGCCCGGAGCGTCTCCAGAGCATACTTGCAGTCAGCCTGGTAACCATCAAAGAAGTGCTCGGCATCAAAGATGACCTCGCGGTCGGCGCTTTTGAGGAAGGCTACCGACTCTTCAATCATGGCCAGATTCTCGTCTCGACTGACCCCTAACACCTCGGTGATATGCAAGTCCCAGGATTTGCCGAAAATGGTAATTACCGGGGCTTGAGAAGCCAGAAGCTGCTGGAGATTGGGGTCGTCTTCCGCAGTGATTCCCCCCCGCCGAGTGCTGCCAAAAGCGGCAAGGGCGGCGGTGGTCCATTTCTCGTCTCTGGCACGCTGGAAGAACTCCTGGTCACGAGGGTTAGTTTCGTTGGGCCAGCCTCCTTCAATATAGGCCACCCCCAAATCATCCAGGCGGCGGGCTACCCTGAGCTTGTCCTCGACACTCAGGGCGACATGCTCAGCCTGGCAGCCATCGCGCAGGGTCGTGTCATAGACTTTGACAGGTTTCATCGCTGCTCCCTCCATCTCCAATTTGCACTCTGCGAATAAAAAATCCGCCTCTGATTGCTCAGAGACGGATTGATATTATCCGCGGTACCACTCTGATTGATAGGCGGTTAGGCCTACCCACTCGCCCGACACGGGTGCGTTGCTGGGGCACCGATGCCCTCTCCGGATAACGGTGGAGTACCCGACTCAGCTTACTGGGTGGTTAGCCTTTCGGCTGGCGGCTCCGGGGTGATTTTCAGAAGAGCAGTGGCCTGCCGGGCTTGCACCATCCCCGGCTCGCTGTCAGGGCTGCTAATCCTACTCGTCCCCTTCGTAGCCTTTGAGTTATGTATCAGTATTATAGCAGATTTGCGTGACTATCGCAAGCCCGGACGTTAAATGGAGGGGCCGAGGTGCGGACCGTGAGGCGGCATCCCCCTCTTGCCGCGTAGGCGAGGTTCTCTCCTTCGGCAGGCTCAGGACGGTGAGCTTGCCGAACTGTAACCTCGCCAAACTGGGTCGCGCAGGTTAGAGAACCTGCGCTACGCGACGGGGAAAATATTCAAATATTGTGGAAGAGTGGGCACCCTCTCTACCCTGAGCCTGCCGAAGGGCCTGTCCTGAGCTTGCCGAAGGGCCGTTCCCTGATCCCCTGAATCCCCGAACCCCTGAGCCCCTGTTCTCAGAAATACTGCCCCGGCAGGCTTTGGAAGCGGGCGCCGCGGCGACCGATGCCCAAGACGCGCTCGGGGGAGGGGAAAGCCTTGATGCCCAGATTGAGGCGGACCTCGTCAAGCTGTTTGCTGTAGGTTAGTGAGGCAATCCAGCAGTGCAAATCGCGGGCAATCTGAACGTCGAGGGTGTCAAACTTATTGCGGTAGCCGGTGTAGCCAGTCAACAGCTCCACCCGCCACTTAGGATGCACCGTCCAGTCCAGTTCCATGGTAGCGCGCGACAGCTTACTGCGGTCCAGGTCATATTCAGTACCCAAGGTCAGATAAAACCGCGGGAGATGGACCTGATGGAAGCGCAGGCTCAGCGGCCGCCAACGGGAGTACTCGATACTGTAGCCGGATTGCAGATCAAACCTTGACTGGCTGCTGGGCATATATTCAGCCCGCAGCAGCAGATCCCGCCAGCGATCGCTGATGAAGTCGTAGCCGGAGGACAGGTCCAGGCGCGAGCGGTCGGGGGCAATACGCACCGCCTGGAAATACAGGTCGTGGCGCCGACCGGCATAATCAATGCGGATAGGGGCAAAGCCGTGGCGGGACTGAAAGCCATAGCGCAGTTGGCTCTGCCAGCCACCGCCCATGTCCCGGCGCACGTTGGCATTCCAATTGGCGATGTACTGGGCCGAACCCTCATCGTAGAATGCCTGCAGATATCGGCCTGTGGTGCGCAGGCTGGTCTTGTCAGAGAGCTGACGTGTGCTTCCGCCAAACTGGGTGTCAATAGCTCCTCGCATCACTTCCAGGCCCTCGGGGTCCTGGCTGTAGCGGCCCAACTGGACGCTGCTGCGAATAGGTACGCGGCCCAGCAGCTTCCAGCCGTTCAGCCGCCGGGTATCGGTGCGGAAGGTTATCTGGGGCAGCCGGTTGAGGGCAAAGTAGTTGTCGCCAGTGTAGGCGCTGCCATCCAGATCATAGCGGTTATCTACCAACAGCTCGTAGTCAAATTGGCCCAGTTGGCGACGGTATTCAAAGCGAGCGTCCAGCTCCTCATCGGCTGCCTCCCCGCTGGGACGGCTGCGGCGGCGCATATTGGTCTGCAGGTACCAGCGTTCGTCAGGACCCAGACGCTGCTGGTAGCGGAGATTGGTAGTGAAGCGACGGCTGAGGCTGTAACTACTACGGGTCAATGAGCGCTGAAAGCCGATTTGCGAGTTAGTATCGGCATCATTGTACCTGAAGGTCAAATCGGCTGATTGGGAAGTGGTACTGCCAAAGTAACCACTGCGCTGTTGGTAGCTGCCGCGGAAGCTGGATTGGAAGGCCGAACTGAATTGGTAGCTATGGCGCAGGCGGGCGGTCATCGCTCCCTGTGAGGGCTCAAAGAACAATGAGCCCTCGCCAGTTTGCTGATCAGAAAAAATAGAATGATCCACGCCCAGGCCAACGCCGCGCTTCTGGGTCAAATTCAGCCGCAACAGGCCCTCGGCAGCTTGCCCGGCCAGGTACATATAGGCAAGTTTGGTGTAGTAGCCCTCTACCTGGTTCTGGCCCAATTCGGGAATGAATCGGTTCTTCTTCTCTTCCAGAGAAGCCACTACCTTGAACGGCAGCCAAAACAGCCGAATGCCGCCCACATAAAAGGAAGGGTCCTCTATCACCACTTTGCGGCTGGGGCGCAGCTCAATGTGCTTAGAGCGGATGCCATAGTGGGGATGATCCTTGTTACAGGAGGTAAACATCCCCCCGTAGGCCTGAATCAATTCAGCCTCAGCATCACCTGTCACCCGTTTACCGCCGGCAAATAGCGGCTCCAGCACCTGGCTCTCCTCAAAGAACGCCGGCTCTATCCGGGCACGCCCCTGCCTGATTTCCCAGTGCTCAGTATCCAGATTGATAAGCAGCTTCTCGGCTGTGGTGACCTGATTCTCGCTTTCCATCACCACGTTGCCGTAGAATTGGGCCCATTCTTTGTTCTCATCAATCTCCACTACATCAGCGGTAATGATGAGATCCTCACCACGGACCACCACATTTCCCTGGCCAATGGTTGCTCCGCCCTCGTAGTAAACTTGGTCGGCGCGCAGGATAATCTTATCCCCCACCGGCTCACCAGGAAAGGGTTCGGGCGCGGTTTCACTGAGCACAGCCGCCGGTTGCTCCTCTGCGGGTTCTTCGCTCGCTGCGGGTGACGACTCAGGGGAGGAGTCTTCGGCTTCCTCTGCAACTGGTTCTTCACCGGGCGTCTCAACGTTTTGAGCCAGTTGCACCGCGTGTGCAGACGGCCGGGGCAAGCGCTGCAGGTGGGCCTGGGAGGCAGCGTAGCCCATGGCAGGCAGACCGATGAGTAGCACCAGGGCACCCAGCCAGGCCAGTGCCCCTTTAGCCCGGGCCCGCGCCAGCCTTGGCGCTGCCAGCGTCGCCCCAGATTTTGCGTTTAGCTCAGTATCCATAACACAAACTGTCCGCCAGGGGGACTCAGCGGTAGCGCCACAGCCCCCAAGCTGAGATTATTACGATAGCGCCATTTTGCAGCCAGCCAGACAGGGCCGCCGGCAAGCTGCCGCCCTCACCCAGCATGCGCAGCCATAGCATAAGCACATAATAGACGAAAGCGATTATCAGGGTCATCAGCACCCCCACCAGGCTCTGGCCCTCGCCGAACCGCAGGGCAATGGGAGCCGCCAGCAGAGCGAACACCAGGCAGGAGGCGGCCAGGGCCAGCCGCCAGTGCAGTTCCACCATGTACCGACGACCTTGACCCGGATGCTGCTTCTCCAGGCGCCGCGCTTGGGCTAACAATTGGCTGATTTTCATATTCTGAAGTGTTTCTACCTGCCCCGGCGACATTGTCAAGGCTTCCTGGAGGTCAATGCTGACGCTTTGGGCGGGCCCCCAGGTTAGATTGCCCTGCTTGTCGAGGTGGTAGAAGTAGGCTTCAGTGGTCTCCAGGCCGTGGGCAGTAAAGCTGGCCTGGTCAGCTTTGAAGATCAGGGGGAAATCCCGAGGTTGAACACGGAATACATGCACTCCCTTAAGTTGATCGCGGCGGGTATCTACGTCCTGGACAAAAAAGTGCAGATCAGACCCGGTGCTGGTGAATTTGCCGGGGCGGAAGGCGAGGCTACGCTGGCTGAGTATAATCTGGTGGAGCATCTGCTCAGCTTCCCGGTCGGCCCACGGCACCAGATACTCGCTGAACATCAGACCCAGGACTGAGGCGCCGGCTCCCAGTACCAGGGCCGGTACGACCAGCCGCAGTAGACTGGTGCCACCGCTGCGGAAGGCAGTCAGTTCGTTTTCGGAGGCCAACCGGTTAAGGCCCAACGAGCAGGCCAGCAGAGTGGATATTGGCAGAGCCAGCACCGTGGCGCGGGGCACCTGCAACATCAGAAACTTGGCGACACTGGGAAGTGATACACCGTGCTCTACGATAACCTGGACAACGGTGAACAGGATGTGGCCGGTAATGAGTACTACAAAGGTCAGGATGCCGACCGCAAATGGCCCCAGTATTTCCTTAAGGATGTATCTATCAACTATTTTCACGTTAGTATGTGCCCAGACTGGTGGTGGAAGCTAATTGTTCCTTCGCCTGTGTCTATATTACTTCCCACCGCCACATATTCCTGCTTAGGCCGAATAACAATGAGAGGAGCCGCCCTGTAACAGGCGGCTCCGGGGATACTACCTTAGCCGAGTCGTTGACTTACTACCGCCCCTTGATCTTCAGGCGCTGCTGGAGCTGATTATTCTGCAGGTTACGCAGTTGCAGGTCAAGGCTACCCTGAGATAGATTACCCCATTGGGTAGGTGTCAGGATGGCTTTGGTGCCGGCCTGCAGGCCAATGTTGAGGAAACTACCCTGGTGCATGCCTTGCCCTCGCGGGCCCTGGAGGATCATATCGAACTCAGCACCCTGTTGGCCGATGACTTGGAGTGAGGATCCATTGGCGGCTGGAATTAGCTGCAGCTTCTCAGTGCCCAGGTTACGCAGGTTCTGTAACTCGAACACCCGATCGCCAATCGCCAGCGACTTGATTATTTCCAGTCGCGTCGGCTGGAAGTTGCTGGGGTTGAGCAATATTAGCGAGCGGTTGCTCTGCGCGATATTGCGCACCCGGACCTGGCCGGTGCCGATTCCCTCGGCCACAAAGACCGAGCCAGGCATAAACAAATGGAACACCTTGGACTGCGCACCCTGCAAGTTGAAGCTCAGACTCTTGCCCGTTGCGTGAGTGAAGATGAAGGTCTGGGGCGCGTCCGGGGGCACCGGCCCGCCGGTCAGCGGAATGAACTTCATGGAGAACGGAATACGAGTGGTCGGGTCTTCATTGACCGTACCGTCGGCATTGAAGAAAGTGTGGCCCTCTTCGTCGGTAATCTGCCGAAGTTCGGTATCAGCCCCGACTACAGCGATAGCCGTCTCCGCGCCCAAGCCCCCTACTGCCTCGGTGGGCAGGTGCGGCGGGGTGATGCACTCGGCGTAAGTCAAGCAGACGGCCTTGAAGTAACCTCCGTAGCTGAAGGTGTTAGCGCCCCAAGCCACATGCGCCACATTGGGGTCGGGTGATCCACTTTCCGTCTCCGAGTATGGATTGTTATTGTCGTACAAGCGGATTTGGTGGTCGTCACCGCTAACCTGCGTCCCGTAGGGTACTACCGCATGCCCTCCAGTGCCGCTCCACATACCCAGCACCGGCCGGGTAGGCAGGAGGTTTGACTGCACGCGATTCCAGACATCTCGGGACGATTGGGTGTTGTAATAGTTGTTGATGTAGGTAGCCAGCTCCAGACTGAGCTGCCCACCCTGGTCCTCCTGAACACTCTCTCGCGTCTCGACACGCCACGGGTACGGCCAGACGAAGTTCTCATGGTTGGCCGGATTGGCAAACCATCCCTGATGATACGTGTTTATGGTATCGTTGTATCCACGCAGGCTGGAAACGCTCATCCCGTAGCAGTTACCCCCACCGCCAACACCCTTATAACGAGAGTGATACCACGCTGCGGCGGCCGGCTTGGGGGTGCCGTCGGGATTCTCCACGGCCGCGGCGCCAAAGAAATCGCGGAACAGGTGCCAGGCAATGGTATTCCGACTGAAGTTGGAGAACTGCCAGCCCCACGTGCCGCGATAGCCACGCAGCACAATTATCCGATACTGTTTGGTGGCGCTGTCCTTCCCCGTCGCGGTATTATGGGCATAAACATCATGCTCGGTACCCACACTCGCGCCGGCGGGCACTCGAAATGCCAGCGAGCTGGGGAAGAATTCCACAGCCCAACCCAGATAGTAAGTCTCCACGGCGCTGCCGTCGAAGTATATCTGGCAATTCTCATTCAGCCGGAACCCGAAGGCATACGCCCAACAGTCGGGAGAGCCTTCGTCGGGCCAGAATGAGGTGAGCGCCAGCTTCAGAAGCAGAATCGGTCCTATCTTGATCAGCTCTCTGGCCCTTACTACCGGCAGCGTAGCGGTAGGCAAAGCCACCTGCTTGGCCCATTTAGGACTCATCACCGTCAGCAGGCTTTCTTGCAGATCACTCGGCAGATTGCGGAACTGCTGGATATACTCAGTCTGCTTGTCGCCCGCGACCTTGTGCTCAGATAGCACCTGCCCGAACTCCTGCGAACGCTGCAGGGCCGACAAATCTAGCTGTAACGTTGGCTGGGGCTTCATGATCAGCAGCTTGGGTGCCCGCAACACCGCTCGCTGCGCGAACGCTCCTACCACTACCAGCAAAACCAACAACCCAACTATAGTTAGTCGTATCAGTCTATTCATTTCTGGTCTTCTCCCTTTCTGAGATTGGTACTACAGTGAACCCCCGGCATAGGTAGTTTCTGTTAGATAGTTATCCCCCTTTCTATGTAGTATAACTACCCGTAAGTTGGATTTCGCCGTCCTCTCCTGGAATTCCTCCTTGATAACAGAACAATTTTGTGATACTGCAATTCTGATAGGAGCGCCTATCAGCCTAATGGGTATCGGCCAGCTTGCGGTTTAGGGGGAGGTAATAGTAATTGGCTGGTGAATAATGAGTAGCAATAAGAAGAATGGGCATCAGATAGAGTTACCACCACTGACGGAGGGAGACAGCTATGGCTGGGATGGATGACCAGGCTCTGGCCCAAATCTTGATAGATAAGAACATAATAAGCAGCGATCAGGCCGAGGAAGCCCGCCAGCAGGCCGAGGCTGACGGCACTACTCTGGTACAGACTCTACTGGCGCTGGGTTATGTATCGGCCAGTCAAATAGCCCAGGCTATGGGAGATGCTGGCCAGTCGGCCGCCGAGGCCGGGCATACCCAACAGGAGGCAACAGTTTCCGCCACCTCCGCCTCACTGGTCAGCGACAAGGCTGCTTTGGCCTCCTATGATATTGAACCGGACGCGTTGCGCAGCATTCCCCGCTCCCTGGCCGAAGAATACTGCGTGTTACCTCTGCAGATTAGCCAGGAGCGTATTCTGGTGGCGATGGCTGATGAGACTAATGTACTGGCGATTGACGCTATTCGCGCTCGTACTGGTCGGCGAGTCGAACCAGTGGAGATAGCCGAGTCGGAGATCATAGAAGCCATTGAAACCTACTATTCGGCCCACGCCCGAGCCCAGGCTATGGTCAGTGAACAGGTAAAGGATATCTCGGCTACGGTCACCGATACGGAAGCGGCCGCTGGGGTGGACCGAGAGATGATTAGCATGCTCGACGACGCGCCAATCGTGCGCGTCGTAGAGACTATTATTAGCAATGCAGTCAATATGCGGGCCTCCGATATCCACATTGAGCCGCGGGCCGACCGCATGCAGGTGCGCTATCGGGTGGACGGCCAGCTTATGACCGTCACCAGCCTGCGCAAAGATATGCATCGCTATGTTCTCTCCCGCATCAAGATTCTGGCCGGGGAAGATATCGCCGAAACCCGCCTCCCCCAGGGGGGGCGGTTCGATACCATCATCAATGACCGCCCCATTGACCTGCGCGTCTCTACTCTGCCCACTTTTTGGGGAGAGAAAGCAGTGCTGCGTATCCTGGATAAGAGCCGTGTGTTCGTCTCACTGAAGCAACTGGGCTTTTCGCCCCAGATGCAAAAGGAATTTGAGCACCTGGTCACTCGCCCCCAGGGAATGATACTGGTCACCGGTCCCACCGGCAGCGGGAAGAGCACTACGTTGTATGCCGCCTTGCACACCATCAACGACGAAACCAAGAATATTACTACTATTGAAGATCCCATTGAATATGAAGTTGAGGGGCTTAACCAGACGCAGGTCCTTCCGGCCATTGGTTTGACTTTCGCTGAGTTCCTGCGCAATGTTCTGCGCCAGGACCCCGACGTGATCCTGATTGGCGAAATCAGGGACCTGGAGACGGCCCAAATGGCCTTCCGGGCCTCGCTTACTGGTCATCTGGTCCTCAGCACATTGCATACTAATGATGCGCCCAGCGCCGCTACCCGCCTGGTGGATCTGGGGATTCCCCCTTACCTCATCGCTTCCTCGCTGATTGGCGTACTGGCCCAACGGCTGGTGCGCCGGATCTGTACTCACTGCCGGGAAGTCTACCAGCCCAGCGAACAGGAATTGGACGCCCTGGGTCTGTCCGCCGAGCAGGCTCAGAAAATAAGATTTCATCGGGGCACCGGTTGCTCCCACTGCCGCAATACCGGCTATTCAGGGCGAATTGCGGTCTACGAACTATTCACCATGAACGAGGAACTGCGAACCGCTTTGAGCGAAGGAGCCCCCGCCAACCAACTGCGTAAGATGGCCCTGCAGTCAACCATGAAGAGCCTGCACTACGACGCCCTGACCAAAGTCCATCAAGGTCAGACCTCCGTGCAGGAGGTCCTTAATATAATGTTCAGTCCTGAGACGCTGTAAGAGCACACTTAACTCAGGACTCAAAAAACCAGGCAGTCCCTTTAGATAAGGTATCAAGACATGGCGCATAAGGCTGATTGGCTGGGGCGGCTTGTGGAAATTGAGCCGTCTCAGCAGTCAGAAATAGTCCGGGAATACGACGAGCGCTTCGCTGCCCAGCCGCAGATTTGGAGCGACTCGGATCATGACGCATATGTATATGAAGCGTTGGAGCATTTTTGTGTTGATGTCGGCCGCCCCCTAAGGGGGGAATTGTTGGATGTTGGCTGCGGAAATGGCCACACCCTGTGCTATTTGGCCAGCACAAGCCACCAGGCTCTTAACCTGACTGGCCTTGACTTCTCCCCCAAGGCTATACAGATAGCCCAATCGCAAATTCCTGATGCCCAGTTATATTGCGCTGACTTTCTTAGGTGGAAACCCGATAAGCAATTTGATTTCATTATCAGCCTGGGGGTATTTGAACATTTTCCCGATCCCCGCCCGGCGTTACGGAAAGTGGCAAGTCTGCTCAAGAATGAGGCCATCTTTTACCTGGAAGTCCCCAACTGCCTCTGGCACGGCTGGTCAGGCCGCCGCGAGGCCTTTCGGCGTCACCGGGGGGGCACAGAGCAATTGGAATGGCATCTGCACCGCTCCTCTTGGGAGCGATTGATAGCAGAAACCAATTTATGTGTGCTGGCCGCAATTCGCGGGCCGACACCGTGGACCGAGTTTACCTGGCTGCTGGCAAATTCAGGGTGGACTGATATGTCCCGGTGTCCTGAGCTTGAGCGGTATTGTAAAGACCAGTGGCGGCAGGCCCGGCCTCGGCGGCTCCGCCACTTTCGCAATATCCAAAAGCAGCGGGTCAAGCGGGGGCTGCAAAAGATATTGGGCACAGTAGGCCTGCTGGACAGTGTCCGTAAATTAACCAACAGAATCTGAGATATCCTACTTGTACTCGTATGAGAGTAAGAGGGAAATATGCGTCTGATTACACTTGCATCCGTATTGATAGTGTCGGTGACACTGGGGACGTCAGGGGCAGTGTCGGCACCACCGCAGGACCTAAGTAGCGATGTAGCTAATACACTCACCCACATCGGCATCTCTGTGCCGGTACTGGCCACCATCAGTCTGGTGGCATTCGGTAATGACAAGCAGGAGCGGGTAGGCCGGCAGGCATGTGACGCACTGCTGGCCACCAGCACGGCCACATGGTTGCTCAAGGAGATAACCAACGAGCCCCGGCCCTGCGACCCCCAGGCTGAGAGGGGCTTTCCCAGCGGCCATGCCAGCATCAACTTTGCTTTCGCCCGGTGCGTAACCCAGGAGTATGAGGATTGGGGCAAGCTGGCTTATGTGTGGGCAGCGGGGGTGAGCTGGTCGCGGGTGCGCCGCGACGCTCACAGCGTTGCCCAAGTAGTAGCCGGGGCGGCGCTGGGTTGGTGGGTTGCCGACCGCTCGATTCATTCTGATGGCGGTTTGCTGGCGGGACTAATTGCCAAAGAGACGCCACTGGCCCTTAGTAGTCGGCCCATAGCAATGGAAGGGTTGAACACTGCGCGTCTGGACGTGTGGCAGACTTCATGGTGAAGGGTGGGCGGCAGTTACTGAGTGGTCAAGGTCGCTACTAACCAGTCCAGACACTGGAGCATACTGGGGATGTGTAGATACTCTTCAACGGTGTGGGGCCGGCCACCGCCGGTAGCCATAATCACGCTGGGAATACCGTGCTCGTTGAAGATATTGGCGTCACTACCGCCTCCGCTTTTGGCCAGCACCGCCTGAAGCCCTACCGGCTCGGCGGCCTGAACTGCTCGGGCGATGACTGGCTCCTCCGGACCCAGATGAAAGCCATTGTACAGGCGCTCGGTGTTTATGTCGGCAGTGGCCCCGTACTCAGTTGCTTCCCCCTTGATTACCTGGCACATATGCTCCGTCTGCTCCGCCAACTTCTCCTCGTTATGGCTGCGGGCCTCGCCCACAAACTCAACCATCTCGGGAACAATATTCATAGCCTCGCCCCCGTGGATTGTCCCCACATTCGCTGTTGTTTCCCCATCCAGCCGACCTAACCGCATCTGGGAGATAGCCCGTGCGGCCACATAAATAGCATTCACGCCTTCCTCAGGGGCCAAACCGGCATGAGCAGCGCGTCCCCGCACACAAACAGTCAACTTGTCAGCATAAGGAGCCGCGGTAGTCAGCTTGCCCGGCTGGTGGCTGCCATCCAGAACATAAGCCATCCGGGGATGCGGCTGGAGGGTTGAATAGTCCAGGTGGCGGGAGCCAACCAGCCCTACCTCTTCGGCCACCGTAAGTACAATTATCAGCTCCCCGTGGGCTAACTGCTCTTCCTGGAGCCGCCGTAGCGCCGCTAACAATATCACTATCCCGGCCTTGCAATCGGCGCCCAGAATCGTCTCCCCAGCGCTGCGCACGGTGTCATCTTCAATAACTGGTTCAATACCTGTCGAGGGGCCCACTGTATCCAGGTGGGCATTAAGCATTATCACCGGAAAGCCCTCCGCCGTAGCCGCCAGCCGCCCCATCAGATTATCACAGTCGCCTCCTAACTTCGCCCCCGCACCATCACCCTGAACCTGGATACCCAGCTCACCCAGCTTCGCGCCGACTATCTCAGCAAACTGCCGCTCATGCCGGGAAGGGCTGTCCAGCCGGACGAAATCGCAGAATTGTTGGATAAGACTGTCCGCATCCACAGTAGTTCTCCTCAGGAGTGATCCGGTTGGGTACAGTTCGGGGTCAGCGGGCCACTAATATTATTTCTCCACTATCTCAGCGCAGCCCTCCATACAGCGGCGATGGCGGCATCTGCTTCTTGACAACACCACCGGTGCCTAATACACTAATAAAATCAGTAACGTACTTGCAGACTGCAGACTAAACACCAGGCGATAAGCAGCGATGAACAGCCCCCGACGAGTAGTAGTCTCAGCACCAGGACGAATTTGTCTGTTCGGCGAGCACCAGGATTTTCTGGGCCTGCCGGTGATTGCTTGTCCTATTGACCTGGACATTAAGGTAACCGGCACGTCTCGCAGCGATAGCATCTTCCATATTGATATGCCTGACATCGCTCAGACAGACGAATTTGACGGAGCTAATGAGATCGCGTATCAGCACAACCGCGACTACCTACGCTCAGCGACCAACTTACTGCAGCGCCGGGGCCTACACATAGCGCAAGGTTATAATTGCACTATTAAGGGCACCATTCCCATAAACGCGGGAACGGCCGGATCTTCCGCCTTGACCGTAGCGTGGGTGGCATTTCTGCTCGGCACGCAGGACCACAATATTGCCGCCGCACCCGCAGACATCGCTCGCTATGCCTACGAGGCGGAGGTGCTTGAGTTTAACGAGCCCGGTGGGATAATGGATCACTACACTTCGGCCATGGGCGGGCTGCTGTACATTGATCCTCATCCACCGGTGTCTATCCAGCCTCTGCCGACCCAGTTGGACGGATTTGTGCTGGGCGACTCGCTGGTGCCCAAAGAGACTATGGCAACCCTGCGCGAGTCGCGGGAGGCAGTCGCTGAGGGGCGGCAGATACTCAACAAACATCTGCCCGACTTTGACTTTCGCACCAGCCCCCGCCAGCAGGCCGAGCCTTATCTTGATGAGATGGCCCCGGAGGTAAGGCGGCGTATTGCCGCCCAGTTTGTCAATCGTGACCTCTGCCAACAAGCGCATGAGCTGCTCTCCCAGCCGAACCCTGACCAGGGGCGGCTGGGGGAAATGCTGCTGGAACACCAGCGCCAGTTGCGGGACGGAATAGGCGTCTCCCATCCCAAACTGGACACTCTGATTGACGCCAGCATGGAAGCTGGGGCGTTGGGGGGCAAACTCAACGGCTCAGGCGGTGGAGGGGCCATGTTTGCCTATGCGCCTGGCTGCCAGCAGGCAGTCAAAGAGGCCATTGATGCCGCCGGTGGGCGAGGTCACGTGGTGTCGGTTCGCGGAGGCGTCACCGTAGAAGAGCAGTGAGTCTGAGGGACATTTATGCGCGTACTGAAGCTGTCGGCAGCCGGTGTACGAGGCATCATCGGGCAAGCTCTGACCCCGCAACTGCTGGTCAATTTCGGCCAGGCCTTTGGCACTTATGTGGAAAGCGGGCCGGCACTTATTAGCCGGGATACCCGCCAATCTGGCCCAATGGTGGCGGCCACCGTCACTGCCGGGCTGATGGGGGCGGGATGTGGGGTTACCGACCTGGGTATATGTCCAACGGCGGCCCTGCAACTGGCGGTCAGGCACAGTGACGCTGCCGGCGGCATAGCTATCACCGCCGGCCACAATGACGCCTCCTGGAATGCCCTGAAGTTCATCCGCGCTGATGGCATTTTTCTCAATCCCCGGCAGAGTGAAGAACTGCTGGATATATATCACCAAGGCGAATATGTTAAGGCTGCCTGGGATGAGCTGAAACCACTCAAATCCGACCCCACAGCGGCCCAGTGCCATGTGGAGGCAGTCCTGCAGCAGGTGGATCAGGCTCAGATTGCCGCTGCCGGCCTCAAAGTGGCGGTGGACTGTGCCAATGGGGCCTGCTCGGAGTACTCGCCGCCCCTGCTGGAGAGTCTGGGCTGTGAGGTGGTGCCGATCAACACCGAGCCTCACCTGCCTTTCCCTCATCCACCTGAACCCAGCCGCGTTAATCTTAGCCAACTGCGGGCCCTGGTCCGGGCGGCCCAGGCCGATGTGGGCTTTGCTCATGATGCCGATGGCGACCGGCTGGGAGTGGTTTGCGCGGATGGTAGTGCTCCCGGCGAAGAGATAACCATGTGCCTGGGCACCGAGATGATTCTACGCCGGGGCGATGCGGGGTCGGTGGTGACCAATCTATCTACCACTATGGCGGTCAGGGACATAGCCAGGCGCTATGGCCGACAGTTGCATACCACGCCTATAGGCCAGGCCTATATTACCGAGAGTGCCCTCAACTACGGGGCGGCTATCGCCGGGGAGGGCAGTGGCGGGGTGGTTTTCCCCCGGCTGAATTACGCTCACGACAGCCTGGCAGCTATGGCCCACATCCTCGACTTGCTGACCAGTACTGGAGCCGGCCTTCACCAGTTTATTGAGGACAATATACCCTGCTACACCATGTATAAGGAGGAGGCTGCGTGTCCCACGGAGCAGGCCTACAGCGTCCTGGAGGCCATCAGGGACCAGGGGCTGCCTGGCTGGGCGGAGAGCCGCGATCTGCAAGATGGGGTAAAGTTGGTAGCCGAAGACCGTTGGGTACATGTGCGTGTCTCCCAGACCGAGCCGCTGATTCGGGTAATAGCCGAGGCCAAAGCTGAGCCGACCGCCGCTGCCCTGGCCCGCGAGTACGTCAGCCGGGTGCGGCGGCTGCTGTAGGGCTGTTTCCAATTTCGTAGGAGCGGCGTGTCCGCCGCGATAGCCATTCGGAGGGGCCGCGTCGAGCGAAGCGAGGCCGGCCCACCTTCCGTTCAAACAATAGGGGGAAGTTGCCAGCAACTTTCGCCCTCACGAGAATAACAACTATGCCCACCATAAGAACCCTAAAAACTGGGATTTCAGGAGTGCGAGGGGTCGTGGGCGATTCGCTGACCCCCCACCTGCTGACCTCATTCGCCCAAGCCTTTGGCACCTACCTGGGCGGGGGCGAGGTGGCTATCGGCCGCGATACCCGTCCTTCCGGCGAGATGGTGCGCAGTGCGCTGGTAGGGGGGCTGCTGGCGACCGGCTGCAATGTCATTGACCTGGGCATAGTGCCGGTGCCGACCCTGCAGATTGCCTGTGCCCGCAATCCGGATATTGACGGCGGCATTGCTATCACCGCCAGCCACAACCCCCAGCAGTGGAATGCCCTGAAGTTCATTCGCGCTGATGGTATTTTCCTCTACCCCTACCAGGCCGAAGAGCTGCTCAATGTCTACCACCAGGGAGAATTTGGCCTGGTGGCTAATGAGCAGATTGGCGGGGTGACCGGCGATGAGCAGGGCCTGGACCGGCACCTATCCGAGCTGCTGGCTCATACCGACCGCGAAGCTATCGCCGCCGCCGAGCTGAAAGTGGTGGTGGACTGCTGCAATGGAGCCGGCTCGCTAATCAGCGAGCGTCTGCTAACCGAGTTGGGCTGCCAGGTGATAGTAATCAACGATACGCCGGACGGCATCTTCCCTCACCCGCCCGAGCCGGTGCCGGAGAACCTGACTCAACTGGAGGCCGCTGTCAAGGAGCATAATGCCGATATTGGCCTGGCTCAGGATGCCGATGCTGACCGCCTGGCGATTGTCTCGGAACAAGGCGTGGCGGTCGGGGAGGAATATACCCTGGCCTTGGCCGCCGAGGCAGTGGCCTCCCAGGGCCGCATCCCCCTGGTGGCCAATCTGTCCACCAGCCGCATGATTGAGGAGGTGGCCCAGCGGTATGACTGCCCCCTGCGGCGGGCGAAGGTGGGTGAGGTCAATGTGGTGGAGACAATGAAACAGGAGGCCCGCCAGTTCAAGCAATCCGGCTATACCTCCTGGGATGACTGTGTCTTCGGCGGGGAAGGCAATGGGGGGATTATTGACCCCCGCATTCACTACTGCCGCGATAGCCTGCGAGCGATGTTCCTGATTCTGGAGGGCCTGGCCCGCTGGGATGGACCGGTCAGTGCGTGGATCGAGCAAACCTTCCGGCCCTCGGCGATGGTTAAAATCGGGATACAGTGTCCGGCGGCGCGGGTGCAGTCGGTGCTGCTGGCGCTGCGCGACGCTTATGAGGGCGAAGAAGTGGACGAGACCGAGGGGATACGGGTAACGTGGCCGGATAATTCCTGGCTGCACGCTCGGCCCAGCAACACCGAGCCTATCTTTCGCATTGTAGCCGAAGCCGATACCCCCCGCCAGGCCCAGGCCCACTGTGAGCGGGCAACGGAAATCATTGAGCAGGTCTTATAGCCGGCCAGCCACGGCCTGCAGGCCGTCTACGCGCCCTCCGGTGCATTTCTACGGCGTTTCCTTCTTCGTCAATGTCTGTCACACTTCCTTGGGTGATAGGAGTGCCAGCAGGAGCACCCCAAACGCAATCCCCATTATAGTGCATATTGTCCTTTCCACTGCGCCGCTATAGCCGTAGACGCCCCCAGAGTAGTAGAGGTCGCCGAAGTAGTGTGCGCCTACCAAATAGCCTACATACCCCGTTATTACCACAAGTGCTAATCCCAGTATTATGCGCATCGTTTGCACTCCGTTCTCTTGCCGCTGGTAATTGGAAATAACTGGCAAATCTTTTCCGTGTTCAGACGGCTAATCTTCCTTACCCCCACACATGCCCTTCCCCCAGCCAAAACAGGCCGTCTCCGGGCCTCCGCTGCGTTCTGGGGCTATTCTGCGCCGACCTGCCGGCTTCACGCTGGGACTTCGTCCTCGATCCTAGACGACAGCTCTTCTAAGCCATGGTGAAGCGCCTCAATGAAGTCGACTACATATTGGGCGCGATCTTTGGCCGTGTAAGGAGCAGCAGGCATTAGCTGCCTTGTCTGCACCCCGATTTTCGCGAACTCAATGGCAGTCTCCAATACGTCCATAATTAGCACCTCCTTTCATCGGTCCCTAAACCAGAATTGCCACCACCGCCGCCGCTTGCGCTTCTCTGGGGCTGGTGGTAGTAGCCTGGTGATCTACGCTCTTAGTTCCTGCACCTCCCGGCGCAGTTCGGTCAATTCTGTCAGGATTGCGACCTCTCCGGTCGTTGCGACCGGCGCAGCGTCCTTTCCTGCGGCAGGCCGTCTCCGGGCCTCCTTTGCGATTTGGGGCTATTCTGGCTGTGTTGTCGTTTAGCCGTCCACCGTTGGCCGTTCATTGGTTTGTTTTAACCGGGGTCGTTGGCTGCTATCTGTTGCTTGACACGCTCCAAGCAGGCTGGCTGGCTCCTCTCAACCGGGGTTACCGACTGAAGCGCCGAACCGTTGTGGCGACAAGCAGTGCCATCAGAAAGACGCCAAGCCCCGCCTCGACAACGGCACACATTTTCCCGATATCAGTAGCAGGGCGCATATCCCCGTATGCCAGACCTGTAAATGTAACTCCGCTGAAATAGATCGCGTCCCACACACGGTCCCAAGCGTGAAGTGACGCATACCAGTCTATTCCGGGCGCAAAGACATAACTCATTTTCGTGCCGACCTCTATCACTCCCCCATACGTGTGCAGTAGCGCAAAGCCCAATAGCACGACTATCATCGTGAGAAACACTCTGCTCGGCAACAGAGCATATCCCGACGTAATGTAGGCCAGCCACCATGCCAGTCGTGAAACCAGGCCGGGTATGCGACGGCGCACACACTCGAGCTCTCGGACGAGAAAATCCGAGGCGCGACCGTAGTCGCCGGATGCATGGAAGGATAGCATTATCTGACGGTACACATCTCCGCACGCCTCCAAGGCTCCATATCGTTCCTCAACGTCTCCCATTCTGCGGACGTCACGCTCGTCTTGGATGATATTACCTCGCCCCCATACTGTAGCCGCTAACATTGCTTCCCTAATGTCAGCTCCTCTGAGGCGGACACCTCGCAAGTCGGACACCCGCAAATCAGCCTCTCTCAGTACTGCTCCCCCCAGATCGGCATGCCGGAGGTCGGCGCGCCCCAGGTATGCCTTCTGGAGCTGGGCTCGCCTCAGATCGGCATGCCGGAGGTCGGCGCCGCCCAGGTATGCCTTCCGGAGCTGGGCCCACCTCAGTATTGCTCTCTGGAGGTTAGCGTAGTCCAGGTCTGCTTCCTGGAGGTTGGCGTACCTCAGGTCTGCTTCCTGGAGGTTGGCGCCCGTCAGGTCTGCTCCCTGGAGGTTGGTGCTGGCGCCCGCCAGGTATGCTTCCTGGAGGTTGGCGCGCCGCAGGTCTGCTCCCTGGAAGTTGGCATTCGCCAGGTATGCTTCCTGGAGGTTGGCGAGGAGCAGGCGTGCTCCCTGGAGGTTGGCATCCGCCAGGTATGCTTCCTGGAGGTTGGCGTGCCACAGGTTTGCTCCCTTAGCGATAGCGGCCTCCAGGGCAGACTGCAACTCCTCAGGGTCACGGTCCTCGCCTTCGTAGTGGAAGAGGCACCGCGGCTCGCCGCTTTCACTGTCGGCATAAGCCGGCAGCCCGCAGCGGTCTTCCCGCAGCCCAATCGGCAACTGACAGCGCTTTTCATCAGGCGGCGGATCGCCCCATTCCTCCCACAGACCATCCGGCCATTGTTCTCTGTTGTTGGCGTACTCTGCCATGAGAGCTGCCTCCTGTTGACCAGCCGCTCTGTATTCGTACTGCTTCAGCCTTGTCGGGTTGGCTGACCGCCCCACTCAATGTACGGCTGTTGTGCCGAACGGTATCAGCGACGGGCAAGGACGGGAAACATATTGCCCCTATAACACCGATTGTACCCTAAGCCCCCCCACCGTATTACTCTATCCCTGCCCTATCTTTCGCTCTACGGGCCTGGTGTGCGATTTGCCGCATTATACGCTGCTGTTCCCAGTTGGATAACTTCGGCAAAGGCTATCAATCTTTCAGCGGGCGTTTTCCCTCTAAATGCCTTCTGCAACTGTTCGGCCACGCCGGGCAGCAGGATCGGTGCGTGGAGCATTTCCTCGTGGCAGAAATAGCACAGCAACAGTGTCTCGTTGGTCTGGGCCGGAAGGTAGTTCTCAAGACGTTTGGCAAGTTGGTGATGCTCCGTGCGGTGGGTCGGATCGTGGCCGTATTTCCCTGTTGTCAACTCTACACCACACAACTGACAGCACTCTGGCATATCCAGCCTCCCTTTGCGCCCTGCGGCGCGTGTTGTGCCTGGCGGAGGGGGAGGGATTGGGACCCCCGGTGCCGGGCGGCCCAGCGGTTTTCAAGACCGCCGCCTTCGTCCCCTGGGCCGGCATATCTATACCCAGTTTACGGCAAGCCACCTTCCCTGTCAAATACCCATACCTAACCTATAAGTAGCCATCATTCCCCTTATCTTCCCCCCACCCCATATCAGGGGCTACAGCACCGCTGCCATCTGGACGACAAACTGGGTTGCGTAACAACACAATTGGGAGAAGGTTGCCGATATTAACTTGAAGAAGTATTATTATACCGGTTTCATCAATGAGTGATCGGAGGACAAGCCATGAAAAGATTACGATTAGTCTGCTGGATAGGCGCGGCGCTCCTGTTAGCTGCCAGTTTGGGCCAGGCAGCTATCAACCCCGAAACGGTAGCCTACCTCAAAGATGCCGTGGTACTGATTGAAGTTGACCTGGAGGTGACAGCCACCGGTGATGCCTCGGGCGGCTCCGGCAGTGGCTTCGTCATTAGTGAAGATGGTCTGATTGTCACTAATGCGCATGTGGTGGCACCGGAAATCGAAGGGGAGGGGGGACGGACGGTGGTCGCTGACCAGCGCACGGTGACGGTTACTTTTCATCCCAACACTGCGCGAGAGCGAAGCTTTGCCGCCGAGGTATTGCGCGAGAATGCGGACCTGGACTTGGCCCTGCTGAGAATCGGCATCTCGACGCCAGCATACTTGGAAATAGGCGATTCGGACATGGTCTACGAGACGCAGCCCGTCTATGTATGTGGTCATCCACTGGGACTGAGGGAGATTTCCATTCGCTCGGGCGCGGTGGCTGCTCGCCGCACCTGGCAGGGCAGCAAATACCTGGAGCACGATGCGGCGGCTGAAGCCGGCAACAGCGGGGGGCCGTTAGTTGATGAGCAGGGACGGCTGGTAGGGGTGCACACCCTGACACTGGCCGCCTCATCAATGCTGACTAAGTTTGCCATCCCCTCCAATGTGGTGGACATATGGCTGCGCAGTGCGCCGGCCCAGGACCCAGAGCCTCAGGCTCCCGGAAGCCGCGTCCAGCAGATTCTGGAGGCCGCTGGCCTGTACTACGATGATGAAGGGGAAGGCGTCTTCTCGCTTCCCTACCAGAACGATATAACAGTCTACATGCACGAGTACCAGGACTTTCTGCGCGGCTACGTGGACCTGGGATACTTGCCCGGAGATGACTGGGAAGAACAAGGCCAAGCAGCACTGGCGGCCCTCCGCCTGAACTTTACTGACTTAGCTGGCCGCCTGAGCGTACACACGACGCCGGCAGACGAATACGAACTGTACTGGGAATTCCAGGTACCCTTGTCGGCGGCTACCGCTGAATTTGTCACCTTTATGGGTATGGTCGGGGCCCAGCAGTCAGTGTATTGGCTGGCGTTGCTGGAGGACAGTGATGCTGACGAACCGGAGGGAATAGAACTGCCCGGAGAAGAGGAGGAACTGTTTGAATTGCTCGGGGAATTGCTGGAGCAGACCGGCTTGATCTACGAACGGGACGATGAAAACGGGTGCTATGTCGTGCCCTACGAGAATGGTGAGGAAGTTGACGTCCGGATGCAAATCTGGAAAGGGACCGTCTGGACCTACACCTACCTGGGCGGGATGCCCGGCGAGGACGAAGAGGAACAGGGCCAAATCGCTATTGAACTGCTGAACCGCAATTGGGCCGACCCGTTCGGGCGACTAAGCTTAGATCCGTATTCTGACCTCGCGTGGGAAAGTCAGGTACCGGTAGATTTCCTGACCCCAGACTACTTGACTATCCTGGCTAATACCTGTGCCAATCAGGCGACCGATTTCTGGGAGGACTACGGGTTTACACCCTTCAACGAACCGGAAGAATAACGCCGTCGCCAGCCAGCCGTCCCCTTCAACTTAGGGTTAGTGGTAATTGTCGGTGCCCACCTAATCGTCAGCACCACTTGTCCCTGATGGCCGTAATCCGAGGGGCTTAAGGGAAGCTGTCAGTGAAGGCCACAACCCCAGTTTTCTAGGGGGTGCCGGTCTCAGATCAACGGCTTGACAAGGGGCAGACGCCTGTATATAATAATAGCTGTGGGGCTACAATCATAGCCAACATTTTACGGGGTGCGGACGTCTAAGGATAGGAGAGTCGGAGCCGACCGCCGGCTCCGATTTTGTGAGAAGGGATACAGCACAAGCACACTCACTACACAGTCCACGCTGATACCCAATAGCCTCAGGCAGTTATCCTGAGATTGACACGTCCCCGCCGTTAGGAGTATAGCGCCGGAGACGAACCACCAAGTACTACCTGCTGCCTGCTACAGGCAACGGTATGATCAAGAGCGCTCACTTAACCGAAACATCAATACAAAAAAGAGGAATTCCCCACCATGAAAGACGTTACAGAACGTTCCATAGACGCCGCCGCCCAGCAGATGATTAAGCGGGCTGAGGAGGAGGATATTAGCCTGACTTGGGACCGAGCCGAAGCGATGCGCCGATGCCGGTTCGGTGAGTTGGGCATATGTTGCCGCATCTGTCACATGGGTCCGTGCCGGGTCGGCCCAGAGGGTAAGGGCCCTGAGCAGGGCATTTGTGGGGCAGACGCAGACACTATTGCGGCCCGCAACCTGGCGCGGGCCATAGCCAGCGGGGCAGCAGCTCATTCCGACCACGGCCGCGATGTCGCCCACGCCCTGCTGGAAGCCGCCCGCAATCCCGACAGCGGGTATGAAATCCGCAGCGTGGATAAGCTGATGACCATTGCTGCCGAATACGATATCGAAACTGAGGGCCAGTCCACTAACGAAATTGCCGAGGCCGTGGCCCTCAAGGCTCTGAGTGAATTCGGTCAGCAGGAAGGTGAGCTAACGTTTGCGCTGCGGGCGCCGGAGCCAAGGGTTAAGTTGTGGCGAGAGCAGGGGATCATGCCCCGCGGTATAGATCGAGAGATCGTGCAGATTATGCACCAGACCCATATGGGAGTGGACGCTGACTACAAGAATCTGATGAAGCAGAGCCTCCGCGTTGCTCTGGCCGATGGTTGGGGCGGATCAATGATTGCCACCGACCTGCAGGACATTCTGTTCGGCTCGCCGGAGCCGATTCGCTCCAAAACCAACTTGGGGGTATTAAAGGCTGACCAGGTCAACATTATAGTCCACGGCCACGAGCCGGTACTTTCGGAGATGATCGTCGAGGCAGCCAAGGACCCAGAGCTGGTCAATCGCGCTAAGGAACTGGGGGCGGAAGGGATAAACCTGGTCGGTCAGTGTTGCACCGGCAACGAAATGCTAATGCGGCAGGGTGTGCCCTCGGCAGGTTCATTCCTGCATCAAGAACTGGCTATTATGACGGGAGCGGCTGACGCTATGGTGGTGGACGTGCAGTGCATTATGCCCGCCCTGGCTGACTTGACCGAGCATTTCCACACAAAACTGCTGACCACATCGCCCAAAGCCAAGATGCTCGGAGTCCAGCATATAGAATTCCACGAAGACCGAGCATTGGAGGTAGCCAAGGAAATTGTCTCCACGGGCGTTGAGAACTTTGCTAATCGCAATGACCAAAATATTCAAATACCGCCCCAGGAGATGGACTTAATAGCGGGTTTCACCGCCGAATATGTGAATACTCTGTTGGGTGGTCGCTTCCGGCCTTCATATCGCCCCCTCAACGACGCCATCATGACCGGGCGACTACGGGGTGTGGCCGGCGTGGTCGGCTGCGAGAACCCGCGAATTCCCCAAGGCTACGGACACGTCGAAATGACCAAAGAGCTAATAAAGAATGATGTATTAGTCCTGGTTACGGGCTGCTCGGCCCTGGCCGACGCCCGCGCCGGTCTGCTGCGCCCCGAGGCGGCCTTTGAACTGGCCGGCAAAGGCCTCCAGGAGATCTGCGAAGCCATAGGGATGCCGCCGGTGCTGCATGTCGGCTCCTGCGTGGACAACAGCCGCATTCTAATCGCCTGTGCCAATATGGTTCATGAGGGCGGCCTGGGGAACGATATCAGTGATTTGCCGGTGGCGGGCGCGGCCCCCGAATGGATGTCCGAGAAAGCGCTGTCCATTGGCTACTATGTGGTCGCCTCAGGTATATATACCATATTTGGTACGCCCCACAATCTGATGGGTGCAGAGAATCTGCACCGCCTGGTGGTTGATGGACTGGAAGATATGGTCGGAGCGCGGTTCGACTTTGAACCGGATCCCATCAAGGCCGCCCATATGATAATTGACCACATGGATAAGAAACGAGAGGCCCTGAATTTAGGGCCGCTCATGTACCAACCAGAGACCGTGTCTGCTGCGGCCAGTTAAGCATACCCAGAGTAGTCGCCCCCAGGCGCACTCAGACATTCTCAGTAAATCGGCGGCGGCTTCGGGCATAAGCGAGCATATCTGAACTGACAGGCTACAAAAAATATAGTGAAGGCAGCATTAGGGTGCTCAAGGAGGTTGTACGTAGATGTCCAAACAGGTAGCTGCTGCAGCAGTACGCGGTTCACATGACATTATCAGTAGAGTGGACCAGCAACTCCAGGAAGCTCTTGAAGAGTTCGGCAAGGATAAGGAAATTGGCTTCCCGCAAACCGCTTTCTACCTGCCCATGGCTAATGCCCTGTTAGGGGCAGAAGTGGAAACACTGGGACAGATGCGGGATGTGCTGGCGGAGACTAAATCTCTGCTCCACGAGGAGCCGACCGAGAAGCTCTGGCTACCGTATCTGAGCAGTGCTTTGGATTCGGGAGTTGCCACCTTACTGGGCGAAGAGATGCTGATGGCCCTGCGCTATCTGGAGGGGACCGAGCCCCAGGACGGATGGCACGGCTTTATCTCCGATACAGTGCTGCGCAGCCTGGGTATACAATTGGTAGATGGCCGCCTGCCCGGTTTCGCTGCTGTGATAGGAGCGGCCCCTGATGTTGAGACTGCGGAATATATTATCCGTGAATTGCAGAAGCGCAGCATTCTGACCTTCCTGATCGGCAACCACGAAGGCCAGACTATGCGGGACCAGTTGATCGAAGCTAACGTGTTGCCCGAGGACATTGTGGAGGATCCGGCCAGTGGATGGGATATCTATATCGTGCCCCTGGGGCCAGATACTGAGTCCATAATCTATGCTTTGAACTGGGCCATGCGGGGGGCGCTGACTTTCGGCGGCTTGAAGAAAGGCGACTGGAAGGGCTGTCTGGACTATACTCGTGCCCACATCTTTGCCTTCGGGTTGGGGTTGGGCGACATTGATGACTTGAAATTTGCCAGCGGCGCCGGGGCCATTACCATGGGCTTCCCGGTAATCTGTGACACCGAAATCCCCGAAATTCGACCTACCGGTGTCTGCACTTATGAAGAGCTGGTACGGGAGCTTGATCACCAAATAATAGTACAACGATGCGTGGATGTGCGCGGGGTAAAAGTTACTGTCCGTGAAGTAGACGTGCCCGTCCCCGTGGCCGCAGCCTTTGAGGGGGAGACGGTCAGGCGCCCGGATATGCATGTGGAGTTTGGCGGGAAGTATTCCACCTGTTTTGAGTACCTGGTCATGCGGGATATGGACGAGGTCACCGATGGCAAAGTAGAAGTCATCGGCCCGGATATAGATACCGTCGAAGTTGGCGGGGCTATGCCCCTGGGTATCTATCTGGAAGTGGCCGGGCGCAAGATGCAGAAAGACTTTGAAAGTATCCTTGAGCGCCGTGTCCACAGTACCGCCAACTATGCCCACGGAATTTTCCATATGGGCCAGCGGGATATGGCCTGGATCCGAGTAAGCAAGGATGCATTCAAGGCCGGCTGGCGTCTGCGCCATTTCGGTGATGTTATTATCGCCGAGCTGAAAGAGGAAATGGGCGTCATCGTTGACAAAATCCAGGCTACGATTATGACCGACGAAGAGCAGATACAGCAGATATTGCCTGTGGCCCAGCAGGCCTATCAAGCTCGCGATGAGCGCATGGGCGAGATGACTGACGAAAGTGTGGACCTGTTCTATTCATGCGCCCTGTGTCAATCTTATGCTCCCGACCACATCTGTGTCGTTAGCCCCGAGCGGCTGGGGCTGTGCGGGGCTTACAACTGGCTGGACTGCCGAGCTGCCTATGAGATTAGTCCCCACGGAGCCAACCAGCCGGTAGAAAAGGGCAAGTGCATAGACCCTGAGATCGGTGAATGGGAAGCTATCAATGAGTTTGTAAAGCGCGAGTCCCATGGTACGGTAGAGCGGGTGAGCCTGTATTCAATCATGGATGCTCCCATGACCTCCTGTGGCTGCTTTGAGTGCATTTTGGCTATGCTGCCAGAGGCCAACGGCTTTATGATAGTCAATCGCGAATACACTGGAATGACCCCTCTGGGCATGGAGTTTAGTACCTTGGCTGGTACCGTTGGCGGCGGCCATCAAACTCCCGGTTTCCTGGGAGTAGGCCGCCGCTATGTGATTAGTCGCAAGTTCATAACCGGTGACGGGGGCCTGCCGCGGCTGGTATGGATGCCCAAGGAATTAAAAGAAGACCTGATGGAGGGCTTGCAGCAACGCGGTGAAGAGCTGGATATGCCTGACTTGCCTGACCAGATCGGTACCGAAGATGATGCCGTGGCCATTGATGACGTGGTCAAATACCTGGAGGAGGTCGAGCATCCCGCCCTGCAAATGGAAGCCCTGTTGTAGACTAATTAGGAGTCGCAGCCAAACACGCCTCAATCAGTTTGGCTGGCTTAACCAAGTATGATGGAGGCACTATTGTGGCATTAACAGCAATGGAGATTTACAAGCAGCTGCCCAAGACTAACTGTGGGGATTGCGGCATACCCACCTGTTTGGCTTTTGCTATGAAGTTGGCCCAGAAGCAGGCCTCGCTGGACGAGTGTCCCCACGTCACCGACGAGGCCGTGCAGGCACTTGAGGGTAGTGCCGCCCCTCCCATGAAAACCATAACTATTGGCACCGGGGACAATGCCCTACAAATCGGTGGAGAAACGGTACTGTTCCGCCACGAAGAGACATTTCACCACCCTTGTGGGATCGCCATCCAGGTTGACACCAGTCTACCTGAGGAAGAACTGAAGGAGCGAATACAGACTATATGTGATACGGAGTTTGACCGGGTGGGAATGACTTTCAGATTGGATTTAGTCGCACTGCAGGATAATGATGGCAGCCTCCCCCAGGCAGTGGCTGTTGCCAGTGAGGTCTCATCGCTGCCGCTGATGCTAATGAGCGACAACCTCCAAGGGATGCGGGAGGCCCTGGAAATCTGCGCAGAGGGACGGCCTCTAATATACGCCGCTGATGCTGATAATTTTGAGGAGATGACCGGCCTCGCTAAGGAATATGGCTGCCCACTGGTTGTGCGGGGAGAGACCATAGAGGAGCTTTTCGAACTGAGCGAAAAGGCTCTGGAGGCGGGGTTAGAGGATCTGGTGTTGGACAGCTCACCAGCTGATGTGGCCGCAGTCGTCCAGGACCAGACCATTACCCGCCGGGCTGCTGTAAACGAGAAAATCCGGCCCTTTGGCTTTCCGACCATTGGACAGGTGACTGGCAACGACAGAATTGATAAAATCATGTCCGGCTGCGAACTCATTGCCAAGTATGCCGGCATCGTGGTGACCGACTTGATTGCCCGCGATGCCCTACTGGCGCTGGTCACCGCTCGGCTAAACATCTATACCGATCCCCAGAAGCCTATCCAGGTGGAGAGTGGGGTTTATGAGGTGGGTGAGCCTAATGCCACCTCGCCGGTACTTATTACCACCAACTTCTCTCTCACCTACTATACTGTGGAAGCGGATACCTCCGCGGGGGGCATAAATGCGTGGATTGTGGTCGTGGATACGGAGGGCACCTCGGTGATGACCGCCTGGGCAGCAGAAGACTTTACCCCCGAAGTCATTGCCAAGACCATAAAAGAGTCGGGGATTGAAGATAAGATCCAGCATCGGATTGGCGTCCTTCCCGGTGGTGTAGCCGTGTTGAGTGGCGAGTTGGAGGAGGAATCTGGCTGGCAGATTGTGGTCGGGCCCCGGGAGTCATCGGGTATCCCGGCGTTTTTCAAGACTGAATATGCTGAGCGCATCAAGTAGTAGCCCACCGGTATCGCTGGTTAGTCTCGGATTGGCGGCCGAGAGGGATCTCTGAAGCGGAAGAGAAGCTATGGGTACAGTGACTGTCACCTTTGAGGAGCGGGATATCACAGTGCCCGCTGAGCCTGGAGAGACCGTGCTGGCGGTCGCCAGACGCGAGGATGTGGGCATCGCCAGCTATTGTGGCGGCCAGGGCATATGCAAGCAGTGCGAAGTGGTGATAACTGGTGGTGAGGTCAAGCCTAAGGATCCCCAGCGCTGGCAGGCTACCCCCCTCCCTGACGGGCAGGGCACCCAGGTCCTGGCCTGCCAGGCAGTAATTACCGAGGACATCACCGTTCGCATTCCCATCCGCAGCCAAGCCGAGGACTTTGCCATTGAGGATGTCCAGCCGCTGGCCGGCGAATTGGTGGACCTGAGCAGGTTCGGGCCACTTACCCCCCTCACCCAACAGTTTGTTTTACAGCTTTCCCAGCCTTCTCGGGATGATACTGCTGCCGACTTTGACCGACTGGCCCACGGCCTGGCAGCAGAGCAGGAGGGTCTGGAGCCGGTGACGACTGACCTGGAGCTGCTGCGCGAGCTGCCGATTGTGCTGCGCCAAAATAAATTTGAAGTGGCCGTGGCTATTACCGATATGGGTCCAACTCGGAGCGTGGCTGCGGTAAGACCACCAGAGGCAGCTCAGCGGTCCCTAGGCCTGGCAATTGACGTGGGTACCAGCACGGTGGCCGTCCAGCTCGTGGCCCTGGAAACTGGCAAAATCATAGCCGGCGCTATGCGCCGTAACGCCCAGATTGCCTATGGTGAGGATGTCATCAGCCGCATCATCTGGACTCAGCAGCATGACAACGGATTGACCCAGATGTACGGGGCCATCCACGACACTCTCAACGAGATGGCCGACTATCTATACGACCAGTGTGATGTTGATCCCGATGAGGTCATGGCGGTCGCGGTGGCGGGAAATGCTACTATGATCAACTTCCTATGGCAAATTGATGCTCGCCCCATCCGCCGTACTCCCCACGTGCCTGTCGCCAGCACCCTGCCGGTAGTCCAGAGTCGGCAGCTCGGCCTGCGCACCCACCCCCGGGCGGCAGTATTCTGTCATCCAGCAGTTAGTGGCTTTGTGGGCGGCGACATAACGGCGGGTATTTTGGCTGCCGGAATGCACAAATCTGAGGGGTTGTCCTTGCTGGTGGACGTGGGCACTAATGGTGAAATCGTTATTGGTAATCAAGATTGGCTGATGGGCGCGTCATGTTCGGCTGGACCGGCGTTTGAAGGGGTGGGCGTGAAGGCGGCAATGCCAGCTACCGCCGGTGCCATCACCACTCTGGATTATGACCCAGAGACGGACACAGTGCAGTATCAGACCATCGGCGATCAAGCTCCCCGCGGTATCTGCGGCACCGGCCTGGTGGAGATGATAGCTACCCTGGCCCAGGCGGGGGTCATTGACCGCACGGGCAGCATTGACCCCCAGTTTCCTTCCCCGCGGGTGCGAGAGGGCAAAGGTGAAGCCGAATTTGTCCTGGTTTGGCCTGAGGAAGCGGTCGGCGAGGAACCTATTACGATATACCAGCACGATATTGACAATCTGCTTCGCTCCAAAGCAGCAGTGTTGGCGGGTATCACGGTGTTATTAGACAACCTGGGGCTCCAGGCAACCGATGTGACCCGTATGTACCTGGCGGGAGCTTTCGGCGCCGGGCTGGATGTGGAGAAGGCAGTGGCTATTGGTCTGCTACCCGACATCCCCCGCGATCGCATCCAGGTGGTGGGCAACAGCGCCCTGGCCGGTGCCTATCTAACCTTAATGTCACGGGGGGCGCGCCAGGAGGCTAACCAGATTGCCGGCTCGCTGACTTATATAGATCTGAGCACCAGTAATCAGTTTATGGACGAGTTCATAGCCAGCAATTTCATTCCCCATACCGACTTGTCACGGTTCCCTACGGTGGCAACGGGAGATTAATCGACATATTATCTATGACGCTGAGCGCAACTATATAAGAAGGAGTCGCAAGTTATGCCGCTGACAATTCCCAAACAGCGATGGACCGCACAGGTACAGACCACTACCATCGGCGCCACTGAACAGGACGGGGGAACTCGAACCTCTACCGTCACTGTCGGAGGCAGCCAGTCGTTGCCTTTCCTGCACTTTGAGGGCGAGACCCCCTATCCCCCGGTCATCGCCATGGAGGTCCTGGACGAGGCTCCCACCGGCTGGCCCGAGCCGCTGGCCCGGCATTACGAGGACGTCTGGGACGACCCAGCAGCGTGGGCCCAGAAGGCAGTGGAAGAGTTCAGTGCCGATATGATTTGCTTGCGGCTGGTAAGTGCTAACCCAGACGGCACTGACGCCTCGGTCGACGAGTGTGTTGAGACTATTCAGTCAGTGGTGGAGGCGGTCGGCGTGCCGCTGATAATCTGGGGCTGCGGGGATGATGATAAGGACAACGATATCTTCCCCTTCTGCAGCCAGGCCGCCGCAGGAGAGCGCTGCCTATTGGGTTCGGCCACCGAAGACAATTACAAGACTATCTGCGCCGCCGCTCTGGCCGACGGGCATCTGATAGTAAACGAATCACCTCTGGATATCAACATTCAGAAGCAAGTGAATATTCTGGTTACCGACATGGGGATGAACATGAGTGATATTATCATGTATCAGATTACCGGCGGCCTGGGATACGGCGTAGAATATGCTTATTCCATCCTGGAACGCACCCGCCTGGCCGCTCTGAATGGCGATAAGATGCTACAGATGCCGATGTTGTCCATAGTCGGCTCGGAGGCCTGGCGGGTCAAGGAAGCCTGGCAGCCCGAAGATGAAGCCCCAGAATGGGGCCCGCTGGAGGAGCGCGGCATAATATGGGAGGCCGCTACCGCTACCTTGTTCCTGCAGGCGGGTACTGATATCCTGGTCATGTGGCATCCCGAGGCAGTAGCCCGGGTTGCTGATTTGATCACCCGACTGATGGCCGGCGCAGAATCGTGATTGTGCCGGTTGCACCACGTTTTTGATACCTGAGTTAGGGAGGCTTGCAATGTTTGTCATCGGCGAGCGCATAAATGGAATGTTCAATGACGTAAAACAGGCGATCCAGGAGCAAAACCCGGCCCCTATCCAGCAATTGGCCCAGGATCAAGTCGCTGCTGGGGCGAATGCTCTGGACATCAATGTCGGCCCAACCTCACGGGATAAGATAGGAGCTATGCAGTGGTTGGTAGAAGTCAGTCGGGAAGTTGTAGATGTGCCGCTGTGCATAGATACCACCAACTCTGAGGTCATGAGGGCGGGGCTGGAGGCTTGCGAGGGTCATGCCATCATCAATTCAACTACCGGCGAGGCCGAACGCATGGAAGCCGTCCTGCCCCTGGCGGCCGAGTTTAGCTGCCCGGTTATCGGCCTGACCATTGACGCGGAAGGTGTTCCCCGCGATGCCAACGGGCGAATGGAAATCGCCTTGCGCCTGGTAGCTGCTTGTATGGAACAGGGCATCAGCACCACTGACTTGTATATTGACCCGGTTATCTTACCGGTCAATGCGCTGCAGCAGGTCCCCCAGGAGGTGCTGGAGGCCATTGCGATGTGCAAGGCTCTGTCTGACCCGCCGCCGCAGACGGTCCTGGGACTGAGCAATGTTTCCCAGGGGGCGCTGTATCGGGACTTGCTCAATCGCATTTATCTGGTGATGGCGGTGGCTAATGGACTGGATGCTGCTATTCTCGACCCGCTGGACGACGAACTAATGGAAGTAGTGATTACGGCTGAGGTCCTGTTGAATCGCAATATCTACTGCGACGACTTCATCAAAGCCTACCGTAAGTAGGCTTGTCTGTATGGGCGGGTTATTAGGTGATGAGGCTGCATGATTTCGGTGGAAATTCTACATTCGGGGGAGACTTTCTCGCAGCGGTTGTTAGACTACCTGAGTTCGTTCGGGGGAGACGTAACCGCCACACAGCTACCCGATGCCTTGCCGATGATTGTTGATTATCCCCGGGACTTTCTACCCTCCACAGTAGGCGCAGCCGACGTTACTATCGCCGTCAACATTCACCAGGACTTGCTGGTTGAACTGCCCTGTGTAATATCTGAGCGCGGCGGGCAAGCGCTGATCGCCCCCCGCGAAAACCCCAACTGGATGCGGCCTGGTTTGGTCAGACAAGTGGCTTCAGCTTGCGATGAGATGGGAGTGGAATGGGCGTCTCCTGAGCTCTTTTGCACACTGGAACCCACTACTCCAGTAATTGCTGAGTTTTGTCGCCAACATCAGGTCGGGCCGCATAAACTGGAGCTGGTTATAAGCGATGGGGTGGTTACCGAAGTGACATATTTGCAGGGGGCACCCTGCGGCCTGACCCGGTGGGTAGCGGAAAGGTTGGTTGGCATCGAAGCTGGCGAGCCGCTGCTGGAACAGGCCAAGATGCTACATCATGCCCGGCCGTGTCTGGCCAGTATGAATATGCTCCCGGACATGGAAGATACCTTGCTTCATAAATCGCTGCACCTGTTCGTAGACAGTATCCGCCAGGCGCTCAGTGCCGCCCAGCGCAGTATCGCCTCACGGAAGTAGAAAACTATGAAGATTGCCATAGCGGGAAAAGGAGGCGTGGGTAAGACGACGGTGGCGGCTGGGCTGTGTCTACTGCTAGCCGAACGGGGCGGCCATCCCCGGGCGGTAGACGCTGATCCCAACAATTGCCTCGGCTATGCCCTGGGGTTTCCCCATGAGTTGTTAGACGACCTGGAGCCGCTGTCAAATATGCGCGAGATACTGGCCGAACGAGCCGGCAGCCAGCCCGGTCGCGGAGGCATGTTTGCTCTGGCTCCTCCGGTGACCGACTTGATCGCCCAATACGAGATCAATCACCAGAACATCAGTCTTCTGGTGATGGGCACTGTAGATCAGGGCGGCACTGGCTGTATGTGTCCAGAGAACGCCACCCTCCGGACGATTCTGCGCGAATTGGCCGACGAGGACCGCGATATGATTGTGGACATGGTCGCTGGACTGGAACATCTGGGCCGGGGCACCGCTCAAGCGGTTGATGGATTGCTGATAGTAACCCATCCGGGCATTTCCGCCCGACGCACTGTGACCCGTATTGTAGAATTGGCTGCGGATATTGGCCTGAGCAGGATATGGCTGCTGGGTAACAATGCCGCCAGCCAGCAGGACGCTGAAGTGATTCGGGAAAGCTTCACCCAGTTGCCCGTGGTCGGTGTGCTACCCCATTATGAGGGCCTGGAAGAAGAGAATGTCTTTGCCGGTGCGCCGGGCCAGCAGCTCAAGTCAGACTTAGGCGATATCCTCGACCTCATATATTCTGACACTACCCAGGAGATGTAGCCAGTTATGGCCAGATTGATTGTGGTGACCGGACGAGGCGGCAGTGGCAAAACCAGCTTTGCGGCCCTGGCGACCAAGTATTTACCCCGTCCTCAGTTGCTCATTGATGCTGACTCGGATCAGAATCTGGCTGCTATGCTGGGGGTGGACCTGGAGGCAGCTGGAATCCAGACAATTTCCGGCGTTTTGCATGACATCCAGGTCTCGCGGCGCAGCGGGAATGGCGACTTGAGTTCAATGCCTTTAGCCGAACAGATTGAATATCTGCTGCACATGAACGCTCTTTATGAATCCTCGGATTTTGATTTGCTCTCCATCGGGGTAAAATGGACCTCAGGGTGCTACTGCCATCCTAATGACGTGCTGCGGCGTATCCTGCCGGAGCTGGCCAACAACTACTCTTGTACCGTCGTTGATTCCCCCGGAGGTCTGGAGCACCTGAACCGCAGGATTACCACCAACATTGACGACATTTTTGTCATAATGGACCCCTCGGGAAAGTCACTGCGAAATGTTCAGAGACTGACCAGCATCACCGAGGAAATAGGCATCAATTACCAAAACATTTACCTGGTGGCCAATCACCGGTTCAACCCGGCCCAAACTGAAACTCTGAGCAATATCGCCGGTACCACTTACCTGGGGCACATTCCCGCCGATCCTCAGGTTGAGCAATACGATTGGACAGGCAAGTCTTTGTTGGACCTGCCGGAGTCGGCACCGGCACCGGCGGCAGTCGCGAAGATATTGGCCAAAGCCGGGTACTAGTACTAAGCCCTATGTAGGCCCGATAGCACGAAGGAGCGACCTGAGATGGCTGCGGGTATATTTGTGGCCGGCACCGGACAGCACAGTGGCAAGACGCTGGTCTCACTGGGACTGGTAGCGGCTCTGACCAGCCGGGGCTACCGGGTCCACTACATGAAGCCGGTGGGTCAGCGGGCAGTGAGAATGGGCTCAGACCTCGTGGACGAAGATGTAGCCCTGATTAATGAGGTCTACAAGCTCACTACCCCACCCAAGGCAGGTAATCCCATCACCATTCCCAGCGGCTATACCCGGCGCTTCTTGATGGGATCGGCCCAGACCGAGCCGCTTATGGACGAGATTCGGGACAGTTATGAGATAATTGCTGGGGACGCTGACATTGTAATTATTGAGGGCACCGGGCACGCGGGGGTCGGGTCGGTCATCGGCCTGGGCAATGCCGAAGTGGCTCGCATGCTGGGGGCGGGGGTCATTGTGGTCACCAGCGCTGGGATCGGTGCGGCCATAGATGAATTTGCTCTCAACCGTGCCTCTTTTGAGAGCCGGGGAGTACCGATATTAGGAGTATTAGTCAATAAAGCCTTAGAAGAAAAAATCCCTGAGCTGGCTCCGCCCCTGCAGCGATGGTTCGGCCGAGAAGAGGTCCCTCTCCTGGGCATAATCCCGTATCGCCCGATGCTGGCCACGATAACGCTGCGGCAGATAGTGGCCGAAATTGGGGCCGAAGTAATCAGCGGTCATGAGCATCTGAACGAGGCCATACGCGAGTGCCTGATTGGCGCCGGTTCACCGCACCGACTCATTGACCTGTTTCAACCGGGTATACTGGTTATTATGCCTGGGGACCGCGATGATCTGCTGCTGGCGGCGTTCAGCTCGTATTGCGGAGTTAGTGACGAGCCGCGAAGGGGCGCTGCCGTTTGTCTGACCAGCGGGTTGCTGCCCAGCGAGAACATTCTCAGTATTATCCGCGCCAGTCAGATGCCGGTCATTGCCTCCGACGAAGGCACCTTCAAACTGACCTCTGAGATATCAGACCTGGTCGCCAAACTAACCCCACATGATGAAACAAAACTGCGGGTGGCGGAAGAACTGGTGGGCAATCACATAGATATTGGTATCATCGAGCAGGTCATATCCTCGGGCTAACAGCTTGGGGGATATACGGATCTACCTCTGCGCTCCGGCAATTGCGAAGGGAACGTCTCGCCTCGGGGTTAATACACCATTCGTGCGGCCCTGCCGGACTTTTATGCCATCGGTGCCGATTGAAGTAACCAGTCAGTTTGTGGCGAGGGTGGCAGCGGGGCTATGCTGCTGCTTCCAGTAGGCTTTCTGGTATTCGTAGATCCATAACTGCTGACGGTAGACCAGGGTACGTGGCCACAGGACATTAACAGCTAATAGGGGGCCGCCCAGGGGGGCAAATACCCAGAAAAAGCCAACTACATAACCGATGGCTGCCATCAGGAACCAGGGGGCAACAGTAATAATGAGAGTGTCAGTGCTATCCAGGATACTTGATACATCGCCGCCTTCACGCAGTCGGGCCAGTCGGTCGCGGAGAAAAGCAATGTGAAGTGCGGCCACCGGCAGTCCCAGCAATATCCCCATCAATACACAAAACAACAAGCCCGCCCATCCCCACGAAATCGCCATCAACATTCCCGGGCCGCGCACAACAAACAGCGATGAGTCCGGGTGGAGATAAGCCAGGTACTTCACTGAGACTATATCTAATAATAATGGTATTAGCAGATACGCTGACAGCTTGATTGCCGGGTGTTCAGATATCGCTGGCCGGGGCACACCAGTACCTCCCTCGTCTGTAACTATCATTCTACAAACCAAAGACGCGCCGGGGGCTGCGGATGTTACCAATGGTGGGATTTGCCGTCTGAACGGCGTAACTGTGGCTTGAGAGCTAACCGGGCGCCGGGGCACTACCGGCCCTAAAGTGATTGACGTGTTGTGGAATTATGGGCTGGCAGATTCCGTTGGCTTCAGCACACCGGTCAGGATCAGGAATCCAGGGCGCACTTCCACGCTCTTTAGTTTAATTCCACTCTGGTCCAAGCGCTGGTGGACCGAGTCGGTGAGTATATTGATCAAGCTATCTCGGACAAGCCCGGTGATTCCCAGTTTACCGGCCCTGACCTTTCGCACCTGCAGCACCAGCTTACCATCCACTACTTCCGGGACGATTTTGGCCCGAACTCGGACGGGCACGAAGGCAACTTTGGTCCGCACACTAACCTCAATAAATCCTTCTCCAAAAGCAACCCGCGGGGCTTTGAGTCCCGAGGGCAATTCTAACTCCCCCCGATGCTCGGCCAGATACACATTGATGTCCGCATCAGACAGCTGGACCTGCACTATCGGCTTTACTCCGCGTACCGCCTGCATTTGAGCTTCGGTGAGCTGGGCAGTGGCGTGCTGAACCGTATCCTGCGGGCTTAGTGACCGGCTGGCCCGTTCTACGATCTCACCCGGCGAAGAGAACAGCATAACCAGCAGCAGCCCGAAAACAATGCTCAGGACGGCCACAGCCAGCAAGCAGCCACAGCAAAAGCCAGAACGAGAGCGCGAGGGTTGCTGCTGTTCGTCAGCCGAGGCCAAAGACTCTTCAGTTGTGCTATTGTTCGCATCCATAATTGTCTGCGGTAGCCGTTGTCGTACCTGGCAGCAAGTTTACCGCAGCCTGTTGCTGACTGTCAACTGTCTTGCATTCTTAGTCCTAAAGAGCGCCCCTTAGGTGCCACTTCCCAGCCTATTGATAGTATGGGCAGGCTACCCAGGCCAGGTGATATGGAGGAGAAAGCCGTCACCGTGAGGAAGTGCATAATGGCGTTGAGCTGAGGGAACACCGCCCGGGGGCAGTGATATGAGAGGCCGGTCGGCACTATATCTGGTCGTACTCGGCATTGGGCTGGCCAGCGGGCTGTTTTCGGCCTGGTTGTGCCATCCGCGCACGCGAGCGGGCCTGGTGGGCCAAGGGCTGTGGCGGGCCGAGCTGATTACCTACGACTACCGTCTGGGCTATGCTCCTTCCTTGGACCGCAGCCCGGACATCGCGCTGGTTACTATTGACGAAGAATCTCTTTCTGTACTGGGCGTCTGGCCCTGGCCGCGAAGCTTCCATGCCCAGGTCATAGATAATCTACACAAAGCAGGGGCAAAACTGATTGGTGTTGACCTACTCCTGGCCGGGGTAAGCGGCAATGTAACTGCGGTTCCTACCGATGACCTCTTCTGGGAACCGAAGCCTTCCCCCGATGACCGGGAACTGGCGCGGGCGTTGCAGCAAGCAGGAAACGTGGTGCTGGCTATGGAAGTGGCCAGCGAAGCCGTCGCCGGCCGCGAAGGCGACGCTGAATTGATTGTGGGCACTTTCCCCTATGCAGACTTTGAGGACGCCGCGTTGACTCTGGCCGCCGTGAACTTGCCTGAAGACCTGGATGGGACGATCCGCCGTTGCGACACCTGGGTGAGCCACCAAGACGAAAGTTTCCCGACCATGGCCCTGGCGCTGGCTGCGCTTTATAATAACCAGAATCCCCAGCAACTGGCCCAGCAAGTACTTAGCCAGGCGCGTACTGGTCATCCGGCCCTGACCGGCGAGGACTTTCTTATCAGTTATCGGGCGCCGGTGGGACTGGGCTTCAGCCGCATTCCCTATTATCGGGTGCTGGAGGACGATTTTGATGCCGGCCAGGTGGCGGGTAAGATCGTGCTCATCGGCCCTACCGCCCGCTCCCTGCAGGATCTGAAGCGTACCCCGGTGTCTATGCGGGGGGTAGGTGGCCGGGGTGAGGCCGTGGCTCCGATGCCCGGAGTGGAAGTAATTGCTCACGCCACCGATACGGTCCTGCAATCACGGTATATCCGGCCATTGAGTCCCGGGGCGACGGCGGGACTGGCCGTGTTCTTTTGCGTGACCATGGCGGCTATTTTGGTAAGATTGCGGCCACTGACGGGACTGGCGCTGGGCTGGCTCCCTCTAATAGCCATCACAGTCCTGGTGACCTTTGAGCTGTTCTGGACCCGACGGCTGTGGATACCAGTAGTTCCGCCGGTGCTGGGCATTTTTCTCACCTACACCCTCGGCACAGTATATCTGGAGCTGACCGCTGAACGGCAGAGGCGCCGCCTGCACCAGGCCTGGGCCCAGCGGGTCTCGCCGGAGGTGCTTGCGGTTATTCTGAGCAACCCCGGTCTAACTGAAGTTAAAGGCCGGCCGGTTACGGCAACGGTGTTCTTTTCGGATCTACAAGGATTTACCAGCTTCTGTGACTCTTCCCCACCCGAGAAGGTAGTCGAGCAGATTAACAAGTATCTGACTATAGCCACACAGGTGATACGCAAGCACGGGGGGACGCTGCACAAGTTCATCGGTGACGGGGTAATGGCGGTGTTCGGTGATCCCGTTTCCCAGCCCGACCACGCCCAGCGGGCCGTTGCGGCCAGCGTAGAGTTGCAACAGAAACTGGCCCAACTCCGCGAAACCCAAAGGGCTGAGGACTGGCCAATGTTCGTCCGGATAGGATTGCATACCGGGGAGCTGGTGGCGGGCGACATCGGCTCACAAGACATGTTGGAGTATACGGTGATGGGTGATACAGTGAGCATTGCCTCGCGCCTGGAGGGAATTAACAAAGAATTGGGAACTGTAATACTGATGAGCCAGGCCACAGCCCAACAAGCAGAGAACAGTTTTGCATTACAGTCATTGGGTAAAGTTGAGGTGCGGGGAAGAGAAGAACCGTTGGAGGTATACACTGTTGAGGGAGTTGGCTAATATGCATAAGTCCCGAGGCCTGCTATCCAGTATCATGATTGGCTGGCTATTAGTAGTCGGGGGATCACTGCCCGGGCAAGCGGCACCGGCAAAGATTACGGCTCTTGTTCTTGATGTAACCCACCGGATTGGCGCCAGCGGCGTCTGGCAGCCCAGCAAGGTTGGCACCTCGCTGCCTGCCGGCAGCCGAGTCCGCACTGCTAAGCGTTCCAAGTGCGAAATTCAATTCTCCGACGGTAGCCGGGTGCGGGTGGGACCGCGCAGCGATTTGGTAATCAGTGATCCGGCCACGAACAAAGTTAAGGTGGTCACCGGGCAAGTTCTGGCCCATATTGTCACGGGCACCGGCGCCCAGATACAGGGAGCCAGCGCTACCGCCGCTATCAGGGGTACGTGGGTATTATTTCAAGGCCCGACGGCCCCGGGGGTCCACCCACGGCGCATCTGTGACTCCTCCTCCACCTGGTTCGGCACCAGCCAGTTCACCAACCCCCAGGGCACCATAACTATGGGCCACAGGCAAACTTCCAATGCTTGTCCAGCAACTGCTCCCTCCGAAGCGTCTCCTGGTTTGCCCTGGGCCTTTGGTAGTGGCTCGCTTTATCCCTGGTGGAGCGGCTGGCCGTCAGGCACACATACCCAGTCAACCCCCGGAACTCAGCCGGGTATGCAGTTCAAAAACCAGCAGGTTACCTCCCGCTACCAGACACAACAGTTTGTCCAAGCACCGACTCACGGCAGCTTGGACGTGATAGTGCAGTCCGCGCAAGCCACCTCGCCGGCCAGTAGCCCGAGTCAGTCGCTGCCCGCCAGTGCTATCCTGGCGGCAGCCTCACTGAGTGAGACCATTCAAGCGGAACGACTCGGCCGGGCCTTCTACGGTCCCCTTAGTCAAGTGGACTTAGTCGGCCTGATGTATGAGGGCGGTGCCTTGTCCGGTGGTTGGGTGCGCAGCGCGGGAATTTATGAGCACTACTATGGTGAGATCGGCATCCGGGCCCTAACAGATTACGACGGCGACTGGGACACGGCGGTAAGCGACCTGTTCGTAGTGAACCGCAACGGCAGGACTGACTTAGTGGCCGGGCGGCAGCGCTATCTGGAAGGCCCGGTGAATAACAGTGGCCTGGGAAGTCTGTTTGGGACAGTTCATTTTGACGGCATCTCGCTGCGCCGGCAGACCGACAAGCATGGAATGCTGCTGGCCTGGGTGGATGATTACGAATCGTGGGGCCAGCCACCAGTTCGGGTAGGAGCATCACTGGCCCGGCTATCTACACCATTTGCCGGCGGCCAGGCTGCCATCAATGCTTTGCGCCAGCGAGGTGAAGACTGGGGAGTCAGCGGCGATATTAGCTATCCGGCTGTGCCCGGCTATTTGGACCTCTATGCCGAGATAGGAGAAGATCCTTTGGGCCGGGATTTCCACACCATCGGTGCTTACCTCCCCGAGCTGTATCAGTCGGCATCAGTAGACCTGTTTGTGGAGCATGCCGGCCGGGATGGTTTTGGCCATACCTGGTCGGCTATGGCCTACTGGGATGGTCCTGATGGCTGGACCGGCCTGGCCGGCTTTCGCCGCGCTCAGGGACAAGATTGCGAATTCGCGCTGGGCGCAATTAAGCGTTTCGGCAGGCTATCTTTCTAAGCCATAAAGACTATTGCACGGGGTGATTACTGGCTGCTTGCCAGAGCAAAAGGGCATAGTCAACCGACTAAGGCCCAACAGATATCAGAGCGGGGTCCGACCAGCCGCCACGGCCATAACGCAATCAGTCCTGTCCGGGATGCAAGATGCGTTCCACCAGCTTCAGCAGCATGGGGGGATTAATGGGCTTGGGTATGAATGCTTTAACCTTGGGTTCAATCTCGCTGTAAGTCTCGTCATCTATGTAATAACCGCTCGTCCCGATTACGCTGACGTCAGGGTCAATCTCCAGCAGCCTGTCCAGGCATTCCTCCCCACTCATTCTGGGCATGACCAGGTCCAGTATTACCAGGTCAATATCCTCCCCTTGATCGGCAAAGACTTCCAGCGCCTGCTGCCCATTGCGGGCCACAAGGACGCTGTAGCCAGCCTCTTCCAGCCATGACGTGGTAGAGGCAATCATGGCCCCGTCATCATCTACCACCAGCACGGTTTTTGTCTTATTTGTCCCCGTCGGTTCGTCGGCAGCTTGTTGGCTGTCCCTATCAGTTTCCTGCTGGGCCATAGTTTTTCCCCCTCTGTTACATAGTTACTCATTGGTCAAATTCGCCATTGGCCCTCTATTCTCCTCCAACAAGTACAGTGCGAGGCCGTGTGGAAGGCTGCTGAGAGGCGTCGGGGCGAATCAAGTAAGGTTGAATGCAGTCAAGCCCCGGACAAAGCCTGGTCCCCACTGATTTCTGCTTGCCTTTGTTCCCCTACCCAGATCTACACCCACGTCAACCCGGTGCGGTTGAAGGAAAAGACAAAGCAGCGGGGAATTTCACTGGCGGGAACCAACCAGGTGCAGCGCCGCACCATCCAGAAGCTGGTAGAAAATCCCGTCTCCAGTGCCATCCTCCACGGCGAGTTCTCCGAGGGCGATACTATTGTGGTGGATGCGGAGGAGGATGGGGAGATCGGGCTACGGAAGGGATAGAGGCGATCACGAGCGATACTGAGGGCAATACAATTGAGGAGCAGCCGCGCATCTACGAGATGAAGGAGCTTCCCCCTGCTCTGCGGTCCCTTCACGAGAAGGTAAGCCGCTGGTGGCTTGAACCGGCGTTAATCGAACTGTCCAAGCTCGGTTGGACTGGCGACGAGCCGGCATTAGATGTGCCCACTTTTCGGTTTCAAGAATGGATAGAACACCATCAGCACGACATTGCGTATCTTGCGAAAGTGATGGTGCTTCGATGTGATCTACATCGTGGCAGTCATCCGTCCATGGATGACATTAAGCGGACCGTGCGTGAAAGCTTGGACGCTTCTGAAGCCGCTTCTCTGGCGGAGTTGGACGAGTCAACGCAATTAGACGAAGATTCGCTCCGTAGGTTCATGAACCGCATGGCGGCGGTTCAATGGCGGCTGCGGTTCAACCAACCCAACGCCTTTGTCAGGGCCGCAAAGATGTTTTCCGAGATCCCCAAACGACCAGAAGTCCAGCTTGAATTGGACTGGAATACCATGCTCGAGGCGGTTTGTGGCTTTACGGGTCTGGACGTTTTCGCCATCTTCGCTGGAGTCAACCTTAACTATAACGATAACGGGGGCACACTGACTCGAGGCCGTCTCGTGTCGGCTTTTGAGCCTACCCCCTACGGCAAAGCGCAGATCGACAAGTTTCTTGCGACTTTCGGTACTGACAAGGCCAGCCTTGTGGAATTGGCCGCACAACGCCAATGCGTGCCGCCAGAACTCGAGTACTACGCATTCAATCCACTGGACGAGTTGCCTCTCGTGCGGGTTGCTAAGGCTAGGTATGTACTTCCCAGCAAGCTCTGCTTTATCAAGGCACTGACCTCGGGCCTATTTTGGAAGATCAGGAATAGACTTGCTGACGATTGCGAAGTAGGAGAGAATCCCGCGGATGCGGACTTGGGCATCATGCTTGAAACCTATGTTAGGGACGTTGCGCAATATTATCTGGATCGAGAGGATTTCGTGCCAGAAATCCGCTACCCGGGGGGCAAATGGGCAGACGCGGCGATATTGCACGGTACGGACGGGCTTATCGTAGAGTGCAAGGCTCATGGTTTCAGCTTGAGGGCTCTTGGGACGGGAGACATTGAGTTCCTCCTCAAGGATTTGGGGCACAATATCATACCGGCTCTGGAGCAAGCGGCCCGGAATATCCGCCACATATCAGAGGCTGCGCGAGTGGAGCCTCGACTGGCCCAGATCGACTCATGGCTGCCATTGGTTGTGCTGTACGAAGCTTCCTTGCCTCTCAACTTCTCTGATACCCGCGAGGTAGTGCGAGAGAATCTGTCGCCCGACGATTGGGGCATCGTACAAGACTACCAGGTTCTGACGGTGCAGGAGTGGGAATCTCTTATGGCCAGTGCGAAGGTGGTACATCCAGTAGACATCATCAAAGCAAAAATCAGCAGCGAACCGCACGGCACCGTTACAAACTCCATCATAGCGGAACTCCGCGACGCGGGGGGGCACGCCGACAACAGTTTCTTCGAGGAGGCTTGGCGCGAGATACGCGATTATCTCGAAGCGAAGTATGCGAAGTGATGTCCTCCCTGCGGGGGGCCTTGCTCTTGGCCGCAATAGCATAACCTATTGCCCCATCCCCAGGGGCACCATCATCTGCTGCCGGATGCCGGACTGGCCGGCGGCGGTGATTCTTACCAGGTAGCGGCCGGATGGTACTTTCGTCCCCCGGTGGCTGCGACCATTCCACAGCACCAGATTGCTACCCGCCTCCACCGGCCGGTCGGTGGCTACGCGTGCCACCCGGCGGCCGGCGATATTGAGTACCTCCACGCTGATGTGACCAGCAGAGATCATCTGGCAGTGAATGGCAATATTGCCTGCTGGGGCCTGCTGGGCAACAACACTGCCGATCAAGCCGCCTGCAGCGCCGGTGGAGGTAATAATGGGCCCGGCACGCTCCTGGGTGGGCAGTCCAGTGGCTATCTGTAGGCCGTCGGTGGCTTCAAAGCAGTAGCTGTAGTCGCTGCCCTTGGCCAGGCGCAGGCCCTTATGATAGATTACTCCGTCCTGGTAGGTGCCTCCTGAGCCGGTCAGCCACTCCATAGTATAGGGACTGTCCTCTACCTGCACTTCGTTTTTGAACAAATGCAGGAAAATGTAGCGGGGGGCGTCACCGTCGGCGTCGGAGTACTTGACCCGGAAGTCCACATAGCTAAAAGGCGCCGCCACATCGGGGCTTACCCCATCATGGAACGAGCCGGGTAGCCCCGCCCAATCCAGCATCGGAGCAGCATTATCGGCGGGCGAGATTATGGGCAGCATGAACACGTTTCCATAGCCGCCAGCGTCATTACCATCAAAGATTCGCTGGGCTATCTGGTCCAGGTTTTCAGTAGCCCACCAGTTGTTTTGGGCCCGGATGTTATGGACAGACTCATTGCAGATATCATAGCCCTCGTTACGATCAAAAACGTTATGGCCGTCATCGTCGGTGGTTGAAGTGTTAAGGTTGCCCAGATTGGGGCGGGCCTCATCAACAATGCCCACGGCGTCCCCGTCATTGTGGACTATCTGAGAGTTGAAGATGACCGGCTGGGCAGTACCAGCGATGTACAGAGCATGGTTGCGGCACTGGCGGATAGTGCAATGTTCTATCCGGGGCGAGGCACTCTGCATGTGTATGCCGGTAGTGGCATGCTCAATGATACAGTGGGACAAAGCCCCCGCAGAGCCGGGATAGAATTTCAGCCCCTGCCAGGTGCCATTGGGGTCGGCAGTGGTGAATATTAGCGGCTCCTCGGCAGTGCCCATGGCCAGGAGCGTGCCCGCTACATCTATTCCCCCGCCGGCAAGCGTTACTCCCGGAGCCAGGCTCCAGGTGGCGTTCTGGCCTACCCGCAGCACCGTACCCTCAGGGCGGGCCGTCAGGTCGTAGGGAATGCCCTGGGGCTGCCAGATCTGGGAGGAGCTGAGGTCAGTTTCCAGATTGCATGCTACCCCAACGGCCTGTTGGGTATTGTCCCGGTATACATTATTCGCCCCCAGCATCCACACATTGGCGGCCATGGTAAAGATGGGGTAATCGCCACTGCCGCTGATGCTGCAATGGTCTACGATGCCGCTGATAGTGGTCCCATGCAGGTGGATGCCGCTGCGGCCGTTGCTGTGGAACCCGCCGCCGACCACCCGCAGGTCAGTGACCCCGGCAGCGAAGATACCATCATACTGGCAGTCGCGCACTACGGTATCGTTCAGGACCAGCGTAGCGTCATCCACGGTAAAGCCAGTATCGGCCAGGCGGATGATACAGTTAGTAAACTGGCCGCTGCTACCGGCAAACAGAAAGATGCCCGGCCAACAGCCAGCAGTGTCCCCCACCCCCCGGATGATTACAGGCAACCGGCCACCAGCACCGGCGGTGAGGCTGCCGTAGACCTGGATGCGGTCGGCTAACAGCCGGCAGCCCGGCTGCAACGTCAGCGAAGCCCCGGGGGGAATGAGCAGGTTATCGGAAGAACCTGCCGTCAGATCCAGGGGCACCGGCTGGCCCTGCCAGGTCTTGGTGCCCACGATGTCATCATTAGCACTGCAACTGACCCCGATGCTCTGTGCGCCATTGTAATAAAACCGTAGGTCACTGCCCAACATATCTACACAGTTAGCCTTCAGGTAGGCCGGGTATTCACCATTGCGCATAAAGATGCAGTCATCTACGCTGCCGGTCGGGTAGGGGGTCTCCACGTACAGGCCGCGACGCTGATTGTAAGCGAAGGTGGAGGAGTCTACATGGATGGCCGCCTCGTTATAGGCCACCAGGCCATCCTGGGCGGCGTACAGGAACCAGCAGCGCTCGAACTTGGCCCAGGCCCCGTTGACCGTGACACAACTGCCCCCCGCCCAGAAGGCGGTATAGGCGAACCAACCCACACTGCCGGGGGCGAAGTATATCCCGCCCCAACTGCCGGGGGTGGTAGGGGTAGTGGACTTGAAAACCGCGGGCCGGTACTGGGTGCCAAAGGCGCGCAGCCTCCCCTGGACAGTAATACTATAAGAGCCCTGGGCAATCACCTGCACGCCGGGCCGTACGGTTACGATAACTCCTGCGGGGATGGTGACGCTGCCGGTGAGCCGATAGGGAGAGCCATAAATGGTCCAATCCTGGCTCTCCTCAATAGTCCCGGCGATGTTAGTGGCCGCGCCGGCGGCAGTGGCCCCTATCACCAGCAGCATTATCGGAGCAAGTAACACCAGTGGCCTCGGCATACTCCCCTATTCCCCGCCAGCCAGGGCTGTCCCTTCTGCGACCCGCAGTAATGCGCCAGCGGCCTCTGCGGAGAACCCGCTTTTTGGAAAAAGCCGGTTCCCCGCACCCCTCCGGCAAAAACTTCTATTCGTCTTGCAAAGCAGAGCGCTCGGCGGTAGGAATCACATGGCGCACTTCTTCGAATCGCCAGTAGCCGGGGTGCTCTGGGTCTTCATAGAACGCCTCCTGCACTTGATCAAAAGGCTCCGTTGGTAGCGGGTACTCGTGTTCAAGCTGAGACAGGGCCAGACGTATGAGGCCCGACCCGAGCCCTGTCACCTCAGCAATTTCTCTCTCATGCACCCTGTTGCTGTGAGGCGCGCGCATGTACTCCAATATCTTCTTCTTCGCGTCGTCCAGTTTCGCTGCCTTAGCGTTGTCCACATCTTTCTGCATTTCATCACCCCCCTTAGGTAATAGGTACTGGTACGCAAATAACAGTGACCGCCAAGCTCTCGCCGCCTGCATTGGCTGGTTTGCGCGGGCGGCGTGAACTCGCCCATTGTTGCCTGTAGCGTACAGCCCTGTCGACCTTGCAAAGATGTCTGTAAAGAGGTCGGCTCAGTATTGCCTTATCATCTGCTTGAACCGATGCGTATTATGTACTGATTTCAGCTCCGGAGACCCCCGAACCTTGCACACTACCAAATCATCTACTACCTCCAATCCTTCTGAACTTGCGTACAAGTAGACCCGAACACCCGATTCCACGTCAGTGTCGCTAGGCGTAGCCCAATACTCGTTTGGATGACTATGCGCCATTATCAGTTTACGTGCCCCCAGTCGCCGGGCGGCTGCCAGGATTTCGGTAAGGGAGAACTGCACGTGGAATTGGCCGCCAAGCGTTATTATGGAATCAAGGACCTCGTTGACGTCCGACAGCAGTATGGTAACTTGAGCTTCGACTCTCATGTGTTGGTCTATCGCGAACAAAATCGGCCTAACGTACTCGACCCATTCATAGCGATTGTGCAGGCGAGTGCCCCTTAGCTGAGCGAGCGAACTGTTGAGGTCGTGCTCGAATGCCGAGCATGTATACTGTCCACAATAGTTGCATGTTACACATCTCTGACTGTAGGCAATATTCGTGCTGCCACAACGCGGGCACTTGCCGTGCTCTGTATCCGTGTAGTAAAGCTCAGTCGCGCAGTCCTGGCAAAGTCGCCGGTAGCGTTCAGCTTCGGCGCGAGGGACGTGACGATGACACCGCGGGCAGTACACAGGATTGAATACGTCTTCTTCCGTGAAGTGGCTAGGCTGCTGAGCTTGGGTCATTTCCTCCGCTCCGACCTGCGAGCTTTGAAGTGAAAGTGCCCACTTAGGGAAAAGGACTACCTATTCTAAGCGTCTTCGCCGATGATGTGGATTTCGCTTTCCAGGAGGATACCGAATTTGTCGTGGACCTGCTGCTGTACCTGGGCGATGAGCTGGAGGACGTCGCCGGCAGTGGCCTGGCCGAGGTTGATAATAAAATTGGCGTGCTTGGGAGAGACCATGGCGTCGCCCACCCGCATGCCCTTGGTCTGAGCCTCTTCCAAGAGCCGGCCCGCATAGTCTTTGTTGGGATGCTTGAAGATAGAGCCGGCACTGGGCTGACCCACCGGCTGGCGGGTGCAGCGCTGCTGGACGGTCTCGTACAGACAGCGATAGATATCGCGGGGATCAGCGGGGGTTAGCTGCACCGCCACCTGGGCAATAGCGACTTCATCACTCTGAAAGCAGCTTCGCCGATAGCCGAAATCAATCTGGTCGTGGCCGCGCCGCTGGCGCTCGCCCTGGCGGGTTACTACCTCTGCCCAGCCGGTGACATCAGCCATCTCGCCGCCGTTGGCGCCCGCATTCATAAGGACCGCCCCCCCGACACTGCCCGGGATGCCGGCAGCAAACTCCAGTCCAGACAGCCCCTCCTGGGCAGCCTGATGACACAGGGCCGATAGGCTCTCACCAGCCTGGACAATTAAGGTATTGCCCTGGCGGCAGATGCCGGTCAGGGCACCAGACAGCTTGATAACTGCCCCGCGGATGCCACCGTCGCGGACCAGCAGATTGGTGCCATTGCCCACATAGCAGATACTCACCCCCGCATCGGTCAGAACCCTTACAGCCGCAGCCAGCGCCTCAATGCTGCCCGGCATAACTAACAGGTCGGCCTTCCCGCCGATGCCGAAGGAGGTATGAGCAGTCATCGGTTCGTCGGTAAAGACCCTTACGTCAAGTAGTTGAGCAATTTCGGCTAATATGTCAGTTGTAGCTGTCATAGATACATTCTAACAAAGTTGATCTGGGTATTGTGAGTGGCCGGATACAGACGGGTACCCAGTCCGGCCGCCGGAATCACTGCCTTGGTAATAGAATGATCTGAATCCACTGCTGATTGGCTCCCTTACGTCATGTCTGGATTGAAGCTATCCGTTGGTATAATATCACGCCGGCGCTGCTTTGACAATGCTCAGCTTGAGCAGCTTACTCGTGAATCGCCCGCAGGGCGTGATTACCGTGCGGCTGTCCGAATTGTCAACACCACTATTTATCCGCAGCGGCAGTATCAGCTGGCGCTGGTATATCTGCCTCAGCCAGTATACCGTATTGTTGTGCCCGGTGTGGGTCATAGGATGCGCGGCGGCCAGGACACGCCTCGCGGGGGCATAGCTGGCAACTCTCAAAACTCACTTCGGTGGGGAAGATTATACCGGAAACCGATTTGGTAGGCACCATCAAGAGGCTCTCCGTCAGTCGCACCCCAATTAGGCCTGCCACATCCCCCAACAGTGAGAACAACTCCTGCTGCTGGGTAATAGGCCAGTCTTCCAGCGACCCCGGATTCATTATCGCCGTTCGCCCCAGAGCGTAGGTGGACTTCAGGTGCTCCCGCAGGTATGTTAGGGCGGCTCCCAGTGCTGTCTGTTTGATAAGGTCCGCACAGTAACGCAGAAGCATATCGCCACCGCCTACGGCCATCGCATCCAGTTCAGTGCCGCAGGTGGCTACATAGGGAAATACGCGCTCCACGTCCGCTAAATTGGTGGCCAATACCCGGCTGGCAAAGCCGATGTCGCCAATCTGTACGGTGTCTTCTGACTTATTCTCTACATAACAGACCCGGTAAACTGCCTTAGGGTTGACTGAGCGGCACGCGGCATCAACCAGTTCGCGAACATTTTGCTCAAGTTCTTCTCCCTGTCCACTGAGCCGGGCCTGGTGCATAACTTCGTCGGCATCAATGGTGACGGGAATGTGCTCGAGGATGGTCACGCAAAATCACAATCCTGCATTGGAACTATGGTTGGGTTCGGGGATGGCTACCAAGCATCACTGACTCTATTTGTGAACCAGAGCCGAGTCACAAAAAGTGGAGCCGGCGATCAGGGTCGAACTGATAACCTGCGGATTACGATTCCGCTGCTCTGCCAGATTGAGCTACGCCGGCCCTCAAAAAAGCTGTTAGCAACAACAGCAAGGACAGCAACGAAAATAAGGACAGCGACAACAGCAACAGCGGCGAAGACAGCACAGCCACCAACAACACCAGCCACCAACAGAGCCGTTCCGTATCCTTTTCTGTCTTTGCTGTGGTTGCTGTCGTTGCTGTCTTTGCTGTCGTTCCTGTCCCTTAAATGGTGGCCGGACCCAGAATTGAACTGGGGACACACGGATTTTCAGTCCGTTGCTCTACCGACTGAGCTATCCGGCCACCTTGTTCCACCTATCAGCAACAACAATTGTTAGCGGTTGTCACCTGTCGTTATCTGCCGTTAAACTGTTGTTAAACTGTCGTTAAATTGGTGGGCGGAGCAGGATTTGAACCTGCGGCCTCCTGGGTGTAAACCAGGCACTCTCGCCAACTGAGCTACCCGCCCATGCGCCATTCAGTGCCCAATATTCATCCGGCGCCACTGTTTATAATGGTAGCCCCAACGGGATTCGAACCCGTGCTGCCGCCTTGAAAGAGCGGAGTCCTAGGCCTCTAGACTATGGGGCCACTTTTTGGTGAGCCGTGCAGGAATCGAACCTGCGACCCTCGGATTAAAAGTCCGATGCTCTGCCAACTGAGCTAACGGCTCATTTATTGTGCTGGCAATTGCCGCAGTGCGTTATAATATACTTAATATGGCAGCAGTTGTCAACCGCCTGCCGGCACCGACAATTCCGATGGCCAACGGCTAATCCGCTGGCACGAGCAATCCTCTTCTAACCCCGTACGACCCGTATGAGCGAAGCAGGAAGGACGGTGACGGCAGCCACCAGCGTGGTGGTGACAATGCCGAAATCCAGCAGGGCTTGCAGCGAACTCAGGCCCGCCCGGAGGTGACTGAATAGGAAAGTAGGTAAGGGTGCTTGGGCCGGGAGGCGCGACAGGGCAATTGTCACGGCTACCAGGACGACAGCGGCCAACAATACCATAGGCAGGCCGCGGCGCAAGTCTACTTCACTGGGCGACAACTCCGAGCCAATGCTAAAGGCCAAATATAAGAACAAGTACGTCTGCCAGTGGTGATAGTTCAGGGCACAGAGATTGGCCCAGATGTTGTCCACGACCAAGGTCCTGAGCGTCGTTTCGGCTACTGATGGGCTATACAGGTCAACCTCCAACATCTGGGCGACAATGCGCAACACCAACGTGCCTACTACCAACGGAGCCATAGCCGCCAGGCCCGAGGCCAGCCACGACGAAGCCAGCGGCCACCACCGCCGCCCGGGCTGGCAGGAACCGCGGCCCTGGATGTCGAATATACAAGGGGTCAGGCGACGTACTGTGTACCCAGATACGAGATAACCTATCGCGTGGCTAAATTCGTGCACCAGATTGCCGGGCAGGCGCAGATATTGCAGCAGGCGGCCGCCCCGAGCCCGGCGGCTGGCAATTGACTGCAATACCCACACAAACAGCAGCCGCGAGAGGACAAACAGTGCGGCTGCTTCGGCGACGACAATGACTATCTGGCTGAGAAGCCCTGTATCCAACATCACAGTCTCCGATTATAACAAAGATATCAGTAGGTGGCCAATCAATACCAGACTCATCCACGCAAATAAGTAAGGAGTTCACTATGAAAGTAACAATTGTCGGCGCCGGAAACGTGGGATCAACTTGTGCCCAGCGCATCGCCGAGGGCGATATTGCCGACGTACATATAATTGACATAGTAGAAGGGCTGGCCCAGGGTAAGGCCCTGGACCTGGCCGAAGCGGCCCCCCTAGTGGGCCACAGCCGCTCAATTACCGGCGGCCAGGATTACGGTGGAGCCCAGGGTTCGGCAATTGTGGTGGTGACGGCCGGGGTAGCCCGCAAGCCGGGAATGTCCCGTGATGATCTGCTCAAGACCAACGGCGGAATTGTAACTGAGGTCATCACCAAGGTTACACAAGTAGCGCCCGAGGCTATATTGCTTATGGTCTCCAATCCACTGGATGTAACAACCTACATCGCCCAGCAGGTGTCGGGTGCCCCGCGCGAGCGAGTAATCGGTATGGCTGGAGTCCTGGATGCGGCGCGCTTTGCTACGTTTATCGCCTGGGAGGTGGGCTGTTCTCCCCAGGATGTAAATGCGATGGTGCTGGGTGGGCATGGGGATTCTATGGTACCTTTGCCCGGCCACTGCACGGTGGGCGGCGTACCGGTGACCGACTTGATTCCCGCCCCCCGCTTGGACGAGATCATCCAGCGCACCCGGCAGGGCGGTGGGGAGATAGTAGGGTATCTGAAAACCGGCAGTGCCTACTACGCGCCAGCGGCAGCGGTGGCCGATATGGTGGCGGCCATAATTGGGGACGAAGGCCGTATTGTGCCGGCCTCGGTACAGCTTCAGGGCGAGTATGGGCTTACTGACGTATTCGTGGGCGTGCCGGTGAAACTGGGCGCGAACGGAGTAGAGCAGGTAATTGAGCTGGACCTAACGGATGAGGAGCTGACCGCCCTGCATCGCTCCGCCGAGCATGTCAAGGAAACCATCGCGGCGTGGCAGAGGGTCACTGACTAAGCAGGTCGTGGGACGTCTGAACAGAAATTGAATCGCAACTACCCGCAGAAAAACACAGCAACGGTTAATATTGTCTGAGGAGGTGGCGACAATGACTATCAAGTTCCTGGGACATGCGTGTTTCCTGATTACCAGTAGCAGCGGGGTGCGGATAATCACCGACCCCTATGAGCCGGGCGGCTTTGGCGGCCAGATTGGCTATGGGCCGATTACCGAGGAGGCGGACGTAGTGCTGGTCAGTCATGACCATGCTGACCACAACTACGTTCAGGGAGTGGCGGGCAATCCGATCGTGGTGAGCGGGTCAGAGGACGCCGGGGGCATTCTCTTCAAGGCCACGCCAGCCTTCCACGATGATACCGGTGGCAGCCAGCGAGGCCCCAATTGCATCTTCAGCTTTGAAGTTGACGGGATACGGCTTTGCCATCTCGGTGATTTGGGTCACACACTCACGAAAGAGCAAGTTAGCTCCATTGGTTCGGTGGATGTGCTGCTGGTGCCGGTAGGGGGTACCTTCACCATTGACGCTCCGGGCGCTGACCAGGTTATCGGGCAACTGCAGCCGTCGGTAGTAATCCCCATGCACCATAAGACTGCTAAGGTGGGACTGCCGATAGCTGGAGTGGATGACTTTCTGGCCGGCAAGGATAATGTGGAGCGTCGGGAGAGCTCCTCTATGGAGCTAAGCGCTGAGGACATCGGCTCTGAGCAGCAAATCATCGTCCTGCCGCCGGCTAATTAGAAGAGAAACTGTAGACCTCACGCGGGGCAAATGGCTTGAGTGTGCCAGTGCCTCAGATCAGCTTCTGATTGACAGAGCCGGCCGCCCTGGGTACCATGATCTTGGGGTATTGGTCCAGAGGAGTCTTGCACCAAGCCGGTGTGCACTATGGATAGGAGGTATGGGTGATGAAAGGCAAATGGGTTATGATTTTCGTGTGCTTGGGATTTGTGTCGTGGATTTGTGTTCTGACTGGTTGTTCCAAAGTTGAGCCGTCGGCAACCGTCTCTCGGGAAGGATTCGGTGGCGTTCAACTAGACGAGGCAAGCACGGAATTGAATTTGGATTTCTATTTTGCAACTCGGGCCGAGGATGAAACTGCCCAAGTGCCGGACGGCTACAAATTGATGCGGGATGATCGAGGGTCCTATTTGGTGAGGGTCGAGCCTGATCTAACAGAGAAGGACATAAGAGATATAGAGCTAGTGAAAGCTGGCATGTGGCGGGAGGGCAGCAGAATTCCAGGAGAGCAGCACATTGGTTTGCACTTTCAGGAAAGCGCTGCCGAAGCTTTCGCGCGATTGACCGAAGCTAATATTGGCAAGCCTCTCCTGATCGTTCTAAACGGGGATATAGTGTTCTCGCCGATAATCAAAGCCAGGATACCAACCGGTCGCATTCCTCTGCCACTCTCAGATCTGACCGAGGCGCAACGGAAGCTACTGCTGTCTCGCTCCGCGCAAGCGCAGCCGGGCGCCGGTGGTGAGCCTTCCATACCCGCATCGGGCCAGGTGCCTGAGATTGTTCTCGGCACCGCCAAGATTATAGTCAAGGCGCGATTTCGGGACGGGACCAAGCCCGTCAGCGCGAAATGTCTCCTCCATATCTGTATGCTGTCGCAGATGCGGCCCCCCATGGCGCGGGAATCGGAGGGCCGACGTATCGTCCCGGCGGTGGTCGGCGCCGACGGAGATTGGACCATCTACAACGTACCCGAAGGCTCCTGGACGGTTGAAGTATCAGGATATGACTTCGCCTGGACGTATGAAGCTAACCAAAGTGGGCGTATCGAGCTCACGGCGGGCGAAGAGAAGTTGGTTGCTCTCACCCTACTAAGGGGCGGCAGCGTTTCGGGACGCGTTGTGTACGCTGATACTGCCAAGCCCGCTTCAGGCAATAGCGTCATTACTGTTGGGCTAGGGGCGAAGCGCCGAAGCACCACTGACGCCGAGGGTCACTACATAGTCAGACATGTCGCTCCGGGCCGCAACCGCATCAGTGCACAGGCCGAGGGCTACGTTTGCGGCCGCAGCGAGGAGGTTGAAGTCAAGGACGAGGCGACCGTGGTGGCGCCGGATATCCAGCTGCGCCGTGGGGGATGGATCTCGGGCCGGGTCGTGCGCCCTAAGGACGCCCCCTCGGATGGCACGCTTCGCGCGAGTATTGAGCCTCATTTCCACGGTGAGCCGCCGAGCGACGCCGTAATTGCCACCGAGTGGGTTAGGGAGAGGGAGGATTACAACCTCCACTTTCGCCTGGGCCCCTTGCCACCTGGCTCGTACACCCTGGAGGCCAATTTGCGTAGCGGGGGAAAGATGATCGCTGGCAAGCACTGGCGCGGCGAAGTGAAGGGAATCCAGGTGCAAGTCGGCAAGGAGACCGGGGATGTGGTCATCGAGGTCACCCCTGCGAGTGGGTAGTGGCCAGTTGGGGCCTCACGCGGAGGGTCTGGGAATTGGTGTAACGGACAAAGCCGGGCGGACTGCCCTTGGGCTTGCGGACATGTTTGACTAACGTATAGCTGACCTCAACTGCCGTCCCCTGACTCTGCTTGCTGAGCGCCGCCGCATGGCCAGCCGCCTGAAGCAGACTACTTTCGGGTACTGAATCCGGCTGTCCTCCAGTTCGGATGACGACGTGCGCCCCCGGTCCCTGCCTCACGTGCAGCCATATATCGTCGCCGTCGGCCTGACGAAGCAACCGGTCGTTCTGGAGGCCGGTCTTGCCATAGATTACGGTGTAGCCGTCCTCGGTCACAAATCGCGGCAGCTTGCGCCGGGCAGGGGGCCGTCGGCGGCGAGGCGGGGACAAGTAATCCGCCGCAATCATTTCCTGCTCCAGTTCAGCCAGATCAGTCACACTGTCAGCTATCTGGATTTGGTGGAGGAGGCCTTCCAAGTACTGCTCTTCGCGGCGGCCCCGACGTATTATATCAGGGAGGCGCTTCTGCATTCGCCGATACCGTTTGTACCTGCGGAAATAGTGTTGCGCCGACTCAGTGGGGTCGCGATCAGGGGATAGCTTGATGGTTATCGGGGGCTGGCCCTCCTGGTAGTAGTTGGGGACGGTGATTTCGCTGGCGCCGGGAGATATCTGGGCGAGGTGGGACAGTATCAATTCCCCCCACTGGCGGTAACGCGGAGCACACTGGGTTTCCTCCAGAGCCTGCTGTTGGCTCTGGCGACGGCTGGCCACCTGCTGTAGTCTGTGCTGAGCACTTCCCCGGAGTCGCTGGCGCTGCTGGCCTGTACTGTGACCTGTCCGCTGAGCGTCAGCGACCTGCTCAATGGCAGCACTGAGGGAGGGTAGTTGGGTGGTGGACATGTCGGGTCGCGAGGCGGGTATCACCGGGTAGGCAAAGGCCGACGTGCTCTCTACGGGTTCAGTGCATACATACCCGATGCCGCCCGTAGTCGCTGCCTGGGTCAGCTCGTGCAGGGCACGGTGCAGTTGCTGGGGCCAGCCGGCTGGGAGCTGGCTCACTGGTGTTTCGGGGCTCCAGTTAGCCCGGGCGGCCAATTCAGCGAGCAACAGATTGCTGGCTCCATGATAATGGTTGCGAAACCACTGAGCAAAACTCATGTCCGCAGCGGTCGGCTGGGCAGTGAGCAGAAAATCCTCGGCTGACACGTCCAGAGGGTTTGACTTGTCAGACTGGGGCGGCGGGACGTATTGCAGACCGGGAAGACTTTGCCGGTAGCGGTTCACATCGCTGGTGACATGCTTGATACAGTCCAGTATAATGCCCGCCTCGTCCAGCAGCAGAAGGTTGGAGTAGCGGCCCATAATCTCAGCCACCAATGTGCAGCGGGCCTGAGCCCCCAGCTCCTGACAATTGACGAAATGGAGATGCAATTGGCGGTCAAAGTCAATTTGCTCGACTCTCTGCAGGGTCGCTCCGCGCAAGTGGCGGCGCAGCACATCGGCGAAGGAACAGTGGAAGTCAGGTTGGGGATGGGCCTGACTGGATAGATGAATGCGCCCGAACTGCGCATCAGCAGACAAGACCACCAACGGCCAGGCCCGGTTAGTTGAGCTCTCCAGCGCTACCTCCCCGGGTCTTAGCCCAAACACACGCCTAATACGGCTGGCCCGCAACGAGTGGGTCAACTCGGCACCAATAGCGGCCATCATAAGGCTGTCAAAAAGCATCAGTAGTTTGGTTCCTATTCTGAAGGGGCCAGGAACTTGGCCTGGGCGCTGGCAATCAGGGTGTCGTCAGGGAGCCGCAACTCCGCCCTGGTGTGAAACAAGCGTCGGCGTGTGTCCGCAATCCATCCCCGGATAATTACTTTCTGGCCGATGGGCAGGGGCTGGTGGTAACGAATCTGCAGCTCAGCGGTTGCGGCATTGGCCTGTCGCGCCCCCAGCATTCTGGTCATAATCTCATCCAGAAGAGTAGCTAATATGCCACCATGGGTTACCCCCACCCAGCCTTGATGCTGTCGCCGGGGAGTAAAAGTACATATGTAGCTGTCGTCTTGGAAATGAAAGTCAGATAGGTGCAGGCCGCCAGGATTTTCCGACCCACAGGCAAAACACCAGCGATCATCCTTCAGTTTCATCATCATTCATCCCCGTGTTGATTTCAGGCTACAGGGCTCCAGTAAGTGAGAAACAAAAAGACAGCCGCCTAAGGATGCGAGCGGCTGCCTTCTATGGCCATTAGAAGTACTCTGAGGCCGGTCAGAACTCTACGTCGGCCTCGACATCGGCCTCGACCTCGGCCTCGACCTCGGCCTCGACATCGGCCTCGACATCGGCCTCGACATCGACCTCGACCTCGACCTCGACATCGACATCGACATCGGCCTCGACCTCGACCTCGACCTCGACCTCGACATCGACATCGACATCGACATCGATCCCCGGGTCTACGGTTATACTCTCCACTGGCTCGCGGTCATCGTCGCGGAGGACCCCAGCTACTATCGCGACGGCATTGTTCAATAATGACATTGGCCAGCGGTCAGCCTTAAGCGCCTCTATATCCAATCCATCATCGGCCAAGTGATCCTCAGTAGTCTGCATGTACTTGGCTTTGACAATAGTTAGATGCTCGCGGCCGCCCCGCGTATTGTAGCGCTCCTTGTTAAGAGTGCCCATAACAAAGACTCGCTGGCCTTCGGTAATATTTTCCATGACCCAGCGGCCCAAATCATTCCAGGCGTCTACCAGGAACAGATCTGAGACCGGCTCGCCAGTGTTGCGATAGAATGGCCGGTCTACCTCTAAGCTGAACTCTGCTTTTACTTGGTCACCACTTTTCTGCCTCAGTTTAGGCTCCCGAGTGGCTACTCCCGTAAGCGTGATTACATTTAAGTCGGCCACAACTAATACCTCCCACCTTTTCCTGTCCAGAACTCCTGCCACCAGCGGGAACCGCCGTCAGCGGAGCTGGCTATGAGTATGACTACATACAATGTAAAGGCGACGGTGCTGGCGCCGCCCTTACTGGTCAGCAATATTATAACAAACCAGTATAGATTGTCAAGCCCCTTCGCCAGCCTTATGCGGGGGCGGGATGATGAAGTGGAGTCAGAGGGGAGGTGGGGCATCCAGCCGCGGCGAAGCACAATAGGTCACAGCGGCAGGCACACAATAACCAAAGGAGTAGAAGATATGAAATATGGAATAATTCATTACAATGCCCCCGGCGATACCCTGCCAGAGTTTCTCAGATATGCTGCCGAGACCGGATTTGACAGTGTTGAACTGTCCTGCGGTGATGTCTGGGACGAGGAGATGGAGGAACCGCAAACCGCCGCTGAAGAGGTCAAGAGTATGGTGGATAGTCTGGGGTTGAATGTGTCGGCTCTCAGCGCGAACAACGACTTTGTGGTGCTGGATACCGAAGCGGTCGCCCATCAGGTAAAAAGAATGGAACACATCTGCAAGCTATCTCAGCTGCTGGACTGTGATGTGATTCGTACCGAGGGCGGTAGCCCTAAGGACGAGGTGCCTCCGTCGCGCTGGGCCGAAGCTATCGCCGGTTGCCTGCAGCGCTGCCTGGAATTTGCCGAGCCGATGGGCATCAGGTTTGCCCTTGATAATCATGGATTTGTGACTAATGAGTGGCCAGTGCAACTGGAAGTCTTTGAGCGGGTAGATTCGCCGCTGGTGGGAGCTAATCTGGACACTATGAACTACCGATGGTTCGGCCACAGCCTGGAGAAACTGCACCAGATCTACCAGGAGATTGCTCCTTATGTTTTCCACACGCATCTCAAGGATGGCTTTGACAGCCGCGAAAACTATCGGGGACAGGCCCTGGGCGAAGGGGAAATTGATCTGGCCTGGGCCTTACAGTGTTTGCGCGAAGCCGATTATGATGGAGTATTCTGCGCCGAATACGAAGGTCCCGAAGACACGGCCATTGGCTACCGCAAATGTCTGGAGTGGATGCACGTTAATTGCTGAGGTCGCCAGGCACAGCAGCATACATAAGAAGTTAGCTTAGACAGATAGGCGGAGCGTTCGAGTTTAGGCCTCTGGGTATTAAGCCTGTTCTGATCGCATAATGACCGTGCGCATGGGGAAGGAGATTTCGATGCCTTCCTGATTAAAGCGGCGGAACAGAGCCTTGATGTATTCATGCTCCAGAGGATACCTGACGGTAGGATCGTTAACGCGCAGCACCACAACGAAGTTGATGTTGGAATCCCCGAACTCCTTAAAACGCACGATCGGCTCCCAATCCTCAGCAGTACCCTCAACACGGCTCATAACTTCCCGGCCAACTTCAATGGCTACTCGCTCCACTTCGTCCAGGTCGCTGTGGTAGCTGACCCCACACCGAACGTACACCGACATCTCGGGCACCGGCAGATGCCAGTTAGTGAGCACACTTTCGGCCAGTTTGGCATTGGGAATGACGATAAGGTTGTTGGCCCACGGGCGGATGCGGGTATTGCGCCAGCCAATCTCCTCCACAAAGCCCTCCTCCCCGCTGTCCAGTTGGATGTAGTCGCCCGGCCGGATAGGCTGGTCCAGCATCAGATAAAAGCCGGCAAACAGGTTGCTGAGCGTGTCCTGGAGGGCCAGGCCCACCGCAATGCCGGCGATGCCGAGGCTGGCCAGCAACGGGGTTATCTCGTAGTCTGTCTGATCCAGGATAATCATAACCGCAATGACCAGCACGACGATGTTGACTATCTTTTTGACCATGCCCACGTAAATAGCTCGTTGGTCACGGACTGCTACCAGGCGCCGCCGATACTTCTCAGTAGCAGCGTTGAACACTCGCAAAGCCCCATACACTACCGCGCCGGTCAGGGCGATGGCCAGGCCAACGTTAATCTTGTTGATGTAGACCGCGGACAGCGGCAGTTGTAAGAGTGTCGCGTACACCCCCACAATGGCCACAATCCAACATAAGGGCGCTACCAGCAGGTGCCAATAGGTCAGGTCAATTTCCTGGGGGGTCCGTTCGTCAATGCGGCGCAGCACCCACGGCACCACCAGCCGGATGACGACAATCAAGCCCACTGTCACCCCCAGCGGTATGGCCACTTCAACCCATTGCCCTACAACATCAAGCATAATTATCCATCTCCTCGGATTGTCTTACCATTTCATCATCAGCAGCATGATAACCAAAAGCGTCTATCTCTGCCTCTACAAATTCAATTTACCTCATCGCCCTTACTATTCCTGCACCCCTGCTGCTCAGTCAGGAACCTGGCCCTGCGTCTTAGGCCGCGACTTTAGCAGTACCCAGGCCAATGCCAAGATAAGGACAATTCCCGCAATTAAACACAGATACACCACAATCTGACGCCAGTATTGTGCATAAACCGGTGGCTGGTACTGGGTCACGACAAATGCCAGGCCGACAATAGCCCAAAACTGCCACTTTTCTGCCGGTGGCCCGCCGCCCATTAGCAGAGCCGCCAGGGGCAGAATAGCCCACAGATACACAAATGTCCATGCCGAACCACCGCACACTAACCCCACCATCGCCAGCATCGCCCACGCCTGGACAGTGGTAGCCGCTGTCTCCTGCTTATGTCCGCCCACTGACCGGTGCAGCACCCACAGGCAGCCTGCCAGCAAGCCAATCCGTGACAGCCATGACAGGATATCTCCAGGCCACCGTGGTATGATAGGCCAGTGGTCGTGTAGCCGCATGAACAGTTGCAGAAAAAAACTGTTTAGTGTCTGGTTGCTTGGATAGCAGACGTCAAGTGTAGGTATAACCTCGGTAATGTAGGACACTGATGTGCTCCAACCAACCACCACCGCACTCAGCATGCCCAGCGCAACTAAACCGGCCAGCAGCCACAACAGGTAGCGCCACTTACGCTTCACAATGTAATAGAAGATGATGAATAATGGAGTTACTTTTATGAAGACTGCCCCGGCCAACAGCAAGGCACTGGCGGCCGGGCGCTTACGCAGATAGAGCCAGAGTGCTCCGCATGTGAGAGTCAGCGTGAGAATATCGGCTTGCCCCAGAGTCAGCTCTCTTCTTACAGTCCTCGTGGTAAACAAGATGGCAATTAGCCCCAGCGTAATAACAACTTTTGAGCGCGGCATCATCAGCCCTAACAGCACCGCCGACAATACAAGCATTCCCAGCGACAGCCAGCTCCACAGACGTTTGGCGGTGAATAGGTCCCAATGAGTTAGCGGAACCATCACGATCGCCAGAGCTGGCGGATATAAATACTGAGGCCCACGTCTCCCCTCATACCTCGCCAGTTCTGGATGGCGGTCGTTCAGTTCTGACCACAAGAGTTCCCATCGAGCATCTTGGGTGGCTGTGAGGTAGGGCGAAGCACCTCTTGATACGCAGTAAGCTGCAAAGTAGTAGGCGAGAAAATCCCCTATATAGTCAGTATCAACGACTGCGGCAATGACATGCGGGGCACCGAGAACCGCGACCACCGCCAGCACCATTATCAGAGCCAATGTCGTAGTCCTATCCTGTGTAGGCGAACTCGGTGGCACCATCTGTCTCCCTGTTCAGAAAAAGACCTATTGCTTAGTCTTCAGGAGTAAAGTAGCCTTACAATGCTCCATATCATATCACAGATCCGACCGCTGGGCAACGAGAAGTGAGGTGGTTAGCCAGAACTGTCTCTCTTGCTATACGGAGGTTTAGGCTACCTCAATATTGGGTATGGATAGATTGAGCTAATCTTGATAATACCTTGAGTTACAATGTGCGCTAGCCCGTTCCCGTCAAGGGAAGGCTGAGCACTCGCGCAAGGGGGACAGAACCGATGAGTTTGCTGAATCGCGAGAAAGCAGAAATAACGCCCGAAGAGCTGCCGCAGGCAACACCGCTTGATGTTGACTTCGTACAGAAGCGGCCGCCGGTCTTTGCCGTCAGCCGGGACGGCAGCTGGGAGACAGCCCAGCAGATGTTTGATTGTCTCAAGGAGGCGGAACTGGGTGAAGAAGTCAGTCTGCGAATCCGCCCCATGCAGCACAGTAACCAACTGACCATAGGCATCGAAGTGGAAGACTCTAGTGGCTCTCTGGGCGCTCTGTTTGAGAAAACAGGCCGCGTATTCACCGCCCTGGAGGAGAAGAAACTGCTCGAGGGCATCGTAATGTGGTCATAGGTTCTGGCCAGTTGCATTTGGCCAGTATTACTTGCGAACTCCCAGTCGTGACAATAGTAGTGGGTATACAGAAAGAGAGGGATAATCATGACAGGCATTGTGACCATGACCGACGACAATAGGATGCTGGTGCTCGTGGAAGGTGACTGGCGGCTGCCGCAGCGGATGATGAACTGTCTGCGCGACGCCGCGCCCGGGCTGGCCCAGACGGCTACCATTCACATCACATCACCAGACGGCAAGGATCAGCTCGGTATCAGCCTGGAGGTCAACGACGGGGAAATTGCCATCCAGTTCAAAAAGACCATCCAGATAATCCGGGCGCTCAAAGAGGCCAATATCATCCAGACCGCCGAGCTGGCCTAAGGGCATCTGCGGCTTTCACAGTACGTCGGGCCTCCCGCCCGACTGCCGAAGCTAAAGCCTCCCCCGCGTAGGCGAGGTTCTCTAACCTCGCCAAACTGGGTCACGCAGGTTGAGAACCTGCGCTACGCGACGGGGACAATATTCAACTCGGTGGGAGGGCCACCCTTGCCCCGAGCTTGCCGAAGGGCCGTTCGGAGGGGCCGGTTGAGCGCAGCGAACCCGGCCCACTTGTCCAGTCCTGAGCCTGCCGAAGGGCCTGCCCTGAGCCTGTCGAAGGGCCGTTCCCTGCTTCCCTGCCGCCCTGAACCCCAGCCTCCCTGTAAGTGTGGGAGGGGCATCCTTGCCCCGACTGCTGTCGCTAAAGCCTCCCCCGCGTAGGCGAGGTTCTCTAACCTCGCCAAACTGGGTCACGCAGGTTGAGAACCTGCGCTACGCGACGGGGACAATATTCAATTCGGTGGGAGGGCCACCCGGCCCGCTTGTCCAGTCCTGAGCCTGTCGAAGGGCCGTTCCCTGCTTCCCTGCCGCCCTGAACCCCAGCCTCCCTGTACTAAGACCGGATCATTACCAGCAGCATCTTGAATGGCTGGACGGCGGTCAGGGCATGGGGCTGGTCAGCGGGCATTATCAGCATTTCGCCTGTCTTCACGTTGAATGGCTCGCCGGAGATGGTAATCTGGGCCTCGCCGTCAAGTATGTACACCAGGGCGTCAAAGGGCGTGGTATGCTCACTCAACCCCTGCCCCTGGTCAAAGGCAAACAAGGTCACATTTCCGGTGTCCTTATCAATCACCGTCCGGCTGACCACGCTGCCCTCCTGATACTCGACCAACCCCGCCAGCTCCACCACCTGCCCGATCAGCTTGCCGGTATCTGCCTGATTGTTATGATCATTCACGAGTGCTTGTTCCTTTCTACCGGGTGTGATGCGTCAACTCAGTAGGTCGGCCGTCCCGCTCGACTGCCGGCGAATTGCTGTGGGAGGGGCATCCTTGCCCCGACTGCTGTGCCCTGAGCTTGTCGAAGGGCCTGTCCTGAGCCTGCCGAAAGGTGACCCGACTACAAGTCAGGACAGCCGCCCCGGGTTCCCCTACCACGAACTGTCGGTAATCGATAACGGCTTATCTTAGGCGCGAGGAGCCCAAGCCTTCGTCACCGCTGCCCATTAACGTGCCAGCCTTAGCGTATCCCAAAACTTCTACGGCTTCCAGGCCTTCCACGGGCGTATAAACATATCCCAAAACTCTTGCCGTGCCTTCGGTGAACGAATGGTGATGCGCATTTCCCTGATAATCGCAGGTGCGCTCCCAGCCAGCCAGAAAACCCACCAAACACCCAAAACTACCACCATAACGATCTGCCACCCCGGCGTTTGGTTGGCCATGTCAGGTTCAACCTTAACGAGGGCTTCTGCGTCGCCATGTATCTTATAAATGTGTCCAGAAAGCTTGGCCGCGTCCCAAAGGTTTTCTCCAGGTGGATCCACCGCCAAAACATCGATGGTCACGGAGTCGCCGATGTCAAGTCGAACTGGATGCAAGGTGACTCGGTTTGCCGATGTGTCAAGCCCAACGGACAGACTCTCCCTCGAAGCAGATAGCGAAGCCTTAACGACAACTGCAGGGGCAAGAAATGTTACCGAGACCGGTGGATCAAAGTCGACTTTCTCTATTACCTGGTTTCCATCGTTTATCACGGTGAACGTGAAGATGTCAGCTCGGTCAACTTCCCGATCCTTCCACATCACTCGAAAACCTTGTGCCTCGCCCGATCTCTTTGAAATAACCTGGGACCGAGTCGCAACAATCCTGACAGACGGGTTAGGGCGCTGCCAATAATACCAAACGAGCAATCCCACGACTACTACGGCAAATCCACCTATCAACGTAACTATCAAGTTTACAACAATGGGATGCTCGACGGATCTATCCTTGGCGTCTTGGTGCCCGCTCCGTACTTCTTCCTCGGATGTAGAGTCGTCCTCATTCATGTATACTCGCTCCTTGGGGTAGAAAAACGTTTGAGAGGAATCCAAGTACGTAATATTTCGGCTATCTTAATACATCCTCCTCCTGAGATTCGCCTGCTGAGAACAAAAGGACTTGTCGTATAACATGAAGACCAACCTCCTATGGACTTAGCCCTTCTCGCTGTTCTTCCGCAACGACGGTCGGGGCAGGGATGCCCCTCCCACGGTAGGAAAGTGTTAAGAGTCTTCCTCGCTCTTCTCCCGCAATTCCTTCAGCTTCATCAATGCTTCAATGGGAGACATGGTGTCCAGGTCCAGGGATTGGAGGGCTTCGCGGAGCGGGTCAGGGGCGGCCTCAAAGAGTTGGAGTTGAGTGGTGGGCGGAATCTGGCGGGCCGCCGCGGCGCTGGGGGCGATGGCGGCGCCCAAATCCTCCTGCTCCAGGCGACGTAAGACCTCCAGCGAGCGCTGGATGACCTCCTCGGGCAGGCCGGCCAGCCGCCCCACCTGGATGCCATAGCTGCGGTCGGTGCCGCCCGGCATAATCTTGCGCAGAAAGATTATCTGCTCCCCCTGCTCCTTAACGGTGATGCGGTAGTTCTTGACCCGGGGCAGGATCTGGGCCAGCTCGTTGAGGTGGTGATAGTGGGTGGCGAACAGGGTTTTGGCGCCAATCTGCCGGCTGATGTATTCAGCCACCGCCCAGGCGATAGACAGCCCATCAAAGGTGGAGGTGCCGCGGCCGATTTCGTCTAAGATTATCAGGCTGCGGTCGGTGGCATTGTGGAGGATATTGGCGGTCTCGGTCATCTCCACCATAAAGGTAGAGCGGCCCATGGCCAGCTCGTCGGTGGCGCCGACGCGGGTAAAAATGCGGTCTACCAGGCCCAGGCGGGCCTTCTGGGCGGGCACGAAGCTGCCCATCTGGGCCATCAGGCAGACGAGAGCCACCTGGCGCAGGTAGGTGGACTTGCCAGCCATATTGGGGCCGGTGATTATGAGCAGCTGGTCCTGCTGGCAGTCCAGGTAGGCGTCATTGGGGACGAAAGCCTCCAATTGAGTCCGCTCTACGACCGGATGACGGCCGCCGGTGATCTGGATGCGGTCCGAGTCATCCATCTGCGGCTTAACATAGTTGTACTCAATAGCCGCCTCGGCCAGCCCCACTAACACATCCAGCGCCGCCAGTGCTCGCGCGGTGCGCAGCACCCGCTCGACATGGCCAGCCACCTGCTCCCGCAGCTCGCAGAACAGGTCATATTCTAACTGTTGACTCTTCTCCTCGGCCCCCAGCACCCGGGCCTCCTGCTCCTTAAGCTCTGGGGTGATAAAGCGCTCGGCATTGCTCAGAGTCTGCTTGCGCTGGTAGTCGTCAGGAACCAGCTCCAGGTTGGTCCTGGTAACCTCAATATAGTAGCCAAAGACCTTGTTGAAGCCGACCTTCAGCGACTTGATACCGGTGCGGGCCCGCTGTTGGTCCTGCAGCTCGGCAATCCAGCGGCGCCCGCCGGCAGCGGCATCGCGCAGCTCATCCAGCTCCTCGCAGTAGCCTTCCTTAATCAGCTCCCCCTCGGTGATCACCACGGGCGGGTCCTCAGTCACCGCGCGGTCCAGCAACTCGTGGAGGTCCTGGAGCCCGTCAATCTGGCTAAGAAGCTGCTGCAGCAGGGCTACCTCGGCTCCAGCGGCCACCTCCAGAATCTGAGGCAGCCGCCCCAGGGAATCACACAGCGAGCGCAAATCGCGGGCATTGGCCGTGCCGGCGGCGGTGCGGCTGATGAGCCGCTCCAGGTCGTAGACCGCCCGCAACTGCTCGGCCAGCCCATCAGCCAGAATGCGGTCCCCGATCAGGTTCTCCACCGCGTCCAGCCGCTGGTTGATCCCCGCCACATCCAGCAGCGGCTGCCGCAGCCACTGGGCAATCAGCCGCCGGCCCATGGGGGTACGGGTCTTGTCCACCAGCCACAGCACGGTTCCCGGGCGGGAGCCGTCGCGGAGGGTGCGCTCCAGCTCCAGGTTGCGGCGGGTGGTGGCGTCAATGACCATAAACTGGCTGGTGTGGTAGGTGGTCAGGCCGGTCAGATGGGACAGAGCGTCCAGCCGATTTTCCTTCAGGTATTGGACAGCCGAGGCCGCGGCTGCTTGAGCCGCCGGCATATCCTGGCAGCCAAAGCCCCGCAGGCTGTCAGTGCCGAAGAACTCCATAAGCTGCTCGGCGGGGGTGCGGAAGTCAAATTCCGATTCTTCCATCACCGTAACCGGAGCAGCGGTGCTGGTGGTCAGAGCCTGGTAGAGTTGCTGATCTTCGGCGAGCGCTGCCGGCAGGAGAATCTCGGCAGGCTGGAGACGTATTACTTCGTCAATCAGAGCAGCCAGCGCCGGAGGTAAAGCGGCCGAGGGGCCTTTCAATAGGGCAGTTTCCGCAGCGGCACCGGCGAGGTTAGCCAGAGGCTGGGGCTCAGTGACCAGGAAGTCGCCGGTGGAGATGTCCACGATAGCCACCCCATACCTCTCCCCCACCTGCGCCGCCGCCAGCAGGAAGTTGTGCTGGCTGCCATCTAACAGTGCATCTTCCAGCAGCGTCCCCGGGCTAACCACCCGCGTGACCTCGCGGCGCACCAGCCCTTTGGCCTTCTTCGGGTCCTCGGTCTGCTCGACAATCGCCACCCGGCGGCCCTGGTGCACCAACATAGCCAGGTACTTCTCCACGGCGTGATAGGGCACCCCGCACATGGGAATCCGCCGGCCCGGACCACACTCACGGCTGGTCAGAGTCAGCTCTAACTCGCGGGCCCCAATTTGGGCGTCCTCCCCGAACATCTCATAGAAGTCGCCCAGCCGAAATAGCACCAGGACGTCGGGGTGGTCCTGCTTTATCGCCCGCCATTGTTTGAACACCGGCGTCAATTGGTCTTCAGATGGCAACTTCAACAGCAATCACCAGTACTATAATACTCTTAAACGGCTTTTGCGGGGAACCCGCTTTTTGAAAAAAGCCGGTTCCCCACACCCTCCGGCAAAAACTTTGAAATTTGCTGGACCACTCACAGAATATACAAGTTGTTAGTTCGCGAGAGGACCAAGTTATTCCTGTATGAATGAGTGATAATGTGGATAAACAAACGAACCCACAACCAGGGAGGTTGTAGGCTCAGGATACCTGCGGCACTCAGAAATCTTAGGTTAACGCTTCGGCCAGCCAGTTCGTCAGCCAGGCCACCCCCCCCGCCACCAAGAGCAAGCCCAGGGTCGCCCCCACCGTCCACTCAGGCTGCATCAGCAGCTCCCAGTCCACTTGCCACGCGCTCAGCATTTTGGTCCACTGAGGCAGATATTGCTGCAGAATCAGCATCGCTACCCACAGTAGACTTACCGTCGCTACCGTTGGCCCCAGGTTCTCGAGCAGCCATCGCCGCCGCCACTTGCGGAGGAGCTCGGCTGCCCTCACCTGCACCATGATTCCCTCCACCAGCGATTCGTCTGTCTCCATCTGGTCTTCAGTCAGCAACTGGTCCAGCGCCCGAAACTGCTGCAGGTGCTGGCGGCACGTCTCGCAGGCAGATAGATGTACCTGCAAGCGCTGCCGGCCCTCACCCTGGATGAGGCCCGCACTGTAGTCGGCCAGTTGTTCTTGAACCTGTCGGCAGTTCACAGCAATCCTCTCTCGTGTGCCAGGCGCCGCAGCCGCTCCCGCCCCCGGGACAGCCGCGCTTTAACCGTCCCCGTCGGCGCACCCGCGGCCTGGGCGATTTCGGCCACGGACAACTCCTGCAGATAGAACAAAGCCAACGCTACCCGCTGTTTTTCTGGTAGCTCCTGGAGCAGCGCCACCAACGGACCCGGCTCTTCAGGCGCGGCCGCCGGGTCGGTCAGCTCCAGGGCTGCCTGCTTTGCCCAGCGGGCCCGCCGCCGGTGCTGGGCGCGCAGATACGCCCGGGCCTCGTTAACGGTGATGCGATATAGCCATGTGGAGAACCGGGCCTCGCCCCGGAAGCGCGGCAGCCGCTGGTAAGCCTTGATGAAGGCTTCCTGCGCTACATCCTGAGTTGCGTCGGGGTCAGAGACAATCCGCCGCGCCAGGTTCAGTACGCGATCTTGGTACCGGCGCACCAGAGTCTCGAAGGCCGAGTGGTCACCGCGCGTAGCCCGCGCCACCAGCACCGCGTCAGTGGTGGTGGCCGTGTCGTTGGCACGGCTCAGTGAGATCTGCCTGGCGAAGGCGATTGTCATGGGAAGCCATTCACATATTCTTTAGTATGGACAGCAGCGGCAGTAGCTTACCGAGGTCGATCTGGCCCAGGACACCGGCCGTGATGACTTGCTGGGGGGTCACTACCGCCAGGACAAACCCCCGCGGGGGCGCGGCAGTATCTCCCGTCGCAACTGGAGTGGGCAGTTGGAATAAGGCAATTGACTGCTTCGGCCCTTCGCTAACCTGCAGACAGGGCTTCCAGCCTACGCTCAGCGCGCGCTGCAGGTAGTAGGTAGTTACCTTGGACATGTTGATCTCCCCGTTCGGCGGCATCTGGATAGCCAACGCGAATCCCTCAATCTTCTCGAGGAATCCAAGCAAAATCTGTCTGGCTTCCGGGCCCATTTTCTCCAGAGCCTTGCCCAGGTCGTCCAGGGACTCGGGCTCACCGGCTTGGCCCTGCAGCAGTTGCTGGAGTACCGGCCGCAGCATACTCAACAGGCCGGCATCCAGTTCGACCTGTATCGGACAGGATAGCCCCGGATAACGCAGGCCCTTCAGCGTCGCCAGGTCCTCGGGTTTGTCGAGACCAGCGCCGGCGGCACCGGGTTCTACCTCCTCAGCCAAGGCGACTCCTCCGACGGTTAGCATCAGCACCCCAAGCATTATTGCTACTACTACGGTCAGGTTCCGATTCATGATCCTCATCTCCTATACACTTACACTAGAATTGGTACGGCTCGCCAAGTGAAGCAGTATTTCGCATCCGCCCAGACCATGCGGCCTCCAGGCTATCCATAAGTTAGTACGAGAATAGACGGCAAAAAGTTGCAGAAGAATGACTCCCTTATCGTTACATTAGATGCCGCCCGCACTGAGGTCGGTTGCATGTATTATGATACTTCTTCGCGGTAGGGACTGCAACCTCCAACACCGAGCACGGCATCTAAGCTGTAGGAACATACACCACACAGAAAAGAGGAGGCAGGACTCAATGGGCGGAGTAATAATATTAGGCTTTTTGGTTATTGTCGTTGGGATTCCGGTTCTCGCCAGTATTGGTTTAGCTGTATACTCAAGGATGCTTCACCATCGCCAGCTCCAACTCCTGCTGGAAGAACGTAAGCTGCTCATTGAAAAGGGGGTCACCGAGCTTCCGCCGCTGGAAATGCCCGAACCGGCCGCAATGCCAAAGAAACGGGACCGGCTTCGCAACCTCAAGGCGGGCATCATCCTGCTGTTCATCGCCACCGCCTTCTTGGCGATGCACCTTCTAATGCCGACGGTGGATAATCTCCAGATACCCCTCATCCTGGGCGCTATTGGCGTGGCGCTGCTTTTGATACACGTCATCAGCGAGGCCTACGAGCGGCGGGAGAGGCAGGAGCAGGAGCCACCGGAGTAGGCGTGTGCAGTGGGCAGCATTCGGCAAACGGCTCCAAACGGCCGCCTCACCCCTGACCCCGCGCCGTCGCCATGCCTCCTTCGCCATAGTAGCCTATGGCTACGGCGGCTGAAAGCGGCTTTGGCGCGTTGGCGACTCTCCGTCCCGGAGAGGGGAAACCAGGTGGTGGGTCCCCGGCCCATTGCCGTAATCCTTTCCCGCTTCTCGTCTCTCGCCTCCCGCCTCCGCTGTTACGCGCGGGTTAGCTTGGTGGCCGTCTCCCCGCCGTTGATGAGGTAAAGCAGCGGCATAGGCCGGTCGGTGCCTTCAATGTATTCGGGCCGAGCCTGCCAGGGAGTTACCGACAGCACGTTAGTCATATCCATCCAGTATTCCAGCCGCGCCGGCTTCAGCCCCCAGGTCATATGGAAATGGTTGGCGGGAGCGAACTGCTTGTACTCGCCCATAGTAGCGTATTTGGGCACCACGAAGGTATGGGGCCAGGTGGGGGTTGAGGTCTGGCAGACGGCCTCGGACAGCTCGTCGGGGAGGCTGGCGGTGGTGGCCTCATCCCATATCATGGAGAAGACATTGGTCATAGCGCTGTAAGCCAGGCGTCCAGCGATGCCCTCAATCCCAGCCGGCGAGACAAAGTTGACCGAATTGCCGCCGCCGGGGAAGTAGAAGTCCTCAACCTGGGGGAAGCTGATATTGGCCATAATCTGTTTGATAGGTGCACCCGGCGCAGCTGCCCAGTCAAAGGACGCACTGCCAGAGTTGTCTCCATCCACGAAACCATACTCGCGCCAGATGGCATCGGGTTCCACACCACTTAGGCCCAGTTCTTCGGCTAACTGATTTATCTCCCAGGGCTCCCAGACTTTGCGGAAGTCCATAAATAGCGGTGGATTACCGCCACTGAGCCAGGTGAAGTACAGCATAGTTAGTAGGCCCTGTGCGTCGGCCTCGGTGGCATAGGGAAGCGGGGCCTTGCGACCGTTGTGGTCAAAGGTGGAATTAAACAGTGACTCCATAATATCAGCCACCGGTAGGGGAATCCCTCGCAGATCCGAGCCCCATTCCAGTTGGCTCATAAATCCACCGCCCACCGCATTCAAATCGGCCATCAGGTCGCGGACGATGAGATACATGGCCAGGCTCTGCTGGAAGCGATGCTCGTCGCGGTCATCACGGATCTCCACCCGGCGGCCTACATACCTTCTTATCCACGCCCGCAGCTTCTTAAGTTCCTCCTGGTCATAGGCGCCCTTGTTGAGCATATCCGCCAGCAGCTTCATATCCAGCCGGGTGATCTCCAGACCCAGGATATTGCGCGTGGGGATGACATGGGCCAGGGCCGTCTCCATACCCATAGAATCGTGGCCCAAAATCACGACGCGGCGGCCCTTCAGGCCAACTGTGGTCAGTGCCGCGTAGCACCAATCCACCAGGTCCTCCGCTGTCTTGTCCGTCATCTGCGGGTTCGTACCGGTGTCGGGCCAGGTGCCCACATTGATATGGACCAGCCGCCCGTACTGGGAAATGGCGCCACTGGCCGCATGGGTAAATACCACCCCGGGCTTGGGACCCGAGTTGCCGCAGGTCACGTTGATGGGGGTATCATCCGGGAACTGCTGGAGAAGCGAAATAAGGCTGAGCTGGGGAAAGGCCCAGGTGTCGGGGGTACAGACTAAGGCATCTACACCTTCGCGCTGAAACTGCCGGGCGACCATATCAGCCTGCTGCTCGCCATCCACCAGAATTGGTGAGTACACCACGTTTACCGCTGAGCCATCGGGCATACAGACCTGGTCGGCAATGACCCCAGCAGCCATCTCCACGATATTAGCCGCCCGTTGACGAGATTCCTTGTCAATCCGCGGGTCGCAGGTGGCGAATACACCGAAGGTAGGAATATTGACGGTAGCTCTGGTTGTCGCGCCAAGACGCTTGGCATCAGCCATTGGTAATCACTCCTTGTTATTTAATTCCCTCAGCCAGCTATTCGCCACCGGGTGGTGGCATTCCTTCTCAATGATGTCGGTGCAATTCTACATCGCGGTTAGCCTGAGGCCTAATCACTCCTGCCCCGATTGTGCTTTAGTAGCAAGTGGAAGGTGGGTACGGGTTTGTAGAGAATAGTTGTTTGCGCCAGCTCGGTCGGTGCTGGGGTTTATGGTAGGGCAAAAACCGAGCAACTTAATCTAGTGCGTTTACTATCCCAGAGGAGGTAATGCAGTTATGAGTTTTCGCTATGTGCTGCGGCGGGCCATGTATCCGTGGCGAGCCGAAGAAGCTATACAGGAAACATTAGAATTTTGTCGTCGGGCGCAGGTAGAGGAGGTCATGTGGTTTGTGGATATGGAAGAGGCCAATCATGGTATTACGCCTCTTTGGCTCATCAAAGACCACCTGCCTGTACTACGGCAGGCAAAAGAGCAGTTAGTCGCCGACGGTCGGGTATTCTCCATTAATCCCTGGATAACTTTGCTTCATGGGGATCGGGGGCGCGAGGCGCATCGCTATTATCCCGATATGGGACTTATGGTGGGGCATGATGGTACTCAGTGCCAGGCTTGTGCCTGTCCCAGGGACGAAGTGTGGCGGGACTACCTGCGCGAGGCTTATCGCTTATATGCCTCCACGGAGCCGGCTGTATTATGGGTGGAGGACGACTTTCGTCATTTTAATCATCTACCCGTAGAATATGGGTGTTTTTGTGACGCTCACCTTCAGGCCTTCAGTGAGCGGGTGGGGGAGCCAGTGACCCGCCAGGCACTAGTTGAGGCATTGCTGGCCCCAGGGGAGCCTCATCCGTGGCGTGCTGTTTGGCTGGATTTGCAAGGCGAGGAAATGGTGGAAGTTGCTCAGATACTGGAAAAGGCCGTTCACGGGGTCAGTCCTGAGACTCGCTTGGGTCTAATGACTTCGCAGACCGAATGGCATGGCTTGGAAGGGCGCCGCTGGCACGAGCTACTACAGGCGCTAGCTGGTCCTCATGAGCCGGTCTGCCGGCCTAATTATGCCTGTTACCAGGAGGTGGCCCCTGCTGGTATGTTGCGCGATTTCGTGAATGGACTGCAGACAGTGTATCATATGCCCCAGGGCACCCGCAGTTGCCCTGAACTGGAGAATTTTCCCTATTATCCGTTCAGCAAGTCGGTCCACGGCACGCGGCTGCACTTGATATTGGGCAGTATGATTAGTACCGGCGAGATTACCTTGAATATATTTCCTCAGATGCCCAATGCCTTGGTGGACGAGGGCTATGGCGAGATGCTGGCTGCAACCAGGCCCTTCTTGGGGCAGATTACGGAAGCTCGCACCGGTGCTGTGGAGCGGGGAGTGGGCCTAATCTCTCATCAGCGAGCTTCCTATTACGTCCACACCTCTGGCGACGAGGATTTTACACAACTGCTGCCCCGCGGCTCAGGCTGGGCCTGGCCGCTAACTGCCGTGGGCATTCCTATTACCTATGAGTCCGGTGCGGACGTTGTTGCTCTGACGGGGCAGACCGTCCGCGCGGTGGGAGATGACGAGATTGAAAAGATTCTATCAGGGGGAGTGTTGTTAGATCTCTCTGCCTTGGAGACGCTTTTCGATATGGGCTGGGGCGAGTTGTCGGGAGTCGCTGATTTTGAGGTGATCAATCAACAGAACTCGGGCTATTCTCTGGAGCGGATTGTAGATGCCGACTTTGCTGTAGCTGGCAGCGAGTTCCTGTCGCTCAATGCTGCATGCGTATCCGGGAGGTTAGGTAAAATAAGTCCGCATCGGGAGGCCAAGGTTATTACTGAACTTTTGCACTACGACGAGGATACCCCGCCATTGCCCGGCCTAATATTGTTTGAGAATAGTCGGGGCGGGCGCGTGGCCGTGGAGCCGCTAGACCTCAGTAAGGGGGCGGCGGCGTGCTTCTTCAACATAAGCCGGCCCCGTCAGCTAGCCACTGTTGTGCGCTGGCTTGGCCAAGGATCTTTGGCTCTATGGGTTCAGGGCGGCCCCTACCTGTTAACCCACCGGTGGGACAAGCCGGCACGGACTACCGTGGCCGTAATCAATGGTAGTCACGACCCGGTAGATGAGCTTCACCTAACCCTGTCAGAACCCGAAGGAGGCGTGACCGAGATCCAGTTCTGCACACCGGCAGGCGCCTGGGAGCAGCTATCTACCGAGCACTGGCACAGCTCCGAGGGGGAGGTGAGAATCCGGCTGCCCATTTCACTTCAGGGTTGGGATAGCGTGCTGGTGTCTCTGTACGCGTAGATTCTCATTGTGACCAATAACTAAACTATTAAGCAGTTCGTCCTGCAGCTCTCAACGAATCAATATAGGCCTCGTTCGCTTGACAATAGACAGATAAAGACGTAGAATTTGGGGTAGGTTAGGTTAGGATAAACTGTGAGACTTCCGGCTATCAAGATTTGAGGCAACCGATATGAGACCCCAATCAGATTTTCTGCCTCGCCGATGGAGTTTGATGGCAGGGGCAGTGCTGGGCTTGCTGGTGATGTCGGCCGTTAGCGGCGGAGCACAGTTGTTAGGCCCCGAGTATCAGCTCAGTCCCGGCGACGTGCTGCAAGTGCAGGTATTCGGCGAGCAGCAAATGTCGGGCGAGTACACTGTCGGGCCAGCGGGCACAGTTAGCATCCCCCAACTTGGCCAGATCTACGTACGGGATACGACACTGGAGGATATTGAGGAGGTACTCACCGAGCGGTTGAGCGAACTGCTGCGTTTCCCGCACGTGCTGGTTACCATTAACGAAATAGCGTCCACTCGTAAGGTTTATTTCTCGGGCTATGTGGATAAACAGGGGCCGATGTTGCTGCCGTTCGGGGCAACGGTAGTTGATGCTCTGGCCGGCGCAGGAATAGGTGACTTCTCCGATATCAGCCGCGTGCGAGTCACCCATCCCGGTCAGAATCCAATCACCCTGGACTTCAGCGGACTGCGCACCGACGCGCCGATAGATACTTCGGAGCGGGTCCAATACGGTGACATTATCTATGTACCTAAGGTGCAGGACAAAATAGCCATACTCGGCCAGGTCAACCAGCCCGGCAGTGTCTATGTGCCGATAGGGGAAGAAGTCACAGTGCTGGAGGCGCTGAGCCGTATAGGCCAGGGGCTATCAGCCCGGGCCGATCGCTCCACCGCGCTACTGATTCGCAAAGACAGCACCACCATATCCATTGATCTATATAAGCTCCTACAGGAAGGAGATATTACCCAAAACAGGGTGTTGCAGGCAGGAGACGTGCTGGTGGTCCACGAGGCAGCCAATATTTCGGTAGTTGGGGAAGTAGTTAACCCCACTACCTTCCTCAGCGGGGAGCCGGTCTCGGTCCTGCAGGCCATCTCGCAGGCCGGCGGCTTTACTCGTGAGGCGGCTTTAACACAGGGGCAAATCTTCTCCCATGCCGGCGAGACCTATCCGGTGGACCTGGAGGCCCTGTGGAAAGAGGGGGATCTGTCGCAGAATCGGCTGATGTATCCCGGAGACATACTGGTAGTGCCTGAGACCGAACCGGAGACACTGATGGTAGTGGGCGCAGTGGCCAGGCCCGGACCGCTGGATATTGCCCAGCAAAAAGAGCGGGACGTGCTGCGGATAGTTACGGTGGCCGGTGTCACCGCAGCTGCCGACCTACGGCGCGTCATCATCTATCGGGATGGAGACCAGATAGTAGCCAATCTGCAGGCGGTGCTGGACGAAGGGAAATTGGAGCAGAATGTGGATGTGGAGCCCGGCGACGTGATTATGGTACCGGAGAAAGAGACATTATATGTGCTGGGGGCGGTCGGCCGCCAGGGCAAGCTGGCCTGGGAGCCGGGCATGTCTATTGTTGACGTTCTGGCTGATGTAGGCGGCTTCGCCGCCCGGGCGCAGAAGAACAATATAACTGTAGTGCGCACCCGGCCGGATGGGACCTGGGAAAGCATAAAACTATCTATAGGTACACTGGCTCAGGGGATTCCGCCCGAGCCTCACGAGCTGAAGGCAGGAGACATTGTCTACGTGCCGTCGCGCGGAGTCAAACGTAACATCTTGACCCTGATTCGCGATACCTTGTGGACCGTTGGGGCTTTTCAGAATATATTTGATTAGTGCAGGTCAACTTCTGCCCTCAATGCCATTGTGATATTCTAACCCCCGGTCAATAGTCTACTGAGGCTACGGGCCGATAGCCCTCGGTAGAGGCTGGTATAATCAGCCATCACCAATCGCTGCGCCCCCAGGTCTGTTGCCATCCTCAAGTAGGCGGCCACTGTGTTGGGTTGCCACTGGTCCTGTGCCACCCAAAGCCACAGCTCTTTGCCGGCGGAGATCACTGCCGAAGCTGCTGGGGCATAAGATTGGGTTAGCTCGGGGACCGACGGCACCTCCCTCTCGGCGACGAGCACCGAGACCGCATCTACTGCCGAACTGCCAACCATAGCCCGGTGGTCATCAGCATCGCGATAACCCCGGACCCGGTCCAGTAAGGGGGCAGGCATTACCACGGACTTCAGCCGCCGGTCCACCGCCTCAATGGCGGCCGCCGCCGCCATCAGGAACATATTAAGGCTGTGCTGGCGAAATTCTATCACTTCGGGGGTAAGCCGACGGGGCATCTTCTGGCCATAACTGCCAGCAAACAGGCGTTGGCAATATTGACAGCGACAGCTCCAGGTCCCGCGCACATAGTGAAATGAGGGTTCATCCCACACAAACCCCTGGGCCTCAAACAGCCAGGCGAGGGTTCTCATACTGGAGGCAAACCACTCCAGGAACTGGGGATTATTCGGACACGCTTTCGGACAACGGCGATTACGGTTGTCAATCTGCAGAGTTTGGGGATGAGTGTGGATGTAAAGGCTGGTGATACTGGGATCAGGATCCAGCATCCGCCCGTAGCCCCAAGGAATTACATAGCAATCCAACCCCTGGCGCCGCGCACTGCGCAGAAACGAAGCGACTTGTTCTGCCTCCCATCGCACCTCATCCTCGTAGCAGCCGACCAGAATAGTATCAAAACCGCAACTGCCAATTGCCGCCAGGTCGATTTCTTCCTGACCGGCTACGCCACTGGTAATAGCTAAACCTAACTTCATCAGGCCAACACTCCGTTAGGATGCAACTGGTTGGACAGCGCGTGGAACGTATGTTTGACAAATCTGTACGAGTATGCTATTCTATGCTCAAATCGCCCACTCAGGAGCGTGAACTGTTATGGGTAATGAACAATTGCCAACCCGCCGCCGCCAGATCCTTGACTATCTAATTAGGATTAGTGACGAGCGCGGCTATGCCCCATCAATGCGGGAGATTGCCGCCGCTGTCGGGCTGAAATCAGCCTCCACTGTGCTATTTCATCTGCGAGCCTTGGAGGAGGCTGGGTACATCCAGCGCACACCCCACCGCAACCGGGCCATCACCCCGTTGACCTCGGGCTCGCAGCCTGAGCATAAGCCCCGCTACGTACCATTAATCGGCCAAGTGGCGGCGGGAGAACCCATCTTCGCTGTTGAGAATATCACTGATACTTTGCCCCTGCCCGCCGCGCTGTTCTCCGGTGAGAAGCTGTTTATGCTGGAAGTGACCGGTAACAGCATGATTGATGACGGAATCCACGATGGCGACCTGGTGGTCGTCAACCACCAGCCCACCGCCGACCCGGGTGATATTATAGTTGCTCTACTGGATGATGAAGCAACGGTAAAACGCTTCTACCCCCGAGCCGACACCATCGAACTGCGTCCGGCCAACCCCGAGATGGACTCGGTTATTGTTGATGACGTCCAGATAATTGGCCGAGTTGTGGGCGTAGTGCGCTTACTCCAGTAGTGTTATTGGTCTGGCTGGCAGTCGTCGCTCTGGGATAAGCGGTGGAAAACTATTACGGTAGCGTCATCGGTGCCTGGCACCCGGGCGAAGTCGGTGGCAGAACTTATGATTGCCTCCGCCATCTGTTCAACTGTACCATCCCGCTCAATTATCGGTGACACGGCCTGGGCTACTCGCTGCCATCCAAATTCCTCGCCCTTAGCGTTGCGGGCTTCAGAGATGCCGTCAGTGTAGCCAATCAGGATATCGCCCGGCTCAATCTCAAGGCGTCGCTGCTCATATACGGCCTCCCGCTCGGCACCAATCACTATGCCGCCGGTGGCCAACTCAGTGATATTGTACTGCTCAGCTTTCCGTAGCAGTATGGGAGGAGGATGGCCGCAGTTGACGAAGTTAATAGTAAAGTTATCTGTGTCCAATATGGCGATAAACAAGGGGGCGTAGCCATCGGGTTGCAGTGCATCATAGACATCTTCATTGACCGTCTTGGCTATTTCGCTGACAGGATTGTCTGTTCGGGGATCGGACAGTGAGTCAATGGCAGCAGCGCGAGTATGGGAGTGAATCAGAGAAAGGTGTACCAGGCCGTAGACGCTTTTGCCGGGCATGTCCCCGAGATATAGCAAGTAGTGGCCTCCCGGCAACCGCTCCAGATTATACAGATCGCCGCCCACCGACCGGGCCGGCTGGAAGCGCAACGCCACCTGGTAGCCAGGCAGTTGGGGAAGGGAATCAGGCAGTAAACTATCCTGGACTGTGCGGGCCAAGCGTAGCTCCTGTTCGAATTGGGCGGTGGCCTGCTGTTCCCGATTCAAAGTCCGTACCAAGTAACCAGCGATGATCGCCAGCAGCAATACGAAGGGGCCGCCGCGGACACCTAAGTCGGCGATGATAACTGGGGCAGCCGGTAGGGGCTGGCCGGGGTACAGAAGCAAGGGCGCAATAATGTAGAAGGCAAGGGCGGCGCCCGCCACGCTTATAGCGCCAATCAGTTGGAACCAAATGGCACCTATCAGCACTATCAAGTAATAGACCTGAAAGAGGGCCAACCCGGCCTCACCGACCGTGTGAACGGCGACAGTGATCAACGACAGGTCAACCAACAGGGATAAGGGGCGCTGCAGCGGGAGCATATGGCCGTGCAGAAACACCACGAAGGTGGCCATAGTGAAAGTGGCGGCGATGATCACCATCACCGTCAAGGCTGGGTGGATGTCCGGGCCAATCGTAACCTGAGGGACAATTATTAGGGCAATGATAAAGGCGGTGCGGAACAGTCCCACAAACACATCTGTTTCCCGGGTTGCCACATACCTACCAATTACGCGGCGAGCCTGGGCCATACGTTGCAATTCCTTCCACCTCCCTTCATATATAAGTATTGACAATCAACCCGTAGTAACTGTTTCGCCACCGAGCGGATAGTTTCCTGCCTGGTGGTAGCCATTGGCGTTCACTGTTGGCCTTTGGGGGTGTTGGTCAGTGCACAGAGACAATGGCGAGAACTGGGAAGCACAGCGAAAAAGTATGGTCCAGCATCAGCTTCGGCAGCGGGGAATTGGCAATGAGCGAGTGCTGGAGGCGATGGCCACGGTTCCCCGCCACGAGTTTGTGCCCATCAACTACCGTCACGCGGCCTACGAAGACCAGGTGCTGCCCATTGGCTGGGGCCAGACAATATCACAACCATATATAGTGGCTTTTATGCTGGAGCAACTGGCCCCCCAACCGGGCGATCGGGCGCTGGAGGTGGGGGCCGGTTCGGGTTATCAGGCGGCACTACTGGCGGTGCTGTGTCAGGAAGTTTACGCCTTAGACATCATTGAAGCTCTAACTGAGCGAGCCCGGGACACGTTACAGAGGCTGGGGTATGATAACGTTCATATAGTAACTGGTGACGGGAGTCTGGGTTATCCGCCCGCCGCTCCCTATGATCGGATAATTGTGGCTGCTGCCAGCCCGCAAATCACCCCACCGTGGGAAGAGCAACTGGCCGAAGGCGGCCGAATAGTGGCCCCAGTGGGCAGCCAGGGAATACAGCAGTGTGTGGTAGCGGAGAAAAAGCAGGGGGAATTGCAAGTCACGGAGAGTATCGGCTGTGTGTTTGTGCCGTTACTGGGCGAGTATGGTTGGCAGTCAGGACGGCAAAGTTAGTTATGAGGAGCACTTATGCGTCCCTTACCCTACGATGCGCATATTCACACTTCACTCTCTGACGGCCGGGATTCTGCAGCCGACTGCCTCCGGGCTGCCCAGGCCTGTGGGCTGGCAGCAGTAGCCTTCGCTGATCCGTTTGATTTCCAGGAAACCCAGACTGGGCAGCGTCTGAAGCTGCTGGCCAATCTGGCCAAGGACAGCAGTGTGCGGGTGGTGCCGGCGGTGCAGACCGAGATTATGGACGTGGGGGGGCACCTGACTATCCCGGCCGCTGCCGCCCGGCGATTCAAGTTGGTTATGGCCCATCTGAGCGCTCAAACGCGGGGCATCGGCCAGGATGTGCCGGTGCGGCTGGAGCGGTTGCTGGACAATATATTTGATTGCCTGATGAATACGATCCAGCATAAGGAGGTTAACGTCTTAGCCCATCCCCTTAACTTGGGGCGGCTGCCGGCTCCGCTGACGCCTTCGCAATTGCCCATCTCGCGACTGGAGGAGCTGGCCGCGGCAATGTACGAGGAAGAGGTGGCCTTTGAGCTGTTTAATTGCGCCTGGTGGTGGTATCCCCAGTTATCAGTGCCGGAGTTTACCCGGGAATTCAGTGACGTGGTGAAGATATTCTCGGCGGCCGGAGTCAAGTTCATTGTGGGCAGTGGCGCTCGCTGCGCTGCCGGGGTGGGAAATATGCGCTACGTACGCCACCTGATGCAACAGGTCGGACTGGAGCTGTCCCAACTGGTTGACCTGACTCGGCTGGCACTTGACCGGTGATGCCCGCCCCGTCTCGTTCAGCAGACCAGTCTTCCCATAGATAAGGGCAGAGACTGCCAAGTAAGAACAAAGGGGGCACTGGGGATGTTTGATTGCATAATGCCCTTACTCGACAGCTCTGCCCTGTGTATATTACAATACCCGTAAATCCCCATAGCCAAACACGGATTTAGTGATGATCTCCCTGCCAGATCTCACAATGATTCTCACCGATGCGAATCCCCTACCCAGGGAGTTCTACGACCGGGATACAGTGACGGTAGCCCGGGAGTTGTTGGGCCGGATTCTGGTCCGCAACAGTGGCGGCGGCACAACTGCGGGGGTTATTGTGGAGACCGAGGGGTACCTGGCGGATGACCCCGGCTGCCATGCCAGTGGCGGCAGAACCGAGCGCAACAGCCCCATGTTTGCTGCGCCGGGGACTATCTACGTCTATCAGATTTACGGTATTCATTACTGTTTGAATATAGTTACCCAGCCTGCGGGTGTTCCCGAAGCCATACTGATTCGAGCATTGGAGCCGGTTGCCGGTATCCAGCTGATGAGGCAGCGCCGGGGTCAGGAGAGATTAAAGGAGTTGACCAGCGGACCCGCGAAACTCACCCAGGCGCTGGATATTGACCTGGAGTTTAACCGCGGCGATATCAGCCAGCCCCCGCTGTATGTGCAGCAGGGAGAGCAGGTTACCGGAGCAATTGTCACTACCACCCGTATCGGCCTCTCCCCGGAGCGGGGGGCTGATTTGCCGCTCCGGTTCTGCCTCAAAGATAGCAAATACTTGTCCCAACCAGTGAGTAGCAACGACTGGACCGGTGAAGACTGAGGTCCTCTTCCATGGACAGAATTCATATTCTCCCCGACAAATTGGCCAATCGCATCGCCGCCGGCGAAGTAGTGGAGCGGCCGGCAAGTGTGGTTAAGGAGTTGGTTGAGAACAGTATTGATGCTGATGCCAGCCGCATTGAGGTCACGCTGCGGGAGGGTGGCAAGAAGTTCATTGAAGTGAGCGATGATGGCACCGGGATGTCCGAGGAAGATCTGGTCGTAGCCGTCCAGCGATTCGCTACTTCTAAGATTTCCAGCGAAGACGACCTGGAGGCCATAGTCAGCCTAGGGTTCCGGGGTGAGGCTCTGCCCAGTATCGCCGCGGTCTCGCAACTAAAAATCACCACTCGGCCCTCTGAAGCTACCGAGGGCGTGGCCCTATTGATAGCGGGCGGCGAAGTGAGTGATCTGCGGGCGGTGGGCTGTCCGGCGGGCACTACGGTTCAAGTCGCCAACCTGTTCTACAATACTCCGGCGCGGCGCAAATTCCTGGCTACCTCTGCCACCGAACGGGGCCACTGTCTGGACTGGATCTACCGTCTGGCACTGGCCTATCCCGAAATCGCCTTCCAGGTCACTCACAATGAGGCGGTACTATTCACCTCGCCCGGGGCCGGAGATATGGGATCAGTGCTGTCGTCGGTGTATGGCAGCAATACCGCTCGCCACTTCCTGCCGGTGAACCTGGAAGCCGAGGGGCTGCGCATCCATGGCTTTGTCAGCGGACCGCAGGTTACCCGCGCTACCCGCCGCCACCAGTTTTTCTTTGTCAACCGCCGCTTTGTGCGCTCCCGGATGCTCAGCCATGCCCTGAACGAAGGTTATGGTATGCTGCTGCCGACTGGCAAGCAGCCGCTCAGTGTTATCTGCCTGGAGATAGATCCGCGCCAGGTAGATCCCAACGTGCATCCGACCAAAATTGAGGTGCGCTTCAAGGCCAGTGGCGAGATTCATAGCCTGCTCCAGCAGGCCGTCGCGGCGGCCCTGGCCACCGGCGGCTACCGCTCCCTAACTGAGCAGCCCACCCCAGAGCGAGAGTCGCGCGGGCCGTTGCTGCCGGCGGGACGACTGCAGCCGGCCGAGCCTGCGGACCGCGGACACATTCACCGACTGCGCATCAACCCCTTCTTTGATGAAGTGGATGAGCGGGATGCCGGCATTGAAGTCCACGCAGAACCCACCGGGCTGGCGCCACCGCTCCAAAAAGATGAGGGGGAGCCTCTAAGCACGGATACGGTGGTGTTAGGTCAGCTCAGTGGCAAATATATCCTTGTCCAACAGGGCGAGGACCTGCTCCTAATTGACCAGCACCGGGCCGCCGAACGGGTCATCTTTGAGCGCCTTCAGGCCCAGCGGCAGCGGCTGGCACGCCAACTGCTGGTGGTGCCGCTGACCCTGGAGCTGACGGCGGGGCAAGCCGCCGCACTCCAGCAGCATCAGGAGTTACTGGAGGAAGCCGGCTTTGAGCTGGAGCCGTTTGGGGGCAACAGCTATGTGGTGCGGTCAGTGCCCGCCCAGCTCGGCCAGCGCGATCCCCAGGTAGCTCTGGATGGGCTGATTAGTGATTTAGCGCAGTGGGGCGCTACAGATAGCCTGGACAGCCAGCGGGAACAGCTTCTAGCCAGCCTGGCCTGCCACAGCGCCGTAAAGGCCGGTGAGCACCTCAGCCAACAAGAAATGAGGCAATTGGTTGCTGACCTGATGCAAACTGAGGCTCCGGCCATCTGTCCCCACGGCGACCCGGTTATTATTTCCATCAGCGGTGCAGACCTGGACCGCAAGTTTGCAAGGGATTAGGCGGTACTTAGCGTAGCATGTCGTCACCAGACTTGAGAATTCCCCTGCTAATCATTGCTGGGCCCACGGCGGTGGGCAAGACAGATATTGCCATTGAGGTAGCCGAGGCGGTGGGCGGCGAGATCATCTCGGCGGACTCCATGCAGATATACAAGGGGATGGATGTCGGCACGGCCAAGCCGACCACGGAGCAGCAGGCCCAGGTACGTTTCCACCTGATTGACATGGTGGAGTTAGACGAGCCCTACAATGTGGCGATGTTCAAGCGTGATGCCCAGCAGGCGATTACGGAAATACATAGGCGGGGCCACCTGGCTATACTTTGTGGAGGAACCGGGCTGTATATTAAGGCAGTGCTGGAGCACTACAATCTCCCGCCGGCACCACAGGACAAACAGATTCGCCAGCGGCTGCACCAGGAGGCCCGACAAGTTGGCAGTCGCGTCCTGCACGAGCGCCTCCAGGAAGTTGATCCGCAGACTGCGGTTCAACTGTCGCCGAATGACCTGAAGCGGATTATCCGCGCGCTGGAGGTCTATGAGCTGACCGGGGAGTCTATAGCGACCCTACAGTCGGTTGACCATAGGCCGCGGCTACAGTATAATACTATATCCTTCGTGGTCACCTGTCCGCGGGCAATGCTGTACCAGCGTATCGAGCAGCGGATTGACAGGATGTTAGCCGCCGGTTGGGTGGAGGAAGTCAAGCAGTTAGCCCAGCAGGGCTGCCACGGGGGATTACAGTCAATGCAGGCGATTGGCTACCGCCATATACTGGAGTTTCTGGCAGGCACCGCCGACTGGCCGGCAACCGTTAAGCTAATAAAGCGGGACAGTCGGCGCTTCGCTAAGCGGCAACTGACATGGTTTCGCCATCAGTCGGATTCTACCTGGCTACAGTGGGCAAATAAGCAGCAATTTGAGGGGATAGTGAAGACTATTGTTGAGGCGGCGCGCCAACTGGTAGCCGATGGCAAGTGAGCAGGAGGTAAGCAAGTTGCGGTTCACCAAGTTGCACGGATTAGGCAATGATTATGTCTATCTTAACGGCTTTGAAGATGATCTGTCATCCTACGACCTGCCGGAACTGGCCCGTATCCTCTCGGACCGCCATTTCGGCATAGGCAGCAACGGGATCATTCTCATTCTGCCATCTGAGCAGGCCGATTTCCTCATGCGCATCTTCAACTCCGATGGCAGTGAAGCGGAGATGTGCGGCAATGGACTACGCGGCTTTGCCAAGTATGTCTACGAACACGGCCTAACAGATAAGCTCAAGTTAGAAGTGGAAACAGGGGCGGGGATACTGCCGCTGGCCATGGAGGCTACCCAAGGAGAAGTCGTGGCGGTAAGTCTTAATCTGGGACAGCCCCGTCTGCAGCGCCAACAGATACCGATGACCGGTGAGCCGGCGGAGGAGCGGGTTATTGAGGAGCCTCTGGAGGTGGACGACACTACTGTGCAGATTACCTGTGTATCTATGGGTAATCCCCATTGCGTAATCTTTGTGGATGATGTGGACAGTTTCCCGGTTACCGAACTGGGACCTAAGATAGAGAACCATCAACTGTTCCCCGAGCGGACTAATGTGGAGTTTATCACCGTGCTGGACCGCCAGCACCTGCAAATGCGTGTGTGGGAACGGGGCGCGGGCGAGACATTAGCTTGTGGCACCGGAGCCGCCGCGGCGACGGTCGCCGGAGTGCTCACCGACCGCAGCGACCGGCGGGTGGAGATACACCTGCGGGGAGGCCAGTTGCAGGTGGAGTGGGCCGAAGACGAGCACGTCTTCCTCACCGGACCAGCCACCGAGGTATTCTCCGGCGAAGTAGCATCCCAACTGGTGGCAAAGGCCCGCCAGTAGTTGACCTAAGGAGGTTCGCACTTGGAAGTTGCTCAGCGATTACAACAGATTCCGCCCTACCCTTTCCGGGAGATTGCTATGCTCAAGGCGCGGATGCTGGCCGAGGGCAAGCAGATACTGGACTTTGGTATCGGCGACCCCGATATGCCCACACCTGACTTTGTTATTGAAGCGCTGTGCGAGGCAGCCGGCGATCCCAGCACCCATCAGTATGATGAGTCAGGCTACGGCATACCGGAGTATAAGCAGGCAGTGGCTGACTTTGTGGCCCAGCGATATGAGGTTGAGGTCAATCCGGATGGCGAAATCCAGAGCCTGATTGGGGTCAAGGAGGCCCTGGCTCACATTGTCTGGGCTTATGTTGACCCGGGCGATGTAGTGCTGGTGCCTGACCCGGCCTATGCAGTGTATAAGGTGCAGACTACCTGGTGCGGAGGCGAGGTATTTCCGATGCCGCTGCGAGCGGAGAACGATTTTCTGCCCGATTTTGCCGTCATCCCGGCCAGTGTGGCCCAAGCAGCCAAGCTGATGTTTCTCAATTACCCCAATAACCCGACGGGAGCGGTCGCACCGCTGGAGTTTTATGAGCAGGCGGTCAGGTTCGCCCGTGATAACGAAATCCTGATCGTTCAGGATGCCGCCTATGCCGAAGTCAGCTTCGGTGAGGATCAGGCCCACAGCATTCTGGAGATTGATGGTGCCAGAGATGTAGCTATTGAAATGCACTCATTCTCCAAAACTTTCAATATGACTGGCTGGCGGCTGGGCTGGGCGATGGGCGGCGGGCAGTACATAGATGCGTTATCTAAAGTCAAAAGCAATGTGGATTCAGGTACGTTCATGGCTATTCAGCGAGCGGGTATTGTTGCTTTGTCCCATTATGACGAATGTCACCCCCAAATGATAGCTGAGTACCAGCGGCGCCGCGATGCCTTGGTAGATGGCCTGAACTCACTGGGCTGGAGTCTGGAGAAACCCCGGGGTACCTTCTACGTGTGGGCACCGGTCCCGCCCAGTTTTGGCTCCAGCGCCGAGTTTACCCATGCCCTGCTGCATGATTGCGGGATACTAACGACCCCGGGCACCGCCTACGGCACCACCGGCGAAGGCTACATCCGTTTTTCCCTGACCATCCCCGCCGAGGACAAGCTGGGCCAGATACAGCAGGCAGTGGCGAATATCCGGGAGCAGATGCCGGATTTATGGAAAGGGCCGGGTGGATAACTCTAAGTGCTGGCTGTCTCCAGTGTTTTGGCGAGGGAGAGATGGCAATTGTCGGAGCTGCCAGACGGAACCCACCGCTGTTTCCCTAATGACGCAGTATCCTGTCAAGACCTGCTCCAAATCAACACTCCGGCTGTTCAGTCATAGCTCTACCTAAGAAGAAGTGCCTGCTCGTGGTATAATGTATATGAATAGAAGCAGTGAAGGTCGTTTGTCATAGCAAGTATGTTACCTGAGACAATCTTAGAATCAGTCCAAAGTCCGGCGCGGTATATTGGGGGCGAGGTCAATGCGGTGGTCAAGGACCCCGCAGAAGTGGAGCTATCCTTTGCCCTCTGTTATCCCGATGTGTATGAGGTGGGGATGTCGCACCTGGGGTCACAGATTCTCTACCATGTCATCAATTCTCGCCCTGAGGTGCAGTGCGAGCGCGTCTTCCATCCCTGGACAGATGCGGCAGAGTTGATGCGCCAGCAGGACGTCCCGCTCAGTGGCCTGGAGACCGGTCGCCCCCTGGGCGATTTTGATATTGTCGGCATCACTCTTCAGTACGAGTTAACCTATACTACCATACTGTCGCTGCTGGAACTGGGCGGGATAACGCTTCAAGCCCGGCAGCGGCAGCCCGGCGAGCCGATTGTCATCGCCGGCGGGCCCTGTGCCTATAATCCGGAGCCAGTGGCCGATTTTTTTGATGCCTTTGTTATCGGCGATGGTGAAGAAGTAGTTGGCGAGATTATTGATTCTTATCTGGCGCAGCCAGCCCAATTTCGTGATGCTGACGCCCGCACCGCCGGCGACCGGGAGAACTTCCTGCGGCAACTGGCCCAGGTTGAGGGGGTTTACGTACCTTCTTTATACGAGGTAGAGAGGACTGAGGAGGGGTTGTTGTGCCCGCGGCCCGCCAGTGCCGATGTACCGAACATAATAAGGCGACGGATAGTCAAAGACTTTGAGAATGCTGCCTTCCCTACCGCGCCGGTGGTGCCGTGGGTGGAGGTGGTGCACGACCGGGCGCAACTGGAGATAGCCCGGGGGTGCACCCGGGGCTGCCGGTTCTGCCAGGCGGGCATCATTTACCGGCCGGTGCGGGAGAAGAGTGTGGCTACGCTGCGCGCCCAGGCGCGCCAGATTATTGCCAACACGGGCTTTGACGAAATTGCCCTGGCGGCCCTGAATTGCCCTGATTACAGCAAGATTGAGGAGTTGATTGATGGCTTGCATGCCGACCTGGCCGATCAGCGAGTGTCAGTAAGTCTGCCCTCGCTACGCACCGACACGTTCAGCGTCAATCTGGCTGACAAGGTTAGCCAAGTGCGTAAAAGCGGGTTAACTCTGGCCCCGGAGAGCGGATCTGACCACCTGTGGGCAGCGATAAATAAGGGCGTTTCCCCCCGGGATCTATTGAAGGCGGTGGAAGCTGCTTTTGCCGCCGGCTGGGAGACCATTAAACTATACTTTATGATTGGTCTACCCGGGGAGACGGATGAAGATGTGGTGGCTATTGCCAAGCTGGTCCAGCAGGTGGTCGCAATTGGCACGCAGAAGCTGGGCCGGCGGCGACGGCATTTACAGATCAATGTCAGTGTGGCTTGTTTGATTCCCAAGCCCCATACGCCGTTTCAATGGCACCAGCAAACATCTGTAGAAGAACTCAAGCACAAGCAGCAACTGCTGAGAAGCCATCTCACCAGCCGGCACGTGAATCTGTCCTGCCACAGCGCCGAGGGGACGATGGCGGAGAGCGTCCTGTCTCGCGGTGACCGCAGCCTCGGACCGATTATTGAGCATGTTTATCGGCAGGGCGCAGTACTGGAGGGATGGCGGGAACATTTCACACTGGAGAATTGGACGGCGGCCTTTAGTGCTCAGGGCAGGGAACTACTGGCCGAAGCCGGGCGAGAGTGGCATCAGTCCTCGCGGCTGCCTTGGGACCACATTGACACTGGTATATCGGCGGGCTTTCTGCGGCAGGAGGCAGCCCTGGCCGAGCAGTTGACACCCACCGAGGACTGCCGCACCGACGGCTGTCGTCACTGTGGCTTGAATGAATTTATGGCGCCCTGCCCGACGGCAGTAGACCAGGGTAAACAGGCGGCCGTGAAGCAACCTGCCGAGGCCCAAGGCTATGTCTAATCAGCAGCGGCCATATCTGTGGGTAGAATTCGCCAAGACCGGCCCTATGCGTTATTTGTCGCATTTGGAGGTGATGCGAGTTTTTGACCGGGCGGTGCGCCGGGCCCGGATTGCGGTGGACTATACCCAGGGTTACCACCCCCGGGCCAAAATTAGTTTCGCCCCACCGCTTCCGGTAGGTGCTGAAGGGCTTAAAGAGCTATGCGAAATTGACCTGGCCACGGAGAAATCCGCCAACGAATTAGGTAAGGCGCTGAGCAGGCAACTTCCTGCCGGGCTGGATTTAGTTTCCGCTCAGGTCCGCAGGCGGGACCGGCATTCACCATTTGCTAAGCTGGACCGAGCTGAATACCGTCTTGATGTGGAAATTGTCGGAGGTACCCCACAGCAGTTGCAGGCCGCGGTGCAGCAGTTCCGAGGAGCTGAGCAGATAACAGTACAGCGGAAGACAAAACGCAGGACGCAGACAATTGATATCCGGCCCCATACCTACGAATTGAGACTTGAACATAGGGATAGTAGTATGTGTCTATTCATAGATGTGGGCTTCGGCGAAGACAATCTGGTAAAGCCGGAAGAAGTAATCACAACTCTAAGTCAGATGATGGGACAGATAGACTTGTTAGTCGGCCGAGTTACACGGCTAAAAATGTATATGATTTAGTTAAATTACCGGTGAACCCAGCCTTCTGCAAAGCGCGGGCAGGGACGAAGGTCCGGTGCCCAACAGTGTAGAGGCCAGTGGGATTCACCAAGGGAGTACGATTGACAAAGTGAAAAAACAGATTATTGCTAATGTTGACTCCAGACAGACGCGAGTAGCGATAGTGGAGGACGGCCGGTTGGCGGAGGTGATGTACGAGAAAGAAGAAAACGTAGTCGGCAATATCTACCTGTGCCGCGTACAGGACGTAGTGGCGGGGCTGGATGCTGCTTTCGTTGACTGCGGCATCGAACGAAATGTATTCCTGCACGTCTCCGACGCCGTAGTAAACGGGGCGAGCGCATCCAAAGGGCGCAACCGCGGCCGGGGTCTGCCGCCCATCAGTAAGGTTATCCAAAAAGGCGACGAGTTTTTGGTGCAGGTGACCAAGGGCCCTCTGGAGAGCAAGGGGGCGCGGGCGACCCGCAATATCAGCCTGCCGGGGCGCTACCTGGTGTTGATGACTGATAGTAATGGTAAGGTGGGGGTATCCAAGAAGATCGGCGACGAAAGTGAGCGAATGCGGCTGCGCAAAATAGCGGGTAAAGCTTGTCCCTCGGGTTTTGGGATTATCGTGCGTACCCAAGCCCAAGGAGCCGGGCGTAAGGAACTGGACAGCGATATCCAGTTCCTGGGCAAGCTGTGGAGGTCAATTCAAGGCAAGGTCAAACAGGCCCAGGCCCCCGCTCTGATCCACCAGGACCTCAGCCTGGTCTTTGAGGTGGTTCGTGATGTATTGTCAGCGGAAGTAGACGAGTTTATAATTGATGATAAGATCACCTACGACCAGGTCCTTAACCTCCTGGACAATGTCGCCCCCAACCTGCGTGGCTGTGTCCAACTGTACCGTTCTGCTAAGCCAATTTTCGCCCACTACGACATTGAGGAGCAAATTGATAAAGCTCTACGTAGCAAGGTGTGGCTATCCCACGGTGGCTTTATCAATATTGACCAGACCGAAGCCCTTACGACTATTGATGTCAATAGCGGCAAGTTTACCGGCACCGGCAGCCTGGAGGAGACCGTGCTGCGCACTAATCTGGACGCGGCCGAGGAGATTGCCCGCCAGCTTCGGCTCCGCGACATCGGCGGTATCATTGTCATTGACTTTATTGACATGGATAAGTTCCGCCATCGCAAGCAAGTAAGCACTGCCGTGCGCGAGGCGTTTGCCGAAGATCGGATGCGCACCCGCATAATGCATATTACCCGGCTGGGTCTGGTCGAGATGACCCGTAAGCGTACTGAAGAGAACTTATCGCAAAAGCTGCAGACCAACTGCCCCTGCTGCGGAGGGTCAGGTAAGATTCTGGCCGCGGACACGGTGGCGATGCGGGCCATCCAGCAGTTGCGCTCCCTGGTAGCGGACGATAACATTAGCGGGGCGCTGGTGATTGCTGACCCCATTGTCTCGTTGGCCATAGTTGGGCCTCACGGAAACAATGCCACCGAATTGGAGGAGGAACTGGGCATAGAAGTGTTTGTCCGCGCCAGTGAGGAGATTCATCCGGAGCACTTCGAGATCAAGCCCGGTAATCCAGCCCAGCTACGTCAGGAGTATCAACGCTATCAGGTCGGCGATATGGTCCAGATCACCCCGGAGCAGGTGCTACCCCCACCTCAGGCCGGCTTAGTGGCCAACGTGGGAGGCTATATTATTGAGGTGCCAGAAGTCTCTCCCCAACACGAAAAGCCTCTGGAGATCCGCTTAGTCAGTGTCGAGAACTCCTATGCTCGGGGCACTCCTCGGTAATATGACTAACTAACCACTCAGCCCAGCCTGCCAAAGTGGCTCCTCGGCACGGTTCTACCCGCCCGATGACCACGCATACGCCCCCAATTGGCTGCGTTGACAGTCGCCGGCCAGATGCCGTATACTGCCCGTATATTGTAAGATAGATATAGGGAGACATCAATGCCTGCCCAGGGAGCAGCACAATGGGTCATCGCGCCGCGCAATGAAGAGTTTGAGCGCCGCATGGCTTTGGCCCTGGGGATTCATCCCTTACTGGCGGCAGTGCTTTACAGCCGCGGGGTTACCAGTCCCCACCAGATCGAGGATTTCCTTCAGCCGTCGGCAGACCAACTGCACAGTCCGGAAACGCTGCCTGATATTGGTCCGGCGACTGAGCGGATTGTGACGGCAATCCAGAACCAGGAGACGGTTTTGGTCCATGGGGACTACGATGCTGACGGCATTTGCAGCGCGGCGCTGCTTACCCGGTTCCTCTCCAAGCTGGGGGTAGATGTAAACTATTACATTCCCCACCGGATTAAGGACTCTTATGGGCTGAACCAGCATGCCGTCCAGCAGGCTACTGACGCCGGGATAAAGCTGATAATCGCGGCCGATTGTGGCGTTACCGCCCACGAGGCCATCGCCGCTGCCCGTCGCGGCGGAGCCGACGTCGTGGTGGTGGATCATCACGAGCCCGACTCTCACTTGCCCCAGGGAGCCTGGATAATTGACCCCAAGCGGCCCGACAACCAATACCCGGAACGTGAACTGGCGGCGGTGGGCTTATGCTTTAAGTTAGCTACGGCGGTATGCGAGTGGTTGGATCTGTCCCAGCAGTCCTTACAACGGGCCTTCTTGGACTTGGTCGCCCTGGGCACGATCGCCGACATGGCTCCTTTGGTAGGGGAAAACCGGATTCTGACGGCATTGGGTTTGAAGCTAATGCCTAATACTCGCAAGGTAGGGCTGCAAGCCCTGCTGCAAATATGTCAACTGGATTCTACTGTTCGGGCCAGTGATGTTGCTTTTCGCCTGGCTCCGAGACTCAATGCCGTCGGTCGGATGGCCGATGCTACCCAGGCGCTGGAACTGCTGCTGACCGATGATAAACAGCAGGCCCTGCGTCAGGCCCTGCACCTGGACAGCATCAACCGCGAGCGCCAACAGCACCAACAGGACATCTACCGTCAGGCGCTGCGCCGGGTGGAGGAAGAAGTAGACCTGGACGAAGAGCCGGTAATCGTGCTATCTTCACCCGACTGGCACGTGGGGGTGGTGGGTATTGTGGCATCCAAGCTACTGGAGCGGTTCCACCGGCCAGCTATTGTGCTGGTGGAAGAGAATGGTCAGGCGCGCGGCTCGGCGCGCAGCATCGCCGGCTTTGACATATCAGAGGGCCTGCGGCAGTGTGCAGATATGCTCCTGGAATACGGGGGTCATGCCGCGGCAGCCGGCTTGACTCTACAGAGCGAAAAGGTAGATGCCTTCCGCCAGCACATTAATGCAGTGGCTGCAGCGACCATCTCGCCCGAAGATACTGTGCCGCAACTGAAAGTGGACGCGCAGGTAGAACTGGCCGAGATTGATGGGGAACTGGCCGAGGATTTGGCCCGGCTCGGCCCCTGTGGCCAGGCCAATCCAGAGCCCCTGTTTGTAGCGCGGGGTGTGGAGGTAATTGATTGTGAGACTGTCGGGCATAGCAACCAGCATCTGAAAGTATATGGGGCCACCGATGCGTCACCGCTTGAATGCATCGGCTTTGGCATGGCCGACCAGGCCGCCGGTGTTCATCGGGGGGGATATGTTGATATGTGTTTTACTCCCGAAATTGACGAATATCAGGGCCGCCGGCACCTCCAGTTGCGACTGGCGGCCATCCAGCCAGCCCAGCCTGCCCCCAGGAGTTGAGTAGTATATATGCCGCAACAACGGTTTACTATTTCCACCGATAGTCGCCAGCAAATCATTGACTTCACCAGCCAGGCCCAGCAGACGGTGGCCGACAGCGGAGTTGATGAGGGGTTGGTTGTAATCAGTGTTCCCCACTGTACCTGTACGGTGTACGTGAATGAGAACGAGAGCGGCTTGGTGAGCGATACTCTGGAAATTATTGATAAGCTCACTACCGCCGGTGCCTGGCAACATGACCGCATAGATGATAATGCCGCCGCTCACCTGGCCGCCTCTGTGATGGGCAATTCAGTTTCTCTGCCGGTCAGTGGCGGGCAGATAGAGTTAGGGACCTGGCAGCGGATAATGTTGGTCGAACTGGACGGCCCCCGCCAGCGGCGGGTCACTGTCACAGTAATAGCAGGATAACGGCAGCAACGACAGCAACGGCAGCAACAGCAGCAACGACAGCAAGGACAGCAACAGCAGCAACGACAGCAAGGACAGCAACGGCAGCAACAGCAGCAACGACAGGACGTTATTGCTAAAATGTGTTGTAGTTAGAATTTGTCGTTGCTAAAAGCTGTTGTTGCTAACAGCTGTCGTTGCTAATAAGGGTTGGGGCTCAGATGCCAGATGACCAGGGTGCGATACAGCAAGCAGTGTTGTTAGCTGGAGGCTTGGGGACCCGGCTGCGGCCGCTTACCTACCTGCAGCCCAAGGCATTGCTGCCGGTGGTCAACCGGCCACTGATCTCCTATGAGCTGGAGCTGGTGGGACGATTCGGCGTCCCTGAGGTAATCCTGGCGACAGGCTACCAGGCTGATCAGTTACGGTCGGTACTGGGACAGGGTAACCAATGGGGGATACAGGTGCGTTATGTGGAGGAATCGGTGCCACTGGACACGGCCGGCGCGATAAAGAATGTGGAGAGTCTGATTGAAGGTCCGGTTTTTGTCTTTAACGGTGATCTTATCCTTGATGTTGACCTGGGCCTGATGGCCGAAGCCCATCAGCAGTCCCAAGCTGCTGTTACTATTCTGTTGCGGCAAGTGGCCGATATAACTCCTTTTGGCCTAATCCAGCGCGGCTCGCAGGGCTATGTCACAGCGTTTTTAGAAAAAGCCTCGGCGGATGCAACCGGACACAATACCATCAATGCCGGTGTCTACATAATCTCACCGCAGATTCTGGACGATATACCAGCCGGCGAGCCATATTCGTTTGAGACCGATCTATTTCCATCATTGATAGCTCGGGGGATAAGAATTTACGGGTATCTGCCCGATACTCCGGGCTACTGGAATGACGTGGGCCGGTTGGACAGTTATTTGCAGGTCAATCGGGATCTGCTGGCCGGCCAGCTTCCCTGGCTGTCACTGCCCGATATCCAGTTGGAGCAGGTGGGCGAGGATGTCCAGATACAACCACCTAACTGCTGGGATGAGGGGGTAGTGGTGGAAAGTGAGGCTCACATCGGTCCCTGGGTGGTGCTGGGCGAGAACGTTAGAGTAGGCCGGGGAGCATCTCTACAAGATTGCGTAATACATCCGGGGGTCACCATCGGAGCAGGCGCCCACTTACAGTCAGTGGTAGTAGCCGGGAACGAACAAGTTCCGCCCGCCCATCAGCAAACCCAGGGAGTGTTCTGTACCTATGAGCCTTGACCGACTATTGATGATACCGGGCCCGACCAATGTGCCACCTCAGGTGCTTGAAGCACTAAGTCGCCCCAGTATCTATCACCGAGGAGCACAGTTTGCCCACCTGCTGGAAGAATGCACTGAGCAGCTCCAGCCAGTTTTTGGTACTGCGAGTGATGTTATCATTCTGACTTCTTCCAGTACCGGCGCCATGGAAGCCGGTGTGACTAACTTCCTATCCCCGGGTGATGGGGTGGTAGCGATCAGGACCGGTAAGTTCGGTGAGCGCTTCGGTCAGATTGCCGCGGCCTTCGGGGCCCAGGTGAAGTGGCTGGAAGTGGAGTACGGCCAGGCCGCGCAACCTGAGCAGTTAGCTGAGTTGGTCAGCCAGGTGCAGCCGCAGGCGGTGTTGCTGGTGCAAAACGAAACTTCAACGGGGGTTTGCCAGGATGTGGCCGCCTTGGCGGCGGTGGGACGTGAATATGACGCGCTAATAATAGTGGACGCAGTCAGCAGCCTGGGGGGCATACCGTTTAAGATGGATGAGTGGGGAGTGGATGTGGTGGCAGCCGGGTCGCAAAAGGCCCTGATGCTGCCTGCAGGGCTGGGATTTGTGGCCGTCAGTCCCCGGGCGTGGACGGCAGCTGAGCAGGCTACAATGCCCAACTACTATTTTGATCTACTCGCCGCTCGCCAATCGCGGAAGAAGGGCCAGACCCCGTATACGCCCAATATGAATATGATTGTGGCATTGCGGGAGGCACTACGCCTGATCCACGCCGAGGGCCTGGAGGCGGTCTACCAGCGGCACGAGAAACTGGCCCAAATGACGCGGGCCGCTATGCAATCCCTGGACCTGGAGCTATTCGCGGAGCCCGATTATGCCTCGGCGGTGGTAACGTCGGTGGTATCACCCGCAGGGTTGGACTCGACTGGGCTGGTCCACGCCGTAGATGAGAAGCATAATATTCTTATCTCCGGCGGCCAGGGAGAGCTAAAGGGCAGGATCTTCAGAATCGGTCATTTGGGCTGGGTCGGCCCCCAGCAGATTTACGAGACTATCGCTGCCGTGGCCGCCGGGCTGAACCAACTGGGCCACCAGTGTGATGCCGAGCAGGCGGCCCAGGCAGCACAAGCGGCAGCTAAGGAGAGGTAAGACGGAGCTATGGCTACCCACCGGATATTAGTTTGCGACCCCTTAGCCGAGGAAGGCCTACATATACTGGAGGAAATCGGCCAGGTCCAAACATGCTTTGATTTCACTGAGCAGCAGCTAATTGAGGCTATCAAAGATGCCGACGCGATGGTGGTGCGCAGTGGCACCCAGGTTACCGCCCCGATAATTCAGGCCGGCACCCGCCTGAAGATCATTGCCCGGGCGGGAGTGGGCGTGGATAACATTGACCTGGATGCCGCCACCCGCCACGGCGTCATCGTGGTAAACTGTCCCACTGGCAATACCATTGCCGCCGCCGAGCATGCCCTGGCTCTACTATTGGCAGCCGCCCGTAACATTCCCCAGGCCAATATCAGTCTCAGAGCCGGCCGGTGGGAGCGGGGACGGTTTATGGGCCGCCAAGTGGCTGGGAAGACTTTGGCAATCATCGGGTTAGGCAAGATCGGCAGTGAGCTCGCCCGCCTCGCCAACGCATTGGGAATGGAGGTGGTTGCCTACGACCCCTATGTTGCCCCCGATCATGCCAGTGGCCTGGGCGTACAGATGCAGCCGCTTCTCCAGGTGCTGGCGGAGGCTGATTTTATCACTATTCATACCGCCCTGACCGATGAGACTCAGGGGCTGATAGACGCCGAGAAACTTGAGCACGTCAAGCCGGATGCCATTATCATAAACTGTGCGCGGGCCGGCATTGTAGATGAGGACGCTCTGATAGCAGCACTGCAGGAGGGGAAGATTGGGGGAGCGGCCCTGGATGTATTCGCGGGTGGCTCAGAACCCAATCCAGAACTGATAGCGCTGGATAACGTCATTGCCACGCCGCACCTGGGGGCTTCCACCACTGAGGCGCAGGTTAATGTGGCCGTGGATGCGGCCCGGCAGGTGGTAGACGTGCTGAGGGGCCAGGCCCCACGCTGGCCGGTTCATTGTTCGAGCAGTTAGCCCAACTGCCGGCAGTCAGCCGCCTGGAAATGGTAAACTTTGACTGACGTCGAGACTGTCTCTATAGCAGGGCCTGAAGCTTCCCGCATCGCGTAGGCGAGGTTCTCTTCTTCGGCAGGCTCAGGACGGTGAGCTTGCCGAACCGTAACCTCGTCCGGATAGAATGCGCAGGTGGAGAACCTGCACTACGCGACAGATGGGTCGGTCTGGCTACAAGTGAGGGACAAAGCAATGGACATACTAATAACTAATGATGATGGCATCTACGCGCCCGGACTGAGGGCCCTGGCCCGGAGCCTGCAACAGATAGCCGAGGTGACCATCGTCGCTCCCGAGCGGGAGCAAAGTGCCTCCGGCCATGCGGTGACTCTGCATAAGCCGCTGCGGATGAAGCCGGTGGAGATTCCCGGGCTGGACGGAGTTGCCTATGCCAGCAATGGCACTCCGGCCGACTGCGTAATCTTAGGTTGCCTGACCGGGTCGAGCCAGCCCGATTTGGTGGTGGCCGGAATAAACCGGGGCGCTAATCTGGGCGAGGAGATTCTGTATTCGGGAACGGTCTCCGCCGCGATGGAGGCAGCGCTGCAAGGCGTGCCCGCTTTTGCTGTCTCGGTGGATTCTTATTCCCCGACCGACTTTGAGCCGGCCGCCCAGTTTGCCCGAAAGCTGGCCCAGGTTCTGCCCAATGCCGACCTTAGTGATAACTGTTTTCTTAATGTGAATGTCCCGGCTGTGCCGCGCCCGGAGATTACTGGTATTAGGTTCACCAGGCTGGGCAAGCGGGCTTACATCAACAAGGTAGAGCACCGGGAGGACATGCGGGGACAGAGCTATTATTGGTTAGCGGGCAATCCTGAAGAGACCGATAGCGGCGAGGGCACCGATATCGCCGCTGTGGCCGCCGGCCAGATATCAATCACTCCCATGCACTTTGACCTGACCAGCCACGAGCTGCTGGAGAATCTCTCCTCGCTGGTGGATGATCTCAGTGACTGGTGAACCTGCCAGCCCTACCTACCTGGAGCTACACGCCACCGGCGAGCTTGCCCAGCGGTGCGATGAAGCCTTACAGATGTTGGCGCAGTGTCGGCTGTGTCCGCGGGAGTGTGGCGTAAACCGGCAGGAGGGAGAGGTGGGCTTCTGTCGGTCAGGTCGCCAGGCGCAGGTCTCCAGTTACAATCCCCACTTCGGCGAGGAGCGGCCCCTGGTGGGGAGAGGTGGCTCGGGGACTATCTTTTTGACCAATTGCAATCTGCGCTGTATATTCTGCCAGAATTACGATATTAGTCACCAGGGACGGGGTGAGGAAGTATCGGCCCAGCGCCTGGCCGACATGATGTTACAGTTGCAGCATTTGGGCTGTCACAATATCAATTTCGTGACTCCCACTCACTTCATTCCCCAGATTTTGGAGGGGCTGGTGATTGCTGCTGATGAGGGATTAAACTTGCCGCTGGTGTATAATTGTGGGGGCTATGAAAGTGTGGCGGCGCTGCAACTGCTGGACGGAATTGTGGACATATATATGCCCGATGCCAAATACAGCAATAGTCAGGCAGCCCAGCGTTTCTCGGCGGCCCCGGATTATTTCCCGCGGATGAAGGAAGCAGTGCGGGAGATGCACCGGCAGGTGGGCGACTTGCAGATAGATGATGGGGGGCTGGCCAGCCGGGGCCTGCTGGTGCGGCATTTGGTCATGCCCGAAGGACTGGCTGGCACCGCCGAAGTGATGGAATTTTTGGCGTCGGTGAGTCCTGATACCTATGTCAACGTTATGGCCCAGTATCGCCCCTGCTATCAGGCCCATCATGATGACCAGATTAACCGGCCAATTACCACCGAGGAGTACCGCCAAGCGGTTCAGGCTGCCTATGAGGCCGGCTTGCATCGGCTGGATGAGCGCCCGCTGGCGGTGCTACGGAGGTAGCAAAGTCAGTAGCGCGAAATATATAGATGGGTGCAGAATTAACTTTATCAAGCCCCGGGAGCCGCTCTGCTATACTCCAGAGGAATTTGCCCGTATGCACAACAAATTAGCATCGTAGCCGAAGCCATAAAGGCCGGTATTGAAGTGGTAAGGGAGGAATTCAGTGATGAGTAGTTTTTGGCAGGTTATCAGACAGACCGCGGATCGGATATTCCGCGGCAGTAAGCACTCGGTCGCGGTGATCACCGAGAGTATTGACCGCCAGGCGACTATCCAAAAGCTGGCCAGCGGCATGCGGGGACTGGAGCGCGAACGTCATGACCTAATCAGCACCATCGGCAAAAAGGTCTACTCACTGCACCAGCGCGGTAAGGTACGCAACCGCGATGTGCTGAATGATTGCGTTCGCATAGACGAAATAGGCCAGCAGATGGAGGATCTGCAGCAACAGATAGAGCAGATCCGCCGCTTGGCGGCCACCGAGGAGGAAATCGTGGTGGAACTTGAGGACGAGGAGTCGCTGACCGATGAGGAGGCGGCAACTCCCGAGGAGGTCGAGGAGGAGGAAGTGGCTACCGAGCCACCCGGTGAGGAGCAGCAGCCGGAGCCCATCGAGCCGGAGTCACCAAGTCCCCCTGGGGACGAACCGAAGGACAGCCAGCAGTATTAGATACCAATACTGCTGTCCGGCAGAAAACCTGTTGGTGCCTGTGGGGATTATCCGGCGTTAGCTGATGCCGGGTAACCTACGAAAGAGGCTGGTTGATGCATAAGATTGGATTTGATAATGAGCTGTACCTAACCAAACAGAGCGAGGCGATCCTGGAGCGCGTGGCCCAGTTCAACGACAAACTATATCTGGAGTTTGGCGGCAAGCTCTCGTTTGACTACCACGCCCACCGGGTGTTGCCCGGCTATAACCCTAATGTCAAGCTGAGACTCCTGGAGCACCTAAAGGACCAAATTGAGGTCATCTTCTGTGTATGCGCCGCCGACCTGGAGAACGGCCGGATCCGGGGCGATTTTGGTATAACCTACGAAACCGCTACCCTTAAGGCCATAGATGATCTGACCGATTGGGATATTGAGACCACGGCGGTGGTCATCAACCGCTTTTCCGATGAAGCTGTGGCTAACCGGCTGATGACCAAAGTTGGCCAACAGCAGATACCGGTCTACACCCAGCCGTATATTGACGGATATCCGACCGATGTAGACAAAATCGTGAGTTCTGCCGGCTATGGCCGTTACCCCTATATCCCCACTTCCAAGCCCATCGTCATCGTCACTGGCGCTGGCCCCGGCAGCGGCAAGATGTCCACGTGTCTGGCCCAGATATATCATGACCACCAGCAGGGCAGACATTCGGGTTACGCGAAATTTGAGACCTTCCCCATCTGGGATCTGCCTGTAGACCATCCCGTTAATGTGGCCTATGAGGCAGCCACAGCAGATATGGCAGATGAAGTAATGGTGGATCCTTTCCATCTCGCCGAGTACGGAGTCAGTGCGACCAACTATAACCGGGACATCGAGTGTTTTCCGATTCTGACGAGCTTATTGGACCGTATCGTGGGTGAGGACGAGAGTGTCATCACCTACAAATCGCCGACTGATATGGGTGTGAATAGAGCCAGCGCCGGCATAGTAGACGACGGGGTGGTGCGGGAGGCTGCCCGGCAGGAAATCATTCGCCGCTTTTTCCGCTACCGGTGGGAGTACCTGGGGGCGGTGGGAAGCCAGGAAACGGTGGAGCGGACCGAGGACCTAATGAAACGAGTTGGCGTCACCCCCACGGACCGGGCAACTGTCTCCCCTGCCCGCCAGGCCGCTCAGGAGGCGGAGCAGACTGGTAAGGGCAACAAGGACCTATACTGTGGGGCGGCCCTGGAGTTACCTGATGGTGCCTTAGCCACCGGCAAGAACTCGCCGCTGCTGCATGCGGCTTCGGCCGCCATTCTCAATGGGGTCAAACACCTGGCGGGGATTCCTGACAATATCCACTTGCTGCCTGAGCTGATGGTAAGTAATGTGGCCAAACTCAAAGCCCAGGTGCTGGGCTCGCGCTCCGCCAGTCTGAATGTAGAAGAGGTGCTTATTGCCTTGGGCATCAGTGCGGCGACCAATCCGGCCGCCGAAGCCGCGGTTCAGATGCTCAGTAGGTTGCGGGATCGTGATATGCACATGACTCATGTGCCCAGTTCTGGTGACCAATCGGGCCTACGCGACCTGGGCCTCATCTTCACCACCGACGCCCAGCCCACCTCCCACGGCTACTTTTTGCGGTAAGCAAATTGGGAGGGAGCTACCAAGGCATAGGGTTTCCTTCGTAGTTAGACCATCGCCTTGGGGATACCGAAATGTTGCCCAGCTTTGTCATCCTACCTATCCATAACTGATGTTTTACCTTGTGGTGATATGTTTTGAGTATTTTAGATAATCTGAATCCTGAACAACAGGCGGCCGTGCAGGCAGTGGAGGGGCCGGTGCTCATATTTGCTGGCGCCGGCAGCGGCAAGACCCGCGTGCTGACCTACCGTATTGCCTACATGGTCCATGAGTTGGACATACCGCCTGAGCAGATTTTGGCCGTAACCTTTACCAATAAAGCCGCCAACGAGATGAAAGAGCGCATTGAGCAGCTTATTGGTGAGCAGGCGCGGGAACTGTGGGCCAGCACTTTCCACTCGCTGGGCGCCCGGATGCTGCGCACTGACGGGGCAGCCATCGGCATATCCCCCAATTTCGTCATCTACGACGAGGCCGATCAGCGCGCTCTTATCAAAGACAGCCTATCAGCGCTTGATATTGACGCCGAGCAGTATTCACCGGTGGATATTCACTATGAGATAAGCAACGCCAAGAACGAACTAATGAGTCCTGCCGACTATAAGCCGCACCGCAACAAACCGCTGGAGCGAATGGCCAAGCGCGTGTACCGCCACTATCAGCAGCAACTGGCGGCCAGCGATGCTCTGGACTTTGATGACTTGATAATGAGTGCCGTGCATCTGCTGCGAGAATCCGATGAGGTTCGCGACAGGTATCAGAGCCGTTTCCGCTATATCTTAGTGGATGAATATCAGGACATCAACTTCGCCCAGTTCGCGCTGCTGAAGCTGCTGGCTGAGAAGCACCACAATCTTTGCGTGGTGGGTGATGATGACCAGAGCATCTACGGATGGCGGGGGGCGAACGTGCGGCTGATTCTGGACTTTGAAGAACATTTTCCCGAAGCCCAGGTTTTCACCCTGGAGCAAAACTACCGCTCCACCCCCAATATTTTACAGTGTGCCTATGAAGTAATTCGCCACAATCCAGCGCGCGCCGACAAGAAGCTATGGACTGATGCTCCTGCCGGCGAGACGCCAGTAGTCTACCGGGCCGTCAATGAGCAGGAGGAGGCCGAGTGGACGGTGCGTATGATTCAGTCGCTGCGATATAGACGGGGTGCACCGCCGGGTGACTGCGCGATTCTTTATCGCACCAATGCCATGTCACGAGCCTTTGAGGAAGCCCTCGTTGACGCCAACATCCCTTACGAGATTGTGGGGGGAGTACGCTTCTACGAGCGCGCCGAGATCAAGGACATAATCGCTTATTTGAAAGTGATTCAAAATCCGGTGGCCTCGGTGTCATTGAGACGAATCATTAACAATCCTTCCCGGGGCATTGGGGCTAAGACTTTGCAGGTGTTGAGCAGACAAGCTCAGGAGCAGGGTCTTTCCTTGCTGGAGGCCTGCGCACTAATCAGTGAATTGGACGAACTGCGCCAGCCCCAACAGCATGCGGCGGCTGATTTCTACGACATGATGACAGCTCTGCAAAAACGCAGAGAGCAACTGCCTCTGGCCAAGTTTGTGCGCGAGGTAGTTACCCACAGCGGGTATCTGCAGCGCCTGCAGGAGTCGGGCCGGGCTGACGATGCCGGCCGGGCCGAGAACGTAGAGGAATTTGTCACCGCGGCCGCCCGCTTCCAGAAAAGACACACTGACAATTCCCTGATTGACTTCCTGGAGCACATCGCCCTGATTTCGGATATAGATCAGGCCGAGGACCTGAGCACGGCGGTATCACTGATGACCCTGCACAGTGCCAAGGGCCTGGAGTTTCCCACCGTGTTTATCGCCGGCCTTGATGAGAATCTCCTCCCCCATTACCGGAGTATGGGCGATGAGTTTGAACTGGCGGAGGAGCGGCGGCTGTGTTACGTAGGGATGACTCGCGCCCAACAGCGGCTATATCTGACCCACTGTCACCGGCGCACCATCTTTGGCGAAACTCAGCAGATGCAGCCGTCCCGGTTCCTGAAGGATTTGCCCGAGGAGGCTGTCCAGCGCCGGGGGCAACTGGCTCCCGCCACCGGTCCTCGCCTGGTGGAGCCGCCGGAGGAGGCCCCGGAGATGCGTATGAGTGGTCGCCGGCTGGACCTCACCAAAATACTATCGCGGGCCACGAGCAGCGAGACGACTGGAGCCAACCAGTCCCCATCAAGCCAGCAAATTGCCTATCACGTCGGTGACAAGGTCCGCCACCCCCAGTTCGGAGAGGGGCGGGTAGTCACCATAGAAGGCGAAGGTGGCGAGGCAGTAGTTGTGGCGGCATTTCCCGACCAGGGCGTAAAGAAGCTCCTGGCCCAATACGCAAAGTTAGAAAAGGTGTAGCCGGCTGCAGGAAGGATCATGGGGACTGGAATATTGTCACGTTATGATCCTGTCGCGTAGGCGAGGTTCTCTAACCTCGCCTACCCAGCCCCGCGCAGGTTGAGAACCTGCGCTACGCGCGGGGACTGTTTCCGGCAGAAGTGAAAAGTACCACAATTATTCGGTTGTGCTTGGAGGCAACTAACCATGGCCATTCAGATTGGGCTCTGCTCTAAGATACTGCAAGATTATGACCTGGCCGAAGCTATCCAAATCGCCGCCGCTATCGGCTATCAGGGCATGGAGATATTTGGCACGGCTAAACATTTGCCGGTTGATGTCAAAGATGACAAGGTCCAGGCAACGGCGAGGCTATTGGGTGATGCGGGCATGGAAGCGGTGACCCTGTGTACTTATGTGGGCCGGTTTGCCGAACGCAGTGACGAAGAATGCCAGCAGGAAATAGAAGCGTTTAAGCGTTATATGGATATTGCTGATACCTTGGGGTGCGACCTGATTCGGGTCATTCCCGGCGGCCCTAACGACCCCACCGAGGCTCGCGACGATCACTGGTATCGCTGTGCTCATTACATCAGCCAGTGTTGCGATTTAGCCCTGGGCCATGCGATAGGTGTGGTAATTGAGAATAACTGGGGTCTGGCGGCGACTGTGGACTCCACTCTGGAGTTGATATATCTGGTAGACCGGCCCAACCTGGGCATCAACTATGACCCGGGCAATCTGTACCGGATGGGCAAGTATTACGCAGTGGAGGCCCTGGAGCGGTTGGGGGATTTGGTGTGGAATGTGCAGGTTAAGGACGCTGACAAGCGCACCGGCGAGGATATCTGGCAACTGCTGCTGGGGGAGGGAGACGTGGACTATGAGAGTATCGTGGGGTGGCTACAGGAGTCAGAATACGAGGGCTATCTGTCGGCCGAGTGCCACCGCGAGCCGGATGAACAGATGAGCGCGGTGGACATCGCTCGGCACGAATACGACGCACTGAGAAGTTTGCTCACCTAACCGCACCAGTGAACATATGATTATTTGATTAGGCGGGGGCGGCACCACAATACAGCCCGGTTCAGCATGTGCCTATTTGACCATTTTCACCGTCTGGGGAATTTAGTGCTCAGTAATCAGTTCGGCAGGCACAGTAGTTCTCCACCCTCTACCATACCTATTACATCCTGCCAACCGTCGTCAGGCAGTCTCGGATTCATTTAATCAACCGTACATCGGGAAGCAGGGACGTCCCCGGGGCCCCAGTTATATCTACGTTGTTGCCGTAAAAAGAGATTGTCTGGGCGATGAGCGAGACTACTTGCTGACCTTCACCGAGGTAGTTTATATGGCCGTTAGGAGCAAAAATAATACCATCCATATCAGTGCCGTTGGCAGTCGCCGTAATATCCCCCTGTAGAGAGTATAGAGAGACACTTTTGTCGTGCGGAGTGAACCTGGGGGCATTACCCGCTAAGTGAATATTGCCGGTTGCTACGATGGTGCAGTCTTCGGCCACCAAGTAGTCTCCTCTGAACTTCACATTACCGTTCACAAAGTAGTTTCCCGGCGCCAGTGTCAGGTTTGCCGTTGTCGGCTCCCAGTCACCCTCAATGATGTAGTCGTAAGGTTCAAAATCGCTGGCTGTGTAGTCTATGGGCCAATCTCTCTTGGGATGCTGTTGGCAGCCCGCCTCGTAGGTAGATGAGCCCGACGGATCCCGGAGAATATTAAAGTACTCCACGGGATCGTGGAACGTTGTGTTGCTGCCAGTGACATCAATGCCGCCATTCGAGTGAACGAGACCATTTATCTCCACGTCATCCCCAGAGAAGATTATGGCATGTTCGCTCTCATTATTTGCAAATACGGTGGTGGGGGTGTCACCGGGTTCCTGCATCGCTGTGGCACTTCTGGTGATTAGGGCTGACTCTAATCCGAAGACCTTGGCAAAGGCATAAACCACCTCAACCTGCCCAGTAACTTCTAGGGCATGACTTTTACTATCCAACTGGCCATAGTTTGGCACCGTAGTGCCCGGGCCATAGTGTACTACCCCATCTTCTGGCGTGATTTGTACTTGGAAGCCCCGGCCTTCATTATTGGCGGCTACGTATAGTTCGGCCTCGTCCCGCGCCGCACTGAAGGTGGGGAGCTGGCTGGCTCCGGCCAACGCGGCCGCATCCACCGTATCTTGAACGGTCTGGGCAGCGATACACAGCTGGCCCACATCAATAGTCAGGGCGGCGAATCCCAACAGGGCTACCAGGGAGATGGCCACCAAAACTATCACTACCCCCCGTCGTTTGCCGGCTCGCACCCTTATCATGCCTACCTCACCTCTTCCATTATGATTACTTCCCTGTCCACTAAGTCTAAGAAGCCAACCTACCTACTCCTATTATAAAGGAAACCTCAATGTTTTGTCAAGACCCTTTCAAGAACTATGTACCCACTGATTATATCGGCTAAACACCGCGCAAAGTTTACTGCGGCAGAGCCAGTTCGGGCCAGACGGTCCACTGTAGATTTGTGACCTGTGCTTCCGCGAGGCAAGGCACTTGACTTCTCTGCAGTTGATGTGATTATATATGGGACGGCGAGGTGGGCGGCGGGGGAAGGAATCTGACTGAGCCCATAGAATAACTGGCTTCGGATACGCTACTATGATAGGAGGTGAAACGTATGGCTATACCTGTTGTTGATGCTGATTTGTGCACCGGTTGCGAACTGTGTGTTGACATCGCGCCGGATACCTTCCAGATGAATGACGAAGGTATATCCGAGGTGATAGACCCAGAGGGCGACGACAAGGATACTATCCAGGAAGCTATTGACAGTTGTCCAGTAGAGGTCATCGCCTGGGAATAGAAATCAATTCGGCAGTTAACCACACCATATAGGCCGCGGGCCGGCCCGATGAGCGCGGGTCGCCTGCGGCTTTGCCTTTACCCCCAACCTATCGTTAGTGTTTCTTCGGCCCAGCAACATCAGGGGTCTACCACCCACTCTATGAAGAGATCCACTCCCCCACACTCACTCCATAGCACATAGTCAGCAGCTTCCGGCCATCATCAAGCTGGCCCTTCAGGTACAGATCAGAGTGTTGGGCCAAAGGATCCGGCAGCAGGAGAGGTATGTTGCCTGCCGGGCTCCAACTCTCTTTCCGCACCCAGGGGCGGGGCTCGCCGGGGATCTGAACCATACAATCTATCAGTTCGCTGTATCCCTGAGCAGGAGCAGAGAAGGGCTTAGTTACCTCATCGGGATCCCAGGTCGCGGGTACCTGCCAGGTTATCGTCCCCGCTACGAGCTTGTCAGTGAAATTGTAGATACGCACCTGCAGATTATGCTCCTGGCCGGGAGGCAGGGCGACGGCCTTGACTAACTGGGTAGCAGTGGGGAAGTTGGCTATGGCAAAGACATCTAAGACTACCGGCGTCTCACTTTGGGATAGTAAGGCGGCAGTGTTGGTACCGCCGACAGCGGCCCGGTATGCTCCTCCCTGGGGTCGTTTGATGGCCCGCGATAGCTGTTGCTCGGCGCGCTCCAGGGCCTGTTGGGCCAACGGATAAACCGTACCATCTCGGCAAATCTCGGCGCGCAAATCCGCGATGCGCTGGTTTAGCTTGTCCACGGCGCTGCTGCGCGGGTTATACATCTCCCAGCATTCATCGCGGGCATCAGCCACCCGGCCCAGCCATTCACTTAAGGTCTGGAGGCGGTAGAGTATGTTGGAGGTGCGCCCCACCACCTCACCCGCGGCGATGCAACGGCGAGCTACCCGATACATCTGCCCATGCACGATCATTTGGGGCACGGCCAACGCCCTGGGGCCCACCCGAGGCCGCTTATCAGCGACCGTGGTAGCCCAGTCAATGGCCCGCCGGAATTGCCCGGGCCAGGCGTCCCACGCCCAAGCGGCATCACTTTGCAGGGGAGCGATGTAGCCGAAGACGCGGTTTGTCTCAAAGCCTTGAGGAGTGGTCAGGTATACTTCGGCCTGATTGTGGATAGCCTTAGAGAAATACAAATAATGCACACCGTAAATGACCGTAGGACAACCAGTCAACATTAGCGAGCGGGTCAGCCCCTTACCCGCAACCGGGAATTTGCGCCCCATCTCATCAATAATCCGGGCATCATCGGCTACATCTATTTGCACGGTGGTATCCTGATCAGCCCACGCTACCAACATGGGGCGGCCATTTTTCAAAAACAAACAGGCCCATACCTGGCTACCCAGGTCAAGGGGCCCCACGTAGACTGCATCGGACAGCACCCACCGGGCCACCGCAAAGGCAACGTATTTGGCATTGGGGACCAGTTGGCCTCCCTTTGTCCATAACAGCCCGGAAGAGCCGGGGTCAGGGCGACCAACCAGTCGGCCTCCCCCTTCAAAGGTACAGAAGGTGCGCAGGCCCCACTTTTTCAGGGTGGCATAAAACCGGTACATGTACTCAGCGTGGGTCAGTCCCGCAGGAGCCTGGGGATAACCTTCGGTAATAGTTGTCGGATGGTATATGCCGTAACCGTTACCAATCTGGGGTGATCCAGTGTAATAGACCTCAAGCCGCCCAGCAACATTAGAGTCTGGGGGGGGATGGAAGGTAAGTTGGTCAAAATAGTACTGGCAATTGGCATGATAGGTCATGCCCAGCTCCGTCCAGTGGCCACAAGCCCCACCGTAAAGCACCTGGTCGTGATAGTCACTATCCTTAATAGTGCAATAGGCAATGCGCAGCAGATCCAAATACCGAGGCCAATAGCCATAATAGAAGTTCTGATCTACTTCGTTCCAGATCTCCCACTTATCCACGAGCGGCACATCCTCAGAGGCATAGGCATCCTGGCGGGCAATAATCTCCTCGGAGGGCCAATGCACTGTCCTGGCCCCTAAGTAATCCACTATTTGCTTCATGTACCCGGCCCAATGAGTGGTCTCTGGGGGCGCCCAGGTGTGGGAGGCGATGGCGGCCCGACCAGTGGCATTGACTGGTTTCATGCCCAGCCACCGCGGGGTATAGCCCAGTATAGGTATCCACTGCATGCCGTACTTGGTGTACAGGTCAGCCAGCCGTCGGGCTTTGCCCAGCGAGTATTGACCCTCAGCCGGCTCAGTACTGACCCAATCCATATCATTGCGAATGATGCGCACGCCTATCTGGGCCAGGGCCTCCATCACTGAGTAGCTTTCATTATGGCAGTGGAAACTAAACAGACCGTAGTCGCCAGGCTCATCGTCAGGGCGGGGGATAACACAGAAGGCATCATAAACCTGCAGGCCGCCGGGGAAGGTCAGGGTCAGGTAGTAGATGCCCAAAGGCATATCAAAGGGCACCCGCAGGAGAGTCGGTTCGTCCTCGCCCAGGGCAATGTTGTCCACAATCCGGGTGCGTCCGTCATAGTCACGGATGACATAGCCCACCTGCTGGCGGGGCCCATTGGCGGTAATCGTTAGATATATCGGCTCATGGGGAAAGAACGCCCGGGCCGGCCGCGGGGCAGTTATGGCGCAGGTAAAATCCTCGGCGGCAGCCGGGGCTACCATCGCCCCGACCAGCATTAGCACCAATACTACCCTGCCGTTCATGCTGTTTATCAGCCTGCGGTACTGACTCAAATGCTCACCACGTTTCCTTTATCCGCGTAGGCAGAGTCATTCCACCTCGCCAAGTCGGGTCACGATGATGGATAATTCGCCATAATGTATTTCGGGAGTTAGTGGAGAGGTCTTGAATGGGGAGGCCCGAATTTGACTGCCGGAGGAGGGTAATAATCTTCGTAATGAGGACTGACTCATTTAGGACATTACTTCAACAGCTTCCTGAGGCTTGTGCTCACCGAGTCCCACCCGGCCTGTTGAGCATGATCAATGGCCGTGCTTATGGAGTCCTTGTGATGGCTCTGTAATGCTGGCGCCAACACCTCCAATGCTTCCACCACAAGCTCAGCTTGAGATTGCTCCATCTTGCTGGGCTTGATGGCCTCTAGCATCACGGTAACGGTCACACTGAATGAGCGGGAGAATGCAGGATTCTGCTCCACATATTCGGGTAGTCTCCCCTCGAGTGCTGCCAACATGGCTTCGGCAGTGCCCAACATGCCGCCTTGGGTCTTACAAGCCAATCGCAATACCTTTTTCATACTCTCAAATGCGACATCGCTGCTGGCCTCAATTGCTACGTCTATCGCGAACCCGGCACATGCCTCATAGTCTGCCTGGGAGAGCCCAGTTTGGTCTACGATCTCTTGTAGTTGCTGATACACTTCTTCTAAGAATGCTGGAGTTTTGCGGCTTTTCGCCAGCAGTTTGTACACCGTAATTGCCTGCTGAGAAGCGTCCGATTCCCCGTCTACAAGCAGTTGGTTAAATAGCGGCAAGACCTGCTCGTCGGCTAAGTGCGCGAGAATGGTGCTCATGCTTTCGTCGGTAAGAGTCACGCGCCCAAAGTGAGAGCTCAGCCCGTCTGCAATGGCACTTGCCAGCGGCTTATATTGCCCGGTCAGTTCATCGAGTACCCCGGCAATGTCTTCCACACCTTTAGCTTCAACTGCGCCAGGCTGTTGCAATATCTCCGTAGCCATCTCCCCGGCATCTTCAAGCGCTTTTTCACCGCCCGCAGCCTCCAACAACGCCGCAATGTTCGGCAGTTGTTTCGGCCCCTGCAGCAGGTAGTGCCCGAACCAAGCAGTTGCCCATTGAACCGCAGAACTGATATCGCCTTCGAATCCACGCGCACCCACGACATGAGCGAGCTTCGGTACGATGGCTGTCATCGCTTCTTCCTGATCCTGATTCGGTCTCTGGTTTGGCTCGAAACTCAAACGGTCTTGAATCGCTTCCCAGAGCTCCCCGTATTGTGTCTCATCGGCTTTCGCCCAAAGCGATAGCAATGCAGAGACGGTGGGCTCCCACGTCTCTACTTTGACCTGCATGTCCTTGGCCTCCTCAAGGCGTGCGTCGATGAAGCTTGTAATTGCGTCCGGCGGTACGTCCCACTGTGTGTACGGAGCCTGGTCGATTAGTCTGGCGAACTCAGAAGCTTGCGATTCCTCCCAGCTTTCGAGGAGAAGGCTGAAGTACCTACCTCCTATGCCTGGTGGCAGGATGTCGCGTAAATCGTCCAAGAACTCTAGCGCTGCCATCTTCTCCTTGGCGGGAGCATCTTCGGCGGCTCGCAAGACGCTACCGAATACTTTGTTCCGGCTATCACGCTCTGCACTTCGCACGATCTCTCCTATCTTAGGATTCCCACAAATCTCTTGTAGTCGCTGGGATAGCAGAACCGGTATTGAAAGAGCATACACCACCACATCTGCCAGCTCTGTCTGTTCCATGAGTTCGAACTTGTCCCACATTTGCGCTACTGTGGCGACTATTTCAACGGTGTGGTGATGATCAGCTTCTGCTCCGATGCGCTCTCTTATGCCATTCGCTAGGCACTCTACCCAGGGTTGCTTGGCGTCGGCGGGTAGCGTTGGGTATTCTTCTTGGAGGCTTGACGGGGCTGCTCCCGCATACAGTACTTGGCCCAAGGCTGTGCTGGCAGGATCGGCAAGAAATTCATGTATGCTTTTCCAGGAAAGGAGCGTCACAGCGTCGGTGAAGCTAAGTACTGGTGGCTCCCTCAAGAGTCTGGCCACTTCCTCAGTAGTTTCTGCTGCTTCACCATGGCACTCTCCTTCGGGAGGATTTTCTTGGTGCTTCTCAAAGTCCATGGGGCTTCGGATGTAATGTGAGAACAGTTTTGATGCTCTGCGCCGGATCAACATGAGCTTGACGACCTTGGGGACGGCCTCGTTCAAGTCGAAATCTGGTATCGCACCAGAATCCACTTGCGACGTAAGCATTGCTCGCACAGCTTGGACATCATTCAAGAGTCCCTTGATGTCGCGCGGATTTGCTGCTAATTCGTAGACGAGTGCATCTCTTTGGTGGGCCGGCAGCTCCACTTCGATTTCGCCCAGCAGCTCTCGGACGAGTTTGTCCAAGTCAGAGTGTGAAGGCGCAGGCAGCCACATCTTAATGCCAAATATCTTGTCCAAGTAGCCTTGGACGTCCGGTTGTCCCTTACGCTGCGACTTTAGGTGGCGAACCAGTGCATCTTCGTCACAGGCAACGACGCACTTGGAATCCTTGTGATTGAGAAATGCGTTTAGGCATGCGAGCATCTCGACGACCGTCTCAGAGTCACATCTATCAAGGTTGTCGATTGCGAGCACAACATGGCCGTGTTTCGACCGATCGGACAAGAAAGTCTCGAACAACTGCCTGAATTCAGCGGGTGCGGCAACGGGTAACTCAGTCAGTTGAATCTCATATTGCTCCTTGACCCTGATGCGTGAAAGCACAAATGCGACAATAAAGGCTATCGCTCCTCCTACGCTACCTCCAGAAAAGGCTTCTGACCAATTTCTGCTTGGATCCCACCAGAATAGCAACGCAGCCGTGGCGGCTAACAGCCCGGCAACAACCCCCATCACGATCTCTTGTAATGAAGCCCACCGCCACTTGTTGACACTGGTAGTCTGACTGGTCTTGAGGCGCTTCCGTATTTCTGCGGGGACTTGGTCACGTCCGCACTTATAGCACGCTTGGATTAGTTCGCACCGAAAGGAATCGACGTCGTGGCGCCAAGCATCAAAATAGACGAAGTCTCCCTTCCACTGCTTTTCGAGGGCTTTGAGTATCGATGTCTTGCCACTCCCCCAGAGGCCGAAAAAGCCAATGCATGCACCCTCAGGCGCATCTTTCAGTATTTGCGTGAGCCCTTCCACAATGCCGGAATGTCTCAGACGGTCCTGCTTAGCGTAGTTCTCCAAGGCGGAATCGTCCAGGTATTTCAATACACTGTCCGGCTTCTTCCTGCGCATCTTCAACAGCCTCCTACACTGCCCCCCAGGATATTTGCGGCCAACACACAGGTAAGCGCAAGTGCCAATAATCGGTAACAGCGTATTGGAGTCATCATGCATTGCTCGCTTTCTGCATTTGACGTCACGTGCCTACTTTTTACTTCTCCACCCGCTAACCAATTCCTGCCCTACCCAGGCACATACCCAGCGCAATGCGCAATCACATCTCTATCCCCCGACGAGCCTGGAGACCTTCGTCATAGGAGTGCTTTATGGCGCGCATTTCGGTGACCAGGTCGGCGGCTTCTATTAACTGGGCGGGGGCATCGCGGCCCGTGCAGATAACCTCCTGATGAGAGGGACGGTTAGCCAGGGCGGTCAGAACTTCGCTGATGCCCACCAATCCGTGGTGGATGGCATTGTTGATCTCATCCAGCACTACCAGGTCATAGTCGGGATTGCTCAAAGCAGCCTGGGCTACTTGCCAGGCCTGCTGGACTTTGTGGTGATCTTCGGCGGTAGGCGAGCCGCCGAAGATGAGGGAACTAAGAGGGTGGTCGAAGTGGGTGAACGTCAGTTGGGGGCCGAACTGAGGGGCAAGTTTCAGTTCGGAGGATTTGATGCCGCCTTTGAGAAATTGCAAAAAGCATACGCGCAGGCCGGCACCCAGGGCTCGCCAGGCTTGACCCAGGGCGGCAGTAGTCTTTCCTTTGCCTGCGCCCGTGTAAACCTGGAGGCATCCTTGGTCCAAGTGCTGGGACATCATTTCACCTTCTAACTGTCAACTGTGCAGTTACACCCCAGAATTGTAGCCCGGCTAATAATAAGTGTCAATGTAAGAGGGGAAGAAGGGCATTGTCGGCAAGAAGAGAAATGTAATAATTGTGGCCACCAGCCCATTCTTGACCATAGGGGGTGGGGAGTGCTACAATACCAACGCAAATCTGGCGGGGCCACCCCGTAGGAAAGGCCGTCGCCATACAATCGCAACTCTGAGGCACTAATGCTATGATAGACATCAGCCGTCTATCCCGTATAAGTGGAGAGAGCGGGAAAGAGGAAATACAAATCCAGCGGCAGATAGTACTGCCGTGGAGTGAGGCGTTTCGCATCAGCATCAGGAACGTGACCTTGCGGCTGGGGCGGGCGTTGATTACGGCGGCCGGAGTGGTGCTGGGTATCGCGTTTCTCACTTCAGTAGTCACTTCTAAAGTGATCCAGGACGGGCTCTCGGCGAGCCAGGCTGCCCAAGTCCAGTCGTTAGCAGCAGCTACCGCCGGGGCAATTGGCGGTGAGGAAACCGAGATTGAAGGTATCGCGGCCGATGTTGAAGAGGAGTCCGGACGGGAAGCTCGCCAGATATGGCTGGTAATAATGTCATTGTTAGTCTGTGGGGTGGGAATTACCAACTCCATGTTGATGTCGGTTACCGAACGCTTCCAGGAGATAGGAACCATGAAGTGCCTGGGAGCGCTGGATACGTTCATTGTCCGGCTATTCCTGATAGAGGCAGCATTGATCGGCATTCTCGGGTCAATACTCGGCGTAGTGTTGGGCCATCTGGGCATGCTGCTGGTTTTCTGCATCCAAGAGGGCTTTTCGGTGCCCGCTAAAATGAATTGGCCGACAATGCTGGGGTATCTGGGTATTGCTCTGGCAATTGGGACTATCATCTCATTAGTGGCGGCGGTGCCGCCCGCTGTTCGAGCAGCGCGGATGCCGCCGGCTGCTGCCCTACAGACAGAAATATAAGTAGTTCTCGGCACTAAGAGCGATAGCGAAAAAACCGGGGTTAAGGGAGATCACCTCTATGGCAAAGATTGAGTGCCCTAAGTGTGGGGAAGAGATTGAAACCACCGGGATTGTTACCCTCTGTCCCAGCTGCGGTGCCGATTTGCGCGAGGTGATGGAGGCAGTGGGCCACGAGACCCGGCGGTTCCGTGCTGATTTGGTCCGCGATGATTCGGTCACTACCCACGAGTTCATTGTCCGTACCCGTGGGCTGACGAAGATTTACATCATGGGGGAGGTGGAAGTGCCCGCGCTGCGCGGGGTAGACTTGGATATCCGCCGGGGCGAATACCTGTCAATCATGGGTCCCTCGGGCTCGGGGAAGACGACATTGTTTAACATGATTGGGGGTCTGGATAAGCCCACTTCGGGATCTTGCTTTATTGAAGAAGTTGATATGGCCCAACTTGACGCTTTTGAGCTGGCCTGGCTGCGCTGCCGCAAGATTGGTTATATCTTCCAGACCTTCAACCTCATACCAGTTATGACCGCGCTGGAGAACGTTACACTGCCCATGATTTTCGCGGGCATGGGTAGCGACGAGTTGATGGATCGGGGGCAGGAATTACTGGCGCTGGTCGGTCTGGGCGATCGCCTCCACCACAAGCCCTTTGAGCTTTCTGGCGGACAGCAGCAGCGGGTGGCAGTGGCCCGCTCATTGGCCAATAGCCCGGCTATTGTCCTGGCCGACGAGCCTACTGGTAATCTGGACCTGCAAACTGGCAAAGAAATCATTGACTTGCTCAAGGAACTGAACCAGGAAAGTGGCGTCACCATTATTTCTGCTACCCACGACCTGAAGATGATTGATGTTTCCGACCGCATCGTCCACATTCGCGACGGTGAACTGGAGCGTATTGAAGAACGCGCGGACCTGGAGTTGGAGATCGGTACTTTGGGCAGCGAACATGCTCCAGGACATTAACCACACTACCAACCGGCACTAAAAAGCAAATACTGACTGGGCGGATATGGGTACCTACCGGTAAGGCGGTGAATTCGCAGTAATGAAACTTACTATGGCGGGGCCAAGGGTTTGTCTGGTGGCCGCGGTGATAGTGGCAGTAAGTTGTCAGGCAGCACTGGGCCAGTACGAGGAGGAAGTGGTTCTAAGCTCGGAGACAGATTATGCTCAGGCAACTGCGCTGGTCACTGCCGACAATATTAGCGCGACGATTAAGCAACTATCCCAGTGGGACAGCCGGGTAACAGGCTATTCGGGTTGCGAACAAGCCGCCCAGTTCGTGGCCCAAGAATTCCAGGACCTGGGACTTGACGATGTTACCGTAGAGGAATTTCCGGTAATGGTTCCTATGGTCTTCCCCGATGAGCGCGGGTGGGCAGCGCGAATTGAGGCCGAGGGTGGCCACGCCTGGCAGATCTTGCCGCTATGGCCCAATCTTATTCGCTGCTCCAAGACACCTCCGGGTGGCATAACAGGACAGCTAATATATGCGGGCAATGGGGAGCTGCGGGCCTTCAATGGTCTGGACGTCAGCGATAGTGTGGTGCTGCTGGATTTCAAAAGCGGCTCCAATTGGTTCAACGCACCGCTGCTGGGGGCCAAGGTGGTTTTGTTTATTGAGCCTGACGAGACGATTCGCGGTGAGGCTGAGCAGAAGTTTTTGTCTATGCCGGTAGATATTCCTCGCTACTGGGTACCGCGGGAGTGCGCTGATTACCTACGCGGTCTGCTAAAGGTCAAACCAACACTGCAGGTGACCCTCCACTGTGATATGTCCTGGCAGGAGGTAACTGGCAAAAACATCACCGGCCGCATTAAAGGCACCGACCCGCAATTGAATAAGCAGCAGGTCGTAATTCAGGCCTACTACGACTCTATAGCCATTACCCCCACCCAAGCCCCCGGAGCTGAGAATACTTGCAGTATTGCTGCTTTGCTCGAAATCATTAAAGCGTTTAAGGCCCAGCCACCGCGGCGAACGGTAGTATTCTTGGCCACCTCCGGCCATTTTGAAGGCCTGGCCGGCACCAAGGCTTTCATCCGCCACCGCATTCGGGGAGCCCGCAGTGACGCTCACATTAAAAAGCTGTTTAACTTAGCCAACACTGCCCGTTCGGATATTGAAAAGCTCGCCGACCGCTTGTGGACTGTCAGCAGCGGACCGTATGGGGTCAGCGAACAACGGCCTCTCAAGGAGCAGATACGGGGTCTGGGCGGTTTGGCCAGTAAGGTGAGGGATGCTGTTGCCAAAGGGCGGAAGCTGGAGCGGGTACTACAGGCGGCGCGCAGAACTGATCCTAATCGGGGCAAGCTCCACGAGTACCAACTCAGCGAAGAGGAATTGGAGGAGCGCCAGCGCCTGTTGGACAAATTCGACCAGCAGGTGCCAAAGATTCACCAGGCAGGCTCGCAGGCGGAAGCGATTATTCAGCGGGCCCGGTCCTTGAATGCCCAGGCGACTGGACAGCAGAAGCAAACGGCGCTGGACGAAGTTAAAGCAGCTATTGAGGACCTAACTGCTGCTTTGGACTTCAGCGAGGAGGACATTTACCTGTGGTTTTCGGTTGATTTGTCCAGCCATAACCAGGCATTTGGTATCTTCTACAAGGGATACTATTATAACTATAGCGAAGGTGATCAGTGGCGTTTCTCTGACATTGGCAAAAAAGCCCGCGAATACGCCGCCCTGGTGGCCAATGCCCTGTCGGTAGAGCGGGAGAAGCGGTTCGTAGACGGCATTAACCCCATCAAAGGTAAGAGTTGGCATACATATATGGCGGGGCATCTGGCCCTGGCCAATGAGGTAGCCACCCTGGCCGGCATTCCCGGGTTAGGCTTCGCCACCATTGACGATTCCCGGCCATATGTAGATACGCTTCTGGATGTGCCCGCCCAAGTGGACGTTGACAACCTGACGACTCAGACCCGCTTTTTGGCCTGTCTGCTGTTGGACCTGGTATCGGTGCGTCAGCCCAAGGACCTCTATGATCTGGAACTAACCGATAACTTTGTCGAGGTTAAAGGACGCCTGGTCGAGTTCGACCCCGCCGTTAGTACTTTCCCTGACAAGCCGGTGCCTGCGGCTGTTGCTCTGGCCCGGCCCAACCAGAAGACCGCGATGGGCGTGAGAGTTCAGGCTTTGGACATGACCGATGAGGATGGGCGCTTTGCCCTTATCGGCCTTCCCAACACCCGGGCTGTGGGTGGCACGAGTACTATTGAAGGATATCAGTTGGGCTCGGTTGACGGTAGCATCCGTATGGCCCCCGACCAGGGTGTTAACGGCGCCGAGCAATATCCCATTGAGCTGGAGCTGACCCAACAGATTAAGCCCACCACTGTGGTTTTGTTCTCTTGCTTGCCGATGGCTATCTATGACATGATTGATCAGCGCTTCTTCGAACTGCTCTCGGAGATTTATATCTATGATGCGACCACCGACGCCCCACCATCTGAATACGGCTACGCCCTTCCCTTGGCTGCCCGTGAGCTTACTTCCACTTACGAACCGGTGGCGGTAGTCTTCGCTCGTCCCGGCACTCACGTCAAGGTTACCATGGCCGCTACTTTGCTGGGGCTGCGGTTCGTGCTCATCAATTCCACCCCCAAGGAGCCGCAGGGCACGGGTTACCTGGTTGACGATTATCCTTCTCTGTACGCGACTCCCTATCGGGTGGCGGCTGATATGTGGAGGCTTGATGAGCATCGCCTCGAGCGGCTGATGAAACATGGGATAGAGAATGACCGCGTCCAGGAGGCGCATCAGCGGGCTGGCGAAAAGCTCGAACAAGCCACCATCTACTGGCAACAACGCCAGTATGATGAGTTTTTCGCCTTAGCCCGCGCCGCCTGGAGCAACGAATCGCGCGCTTACCCCGATGTGCGCAAAACCGAGGACGATGTGGTCAAGGGGATTATATTCTATCTGGCGTTGCTGATGCCGTTCAGCTTTTTCACCGAACGGCTGCTAATAGGTGCAACCAGTATTACCAAGCAGATTGCCGGTAATTTGGCTATCTTCTTCGCGATTTTCATCATTATTGCACTGGTGCATCCGGCTTTTGCTATTACCTTCACCCCCATTATTATCCTGCTCGCCTTCATTATTCTGGCCTTGACCGTACTTGTAGTCAGCATTATCGTTCAGAAGTTCGAAGAACAGATGAAGACACTGCGGTATGCGCAGACGGGGGTACATAGCGCCGATGTTGGTCGCTTAGGAGCGTCGGCGGCTGCATTTAGCCTGGGCATATCCAACATGCGCCGGCGCAAAGTCCGTACTTTCCTGACTTGCACCACTCTTATCCTGTTGACCTTCACCGTCCTATCATTCACCTCAGTGGTCCAAACTGTGCGGGCCAACCGGATACTGCTGCCCAAAATAGCTCCTTATAACGGCATCTTAATCAGGGACCGAAACTGGCTGCCCTTAGGTGAGCCTACCACCCACATCCTTGATAACGAATTTGGGGCCAGGTACCCGGTCGCTCCGCGAGCCTGGTACTTCTCCGGCCAGCCGGGTGAGCAGTCCTTTGTCAACATCAACCGCGGCGATGCCACTTATGCCGCCACCGCTATGACCGGGCTGACGCCCCAAGAGGTGAAGATAACCAACGCTGATAGGTATCTGGTGCCTGGAGGGCGGTGGTTCCGGCCCGACGACAAGCTGGTTTGCATCCTGCCGGCGGGCATTGCCGGGGCGTTGGGCGTCGCTCCCGATCAGGTAGGTACGGCGACGGTCAGAGTCTTTGGTACGCAGATGCGCGTTATCGGCATCATTGACTCCAGTCGGTTTACCAATGCCACTGACTTGGACGGCGAACCGCTGACTCCGGTCGACTTCCTGCTTATGGAGCAGCAGCTATCCCAGCAACGCGAGCAGCAACGGCGGGGCAGAGCAGCTAAGGGGGAAGAATTGCAGGAGTATATTCACTTAGCAGCTGACAACACCATTATCGTTCCCTACGATTTCGTAATCAATGGTGGTGGCAACCTGCGGTCAGTGGCCCTGGGCATTGAGGATGCCGAAGAAGTTAAGGACGTCCTGGACGGACTTATCCAGCGTATCGAACTTAACATCTACGCCGGCCAGAGCGGTAAGACCTATCTGTGTAGTGCGGTGGGCACCACCAGCTTTCGCGATGTCGCCGATCTGATTATCCCTATCCTTATCGCGGCCGCCATTGTCTTGAATACTATGCTCGGTTCGGTCTACGAGCGGGTCAAGGAAATATACATCTACAGCTCCCTGGGACTGGCGCCCACCCATGTAGCTGCCCTATTCGTTGCCGAAGCCAGTGTCTACGCTGTTCTGGGCGCAGTAGCTGGATATCTACTGGGGCAGGTGGCAGCTAGGATTATCACCCAAACCCAGTTGGTGGAGGGCCTGAACCTTAACTACTCCTCCCTGTCAGCCGTCGCGAGTACGTTGCTGATTATGGTCACGGTTTTGCTCTCAGTGATATACCCAGCGCGGCGGGCCTCAGATATCGCTATGCCCGGTATTGAGCGGCGCTGGACATTGCCTGAGCCTGAGGATGACCAGATAACCATGCCGCTGCCGTTCACCGTCACCGGTGACCAGGCCCTGGGGGTGAATATGTACCTGCACGAGTACTTTACCGCCCATACCGACTATTCCTTGGGGCAGTTCTCCACCGGTGACATTCAGTTGAGTACAGCGCTCAGCGAATATGGAGAAGGGTACGAACTGGCCTTGATGGTTTGGCTGGCCCCCTACGACCTGGGCGTCTCTGAGCAGCTGGTAGTCGAGACCCTACCTACCCAGGATGAGGAAATCTACTCCATTCAATGTCGGATAACCCGTGAGAGCGGTGACGATGCCTCCTGGATGCGGGTGACTCGGAATTTCATCAATATTATCCGCAAACAGTACCTGTTGTGGCGTACTTTCCCTGCCGTTCAGAAGGGGGAATACGCCCAGCGGGGTCAGGAGGTGTTGGCTGGTGGGCAAGTAGAGCAAGAGGTGGCGGAGGTGTGATGTAAGCGGAGCCAAACTGGACCAGGAGACGATTATAAGTATAGACAAACTATCATTGTAACAGCGGGGGTGACCGGTGGCACACGTAGATCCGGAATTAGAACTGTATCGCGGGTTGATGGAAGAGCCCGAGCACTTTGAAGACGGCTTCAGCGTCAAGACTATATTCGGTGGCTTATTCGTAGGGTTCGTGATGCTGCCGGGCGCTATTTACCTGGGGTTGATGGCCGGTATGAGTCTGGGACCGGCCGCCGAATGGACCACCATTATTCTGTTTACCGAGATTGCCCGCCGCTCGTTTGTTACCCTGAAGCGCTCGGAAATCTATATCCTCTTCTATGTGGCCGCCGGACTGACGGTGATGCAGGGCGCCATGGCCCTTTCCGGCGGCGCCATGGCCGGTAGTATGTTCTGGCAGTATTTCGTGCGCTCACCCGCCGCCAAGAGCATGGGGATTGCCACCCAGGTGCCCGCCTGGGTAGTGCCCCCCGCCGATTCGATGGCCCTCGCCGGGCGCACTTTCTTCCACGTTGACTGGTTGTTACCGGGCGCGTTGATACTGGTGGGTTATGTCCTGAGCCGACTGGTGTGGTTTGGCATGGGCTATACCATGTTCCGAATCACCTCTGATTACGAGAATCTGCCCTTTCCCTTTGCGGCAATCACCGCTCAAGGCAGCACGGCTTTAGCCGAAGCCACCACCAAGGCCGAAACCTGGCGGTGGCGTACCTTCTCCATTGGAGCTATGATGGGGCTGGTCTTCGGCGCTGTTTACATAGGTATCCCCACGCTCACCACCGTAATTCTGACCGAGCCAGTACAATTGATACCCATCCCGTGGGTAGACCTGACGCGGCGCACCCAGATCATATTGCCCGCGGTGCCGGTGGGCTTCATGACTGACCTCAGCAATATCGGGGCGGGATTTGTGATCCCCTTCTGGGCGGTTACCGGCAGCTTTATCGCCATGTTAGCAACAGCAGTGGCCAACCCGCAATTATACAAGATGGGTATCCTGCACAGTTGGCGGCCCGGAATGGATACCATTAACACCCAGTTTGCTAACCAAATTGATTTCTACTTCAGCCTTGGTATTGGTGTATCTCTGGCAGTGTGCGCTCTGGGAGTGTATGAAATTGTCAGGCAGATCACCTATAATCGGGGGGCTCGGCAACGCGGGGAGGAAGTCCGAGGTTCCTGGAAACCTCCTCCTGGCCGCGGTGACCTTCCTATATGGATACCGATTGGACTCTACTCTTTGGGAGCGCTGGGATACATATTGTTATGCTGGAAGCTGGTACCTGCCTTTCCGATTATCTACATCGTTGCCTTCGCCTTCCTGATTAGTCCCATTGAGTCGTACATTAACGCTCGTATGATCGGGCTGACCGGCCAATACCTGGGCATCCCTATGGTGTTGGAAGGCACTATTATCTTCAGCGGGTACAAGGGCATTGATATCTGGTTCGCGCCTATTCCGCGATTCAACATGGGGGGAGCGGTGCAGGGATTTCGGGTGCTGGAGCTTACCGGCAATAAGGTCATCAGCGTTATCAAAGCAGAAATACTTATGTTTCCTATTGCGACCATTCTCAGTTTGGTGTTCTGGTCATTGATATGGCGCCTGGCCCCCATCCCCTCGCCGGCGTATCCGTACGCCCAGAAGATGTGGCATCTGCAGGCCCTCCAACGGGGTCTGTGGTTTACCTCTACTTTGAACCCAGAACACAGTACATTCTACAAAGCATGGAATAAGTGGTACGCTATTGGTGGGTTTGGTTCCGCCATCGTACTGTATGCGGTGCTGCGGTCCTTGCGCCTGCCTATATTGTTAGTGTACGGCGTAATCCGTGGCTTCGGAATTCTGCCCCACTACGTATTCCCCCAAATGGCCGGAGCCCTCATCAGCCAGTTCTACTTCATACCCCGCTTTGGCGCCCGGCGCTGGAAGCAGTATGCCACGGTGTTGATGGCCGGGTATTCCTGTGGAATGGGGCTGGTGGGAATGGGCACCATCGCTCTGGCCCTGATTGGCAAGGCAGTTTCCCAGATGCCCTTCTGACCAGGGTGGTATATATAGCGTCTGCTCTACCAGACACAGTATACCCCTATAACGACGGGACGCGGGTCGCATGCGTCCGTATGATTAGGGGCGATAGGGTTTATATATCCAGCGCCGGTTCCGGGGGAACCTGTTCAGAAAGCCTTAGCTGCATCCTGCCAGCCCTGAGCACTTGTTACCTGCCACCGGCCCTGGTTCTTCTGAAGCTGAACCTGGACAATAACGGGTAGCCCGCTGCGGGCCGACGCGGCCCCCACCGAGAACCACATCTCCACCGTCGCGATGGCCTCTGACCCAGTTACCTCCAATGAGCGGACTGTAGCCACAATGTTAAACGGCTCTGTCTCGCGGAAGGCGCTGACTCCCAGCCGCATCAGGTCCCGGCGGGTGTAGGTGCCGTCATCGTAGTCATCGGCGATATGCCCCATGACCCCGGATAGGCTTTTGCGCTCTGCCGCCTGCTGTATCTGCAAAAATACGTCCATAACCTGCTGGCGGTCTGAGGGGACAGGTCGTCTGAACCGGTAAATAGTCAGCCCGGCACCGACTACAATTATGAGAATTGCCACCACAATGGTGAGGAGCCGTGGTGTTGCCATATATGCCGCCCTGTCTTACTCCCAGAGGCGTTGCAATTGTACGAAGGCGCAATCAGCCAGGCGCTGGCCCCGCTGCGCTGCTCGACGGTGAGCTGATTAGCGTTGTCATACGTCCAGGTGGTCACTTCACTGTTTCCTCGCAGCGGTCACCTGGGCTGTGCCTATTGGAAGCTAGTGACCAGGAACCACCACCCGACTCTTCGCGACAAGCTCATTCCACTGCTCATCCCTGAGATCGGGTCTGCTGTGCATAAACGGAGACTCACTCGTCCAGTACCCGTCCTGTGATCTGATGTTTAGTCCCCACTCGGTGCCGGGATTGAACGGCCAGTCAACAAGGACTATTGTATGCCACGCATCGTCACCCTCGATAAGCCTGAATGGCAACATGTAGTAATGCGTATCCCAGGGCCAGCGCCACCTTCCCCATGGAGGCCCCTGATCCAACTTCCAAACCTCTGCAACACCCGCCGGGGCGTAGACATTCAGGACAATACCCTGGCGGGCGTAGTACCACTCATCTATGTATATCCTCGTTATGTCTTTAGGATCGAATAGTGCTCTCGCTTCTGCCATCAGGTAGTCAAAGTCGAGGATATGCCACCATATTAAGAAACCCCCACTCCCAGCGATAATGATAAGTACGCACACAATGGCTACAATGGCTTTGAGCTTGCTCCATCTGTGCCTGCTCGGCATTATGCTGTTCACAACAGGGGTCTCCTTTGTTCATGCCATCAATAGTGAACTCGTCCCACAGCTCTGAACTGGCCGATCAGCCGTATTGCGAGGCTCCTGGCTGCCGCGGCCTGTGTTTCTTTGGGGCCTGCCTTTCTGCTGTAACGCCTACCCAAACCTGAGACAGCATCAGTGCGCCAAGCACAATCCACAAAAGTATGACGTCCCGACTCGCATAGTTGAGTTCGAAAGTGTAGGTCATCGGCCGCATGGAGCGATAGAGCCTCTCGAAGAGGCCATAGTTAAGAAGAGGATTCTCCTCTGGAGGTAGACACATCAGCAATATAGGGGGCGGGAACAACCACAGAGCCACCCACACCGGCCCGCAGGCCCCACACCTGATCATGTTTCGCCAACACAGAGCAACGCCGACCGTCAGAGGAGGAATGAGTATGAGCCAGAGAGTCCTCGTAGATGCTTGGCTAAGCTCTGCGGCATACAAGAACCATTCAAGGAGCGCCGCAGTGGTTACGATGCAGACCAGTCCCAACACCGCTGTTACTCGGTACGCCCAGCCCATACGTTGCCATACCGTTACCCTCATGTTCGTGTCCTCTCTACCTTGAGCACGGCGGCTTTGGACATCGTTTCACACACCTCAAGTATGCCCACTCACAGCTTTCCATCGTTTCTTGCCAATTATCGGCACAGGGGTTGATGCACCAAATCTCGGTCAACCAGCGTGCCATAACGCTCCCACCGCATGCCGTAACCGTTATGGGCGAGGGCCATCTCACCGCCGCCACGCATCTTAAGTATGTTGCAAAATCTCCCAGGTACCAATGGGCATACACACCTATGCAATCTATTACACAGTCATGGTATTCCTCATCGAGACCATCCAGGCACTCGCGATAGTTATCAGCACACTTGCGGAGGCATTCTTGCCTGTCGGAAGGCGAGAGTCCACTGGGATCTATGATGTTGACTGGCTTGTTGGCAGCGTAGAGATATTGGTGCAGAGTAATTGGATCGAGCGGGTAACCCGGCACTGGGTCTACAGATATGAATCGCCCCGTGGTCGGCTGGTAGTAGCGGGCGCGGAGGTATTGGAGGGACAGGGCGGCTTCATTGTAGTAGCCCAGGTTGCCCACGAAGCGCAAGTTGTTGACAGTAACTCCGCTGCTGGTCAGGCTCTTGCCGAAGGCGTAGTACTTGTAAGTATCAGTCACGTTCTCATTCGTATCGGTCAGTGCCAGCGTCGAGCCCAGCGCATCGAAGTGGTAGTACTTGGTGGTGGTGCTGCGGCGCTGGCTGACCAGGTCCCCATAGATATTCGGCGTCTGGGTGTAAGTTACCTGCGTGTTATTGCTAACATCCGTCTCCAGCAGCACATCCTGCCCATCCCAGATGAAGTTGGTGCAGTGCCTAGGCAACGCCCACAACTAAAGCTGGGCACGCTGGCGGTGCCAGTCAGTGGCCTGCTCGTAGGCATAGGCCACCTGGAGGAGTTTTTCTTCCTCAAAAGCCCGCCCCATAATCTGCAACCCCACCGGCATATCCTGCGCAAAGCCGCAGGGAATGCTCATGGCCGGGATACCAGCCAAGTTAATGGGAATGGTGCAAATGTCGGCCAGCTTCATCGCCAGCGGATCATCAGCCCGCTCACCGATGGGGAAGGCGACCGTCGGTGAAGTCGGTGACAGCAGCACATCATATTTTTCAAACGCCTGGTCAAAATCCCGCTTAATCAGGGTGCGCACTTTCAGAGCCTTGAGATAGTAAGCGTCATAATAGCCGGCGCTGAGGGCATAGGTGCCCAGCATTATACGCAGCTGGACTTCGGGCCCAAAACCTTCAGCCCGGGTCTTGGCAAACAAGTCATAGATATCGTCAGTTGGCTGGCTGGTCCGGTGGCCATACCTGACCCCATCATAGCGGGCCAAGTTAGAGGAAGCCTCAGCGGGGGCAATAATGTAGTAGACGGGCAGGCTGTAGTCAATGTGAGGCATTTGCACCTCTTCACACTCCAGACCCAGATTCTGGAGCTGGTCAATAGCCGTCTGCACACAGTCACGGACCTGCGGGTCAATGCCCTCGCCGAGCAATTGGCTGGGCACCCCGGCCTTAAGACCGTCAACCGCACCTGTCAGAGACTCAGTATAATCCGGCACGGGAATATCAGCCGAAGTAGCGTCGCGGGGGTCATGGCCGGCCAGAATATTCATCATCAGGGCACAATCGGTTACATCCTTGGTCAACGGACCAATTTGGTCCAGAGAAGAAGCGTAAGCAATCAAGCCGTACCGCGAGACGCGGCCATAAGTGGGCTTCATTCCCACAATGCCGCAGAGGGCCGCCGGCTGGCGGATGGAGCCGCCGGTATCGGAGCCCAAAGCCACGAATGCCTCCCCAGCCGCTACTGCCGCGGCGCTGCCGCCACTGGAGCCGCCGGGCACGCAGTCCAAATTCCAGGGATTGTGAGTTATTTGGAAGGCCGAATTCTCGGTAGAGGAGCCCATGGCAAACTCGTCCATATTGGTCTTACCAATCATGGGCAAAGCGGCCTGGCGGCACCGCGCCACTACAGTGGCATCATAAGGAGGGATGAAGTTCTCCAGTATCTTCGAGCCACAGGTGGTCGGCAGCCCGCGAGTACACAGTAGATCTTTGACAGCCAGCGGCACTCCGGCCAGTGGGTCCAGCTCCTCGCCGGCGGCCCGCATCTGGTCAACCTCAGCCGCCTGCTGGCGGGCAAGATCAGCGGTCACTGCTACATAAGAAGCTACCTGCGGTTCCACCGCTTCAGTGCGCTGCAGACAGGCCTCGGTCGCTTCGGTGGCTGATACTTCGCCATTGGTCATCTTCTCGGCCAGTTCGTGGGCAGTTAGCTCTATAAGCTCCATCCTCGCACTTTCCTTTATTCCTCAATAATTCGCGGGACACGGAAGAATTCGTCAGCTCGGTCGGGCGCGTTAGCCATCACATCTTCCACCGTCAGTGAACGGCCTACCTTATCACCGCGATAGACGTTTTCCATAGCTATGGCGTGAGAGGTAGCAGGGACCTCGTCAGTGGGGAGCTGCTGGAGTTGCTGGAAGTACTCCAAAATACGGCTCAACTCATAGCGCAATCGCTCCAGCTCCTGCTCAGAAAGGGCCAATTTGGCCAGGCTGGCAACATGGCTGACTTCACTTTCAGATATCTCGGGCATAGATAGGTCTCCTCGGGGTGGTTCAGGCCGTAATGGTGTCATATAGTAGCACGGGCACTACTGCTCGGTCAAGAACCAGACACCGGGCCATTGTATTGACGATACCCCTAGAAAGGTTGTATCCTATCATTGGTTAATAGTCCTCGCCAGTATGATGTGCGGGCTAAGAACATTATGCTCTGGTAGAGGCACTTGACCAGTACGGTTGGTACTAAGGAGATTGTTGCAAAGGGCAATTATAGGCAGTTTGACAGAGTAAAATGTGCAAAGTCGGCTGGCTAAACCTAAACGTATGTCGGGGCACCCTTCGGCAGTCTCAGGACAGAGAGGATGCCCTCTGAATGTTCTTTATCGCGTAGGCGGGGTTCTCCAACCCCGCTCGGATTGGCGCAGGTTGAGAACCTGCGCTACGCGGGAGGCGGAGAAGGGCACTTTGGCAACACCAATTGGGGCAGGGATGCCCCTCCTACAGGTCTTGCCACAGTCTCATAACGGGTGCAGGGAGGTATATGATGAATAAGGCCATATTTGCCAGTGTTGTTGCCCTGACCGTTTTGTTGTTGGCAGCCGGCGCCACGGCTGATATGAGTGAGGTAATTGAGTGGGTCAGCGACAGTGTAGTGACCGTCAAGGCTGAAAACCGGGTAGGGGCTGGCTTCATCGTCAGTGCGGACGGCGGCGTGCTCAGCAGTGCCCATCTGGTGGGGGACGCTGATCAAGTCGTCCTGACTATGGGCGACAAGAGTGAGGTCACCGCCGCAGTGGAAAAGAAGGATGATGAGCGAGATCTGGCGCTGCTGCGTCTGGACCGAGTCAATCTGCCCGTGGTGCGGTTTGCCGGCAGTGGGGCGCTCAAGCCGGGGACCAAGGTGGCCGCCGTCGGGTCGCCTCTGGGACTGGAAGGCTCGGTAACCGAAGGGGTCATCAGTGCGGTGGAGCGGGAGATTAACGGGAAAAGTTACCTGCAGATTGATGCGGCGCTCAATGAAGGAAACTCGGGTGGACCCATCATTGATGACCGGGGGCGGGTGGTTGGAGTGGCTACTGCGGTCATCAAAGAGGCGGAAAATGTCGGCTTTGCCATACCCAGCGATGTAGCCATTGCTTTTCTCCAACAGGCCGGCATCGCCGTGAACGTCGCCCTGGGCGAGGGACCCACAGCGACCGCCACTGAGACGCAGCCAGTCCGGCAACCGTCTCCTGGCCCGAGACCGCCGGGTCCGAGCCGCCCGGTGCCTGCTCCAGCCAGTCTGCTGCTTCTTATTGGTATACCATTGGTCATTTCTCTGGCGGTCTCGCTGTTGGTGTCGCTATTAGTAGCCCGCTCGGCCCGGACTGGCCTCCAGCAACCAGTAACTCTTCTTCCCCAGCAACCGCCACCGGAGGAAGAGGACCTTTCAGATATAGATATTATGTTACATTAGCGGTTGCGTCTCGCGTAGCGCAAGTTTGGCTCGACTGAGCTCGCCGAAGTCTTAACCTGCGCGTCTTCACCGGCGGGGTTGCGGTTCGGCAAGCTCACCGTCCTGAGCCTGCCGAAGGAGAGAACCCCGCCTACGCGATAGACTTGTTGAAAACATAAGCGAAGCCAAGTCACCTCGCGGTGGCGACCGGCTCAAACAAGGAGGATGAACTGATGGCCAAAGTAACTGTAACTATTATGGACACTACCGGCTCCAAGGAGCAGAAGGCCAGTCTACCTGACGATGCACCAGTGCGGCGCATCATCGCCAAGCTGGTGGATATGATGAAGCTGCCCGCCACCGGTCCTGATGGCCAGCCGATGAGCTACAAGTTTCATCATAAGGCTTCGGGCAAGCAGTTGGCCGACGACCAGACTCTGGCCGACGCCGATGTCAAAGATGGTGACGTCCTGCGCTTGCAGCCGGAAATAACCGCCGGCACGTAGTTGAGGGTAGCAGTCGGGAGTACTCAGACCATGACTGATGAGCAAGTTTTAGATATTGACTTAGAGGAGGGGCGGTATCATCGGCTGGAGCTGATTCCCTGGTGGGATCAACAGCGGCTGTTTGATGCCCGGGTGATGGTAGTAGGTGTGGGGGCGTTGGGCAATGAGATTCTTAAGCAACTCGCCCTGCTGGGAGTAGGGAATATTTTTGTCGTGGATATGGACACAATTGAGGAGTCGAATCTCACTCGGGCCGTTCTGTTCCGCAAGAAAAATGAGGGCCAGCCCAAAGCCACCGTTGCAGCGCGGGCGTTGCGGGAACTCAATCCTGACATGAATGTGCAGCCCTTTGTCGGCAATATCGTCTATGACCTGGGCGAAGGCATATATAAGGACGTAGACCTCGTCCTGGGGGCGCTGGATAACCGCGAGGCGCGGGTGGCTATCAATCAGAGCTGCTGGCGGCTGGGTATCCCCTTTGTGGACGGGGCTATTGAGATAATCCAGGGAGTAGCCCGGATGTTCATACCCCCGGATGGGCCCTGCTATGAGTGTACGATGGGTGAGCGGGATTATGAATTGCTGAGCTTGCGCCGTTCCTGTGCGTTGCTGTCCAGGGATGACCTGGTGCTGGGCAAAGTGCCCACTACTCCCACCACGGCGGCAGTCATCGCCGGCATCCAGACCCAGGAGGCCATTAAATGGCTGCACCGGGACCGCCAGATGCCGCTGCTGGCCGGCAAAGGCTTTGTGTTTAACGGTTTCAGCAATGATTCATACATTGTTGAGTATCAGCGCCGCGCCGACTGCCCGGCCCACTACACCATGCCCCAGCTTGAGGAGATGGATTGGTCGGCCGCCAACACTGCCGTGGGGGAAGCCTTAGAGATGGTCAGAGAGGTGGTTTCGCCCCAGGCGGTGCTGGAGTTTGAACGGGAGATCTGCACTGGTCTGTACTGCCCGCACTGTGACGAAAATGAAGAGGTATTCCGGTCGCTGGGTAAGATTAGCGAACGGGAAGGCCGCTGTCCTAATTGTGGGGAGCTGCGCGACCCGCAACTGACCCATGCTATCTACGGGGATGAGACCTATCTGGATAAGACCCTGGCCGAGATTGGCCTGCCGGCTTATGACATCATCACCGGCCGCGATGGGATGGATATGCAGCACTTCCTGCTGGCCGCTGACCGCGAACAGGTCCTGGGTAATATAGCTTAGCCGAATATATCTGACCAACAATGACACCCAATCAACAGGCAGAGAACAACAATGAGCTTCGGGATGAACAACAGCAGCTGTCTGCCGACGAATTAGAGGTCTCTCTGCAGGCAAGGGAGGAATCTTCGCTGCCCACCAATGGGCCACCGGTGATAATGATTGGGGAAGAGGTGGTGGCAGCGGCGGCTAAGCATGGCCAGCAGGATACCTCCTGCGAACAGGGGGGAGTGCTGGTGGGCATGGCAACCACCGGCGAACACGGAACGGTAGTTTGTGTGGAGGCGGCCATCCCCGCGGTGCGCACCCGGGCCAGCCGGTCTCAGGTCACTTTCACCCACGATAGTTGGAACCAAATATATCAGGTCATAGATTCGCAGTATCCTGACAAACAGATAGTAGGCTGGTATCATACCCATCCAGGCTTTGGCATCTTCCTGTCCGAGTATGATTTATTCATTCATCGCCATTTTTTCAATGCACCCTGGCAGGTAGCCTATGTCATTGACCCATTGTCCGGGGAGTCAGGCTGTTTTTCCTGGCAAGGCGAAAAAATCATCCCTACCGCCGATTACAATATATTCAGGCCAGGAGCGGCCGCCCAGTTGCCAGTGCCGCCAACCGCAGCGGTCGGTAGCCCCACACAACTGACGGGGCCAGTCGGATTGCAACCGGTTAGCTTAGTGATGCTGGTAGTGCTGGGACTCATATTGGCTCTGCAGGTGACCAATTTGCTGGTCACAGACCGGTATCCTGCGCCCACAATGATTGCCGACAGCGCGCTGGCTGGGGCCAGAAGCCTTGAGTCGGTCGAGAAGCAGCCTATAGGCGAGGAGATCTCGCTGGATGAGATCAGTGAGGAACTGAGGCAATTGCGGGCCGGGCTGGGCATGTATTATCAGTGGTATGTGGTCAAACCCGGCGACAGTCTGTGGGAAATAGCAGAAACCGCCTACGGCCGCGGGGATATGGCCGGATTGATTGCCGCCGAGAACGGGCTGGATCCCGCCGACCCGTTGCTGGAGCCAGGGATGAAATTGCGGCTACCCAAATTGCTCGAGAGAACTGATGAAGCAGCCAAACTCTGATAGTAGTAGCGAGGTTTCCATACAAATCGAGACAGCGGCCCCGGCCGGAGTAGTGGAGGGACCGGATCCGGCTGATGCCGACGGGGTGCGGTTGCTGAAACTGGGCCAGCCGGGCAGCGGATTGCGGGCCTTTGTGTCCTATCCATCTCTTAAGCAAATGCTGGCTCACGGCCAGCGGCAGCCCGACCGCGAGGTTGGCGGGGTGTTGCTGGGCACCATCTGCCGCAGCCGACACGGACTGGTGACCGCTATCGCCGAGGCAGTGCCCGCCGCCCGCACCCAAGCCGACCGTGGCCATGTGACTTTTTCCCACCAAAGTTGGGAGGAGATATACAGCTATCTGGACTCGCTGGCCTCGGAGCTGCAGATTGTGGGCTGGTATCATACTCACCCCGGCTTTGGGGTCTTTTTCTCCCATCATGACCGGTTCATTCAGGAGAATTTCTTTGCCAATCCCGGCCAGTTAGGGGTGGTCATTGACCCCGTGAAGAAAATAGTTGGTGGCTTCTGGTGCCCAGCGGGCCAGGTGGCAGCATTGGCGGGCCTGTGGATCAGCACCAGTGAGGATACCTACCCCATCGCCGAGCAGTTAATCAGGACGCTGCGATATAGCAGGCGCGACCCAGCGTAGTCGGCCGGTGCGGGCGTGAGCTGGGGCCGGCGAAAGATTGTCACGAGTAAAAGGACAAATAAGTATCTATGAAGTTGGTGGTCAAGGACTAAGATGAATGCCAGACTGCGCCGATTATATGCCGACTATCAGCAATTACGGGACGATTTTGCCGGCCATCCCTATGTTGATGTGGAGCCTCTATACGGCAATCCGCCGGAGGCCTACCAGATTACCTACCGCGTGCGCGGCCTGGCCCTGAATGCCCGGACCAACCGGCCGGTGGTGCGTACTGAGCACCGGGCCAAAATCTATCTGCACCGCGACTATCCCCGGCAGAAGCCCAAGTGTGTGTTAGAGACGCCGATATTCCATCCTAACTTTGGGTCCTATATATGTGTTGATGATTACTGGGCGGCTGGGGAGACACTCAGCGACATAATTATCCAGATTGGGCAGATGATTCAGTACCAGAGTTATAATCCCAAAAGCCCACTTAATCCGGTAGCCGCGCGCTGGGCCAGGCAGAATCAACATATCTTTCCCATAGGCAACGCCGAGTTGTATCAGCCGGAGATTGACATTGAGCTGGTTAGCCAATTGGGGGGCGGCGAGCACATAGAAGAGGAGATAGACATAGAGCTAATCTGAGCGGGCGTCGTCCGCTGGCCACGACGCGAAATGCACCACTATGCGCTGTCCTTATTGCCACGACAATATAATAGTTCAGGGCCGGTTCTGCCCCAAATGCGGAGAGCAAGTATTTGGCAGAACTGTGCGCCGCCCGGCTGACGCTGACCGCCCGGGGCCACCGCCGCCGGCGGCCAGGCAGACCACAGCAGCGGATGATGTCATTGATATTGACCTACAGGATTCCACCGAGTCGGCACCAGCCGAGGCCGCGGGTAAGAGGTGCCCCTACTGCCGCTCTCCTATCAAGTCAGGCCAGGAAGTAACCACCTGTCCGGAGTGCGGAGTGCCTCATCATGCCGAATGTTGGCAGGAAAATGGCGGCTGCACTACCTACGGATGCCGTGCTTCTCCCCAAGTCACCGCGGCCGCATCCCGTCTCAGTGCCCAGAGGCCAGCCGGCGGATATGCACCCCGCCCTCTGGTGGCCGGTGCCCGGGAGATCCTGGAGGTGGAAATGGAGGGGCAGGCCACTAACGCCCTGATATTTTCCGTGCTGTCGTTGTTCTGTTGTGGTATTTTGTCTGTCATTAGCCTGTCCTGGGGCATATCACTTCTCTCCCAAATGAATAAACTGGGGTTGGGCCGGTCGGCGGCGCGCAGCAAGGCCATTGCGGCCGTGGTGGTGAGTGGTGCGGTCATACTGGTGTGGGCGTTAGCAGTGATAGCGCCTCTCTTGGGAGAATTATAGCAGTCGAATTTTAGGACCGATAGCGGCAGGAAGCGAATAGAAACCGATCTATGAACCGGAAAGATCCTGAAATTAAACTAAGTGAGCAGAGCGTTACCCGCGACCATACTACATTGGGGCTGCGGCCTGACCAGCCGGTAGAAGTCGTGGGCAAAGTGGGCGGAGTCGCCGCCGGGCTACCGGTGTTCATACATCTGGATACGGTGGCGACGATACTATCCTCCTTACCGGAGGGCGAACCGATGGAGGCGGGGGGCCTGATAGTCGGTTACAACTGCGCTGATGCAAACGGGTCATATCTGTTGGTTACCGATGCCATACCCGCTGCCCTAGCGGAGAGCCAACGGCTCTCGTTGACCTTCACCCACCAGGCCTGGGATCAGATGCTGGAGCATAAGCAACGCAAATATCCTGACGAACTGATAGTGGGTTGGTATCATACTCACCCGGGGCTGGGGGTGTTCCTGTCAGGACCTGATCTGTTCATACACCAGCATTTCTTTAGTGATCCTATGCAGGTAGCGCTGGTTATTGATCCGGCCCAGTTCACCTGGGGACTATTCTATTGGCGTAACGAGGAATTGGTGGCCGCCACCACGTATTACATATATGGTCAGGCAGATAATACGTATGAAGCCTTGGATAGACTGCTGGGCGAATATACAGTAAATTGGGAGATTGCTGGGAGGTTACATGAATGAACGAGGTATTAAGCATAATCATTCAGGCCATACAACTTGAAGAGGATGGCGAGAAATACTACCGGGAGGCGGCCGCCCGGGTACACAACCCGCTAGCCCGGACTACCTTTGAGAAACTGGCCGAATGGGAAGAGGAGCACAAGCAGCTTCTTAGGGCTTACTACGACGCAATGCAGCAGCGCGGCTGGCCTGCAATGAGCGAGATGGAAGTTAAAGGCGTTGACGTTAGACAGGAGACCGCCAGTATATTTGCGCAGGCCTTAGAGCAAATCGAGGGAGCAATTCCCAAAGAGATGGAGCTTACTGACCTATATCAAGGTGCTCTGGAGATGGAGCGTGAGAGCATTGACCTTTACCGCACTCAGGCGGGGCAGACCGATGATGAGAATGCTCGAGGGTTTTTTGAGTTCTTAGTCGAGCAGGAGCGCGGGCATCTGAACCTGCTGGCTACTACCTTGGAGTACCTTGATGACACCGATTCCTGGCACTTCACGCAGGAACAGTGGACTGTGGAGGGCTAAACGGGCAGATGAAGAAGTATAAACAAGTGACATATCAAAAAACTATGGGGAGACCTGAAATGAAAACACCCATCAGCGTGCTGGCGAGTTTGGTAGTCATATTACTACTGGGTGGGGCGAGCCAGCTTGTTGCCCAACCCGAGGAGAAGGCGCTGGCGGGCAAAGAGACCACACCGGCGGACTTAGTCACGGCCGGGATTATCGCCTCCTATTTGGATAAGATGGGCTACGTCTATGAGATGCATACAGCCGATGATGTTCCCAAAATATACCTGACTGTGCAGGGCGAAAACAATGGATACGATGTCCGCGTACTAATAGATAATGACCGTGACTATGTGTATATGTGTGTCACCCGGCTTCTGACCTGTCCCGCTTCGCATCCCCGCCTAGTGCCACTGCTCCAGCGGCTGATGGAGCTTAATTGGCAACTGCTGATTGGCAAATATGAGTGGGACAATACCTATGGTGAAGTACGCCTGTCCTACACCTTCAGCACTGAGAATGGCTTGGGCTACGAGGCTTTCGTGGCTTGTTTCCAACTATTGGTTATGGCTGCTGACGAGTACTACCCGGAGTTGATGAGGATAATGTGGGGACCGCAAGAGGAGAAAGCCGAGCCCCTGAAAGTTAAAACCAAGCCCGAAGTAAAACCATCGCCCGGGGAGGAACCTCTGCCCCAAGTAGAGCCGAAGCCTAAGGAGGAAACACCGGCTCAGACGGCACCACAGCCCGAAGTAGAACCAGAGCCTGAAGAAGCCGAACAGCCGCAACCGGCGATAGTCGAGCCCGAGCCGGAACCCGCACCGCAAACTGAGGGAGAATAACATATATGGCTGACGAAGATAACTCCAAAAAGTTATGGGGCGGGCGGTTCTCCGCTGATTTGTCGGCAGAGGCTCGGGACTTTACCCAGTCCATCTCGGCCGACTCGCCTATGGTGGCCGAGGACATCTGGGGCAGCCAGGCTCATGCCATAATGCTGGCCAAAACTCAGATTATTTCCGAGGAAGATCTGCGCGAGATCCTCTACTGGCTGGAGCATGCGCGCAGTGAGTATGAAGCCGGTCGCCTCCAGTTGCGGCCCGAGCTGGAGGACGTCCATATGAATGTGGAGGTCCTGGTGCGCCAGGGGGCCGGGCCAGAAATCGGCGGACGGCTGCACACCGCCCGCTCGCGTAATGATCAAGTAGTTACTGACGCCCGCCTGCATCTGCGGGGGCGGCTGTTGGATATCCAGGAACTACTGGCGGCTCTCCAGGAGGTACTGCTGGAGCGGGCCGAGCAGCATACTGAAACTGTGATGCCCGGCTACACTCACACTCAGCACGCCCAGCCCATCTCGGCGGGTTTCTGGCTGACCGGCTATGCGTCAATGCTCCAGCGGGACCAGCAACGGGTAGCGGCAGCCTATCAGAGAACCAATCAGTGCCCATTAGGGGCAGCGGCGCTGGCCGGGACTTCTTTTCCCATCAATCGGGAGCTGACCGCACAACTGCTGGGCTTTGATGGGGTGATTGAACATGCTTTGGATGCGGTAGGCTCGCGGGATTTTGTGGCTGAGGCCCTGAGTGCTCTGGCTATTCTGGCCACTAACCTGTCTCGTTTGGCCGAAGAGCTGGTCTTGTTCTCAACCTATGAATACGGGATGATAGAAATCCCCGATGCTTACACCTCAGGCAGCTCAATAATGCCCCAAAAGAAGAACCCCTGTATCGCCGAGCTGACCCGCGCTCGCACTGGTGCGGTGATCGGACGGCTTATGCAGATATTGACCGTGCTCAAAGGTCTGCCCAGCGGCTACAATCGCGACCTTCAGGAGGATAAGCCGCCCCTGTGGGAGGCCCTGGACACCGTGGAGGGCATTCTGCATGTATTCATACCGATGATGCAACAGATAACGCTGAACACCGAACGGATGGCCCAGTTGGCGGCGGCCAATTTCGCAGCGGCCACTGAGCTGGCCAACTTCCTGGTTCGGGAGCGCGGATTGCCTTTCCGCACCTGTCATGAGATAGTGGGGGGGCTGGTAGCTAAGCTCATCAGTGAAGACAAGACGCTGGATGACTACCAGCGAGTGGCCCAATTGTTAGCTGAACAGGGCCAGCAGCTTAGCTCCGAAGAGGTCGCTGAGATAGTCAATCCTTCTGCTTGTCTGCATCGGCAGGTCAGTCAGGGCAGTACCAATCCCGAGCAAGTTGGGGCAATAATTGATACCCTTAAGGCAGCAGTAGCTGACACTAAGCAGCAACTGACCGCAGCCCGCAGCCAGATAAAGCAGGCTCGCCACCATACAGACGATATTATCCAGCACATCCTGGCCGGCAATCCGCTCAGTGAGTGTGATGTGTAGCTGCTGCGCCAATGCTCATACCAATCTCCTCGCATCCAAATATGCTGACTACCCAAGCAGAACTAATCCATACCGAGCAGGTAGCTGGGAACCACTGGCTGCTACGGCTGGGGTGCCCGCCGGTGGCTGAGCAGGCCCAGCCCGGGCAGTTTGTGACCGTGCGGGTGGCTAACATAGAAGCTCCTCTGCTGCGCCGCCCGTTCAGTATTATGAACGTTAACCAGGCGGAAGGCAGCTTTGAACTATTGGTGCGCGTGGTAGGAGCGGGCACAAAGATCTTAGCCGAGGCCGCTGTGGGCACCTACTTTGACCTCGTTGGTCCCACCGGACAGCCTTTCCCCCACTCCGATAACCCCGAGGAGGTGCTGTTGGTGGCTGGTGGAGCGGGCGTGGCCCCGCTGATATTCCTGGCCGAGGTGCTCCAAGCCTCGACTATGCCCTGCTATGTACGCGGCTTATTCGGTGCTGATACTGAAGACAATCTGGTCTGCTGGCAGGAGTTTTCCACTCGCTGTGACGAGTTTACTGTAGCTACCGAGGATGGCAGTGCTGGCGAGGTGGGCATGGTCACTGACCTGCTGGCTGACCAGCTTGGCCGCGGCGATGCCGACTGTGTGTACGCCTGTGGGCCGGTGGCCATGCTGGCTGAAGTGGCGGGCCAGTGTGAAGCCCACCAGCTTCCCTGTTGGGTGTCAATAGAGCAGCGGATGGCATGTGGAGTAGGGGCGTGCCTGGGCTGTGTTGTCCCGGTGCGAGGACAGGGGTACAGCCGTTATCTGCGAGTGTGCCGCGAGGGGCCGGTATTTGCCGCCACGCAGATTGATTGGGAGGCGATCCGCGCTGACTGCGAGTGATGTTGACCTATCGGTGGACGTAGCCGGCCTGCACTTGCCTAATCCGGTGCTGGCGGCGTCAGGCACGTTTGGCTTTGGCGAAGAGTATGCTGAGCTAATTGATATCTCGTGCCTGGGCGGAATCTGCACCAAAGCAGTATCTCTGCGGCCCCGAGCCGGCAACCCTCCCCCCCGGGTAGTGGAGACGCCCGCCGGCATGCTCAACGCCATCGGCTGGCAGAATCCGGGGATAGAAGTCTTCCTGGAGGAAAAACTGCCCCGCCTGCAGCAATTCGGCATACCTATTATTGTCAATCTTGCCGGCGAGACCCTCCAGGAATATGTAGAGTTAGCCACCCGCCTAACCGATGCCCCGGGCGTATCAGCTTTGGAACTGAATATATCCTGCCCCAATGTAGAGCGGGGCGGGATGCATTTCGGCCTGGCTCCCGACCTGACCGAGCAGTTAGTCGGCGCGGTTCGCCAGGCCACTGACCACGTGCTAATCACCAAGCTGTCTCCCAATGTGGGCGATATCACCGCTATTGCGCAAGCCGCCGTGGCGGGAGGCAGTGATGCACTGTCACTCATCAACACATTGGTCGGGATGGCGATTGATATTGAGCAGTGCCGCCCACTGCTGGGCAATGTCACCGGGGGCCTCTCCGGCCCGGCAATCCGGCCAGTGGCCGTGCATATGACCTGGCAGGTAGCCGGGGCGGTGGATGTCCCTATTATCGGTATGGGCGGGATAATGACTACCGAAGATGCCCTGGAGTTTATCATGGCCGGAGCCACTGCGGTGGGAGTGGGCACCGCCAGCTTTGTTGACCCCAACGCCGCCCTGGGTGTTATTGACGGGTTGCGGCAGTATTGCCAGCAGCATCAGATAACAAGGATAACCGAGATAGTGGGCGCGGCTCGAGCCGCAGAGTAGCGATGATCAAACAACTACCCCAAGTTAAGATAGACCCAGAGGATTACGAGTTCATTGAGCAGACCTGTCGGGAGCTGTTGGCCGCCGCCCGCCATTTAGCTGACGATGGCACCGCCTTATATTGTCCTGATACCAGTGGAACCTACGCAGCTTGCTGGACGCGCGACTTTTGCTATATGGTAGAGTATGCGGGACATCTGTTGCCGCGGGAAGAGATTCTGCCCTGTATTGATTACCTGCTATCTGGCCAGCGGGAAGACGGCGGCTTGCCCGACCGAGTGCGTCTCGACGGGGTCCCTGTATATTACCCGGGGCCTGATGATAGCCCCCTATCCACCGAGCTGCCTACTGGCAATGCTCAGTTCATGGTCAAGCTGATGGATGCTTATGTTGACCTGACTGGAGACTTGGACGGCTTCCTGGCGCGCCGCGGGCAGTTGTACGACGCCATGGCCACCGTGCCGCGCAGCAATGATAGGCTGGTTTATATTGATCCCAACCGCCCCCGCTCACCATACGGCTTCACTGATAACGTGGCCAAGACGGGCAATGTCCTGTTCTGTTCACTGCTGTACTGGGAGGCTTGCCGGCGGCTGGCCAAACTTTGCGCGGCCGCCGAATACCACGAAGAGGCTCACGATTGGTACGAGCAGGCTGACCCAGTAATCAGGAATATAGTCCAGTTCTATGATAAGAACTATGGCCTGTACCGAGCTGCCTCCGAGGATTGTAATCAACTTGATTTGTGGGGTAGTGTTTATGCCGGCCTAATTCGCGTCGCCTCCAAGAAACAGACCCGCATCATCGGCAAATTCTTCTGCGAGGCCGGCGAGGTAGCTATCCGGAGCGGGCACATCCGCCATCTGCCCGTCGGCCAATACTGGGAGCGAATGCTGGCGGATGTAAAGCCCGATGATTATCAAAACGGCGCTTACTGGTCGGTCCCCAGTGGCTGGGTGGCCCAGGTGATGGCGACCGTTGACCAGCAGGCGGCGCGGGACCTTATCAGTGATGTGTTAGAGGTTTGGCGGACCGAGGCGGTCTACGAGTGTATCAGTACCGTACACGAACCCCGGGTGCCGGGCTATGTAGCCAGTGCGACGAATGTGCTCGGGGCTGTGCGTGCCTGAAGTACGGTTTTGGGTGATGGAGATTGATCGGCTGGTCAAGGAGACTGAGAAGAAGATAGGCAAACCCATCGTGCTACGTGGTATCCAGTCGCCCGACCGAGAATGGCGAGGACATATCGCCCAACGGCCCGGGTATGTGCTAATTGAGTATCGTGATGATATGGCTGGCTATTTCTGGCACTATGACATAATTCGCCAGCTTCTGGCCTTAGTCGCCAGCGGCCGAAGAAATATTACCGTATATGAAGGAGGCATCCAATTCCCCGGGAATTAATTGACTAATTAGCTATGCTTATCAAGTGGAGAGACAATCGGCTCGGTATACTGGCCGGGGCAGTTGTTGTGGGCTTGTGGCTTACTCTCGTTGCCACTTCGTGCGGCGATGACAGCAGCGCGCCGCCACCGCAGATAGTGGCAACCGTTAATGATGAGTCAATTACCGAAGACCAGCTCGTCCAGCAGCTCAAATACGGGCCGGGGCCCCGCCTGTTGGTACAGATGATTGACAGGCAACTGATACGGACCGAGGCCCGCCGGCGAGGTATCCAGCCGACCCCGCAGCAAGTAGAGCTAAAACTGAGCACGGCTATCTCCATAGTAGGCTCGCAAAATGCCCTGGAAGAACAGCTTGGTAGGCGGCAGATGTCACTGGCCGAATTCAAGGACCGACTGCGGGTGGACGCTATGTTGGATGAAATAGCTTCCCAGGAGATTACAGTTAGTGAGGCGGAGATCAACTACTATTACCAGCAGCAGCAGGACCAGTTTGCTTACGACGAGCAGGTGTGGGGGCGGATGATACTGCTGGAAAGCCGCGCTAATGCTGAGGCCGTGGCGGCTGCATTGGAGGCTGGTGGGGACTTTGCCGGATTAGCCAAAGCTCTGTCTATTGACCCGGGAACGGCAGACCGGGAGGGAGATATGGGCTACTTTGAGGCTGGTGATTATGCCCAGGAGATTACTGAGGTAGCTTTCCGGCTGGAACCTGGCCAGGTCAGCGACATTTTCCCCGTTCCGGACGGGTACTGTATTCTAAGGGTGGAAAGACGGCGGCCGGCATCTGTCAAGCCACTGGCGGAGGTCCGCGACCAGATCATAGCTCGTTTCAAGCAGGACCGACTTTCCCAGACTCGTCGCCAATGGCTAATAGCCCAGCGCACCAAGGCCGACTTGAAAATCCCTGACCAGCGGCTGGGAGCAGCTGTCCGTCACCTGTTAGACAGCGCCCCACCAGCCAATCCCTACCAGTTTTGAGGCCGGCCAGCCGATAGCCCGCGTTAACTGTGACACGATCAGCCCCAGTAGGTGAGAGCAACTACAATATACTATTGATTACTTCCTGGTCCACCAGGAAGAGATGCGTCAGAGCGTGCGCATCTTGGAGCAGTGCGTGGAGAAGTTGCCGGCGGGCGAAGTCAATGTTAAAGTACCGCGGCGCATAAAGCCCGACCCCGGTGAGGCTTATGCCCGGGTGGAGTCACCGCGCGGCGAGCTGGGCTGCTACCTTATCAGCGACGGCACCGAGAAGCCCTACCGGTTGCACTGGCGGGCCCCGTCTTTTCACAACATACAGGCCTATCCGCTGATGTGCAAGGACGCGTGGATTGCCGATATGGTGGCGATTCTGGGCAGTATTGATATTGTGCTGGGCGATATTGACAGGTAGAGACCACCCACGCCCCAGCACAGGGGGATGAACACCAGTATCCGGAATTGCCCATATGGTTTGTTGCTTCTAAGGGACATTCCGCCCCCAACATTGATTTGGATCGCATTATTGCATATGACAGGACAGTTCTCAGACAGCTCCTTCTGGTCATTTCCACCCGAGCTGTTCCGCCATCTCGCACAGAATAGCGTTGTACGCGATGCTATGGGCCGTACTGCTAGAAGGGAGAATCCGCACACCGTAGCCGGGCACGTCAACCCAGGCATCCGCGGGACGCCAGGGGAGGTCAAACCAAAGGAAGTTCGCGCTTTCGGGCATCTCGGCCCGCTTGCCGAACGGAGTGGTATGAATGTAATTCACCCCACGCTTGAGCAGACTCTTCAGATTCTTCAGATGAATCGGGGCATAGCCTAGATGCAGGGCGACATCGCCCTTTTTCAGATCGTCTGGCATCGCCCGGGCGATGCTGCTGAGAGGCGCGCCCCATTCAATGGGATAGTTGTGCTTTTCGGGCAGTTCCAGTATCTCCGGATAGCTGTGACCTGTGGCCACGGCCCAAATCCGCTTCTTGGCTAAAAAGGCATCAGCCATCCACTGGCCAGCCTTGTTGAGAATCGCGCTTTGTTTGTCCAGGGCATCGACAAATAGTGCCGCTCCTTTGAGAAACTCTCCCGCCACATACCCCGGCGCTAACGGCGGAATAAAGCGGTTCCGGTGAAATAACTGCAATGGAGAACTCCACCTATATTCATACGGCTCGCCGTAATTACTCTGCTCGTCATGCGCGAAACTGGCATTACGCGCAAGCGAGCCTTCCAGCCAGACGCTCATCCATACAATCGGCATTTTTTCCGCCCTGATGCAGGCCGCGATCATTTCACCGGTAGTAATCCAGCCCCGGACGAACTGCTCGAATTCGCGCACATTGGCAAGCGGCGCGAATTCGTCGTATTGATAAAACCCTTCTTCGGGATCGGTCCCGCCCGTGCACGCCTCGATACGGGGATGATCGGCCAGGGGGCCAAGGTCTTCCCGATGCCCGATGACGAACAGATGCGCCTTGCCTTCGATCAGCTTCTGCAATTCTTCGTTCTTGGCCGGGTCGGACTTACGCGTATCCTTCAGCGCGAAATAAGCCACATCCTTGCTGTTGTCCACATTGCCTTTGATGCACATGATTCCGCCGGCACGACCCCCAAATTCTGGCGGCCAAAAAGGATTCACCGCTGGTGTGCAAATATCTCCCCCGTTCAGCAGATAGCCCGCCATCTTCTCGCCTGTTGCGATCAGGTGCGGCATATCCTCGCGGATGCCTTCAATGTGCTTGCGAACCAATTTCAGATAACGTTGAGACGGCGAAAGCGCCTCAGCTTTCTCACTTATCACTGCAACTTGCCTCCTTCAATTGTTCAGTTTCCCGTAACCGTTCACTGGCGTTGTAACCCATTCATAGCGCAAAAGAAACCCCGCTTGCAGTTGGACATCAGAATATTTTCAAGCGGCGGAAATACTTACGCTCATACTGCCGGTTCTTATCCATGCCGTCTTTCAGGTTGCCACTCCAAAAAACCTCTGGTTCCACCCCCTGGCTCAGAATATAGCGGATGGCTTCTTCCTCTATACGGCGGGTCAGGTACCCATAGGTGATGGTGGAAATAGGGGAAATGGGCGTCCCCAGGCCGGGAACAATCTGCACCGAATCGCCTACCGGGTTGTAGTCGTCAATGTAGAGATCGCACACATCACTCATGTGTTTTTTGCTGGCATGGCGTGTAAAATGGTCGGCAGGGATTGCCTCGTGCCAGGCAACACTACTGACTGCAATAACAAAAGCCCCGCGTTCCCGCGCTGCCACGCAAGCCTCTATGGAAGCATTGTTGACGCCGATGTTGTTGAAAACGATAACCACATCGTCTTTGCCGATCTGGTAGAGGTCAATCAACTCGGTGTAGTATCCAGCCAGCCTCTCCAAGCGAATGCTGCGGGTTCCGCCGGCAAAAGGAGATGTGGATAGGTCCAGTATGCCGTCCACCGCCACCAGCGCACCGGCTCGGTGTACCATGTCCATCACCGGCATGTATGTGTGACCGCCAGTTCCCACGGCAAATATGACCTTATCCTGGATCAGACGCTTACCTATGACTTCTCCCGCTTTCCTGAAATTGTCTCCCTGACCTTCCTCAAGCTTGTCCAGAAATTCCTTGCAGATTTCCAAGAAGGACTTCTCCGCGTTCGGGTAATTCCTCAGAAACTCCACGTCGACTTTCGGTGCCATGTCTGTACTCATCCTCCTTACCTGGGATTTCCCATATCATCCGAGACTGGTGTAAAAGTCACTCTACAGTATAGCAGGGGGGGGGCTTGATGTCAAGAGGATAGTGTGATAGAATCGTCGACAGTAGTTGAGCGATTATTCTGAAGCGACGGTGATGTGGCTATGCAAGTCGAGCACTGCGCCTCCGCTGAGTTCGGTCTTAAGAATCCAGCCATCCTCGGCCCAATCTGGTGTTGGCGACAGGCGGGTGAACTTCGCCGATACCAGCCGGCCTAACTCATCGTTAGCGACCATATCGGCGAGTACTTCATACTCTGGCCAGAAGCGGAGACACTGGCCAATGAACAGCATCCGACCGGTAGACTCGGCAGCGGCGATCATCCGGTCACAGTCCTCAACGCTA
>SDBU01000048.1_pt1 | contig 149457 bp, 116 predicted proteins | sample 2277071 | NCBI WGS metagenome assembly SDBU01 (sample SAMN10397929, study PRJNA504765) | marine sediment metagenome | isolation source: marine sediment core GS08_GC12, 126 cmbsf | place: Arctic Ocean: Gakkel Ridge, Loki's castle | collected 2008
GTCGTACTGGGTCACGACCTCGTCGCCGACCCGACAAAGGGGCACGTAGCTGGCCAGAGGCCTGTCGGCAATCACCACACCTGCGGCATGAACGGAGGCATGTCGGGCCAGTCCTTCCAGCTTGAAAGCGATGTCGAAAAGCTCGTGTACTTCGGAGTCGTTCTGGCGCAGTGCGGCGAGTTCGGGCTCGCGCGCGAGTGCTTGCTCGAGGGTAATGTGCAGGGAGGAAGGCACTTTCTTGGCTAGCATGTCCGCCTTGTCGAAAGATACTCGCAGCACGCGCGCCACATCACGGATGACGGCGCGCGCACCCATGGTGCCGAAGGTGATGATCTGAGCGACATTCTCTTGGCCATATTTCTGGCGCACGTACTCGATGAGCTTGCCTCGACCCTCCTGGCAGATATCGATGTCGATGTCGGGAAGATCGCGGCGGCTTTCGTCCATGAAGCGCTCGAAAAGAATCCCGTGTTCGACCGGGTCGATGTTGGTGACCTCCAGACAGTAGAGGGCCAGGCTCCCCCCGCCTGAACCTCTCAAGCCCACCGGGATGTGATTTTCGCGGGCGAAGCGGATGAAGTCCCAGACGATGAGGAAATAGCTGGTATAGCCGAGCTGCTGGATGAGGTCCAACTCGCGGTTGAAGCGTAGTTTGAGCGCATCCGTCACCTCCGCGTAGCGCCTGGCAAGTCCTGCTTCACAAAGGCTTCGGAGGTGCTCCGCATTAGAGATATTCTCCTTTGCCTGGAAGTGGGGCAGGTGCTTTTCGCTGAAATCAAGCTCCAGGTTGCACATGTCAGCCACCACAGGCGTGTTGGTGATAGCTTCGGGGAACTCGGCAAAGGCTTCAGCCATCTCCTGTTCGTTCTTGAAGTAGTACTGGTTCGAGTCCAGGCGCATGCGGTCCACATCGTCCAGGAATTTGCCCGTATTGATGCAGAGAAGCACATCGTGCGCATGGGCATCTTCCTCCTTCAGGTAGTGCACATCGTTAGTGGCGACCAGCCGGACGCCTAGCGCTTTGCCAATCTCAGCAAGGGCGCGGTTCACCTCGGCCTGCCCCCGCACGCCGGTATTCTGTACCTCCAGGAAAAAGTTCTCCCGGCCGAAGATGTCCAGATATTCCTCGATGACCTTGCGGGCCTGGGCAGTTCTACCTGCACTCAGGTTGCGCGCGACCTCCGAGCTGAAGCACCCCGACAGCGCCACCAGCCCCTGGGCATGTTCCGCCAGTATCTCCTTGTCGATGCGGGGCCGATAATAGAAGCCTTCCAGGTAGGCAGACGTTGCCAACTTGATGAGGTTGCGATAGCCCTTCTCGTTCCTGGCCAGGAGTGTGAGATGGGAGGAGGCAGCTTCCATGGAGGTGGGTTCTTTATCCAGGCGGCTCGCCGGTGCCACGTAGGCTTCGTAGCCTACAATGGGCTTGATGCCTGCGCGCAGCGCCGTCTGGTAGAAGTTGATAGCGCCGAAAAGATTGCCATGGTCCGTCAGCGCCACCGCAGGCATGCCCAGTTCCTTTGCCCGCTTGACCAGGTCTTCAATCTTGAGGCTGCCGTCGAGTAAGCTGTAATGAGAATGCACGTGAAGATGAACAAAGTTCGACTTCTGCATGGCCAGTCCTTGAGGCAGATGAGAATGAAAAAGTGAACGCTAATAGAGCTAATATATCGGCGGGCGTGGATGTGTCAAGGTTGGATTTGTGCAGCGCTCGACGTGATTGCTACAATCTGGGACTATGCCTTGCCATCTGAGCAAATCTGTGTAGAAAACGATGAGAATTTCGGGAGATGCGCGGGCGCACGCGAAGCAATCTCTGTTGTCAACTCAAGATGCAATGGTCGTGCCTGGGCGGTAGGCGAATAGGTGGGAGAGAAAGCCTCTCACTCCACCCACAGCCTGATTCTTACCACATCCTCTATTTGGATAACAAGGAGTTCGGTTCCCGCTTTCATCTCTTTCAGAGAGTCAACGAAAGCCTGTAGCCGTTCACGGCTTACGGCATCGACTAATTTAAGAATCGCACGTGCCATGGTGGGGGCTTGTTCGACACCTGCCTCTACCAGGGTCCTTTTCACTTCAGGCCACGCCTCAATGCCTGATAGCAGCACAAACTCCACTAAGGGCAACGCCACGGTCACGTCGACAACGTCCTTTTCCACCACGCTGTAGTGGAACTTCTTACTCCCGTTAGGTAGTGCCTCTTCATAACGGTTTGTTTCATCAGTCTCGAGCTCGGTAACCGTAAGCCTCAGGACCTTGGCTTGCTCGCCACCGGCCTGAGCTTCCTCCCTTTCCTGCATAGCGAACACCGGCTCGTCTGCAGGTCTGACGCCGACTAAAGCTGCCACGACCAGCACCGCGACCAGTCCCATGAGCCACGTCCTAACTTTCGTTCGCTTCATTTCCCTTCCTCCCTTGTTTCTACTAGACCCAAGATTCGTTTCCGCTTAGCCGTTGCCCGACTTTTCATCTCTTCCAATAAGCGCCGCCAATCCGCTCTCCACAAGCTGCGAAGCGGCTATGTGCAGCTCATAGCGTGAGAGGATCTCCGAAGGCCCCTCCCGGGGATAGTCCACGTTAATCACGAACTTACCCGCACGGGTCGTCTCCCCCTCCATCCTTACAATCCTGTGTGCCTGTGGGTCAACTATGAACCGCTGCTTGGGTTCTGATACGGTGAAGGTGCTATAGGTCCTTCCCTCAACGACCTCACGGGTTCTCGTGACCTCGGCTCCTGCTTCCCTCGCGCGTTGAAGACCTTGCAGCATGACATCATAATAGCTCTGTGCTTTTTCCAGTTCAGGCTCATCGGCAAGATAGCCAAACGTGACAGTGCGTGTGGTAGAGTCGTAAACGTATTTGCGATTGGCAAAATAGTCATTGGCTTCCACGCGCTGGCCTGTGCGCGTGAAAACCTGCAAGGGCTGCAATGATACCCAGACTTCCACTTCCTCACCTGCCACCGTTCCTTGCAAGTGCACCCATTCTGCCGCCTTGGAATTCTCCAGGGCCTCCATCAATTCCGCATAGGCTGATGGTGCAGCACCGCCACCCCCCAGGAGCCACCAGACAGTCAGAGCCACAGCGCATACTGCCGCCACGACAGCGGCTGCCACAATGGGTTTGAACCGGAGGCGCGTTATCCGGTGGGGGCTGGGTGCCTTGTCACCTGCAGCGTCTCGCTCAGCTCGGCTCCACATCTCCTTGACACGTGCATCCAGGGTGGGAGAGGTCTTAAGTCGAAGCGCTCTCAGCTTCCCTTCAAGGTCTTCGGTACTCATTTTAGCCATCTTGAAATCCTCTTCTTTCGAGTTCCAGGCGCAACTGCTCGAGAGCCTGGGAGTAACGTGCGTGCGCGGTGCTCTTGCTGGTCTCCTGTAGGTTGGCAATCTCCTCAAAACTGAGCTCACCCCAGATACGCAGCGCCACCACTTCCCGCAGGCTTGTGGAAAGCCCGTTCACCAATTCAAGGAGCACCTTCGATTCCTCCTTGTGTGCTGCCACGTGGCTTGGATCATCCCGCACCGTATCCGTGCGAAGGCCTGCCTCGTTTGCCGTCAGGTGTTTTCTGCGCTTGCGTTGACGGCAGAGGTCGCGCGCCCGATTCCGTGTACAGACCGCCAGGTACGCTGGAAGGTTGCCATCCCCCAGCCGCCAGGGCTCCTTCACAAATGAGGCAAAGACATCATGTAGAGCATCTTCAGCATCACTCTGGTCCCCCGTGAGCGCAGCGGCAAGAGTCAGCAATCGGTCTTTGTGGCGGGCGTAGGACTCCTCAAAGTTCGCTCGTTTCCCCAGTTGCGATGCCCTCCTTACAGCGTTTCGTGTGCTTGCGCTTACGGTGCAGCGGCAAGTCTCGGCAGCACGGCGTCGCTCCCTATCATAATAACGTCTGCGGAGGTGGTTTGTTCGGGAGAAAATCCAAGAGTGAATCAATCCCTGTTGCTGGCGGAGAGTTTTGCCAGGTGAATCATGAGCGCGGAGAGGTCGGCGGCGCGTATCCCCGAGATGCGGGACGCCTGGCCCAGGGAGGTGGGTCTGATGCGTGATAGCTTCTCCCGTGCTTCTCTGCTCAGGCTTTTGATAGCTTCGTAATCTAATCCTGCGGGGAGGCGGCGGGCTTCCATCTTCTTGAAGCGCTCTATCTCGGCCAATTGCCTGGCAATGTAGCCTGCATACTTGACCTCAATTTCAACCTGCTCCGCAACCTCGTGTGACGTCAGCAGTTCGGCGAGGCCATGGTCCTCATTGCAAAGCCCGGCGAGGCTCACTTCGGGCTGTCTCAGGATTTCCAGAAGTGTCTTTCCACCCAGACGCTTCTTGCTCAGGTAGTCGGTGACTTGAGCAATTTGTTTTTCCTTATCCTGGAGGTGCTGCCATTGGGCTTGTGGGACGAGACCGTTTTCGTAACCGTATTTCATCAGCCTGCGGTCCGCATTATCCTGGCGCAGAAGCAGCCGGTATTCGGCGCGGCTGGTGAACATACGGTAGGGCTCATCCACCCCCTTGGTCACCAGGTCATCAATCATAACGCCTATGTAGGCTTCGTGTCGGCCAAGTATCAAAGGTGGAATCCCTTGCAATTGACGTGGCGCATTGATGCCTGCGATGATGCCCTGGGCGGCAGCTTCCTCGTAACCGGAGGTGCCATTGATCTGACCGGCCAGGTATAGCCCTTCCAGACGCTTGGTTTCCAGACTGGGCTTGAGCTGGGTAGGAGGGGCGAAGTCGTATTCGATGGCATAGCCGAAGCGCATCACCTCAGCCTTCTCTAATCCCTTGATAGAGTGGAGCATTTCCAGTTGCACGTCCTGAGGGATAGAGGTAGCCAGACCGTTGCAATAGACTTCTAGTGTGTCTCTTCCCTCCGGTTCGAGAAAAATCTGGTGGCTGTCTTGGTCGGGGAAGCGCACCACTTTGACCTCGATAGAGGGGCAGTAGCGGGGGCCGGTGGAAGTGATTTGGCCGGTGTAAAGCGGAGCCCGGTCGAGGTTCTGACGAATAATCTCGTGGGTGCGCGCATTGGTGTGGGTGATGTAGCAGGGGACCTGTTGGCCCGGCCAGCCCCTGCGGTCGAGATGTGTGTTGGCAAAGGAGAAAGGGGCAGGAGCTTCATCGCCGGGCTGTAATTCCACCCGAGCATAGTCGATGCTTCGCCCGTTGAGGCGGGGAGGTGTTCCCGTCTTCAGCCTACCCAGCTCGAAGCCCAGGTTTCGCAAGCTGGCGGAGAGCAGTTCGGCCGACAGCTCTCCCATACGTCCGCCTATTCGTTTGCTTTCGCCGATGTGGATGAGACCCCTGAGGAAGGTGCCTGTGGTGAGGATGACGGCTTTGGCCAGGTAGGTGATGCCTGGGTGTGACACGATGCCCGCTACCGAATCGTTTTCAACCAGCAGTTTGTCTGCCAACTCCTGGCGAAGGGTCAGGTTATCCTGTTCCTCCAGCCGTCGTTTCATAGCTGCCTGATAGCGCTTTTTATCCGCCTGGGCGCGGGGCGCATGGACGGCAGGGCCTTTGGTGCGATTGAGCATGCGGAACTGGATGCCTGTCTGGTCGATGACCTTGCCCATCTCACCGCCCAGCGCATCAATCTCGCGCACCATCTGTCCCTTGGCCAGGCCACCTATGGCAGGATTGCAGGACATCTGCGCTACGGCATCCAGGTTGATGGTGAGTAGCGCTGTGTGTGCTCCCATGCGCGCCGAGGCCAGTGCTGCCTCACAGCCGGCATGACCAGCACCAACGACGATGATGTCAAATTCTTCTTGCAACTGGCTCTTCTGCGTCTGTTGAGAAATGGGATGTTGACTGGTTCGCAATTATTTGAGACTTGACCGAGAGTGGGACAAAGGTGTCCCGATCCAGGTTAATCTATACTCTGTCCCAGGATACGTGCCACCTCGAAGACATCCTTATCCCCACGACCGGAAAGGCAGATGATGGTGATACTGTCCTCGCTGAGCTGGGGGGCAAGGGTTTTCATATAAGCTGTTGCGTGAGCGGATTCCAGTGCGGGGATGATGCCCTCCAGCTCGGCAAGCTCCTGGAATGCTTCTACGGCCTCCTGGTCGGTGACGCTTACGTACTCAGCTCTTCCGGACTCTTTGAGGAAACTGTGCTCGGGCCCCACGCCCGGATAATCCAGGCCGGCGGAAACCGAATGAACAGGCAGCGTCTGCCCGTCTTCGTCCTGGAGGACGTAGCTTAAGCTCCCGTGCAGCACCCCAGGACTTCCCTTGATGAGGGTGGCAGCATGTTTTTCGCTGGCCAGCCCTAGCCCACCGGCTTCCACACCAATCAACTTTACGTCCTTATCCTGTAAGAAGGGATAGAATAATCCGATAGAGTTACTCCCGCCTCCCACACAGGCTACCAGGTAATCAGGCAGCCGCCCTGCATCTTCGAGTATCTGCTGTCGAGCTTCCTTACCAATGACGGATTGGAAGTCGCGCACCATCATGGGGAAGGGATGCGGGCCGACGACCGACCCGATGATGTAGTGGGTGTGTTCCACCGAGGACATCCAATCCCTGAGTGTCTCGTTGGTGGCATCCTTCAAGGTGCAGCTGCCCGAAGTGACCGGGATGACCTTAGCGCCCAGGAGTTTCATGCGGAAGACATTAAGGCGCTGTCGGCGCATGTCCTCCTCACCCATATAGATTTCACACTCCAGGCCGAACCTGGCTGCTGCCACTGCGGTAGCCACCCCATGTTGACCGGCGCCGGTCTCGGCAATGATGCGCCGCTTGCCCATCCTCAGCGCTAAGAGCACCTGTCCCAGGGTGTTGTTAATCTTGTGGGCGCCGGTGTGTGCCAGGTCCTCACGCTTGAGATAGACCTTGCCTGCACCCAGCTTTTCGGAGAGTCTCTGCGCCAGGTACAGGGGTGTCGGCCGACCCGCATAATCATGCAGGTAGTAGTCAAGCGCCTGCTGGAATTTGGGGTCCGTCTTGGCCTTCCGGTATTCCTCCTCCAGTTGATGCAGCGCATGCATGAGGGTCTCGGGGACGTATTGTCCCCCGAAAGGCCCAAAGCGCCCATCGCGCGCGGATTGCATGGTCAATCTGTCTGTCACCTGTTCTCCTGCAGAGGACTGTAATCTAGTCCAAAGTCGTTGTATGTCGAACGCTCACAAATACTTAGCATCGTCGATATGAGTGCAGACGTCAAGAGCTTTCCAGTTTTCGCTGGTGGTCATGCTCCCCCGTCTCAACCGTATCGAGCCAGCGACCCGCCTCCGCCCATGCCGAAGGGCACCAGCGAATAGCTATCCGTCCAGTGGGGTTGCCTGCGAAACTCACCCGGTCCGGTCCAGGCGAGCGGTTGCCCGGTGTGGTGGTGTGGGCCCAGCAGGTTGCGACAGCTATTGGTAAGTGCCAGCTCAATGGTATTGGTGCCGTTCACGAGAAGCTTGGTGACGTCAACGCGTATCGGGTGCCAGAGGATGGTGCCTGCCTGCTTACCATTGACGCTCACTTCCACGACGGTGGTCTTCATCTCTTCCAGTTCGAGGAAGACGCGTTCGCCTTTGCGTTTCTGCCAATTGATTTCCTGTTGGAGTTTCAGCGTTCCGGCAAAGAAGGGAAAGCCCTCCTGCACCAGGTCGCCTGAGCTTACCTCCTCCATTGGATCGGTGATGATGAACTGATTCGGGCTTACTTCAGTGACGGCAAAGTCACCTATGACGTAGCAGGACTCGACCTCCACGCCCCCACGCTGGAATATCTTTGTATTGGGTTTGATGGGTCTCTTGAAGCGTCCCTGAAGTTCGATGGTATTGAGGCCCTCCTTAACCAGGTGGGCAATGTCGAGCAGTTTGAACTCACGGTCCCGCCACCAGCCCACATCCTTGTAGGTCACCTTCGTACCATTGACAGAGATCGCGTATTTTTCAGGCGTTTCCAGGACCAGCTTGATGTCGGAGGGGATAGTTTTTTCGAACCTGGTTTTGAAGGTGTACTGCCCGCTGAAGTTGAAACTGCCACCCCGAGCCACCAGTTTATCCTGAACGTCCAGGACGTAGAGGGATGAGCTCCAGCGGCCCCGCCCGATGCGGTAGCGACAGTGGTCGATGGTGAGCGCATTGGGGTCGGAGGAAGCAACCTGCCAGCTCCTGGCAAGTGTGAGCGACCGTCGCTTGCGCAGCTTGGAAACTCTCACCTGAGCCGGGGCGCGTTTTTCGTCCACTACCAGAAGCAGCGACCCCGCCGGGGAAAACTCGGCCTCCACCACACTGTACTCTCTATCACGCTTCGAAGAAACGAGTGTAATCTCACCCGTTTCAAGGTTCCACTTTTCGATACGGCCCCGGGCCTTGAGAGCGATGCGGCCGCGACAGGGGTGCTCGAAGCCGGTGTTGGCAAAGAAGAAAATGTGCTTGCTCGGGAGCCGTCGGTGCTGGTAATAAACCTCCTTCAGACCCTCCGGCCCGGTCATCTTCACATCTGGCGCCAGGTGCTTTCGGAGCGCTCGCGCCAGGCTTTGCTTCCTTAACCCAATTACGGTGACGCCCACGTGTCGAAGCAGCGCCAAGACACGACGCGACCTGGATGCCTCGACCATGGTGGGTAAGGACCGGATGGCAATGACCTTTCCGCCTGCCTCAACAAACCGTTCCAGCAATGCCACCGTGCTTTCTCGCCAGGTGAGGCTGGGGGGCATGACCACCACTGAATAGGACATGCTTCCCACGCGTAGCTTTCCCTTTTGCACCTTGCCGTGACGTGCCAGGATAGTCTCGTCGCCTAAGTCAAAATCGTAATGCAGCTCGCACAAGCCCTGAAGCACTTCTTCGAACTGCTTGTTGAGCGTGGCGCATTTCGCATTATCGCTTGCGTCATAGACGGCCCAGGCGCTTCCGATGGGGTGGAGCACCAGCACATCTGCCTGGTAGCGGCCGCGGGTAAGCATGTAGCAGAGCCTGCCTTCGTAATCACCTATGAGCTTGTGATATTTCCACCAGGGCTGTTGATAGTGGATGCTGGGAGGATAGTCGCGCTTGCGCTCACCCTTGAGCGAGTAAAGCGACAGGTGCTGACAGAGGAGATCCACCCCCAGGACACACTGCCAATCCACCTTCCATTTCTCCTCCTCCAGGCTGTGGTCCCAGCCGCTGGCACCGAAGGTCTCGGAGAGCACCCGCCTGCCTCCCATCTGGTGAGCGACACTGGAGACCTGCTTGCAGGTGGCGATGGTGCTCAGGTCCCGCCGCAGTAAGTCGATGCCTGGTAACTGCTGGAACTCGTAGTGAGGCATAGCCGCGCCGATGGACGAAATCTGGGACTGAAGCGTGTCCTCAGCATTATAATGCCCGGTGAGCACCAGTCCTGCCTCCTCGCACCACTGGTACAACTGCTTTGAGAAAGCTTCCACGAACCGGTCGGTGATAAGCCAGTAGTAGTCGTGCCTTACCTTCTGGTAATCACCCACATGGTAAAACAACGATGCTAACTGGGGGATGATGTCGTAGCCGAAGCGTTTTACGAAATCTTTCCTCAAGTTTTCCGTCCAGGGGTGGCGGCTGAGTTGGGGCTCATCGGTGAAGATGCCCGGGACCTCTTTGCCAAAGGAGCGGCCGATGGCTTTCTTGTAAGGCTCATACGTCGAATCGATGAAGGCCTTGACCACCCTGGGACTGAGGAGGTCCACGTAGGGCTGGTTGTTGAAGTAGGGAGTGGGTTCCATGTGCCTGCTGTACACAATGGCAACGGCGTCTCCTGAAGCGGTAATCTTCCTGGAATCGCGGCCGAGAAACTTCGCTTCCTTTACTTTCTCGCCTGCCTTCTTCAGTGTGAACATGGCCAGCATATCAGATGTCTTCTTTGGGACTTTCCTGCTGCCCCCAGGTAGTTCCTCCAATTGCAGGAACTGGCGCGCGAAGGCTTTGCCCTTGCGAGGTACCACGCCGCCGGCAAATCCGCTGGGCCAACGGTCCTCGTCGTAGAGCCAGGCATCCATGGCGAGCCGCTTGGCGGCGCCTACACAGGTCTTGATGCGCGCCATCCACTCAGCGGACATGTAAGGTGTGAGGAGCCCCACGCGCGAGTGCATGAAGAACCCGCCCAGTCCACCTTCCTTCATCAGCCTCATCTGCCTGACGAGCTCCTTGTCTTCCAGGTCGTCGTTCCAACTCCAGAAGGGCGCGCCGCGGTATTCTTTGGACGGATTCCTAAACGCCTCCTTCATCTCCATGAGAAACACCCCTTTTTGTTCTTATAATCTGGCAGACTCTCTTTGAGTTGCTGATGCGGTTCGGCTTTAAGCTGAGATTGTGTCCTGCTTAAGACAATATGTCAAGTGCCCTTTCCTGTTCTCAGGATGCGTGAAAGTTCGCCCCACAGTTTTTCTTGACAGGAGGGACACAGTATAGCTATGCTATTCCCACTGGGCGTCTGCTAGAGACGCCCTAATCTGTAGATGGGGAAGGACGTTATGGGCTATCGCTTTGTGGTGCTGGCCAAGCAGGTGCCTGACACCAAGCACATCAGCGGACGCGCCATGAAGGCGGACGGCACCGTGAATCGCGCCGCCCTGCCTGCCATCTTCAACCCGGATGACCTCTGCGCCCTGGAACTGGCGCTCCGCCTCAAAGAGCGTTACGGTGGGGAGGTGACCATGATTACGATGGGGCTGCCTGCGGCGGGGACAATTTTGAGGGAGGCACTTTATTGCGGCACCGACCGGGCGGTGCTCCTGACCGATAGACGCCTGGCGGCTTCGGACACGTTGGCAACCTCCTATGCACTGCATCTGGCCGTGAAAAAGCTAGGCCAGGCGGACATCGTACTTTGTGGCCGGCAGGCCATCGATGGGGACACCGCGCAGGTCGGTCCGCAGGTAGCCGAGAAGCTCGGACTTCCGCAGATTACTTACGTGGACGAGGTGCATTGGATTGACAACGGTCAACTGGAAGCCAGGCGCGTGATTGGTAATGGTTACGAGGTCGTTCGCGGGCACCTGCCTTTGCTCTTGACAGTGAGCGGTGAGAGCATCGAGCCACGGCCGGCGGCAGCCAGGCGAATGCTCAAATACAGGCACGCACGGACGCCGGCAGAGCTCGAGCGGGAACTTGCCAACGCAAACCCGGACGGGGCCCCTGACCCAGATGCCCTGAAAGAGCGCGTGGAGGCACTGGGACGCAAGGGGCTGCTGCTTGAGCAGTGGAATGTGGACGACATCGGCGCCGACCCTGACCGCATTGGCCTTTCCGGCTCTGCTACCCGGGTGAAGCGCATCGACTACGTAGTATTATCGGTTAAAGAGACCAGGGACATCCCTTCCACCGAAGAGGGGCTGGGCGCCCTGGTCGAAGAGCTCATTACCGACCACACACTCGATTAGGAAATGTAGTCATTATGCCTATCGAAGCGACCAGTAAGGCAGCCCCAAACGACGGTAAAGGTGTGTGGATATTTGCTGAGCAGGAGGATGGCGAGCTTGCCGACGTCAGCCTCGAGCTTCTGTCCCGGGGACGCGAGCTGGCTGCGAAGCTGGGCGTGAGGGTTAGCTCGGTGCTTCTGGGAAGGAACGTAGCCGAGCTTACTCCCACACTCATCGCGCACGGCGCCGATTTGGTCTATCTGGCGCAGGACCCACACCTGGAACATTATGCGACGCTTCCCTATGCGCAGGTGATGTCCAGCCTGATAGGGAAGTATCAGCCTCAGATCGTGCTTCTGGGCGCCAGTCCCATCGGCCGGGACCTGGCCCCCAGGGTGGCTTCCGACCTCACTGCCGGCCTCACTGCTGACTGCACTGACTTGCAAATAGGTGAATACTACGACACCCGCTCCAAGAAACGGCTCAAGAATCTGCTCTATCAGATCCGCCCCGCTTTCGGGGGTAACGTCATTGCCACCATCGTCAATCCTTACAATTCCCCCCAGATGGCCACCGTGCGTGAGGGCGTCATGCACATGCCTACCCCCGACTACGTGAGGCAGGGCGAGGTGATTCGTGTTGATGTCGAGCTGGGTGAGGACTGCCGGCTCTGTCATCTGGTGGAACGGGTGAGAGCGGAGAAGCGTGTGAATCTCAAGGGGGCACGGGTCATCGTTTCCGGGGGCATGGGGGTGGGCAGCAAAGAGAACTTTGCGCTCATCCACGAGTTGGCACGGACCTTGAGAGCGGAGGTGGGTGCCAGTCGCGCCGCCATCGATGCAGGCTTCATCGAGCGTGACCACCAGGTGGGTCAGACAGGCACCACCGTGCGGCCCAAGCTCTACATTGCCTGTGGCATATCGGGCGCGGTGCAGCACCGCGCCGGTATGCAGGAAGCAGGCAAGATTATGGCCATCAACAAAGACCCCAATGCGCCCATCTTCCAGATTGCACACTACGGGATTGTGGGCGACCTGAACGAAGTGATTCCCATGCTCATCAAAGCTTTCAGGGGAAAGTGAGGCAGGCCCGTGTCTAACTTCTTCACCGACAACTCCGACATCCAGTTCTACTTGGACTCGATAGCCCTGTCCGAGATGATTACTCTTCACGAAGACGGTTTCAAGGAGGCCGATGATTACCCTCATGCACCGCGTGATGTCGAAGATGCACTGGATGGCTACAGACAGGTACTGGAATTGGTCGGTGAGATAGCGGGCGATTTCATCGAACCCCGCGCCGAGTCGATAGACCTCGAAGGCAACCTGCTTGAGGATGGCAAGGTGCAGCGCTCCCAGGGCTTCCGGGAGGTGCTCAAGCGTCTGTCACAGGCTGATTTGATGGGGTTCACGCTCCCCCGCAGGTTTGGAGGGCTCTACCAGCCCAACCTCATCTATGCGATGGCTACCGAGATTGTCTCCCGCGGGGATGCCAGCGTCATGAATATCTTCGGACTACAGGGCATTGCCGAGACCATCAACGACTTCGCCAGCGAAGACTTGAAAGCCAAATACCTCCCCCGCTTTGCTTCGGGCGAGGTGACGGGCGCCATGGCACTGACTGAACCGGATGCGGGCAGCGACCTGCAGGCAGTGAGCCTCAAAGCCACTCCCGCTGACGATGACACCTGGAGGCTCTCCGGCGTCAAGCGCTTCATTACCAACGGCTGTGGCGAGGTGCTCCTGGTTTTGGCGCGCTCAGAACCCGGGACTAAGGATGGGCGGGGCTTGAGCGTCTTTCTTTGTGAGGGCGGGCCGGAAATCAAGGTGCGCCGACTTGAGGATAAGCTGGGCATTCATGGCTCACCTACTTGCGAGCTTCAATTCAACGAGGCACCCGCATATCTCATAGGTAGGCGGAAGCTGGGTCTCATCCGCTACGTCATGTCGCTGATGAACGGCGCTCGCGTTGCCATCGCCTCACAATCCCTGGGGATTGCGGAAGCCGCCTTCCGGGTGGCGCGCGCCTATGCGGAAGCGAGAGAACAGTTCGGCAGGAGAATCAACCAGATGCCTGCCGTGCAGGAGCTACTTGCCAGCATGGCGGTGGGGATACAAGGAGCTCGCGCACTGACTTATGAGACCGCGCGGCTGGTGGATATTGACCGCGCCTTGAGAACCAAACTGGAAAATGAAACCCTTTCCGATGAAGAGACGCGCGAGCTTCGCGTTAAAACCCGTACCCTGGGACGATTGCTTAACGTGCTCACACCGATGTGTAAGTATCACGCTTCCGAGCTTGCCTGTCGCGTGGCACACGATGCTATCTCCGTCATGGGCGGGTCGGGCTATATGAAAGACTATCCGGCAGAGCGCCACCTCCGGGATGCGCGCATCACCAGTATCTACGAGGGCACCACCGAACTACAAGTTGTGGGCGCACTTCCGGGGATCATGGCAGGTGCGCTCGATTACTGGCTGGATGAACGTCCCCTGGACGACTACCAGCGGCCGCTAGCCGGGTTGGCAAAGAAGCTCGTGAAGGAAAGAAGTGAGCTGGCCAAAGCGGTTGCCTACCTCAAAGACAAGAAGGACCAGGCTTATACGGACTTGCGGGCTCGTGATGTAGTGGATATTGCCTCGAATCTGGTGATGGGGCAGTTGCTTTTGGAGCAGGCAAAGCTTTCCCGTGAGAAACGTGCTGTCGCTACCAAGTTCATCACCGAATCCGCCATCCAGACCCACGCCCACCTCCAGCGCATCACCAGTGGCGCCCGCACCACCCTCACCCACTTCCCGCAGATTGTGGGCGAATCGAACGATTAAGTGAGCTCCCATCCCACAGGAATGCTGTTGTGTCCTTTCAGATTTAGCGATAGAATTTAAGACGTTCGTAATGACGTGTCCGCCGTGCGCTAGCAATTCGCGGCAACTGAAGAGCTTCGGCCTCCCTCAAGGGGTCCTTTCCTTGACGTATCTAACGACCTGTGCGATTTCGTCATGGTCCCCTTCATGGGTCCTGTAAAAGCGCATCCTGCTGCTCTTGGGCAACTTCCTGAGGGCGAGAATTATGGCCTTCCGGACGCTTACAGGCTCCATCAGGCTATAAAGGCTCTTCAGGAGATCAAGATCGGAGGCGTCGCCGTTCTTGCCTAGCGTAAGGATGGCGAGGTTCCTGCATGCAAAATGCTTGTTTCTGTCGCCGGCAATTTTCCTCAAGAGTCGTCTCTCTGGTATGGTAGGCTTCCCCTTCTTGAAAAGCACGTAAAGTAGCCACATCTCCTGCCAAGCGTAGATGTTCGCCTGACTCTCCAAGAACTTGGTTGTCGCCGCTCTGATATGGCTTTCCTCGGCAAATACCGAGAGGTACCGCCCAAAGGCATCACTCAAGAAAGGCATTGGGACGAGGCGCCGTATTACCCCGTCTGTTGCTACGGGGTCGTGGGTTTTGCGAAAGTAGCTGAGGCAGAACTTCAAGTCCCCCAAGTCATGTTCGCGGGGTCTTTGGATAACATCCTTGTAGAAACGCTGCACAGCGTCTTGCCTTAGTTCCTCACTGAGTTCATGCTCTATCTCTTCTTCTGTTAGTTCTTCTGCGACGTATGGGTCGAGATCTTCCATAAGTTCGGCTACGGCCTGGGCTCTCTTTTTCCCCAGTTTGGTTTCTATGTTTTCAGCAAGTTTCATTGCGTCCTCGCGCGGGTATATCTGAGTCTTAGCGGACTGAAGGTTTAGACCTAAGTTGCGGAGGCGTCTATCCAGCTCGGCAAGCGCCCGCTTGGCCTCAATGTCGGTTTCACAGACAATTCTTATGTCGTCCACGTAGCGAGAGTAAGCATAGCCTTCTATAACCATCGCCTCGTCTAACGACTGGAGGAAACAGTTTCCCAAGTAATCAGAGGGCCACAGGCCTTGTGGAAGTCCTCTGGCGCGCGCACCCGCCCACCGTCGGAGACCACGTGTCAGCAAGGCGGGCAGTTCCCCTTCGATGCCGAAGCGGCTCAGTACCTCGCAGAGCTTGCGTATGTCGATGTTTTCGAAGTATGCGGCTATGTCTGCGACAACCACAGCCTCGAACGGCGCGGACTCGATTTTCTTCAGCAGGTCTCGTCTAAATGCATCGAACGGCCTCGGGCTCAGAATAAACATCTGATCGGATTCCGGACATGGATGAAGTCTGTGACTAAAAACTACGCCGTCCTTGAGATGCGACTCTATTTGCGGCGCTATTTTGTCAACTATGGCTTGGTATACTATCCTGTCCTCAAGAGTCAGGATAGCACCGGGTCTTAGGGTGAAGCCAGGTTTTGGAACTTCGATGCTAACAGCGTCGTTGAAGTGGTATTGCGAATCTATTTTCTTTTCTAGAACTGCGAGGCCTTTGGCCGCACGCGCGTCGTAGACATCAAACTCGAACGGCGATAGAATAAAGTCAGAATGAGAGTCCCTCTTTACGCGACGCCACGCCAGATTGAGATCTAGGCCCTTCGAAAGGTTCATTGTAGTTCTCCATTGGTTCACCCACGACTTCGCTTGGTACGTCTCCTTGTTTTTCCCTCTCTGCCTCGCAGTGGCGCTGGGGGGCCCATGTGGGGTGGCAGGGGCTGGGAAAGTTCATTTTCCTTTTGCCTTGCCCTTGCCTTTGCCTGGGGTGGTGGGTTTGGGGCCTTTGGCTGGCTTGGGCTTCTTGAGTTTGGTGGTTATGGCTTTACCCAGCGTCGGTCCGCGGATGCCTGCTCCGATTTGCGCCTTGATATAGATTTCAAGGCCTGCCTCGTCCACCTCGGTAATCTCTGCCTCGAGTGAGCCCCCCAGGACTTCTATCTCCACGGTGGTCATGCCTGCGCGAAGTGACACAGCAAAGGCGGATTCGACGACGGTAATGGAAACGCCTTTGGAGGCACCGAGGTCAAAGGCAACCATTACGCGCTTGCTTTCAGCTTCGGGAAAGCCACGGCCTCGGCAAAGCGTCCGTATGCGGAGCCTGGCAGCAGTGAGCTTTTTCTGCTGACCCGGCGGCAGGTTTGTTTCCCAACCGCGCTTCACGCCTCTGTCCCAACCGGGCGGACGGGATTCAGTCTCCACCACGACCGGCCCTGGTGTTCTTATGACGTAATGTCCTTTCGCGCAGCCCACCAACGCTGCCAACGCAAACCCGGTAACGATGCCCTTCACTAAACCCGTTCTTTTCATTGCACTGACTCCTTTCTTTCTGCCCTTTACCTGGTTACTTTCCTCCTGAGACTCTATTTTACTTGTACTCCGGTTATTGTTCTAGCGTCGTCTTTTTCTTTTTGCCCGCCTGCCTCGCAAGGGTGCGGGCGCGCCGGTGTGAGGTCGGCGGGTGGGCGCAAGTTGATAGATGCGGTCGCGCAGGCGCGCAGCTTCTTCGAAATCGAGGTCGGCAGCCGCATGATACATCTCCTGCTCCAACTCCTGCAGGAGTTCCTCGGTGACGTACTCTTCCTCGGAAAGCTCCACCGATTCCCGCACAGCTCTACGGTGCGCAATTTCGGATTCTATGCCCGCGCGGATGGCTTTCTGCACGGTCTCGGGCGTGATGCCATGTTCCTGGTTATATTTCAGTTGCAGGGCACGCCTGCGGTTGGTCTCGTCGAGCGCGCGCTTCATGGAATCGGTGATTTTGTCAGCGTAAAGAATGACCTCGCCATTGACGTTGCGCGCGGTTCTGCCTATGGTCTGGACGAGGGCGGTCGTGGAGCGCAGGAAGCCCTCCTTATCCGCATCGAGAATGGCGACCATGGAGACCTCGGGCAAATCCAGTCCCTCGCGCAGGAGGTTGACGCCTACCAGGCAGTCGAACTTGCCCAGCCTCAAGTCGCGCAAAATCTCTACTCGTTCAATAGTATCAATCTCGCTGTGGAGATAGCGGCAGGAGATGCCCTCCTCCTTGATGAACTCGGAGAGGTCCTCGGCCAGCCGTTTGGTGAGGGTGGTCACCAGCACCCGTTCCTGGCGCTGAGCGCGCTTGCGGACCTCTTCGAGGAGGTGTCTTACCTGGCCGGTGGCAGGTTCTACACGGATGGGAGGGTCGATGAGGCCGGTGGGACGGATGACCTGCTGGACCACCGCGCCCTGACACTTCTCGAGCTCGTAGGGGGCGGGGGTGGCGGAGACGAAGAGCACCTGACTTATGGCTGCCTCCCATTCATCGAAGCGCATGGGACGGTTGTCCAGGGCGCTGGGAAGACGGAAGCCGTGCTCCACCAGGGTGCGCTTCCTGGACATGTCACCCTCATACATGCCTCGAATCTGAGGGATGGTAACGTGTGATTCATCGACAACGGTGAGGAAGGCGCGGGGGAAATAGTCGATGAGGGTGTAGGGACGCTCGCCTGGCAGCCGTCCACTCAGGTGACGGCTGTAGTTTTCGACGCCCGGGCAGTAACCCACCTCCTGGAGCATTTCCAGGTCGTAGCGGGTGCGGGCTTCCAGGCGCTGCGCTTCGAGCAACTTCCCGTGGGCGCGGAACCACTCCAGCCGCTCTTCCAGTTCCTGCTCGATGGCCTCCGCCGCCCTTGCCATGCGCTCTTCGGGCGCCACGAAGTGCTTGGCCGGATAGACCACCAGGTACTGCTCCTGGGAAAGGATGTCGCCGGTGACGGGATTGATGACGTAAAGTGAGTCCACCTGGTTACCGAGCATCTCGATGCGGTAGGCGACCTGCTCGTAGGCGGGGAGCACCTCGATGACGTCGCCCCGCACTCGGAAGCGGGCGCGGGCCAGGTCGGCATTGGTGCGGTCGTAGTGAATCTGCACCAGCTTGGCAAGGATCTCCTCGCGGGTGGTCTCCTGTCCGCGGTAGAGCCTGACCACCATCTGCTCGTAATCCTGGGGCGACCCCAGCCCGTAGATGCAGGAGACACTGGCGACGATGATGACGTCCTCACGGGACATCAGCGCCGAGGTGGCGGCCAGGCGCAAGCGGTCGATCTCTTCGTTGATGGAGGCATCCTTCTCGATGTAGATGTCCTTCTGAGGGATGTAGGCTTCGGGCTGATAGTAGTCGTAGTAACTGACGAAGTAGTGCACCGCATTGTGCTTGAAGAACTCCTTGAACTCACTGTAGAGTTGGGCCGCCAGGGTCTTGTTGTGGGAGATGACGAGCATGGGGAGACCAGCGTTGGCGAGCACGTTGGCCAGGGTGAAGGTCTTACCGGAGCCGGTGACGCCCAGCAAGGTCTGGTATTTGCGCCCGATCTTTAAGCCCTGGAAGAGCTCCTCGACGGCGCGGGGCTGGTCGCCTTTGGGCGTCATGTCGGTTGTCAATATGAAATCGGTCACAGCCGTTCCTGGCAAAGACTGCTTCGGCGCAAGACGAAAAAAGGCACCACTTCAAGCTGCTTCGGCAGCCAGCGCCTGCACCTGGTTGCGCCCCGCTTCCTTGGCTTTGTAGAGTGCCTGGTCGGCGCGGGAGATAAGCTTGCTGGGGTCGGACATTTCTTCGCTGAGTTCTGCCACCCCGATGCTGACGGTGAGGCGGATGCGCTCCTTCTTCTCACCCCTGAAGGTGCGGGACTCGACCTTTTTTCTGATGCGCTCGCCCAGTTTCAGCGCCTGGGAAAGTGAGGCGCTGGGAAGTATGACGGCCAACTCCTCTCCGCCGTAGCGATAAGCAGTATCGTACTTGCGCAGGTTGCTCTTGAGTATTCTCGCCAATGCCTCCAGGATGCGGTCACCTGTGAGGTGTCCATAGTTATCGTTGATGGATTTGAAATGGTCGATGTCGAGCATGATGAGCGCAAGGGGGTCGGACTTCCTCTGGGCGAAGTGCACGAAGCGGGGCAGTTGGTCCAGGAAGTAGCCTTTATTGTAGAGTCCGGTCATGGTATCGCTGTGGGCCTGGTCCTGAAGCAGGGTGGTCTTGACGGCCAAGGAAATGTGTCGGGAAAGGTCTCTGAGCATGCGCTCGAAATGCTCGGATTTCTCCTCCTGTTCCTCCGGAGCTCCCACCATCTCCAGAGAGACTTTCATCACGCCTATGGGACCCTGGTCTGAATCCAAAGGCACAACGAAGCTCAAGAGGTCATCATCCATGGAGCGCAGGATAGTACGGTAGCGGAGCGCATCTAGTATGCCACTGTCGTCGAGGAGTGCCGCATTTATCTTATCACCGAAGGTTGTACCCTCGGGGGTGCGGTGGGCTTTGGGGACGAGGTTATCGGACCCTTCTTGAGGGAGGTATATAATGAGTTCGCGGGAGGTGAGAAGGTCTTCGAGGATGACGAGCACCTGAGAGAATATGTCCTCGAAGCTGACCTCGCCTGAGGCGGCGCGGGAGACCTCGCGCATGGCAGAGAGAATTTCCAATTGGCTCTGCAGGGTGCGGTTGCGGGATTCGTGAAACTCGGCCTGTTGTTCGGCCTGGTGCTTCTCCCGAAGCAAGGTAGAAGTCTTTCGCCTCAGGTCTAACATGGCGAGTGCAACCGCGCCCCCGTAGAAGCTGGCCAGGCAGGCCAGGATGGTCGCCAGCATCGCCCAGCCTGCCAGGGGTTGGCCAATTACTAAATAGACAATGCATACAGCCAGAGTCAGCGCGGGCAGCGCCAGCAGCGCCAGTTGTATTTCTTTATTTCGTCGCGGATTAGACATCGGGTTTCATCTCCACAAACAGAACAGAGAGACTCCTGGATGAACCTAAATAGACCATAGTTAGGGGTTTTCTGTGGGCGTAATCCCGGGGCAATCTCGCCTATCAGCTTCGGCAGCGGGGTTAATTCCCACAGTCACGTGGTCGCGAATTCTGGCAAGTATGATGGTGCTGATGCCTGGCACGGCCAGCAGGTCGGATACGTCCTGGAAGGGGCCATGGGTTTGGCGATGCTGGACGATGGCATTAGCCCGCACCTCACCTATGTTGGGCAGCAGCGTCAGCTCCGTCCAATGAGCGCTGTTGATGTCGATATGATAGTCGAAGTCGCCCGGATTTGCTCTGGTGAGCTCAAGGGTAGGTGAGAACCAGCCCTGTCTTTGTCCGTAAGCGATCACCAGGCCGACCAGCAGTGATGTGCACAGGACGTAGATGACGACCAGCTCAGCCCGGGAATACCAGGAGATCTTTTCTTGTTGTGGAGGCATGCTCACGATGGCATCCAGTTTCGAAACAGCATTTCAATTATACAATAATCTTAAGAGCGCAGGTGGTGAGGCGCAAGTGAAAAGCGGGTGGGCCAGCCTGCCGAATAATCTGTAGGACAAAGGGATGAGAACGTCCTAACCGCGCTTTTTCGCCTGCTTTCTGTCTTTGCGCTGCACAGATGGCCTGCCTGACAAGGGGTTCTCGAGAAGATTGACCTCTGTAAGCTTCCGTGTCCTAGGGTTGACTCTGAGTGTCTTCAATTCAAAGGCGGAGAGGGTCAACCTTTTCTTGAACAGGATGAAGGGCAGCGAAAGCACGGTCGTTCGCTTCTTGCCCGTGGGCTCGAAAAGTCTGATGATGACATCGTCCCCATCCTCGGATTTCTTGATAACTGGGATTTGCACAACACTGTCGCTCAAGGAGTTAAGAGGCTTGGGGAGACTGCCTTTGCCTGAGGGGAAGAAGGAGAAGGCGAAGGGCTTTTCGTTTCTCACCAGGGCTTCGCGGTCAATCCTGTCGAGCCGTTCGCGGAGAGGACCGCCGTTGAACCAGAGCCGGAAGAGCCTCTCGCCCTGGTCGATTCTGGGTGTGAAGCGGTCGGGAGGGACCAAAGGCCGGTCGAAGATGGGATGCGCCGAGTAGGCGGGTGAGCGGAGCAGCGTGATACGAAGTCCGTCTTTGGAGAAATCAGAAGCGTAAGTGCCATCGTTGATGCATGTTAAAGCAAAGTTGCGCTTCCTGGAAACCACCGCCACCCATTTCTGCGCTACCGCCTCGTTGCCGTCCGTGGGAAGCTTATTCCACCCGTAGGCCACCTGGCCAATGTACTTATTGCCTGTGCCGATGGTAGGGATGGAAAGTTTCAACATGTGGTCCTTCTCGTTCCAGTAGACGCGTGTCTCCACTTCGACCTCGGTGCCCACCTTGGAGAGTTTGTAGCGCTGGCAGAGTTGGGAATGCCTGTAGGTGAAGACTGCCTCCACGACACTCCTGGCGGCGCCGTCCTCGATGACGCGCACCGAAGGGATGGGCTTCTTCACCCCCGAGAAGCGGGCGCCTTCCTGGCGGTTCATAAGTTTGAAGCGGCCTAACACCTTGCGGAAGCTCCGGACCTGCATGCCCCAGGGGTCCTCGTAGTCCTCGATGACCAAGGGCTGGAAAGCGCCCTTGCCGACGCAGTCCATGCCTTTGACCCGGTACCTGTCCACCAGGCCGGTGCGGGTATTGATGACCACCTCAATCTCGTCGTTCTTGAAGACGATCTTGCCCTTGGAGGGTTTGAGCGTAGGGTTGGGCTTCGCAGGTATGAGTTTCAGGCGGCAGTCGAAGCGATTCATTTGCCCGGGCTCCAGGGTGGCCTGGAAGGCTATTTTTTTGCGCCAATCGAGTGCGGCATTGCTGGCTTCCTTTTCCACCTGGCAGGGGATACGCTTTCGGCCCTGGTGCATGGTCACCTGGGTGAAGCCGTCACTCCAATTGCGGGCAGGCATGGTGAACTCGCACTCCACCACACCCTTCACTCTGAACGGATGGGGATTGAAGACGAAGATGGGCACCTCGCCCTCCTTTGCCCTGGGTTGGCCGCTGGCAAGATGGAAGAAGGCCCGTGTCTTTATGTGGGAGGCAAGCTCCAGCCCGTGCTCCAGTAAGCGGAGTAAGCTGTCCTCTGCCGACTGGATGGAAGTGCCGGGCAGCGCATCGTGGAACTCGGAAAGCAGCAGGTCACGCTGCGCTTCCTCCAACTCCGCGTGGGGATAATCTATTAGTCCCTGGAAGTGGGCGCTCGCAGCCATCTTCTCCGCCGAGTAGATTTCGTTTTCCAGGAGCCGGTGTTTCTGCTTGACGCGAATCTGTGAGGAGTAGCAGCCTACAGCCCAGGGGTTGAGGTCCTTCTTATAGCGAGGGAGGCTTGCCTTCTTCCGGAGTAGTTCCTGGAAATAAGCCTGAGGCGAGGAGTGCATGATGTGCACGTCCTGCCGCTGGCTCATGAGCTTGGCGAGGTTCTTAAGGTCAAGACGAGAGGGGCCCCCACCATGGTTTCCCACGCCCCAGAGCACCAGCATGGTCTCCTTGTCAGGATGGCTTTCTATCCAGCGCGCTGCTTTCCTGGCTGCGGTGCCCCTGGCCGTCGGGTAGCCGCCGGCGCGTTTGCTTACTACCTCGGAGCCGTCGTAGCCTACCCAGATGAACTCATCAGCAGGAAGGGGGCAGTCTTTCTGCCCCGGTCGGCAGAAGAGGTAGGAGGTGTAACCGGCTTTGGCCATGATTTGCACCAGGCCGCGGGTGTGTCCGAAGGGGTCGAAATTGGCCGCCGTGGTCACCTCTACGCCGAACTTCTCTTGGAAGTAGCGTCGGCCCAGAAGGATTTGGCGGACGAAGGACTCGCCACTGGGCATGTTGCAGTCGGGCTGCAAGTACCAGCCGCCCATGATGGTCCACTTCCTGGCTTTGATGAGCTTCTGGATGCGCGCAAAAAGTTCCGGCTCGAACTCCTCAATCCAGCCATAGAGAAGCGCTTCGTTGTGGTTAAAGATGAAGTCGGGAAACTCCTCACAGAGGTCGGCAGCGGTGCGGAAAGTGGATAGTGCCTCCGCGGCGCCGTCCTCCCATTCCCACATCCAGATGGGGTCGATGTGCGCATTGGAGACGAGATGAACGATTCTCTTCTTACCCATACGTTGCCTCCTCGCTGAGGTTGTGTTGCATGTTGGCGATTGGTTCGTCATGGGAATAGGTGATACCCCGTTCAATATCCAGCAGGCCCACCACGAGTATGAAGATGCTGCACGCTCTCTCAAGCATCGTCGGTGTATCCTGGAATTGCCTGGTAGGGAGCTGCCCAAGGTGCATCCTGAATCAGGAGCCCCGCATCTGGGTCGGCAGGCATGGTGGGCTGGGGAAAGAGTTTCCACTGGGCACCTTCGAGCGGTTCGGTGAAGCCCACGCTGCGGTAGTATTCAAACAGGTCTTCTCGCATCTCGTCCAGGGCGCCGCGGCAGAGGGTAACACCGGCGCGACTGCGGGTCTCCTCGGGGTCCAGAATCCGGTCGAAAAGAAACTCCCGACGGTCGGGCGCCGAGTAGAAGTATTTCCACTTCGAGTTGAGAGCCATATAGACGCCCTGAGCCTGGCGCTGAAACTCGCTGTACACGGTTCTGTCCTGATATCTGGTGTGGTGCTCGTGGGAGGTAATGTCGGCGAGGTCGCAGCCATCGAGGTCACAGGCGCTGGTGTCCAAGCCTGCTGCCTGGAGCATGGTGGGCATAATGTCCACCAGGGAAGTGGGGGTGTCACAGCGGGCTCCGGAGGCAAAGCGCTCCGGGAACCGAGCAATCAAGGGTATCCTGGCTGCCACATCGAGCATGCTGCGCTTGCCGAAGCAATCGTAATCCCCCAGAAACTCGCCATGGTCCGAGGTGAAGATAATCAGGGTCTTATCGAGGCGGTCGGTATCTTCGAGTGCTTTCAGAATCTTGCCCACCTGGAAATCAATGAAGGAGAGACAGGCGTAGTAGTAGGCTTTCATCACGCGCAAGAGGTTGTTATCTAGACCATTGTCCCGGAACTTGTAGCGGTTCTGGACCTTGTTCATATAGGTGTGGAGGGCTTCCGAATTCGCCGGCCGCTTGGGCAGAGGCATGAGGGGTGCCCGGTAGAGCTTGTTCCAGGGGGTAGGCGGTGAGAAGGGCGGATGAGGATGGAGGAAGCTCGCCCAGAGGAAGAAGGGACGGGATGAGTCCGCCTCCTGCAGGAAGGTCACAGCTCTTTCGCCTACCCAGTTGGTGGCATGGAGCGCGGCAGGCATCTGCGCCGGTTGAGGGATGTAATACATCTCGCCCCGGGGCCCTTGGGGGTCGTAAACGTGCTGGAAGCCGCCCGCGTGCAGGAACTTCAGATAGTCATCGTCATCTATCTGGGTCCGCATCTCCTCCTGGTATTCACGGGATTGGAAGCCCCTGAGCGCCTGTCCGAAGTGCATCTTGCCAATGCCCTGGGTCCGATAGCCGGCATCGGAAAGGAGCTGCATGAATGTGGGTCTATCCGCGGGGAGTGGGTGTCCATTGTCGAAGCAGCCCGTCTTGTGGGGATACTGTCCATAAATGAGCGAACAGCGCGCGGGCACACATACGGGCGAAGGGGTGTAGGCGCTGGTGAAAAGCACCCCTTCCTGCACGAGTCGGTCCAGGTGGAGCGTTTTGATGATGGGATTGCCCCCCGCATGGATGGTGTCAGCGCGCTGCTGGTCGGTGAAGATAAGCAGGATGTTGGGTCGGCGCATAGCTTTTCCTCCGTGTGTAGTTCGCCCGAAAGAACACCTATTGAATGGTCAAGAATAGAAACGAAATGCGCCGCGCGGCGACTTGTAGTAAGGATACAGGAGGTGACGTGAATGTCAAGCCTGGGAAAGATGTGCCTGGTCCTGCGCGCGGAAATGACAGGTCAAGCAGCATGCGCTTCTCGGCTGCTGCCGTTGGTCGCGGTCTGAACTCGTCCCAGGAGTCGCGCATTGACGGCCACAATCACGGTGGAAAGCGACATGATGAGCGCGCCGATAGCCGGAGGCATGGGGGGGACCCCTATGCCGCTCAAGACCCCGGCGGCAAGGGGGATGGCCAGGGCGTTGTAGGCGGTGGCCCACCACAGGTTTTGCACCATCTTGGCGTAGCTGGCTTGCGCCAGTTGAACGATGGCGGTCACATCGCGGGGGTCGGAGCGCACCAGCACGATGTCTGCGGACTCGATAGCCACGTCTGTACCGGCGCCGATGGCCACGCCCACGTCCGCTTCCACCAGAGCCGGCGCATCGTTGATGCCATCACCTACCATGGCAACCACCAAGCCGCGTTCCTTGACCTCCCTGATTCTGGCTGCCTTCTGGTCTGGGAGGACCTCGGCAAAGTAGTCGTCCAGCTCCAGCTCCCGAGCAACCCAATGGGCCACGGCTTCAGAATCTCCGGTGAGCATCATGACCTGGATACCCATGTCCTTGAGCTCTTTGAGCGCCTGGTGTGATTCGGGACGGATGATGTCGGCCACCGCCACCGCGCCCACCACCTGATTATCGGTGAGCACGTAAACGACGGTCTTGCCCTCCGATGCCAACTTCTCCAGCCGTTCATCTTCGACCTTCAAATTGTTCTCTTCGAGGTATCCCGAGCTGACTACCTTGACACGCTGGCCGTCAACATCGGCCTGGGCACCCTTGCCGGGGAGGCTAGCGAAGTTCCGGGGCGCCGGATATGTGACCCCTTTCTCCCGGGCGCCACTCACGATGCCGGTGGCAATGGGATGCTCCGATTGACTTTCCACGCTGGCGGCCAACTTGAGGACCTCCTCTTCGCTGAGGTTGCTCAGAGGCACAACCTCCGTGATGCCGAAGCGCCCTTCGGTGAGGGTACCGGTCTTGTCAAATACGAGCGCATCGAGCTTGCGGGCGCGTTCGAATGCGGAGCGGTTGCGAATGAGAAGTCCACGTTTCGCGGCTAGTGAGATGGAGACGGCCACCACCAGGGGGATGGCCAGACCCAGCGCATGCGGGCAGGTGATGACCATCACCGTGACCATCCGCTCCAATGCGAAGCTAAACACCTTTCCCAATAACAACCAGGCAATCAGGGTGATGGTGCCAACGCTCAAAGCGATAATAGTCAGCCAGAGCGCGGCGCGGTCGGCCAGGTCCTGGGTGCGGGAGCGGGAGGCTTGCGCCTGGCGGACCATTTCCACCACCTGAGACAGGTACGTCTCAGCACCCGTTTTTTGCACCTCGACGGTGATGGCGCCCTCACCGTTGACGGCGCCGCCTATGACCTGGTCGCCTTCCTTTTTTTCCACTGGCATGCTCTCGCCCGTGAGCATCGCTTCATTGACGCTGCTGGTTCCTCCAACCACGGCGCCGTCGGTGGGGACCTTCTCACCTGGCTTCACCAGTACCCGTTCACCAACTATGAGGTCGGATACAGGCACGTCTTCGGTGGAACCGTCTTCCCTCAGCCGATGTGCCTCGGCGGGGAGGAGCTTGACCAGTTCCTCCAGCGCCCCCGAGGCGCCCATGACCGAACGCATTTCAATCCAGTGCCCCAGGAGCATCACGTCAATCAGGGTGGCCAGCTCCCAGAAGAAGGTCTTACCTGCCAACCCGAAGACCACCAGGCTGCTGTAGCCGTAGGCAACCGTGATGGCCAGCGCAATGAGCGTCATCATACCGGGCTGCTTCTTGCCCACCTCATTGAAGATGCCCTTCAGAAATGGCCAGCCACCATAGACGAAAACCACGGTGGCCAGCGCAAACTGCACGTACTGGTCCCCTGGAAAGCTCAAGGCACCTTCGAGGTGCAGGAGCTTCTGGATGAGCGGCGCCAGCGCCAGAATCGGGAGCGTCAGAGCCAGTGAGACCCAGAGGCGGCGGCGGAAATCCGCCACCATGTGGGCGTGATGGGCGTGATGGTCGTGTCCTGCATGCTCCTCATGTCCTGGATGGCCGGCGTGGTCCGCGCCTTCATGTTCGCCGTGCATCTCGTGGGGGGGTGCATGTTGGTCATTTTCTCTCACAACAACCATCCTTTCGGTCAGGAATCTGGTGGCTCGCTGAACGATGGTACATGGGAATTCTCTCCTCCTTCGAGTTCCATCTTGAGGGAGAGGAACCTGAGCATGTCCTTGAGTGTAATAATGCCCACCAGGTGATTGCCTTCGACAACCATCAGCCGGCTGGTCTGCGTTCGATTCATCTTGGAGAGCACCCTCATAGCATCGTCCTGGGGGTGGATGCTATTCTCCTGGGAGCACTGCTCTGTCAGCTCCCGAACCGTCCGCTTGCCCCACTGGTCGCGGGGGACCTCCCTTGTCTGCTGTGTGGTCACACAGCCCACCAGCGTTCCGTCTGCTTCGAGGACGGGAAACATCTTGAAGTGGTACCTATAGACGTAGTCCTCAACGAGCTCGGCGACAGGAATGTCAGGAGGCACGGCGATGGGTTCCGGGTTCATAAAGTGCCTTACCTTCTCTCCTTCGAGCGCTTGCCTGACCAGGAGCTGTTGATAGGAGCTGCGCGCTGCGAAGCGCAGAAACATGCCTATCAGCGCCGGCCACAGCCCTACTGCAGAACGTGTCCATACCATCAAAGAGACCCCGATGATGACAAGAGCTGTGCCGAATCCACTGCCTACCTGTGATGCAATTCGGGTGGCCCAGCGGAGGTTGTTCTTGAAATGCCAGAGAACTGAGCGTAGCACCCGCCCGCCATCCAGAGGAAAGCCGGGAAGCAGGTTGAAAGCTGCCAGCAACCAGTTAATAGACCCTAGATATTCAAGAACACCGGTGATGGGGGGCGGCCAGCCGCTGGCTTTGCTCAGCCCGTGCAGGCCGAAGAAAACCACTCCCAGCGCGATGCTGGTGATAGGACCGGCAATGGCCATCATGAACTCAGCTCTGGGGCTGGGCGGCTCGCTTCCCATTTCTGCCACCCCGCCGAAAATCCACAGCGTAATCCCTCTAATGGGCAGCCCGTATCTCCTGGCCACCAGCGAGTGGCTGAGCTCGTGAATGATAATCGAACCGAAGAGACCCAGTGCACCGGTAATGCCCATCCACCAGTAGGTGGCAGTGGAAAGACCCACCAGCAAGTGGGGGAAAAGTCCTTTGGACAATGACCAGGTGACCAGCACCGCGATGATTAACCAGCTCGCGTCAACGCGCACGGTAAAGCCGAACATCTCGAAGAGCTTGATACGTCTGCCGAACATGGATGCTGCCCTCTGACCATCTACAATGTTTTCGACCTCAGCCCTGACCCTACTGATAATAGCAACTACGACTATTTTACACCCATTTTCCGTATCGAGCCAAAGGAATCCCACTATTAAAAAGCGAGGTGCCAGTGATTGCTTAGGTACGCATGTGGGCATGCGTTTCGGTTTTCCCTACTCTATCAGCGGTTGTCGCGGGGAACCAGGAGGCCGATGATTTCTTCTGAATTTCCATCATTGAAGGAGGTATGCTGAGACAACGTGAGAGGTTGCCGGGTAGGTGGTGACCCGGGTCTGCGTTCTGCTATACGAAGTGCACAAGCATATTTCCAAGGGGCTGATTCGGAGGTAAGGAGGGCTGGCGCGCTCTGGCATAGTCCGGGTGCTGGAGGCCTACTTACCTATCTCGTCACAGCGGTTGTAGAACTCGCCTAGGAGTTCGAGCACCACTTCATCATTCCTGACGGCGCGGATGTAGTCCGCCAGGGAATCAACGATGAGTTGTCGCAGCTTCTCGCCTTTCTCGGCATTGGCAACCGTGGCATCACCGGCGTAGTGGTCGGGGTAGTCAGTGTACCAGCGCCCGGTGAAGCGGCTGGATGGGATGGCCGCGGCGCGGCGAAGGGCTTCAGTCTTTCTGCCCGCAAGATATTCCATCTTCACCAGATGTGGATGATTGGCTAAGCTGATGCTGGTCTCACACTCGCAGGCGTGCCTGTGCAGGTCGGTCTGGAGCAGGGCCTGGAAGGCTTTGGCGCGCTCTTCGGGATAGATGCGGTCGGGCAGGTAGATGGCGTAGGGCTTGCGCTCGCCCAAGGCTGCCTGGCAGAGGTAGTTCAAGAGGTGCGTATTGCCCCCGTGCGCATTATAGATGATGATCTTGCGAAAACCGTTACGGGCAATCTCGTCGCAGACTGCCAGGAGCAGTTCCAGCGTTAGCATTGGCGGAATCGCCACCGTGCCCGGGAAGCAGCGGGCCTCGTGAATCTGTCCGAAGTAGTAGGGCGGGAAAACCACTGCCTGCTCCTTGTCGGCGGCCAACACGCATATCTTGTGTCCGTTTAGAAAGTCGGTGCCCAGAGGCAGATGGTCGAAATGTTTCTCCACACATCCCACTGCCAGCACGCACACGCCGCCGGTCTCCTTGACGGCCTTTGCAAAATCCGGCGCAGTCAAATCTTCCCACTTCATGACACAGCATCCTTTCTAAAGAGTTTGCACGAATCCCCTGCATAAAAAGTCTGTGTAACTTTTAGCATTGGAAAGGATAGAAGTCAAGCAAAGGGCCAGGGATGAGAGGGCGGGTGGTCCTGCCTACTCGCCCAGGAGGTGCAGGATGTTACCGGAGAATATGCGCGGGCGTGTCCGGCCGCCAATCTCCAGGCGTTCCAGGCGGGCGACATCTTCCTGAAGAATCTGCGGTATCTTGGTGTAGTGGACGTCAGTGCCGAAGACCACCTTGTCGAAAGCGCCCGGCCACCAGAGCCACCTGTCCATCCCCACTACATCTCCGCGGGCTCGCCAACCTTCGGGTTCACCGGTGAGGTCCACATAGACATTGGGACGCATGTGGGCCAACTCTGCGGCCTCGTGATTCCAGTGAATGCCCAGGTGCGCGACGATGATGCCCAGGTTCGGGAAGGCCCTGGTTATGGGCTCAATGCGCATGGGGTGCATGTGCCACGAAGAGATACCTTCCTCAGGCGCTTCGTCAGGGAGAGTGACAACGCCTGTGTGGAAGAGGATGGGCATGCGGTGTTCGAGAGCGCGCTGCCAGAGCGGAAAGCACGCAGGGTCGTCATAGGGCACACGGGGTATGGTGACTTTGACCATCCTGAAGCCGTCTTCGTAGGCTCGCTCAATCTTCTCTGGAGGATCGACGCCTGGCCTGATAAAGACGGCGCCGATAATTCTGTCGGGATGAGTCTCGAAAGCGGTCTTTACTTGAGTATCATCTGCGCAGCCGAAAAGAGGTCCCAGCCCGCTCAGGCAGCATCGCTCAATTCCGCATTCATCCATGACGTCAAGCAGCCGCTGGAGATACCCGGGCTCGTCCCCCAGGTGGGCATGGGCGTCAACAATCCTCATCAGGCGAATCTTCCTTTTCTGACTGATGTTCCCGTGAGACAAGATTGCAATTCTGCAAGCTGCCGGATAGGTTCAGGCACCCGGAGAACATCAGCCTGGGGGTGCCTGTAAGCCAGGCTTGTCCCTCTGGCATCAGTTTCACCAGGAGCTTGCCACCCTTGGAAAGCACAGCAATGTTGTTCGAGAGTAGGCCCAGGCAGTGTCCCACCGCGGCCACTGCAACAGCGCCCGTGCCACAGGAAAGGCTTTCGCCGACCGCTCCTCTCTCCCAGATGCGTACCCGCACCCGCTCGGGCGAATCCACTGCTGCCCAAATCACACTGGTCTTCCTGGGAAAGAGGGGATGGTTTTCAATTTGAGGGGCGCAATTGAAGAACTGGTCATCATCCGGGAGGGAGTTGTCGAAGATAATGGTATGTGTTGTGCCTGTGGAAACGCTGGATATGGTAAAGTTTCCACCTTTCACCTGGAGCATATGCTGCAGGAGGTTTTTCCCCTCGAAACGTGCCGGTATGCGGGCGGGCTCAAAGTGAGCACGGCCCATATTGATGCTGACGGCCACCGTCTGACCACCCCGGACGGCAAGCCGTACCTTCTTGGAGCCTGCCTTGGTGTCCAGCAGGAAGGCATCTCTATCGACCAGACCTGCATGTTTCAGAAAAAATCCTACACACAAGGTGCCATTGCCACAGACATCTTCGCTGCCATCGGGGTTGAACATGCGCACCAGGTATCCACCTGGGCTTGAACTTTCCACAACCATCAGACCATCTGCACCGATGCTGAGGTGTCGCCGACAGAGCTTCTGCGCCACCCGAGGCCAGTGGTAACGGGCGAGCGTGACAGCGTTAACGACGATGAAGTCATTGCCTGCGGTGTGCATCTTGACAAATGCGAGTGTGGGCATGAAAGGACTCCTGTGCGGCAAAGGGGAGGGCGCTTTCTACACCATGTTCTCCAGTGAAAGCTCGGTGCTTTCCACAATGCGCTGGTACCAGCACCCACTCGGATCGGCCACCAGCAGCCACCAGGCGGTAGGGCGGTGATTCGTGTAAGGTAATCCCCGGGTGACGCGGATGGCCTGCGCCGCCAGGCACAGACGCGCGGCTTCGGCCTGGGATTCCATGAGGGCGCGGCACCTGCGCGCCTGGCGGGCAGCACAGCCCGTCTCCAGAGCGCGGTAGTCTGCCACGAGCTTCCGTCTTTCTTTCTCCAAGCGCTTGATCTTCTGTCTGGCAGCGGCAAGCTCATCATCGATTTTCTTAAGCCCGGGGTTATGACCGCGCGCTAACTGCGTGCTGAGTGCTGCCAATTCGGTTTCAGGTGCGCCATTTGTGTGCCCGCCAGCTAACCGATTTCGTAACTGCTTCATATGTCGAGAGAGCTTCCCGCGCTCCCTCTGCAGAGAGTTGGCATGGGACTTAAGTGACTTCACTTCCTGGCGCAGTTCATTGGCGCGATGCTTTTCCTGAACCGCCTGCTGTTGAATCTTCAGTAGCTTGGCGCGCGCGGCCACGTATGCGTTCATCTTCTCCAGCCACCGGGGGTCCTCCTCCTCAGCGAGCAGCTCCATCAATTCGCGAAAGCACCTGGTGCGGCCGAGCGTCTTGAGCAGCTTTTCCTGCTGCTTGACCGTGCCTCTCCAGCGCCGCGCAAACTTCCTGGCCGAAATCGATGGCTCTCCAAAGGCCCGCGCCAGGTGCTCGGGGAGGTGAAGCCCTACCTCGACATCAGCCAACGAATCCCAGGCATGAAACCCGAGGCGCAAGATGGGGTTCAATTTCACGGGGATACCCGCGTGCGTCAGGTGCCCGGCCATCTTTTTGGTCAGGGAGACGTAAGGCGAACCCTCTTTGTTGAGCACGAAGACGAACTCGCTGGTGAACATGAAGGCCAGCGTCACAGCCTTACCCACCAGCGCCACTTTTGCACCCAGAGCTCCTTCTACCGCGGCCGCCAGATCGCGCACCGACCTTATCGGCGCCGCAAGGTCAATCACCAGACGGGGTTCGGTATCCACTACCAGGTGCCTATCGGTGAGCGCAATGGTGCCTCTGCCCTGACCGGGCACTACCAGCTCGAAGGGCAGCGCCTCGGGACCGAAACGCTCCAGCGCATAGATGCCCGAACCCTCCAGCGAACTTGAGTAAGCCTCACGACAAATGGCTGCGGTCTTGGCATTCAGGAAGTGTGCCACCAGCCTGAAGCGGGGGAACTCGCAGGTGCTGCGGTTAAAGCGGAAAAGCTCAAACGTCGAGGTGACCTGTAATTGCTTTGACTCATGACCCAGAAGTCGGTTATAGAAATAGGACCACAGGCGCTGGTAGAGCTTCGTCAGGTTGGCATTTTCGGGCTTATCGGCCAAATGACTGAGGGTGGCGAGGATGTCATTTGCTGCTTCCTGGTGCTTTTCTGGCTGGGCGCTCGTAATCATGGCCAGCGTTTCCTTCAGCGCCCAGTTGATGAGCTCCTGAAGTAGGGGCAGGACCTCCCGGGTGGCCACGTCTCGGAACACGCCCCGTCCGTTACCCGATTCCACCACGGCTCGCCAACCCCAGGCGGTGGTGCAGGCTTCGATGAGGTTCTGCGCACATTTCCTGGCGCGGCGGGCCCGTTGAAAATCGACGCCGGCGACAATGAGTTGTGCTCGTGTGGGCACGATTTCAGCTCCGAAGAGCGCGGAGATCTCTCCCACGCTGGCCCACATGTCGCGGGTGGGTCCGTCGTTGTGCTCTTTGATAACAAACCGCTCCGGGTGGTGTGAGCCTGGACACTTGCCGAAATAGTCCGCGTCGTGTGGGCCTGTGAGTATCCGGGCGTCGGGGTAGTATTCTTGCAGCATGGGGACGAGGACGGATTTCATGGGCTCATCCCAGAACACGGTCTGGCCGAAGGCGGCCAATGGCACGCCGGGGTAGCGCTCCTTCAGTGCACTTAACACTTTGGCAGCGGATGGATGAAAAGTCATGGCTCAAGATGGGTAAGTTTTCCTACCCACTCACCTGGTGGACGAACTGACAATTATGTGCCCTGGAAAAACGCCTGTAGTCCTGACCGGACAGCAGCACCGATGTCACTATAGCATTTTCGGGGTGCGCAGTCAATCCTGGCAACGAACTCCTCGCTTGCCGACTTGCATTCTGGAGTTGACGTTTACTCTGCACCGGCTAAAATGGGAGCAAACACTTATCAACAGGTTCGGAGGATAGTGATGGATTTCAAGAATTATCACTTCCAGGTGGAGGGACCGGGGGTGGTCTTCGATGAGGAGCGGTCAGCGGGCGCTATGCGCATGGTGGCACTTTCCGGCGCCGGTGCGGAGCCGCTCGAAGGGCGGGCTGCGACGATCAATGTGCTCAAGGGCTCCGCCACCGCGCTGGGACTCACGATGCAAGCTGAGGACTTCCTGTACATGCCTCCGGGATTTGTGGAGGAGCTTTCATATCAGACCGAGGGCCTGCTGCTACTGACATTGTATGCGCCGGTGAGCGATGACGCTGATATTGCGCAGGGACCCCTCTTGATTCCGCGCGGGGTGGCAAACGGATACGTGCGCGTACAATACCAGGGACGGGGCCACGGCTGGGGTGAGGAGTTTGCACGGTTCAATCCTGAAGGCATCACTTACGTGGACAAGCTGTGGGGGTGTAGCCGCGATGTGCTCTCTCAGGAACTCATCATGCCTCCGGGGGCAGTGGTGCCCTGTCACGTGCACGACAAGCTCGGCCAGCCGCCTGATGGTGACCTAGCCTGGCAAGCATACTACGTCTGGGAGGGCAGCGCGCAGGTGGAGATAGGAAACAGTGCGGATGCGATTGTGACCCTCGAACTGGCGCCGCACGATGTGCTTCTCTATGCGAATGGTGTGGCGCACAAAGTGGTGGCAGGTGAGGGGGGCGTTCGCTACATCTTTCTGGAGAAGAAGGCCAAGGACGATACGGAAAACAAGGTGCTTGAGAAGGAGCGGGACTACGAAAGACATCTCACGCTGAGGCTGGACATGGACCTCAAGACCTTTATTGAACTGGAGACCGCGCGCTCACAAACAGGCGACGGCGGGTGAGAACGATGGGAGAAGGAAGTTGGCTGATTTGAAAGAGCGTGCGTTGGCATCTGTCCTGGCGGCGGCAGATTGGTACTGCAATCACCAGGTGAATTATGAGAAGCCCTACTACGATGCCAACCAGGGGCGATTTCTTTACAATTACCACATGCCTACGAAAAAGGTGGTGTGGGGGCTGCAATGGACGATGGCACGTGGGATTATGGTGCTTCTGGGCGCCTATGAACTTACCGAGAACGAGAAGTATCTGAAATCTGCCGGCCTGGCTGGCGAATACCTGCGGACGCTTCAGATCTTCGATGCGCGCGAGCCACGCTGGTTCGGCGCTATCCGTGAAGAAATCCCCCAGAGTTGGCACGTGGACGTGCGGGACCTCTTCGATTCGGTCTCCGCACTCATGTTCCTCTACCGCATCACAGGTCACGAGGACTACCTCTACCGCGCCAAACTGGCGGCGAGCTGGGTTCTTGCCAATGCGCTCGACCGCACGGGTTGGCCGGCATTCTGGTTCGATTTTTATGAGGATAAGGTGCGCTGGGAGAACAAGTTCTATGGCGGCGCCGGAGCGCACTGCTACTATTATCTGTACAAAGCCACCGGCTTCTCGCACTGGTTGGAGCGCGGATTCCTCCCCCTGGCGGAGGGCCTAATCAATCGCTATTTCGACTGGGACAGGGGATGCGTCATCGTGGGTAGTGAGGATGCGCACCATGGTACTGCTGACGGTGCCGAGCCAGGCGTAGCTGTCAACGACGACGGCTGCGGACAGACACTGCTCATGGCCCACCATCTGCTGGGTGAGGACAGGTGGCTGGAGGCGGCAGTGCGTTATGGGAAGTACCTCATTTGCCAACAGCCCGTCGAGCAGAGGGCAGCGCTGGCGCTTCGCTGTCTTTATCTTTATGACCTGAGTCGGGTGACCAAAGAGGGCCGGTTTGCCGACTGGGCGAGTGCGCACATAGAGACCTTGCTGGCACTACAGGAGCGCGAGTCTGCTGACGTGATGGCCAAAGGTGGCTTTCGCGGGGAGGACGAGGACACCAAATGGTACTCAGGCGGTAAGCCTGACGAGTACATAGTGGCACGCACCACTGCCTATGCGGTGCTGGCTTTGATGCGCTTACACGGCAAGATTACCGGCCCCTACTACGGCTGGGAGCGCTGGGATATCGAGGTGGACGCACCTGCCTGGCAGCCTCAGCTTTTTGCCAAGACCCACGAAAGCTGAGTCAATTCACCAGCGCATGCACAAATCCCAGGACGATGACAACCATAACCCCTTTGTGAAGGGCCCGCCAGAGCTGATAATCGATGCCGAGCTTCTGGAAGAAACGGGCAAAGAGAACTGCCACCAGCAGCAAGAGGAGGGCGGCTTGGCCCAGGTTCAGGCGCCAACTGGTCTGCCAGGAGAAAAGACTTAAACTGCCGTGGCCCACTGCCAGGAGAATCGGGTGCGCAAGGAGCAGGACACCCGCCAATATGGCCATGCGCTTGTGGAACTGCATGACCATATCGTATCCGAAGGGCCTATCCACGAACCTGAACCGCGCCGAGAGCACCACCTGCAGCACCAGCAGCGTAAATCCCACCAGCGCCGCTCCCTTGCCCAGCTCAGTGGCGAAGGGCGCTCCCGTTCGCGACCTCAGCGCCCAGGCGAGCACAATGGGCAAGGAGGCGGCTGCAATGTAGGCACTCACGAGCAGAATGCCTGCTGCCTTCGAATCTGCCCATCCGGGTTTAGCAAATTGGATGGAGGGCGTATTCTTACTCATCAGCTCGGTCGCCTGTACCCGATGATGTTCAACCACATGCCGGCGGCGACACCCCACACCGCATTGAAGAAGAGGACGAAGACTGGCGTCAGGTAACCCAGTTGCAGCCCCATGATGCCCTTGTGGGCCTGGTAGGGAAAGACAACGAACAGTTGCACGATGGTGGGACCCAGACTGTACAGGAGCCCTCTGGTAATATACTTCCTTTCTTTGGTAGGCAAGAGGAAAAGGATTGCCCAAATGCCTCCCCAGACGATTGGCCGGTATAAGAAGGAAGGCGTGAGGCTGGGAGCAATGTTGACATTGAGGGCGGCAGTGATGCCTGCTTCGCCGAAGAGCCAGACCACCAGGCTCTTAACCAGCCCGCCCAAACAACCGGCACCGAATACCAGCGTCAGATTCCGGCAAAAGCTCCTCATTCCACTCTCCCACAAAGAGCCGGCGTGTCGGGTCGAAACCTCAGCGAACGTGAACTCTCAAGCTGCGGCTACTTGTAGCGCAACTTGGCAGGCTTGTCCAGCAGCAAATTGCTGGTTCAACGGCGGCGGCGCTGGGTAATGCCGACGGCCAGGCCACTTAGACAGTCGTACCAGTGGACAAACATGACACCATCAATCACAATCTGGTTGTGTTTGGGGAATCTCTCGTCCCAGGGAGGCCTCTTGGCATGGGCCGAGCCTGGCTGCCTTCCCCACTGTCTGCCATTGTAGCGGCGGCCCAAGACGGTTCGACCAGTCCGGGTCAAATACGCTTCAAATAGGATGCCCTTCTCTGATGGTTCTTCGTGAACATCGAGAACCCGCAAACAGGTGAGTGCCCGTTCTCCGATTCTAACCCGGAACATGCCTGCGCCAATGGCCTCGGCTGAACAGTGACGGCGGGAGCGGCGCTGCTTGAAGGAGCCGTCCTTCTCAAGGACAAAGCGGCCGCGGTCTTCCAGCCTGCGGGGCATTTCTCCCCAGTCTTCATCAAAGCCTTCGTCCAGGAAGGTGTAGAGCACCCGTTTGCCTTTCACAATCCTAAATGTCGCCAGCCACTGTACGGCATCTTCGGTCAGTCGGCCATACATTTTCCATGCGTCCATTGTCCAGCCCTTTTCCGGCTCCCAATCATTCTCTTCAAGTTCGACACACTCTGTTGCGTGAATGGAGGCAGGTCGCACGGCATGCATCTCAATGATCTCGGTGAGCGTCCAATCCGGCGGATAGTAAATCGCTCCTAAAGACCTGTTGCCCACGACTGGGATGCCGAACCACCAAGGCAACTCCCTGAAATCAACAGCGAAGGGTTTGGCCTTACTCGGCGTGATGACAATGTCTGGACGATGCCGAGGGAAGGGTTGAGCTTTTGGGCTTCTGTTTCGATTACTCATCTTGTTTCTCCTTCTTGCTTGGGGTAATGCCTAATGTCCGGCGCATGTGGGCGCGAGCGTGAAACAAGAGACGCTTCACCGTGCCGGGAGGACGGCGAGTTCGTTTGGCAATCTCGGCAATGGTAAGGCCTCTGAGATAGAAAAGTCGAGCAGCCTTACGGGCAGCGGGCGGTACATTCTCCAATGCTTCCACGGCTTCGGTGGCAATGGCGTCGGCATTTCTGACGGTGCGGCCGTAGCGATTGACGTAGGCTATCAACTGCGGCTGGTCAACTGTCTTTGCGTGGCGCTGGTGCGACTTGTGAAACTCCCGGCAGCGGTTCCGCGCTACCTGCAGCAGCCAGGCGCGAACCTTCGTGCGGTCTCGAAGCCTGGGCAAGCTGACCCATGCCGAGAGCAGCGTCTCCTGGAAGACGTCCTCCGCGTGGTGCAGGCCACTGACCTGGTAACGTATCAACGCAGCCAGGGGCTCTTCGTGGCGGCGCACCAACTCCACGAATGCCTCCTGGTTGCCTGCGAGACTTTGCCGGATTAGGACTACATCGCTGGGTTTGCGCACGGTGCACCTTCCTCCTACTATATAAGGAGGTGTCAAAGACGAAAAGGTTCACGAATTTTCCCTGCGCGAGCGGCGAGACGAGGTGGCGCGCTGGCCCACGCTGAGGGGGCGTTGACAGCAGCATGGGGCATAACTTAGCCGCTATCTTGGTGGGTGGCACACGGGGCAGGGGGTGCGATAGCGCCGGGCAACACTCCTTTCCCCGCGAGTCACAACGCACCATAACGGCCAACTGCAAGGCTGCACTAAACCCTATGTTACATCATATCCGTAGATTTCTTAATGACTGCGACTTTAGCTTTAGCCATCATCATTGCTGATTTGTGATAGCGAAGGGTGGCTGGGCTGCGAAGATGAAGGTCTTGCCTTCCCAGGAGAGTTCGATCGCTCTATCAGTTGCATGCACCTTCACCTCGGGCAAGACGACTGGCGGGGTGCCATCGCCGACCTCTAAGAAGTGCACCAGCGTCAGGGTTTCTCGTCCTTTGTATTTCAAGCTGACCCGATAGGTATCGCGGAGGGCAGGCGTAACCGTCACCCTGGGCGCGCCGGGCAACAAGGGCTGACATCGTAGCCAGCTCTTGCCGTTGGACGTTGTGACCACACCGTTATCAACTATCGGTTCTTTTGGGGTAAGCAGCAACCACTGCACTTCACCGAGTGTCCTGCCAGTCAGCGCGCTAAGTTGATCGACAATCACCACTGTTTGGGGCCTCACGAAAAGGAACTGTCTTACGCAACTTTTTATCAGGCCCGCCGGGTAGCTTTGCGCAAATTGGCCTGAGGCGCCCGTCCACTCTGGAGTATCCTGGTAGAAAAGGATGTCGCCCGTCTCCAGCATTTGGCCGCCAGTGAGATTCTCTTTGAACTCCACCAGCGTGCTGAACCACTGCCCCCGCACCGGGCGCTGTCCCTGGCCATTGATGAGGAGGGTATTGTGGTTCTCGGTCTTCTGCTGGGGTCCGCGGGTCAGCCGGTACAACGGCGGATTGACGGCCAGGGGACCGCCGCGGTAGATGATGAAGCTTCCCTGGTCGAAGTGGTTGTGGTCGCCGTAGTGGTCGGTTGAACGGAAGCCCACCAGCGTGGCACCGTCGTCCCAATCGCTTCGCGCCAGCACGTGCCCCCCGTGAGGCCCCCCGGCAAGAAAGGCCAGGGGTGGCGGGGCAGGCTTGACGTTCAGGGTGCGGGTGTAGAGAAAGTAGAAGATGCCATGGAACCCGAAGAATCTATCCAAGCCCTGCTTTTCAGTCAGCCAGCGGCTGAAATGTGCACCCGCGCCCGAATCCAGCGCCCAAGTCAGCGCATCCGTGATGCCGGCAATCTCGCGCGTGACGCTCCCATTGGGCCCGCCCTGCATGTCTCCCCAGGGGAGGTAGCGCATGTCAGGCTGGGTGCTCAACATCAGGTTGGTGAGCTGCCTGCTCAACCAATCGCGCTGGTTCTCCTTGATGACGGCGGCGAGGTCTTGCTCGAAACCGCTCTGGGCGGCGAAGACAACAAGGACTGCCGGGGTAAGGTCGTAGAGCGACCAGTAGCCCATGGGCTCACCAGGTGCACCGTCAAGGTATGCCATCCCGGGAAGAAGCTGCTTGTTGAGTCGCTCGCGCACCTCTCGGAAGAGCTTGTCCGCCTCCGCGTCTTCGCCTGCAATCGCCAGTGCCCAGAGTGCCGTCCCCCCGCCGCTCATCCAGACGTAGTTGTGGAAAATATGGTCGTTGCTCATCTTGAGGGCGGCGGCGGCCAGGGGCGCGAGGTTGGCGCGCACCTCGGCCTTAATCTCATGGGTGAAGCCTTCGTAGTTGTAAAGCCAATCGTAGGCCAATGCCAGGTCGCGGAAGGTGAAGTAGATTTCGAAGGGGTCCCCGGCTTTGCGAAGTCTGTATTGGCGCATACGGGCAACAGCTTTGTCGGCGGCGGCTCGGTCGCCCGTCAGCATATACACCATGGCTTGACAACAAGCCTCCCGTCGACGGCGCAACCTCTGTAGCATCTCCTGGAACTCGGCATCGCGGGGGATGGCTCTAAGGTCGCCAAGTGAGATGGCATGGGGTGTGGGCTGGGTTCTAAGGAGCAGGCGAGGGCGGTCCGTTTTGATTCTCTTCAGAGGCGGAATTAAGTCCATCGCCGAAGCCGTAGCACATGCTAACGCGGATACGAGATACAGCACCGACAAGCCCTTGGCCACCGCGGAAAGACGCCAGGCAGTTGGTGCTGTGTTGAAGGACTTCCTTTCCATACTCCCTCTCCTTCTTTAGCTGCTCTTCCAACGGTCAGCAGGCAGTCGCTGTGCTTCCATCATAAACCGTTCAAGTCGCGATGCAAGCTGGAAGTATTCTCCTCCTACATCACCTACCCACAGCATGCACTGCCTAATTGTGGATAACAATAGATGAAGCTGGCGAACCTTTCTCTACCTGCCGATAACATAAGAGATAGCAGATGCGCAAGTTGGCGGATGCGAGGCTTGAGTAGCAAATGCGATTCGGCAAGCGAGGAGAACAACCAGGCAGAAGGCCTAAGACAAGGAGGGCTGCTTCCAGGTGCAGATGGCTGGCGGTCGCGGCTCTCGTGATGTGCGGGATGCTCGTCGGCTGCGAATCTCTTTTGCCCGTGCCCCGTTATGTTGTCGTGCCCGGCGCTGGGTTTGAGGAGGGTGGTGCGGAGGTCCCGCATGCGACGGTAGAGAAGAGCGAAGTTGATGGGCAGATGCCCACGGGAGCGCATACAAGTACTTGCGAGGAATCTGCTGCCTCAGAGGGCGGGCTGCTAGTGGAGCCTGTCAAGGTCGATGTAACGGCTACCACGGAACCCGAAGACCTGTCTGTGGATGGGTTTGCCGGCCCACTGTCCTGGAAGGGTTGGACGCGCACCCACATCTTTGGCAAGTACAAACCTCTTTCATCAGTCTTCAAAGGTAAGCGGCACACCTCTACTGGCAGGGCCTATTACCATCAGGGGCTGGACGTGCTGGCTCCCAGGGGCACGGCCATCATTGCGCCCGCTGATGGGATGGTAGTGCAGGCGGGAGAATGGGATAAGCGGGGCTATGGAAAGGCCGTGCTTATCCGGGTCTCTGATGGCTCCCGCGAGCTCTGGGTTCTCTATGCTCACCTTGACCGGGTGCTGGTGAGTAAGGGTGAGCGCCTGACGAGAGGCGAACCCATAGGCAAAGCGGGCACCAGCGGTAATGCGGGGGCGCTGCCCAGGAGCGAAGAGCACGTGCACATCGAAGTGCGCATGCGGGAAAAGGTCGCTCGGGGGGTGGATGGCCGTGTTGACCCGCTCACCTATTTCACCAATGTAGTTCCACCCCGGGAGCTGCGTTCGGAGTAGCGCCCAGCCCCTAAGGCAGCAGGAAAAGATGCCCAAAATGACTGGGACTGCCGGGAGATTCGGCACTGGCCCAGTACATTTGCAGGTTCTGCTTGCCTTTTCGATTGTGGCTGGTAAGTGCCAGGTCAAAGCCCAGGTGCTTCCGTCCTGACTTGGTGACACCCAGGAACTTCCAGGGGATAGCAGCTTCGATATGATAACCGTCTTTGGTGGTTCTGGACTTGCACAGCAACTCTTCAGAGGCGCTTCCCCAGGGCCCGACTCGCACTCCAGGCACATCATCCTTGCCCGGAGCCGGGAAGATAATCTGAAAGACCTGTGAATCGGGGCCCGGCCGACCGAGGCGGACAATCGGCCGCGCATCGATGGAAAGCGTGAGGCGGTCCGTCACGCGGAAAGAACGGCCGACGGCAGCAGGCTGATACGCATCGTCCCTGACATCAGCAAGAAGGTGCAGAGCCTTATCGTCGTAGGTGAAATGGAACTGCACGCCGTGCTTTGCCAGCGTCCGGCTATTCCCTTTTGCCAACTGTTCTTTGCTATGCAGGGCTAGCGCAAGGGCTTTTCGCCTCGGCGCGCGGCCGGATTTCCCCAGCGGAGCTGCGAAAGCGACGGGGAAGGAGTTCCCGGATAGGGCTATCCTCTCCGCACCCTCCACGACAGCGCCCAGATGAACCAGGTGGAAATTGTCTTTCGATTGACAGGTGAAGGTCAAGCGCTTGGACTTGCGCGCGAATTCCTCCAGCACCACGCTCGACTCCTGGGGCCTTGTGCTGGTCCCATTTGCGTCCTCAAAGGTTACCCTTGCCTCGATGGGCTGGTCGCTCAAGTTGTGAAGGTCGAGCTTCCCGCTGAAGCTTGCCTTCCATCCCTTCCCGGAGGCGTCGAAGCTCTTGAGGGTGGTGGGCAGCACCTGCACCACGAGAGTCCCGTAGGCATCGTCGAGGGTTCTTACGGTCTCCTTGAGCTGACGGATGATTTCGATATTCTGGGGGCATTTCGACAGACACTTGCCACAGGCTAAGCAGTAGGAGGCCTGTCCGCCTCCGAGCTTCGCATACGTCTGCTTGGCATGCTCCCTTAATCCATACACACGCTCGTAGTTGAGCGCCATGAAATTGTCTGAGATGTTGACGCCCGCGGGGCAGGGCATGCAGTAGTTGCAGCCCGTGCAGTAGAGGTCTGCCAGTTTCTTGAAGCGGCTGAGGATGGAAGAGACGCGGCGCTTTTCGGTGGTGGACAGTGGTGTCTTACGCGAGGTGGCGGCAACGTTTTCCTCCAGCATCTTGATGTCGCTCATGCCCGAGAGGGCTACGGAAACATAAGGTGTGGCCAGCACGAAGCGCAGCGCCACTTCAGGCACACTTCTGGCTCCCCGGATGATGCCCCGAATCTCCTCGGAGTCGGCGCCCAACCTGCCGCCACCCACCGGGCCCATGACCACGATGCCCATGCCACATTTCTTACCCACGTGCTCAAAGGCCGGCTGGTTGCTGCGGTCCAGCAGGTTGTATTGCAGGGTGACGCTGTCGAAATAGCCGGTGGAGGCCAGTTTCTTGAGGTTCTCTGACGTGTCGTGGAAGCTGAAGCAGATGTGGCGGATGAGGCCCTGCTCCTTAGCGCGCAGCATCCACTGAATGATGCCGTCGGGTTCCCTGACCTGTTCCACAAAACGCGCCCAGCGCAGCCCGTGGTGGTTGTAGATGTTGATGTAGTCGGTGCGCAGGAACCCCAGTGAATCCTCCAGGTTCTTCCACCAGCCGCGCTCGTCCTCTTTGTTGTAATGGGGGTTCTTGGTGGAAAGGACGACCCGCTCCCGGATGCCCTCCATGGCTTCACCTAAAGCTCTCTGACTGTCGCGGTTGCAGTAGCCGACGGCGGTATCGAAGTAGTTGACACCCAGTTCGACGGCGCGGCGAAGCAGGGGTGTGGAGAGATCACGGTCCACGTAGTTTCCCTTCATGGGTAAGCGCATACAGCCGAACCCCAGTCGCGAAACCGTCAGGCCCGTCCTGCCCAATGTCGTGTATTGCATAACCACTCCTCTATCTCATAGTGTGAAAGGTGATGTGACCCCACAGGTGAAGACAAAAAAGCCGACCAGAAAGGCAACGGCCACCGAGTCAGTACGCCCGCTACCAAGGTCAAGGGTCGGGATTACCGAAAACCGCGCAAGCATGATGAGACAGATTCTCCAGGTCAGGCCATGACCTCGGCGATAGTCACCTTGCGGCCGTCTTCTGCCGCGGACTTGATGGCTGCCTCTACTACGGCTACCGAGAGAATGGCGGTGTCTCCGGTGGTCTCAAACGGTGCACCGGAAAGCAGTGACTCACCGAAGGCATCCAGCACGTTGACCAGCCCATCGCCAGGCTCCAGGGTAAGTGTCTCGAAGCCCCCACCACCTTCGCGTTTGAGATGCACACCCGTATTGTCTGATACCACCACGCCCTCGCTGCCATAGACGGCCACCCGCTGATAGGTAGGCACCACATAGTGTGCGTGCAGGGTGGTGAAAACGTCGCCGAAGCCGATAGTGGTGACGGTGCAGTCCACGTTGTCGGACAGTCCCAGCACGTTGCGGTGGGTTGACTGCACCCAGGCCGGCTCACCAAAGAACGAGATGACCGTGTCAATATAATGCACCCCTAACTGCATCAGGGGGACAGCCGGGCAAAGATTGGGGTCGCGCTTCCAGCGGTCCGGCGGGAAGTGTTTGCTCGAGGAATGTGAGGAGTACATCTCGGCGCTCAAGACCTCACCTAGCTCACCTGAGGTCACCAGCTCCTTGATTTTTCTGCTGGCGGGGGCAAAGCGGTGCAGATGTTTGACGGCCAGAAGCAGGTTCTTCTCCTTGAAGGCAGCAATCATCTGCCTGGCCTCGGCAACGGTATTGGTCATGGGCTTTTCTATCAGGATGGCTTTGCCTGCCTCGGCGGCGGGCAGCGCATATTGCAGGTGCAGGTAGTTGGGGTTGATGATGAGAACCGCATCAATAGGCTCAGCCAGAAGTGTTTCGTAGCTTTCGCAGACCTTGCTGGGCAGTTCCTTCTGCGAGCGCTCGATGCTCTCGGGACTGCGGCTCCAGATAGCCGCCAACTCCAGCTTGTTGCACCTTTTCAGGCCCTGACGCACGATATTGCCATAGCCCCGCAGACCTATCATGCCCACCTTCGCCTTGTCAGCCACTGTATCTTCTCCTTCTGCTCGCTGGATGTGTATAAAGCCTATTTACCAAGAACGATATTGACCAGGCGGTCAGGTACGACCACTACCCGGAGCGGGGATTTGCCTGCCAGTATCTCCTGGATGTGTTCCTCTGCTAAAGAGCGGCTTTCAAGCTCCTCTTTAGCAAGTCCGCGAGGAACGGTCAGCCTACTCCGGAGCTTGCCATTGACCTGCACGATGATTTCCACCTCATCTGCCTGGATAGCTTCCTCGTCGAACTCCGGCCAGGGGGTTTCCATGATGCTGGGCTCGTGCCCCAGTTTCACCCAGAGCTCCTCGGCAATATGAGGTGTGAGGACGGAAAGGAGCTGCACGGTCGCCTCCAGGCTCTCTTTCACCACTGCCAGCTCTTCAGGCGAAAGCTCCCCCTGGTTCAGGACGGTCCGTGTTGCCGACAGCAACTCCATGATGCGGGCGATGCCCGTGTTAAACTGGAAGCGGCCCTCCAGGTCTTCGGTCAGTTTCTTGATGACCTGGTGGGTCAGGCGATGAAGTGTCCGCAGCCTCTCGGGCACCTCATCCGCCGGTCCCTGGAAGGCTTCCACTTCAGCAAGTGTATTCTGCCAGGTCTCCACCACCTCCCAGAGTCTCATCAGGAAGCGATAGGAGCCTGCCAACCCTTCATCACTCCAGACCTGGTCGCGGTCAGGCGGCGCATCAGAAAGCAGGTAAAGTCTCAGCGCATCGGCGCCCTGACGGGCGATAATCTCATCGGGGCTGACTACGTTCAGCTTGCTCTTGCTGATTTTGGCCATCTCGTGCGTCACGGTGCTGCCACAGGTCTTGCACGTGTCCCCCTCGACCAGTTCGTCGGGAATCCACCTGCACTGAGGACAGTAGTGAGCTTCCTTGCACAACATCCCCTGGCAGAAAAGCCTTTGTGCCGGTTCGTCAAAGTCGAGCAACCCCAGGTCGTTCAGCACCATGGTAAAGAAGCGGCAATAAATGAGGTGCATGGTGGCATGTTCGATACCCCCGATGTACTGGTCCACGGGCATCCAGAAGTGCACTCTGTCAGGCGAGAAGGCCTGTCTATCATCCCGAGGTGAGCAGTAGCGCAGGAAGTACCAGGAAGAATCAACGAAGGTGTCCATGGTGTCGGTTTCCCGCTTTGCCGCCCCCCCACATTGTGGGCAGGTGATGTTGACGAACTCCTCACAGGAAGCCAGGGGGGATTCCCCGGTGGGTTTGAACTCCACCTCCTCGGGAAGCAGAACCGGCAGGTCTTCCTCGAGCACAGGCACCTCGCCACAGTCCTTGCAATAGACGATGGGGATGGGTGCGCCCCAGTAGCGCTGTCGGCTGATGAGCCAGTCGCGCAGACGATAGGTAACAGCAGCTTCAGCTTTGCCTTCCTGGGCCAGCCAATCAACGATGGCCTGCTTGGCTTGCCGGTTTCCCATGCCATCAAATTGGGCCGAATTGACCTGCACCCCGTCCTCCACATAGGCGGCCAGCATGGTATCAGGGTTGAGCTCTTCGTCTTCAGGCTGAATGACGACGCGGATGGGCAGTCCGAATTGGCGGGCGAACTCGAAATCACGCTGGTCGTGCGCGGGCACTGCCATCACCGCACCGGTGCCATAGGCCATGAGCACGAAGTTCACCACCCAGATGGGAACTTTCTCGCCGTTGACTGGGTTGATGGCATGGAAGCCGGTATCCACACCCATTTTCTCCAGTTCCACCCGCTCGCGCTCCGCGGTGCCCAACTGACGCATTTTTCGCACCGTCTGCATCACCTCGTCCTCGTGGTTGGTGCCTTTGATAAGCTTCTCAACCAGGAGATGCTCCGGTGCCAGGCTCATGAAGGTGACACCGAAGAGGGTGTCGGGGCGGGTGGTGAAGATGGGAAGCTTCTCGCCGGTCTCAGCAATGGTGAAATCGACACGAGCTCCTTCCGAACGACCGATCCACTCCTCCTGCATACGGATGACGCGTTCCGGCCAACGCTTTAGCTTCTTATGGTTGTCCAGAAGCCTCTGCGCATAGGCGGACATCTTGAAGAACCACTGCTCGAGGTCACGCTGCTCCACCGGCGTGCTACAGCGCTCACATTCTCCTGAGTGTACCTGCTCATTGGCAAGAACGGTGCGACAGGTGGGACACCAGTTGACGGGTGCCAGCTTCCGGAAGGCAATGCCTTGCTTGTAGAACTGCAGGAAAAGCCACTGTGTCCAGCGATAGTAGGTAGGGTCGGCAGTGGAAAGCTCCCGACTCCAATCATAGCCCCAGCCGGCCCGTTTGATTTGCTGGCGCATGCGCTCAATATTGGCGCGGGTGAACTTCGCCGGTGGGACGTTCTCGCGGATGGCGGCATTCTCCGCTGGCAGCCCGAAGGCATCCCAGCCCATGGGGGAAAGCACGTTATAGCCTCGTTTCACGCGGTAGCGCACGACTGCATCACCCAGGGTGTAGTTCAAGGGGTGTCCCACATGCAACGTGCCGGAAGGGTAGGGATACATCACCAGGCAGTAGAACTTGGGCTTATGGGAATCCTCCCGGGCCTGGAAGATGCCCTTTTCGTCCCAGTACTGCTGCCAGCGAGGCTCAATCTCCTGCGGATTATAACTTCTGCTTGCCATTTTCACTACCAGGGTAAGAGTTGGCGCTCAATCGAACGATGCGAGAAAAGCATTATACCCAGCCTGCCTGAATAGGCAAGTACCTGGTGGCAAAAACCTTGTGCAGGTCAATCGTTGACAGATGCCCGGTCACTAGAGCTACTTGCACGGCTCAACCCATGGCGCCCCTGGTGAGAACCCGGTTACGAACGGGCATATGCGGGGCAGAACCTGCGAAGACCTCGGGGAAAATCGGGGCAGTAGCAACGCAGATAGGGGCATAGACGGGGATTATTGTAAATGCCGGTCTTGATGATGCTCGGGGATAAGAGGTTTAGCAAGATGGTGTCCCGGGAGGATTTACCGAGGTGGCAGACAAGTGCGCTACGGGAAACGGAGCATCACTCCCTACGATGCAGCATGACAGGAGGTCACCCCGGAATCGTAGTTCAGTGTGTGGAAGCGCCGTGGTGAAGGTTCAGGGTAGATTGGAGGGGAGAACGTAGTTCAATAGACGCTGGTTTTCTTTCTTTCCTTGGCTACTTCAGAGGATACATACGCCCGTAGCAGGTCCACCTTCATGCGCAGGTGTTCGAGGAGACGCTCCTGGGCCTGGGAGAGATTTTCTCCCTCCTTCTCTGAAGGGACTTCCTCTATGGGGGTGGAGGCCTGTACGTATTCCTCCTTGGGGAAGTTCTTTTTGGCTTCCTCCAGCAAACGGTTATATTCTGCCACAAATTGATTGCAGTTTTCCGGATGCTTGAGCTCCGACAACCGGTTGTTCAAACTGATCAGTACTACCTCCAGCGTCACTGCTTCCATCTCTTCCTCTCTCTCTCTGCTCGGGTGCCTGAAGCCTCTTTCTGTTCTGATCTCACGAAGTATCCCTGATTGGTAGGCATCATAAGCTCTGCGCTTCCTATTATAGACGCTACCTACTAGCATTTGCAAGGGCCGAGTTGCACTCGTCATGCATTCCATTCTGATGGGAACGCCGGCGTTTTCTTGGGAATAGTTGATAATCGTAAGTCTAATATATTACGGCACTTACGGAGAGCAAGATGCAGGAGAACGTGCCTCTGATTCGGTTTGTCCTGATTCATGCGACGGGAGTATTTCTGATTCTCTTGAGCGCCGTAAACTTTATCGAGGCGCAGATTTTTTTTCGTCGCTTCTCCATCGTCCAACCGGTTAGCAGTGAAGGTTTTACAGAGGGTGCTTTCGTCGTAACCTTCACTGTGAGCGCCTTGGAGAAATTTTTGTCTTTGACAGCTCAGGTCACAGTGGAGATGATGGGTCGCACTTGGTTTTGAGGAGAGGGATTATACTCTCCCCCGCGTCGTCGCTTTAGCTTTATGGGTATCTGCACGAGCACTTTTATTCCACGCCAGCGGGGGTGATGGTGACAGAGGTACTGCAACAAACCTGGGCAAACGTGCTGGAGGAACTCAAGAACCACACGGGCCAGGCTCGCTTCAATCTTTGGTTTCGTAACACGGAGCTGCTGGATTGCAATGACGACTGTGTGAAGGTCGGTGTCCCTACCGTCTTCATTCAGGATTGGCTCAGGCAACATTTCACAAGTGTGGTCGAGGAGTGTCTTTGCCGGGTTATGGGTCGGCGCCTTAAGGCCCGGTTCGTGATTGAGCCCAGGCTCTTTCACCAACTGAGGCAGGAGGAGTTAAGAGAGAAAGTTGAGCTGGTAGAGGGCGTGGCGGCGGCCTCTGACAAGCTTTCCTCTGCCCTGGGCGCGGAGCCAAAGTATCATCTCAACGAGCATCTGGACCTGGAGCGCTTCGTCGCAGGTCCTTGTAATGAACTGGCTTACGCTGCCGCCCGCCAGGTGGCCGGGGGTGCGGTCACCACCTTCAGTCCCCTATTCCTGCACGGTGGGTCAGGCGTCGGGAAAACCCATCTGCTGCAGGGCATCTGCCTGGCCGTCAACAGGCATCAGCGGCCCCTGCGGGCCCTGTACCTGACCGGTGAAGCCTTTACGAATCAATATATCGCCAGCCTGCGTTATCAGAGCAACGATGCCTTCCGAGCTCACGTCAGGGGGGTGGACCTGTTGGCAATTGATGACGTTCACTTCCTGGCTAACAAGACACGCATTCAGGAGGAGTTTTTGCACACACTCGATGCCTTGGCCACTGCCAACAACCAGGTGGTGTTGGCCAGCAACGTCCATCCCCGGGGCATCATCAATCTCAATCACAGCCTGGCCAGCCGATTTGTAGCAGGCATGGTGGTCGAGCTTCGACCACCTGACCACCAGACCCGCCGCGCCATTCTGATGAGGAAGCTGGAGGAAAGAAAACTGCACTGTCCCGACGAGGTGCTGAACTTCTTGAGCTACCGGCTCGATGGCAGCGTCCGCGAGCTCCTGGGCGTCACCAATGCGCTGGTGGCGTTGGGCAAGCTCTATGGCAAGGACCCTGACATGGCGATGGCATACCAGGCGCTGGGTGCGCTCAAGGGCCGTTCCCGGTCAGCCTTGAGCATCGACCAGATTGTAAGCGAGGTGGCAAAGGAATTCGGATTAAAGCCTGAACAGCTTTACTCCTCGCGGCGAACGCAGCGGGTGTCGCTTCCCAGACAGGTTGCCATCTACCTTGCCCGGGAGCTTCTGGGGTGGTCCTACGGGGAGATTGCCCGTCACTTCGGTCGCCGCGATCACAGCACGGCAGTCTTTGCCTGCAAGAAGATTGCCCGCCTGCTCAAGGATGATGCCAAGGTGCAGCATAGCCTGGCACACTTGCTGAACGAGCTCAGGCGATAAAGAAGACCCTCAGGCGCCGACCGCTCGGCAAACCGACCTGAGGGCCTTGGAGAGGGGTTGCACTACTCTACATCGGCTGCACCGACGGTTTACTTTACTAAAACTCGGTGTGGAGTCATAAATTCTCTCCAGAATAGGCCAGCAGGGGCCAGTATCTCCCTTTTCGAAGCTGGCCCACACAACTACATAGGCGAACAGGGAACAGGAAGCTTACTGTCACTGCCTGACAGTGACGAGTTCCCTGAAAAGGTGAGCCCGTTCCTCGTAGTTGACGAACATATCGGTGGAGGCACAGCCCGGGGAAAGCAGCACCATATCACCCGCATGGGCCAGTTTCCATGCTTCTACAACTGCCTCCCGTAAGCTTTGCACTAACACCACAGTTGGCGTGTCGCCTTTCCGCGCGCTCAGGACCTCCTGACGGAGCTTTTCCTTCGTCTGTCCGAGTAGAATGGCGGCCTTGGCACGAGAGGCAATTTCTCGCCCAAAGTCCCTCAACGACACCTGTTTGTCGTATCCGCCGGCAATGAGGATAAGGGGAGAGGAGAAGCTCCTTAGTGCCGCAATGGCAGAAGCAGGGGTGGTGGAGGCAGAATCGTCGTGGAAGCTCACTTCCTGCACCTGGGCCACCCGTTGCAGGCGATGAGGAAGTCCTGAAAATGCAAAAGCCGCCCGCCAACCGAGGTCCGTGAGCCTATCCAGGGAGGCGGCAGCCGTGAGGGCGGCCAGGATATTGGTCAGGTTATGCTCTCCGGGGAGGATGGGTTCGGATAGTGCCTCAGGCTGCACCTGGGTGGTCTTGAGACTGACAATGGCGCGTCCTTCCTTCAAATAGGCTCCTGGGCTAACCTTTTCTCTCAGGCTGAAGAATAGGACTTGTGCTCTTGAATCGGAGACCCACTTCCGCAATTCCACATCATCGAAGTTCAAAATGAGGATGTCGTCGGATGTCTGATGGCGCGTAATCTCCTGCTTGGCGGCAACATAAGCTTCCATTGAGCCATGACGGTCAAGATGGTTGGGGCGGATATTGGTGACCACCGCAAGATGTGGGCTTTTCCGGATGGTACCCAGGTCTTCAAGTTGGAAGCTGGACAGTTCCAGAACCACGAGGTGGTCGGGTTCAATCTCGTGGACATGTTCCAAGAGCGGTTGACCGATGTTGCCTCCCAGCCAGACGTGAGGGTGGGAAGCTCTAAGAACCTCGGCAGTGAGCGCTGCGGTGGTTGACTTGCCCTCACTTCCGGTGATGCCTATGATGGGGGCCGGGCAGAGCTTGAAAAAGAGATTGGTTTCGGTTTCCAGGTGAACTCCTGCCTCTTGAGCTAACTTGAGAAAGAGAGAGGACTTAGGGACGGCCGGGTTCACTACCACCAGGTCGGTGTCGAGGAAATCCCGCTTTTCGTGCCTGCCCAGGACGAAGTGGACGGGCAGCCCCTCGAGTTGTGCGAGGGGCTGTCGCAATTGTGCTTGTGAGCGCAGGTCGGTAACGGTGACGCGGGCCCCTTGTTTGACGAAGTAGCGTACCGCGGCCAGGCCGCCCCCGAAAAGCCCCAGCCCCATCACCGTCACTTTACGGTTGGCAAAGTTCGCCTGCGCTTCCATCAAGGTAGCTTCCCGGATCACGCCGCTCCACCTGGGCCAGACAATCGTTTGGAGTGGGTAGATTGATGTGACTGGCCTAGCGCGGGGGTGTCTCTGATACCCGAGGTCTCAGGTCAGGGATGCGCAGGAAATCCACGCGCAGGTTGGTCGCCTCTGCCCTTATCAATCTGTTGTTGCGGGGATCATATTTGTAGAACAGCATCTTCTGTGAGGATTCCTCAATCACCCACAGGGTATTGAGTCCGCTGCTCACGGCCAGATACCTGCCCGACTGCCCCGCTACCTGGGCCTCCGCCTCATTGGAGAACCTGGATGAACCCGAGCTCAAAATGAGGCCCAGCACAAAAACGTTGAGGACCACCAGCCCTGCCAGGAACAGCTTCGTGCCTTTCATACCTCGACCCTCCTTACCACGAACGTGACCATTCTAACTACCTTCCGAGATTCACGCGCTCCGAGCTCACCACTCCCGAAGCCCATACTCAGCCCTTCTTTATGCCTCGGAAAACCAGAAAGACCGTCGGGCCAGCAATGATGAGAAAGATGAAATTGGGAAGCGCATTGCTTTTTTTCTTCGGTGCCTCCTCTTCAGCGCCGTATCTCCCCCGTCGGGAGCGTGCCCAGGCTGGCTGCCCAACCCCCAGCGCCAGGGTCAAGAGCGCCACCACCAGCAGCAGCTTCAACACCCTCATAATCCTCACTCCCTCTGCCTCCTTTCAGCAGTCTATCCCCACGACACCTATTGTCTACTCCTACTATGACTAACACCTAAGATGCCCGGTTGCAAGCGAAATCCCACGGCTCCTCCAAAGGCAGCACTTTCGACCCGGAAGACTCGCTTAAACGTGCTCCTTGCTGGCAAACTCCACTGAAGACCACCCGTCGAGAGCCTGTAGAATCATCCTGGCCTCCACGTATGCGCCCAGTGTCGGAAACGCCAAGAGAGACAGCCAGCCGGCGCCTCCTGGCTTACCTACCTTTACTGAAGCGGAACGACTGCCTCTTGGTGATAGCCCAGCTTGATGCGCACCACGCGCCAGTTCCCGGTGTCGGCCACGTAGAGCCAGCGGTCGGAAAGGGTGGTGACGAAATCACACTGGCTGAAAGCAATTCCACCTGCAACCGGGACCGGACTTTGAGGCCCCTGTCCGGAGTCCATATTACCATAGCGGCCGATGTGGGTGATAGGATTGCCATTAGTGTCACAGACGCCCACCGAATAGCGCCAGGATTCGGGGATGAAGGAGCGCCCGTAAACGTCGGTGTCAAAGCGGCTCTGGGGACAGGTGCAGGTGTTCGTGCTAATAGTCATGGTGCTCATGCCGGGATAGGACCAGAGCAGGTTCTGCGTCCAGAGTTTGTAACCCCCTCTGCCGATGGTGAACTCCGGAGGGCGATTGGGAATATCCTTGAGAGGCACCGACTTGCTCCAGGTACCGAAGGCCTTACCGCCTGTGGCTGGGAACTTGAGTAGCGCCCCGGGGCCAGCAATAGTGTGCCTGGCAGGCAGGAACTCCACACCATCCTTCAAGGGATGAGCAGCAAGGCCAACATAAATGTTCCCGTCCTTGTCGCTCCTCACGCCACAACTGGCGCCGTGCATAGCCCTGATGACATCCTCACCAATGAGTTGTCCGCGCTTATCCCAGACCCAGATCAGTCCACCCTGGTACCACAGGCGACCTGGATAGCGGATGGGACGGTAGCGGTCCTCGAAGAGCTTGGGCACCGTGGTGCCCTTGGATTCGTAGCGGTCGCTCTGCTCCTGGTAGTTCTGGCAGATGGCGAGAATATTGCCGTTGGGCGCCACACCCATACCCATGTCGAAGCCGTTGCCCCTTATCTGCGCCGGTAACTTGATAACCCCGCGCAGGAAAGGATGCTTACCGCCGTAGCCGATGGCCTGCTCCTCACCGTAATCAAAAGGGATTTCAGAAGAGGCGGGGATGATGAGGTTGGCATCGGTTCTCCAGTCGGGTGTTCTGGGTGTGATGTGGTCCGGGTCGAAGCGGGCCAGGTAAAGCGGAGTGCGCATGTAGAGGTAGCCATCGTAACCCAGTTGGAAGCCGTCAATACCGCGCCAGCCGCTGGCAGGCACCAGCACTTTATTCCAGCCCTTGCCCACCTCCGGGTCACAGCGCAATAGATAAGCCGCCAGGCTGTTGAGATAATAGAGGTGTCCGCGCACGGGGTCCACCTGGATGCGGTTCATCTTGTAGCCGTTGTAGGCATGAGGGGTGTAACCATCAGCGCGGATGTCCTTGTCGAAGTCATCGACCAGCTCGAACTTATCGCCACGGTCCGCCCAGATGGTAATGCGCGAGGGCATCGGAACCAACCAGACTTTGGTGGGCGTGGCCCAGGAATCCAGCGAGAAGATGATTCGGAAGCGGGGGTTGCTCCAGGTCGATTTGAAATCGCCCAGGAAGTAGGAGGCACCCTCTCCCAGGTCGATGCTGGCCAGGTCGAGACGGGCAATCTCTTTGGCCTCAGGCAAAGGCGACAGCTTGACCAGCGCCGCCCCCTCATACTCGGGACCAAAGGAGGTGTAGTAGATTTCGCCGGTCTTCTGGTGCACGCAGATTTGGCGCGGCCACTTGGCGGGGATGGTGGTGAAATAGTCGCCTTCAGGGGTGAATACTTGGATGCGGTTATTGCGGTGGTCGCTGACGTAGATATTTCCCTTCCGGTCGCAGTCGATGCCCTCAGGCGTGTTGAGCTGATCACTGTGTTCCCCGGGTGCCATGTCCTCACCGATAAAGGGTTTCTTGAGCGGTCCCTTATCGTCCCAAGCGATGCGGTGAACCGCATGGCGACGCACATGCATTCCATGCCTCTGAAGCTTTCCGCCCAGCTTGGTCACATAAAGCCACTTGCCGTCCGGACTGGCAGCAATCTCGCTGGGTCCGGAGAACTCACCCGGTTTCCTGGCCAGCACCGGACCCTCTGCTGTCTCACCGCCGGTGCTGCCGTCCGTGCCCACACGAAAGATGCGCTTAGTCAGCACGTCGGAGGCGTGACTGCAAAATGCGATGCGCCCCTTGGAGACCACTGGGACGGTATAGCCATATGCAATACCCAGATAGGGCAGTATGGTCCCGTAGCGGTCGCGCACCGGCACAGACGTTTGCCCGGGTATCTCCTGCAGGGGCATGCCCTTGAGCTCCTCAAGCTTGTCGGCAGGAGGCGGATGGATGGTGCGGACGTAGTTGCCATCGTGGTCGTACATCTTGATGGCTTTCCAGTAGCCAGCCGCGCTGATGACATAGACACCCTCCGGGTCCGTGCCGATACCGATGATGGGGCCGATGGTGTCCTTGGGGTGCCAACCGATGATGCGGTCGAAGGTGGGATTCAAGCCCAGTGATACCCGCGCCACACACTTCTGGGCATCGGATACGTAGTTTCCGAAGTCATCCTTACCATCCCAGATGAGCGTCTGCTCCAGCGCGTTTGTCTTGAGCGGTGCCGGCGCATTCGCACCCAGCACACCATAGACGATGTGCCTGATAATCTTGCCCTTAGGGTCCTCGATGGCGACTGCCACATCACAGTAGCCTCTGGAGGCAAATGTAATCTGGTAACGGTCCTTGACAGGTGTCCCGTCAGCGGCCTGCATCGGCGCGAAGCTGGGCTTGCGGGTGAACTGATAGACTTCCTCGCGAGGCACGGGCTTGAGCTTGGGTCCCTGCCAGATATCCTCCGCCCCCGTCACCAGAGAACCTGTTGCCACGACCAACACCACAGTCCAGAACCATTTCACGACTGGTTTCCTTTCATTCACAGTTCAAAGAATGGAGCGAAGGCAAGTTCGCCGCCTTGTGCCGCAACTTTCGCCACACGTTGCACCAGCCAGCTTCCCCCATGAATCTTACAGGAATGGCAAGTGAGGGTCAACTGTGGTATTCGGTCATTGCTCGGTTGGTGGCGCTCGCTCGGCGATGTCCTTATTCTCGCCGTCTAGCTCGGTCATCAACTTGAGGTGCACTTCGGCAGCTCGGCGGGTCTTCTCAGACGGGTGTTCCCTTGCGATCTGCCGCAGGCCCTCCACATCGTCGAGCATGTCCAGCGTGAAGATCCCGCTAATCTGAACCCTGAGAGACGAGGACTCCATAATCGTCTCTCGAACCTCCGGTAGGAGTTCCCGGCAACGAGCGAAACCTATGACAGCGATGATTTCTTCGACGATGCGAGGGTTATCCGATTCCAGGGCATCGCCGTAGTAGGACTGCCCCTTCCGTCCATAGCATTTCCAAAGGACAGTGGTAGCCCAAAGGCGGACGTTCTCGTTGGGGTCTCCTAAGTACTGGATAATACCTGGTATCGCTGTTCTGGCGGGCTTCTGGAGCAGGTGGTCAATCTCCTTGCAGCGGGGATTGGTTCTGATCTCCTGCATGACTGGTTCCAGGTCAATCCCCAGGGATTTGAGCTGTGAGGGGACGCTGCGGAGAAACTGATTACCAGCCTTTTGGTAGCTCTTGTAGTAAAAAGGCCCCAAAGCGAGAGCGTTAAAAGCTACGTGTAGAACAACGATGGGTAGAAGGCTTCGCCTGCGCTGCCGCCAAGAACCCAACAAGAGACCAAGCGCAAAAACCCTGAAGCTCTCACCGAGGGGATAGGAATGTGCGGCGGCGAAGAGAATAGCCTGTAGAAAAAGGGCAGTCGTCTTGGAGAAAATCTTTTCCAGTTGCGCCAGCGCATAGCCTCGCCAGAATATCTCCTGTGTTGCTGTCGCTGCCACGATGACCAAGAGCGCCTGGCAGAGGATGAGCCAGGGAGCCGGAGAATGCACACTTTTCAGCACCCCCGTTTTTGGAATCCACAGGTCAAAGCGCTCCAAAACATAGGTAATCAGGCCCCCTACAAGCAGAAAGACCACCAGCAGCAGTAAGAACCATGGCAGGTCAGACCACTTTCGCGGGAGCCAATCGGCACGATATGCTGCCAGTCGCGGCCAGCGCTTGCCAGCAGCGAAAGGCAGCGCACCCATGAGCAATGCGCCAGTAGCCGTAAAGAGGACCGACCTTGCGTAGGGCAGACTCCCGAGATAACTGTCTATCCAGAAGGGGGCTTTGTAGATGCAGAAGATGGCAGCGAAGATGCTAACTACCCAGAGTTTGTCGAGCCTGGTCAGGCGGCCTTGCGAGTCTGACGCGCTCACTGTGTCTGTCCCACTCGTTTGGGCTAGGGTTTCTGAATGTTCGGTCATTGATTTTCCTTAATCGAAGCGAACACCCACGCCCCGCTCACCGATTCCCAGTACCCGAACCCTTCCGGCCAGCGACCTGAACCGTATGCTATGCCACTTTACGGTACCCAGTGGGGGTGCTGGTTGGCGCCGCCGTTCCAGGTGAGGCGCACCGTGGTTTCACAGTTCGGGAAGCGGGTGACGTAGATTTCCTGCCTGTTCCGCAGCAGCCAGGACTTCACCCCTTCCTGTGTCTCGCCGTGCACATAGGCGAAGTATTTGCCATCCGGTGAGAAGTCAGGGAAGTAGTTGACCGAACGGGGTGTCCAGCCCAGCTTGAACTTCTGGGTCTTTCTGCGTCTGCGCTCATCAGGCGTCAAAGCAACGTAGCAGAGCCAACTGCCCAACTGCCCGTGGGTGTCGATGACGTAGGAGGCCCAGTTGGCATCGGGCGAAATCTCCGCATTGCAGGGGTGCCCACTCATCACGTTGATGATGCTCGAGCCCTCCTTGATACCAGTTCTGTCATCATTAAGCTCGATGGTCTGTCCCTGAGAGGAGTTGGAAATGATTAGGGACTTACCATTGGGGCTGAAGCAGGGCATGCCCATGGCTTTCAGGTTGGGGTGGGAGATGACGGTTTCGGTGTTCTTTTCCAGGTCCAGGATGGCCAGCTTGTACTTGCGCGGCTTGAGCGTGATTCGGTAAGCGATAAATTTGCCATCGGGTGACCAGTGTGCCATATCGCCCATGACCAGGGGTTTCTTGCCGGAGCCGTCGCTGTTCATAATCCAGACGAGATCTTTGGGCAGTTGTCTCTTGCGCCAATCGCTGATGGGATACTTGGGGTCGCAGGGGAGTGATGCCAGCACCTCACGAGCGACGGGCTGGTCCGAGGTAAAGGTGATGCGCTTACCATCCGGTGAGAGGTGTGGATAGTACTCCTGGGCGGGATGATGGGTCAGCCGCTTAACATTGGAGCCATCCGCATTCATAATGTAAATATCCTGGCTGCCTGCGATGTTGGTGTTGAAGAGGATGCGACCGGCGCCCTCAAGCTGGGCGCGGAGCTCCTTCTGTTCGGGTGTCTCTGCTGCCAGTATCCTTGCCTTCTCGGCAGGAGGGACAGGCATGATTGGACGCGGGGGGGGTTCTCGCCTGCCTCTTGCCAGGACGCTACCCACCGTCACAGCGAGCACGATTCCTGATAGCCCCATTGTCCACAAGACCCGTCTGCTTGGCATCTGGTAATCCTTTCCTCATCTGACCAGGTAGAAGATACGTGCCCAGGGATAGATTGTTGACCACCCTTCCCCGAACCACAATTCTTGCCCCGCGCCCCAAAGCAGCGCCACACCCAGTGCCACCACCCAGGTGGCGCACCTGAGCCACCATCCCGCTTGCGAGCGACGCAGCAGGACTACTGCCAACAGCCCCAGCAAATGTCCGTAAAAGAGAATGCCTATCAGTGCCACCCCCAAAGGCCAATTGGCAGGCACTTTGAGTAAGGCAGGTTGGTTTGGGTTGGCAGGTTCGGTTTCCGTGGGCTTTATGCGTCTCGACCATATCAATTTCGCAAGGCCGACCATCCCACCTACGACGAAGCCGACGATGAGGCCCGATGCCAACACGTAAGCGGCGCGGATGTCCGGGCGAATCATCGCCCAGTTCTCTTCTCCATGTATTTGCAGACCCAGCGCATCACCAGGCTTGGCGAGCTTGTCATGCACCTGTCTGCCTGCCCACCCTACCAGGCTCTCACCGCAGGAGGCATCCATGATGCTGGAGGCGCCGTTGATGAAGAGATAGACCATCATACCCAAAAGGGCCGCCTGCACAATGCGCCACATAGTCCTCATTCTCCTGGCCCCTGGCAATGAGATTGCTCGAGTGTTGGACACTCGGAGCTATTGCTTTCCTGGATAGCTTCGCGGTGGGAAGCAAAAGCAAATTCATTATAGCATCCGCGGCAGCTCAGGCGCAAGGATTAGGACCACGCAGAGGCGAGGAGGGTAGCCCTAAGGCAGGGATGCTTCACCCGGTCAAGAAGCTCAAGCGAGGTAGAGGAAAAGTGGAAGTGTTTGTGGTAGTGCTGCTGCCATCGCCCGTGTTGAGCTTGATCTCGTTGCCTACCGAATCATGCAGCAACTGGTCGTAATAATCGAATTATGTATGACGTCCCCCGAATTACCCTGATTTCCGACTATCATCTAGCATCGGAGGTTACCTCTTTGTCTTGTTCTTCACCACTTTCTTCCTGGCGACTTTTTTCTTCTTCACCACTTTCTTCTTGTCCTCGGCCTGATAGTCTGCGTCGAGCGTGTCAGGGGGCGGGACGGTGACTTCAATCATGCCAGGAGCGCCGTACTTGCGAGCGAGGAACCGCTCACGGTACAGGTAGTAAGCGGCGTCGCAGACTTTGGTGGTGTAGTATGCATTGAAGCCGGCACCAACAGCGGCTCCGGCAATGGGAATAGTCTGTGCAAGCTTGGCCTTTGTCAGGCGGATGCCCAGCGCTTTCGCAATGCGCTGAACAATCTTGACAAAGGCGTGCCTCTCGAGGTTCTTCCACGCCTTCTTCCTTGCCACTTCGCGCGCGATCTTCACCAGTTGTCCCATAGCCGCGACTTTCGCTGCATCGCGGGGACTTGAAGCCAAGGCTAGCACGTGCATGGCAAATAGTCTTTCACCCTGAGAGGAAACGTCGAACCCGCAATAGGTCGCATACTCCCCGATGGCTCGCAGGTTCAGAGTTATCAAAGCAATTATGTCCGGGGGGATGCCGGGTAGACCGGGCGCGCCGGTAACCGCTCCCTCAAGCAAAGCGATCCCTTTGTACTTCATGGCTAGCCAGCCAATCGTCTTATCTACATCCTCAAGGTCTAGCTTGATCACGTCTGTGTGCGCATACACTCGGTGGCCAAGGTCTCGGTACCTCCTGAACACCGCTTGTGGCCTCACTGACCGTTGGGCGAGATCATTCGCGACTGACAGGATGCCCGTTAGAGTCTTCTGGATGACCCATGCTAGGCCGGGCGTGGCCATGACAGCGTCGCCAGCCTCATTCAGCGGCCAGTCGATCGCTCGCATGGTGTGGTCGAACCATCCGAGTTCAGGGTCCTTCCACACATGGATCTCCTTGAGGGCATTGTTTTCATACTCCGAAGGCTCACTCGTGGACATGATCTCGTCTCCAGAAAAAGAGAACCAGAAAAACCAGGGACAGATACCATTTCCCCGTCTGTTTCCAAGCATGCCACAAACCTACCACTACCCCTCACCTCCGTCAAGGGGGAAATGGGTATCTGTCCCCATCACATCACAAGGAAGACATTGCCTGCTTTGAAACTCTTTGACCACACACTCAAGCGGGAGTAGAATAAGGGTGGATGATGAGGAGGTGGGATGATGAAGGATGCAGCGCGGGCGATTGTGCTTTCAATCCTATTGTGCTTGCTAATCGGCGGCGCGCCGGTGAGTGGCGAGCCCCCGCCTGCAGGGAAACCCATCCCGACGAGCGAGGAGCTGTTGCTCCCTCAGGTGCTTCCTCCTCCCCAGGCGCTGCCTGGTGGTCTGGAACTGGACCAACCCATTGCGCTTTACCCGGGCAATGAGATGCTTTTCAAGCTCATTGATGGCGCTGGCGAGACTCACATCCGCTTCGGCTTCAAGGTCGTCCTGCAGGCGATTTACAGGTGGAAGGATTCAGAGCACAAAGTGATTCTGCAGGTCTATGAGATGGACTCCGATTACAATGCCTACGGGCTTTACACGGTGCAGAACTACCCTGGGACTGTGGATCTCAAAATAGGGCACGAAGGGAACCTGCAAGTGAGCGTGGTGCTTTTCTGGAAAGATAGGTTCTTCGCGAGGCTGGAAAGCACCAGCGATGATGCCGACATCATCAAGAAGGTGGTTGAGTTCGCTCGCGCCGTGGCAAGGCGGATTCCGAAGACGGGTAGCAAACCTCCTCTGGTGGCGCTCCTGCCTCTGAAAAATCAACTCCCGAAGACCATCAAGTTCTTCCATCATCAGAAGATTTTCCAGAACATCGACTACCTGCCCTACCTGGGGAAAGAGAACGTGCTAAGACTGGGCGCGGGCGTGGATATGGTGACTGCCCGGTACAAGTCGGGCGCCCAAAGAGAGGTCACCCTCTTTGTTATCCAGTATCCCTCTGCCGAGGAGGCTTCAAGAGCACTGAGAGACTGTGGGAAGTTCGTGCAGTCGAAGAAGGCGCCTCAGGAGGTGAAACGAGGACAGGTAAAGCAAGAGGGTAATGTATTGGCAGGGATATGGGGCGAAGCTACGCCTCAAGCTGTTGAGCTTCTAGAGCAAATCCTGTTGAATGTAAGGAGAGAAAAAAGGCGCATCTCTGTGCGCAAGGACAAGGCTGATGGGTGATAAGATTGACCGGAGAGAGTTCTTCAAGCACACGGTGGCAGCGGGCGCGGGGCTGTATGCGCTCACCCTTGCTGGCTGCGGGAAGGAGCCTATAGAGGCGGCCTTGCCTCAGACTCCCGAGGTGGGCAGCGCCCCTCAGCCTGCAGCGCCTAATCCTAATACGGTCACAGTTGCGAGCGGCGCGGATGCGGCCCTCAATACGCGTAAAGTGGTGGAGCTTCTGGGTGGCATGAAGAACTTTGTCCACCGCGGGGACCTGGTGGTGGTCAAGCCCAACATCGCCTGGAACCGTCCTCCCGACCGTGGTGCCAATACCCACCCGGAGGTGGTGAGGGCAGTGGTGGTCATGTGCCTCGAAGCCGGTGCCCGGGAGGTGAAGGTCTTCGACCGCACCTGCGATAATGCGGAGATGACCTACCGCACTTCAGGTATCCGTGAGGCGGCCAAGGAGGCGGGTGCGTCAGTCGTCTATGTGAAGGATAGGTTCTTCAAGGAGACTAAGATTCCGGGCGAGATGCTCAAGAGCTGGCCCCTCTATACGGAAGCTCTGGATGCGGACGTCTTCATCAACGTGCCCGTGGCCAAGACCCACAACGAGGCAGTGCTGACGCTTGCCATCAAGAACCTGATGGGCATCATGGGCGGGGAACGGGGCAAAATCCACAGGGACATTCACCAGAAATTGGCAGACCTCTGCACGCGGGTGAAGCCCCATTTGAACATCCTCGATGCCACCACCACCATGTTCCGCAACGGCCCGCAGGGTCTATCGGTTGATGATCTGGAGAGGACCGATACTATCATTGCAGGCACCAATGCGGTGACGGTGGATGCCTATGCAGCCAGAGCCCTGCCTTTCCGCCTCAAGACTGAGGACCCTCTGGAGGTAGTGGAGTATCTCCAGAATGCCTCACGCATGGGATTGGGAGAGGTGGAACTCGACAAGATGAACATCATCAAGGCAAGCGTATGAGTGACATACCTATGCGCACATTCCGGGAAGACGTTTATCACGTGCGGTCATCACGGCGCACACAGAGAAGATGAGCCATGCTTAGGACCTTTCGCCGCCTCAGCCAGGGATTCTTTCTGCTTTTCTTCATCTATTTGACCGTGACTGCCACCTACCCCTTGGAGACGCTCCTGCCGCGTGAGATATTCCTGCGCTTCAATCCCTTTCTTGCCTTCGTGGTCATGGTCTCGGCGCGGGTTTTCTTGACAGTGCTGCCTTTGTTCGCCTTTGCGGGCATCACCATCCTTTTAACCCTCATTACGGGCAGAAGCTTCTGCGGATGGGTCTGTCCCTTTGGCACCACGCTGGACGTTTTCGATTTCGGAATTCGTAGTTCCGCATCCCCCCATCCGCAATCTGCATTCCCACCAGGGGCGCCGCTGGGGCGGTTTCGGAAGGTGAAGTATCTGCTGCTGACCGTGCTGGTGGTGCTGGCGCTCTTTGGTGTGCAGGCAGGCGGCTGGTTCGACCCGCTTTCGCTGGCCACGCGCACCTACGGGTTGGTCTTTTTCCCCTTTGCCGACTGGGCGTTGAAGGCAGGCCTGGGTGTGCTGGCCCGTGTACCCGTCCTGGGGCAGGTCTTTGCGCCGGTTTATGATTTCCTGCGCGACCAGGAGATTCGTTACGTGTTTCGTGACAGTGTCTTCCGCTTCTCGCTGGGGTTTCTGCTGGTGTTTGGCCTAATCCTGGCGCTCCAGCTTTATCAGAAGCGCTTCTGGTGCCGCGCACTCTGTCCGTTGGGAGCTCTGCTGGGCTTGCTCTCACGCTGGCGGCTTCTGGGTCTTGAAATCACGCACGACTGTACCGACTGCAAGCTCTGTGAGAAGGTCTGCCCGGTGGGCGCTATAGAGGGTTGCAAGGTCAGCCCGGCAGAATGCACCCAGTGTTATACCTGTGTGGAAGAATGCCCGGCAGGCGCCATCCAGGTCCGGTTCGGGCGACCGGTGCGGAAGGAACAGGTGCTGCCTGTGTTACCTGAAAGGCGCGCAGTTATCAAGAGCGTGGTGCTGGGGGCGCTCCTGACGCCTCTTTTTGGGTTGAGTCTCGCCCGCCGAAAGGCTGATGCGCGGTTGGTGCGTCCGCCCGGGGCGCGGGAGGAGGATGAGTTCCTGGACCGCTGCATTCGCTGTGGTGAGTGTATGAAGGTCTGTCCCAACAATGCGCTCCACCCCACGCTCCTGGAGGCGGGTGTATCGGGCCTCTGGACACCCAGACTCATCCCCAGCATCGGATACTGCCAGGTGCCCTGTGCGCCGGAGTCCCATGAAACCACCAACCTGTGCGCTCAAGTTTGTCCAAGCGGCGCCATCCGTAAGCTCACTTACGAAGAAAGGCTTGTGACCCGGATGGGTACGGCTTACTTCGACAAGAGCAAATGCATCCCTTACGTAGAACAGAAGAACTGTGGCAAATGTGAGGAGCACTGTCCCATCAAGGCCATCAAGTTCCGACGGGTCAAGGTGGAGCTGGGAAGGCCGGTTCAGGAGGGGGTGGTGGCAGGGGAGCTCGAGGTGCGTGAGGTTGATGTCCCGTATGTGGAGCAGACGCTTTGCATCGGCTGTGGGCAGTGCGAACATGTGTGTCCGGTGGCAGGAGAAGCTGCCATCCGGGTTGGTCGGCTGCAGGTCGAGTAGCAGGGTGCGTGATGCTATCCCTCGGATTTCTGTTGCAATGTGGGGGAAGTAACGTATAATATGAGTTTTACTAAGGCGCGGACTGCGGGTAAGCGTGGTGGTAAAGGGAGATATAGGAGCTTGGGTATTGGTTGAAGGTAGTTGGCTGTGGTGGTAGAAAGCAAGCAAGAGATTATTGAAGCGTACAAGCGGCACGAGGGTGATACCGGGTCCGCGGAGGTTCAAATTGCGCTCTTAACCCAGCGCATCAAGCACCTCACCGAGCACCTCAAGTTGCACAAGCAGGACCACACCTCCAGGCGGGGACTTCTGCAGATGGTGGGACGGCGCTCGTCCCTCTTGAAGTATCTCGCCCGGACCGACCGAACACGCTATGGGGAGGTCGTGCAGAGACTAGGTTTGAGAAAGTAGGCGCGTGTATTTGGCGCTGCGATTTGAGTTTCACTTCAATATTTTCCGCTCAGGCATAACCTCACCCACCTGGTTGCGGGGGCACTTTTGCGCCCGTGTGTGAGGTGTGCGTCGCTCCCGCGGGACAGGGGGTTTCCGATGGGCCAGGTTGGGAGAATTGGTGATGATGGGTTACAGATTAGGATAGGAACGCAAACTTTGGGTGTATGCCTACGGTGGTGACGGAAGCCCGGCGGAAGGTGGTTGCAGGTTATTAGGGGGAGAAAGTGTGAGTTATCGAGTTGAACGGGAAATAGGTGGCAGGTGTCTGAGCATAGAGACAGGCAAATTGGCCAGGCAGGCTGACGGCGCCGCCTTGTTGAAGTACGGGGATACGGTGGTGCTGGTGACGGCAATGTCGGCGCTGCCGCGGGAGGGTATTGATTTCTTCCCACTGTTTGTGGAGTACCGGGAGATGATGTATGCGGCCGGACGCATCCCGGGCTCCTTCTTCCGTCGTGAGGGCCGACCCACGGCGAAGGAGACCATTACCTGTCGCATGGTGGACCGTCCCATTCGGCCGCTGTTTCCCAAAGGGTATCGGGACGAGGTGCAGGTGATAGCCACCGTGCTTTCCACAGACTGTGAAAACGACCCTGACGTGCTGGCCATGATTGGTTCTTCTGCAGCACTGTCGCTTTCAAGTATTCCTTTTCAGGGGCCGACTGGTTCGATACGCGTGGGGCGGGTGAACGGTCAACTGGTGTTGATGCCCACGCGCTCCGAGTTGGAGAAGGGGGACCTGAACCTGGTGGTCTCAGGCACGCGCACAGGTATCACCATGGTGGAAGCTGGCGGCGCCGATATGCTCGAGGAGGTCGTACTTGAAGCTATCGATATGGGAAAGCACATGGTGGACCAGGTCATCGAGATGATTGAGGAACTGGTCGCTGCCGTCGGCAAGCCGAAAGCCCCCTTCGAGAGCCCGGTGTTCCCGCAGGAGCTCTTTGAAGCGGCCAAGGCGGAATACTATTCCCGGGTCCAGGAAACACTTCATATCGAAGGGAAACTGGAGAACACGCAAGCTCTCAAAGCTCTGTTTCAGGAGATCGAAGCGAAGTACTGCCCTGATGAAGCTGAGGAGAGCGGGCCCAGCAAAGCTGATGTCAAAACAGTTTGCCACGAACTGGAAAGAAGAGCGGTGCGGGAGGCGGTCCTGGCCAACACCCGAATTGACGGCAGGAAGGCCGATGAGATTCGCCCTATCGAATGCGAAGTGAGCGCGCTTCCCAGGACCCACGGCTCTGCTATCGTCACCCGCGGGGAGACCCAGGCGTTGGTGGTTACCACCCTGGGCACCCAGATGGACGAGCAGCGCATCGACGAGCTGATGGAAGAATACTCCAAGCGCTTTATCCTGCACTATAACTTCCCCCCCTTCTCGGTGGGGGAGGTGCGTCCGGTGCGGGGGCCGGGTCGCAGAGAGATAGGTCACGGAGTGCTGGCGGAGCGGGCCCTGGAGCAGGTGATTCCCACACCTGAAAAGTTCCCCTACACCATCCGCATAGTCAGTGATATTTTGGAATCGAATGCCTCCTCCTCCATGGCTACGGTGTGTGGCGGGACCTTGTGTCTGATGGATGCCGGCGTTCCCATCACCGACCCGGTGGCGGGGATTGCCATGGGGATGGTCAAGGAGGGCGAGAATTACCAGGTGATAAGTGACATCTCCGGGCCTGAGGACTTCTCGGGCGATATGGATTTCAAGATTGCGGGCACCCAGCGGGGCATCACGGCCATGCAGATGGACGTGAAGATACCGGACGTGAAGGTGGCGATGCTCAAGCAGGCGCTGATGCAGGCGCGACAGGGCAGGATGGAAATCCTGAAACAGATGCTGAGCGTACTCAAGCAGCCGCGCCCGGAAGTGTCCGAACATGCGCCCAAGTTCGTGGTGATACAGATTGACCCCGATAAGATAGGCAGGGTGATAGGCACCGGTGGCAAGACCATCCGCAGCATCGAGGAGGAGACCAGCGCCAAGGTGGATATCGCAGAGGATGGCAGAATTTCCATCTATGCGCCCGATGCGGAAAGCATCGAAAAAGCTACAGCATGGGTGAAAGAGCTGACGGCCGAGGTGGAGGTGGGCAAGATCTACACGGGCACGGTCAAGTCGGTCAAGGACTTCGGCGCCTTTGTGGAGGTGCTGCCCGGACGGGAGGGACTGGTGCACATCTCGGAGCTTTCCGATGGATACGTGGATAGCGTCTCGGATGTCACTGCCGTGGGTGACGTTATGAAGGTGAAGGTAATAGGCATCGATAACCAGAACCGCGTTCGCTTAAGCCGCAAGGCGGCCCTCCAGGAGGAGGATGAATAACCTGCTTTGCAGGTAATGAGCTTTCGCTTTCGGCAATGACGTAAGGGGAGTGACAGCGGTTGGTTTGGGTGTTACCGGTGCGCAGCGAGGCAGTGGCAGGCGATGTGGCTCTTCGTGCTGGGATTGGCATTGGGGTTCGCCACCCTGGGGCTGGCGTTTTTGACCTATTACAGGTTGCAGCGTGGGCGCAAGAAGCCCGCTGAGGAGCCGCTCCAGCATACCCTGGGATTAGCCCAGGCAGGCAGGCTGGCAGGGGGGCTGGCCCACGAGATCAAGAATCCCCTCTCCACCATCAACCTCAACCTGCAACTGCTGCACGAGGACTTCGCTGCCGCCCAGAGCCTCAAAGAGCAGCGGGCGACAAAGCGCATCGAAGTGATGGAAAAGGAGGTGAGCAGGCTTCAGGAGACCCTGAACGATTTCCTGCGTTATATCCGCAAGCAGAAGCCGGACAAGACCCCCCACGACATCAACCGCATTCTGGACGAGGTGCTGGACTTCGTCGCCCCTCAGGCCGCCAAGCACAATATCAATGTGCTCAGAAGCTTCTCCCCCGACCTGGGGCCTGTGATGGTGGATGAGAACCTTATGAAACAAGCCTTCCTCAATATCATCCTTAATGCCCACCAGGCCATGCTGGAGGGCGGGGAGTTCATGGCCAGGACTACGCCGATTAAGAAGGGTGTGCGCATTGAACTGACCGACACCGGTGTGGGCATCGAAGGCGCCCAGCTTGACAAAATCTTCGAGGCCTATTACTCTACCAAGGGCAACGGATCCGGGCTGGGGCTGGCGATGACCAAACGAATCGTGGAGGAGCACCGGGGTACCATCAGCGTCCAGAGCGAACCGCGCAAGGGCACCCGTTTCGTCATTGAACTCCCTTATCAATAGGCGGCTCTGCCTGCTTTGCAAACTTTGGATGTAAACGATGCCAGATGAGCCACTCAAAATACTCGTGATTGATGACCGGAAGGACCACGCTGAGGTGGTTTCCGAGGCGCTCCAACGCAAAGGCTACGAGTGTTCCATTGCCACCAGTGGCGAGGAGGCACTCCTCACCATCGAAGCGGGCGATGTGGACTTGGTCATCACGGACCTGGTGATGCCCGGCATCGATGGCATGGAAATCCTCCGCCGCGCTAAGGACCTCATCAGCGACATCGAGGTCATCGTGATGACAGGCAAGGATGAGACCGTGCAGACCGCGGTCAAGGCCATGCAGGAGGGCGCAGCTCACTATCTGTTAAAGCCTCTGGACATGAACGAGCTGCGTACGGTGGTGGCCAAGGTGGCGGAAAAGCAGCGGCTGGCCAGGGAGAACGTGGCGCTGCGCCAGCAGGTGGATAAGAAGTACGGCTTCAGCGGGATTATAGGGAACACGCCCCAGATACTGCGGATCTTCGAGGTGATGAGACAGGTGGCACCCACCTCCGTCCGGGTGCTCATCGTGGGGGAGACAGGCACTGGGAAGGAGCTTGTTGCGCGCGCCATTCACAATAACAGCCCCCGGCGCAATCGCCCCTTCGTAGCGCTCAACTGTGCAGCTCTATCGTGGGACATCCTGGAGAGCGAGCTTTTCGGCCACCTCAAGGGCTCGTTCACGGGTGCCATCGCCAACCGCAAGGGGCTCTTCGAGCATGCCCACCAGGGTACGCTGCTCCTGGATGAGGTGGCTGATATCCCCATTCCCACACAGATTAAGCTCCTGAGATTCATTGAGTTTGGTGAGGTCAAGCGAGTGGGGAGCAACGTCCTCACCAAGGTCGATGTGAGGCTGCTTTCCGCCAGCAACCGGGACCTGGATGAGGAGGTGGAGAAAGAGAGCTTCAGGCGTGACCTCTATATGCGCCTCAAGGGCGTGACCATCGCGCTGCCTCCCTTGAGAGCGCGCACCCAGGATATCCCGCTTATGGTTGATGCCTTCGTCAGGGAGTTCAGCGAGAAGTACAACGTGAAGAAGAAGGGCATCAGCGAGGAAGCGCGGCGGGTGCTCTCAAGCTATGGTTGGCCAGGCAACGTGCGCGAGCTCAAGAACTGTATCGAGAACATGGTCGTGCTTTCCCGGCATGAGGTGCTGAGACTGGAGGACATCCCCGACGACATCCTCTCCAAGGAAGGGGTTCCGCGGGTGGCCAGGGCTTCCGAACTGGCGCCGGGCATGTCCCTGGAGGATGCGGAGAGGGAACTCATCAAGAAGACCCTGGCACTCACCAAAGGGAATCGGGAGGAAGCCGCCAGGATTCTCGAAATAGGCGAACGCACCCTCTACCGCAAACTCAAGAGCTACCACCTCTCCTAGCTAACCTGCCCCTGATGAAATGTTTGCCTACTCCGTCAAATTCAGGGTGTTGACTGCGGCTGATTTTTCAGCCATGACTTGACGAGGCGCAGATCGGTGCTGGTGGTGATTTTGATGTTGGTGGCGCTGCCGGGGACGACGTAAACCGGATGGCCCAGCTTCTCTACCAGCTCGGCATCGTCGGTGGCGCCGCGTCGGGGCTTTCGATAAGCCTCCAGGATGAGGTCCTTCCTGAAAACCTGGGGTGTCTGAGCGAGCCAGAGATTGCCGCGAGGGATGGTTTCACGAATGTGGCCCTGTCGGCCCGCCTTTTTCACCGTATCGCTCACCGGTACTGCCAGGATGGCGGCGCCCGTGCGCCTGGCTTTGGTGATGACCTGCCTGACCAGCGACCTTTTCACCAGAGGGCGAACGGCATCGTGGATGGCGACCAGTGTGCAGCGCTCATCGAGCACCTTAAGCGCAGCCTTCACCGAATCAGCGCGTGAGCTTCCCCCTGCAACGACCTTAAGGACACAGTGACGCTTCCGAGAGGCGAACTGTGATTGTCTGAAAGTGGCAAGGTCGTCGGCATGTAGGGCGATGATGATTTCTTTGACATTGGCAATGCCCACAAAGACACCCACGGAATACCAGAGCAGGGGCCTGCCCTGTATCTTGAGGAAGGGCTTGCGCACGGCGCCGGAGAGCCTCGAGCTTTCGCCGGCAGCAGGAATGATAACGGAAATCCACTCCTTTGGGTTTGCCATCGGTTCGTCGGTTAAGATTTTCCCGAAGCTGCCCCGGAGCCGAGCTTGGCAAATATCATGCGCCCGGCCTGGGTCTGATAGATGGAGCTCACCACCACCTGGGCATCCTCACCAACGTGGTCGCGTCCCTGCTCGACCACCACCATGGTGCCATCGTCCAGGTAGCCCACGCCCTGGCCCGCCTGGTCGCCTGCCCTGATGATGTTGATGGTCATTTCCTCTCCAGGGATGACGGCAGGCTTGAGCGCATTGGCCAGCTCATTGAGGTTAATGACATCGACGCCCTGCAGTTGCGCCACCTTGTTGAGATTGAAGTCGTTGGTCATCACCCGTCCGCTCAGTTCTTTGGTGAGTTTGAGCAGCTTGTTATCCACCTCTTCGCCCGGCACCAGGGTGACCTCATGAATGGAAAGGTCAATCTTATCACTACTCTGAAGGCGATTGAGGATGTCCAGACCCCGCCTGCCCTTATTCCTGGTAAGACGGTCGCTGGAATCCGCAATCCCCTGAAGCTCCTGCAGGACGAAACGTGGAATTACTATGGGACTATCTATAATCTTGGTCTCACAGATGTCCGCTACCCGCCCGTCGATGATGACGTTGGTGTCCAGGACGATGGGACGCTGCCCCTTCATCTGCTTCGAGAACTCCACGTAGGGAATGACGAAGCGGAACTTGTCCTTGGTTTGCAGGACGATGGCTATGGCCAGGTAGCAGAAAAAGACCGTCAGCAGAAGCTGCACACCGTTGAGCAGCGCCGGCTTGATAGCTGTGAGTGCTACCACCAGCCTGAACAGTGCTCCCAGCCCCACACCGGCAATAAGGCCGAAGGCCACCGCCGATATCTTGGCAATGGACTTGCGGGGAAATACCCAGTCCAGAAATGCCAACACTGTTGCCGCCAGTGCCGATGCCGTCATCACCCAGAGGTGATTCACCGCTGCATCGTACTCCGCGTTGATAGTCCGGGTCAGCAGCAACCCCGCGCCTGCTGCCGCCAGGATAAACAAGCCCCGCGCCATCCATATGAAAAACCTCATCTCGCACTCCCCACAATAGTATCAAGTATCCTCCCAATAATGCCAAGCTCTCCCTAAACCCGCTCATAAGGGGAGAATAATTTCAAGTATTCATCCTGGGCATAGCGGTCGGTCATGCCCGCAATGTAGTCACAGACGTTGCGCTCAAGCCCCTCCGTCTGGATGCGCCCCTGGAACTGAGGAGGCAACTGGGCCGGGTCCTCGAGGTAGGCCTGGAACATCTCCCGCACGAACCGCTTTGCCTTGTTTGACATCCGCGCCACCCGATAGTGACGGTACACTTTCTCCAGCAGAAAGCCCTCCAGCTCCGTCTTGAGCTGACACATCTCGGGGCTGAAATCGACCACATTCCGCTCCAGCTCCCGCGCCGCCGCCGCCCCGGGCGCCAACTCTTCCAGCTTCTCCTGGGTATGTTTTAACAAGTTGGTTACCTCCAGGTCAATAAGCGACCTGACTACGTGCACTCTCAAGGCCTCAAAATCCAGCGCCGGATGCTTTTCCGTTACCCGCTTCTCAGCCAGCTTCCAGAGCGCCATACCTTCGAGGTCGGCAAGGATGAGCAGGCCTGCCTTCAAGCTGTCGTCCAGGTCGTGACTGTCGTAGGCGATGGCATCGGCAATCTCCACCACTTGGGCTTCCAAGAGCGGCGGGCGGGAAAGGTCGAACTCGCCATCGTCGGGGCGGTCGTGCGTGGTGCGATGCTTGGCCATCGATTCCCGCACCTCGTAGGTCAGGTTAAGTCCGGGGAACTCCGCATAGCGCGATTCTAAGAGGTCCACAACCCTTAAGCCCTGACGGTTGTGGTTAAAGCCACCGTGGTTCTTCATCAACTCCTGCAGCGCGTCCTCGCCCGCGTGTCCGAAGGGTGTATGTCCGAGGTCGTGGCCCAGCGCCACGGCTTCGGTGAGGTCCTCGTTGAGGCTCAAAGCGCGGGCAATGGAGCGCGCAATCTGGGCCACCTCCATGGTGTGGGTCAGGCGCGTGCGGTAGTAGTCACCTTCGTGATTGACGAAGACCTGGGTCTTGTACTCCAGTCGGCGGAAGGCCGTGGAATGGATGATGCGGTCCCGGTCGCGCTGGTATCTGGTGCGATAGGCGTGTTCTGCTTCCGCATGGACCCGACCCCGGGACCGGGCGCTCTTGGCCGCATACGGAGCCAGGTTCCTCAATTCCAGCTCTTCCAGGTCTTGTCTCGAAAGCAAAGGTGATGGCCCTCCGGGCTAAGTGGGGTTCTTTAGTGCCTCGGTCAGCGCGCGATACACTTCTTCCAGTGATTGGGGGATGACGCGCACCTCTGCCACGGTGGACATGAAGCTGGTATCACCTATCCAGCGGGGCACCAGGTGGATGTGCAGGTGCTCGGGTAGTCCGGCGCCCGCTGCCTTCCCGAAGTTCATGCCTACATTGAACCCCTCGGGGCTCATAATGCGCGTAAGCAGTTGGCGGAACCTCTCGGTGGCACGCATCAGCTCCAGAAGCTCCTCATCGGAGAGCTCACCAACGGTGGCCTTGTGCGCCTTCGGCACCAGCATCAGGTGACCGTTGTTGTAGGGGTAGCGGTTGAGGAGCGAGAAGCACGTCTTGCCCTGCCAAACCACCCATACCTTATCATCGTCCTCTTTGAGCGCTTCACACAGGAAGCAGTTTTCACGCTTGGGCTGCTTGATGTACTCCATCCGCCAGGGCGCCCATAGGGCTTGCAAGTTTAGGCCTCCTACTTCGACCGACAGCCGACGCAGCTTGTGGTACGACAACTGGAGCAAGCAGCGGATGAGCCCCCCGAACTGGGCGAGCTGGTCGCTGATGAACGACCGATGCCAAAGGTTGAGAAGAGTCGTTCTGCTCGCCTGCTGCCACAACCTGGGCAGGGCGGGTTCTTGGAGTTCTTCGCGGACACCCCCGACCACAGAGGCAAGAGCGCCTCGAATACTTCCTGGCAGGCGCCACATTCAAACTCATATATAGGCATTGGTTCGCCTCTGCATGCTGAACCTCATGGTTCTTCAGTACCGGGGGAGCATGGTCAACGGGTCAGTCGGTGCGCCTCTTCGGAATATCTTGAAGTAGAGCAGAGGCGGTTCATTCGCTCCCTTTGCCAAGCGGGCAATGGGTTGTCCGCCTCGCACCTGGTCGCCCCGACCTACCAGGTTCTCGCCCTGCTTGGCATAGACGACGCGCAGCTCACTTCCACAGTCCATCACGATGACGTGTCCCAGACCCCGGAACTGCTCGTAAGCGTAAGTCACTACCCCGTCGGCAAAGGCGCGCACCTCACCCCCCGGCGCGCCCCGAAGTAAGACCCCTGTCAGCTTCAATCCTCCCCAGCGCTCGTGGAGCCGCGCCGCCACTCGTCCTTCCACGGGCTGGTAATATTGCTTCGGCCCCGAGGTGGGCCTCCACGGAGGCGCTTTTGTGGTCGTCAGGACAGGTGTTTCCATGGTTGCGGTTGGCAGTGGGCCCAGGGTCCTGACGGCGCGCAGTTCTTCCGCCAGCCTAGCCATCCCCACCTGGTCAGTTTTCTGAACCATAGGGGTGCAGCCGACGAGACAGGTAAGGGCAACAAGATAAATAGTGTAGCTTCTTGACATGCTCGACTGCTTTGCCGGCGAAAGAGAGCGGGCGATGGGATTCGAACCCACGACGACCAGCTTGGGAAGCTGGCATTCTACCACTGAATTACGCCCGCATCCTGGCCTTTAACCGCTAGAAAGTCCGACCCTCGTAACCTGAGTTACTTATATCCTTGAACCTTAAGGCTGTCAACAGAAAACCCTTCTTGCTCAATGCCTTGCCGGGGGGGAAGCTGTCTGCTGATTTGTCAATGTCGGCGGAAATAGTCTTCCAGTTCAGGCAACGTAAAGCTGAGCGTGGTGGGACGTCCGTGGGGACAACTATCCGCGCCGGGCAGTCCCTCCTGCTGCGCGAGAATCCCTTCCATCTCCGCGGGCGTCAGGGGTTGGCCTGCCTTGACCGCTGCCTTGCAGGCCAGGGAATTGCACAGGGCGTCCAGCTTGTCTTCCAACTTTGTGGGCAGGGGGCTGGCGCCGATGTCGTCCAGCAAATCGCGGACGAACTGGAGAGGGTCACGGCTACCCAGCAGTTGCGGTGCGCTCTCAAGCACTGCCCCTTGCGATGGCACCAATGCGATGTCGAAGCCTATCCGGATGAAGGCTTCCCGGTATTGCGCCAGCAGGAGCTCCTCCTGCTTGCTCAGTTCCAACTTCAAAGGCACCAGCAACTTCTGGCTGGCGGGTCGGCCGGCGCCGAGGCTTGCCTTCAGCTTCTCGTAGAGGATGCGCTCGTGCAGCGCATGCTGGTCGATGATGGTGATACCGACCTCTGTCTCGGCTACAATATAGCTGGCGTGCACCTGGAATACCTTTGTAGGCACCCGCGGTAGCATTTCGCCAGCCCTGGCGCGACGGGCGGCTGAGGGGCGAGGCAGGGGCAGGTGGGGTTGCACCTTCTGCTGCTGAGACTTGAAGAAATCGGACAGGGCTGCCTTCAAGCGCTGGCGGTGACGAGCCAGTGCCTCCCGCGACTGCAAGGGTTCGAGAGCTTGTCGCCCCCCTCTCAAGGCCCTTGCCAGAGCGGGCGCAATCGTGCCGAACACTCGCCCACTATTGCGAAAGCGCACCTCCAACTTCTGCGGATGAACGTTGACGTCCACCTGCCTGGGGTCCAGGCTCAGGAAGAGGAAGGCAATGGGGTAGCGTCCCCTTTCCACCAGCCCTTTGTAAGCCTGGCGCAGCGCATGCAGGATGAGTCTATCACGGATGAAGCGCCGGTTCAGATAGATGAACTGGGTACGGGTGTTGCTGCGTGTGTGCCTGGGCGAGCTGAGATGAGCCAATAGCTCCAGGTATTCATTCTTCTCCGCCACCGTAATCATCTCCTGCGCCAGGTCGTTGCCGAAGAGCGCCGCGATGCGCTCTTTCAGGTCCTCGGTGGCCGGGAGTGAGAAGAGCTTGCGGCGATTATGCCAGAGCTCGAAGTGAATGTGTGGGTGTGCCAGTGCGATAGTGGTGACCGTCTCGCAGGCATGACCCGCTTCGGTGGCTGCGGAGCGCAGGAACTTCCGTCGTGCCGGGACGTTGTAGAAAAGGTTGCGCACCTCCACGGTAGTACCTTCCGGCGCCCCGAACGGTCGCGGTTCGCCGAGCACCCCACCTGCCACCTCAATCACGGCTCCCGCTGATTCACCTCGCGGGGTGGAACTCATGGTGACCTGGGACACTGCGCCGATGCTGGTGAGCGCCTCCCCGCGAAATCCCATGCTGGCGATGGTACCTAAGTCTTCTATGGTCTCGAGCTTACTCGTGGCATGGCTCAAGAAGGCCAGCCTCAGGTCCTCCGCGTCCATGCCCAGCCCGTTGTCGCTGACGCGCACCAGCTTCCTTCCGCCCTCCTCCAGTTCCACCTGAATCTGCGAAGCCTCCGCATCGAGCGCATTCTCAATCAGTTCCTTGACCAGCGAAGCGGGGCGCTCCACCACCTCACCCGCCGCAATCTTTTCCGCAACTGACCTGGGTAACACTCTGATTCTGGGCATTAACCTTGGCTGCCTACTATGCTGAACGGCAGGCTTTCTAATTTAATTTATAAGTTTGACTTGCGCCCGGGCCATGAGCTCAGGCAGACGCTCAGTGGGCACGTGTCCGGAGGTGGTGTTGCAGGCACCGGCAGCACCGGCAGCGACCGCAAGTTTCAGCATTTCCGGGGGCGCTTCCCCCTTCAGCCAACCTGCCAGGAAACCGGCCAGCAGCGCATCCCCGGCGCCCACCGAGTTCTTGAACTCGCTCGGCGTGAGCCTGACGCAACCCTCCCAGGCATCCGCAGTGGTGACCAGCAGAGCGCCTTTTTCGCCCTGCGAAACCAACACACAGCCTCCCTTGGCTGCGAACTCCCGCGCTGCATCCACGATCTCGCTGGTGCTCCCCAGTGCCCTGCCCACCAATTCCGCCAACTCCTCCTCGTTGGGCTTGAAAACCAGAAGTGGAGTCTGCAACGCCTTTTCCAGAGCCTCCTCGGAGGTGTCGATAGCAAGGAGCCCTCCCTTTGCCCTCGCCGCCTCCAGTAGCCTCCCGAATTGAGCAACGGAGATGCCTGGAGGCAGACTTCCGGAAAAGACGAATAGCTCCCCCGGCGCGCTCAGGCGCCCCAGCTTCTCCAGCAGCTTTGCAAAGGCCTTCCCGTCAATCTCGAAGCCCTCCTCGCGGATGTGGGTTTCGCTGCCTCGCACGGGGTCGATAATAGTGGTGTTGATGCGGGTTCGACCCGGAACAGTGGTGAGGTCCAACTGCACCTGAGTGTCTAGGAAGCTCTGCTGGTAAAGCGCCGACTCCTCCTCGCCCACAAAGCCCAGCGCTCGGGAAGGGACCCCCAGGTCATCGAGGCAGCGGCTGACGTTAATGCCCTTGCCCGAGGGGATGCGCCCGAGGGTCCGCGCCTTGCGGGTGGTGCCTACCTCGAAGTTGGCCAGTTCCAGGGTGCGGTCCACAGCCGTGTTCAAGGTGACCGTGGTTACGTGAATTGCGTCTTTGAGAGGAGAGCAGGTAGCATTCATCGGCCACGGCTAGACATCAAAAGTGTCAGGGATGGAGGAGGGCCCCTGAGCCCGCTCCTCCCTGACCTGCTTCAAGATAAAGACCTTTTCCAGACGCTTCTGGGCGTCCGCAGCATAGCGTGTGTCGGGGTACTTCTTGCGTACAAAATCCAGTTCCTGCAGCGCCATATCGAAGTCCAGCTTCTTGTTGACCAGGATGTCGGCAATGCGGAAGGTGATGGCGCACTCGGTAGCCGGGTCGTCCTTGATGTGGGTGAGCGCCAGTCTAAAGCTGCCCAGGCCTTCGTCAAAGCGGTTCATGCGCACCAGCACCTCGGCCAGGCGCCGACGCGCCTCCACGTCCCGGGGGTCGTACTCCAGCTCCCGCCGATAAGCCCTGGCGGCACGGACATAGTCACCTTCCTCCTCAGCCCGCCTGGCGCCGGCGTAGGTCTTGGTCACGGAAGAGCCCACATCCGTTATCACGGCCTTCAAGCTGGCGCCGTAGTGGATGATGAGCAGAATGAGAAAGGGCGCATAAGCCAATCCTGCCATCATGAAATAAAGCGTCTTCATGACTGTGGCGGAGCCACTTGCCTCGCCCCTGGCAGTCCACGCCATCAGCGCGAACAGGACTCCCATCACGACAACACCTGCGATATGCAAAGGCCAGAAGGCGCGCCTCTCCTCATGCTTGATGAGGATGAAGGCCAACACTCCGGCTACCACCAGTTGTATTACAAACAGTGCCTCGAACATAACCCTGTCCTTTTGAAAGGTCTTTTGGCACGAACATTCTGCAAAACTCTTATCTCATAAGAGCAAGGATTATACACGCTCTTCCATCCGTCGTCAAAGCTCAAAGTGTCTTGGGGACCCTCTACCGACTCCTTCGCCAGGCTGTCGATCGTGCTGAGCATGGCGGCGCAGTAGCAGAGGTTTGTCTGTCTTGCCTTTCTTGGTCACCGCAGGGCTCGCCAGTTCTCAGGTCATGGGCAGCAGGATAACGTCGTCGGGGCGGAAGGAGGCGGTAATCCTGGTGCCACGGGTAAGTGGCGCGCGGTCGCTACCGAGTTCGTAAGCTTTGAGTTCGGTTCCAGCTTCGGCACCTAGCGTGTATTGCACCAGCTCACCCAGGTAGAGGGAATATTTCACGGTGACAGACAGCACATTGTGGTTGGTAAGCGGCTCGGTCGTAAGCTGGATGGCTTCGGGACGGATGCCTACGGTCACCACCTGGCCGCGCGTGAAGGAGGCATCGGCATTGCAGGTGGTGATGAGGCCTAAGCTGGTCTGCACCGTTGCCTGCGTTTGCGAAGATATGTCCGTAATGGTGCCTTCCAGCAGATTAGCGACACCTATGAACTCTGCCACGAAGCGATTGCGGGGACGGGTATAGAGTTCCACCGGGGTGCCTACCTGCCTGACACATCCGAAGTCCATCACCGCGATGCGCTCACCCATGGAGAGGGCTTCCTTCTGGTCGTGGGTGACGTAGATGGTGGTGATGTGGGTCTGGGCATGGATGCGCTTGATTTCCTCGCGCATCTCCAGGCGCAGCTTGGCATCGAGGTTGGAGAGGGGCTCGTCCAAGAGGATGACGTCCGGCTCGGGGACCAGGGCGCGGGCCAGTGCCACCCGCTGCTGCTCGCCGCCTGAGAGTTCGCCTGGTGAACGCTCCTCGAATCCCGCGAGGCGCACCAACTCCAGCGCTCGGCGCACTTTATCCTGGCGCTCTCTTTTGCCAATGTGACGAAGCTCCAGCCCGTAGGCGACGTTCTGCGCCACCGTCATGTGGGGCCAGAGCGCATAGTTCTGGAAAACCATACCTGTATTGCGCTTGTGGGGAGGGACATCGTTCATCTGGCGATTATCGAAGGTGATGGACCCCCTCTCAGGCTGCGCAAAACCTGCAATCAGCCTCAAGAGCGTGGTCTTGCCACAGCCTGATGGACCGAGGAGAAAGAAAAGCTCCCCTTTCCCCACCACCAGCGTTATGTCGTCGATGACGACCTTGCTGCCGAAGGCTTTGGTAAGGTTTTCCAGTCTCACTTCGACCATTTGGGGGCTGCTCCTTCAGCAAGCTTCAGGAAAAGTGTTGCAGGGTATCTTTAAACCAGGCAACCGACCTCTCGATGACCTCCGTCTGCCAATCGGCGCGCGCATAGGTGTGGTCAGCGCCGGTGATGAGAACGCGCTGAGTGCGCACGTTCCTTGCCAATCCCGCTTTGAGGTACAATGCCGCATGTCTGGGGGGAACGGTGGTATCTTCAGTCCCGTGCAGGACCAAAAGTGGTGCCCGGCTCTCGCGAATGAGCTTCAGGGGGTCATGCGTGCCCAGGTCTTCTAGAAAGCCCCGGCCCAGGACCATGCCTCCCAGGTCAACCTGTCCCTCGCGGGCCAGCTTCTCCTGCTGGTCCTCCTGGGGCTGGGTGCGGAAGGTGCGCGCCAACCTTGCCAACCCCACCAGGAAGTCCGGCAGGTGGCGTTGGAACCTGGGAGGAAGCTGCCTGGTGCGCAGGAACACCTCAGGCAGGTTGGCCACCGCGGACCAGAGCACCACCGATTTCACCTCTCCAAGCTGGCCTGCCACGGCGCTGGCCACCAGCCCTCCCAGGCTTAAGCCCAGGATTCCCACACGGGCGGCATCAACTTCAGGCTGTTCCATCAGCACCTCTACTGCCCGCAGACCATCTGAGATTTCCCCGGAAGGGGTGATTTCCGAGAAGGCGCCTTCACTCTCGCCGGAACCGCGGAAGTCAAAGCGAAAGGTCACGATGCCTGCCTTTTCCAAAGCGCGGGAGGTGGCCACGAACAACATGTGGGATTCAATCTTATGCCCTCCGAAACCGTGAAAGAGCACCACCGCCGGGAACTTCTGGCGCCGGCCTTGGGGGCTATGCAAGGTCCCCGTCAGGAGTTGGCCCTCATTCTTGAAATATAGACTTCTCTGCATAATCGGCTCAACGGATGGTGCGCTCGTCCCCTGACATCAGGTTGGGATGGTCGGCAACCATCTCCACATAGATAGCATACTCGCGCCCGGACTTCTCTACGAAACAGTCCCAGAACTCCTGGAGGCGCCTCTCCTGGAGTACCCTCACGCCGGTCACGTTCTCTCGCTGGATTTCCTTCACCTTGATGAAACCGCACTTCTCATAGCAGCGAATGGCGCGCTTGTTGTACTTGGCCACGTCCAGGTGCATGCGTCTGAAACCGAGCTCGTGGAAGTAGAAACGCAGCAGCGTACGCAGCGCAGCAGTGCCCAGGCCTTGTTCCACGAAGGCCGGAGAGAGGTGAATGCCCAGTCTGGCAGTACGGTGGCGCCGATGCAGTTCTCTCAAGGCCAGCTCACCGATGGTTTTGGTGTCGCCACTATCGATGGCAAACCAGAAAGGAAAGCGGCTGGCGTGTCGGAGCTCGTACCAGCGCCTTTTCTCACCTTCAGTTCGTAGTTCCAGGTTGATGTGCTTGAAGAAGAGACTCTGGTACCCGGGCCAATCGATGCGTCTTTGCACATCTGCCAGCCTGAAAGGTCTTAACCTAACCCGCTCGCCCTCGAGCATGGGTAAGGGCTCGCCTCTAAGATAGGGTAAGAGCGGGTCGTGCGAGCGACTGAAAATGCGCTTGATTACACCGGTCACCACCAGCTCCTTGTGCGCCAACACACAATGACAAAAGATTGCAATCAAGAAATGGTAAGTTGAGAGATGCGCCCTTGCAAGTGAAAATCACAGCGACTCGACAGGAACGGCTGTCTCGTATCAGGATTCCTCGTTCTGCTCGACCTCTTCCTCGGTCTCTTCCACCACCACGTTAGCCACGGAGACCAGCTTATCGCCTTTAGCCAGGTTGATAAGACGCACGCCCTGGGTATTGCGGCCGATAGCGCGAATGTCGCTCACGGGCGTGTGGATGATGATGCCTTTGGACGTAATCATCATCAGCCCATCAGTGTCTGTCACCGCATTGATACCCACCACCTTACCGTTGCGCCTGTTGGCCTTGATGTTGATGATGCCCAGTCCCCCTCGACGGGTCAGACGATACTGGTCGAAGTCGGTGCGCTTGCCATAGCCCTGCTCGCAGACGGTAAGGAGGGTGGCACTCTTATCCACCACCGCCACCCCTACTACCCGGTCCTGCTTGGCCAACTTGATGCCCTTGACCCCACGGGTAGCACGTCCCTGGCTGCGCAGGTCGTTTTCAGAGAAACGGATGGCTTTACCCAGCCAGGTGCCCAGCACCAGCTCCTGGCGGCCAAAGGTAAGCACCACGCCAATCAGTTTGTCGTTCTTGTCCAGCTTGATGGCAATAATGCCCCCGCGCTGAGGGTTACGGTAGGCTGCCAGCGCGGTTTTCTTGACCACCCCACGTTCAGTCACCATGACGAGCTGGCGGTCGTCGAACTCGCGCACCGGTATGGTGGAGGTGATGTTCTCCCCTTTCTGCAGGTTCAGGATGTTCACTACCGCCCGACCTCGAGAGGTGCGTCCGAGTTGTGGTATGTCATAGACTTTGAGCCAATAGACCCGTCCTCGGTCGGTGAAGAAGAGGATGTAGTCCAGGGTGCGCGCAATGAAGAGCTGCTCGATGAAGTCGCCTTCCTTGGTGTCGGCGCCGATGATGCCCTTGCCCCCCCGATGTTGACGATGATAGCGGGAGGCGGGCATGCGCTTGATGTAGCCCTCGTGACTGATGGTGACCACCGCAGACTCCTCCGCAATCAGGTCCTCGATGTTGAAGTCTCCTACCGCCCCGATAATCTCGGTGCGGCGGGCATCGCCGTATTTCTCCTTGATCTCGTAGATGTCCTCGCGCATCACGTCCAGCACCAGGTCCTCATTGGCCAGCAGGTCCCGGTAGTACTTAATCTCTTCTGCCAATGCCTGGTGCTCGGCCACCACCTTGTCGCGCTCCAGCCGCGTCAGTCGCTGCAACTGCATCGCGAGGATGGCATCGGCCTGGATATCGCTGAGCTTGAACTTCGACATCAGACCTTCTTTGGCAGTGGCCGGGTTGGGTGATTTCCTGATGAGGGCAATGACGGCATCGAGATTGTTCAGCGCGATGAGGAAGCCCTCCAGGATGTGCATGCGCCTTTCGGCACGGGCCAGGAGGTAGGCGGTGCGTCGGCGGACAACCTCCACCCGGTGGTCTTTGAAAGCCACCAGGAACTCTTTCAGGTTGAGCGTCCGGGGACGACCGTTGACCAGCGCCGTCATGATAATGCTGAAGCTGGTCTGCAGTGGGGTGTGTTTGAACAGTTGGTTGAGCACCACGTCCTCATCTTCGCCCCGCTTCAGTTCGACTACCAATCGGGTTCCCTCGCGACCGCTCTCATCGCGTACGTCGGACACACCCGTGACCCGACCTGCGTTGACGGCATCCGCAATCCGCTCTTTGATGGTGCTCTTGTTGACCTGGTAGGGGATTTCGGTAACCACCAGGTTCTGCTTGCCCCCACGGGTCTCCTCAACCGCCACCCGGGCGCGCACGGTGACGATGCTCCTGCCGGTGGTGTAGCCGTCGCGAATGGCCGCGCGGCCGCAGATGTATCCCCCGGTGGGAAAATCGGGGCCCTGGATAATCTTCATCAGCTCTTCGATGCTCACCTCGGGGTCGTTAATCACTCTGATGAGGCCGTCGCACACCTCGGTGAGGTTCTGGGGCGGAATGGAGGTTGCCATCCCCACCGCAATGCCTGTACACCCGTTGCAAAGCAGGTTGGGGAACTTGGCGGGCAGCACCACCGGCTCGCTGCGCGTCTCGTCGTAGTTGGGGACGAAGTCGACCGTATCCTGATTCAGGTCTTCGAGCATCTCTATACTGATTTGAGTGAGGCGCGCTTCGGTGTAACGCATGGCTGCGGGTGGGTCACCGTCCAGGGAGCCGAAGTTGCCCTGTCCCTGCACCAGTGGATAGCGCAGGTTGAAGTCCTGCGCCAACCTAACCAGCGTGGGATAGACCACCTGCTCGCCGTGGGGGTGATAGTTGCCGCTGGTATCTCCCACAATCTTGGCGCACTTGCGAAAGCGCGAGCGCGGGCTCAGCCCCAGGTCGTTCATGGCCACCAGTATCCGCCGCTGCGAGGGCTTGAGCCCATCACGGACGTCAGGCAGCGCCCGGGAGACGATGACGCTCATCGCATAGGTGAGGTAGGAATCCTTCAGTTCGTCCTCGATAGCCAGGTCTTCAATGTTTTCTTTGATGTCCAGTCTCTGCATCGTAATTCCTTTGTCAGTAAGTGCTTACACTTTCTCGTGATTCTCGCCGAAGGGTTCAAAAGGATGGGGTTCTTGCATGTTTCAATTATAGTAAGCGGAGAGCTGATTGCAAGCTTTTTCACCCCCGCCCAGCAGAGTGCTGCGTTTCTGGGAATTGTGCTTGACAGGAGGTGTCAGCGCATGTTAAATGGTAGAGGAAAGATGACGCGGGGTGGAGCAGTCTGGTAGCTCGTCGGGCTCATAACCCGAAGGTCGGAGGTTCGAATCCTTCCCCCGCTACCAAGATACCAAAAAGCCACTGTGGGCAACCTCTGTCCTACAGTGGCTTCTTCTTTTTGGGGCTGTGGCGATTGGTGGCGCCATCAGTACCATGCTTTCATATCCGACGATGCACCTTTGAAGGCATCAAAATATCGCCAAAGTTGCTTGGCTTGGTAGCCGAGAAGGAACTGCCCAGGCTCAAGAAAACGATCCCTGCCGAATTTTTCCTTGTACATCGTGAATAGCGAATGTCGAGCACTGGAACTGTAGTGCGATAAGTAGTTGCGGATCTTGCACACCTCGTCAATTAGCTGGGTGTGCGAGGCTGATATCGCAAGAAACGGATTGCTGTCTTTGGGAAGGATTCGCGTGGTGAACTTTTTCAGCTGGCCGACACTCCGGAAGTCGCGATACCTTTCCCCAAATAACAGTGCTCTGCATAGACCCTTGTCCGGGTTCTTGGGAATGGTTACGCCGAAGAACTTTGATAGTTGTGAGGAGTCGCAATTGACGCAAGCAACTAGGTGTTCATCGACGAAATACTCGCAGTAGGCGCACAAGCGCAAGAGCACCGACTCGGCAATGTCACGCTTCTCTTGAGCGCTGCCAATCACGCGCTTCGCATCGATAACCTTTTCCATAAAGGACCCGTATCGTGACACCGCAACATCGAATAGGTCATGATTCTTCTTTAGGTCAGATTTACGCACTTGAATCACCTCACGATTTGAGGGTCCCCGCACGACCCAGCGTTTTGCCATCCTGGTCAATGATACCTGTTGACCTGAGCGATGGCAGGATATTGGTCCTTGCCGATATTGCGCGCATGTTCAGAACAGTGGCAAGGTAAATGTCGGTGACTACGCCCGGCATGCTCTGCTTGAATTGCTCGCGGAGTGTCCACCAATGTTTTATTGGCATCACCGGAAAGCCTACTTTCTCGGTATCTACCATTGTCCATCGTCCCCCTTTCTAGCTTTCCTTTTAGCAGGTTACCTACATTTACACAACTCCGTGAGGGCGGGCGCCGCCCCCACGGTTGCCCAGCATAAACTCCGACCTAAATCATATCATCACTCTTGCAGCCTGTTCTTGTCAAACATTCTAGACCATTCGTTCCCTGTCGCGAGGATTCCTTCAGTGCGGAGGGCGGCGGAGGGAAGCACGATCTGCTTTGGACTGGTGTCTTGAGGGCAGGGCCGGGATGTGGTATAGTTGGTTCTTGCGTGGCGGCGGGAAGGCGCAGCGCAGATGGATGTTAGTGATGAAGGTTAGCGGCAATATCCAATCCTGGGTGGAAGGGGACTGATGATTTATCGGGATTTTGGGAAGACGGGGCTTAAGGTGTCGGCGCTGGGGTTTGGCGCTATGAGACTGGACGGTGATGAGGAGCACGATGCCGCCGTCGTCAGCCGCGCCGTGGACCTGGGCGTCAACTACATCGACACCAGCCCGGGGTACTGCGGCGGCACCAGCGAAGTCAAGGTGGGTAAAGGCGTCCAGGGGAAGCGGGACAAGGTCTATGTGGCCAATAAGTGCCACCCTTCCTCCCGCGACGATGCGGAAGGCGTCCGGCGCGTGATTGAGACCTCGCTTAAGCGCATGGGGCTGGCGCGGCTGGACTTCTACCACCTGTGGTATGTGGACAGCCGAGAAGACTACGAGGTGGCGATGCGCAAGGGCGGGACGTGGGAGGGCATCAAGAAAGCTCGAGAGGAAGGGCTCTTCGACCATATAGGCATTACCACCCATGCGCCCGCTGATGTGGTCCGGGAGCTGATAGATTCAGGCGAGTTCGAGACCATCACCCTCTACCACAACCTCATCAACCGCAAGTATGCGGACATGATTGACTATGCGCACCAGCGCGGGCTGGGCGTCATCATCATGGGGCCGCTGGGCGGGGGCCCGCTGGCCAATCCACCTGCCAAGGTGGCTGAGGAATTAGGAGGCAAGGCGGCAGTGATTGACAGCGCAATGCGCTTCGTGTGGGCACATGAGAGCATCTCCACGGTGTTGAGCGGCGTGCGCACGATAGATGAACTGGAAGCCAATGTGAAATCCGCGGAGAACGCAGGCCCGCTCAGTGAAGACGACCGGCAGCGCATGTTTGCGCTCGTCAAGGAGATGGAAGGGCTGGGTGAGGATTTCTGCACGCAGTGCGGCTACTGTCAACCCTGTGAACACGGTGTGGCAATACCGGAAGTTTTGAGCCAACTGGACTACTTCCGGGCTTACGGCTTAGCGAGCCTGGCACGTGGAAGCATCAGGAAACTCGAGGAGGCAGGCAAGGGCCCGAGCCTGTGCGTGCAGTGTGGCGAGTGTGAACCCAAATGCACCCAGAAGCTCAAGATTATGGAGCTTTTGGAACAGGCTAAGGGACTCATTGCCGAGTAATGCTGAACTGCCTTGGCAATCTCCCTGTTAAGGGACAGGGACAAGCCCTGCCCCTACAGATGAGGACTTCGCGCGCACAGGTTACTGGTCAAGCTGCCAGTAGCGGTGCTTCTCCTTGCGGTCATCTTTGGGGTCATTGCCTTTACGGAGCTCACGCGCTACGATAAGGATGCGAAAACCCTCACCCACGCGCTCATACACAAAGCTTTTGCCTGTGAAGGGGTCTTTCGGCAACTCCCCCAGAATCTCCTTCAACGGCGCCAGGCTATCGGGGTAACTCCCCGTCCTCAGTTTGTGAATGCGCAGCGCCAACACCAGCTTCAGCCCCTCATAGCTTGCCTCTGCCCGCGCAACTTGCCCGCGCACGTTTGTGCAGGATTCGATTGCCATTCGTGCCAGTGGGGCGAAGAATCCGCTGTAAGAGTGAAGAAGCTCTGATTCCGCCTCTGATGTCAACACTTCGTAATAGGGTTTTCGACTGAGTGCAATGACCTCCTCATAGGCTTCAATGCTGGGCGCACAGACGATGCGCAAGCCTAGTGCACCCCAGCCGCGCTCGGCCTCCAGTAGCCGCAGCGCAAAAAGGCGTTCCGCGAACAGCGCCCTGGTGAAGGCGCCAGAATAGTCGAAAGAAGGGAGTTGGTCTAGCAGCTCAACTAGCACGTGTTCCGCAATGGAAGTTTGTTGCTGCAAGATTTCAACAATTGTGCCGGAGGAAATGTATTGGGGGGAGAAGGCAGACAAGAGTGTCATCAGGAGAGGTCGCTGTTCGAGGTGCGAAGCAAGCGAATAGGATAGTAAGCAAGAGTTGAAAGCCTGCTCCACATCCTCGCGATGAGCGGATAGCAGCGCCTTAGCTCTAAGATAACGTCCCAAGCTTCGAAGGTCAGCGAGTTCCTCCAGTAGTCTATCATCCCCAAAAGCTGTGAGCGCCCTTTCGAAGTCGAACCGAAGATGAGGAAGGGCTGCAGCTTTCTCGATGAGTGGGTAGAGTCTTCGCCAGTTAGTGAGTGCCCCTTCAAGCAACTCGTAATCCATAGGATCTGGAGACAATCGCATTTCGTCTTCGTGCCTGCGCTCCTCGGGCATTTGGTGCAGAATGGCGAAGCATTCTTCATAGACATGTAGCGCATTCTGCTCGGATGGGACGGGCGGGAAGAGCTCCTCTACTGTCAACGGTTCGCCTGCTTCGCGGGCACGCGTAAGAGCTGCTTCTATCTTGCGGTCCGCAATGTGGCCGAGGACCAGGCAGGCAAGCAGGTAGGCGACTATCAGAAGCACCACTACAACGCCTGTAATCTTGAGCACGAGTTTCAACTTGCGCCACTTTCTCTGGGGCCGCTGCACTGACGGGTTCTTTGCGGACATAATCAACTCCTCACGTCTTGGGGGGCGCCACTCATCCGTTACGACGAAAGCCTCCGGATTCACTGTTGTAATCGGTCTCCAGAAGGGCTTGAATCTGTTCATAATAGCACGACAGCTTGAACATGGGGTCGATACTCTCAGTGCGCCTGGCAAGGAAATCTGCCATCCCGGGAACCATTGCCATCTCCGGTAGCTCGACGGGCTTTGCTTCTTTCACTGGCGGCAGGAGCGCACACATGGCGCCGCAATGGCGGATGCGCTCCCCGTAAAGGAGTGCCAATACAAGAGCGAAGGAGGTGGCAAGGGTGGCCCAGAGCTTTCCGCTCGATGCGAACCTGTCGGCCCAGGTGCGGGAAAGCTCCATGCGCGCCGGGCCCAATATGGCGTCCCTTGCGGCAGCGGGGATGCCACCAGTATGAAGCTCTTTTAATCTCTCCTCAAGCTCAGTCAGTTTCATCTGCATCTCTCTTCAGCAATACTCTCAGCTTCTCCAGCCCTAACCGGTAACGGCTCGCTGCGGTGTCCCGGGGGATTGACAGCAGTTTCCCTATTTCAGTGAAGCTCAGTTCGCCGTAGGTTTTCAAGGTGATAACCTCTTTCTGGCTGTCCGGCAGGTAACTTAATGCTCTTGACAGTGTTTCCCGATCCTCCGTGACGTTCTCTGAGGGAGCCTCGATCGCGTTGACATCGGTACTGTTTACGGTCAAATTGCCTCGCCTTCTCCTCAGGAAGGTGGTGGCCTCGTTGCGTACGCTCCTGAAGAGATAACTTTCCGGGTGTTTCAGCTTGCGCAGCCTTCGTGGGTGCTTGGCTAACTTGAGGAATACGTTCTGCAAGACATCCTCCGCTGCGTGTGGATTCCCCAGGAATGCCAACACGTATCTGTAGAGCCGCTTGGCAAACTGGTCATAAAGTTGAGCCAGTTGCTGGAGGTCACGGTCCTGTCGCTTTTTCACTGGCTCCGGTGCTTTCCGGTCAGGGAATCCGCTCTTCTCTCATTTGGAATGACTCTCAGGAACGATGCAGATGTCAAAAATTCTATTTTCGCTTTGTGCGCTGGCGCTGGGCGCGGCGGATTTGGCGGTCGGAATCTCGTTTCCTGATGGCTTCACGTTTGTCATACAGCTTTTTGCCGCGCGCAATGCCCAGCTCGATTTTGGCAAGGCCACGGCGGTTGAAGTAGATGGAGAGAGGTACAAAGGTGAGGCCCTGCTGTTGGGCTTTGCTCAGGAGCTTATCAATCTCTTTGCGGTGGAGAAGGAGCTTGCGGGTGCGGGTGGGGTTCTGGTCGCTGGCGCGGGCTTTGTCGTAAGGGGCGATGTGCATCTGATAAAGGAAGACCTCGCCATCTCGCACCCGCGCAAAGCTTTCGGCGAGGCTGACCTGTCTCTGGCGCAGGGATTTAACCTCGCTGCCCTGAAGCTCGATACCTGCCTCCAGGCTATCCAGGATTTCGTACTGGTAGCGGGCGCGGCGGTTGCGGGCTAATAGGTCTCGGCCTGGGCTTTTCTTCTTCATGATGCACCTGCTTTCCATGATAGGGGAAGTGAGGCCCCCTGACAACGCTATTTGCAGAATTTGTTTGCAGGCATGAGCGGGTATGCTAAACTAGGCGGAGTTTTTCACGTGGCTTGACCAGCCGAAGTGGCGGAATTGGCAGACGCGCCGGACTCAAAATCCGGTGGGCTTCGGCTCATGGGGGTTCGAATCCCCCCTTCGGCACCATTAGGTCTGTGACGGCGCGCACCCAGGCTAGGCTGGGGCTATTTTCTTGCGCCCGGAGTTGGCGAATCAGCGTTGGTATTCCAATGGCACCGGTGGATTCAAGGTAAGGATGGGAGACGGTGTCTGACCTCGAAAAGCCCAGACACAGAGCTTTATCAGCGCGGGCGGTGATTTTAGGACTGGTGATTGCGGCGCTGGTGAACATCTGGATTGCCTGGTCAGAGCACCTCCTACATGCCTCGCGGATGAACTTGAGCCACTTCCCGCTGGCGCTATTTGTGGCCTTTCTGGTGCTGACCATCCCGCTCAACATCATCCTCAAACGCATCAACGTTCGCTATGCCTTCACTCCTTCCGAGCTGTTGGTGGTGCTGGCCATGGGGTTGGCGTCGGCCTCCGTGCCTGCCTCGGGACTGACGGGCTACCTGCTTGGTGTTATTGCGTCGCCCTTCTACTTTGCCTCCGCGGAGAACCGCTGGGGAGACTATTTTCTGCCTCATATCCCGGAGTGGCTGGCGCCCCGGGATGCGACGGCGCTGAAATGGTTCTTTGAGGGGCTTCCGGAAGGGCAGAGTATTCCCTGGCAGGTGTGGGCAGTGCCTTTGTTCTGGTGGCTGACGCTGATAGCGGCCATCATCCTGGTGACGTTATGCATTGCGGTGATGTTCAGGAGGCAGTGGTCGCGTCACGAGAGGCTCACCTATCCGCTGGTGACGGTGGCTCAGGAGATGGTGACGGGTGCTCAAGAAAGGCGGATACTTCCTGTCTTTATGCGTGGGAAGCTCTTCTGGATGGGCTTTGCGCTGCCCTTTTTCATTATTTGCTGGAACATGCTGAACTACTTCTGGCCCACCATTCCGGTTATCCCGGTCAGGATTCCCAACATCATCATACATCCGGACTTCCCGCCTGTGGTTGCCTCGCTCAATTTCCTCACCATTGGTTTCAGCTATTTTGCCAGTCCGGAGGTGCTCTTCAGTGTTTGGTTTTTCTATCTTCTTTTTATGCTGCAGGCGGGGATTTCCAATCGCATCGGCTTTACAGTTCCGGGGATGCAGGACTGGTGGTCAGGTGAACCCACTACCGGTTGGCTGCATTTCGGTGGCTTCTTCTTCCTGGTGGTGCTGGTGGTATGGCACGCGCGCAGGCACCTGAAGCAGGTGGTGCTCAAGGCCTTGAAACCCGACTATCCGGTGGATGACAGTGAGGAGATGCTGTCTTACCGGGTGGCTTTCTGGGGCTTGATAATAGGGTTGGCCTACATCTGTTTCTGGCTGCAGCGGGCGGGCATGAGTCCGGTGCTGGTGCTGCTTTTCGTGCTGGCAACTATCGTCATTCACCTGGGGATTGCCCGCATCGTGGCGGAATCGGGTGTGATTTACGTGCGTGGGCCTTTGAGTGCCCAGGTTTTCTCCGTCTATACTATCGGTTCCGCAGCTTTGCCCCCCGCTGCCATGACGGCGCTGGCCTTCTCCTATGCCCTGATTGCCAACGGAAGGGGGCTGTTCATGCCCTCGATGGTGCACTCCGTCAAACTGGGTGAGCTCATACGGGCGAATAAGAGAAAGCTGTGCGTCGCAGTCGTGATGGGATTGTCGTTCGGGATTCTGGTCTCGATTGGCTTCTCCATCTACCTGGGATATTGGAAAGGCGCTCTCAACTTCCTGAGCAATGTCTTTGCCCTGCACGGGCGGGTGGTCTTTGACCAGACCCTGGCCAAGATGCGCACTCCTTTCACCACGAGTGGCATCAGACTGTTCCTGTTTGGCATCGGGGTAGTGATTGCCGGCGGCCTGACGCTACTGAGGATTAGCTTCGCCTGGTGGCCTCTGCATCCAATTGGTTTTGCCATCTCAGGCACGTATCTCACCCGCTGGGCGGCGCTTCCCGTCTTCATCGCCTGGTTGGCAAAGACGCTGATTCTGAAGATTGGAGGGGTGGACGCCTACCGCAAGAGCAAGCCCTTCTTTCTGGGACTACTGACCGGATATGCGTTTGGAGTGGCACTATCCTTTGTGGTGGATGCCATCTGGTTTGTGGGACAGGGTCACCGCATCCATTCCTGGTAAGCGTCCGGGGTTTGTCTCACACTTCGGGAACTGTGGAAAGCCGCAGATAACACAAGAGGGGCAGGCCAAATAGCCTGCCCCTAGCTTGTGATGGTTCAGTGAAGTCTGGTGTTAGAAGTTCAGCGCGGCCTGCACGTAGAAGAAGTCGGTATCGTCGTCCACGCCCGCGTCGTCCAGGGCCTTGCCTGGCACAAAGCGGGAATACCCACCTCCCAGTGAAAGCGCATCACTGTAGGCATACTTGACGGTCAAGTCCCATTCAGAGCCCAGCCGCTTGCTGGTGCCAGCGTGTCCGTTCGGAACTCTGGAACCGCCGCCCCAGGGCAATCCCCAAGCATCGTAGGCGGCATCCTGGCGGTCTTCGAGCTTGAAGTTCCAATAGGCGGCCTTGACCTCCCAGCCCGCGACAGGCTTGAGGGAAGCATTGAGGCCGAAGTTACTGGTGTTGCTCCAGCCTACCATGTCCATCTGCCCATAGAGCTGTGAGGAGGGGAGGAGAGGCACAAAGGTGTCCATATGCCCGTCGTTCGGGTTGTGGTCACCACCGGCCCAGTTGTATTCCGCACCGAAGCGCGGCTTACAGGTCACGTCTTCCAGGTTGCAAGCCACATCTGCCCTGTAGGCCCATCCATCCAGGTTATCGGTTCCCCAGTCACCATTCTGGAAGGCCAGCTCGGCACCATACTCCAGATATGCGGTCTTGCCATCAAGACGGCTGCCGACGGTGACGAAACGAGCGGGGTCATTACCGGGATACATTGCGCTCCAGGTATCATTCAGGAACAGAACGTACCCGTCAATAGTGTTGTCCAGCATGCCTGCGTAAGAGACATGGACGCCGACCAGGTCCTGGTCCGCGTGTAAGGTCGTGACCGGCGCGCCGCCGGGCGGAGGGCCCCCGGGGCCGGCAAAGGGCTCGCGCACCTTGACAGCGATGAGGTCCAGGGCCAGATCCTCAATCTGGCCGGGCTTATAGGTGACCCGAACACCATCGAGGGACCGACCCACGTTGTGCCAATCGTCGGCCCCGATAATCCTCTCCTCACCCAGAGAAACTTCCTGACGACCCAGGCGAACCCGGGTCTCCGCATAGTGCTGCCAATCGATGTAACCCTGGTGCAGGTCCACGTTCAGAGTGCGACTTTCTGTGGGATCAAAAGGAGGCCCCGACAGCCACATTTCCTCGCCAAAAGTCCGCGAATCCTGGAGCTGGATGTAGGCAGAGAGGACATCGTCCAGCTTAACGCCGAGTCCCAACCTGACGCGGGAAAGCGTGAAAGCGTTGTCACTGGCGCTCTTGCGGTCGAAGTCCAGCTCGTTCCAGGCTTCCCAACGCAGGCGAATTTGCCCATCCAGGGTGAGGCTCTCAAACTTGCCCAGTAGTGAGGGATTCATCTCCGACTTGTCCGCCACGGACATCTCGGCAATAATCTCGTCCAGCTTCCCGGAGCGTCCGGACGCAGACGCATCTTGGGCGGCCAGGTCTTGCTGCAACTTTGCGACCTGTGCCTTGAGTACTTCAACTTCCGTGTTCAATTGTTGCAATTGGTCTCCTGGCTCTGCTGCTGTCGCGGTCACACACAGACTGAGCAGGGCCAATAACGCAATTACAGGTAGCCCTTTCATGGTTTCTCCTTACGTACGCCCTGTCAAAATTTGTTGGCCTGTCACGCTGGTCATTTATAGTTATCGGCGCAGCTCCTCCATGCCGGCCTGCCTGATAGTTGTTCGCAAAGGTTATCGTCATGTTTGGGAGGACTCTTAACAAAAATACCTCCGAATTTGCACTATTTGTGCCTTTTCCCTGAGAGGATGTTAGCTTCTGGTGAGGGAAAAGCAAGGATTTAATTCCGCAGCCAGGCAGCGTCAGGGCGCCTGTGGGGTCTGGAGTGGCTCTGCACCGTTGTGGACGGTTGCTGGCCTTCAGCTTTCGAGAAAAGCGCGCAGCTTCTCCAAGGCCTGGTTTTCAATCTGTCTGATGCGTTCCTTGGAGAGGGTAAGGCGCCGGCCCACCTGTTCCAGGGTTTGTGGGGGCTGGTCCTCCTGCAGTCCGAAGCGGGAGACGATGATCTCTCTTTCCCGGGAGTCGAGCCTATCCAGCAGGGCGGCGACCGACTTTTCCAGACCTTCACGTCCGTGCCCGCCCACCGGCCTAGCATCTAACTGCTCTATCAGCGCTGAAGCTCCGGTGATGAAGTTGTGCGCATGACCGGTCTCTGCGGGGATGCGCTTGGCGTAGTTCTTGATGAGGGCCCAACTGGCATAGGTGGAGAAGCGGTTGCCCCGCGCATAGTCAAACTTCTCGATGGCCTGCATCAATGACAGGTTGCCGTCAGCTATGAGGGTCTCCATGCCCATTCCTGAGCGCAGGTGTCTCTTGGCGATGCTGACCACCAGGCGGAGGTTACTCTTGACCAGGGTGGCGCGGCAGGCATCGGCCTGGGACTGCAAACTTCTGATGTGTCGAATCAGGCTGGCGGAGGCTTTGGAGTTCTGCAGTTCTTCGCGCAGCCCTGAGATACGGTACTTGAGGAAATTGTAGCGCCTGAAGAGGTCAATCTCCTGCGCCTTGGTCAATAGCGTCTGGTTCTTGATTTCCAATAGATAGAGCGGGGTTTCGTCGTAGCGCTTGGAGCGGCCCAGCACCTCCTGGGCCCGGGTCCTGGTATCGAGCTTCTCACCCGACATGATGATGGCTTGAGCATTGGGCTTGTCGAAAAGCGGGTTGTGCATGAAGCTCACAGGTTGGGCCAGAATCTCCTCTGCCTGCTGCTGACAGATGATGAAGTAGATGGCGCGGAGGCTGCGTTTGTACTTGCGTGTCAGCGCCGGCAGTGTTGCTCCCTGCTGGTAGGCGGTGGTGATGTCCACCTTGTCCTGTCCGGAGAGTGCCGGGGGGATGTCCCTGGCCAGTGGGGATTCCGGGTTGTTCTCAGCATGTTTCCTGAGCACGAAACGCACCAGTTGTGGCGCCTTGCCCAGCTCTGTCGAAACCTGTTGCGTGATGTCGTCGAGGTCTGCTTCTTGTTCGCCCAGGTGTCTTTTGGCCTGGCGCACAATCTGAGCTCGGTCTCTGGAAGGGATAAGGGCGAAAAGGGTGTGCCTGCCCACCAGCCCTGGATTTTCTTCCTCGAAGCGCCTGAGCGCCGAAAAGCGAAAGCCCGGCATCCGGCGGCGGCCGCCCCAGCGATACTCCATCCCTACCAATCCACGATTCAGCCAGCCGAAAACCATCTTGCTGTTCACGTCGTAGGTATCGCAGACTGCGCTCAGGGAATAGACGGGTTCGGGACTGTCTTTAGGGCGAAGGTCGGCCAGCTTGCTCAGGGTCAGGAGGAGTTTGGAGAGGTCCGCGCGCAGGTCCCGGCCTTCCAGCCGCGCCTGCCCGCCTTGCTGGGGACGGTACTCCGTGACCTTCTCGCAGATTTCTCGATAGGGGTAAGTTTCACCATCCTCGCATTCGAAGATGGTCAGGTCGTGCAAGCGGGCAATCTGCTCCTTGAGCAGTGACTTGGGACTGCGCTGCAACTGGTTCTCGAGAAGCTCAATAAGCTCGATTCGATAACCTGGCATAGGGCACCTTCCTGCTATATTATTACCCCTTAATCGGCCATAAATCAAGTTGAATCAAGCACTTTCCGCCCCTGTCGGCGGGGTTGGGCTCGGTCACAAGCCGAGCCTTCAGGCCAAATCCCATAAATCCTTTGACAGTCTGCCCCCTTGATTCTAAAATCCCTGAACACGTTCGAGAGCAGCTTAATACTTCGTCACACTGGAGGGGGAAGCACCATGAAAGTCGGCTTTTACACCGCCTGTTTGCGTGATGTTGACCTGGCTAAGGTGGTCAAATGGGCGTCGGAGGCACGGTTTCAGACGCTGGAAATCTATTGCAGGCCCGTTGAGGACAAGGCGCTCTGGAAGGGCAGCCTCCTCAACGTCCGCCGCATCAAAAGGAATAAGAGCACTGCTGCCCAGGTCAACGAGCTTTTTGCCAAACATAATATGGAAATTTCCTGCCTGACGGGATGTCTGAACAACCTTGATGCTGATGCGCGGACAAGAAGAGCCAACAATGCCTTCGTGCGCGCCTTAATCAAGGCTGCCAACCTCTTAGGAGTCGGCTGTGTAAGCACCTTCGTCGGCCGCAATGCCCGGAAAACCCTTGCCGACAACATCAAGGACTATAAGCAGGTCTTCACGCCCCTGGCTAAGTTCGCAGATGACCAAGGCGTGAGGATTGCCATCGAGAACTGCCCCATATCTGGTATGGGCTTTGACGTGTTGGCAGGCAACATTGCCTACTCACCCGCGGTCTGGGAAGATATGTTCAATGCGGTCCCGGGCCTGGCAGTGGGCCTGAACTACGACCCTTCCCACTGCTACTGGCTGGGCATTGATTACGTGGGCGTCATTTACGAGTTTGCCGAATATATCCATCACGTCCATGCCAAGGACTGTGAGATCTTCGAGGATGGGCTAGCCGAAGTGGGCATCCTCAAGCCCAGCGGCTGGTGGCGCTACCGGGTGCCGGGTATGGGTGAGCTGGACTGGGCGAAGGTGCTGGGGGCGCTGGCTGAGATTGGTTACGACGGTGCCGTCAGCATCGAACACGAGGACCCGGTGTGGAGTGGCAGCCAGAAGAAGGTCAAGGAAGGCCTGCTGCTGGGCAGGAAACAACTGGTTCACTACATGGCATAGGAGGAACGATGGGAAGGAGGGTCGAACGGGCGCTGGTTTCGGTTTCTGACAAGACGGGCGTGGTCAAGTTTGCAAAAGTCCTGGCGAAGCTGGGTGTTGAAATCCTCTCCACAGGCGGAACCGCAAAGATGCTGGAGGAAGCGGGTGTGCCCGTCACCGAGGTAAGCTCATATACCGGCTTTCCGGAGATTATGGACGGTCGCGTGAAGACCCTGCATCCCAGGGTGCATGGTGGGATATTGGCAGTGCGTGACAATGAAGCCCACGCAGGCGCCATGAAGGAACTGGACATTCTGCCCATCGATATGGTGGTGGTGAATCTTTATCCTTTTGAAGCCACCATCCGGAAGCCCGGCTGCACGCTCGAGCAGGCCATCGAGAATATCGACATCGGTGGCCCCTCCATGCTGCGCTCAGCAGCCAAGAATCATGCCTATGTGGCAGTGGTGACTGACCCCTCCCAGTATCCGCGCGTGCGCGCTGAGCTGGAGGAGAACGCGGGCAGTCTCTCGGACGAACTGCGAGCTGAACTGGCGCGGGAAGCCTTCAAGCTCACCGCCCACTACGATACCGCAATTTCCAACTATCTGGAGTCCGTGGGTGAGGAAGGTTTTCCGGAAGTGCTGTCACTGGGGCTTTCCAGAACCCAGCAGTTGCGCTACGGTGAGAATCCCCACCAGCAGGCCGCATTCTATGTTGACCCAGGCAACACCGAACCCAGTGTGTCGTCCGCCAGACAACTTTCCGGCAAGGAGCTTTCCTTCAATAACATCCTGGACTTGAACTCGGCGCTGGAACTGGTCAAGGAGTTCACCGACCCTGCCGTCATCGTCGTCAAGCACACTAATCCCTGTGGCGCCGCGGTGGGGGCTTCCCTCCTGGAAGCGTTCGAGGCAGCCTGGGAATCTGACCCGGTGAGCGCCTTCGGCAGCATCATTGCCACTAACCGCGTGATAGAAGCTGACCTGGCGGCGGCCATTGCCGACAAGGGTTTCATCGAAAGCGTCATCGCGCCCGATTTCAGCGAAGAAGCACTCCGGACGCTCACCCGGAAGCCCAAATGGGGTAAGAACGTGCGCTTGATGAAGGTGGGTGAACTGGACCGCGCAAAGATAGATACCAGCGCCTACGACCTGCGTGCGGTGGTAGGCGGGATGTTGGCCCAGAGCCGTGACCTCTCGGTGGTTGATGAAGAGAAGCTTCGCGTGGTCACCAAAAGGCAGCCCACTGACGAAGAGATGGCGTCCCTGCTCTTCGGCTTCACGGTGGGCAAACACGTCAAGTCCAATGCCATCATCCTCACCAGGGGGCAGGCGACGGTCGGTGTCGGTGCTGGTCAGATGAGCCGCATCGATGCCTTCTACCTGGCCTGTCGCAAGGCGGGAGACAAGACCAAGGGGTCGGTATTGGCTTCGGATGCCTTCTTCCCCTTCCGCGATGTGGTGGAGGCAGCAGCGGAAGTGGGTGTGACCGCCATCATCCAGCCGGGCGGCGCCCTGCGTGATGAGGAAAGCATCGCGGCCTGCGACGAGAAGGGATTGGCCATGGTCTTTAGCGGCCAGCGCCACTTCAGGCACTGAAAGGCGACTTCGATGCGTGTGTGGTTGAATAATTGTTGCTAAGCGGGGCGCGACGAGTTTTTAGCTGTAGGGGCAGGGCTTATCTCTGCCAGAGACGGACGGCAAGAGTCAGGCTCTTGCCCTACGCGCGCCAAGCCGAACTTGTTGTCAAAAAATTCTCTGTGGCTAGCTTAGTAGAGCACAAGAATAGGAGATAACGTGGAATCGGACGTAAAGGATTTGAACCTGGCGCTCGAGGGCCGAAAGCGCATTGAATGGTCAGCCAATGATATGCCTGTCTTGCGACTGGTCAAGGAACGCTTCGAAAAGGAAAAACCCCTTGCGGGCAAGAAACTGGGCGCCTGCCTGCACGTTACCAAGGAGACGGCTAACCTGATGCTCACCCTCAAGGCGGGCGGCGCTGAATTGGCGCTGTGCGCTTCCAACCCGCTTTCCACTCAGGATGATGTAGCAGCATCCTTGGTAAAGGACTTTGGCATATCCGTGCTGGCCCTCCGCGGCGAGGATAACGAAACCTACTACCAGCACATCAATGCGGTGCTCAAGACCCAGCCACATCTCACCATGGACGACGGCGCCGACCTCATCTTCACCCTGCACAATAGCTACCCCGGACAGGTGGCTCAAATCCTGGCCAGCATGGAGGAAACCACTACAGGCGTCATCCGCCTGAGAGCTATGGAAGGCCAGGGCAAGCTCAAGCTCCCCGTCATTGCCGTCAACGATGCTGACATGAAGCATTTATTCGATAACCGCTACGGCACCGGTCAATCGACCATCGATGGTCTCCTGCGCGCTACGGGCGTCCTGCTGGCAGGTAAAAAAATGGTGGTATCAGGTTACGGCTGGTGTGGGAGAGGCATCGCCACCCGAGCCCGGGGGATGGGCGCCCACGTGATTGTCACCGAGGTGAATCCGGTGCGAGCTCTGGAAGCTGCCCTGGACGGCTTCTGGGTGATGTCTATGAGAGAGGCGGCAAAGGTGGGTGAGATTTTCGTCACCTCCACCGGCGACACCAGCGTCATCGGCAAGGAGCACTTCGCGCTGATGAAGGACGGCGCCCTGCTTGCCAATGCAGGACACTTCAACGTGGAGATTGATATTAAGGCCCTGGAAGCGTTGGCGGCCTCAGTCAATAAGCGCGTGAAGGAAAACGTGGATGAATACGTGATGCGTGATGGCAGGCGGATATATCTGTTGGCAGAGGGAAGGCTCATCAACCTGGCGGCGGCGGAGGGACATCCCTCGAGTGTGATGGATATGAGTTTTGCCATCCAGGCGCTCTGCGCCGAGCACGTGGTTAAGCTGGGGGAGAAGCTGGACAGCCGCGTGCACCCGGTGCCTGTCGAGATAGACCAAACGGTTGCCGACTTGAAGTTACAAGCGATGGGCATCAAGATTGATACCCTCACCCCGGCGCAGGAGCAGTACTTGAGCTCCTGGGAAATAGGCACCTGAAACCACAGCACTTGCTTTCAGCGTTATCTAGAGGAGCGTGTTGGTGGCCGAGCTAATCAATGCAGTCGTCGGTTTTCGGCCACTTCTCTATCATCAGCGCTTCCACGACCACCTGCACCAGGTGACGGCGCCAGGGTCCGGTGTCACACCTGCGGCAGCCCAGGCGCTGCTCCAGCGGCACCCTAATAACATCGCCCACATCACCTTACCCGAGGAGCTGTGTTATTCCAACGACACCGCAGGCACCTTCGAGCAGGCGGGAGCCATCTTCCGCCGCTGGCTTCAGGAGCGCGTGCTGGTCGAAGGCGAGCGGCGGGTGGTAGGCATCTACGACCAGACCTTTGAGCTTGAGGGCAAGCACTACTCCCGTAGAGGACTCCTGGCCGCGGTGAAATTAAGCGCATACGGGGCGGGGAGCATGTGCCCCCACGAAACCACTTTCGCTCTCCATCGGGATAGCCAATTGAGGCTCTTGGAGCTTACCCGCGCCAACCTGACCCCCATCTGGGGGGTCCTGCCTGATGAAGAGGGTCGCTTCCATGCCTGCCTGCGAGAGTGTGCACAGGGCACACCTGGCTTGGCGACCGTTGATGACCAGGGCGTCGAAAACAGGCTCTGGCTCATCCAGGAGCAGGATAAGCTGGAAATGCTTTGTTGCGCTGCCAGCCACGACAGGATTTTCATTGCGGACGGCCATCATCGCTACGAGGCGGCGGTGGCTTACAGAGCCCTGGTGAACGGCGCCCGGCAGCCGGATTTGGCAGCAAGTGCCGACTATGTCCTGATGCTTTTGGTGCCTATGGGTGACCCGGGGCTGGTGCTGTTGGCCACCCATCGGCTCATGCCCCATCTGCCTGGCTTCAATCTGGGCTCCGTGATGGATGCTATCAGCGAGGACTTTGAAGTCAGGAAGCTGCCCGGCTCTGCGGACGTTCTTATGATGCTCGAAAAAGGACTCAAGGAGTATGCTCACCAACACGTCTTCGGGGTGTATGCGCAGGAGGCCAGCTATCTTCTTATTCTGAGAGACGAGGTGGTACTGGAGTGCAAGATGGGAGACTGCCCCGAGTCTTTGCGAGAGCTTGACGTGACCATCCTGAAGCAGTTGGTCTGCCCGCACATTTTCGGCGAGGGGTGGAAGGAGTGCGACGTCGATGCGGCAGTGGGCTACACCCAGTCGTTCGCGGAGGCGAAGGCAAAGGTCGATGCGGGGGATTATGCCTGTGCCTTTCTCTTGAACCCCACGCCTGTAGAGGTGGTGCGGCAGGTGGCCGAAGCCGGTGGCCTGATGCCTCCCAAATCGACCTGCTTCTACCCCAAACCCCTCACCGGCCTCATCATGCGCAGATTGTCGGCTTCTCGCACTTGACACCATCTCTCAGGAAGGTTAGCATCCGTCTGTTTCATTTCGCATTCGGCAAGGTTGGACGGACACAAGCGTCGAGGAGGGGAAGATGAGCACGCTTAAGGTAGCGGTAGTGGGAACGGGACTATTCGGTGAGACCCACGTCAAGGCTTATTCGGAGTATCATAGGAGCGACCTGGTCACCATTTGTGACCTTAATGAGAAGCGCTCTCGACGGTTAGCCCGGAAGTACAACTGCGCCTGGACCACCAACTACGAGGACGTGGCCAGGATGAAGGAGGTGGAGGCAGTGAGCGTTGCCACCCCCGATTTCGCCCACACCAAAATTGCGCTGCGCCTCATCCGCGCGGGCAAGCATCTGCTCATTGAAAAGCCCATGACCACCACCACGCGGGAAGGACAGAGGATTCTGGAGGCAGCCCAGAAGCGAGGCGTGCGCATCATGGTCGATTTTCACAATCGCTTCAGCCCGCCTTATGTGCAGGCCAAGAATACCATTGATGCCGGCGAAATCGGTGTGCCTGTCATGGGTTATGCGCGGCTGAGTAACCCCTTGAGCGTGCCCAGAAAGATGCTCTCCTGGTCGGGGAAGTCCGGCCCCCAGTGGTTCCTTTTCCCCCACATCGTTGACCTCATGCGCTGGCTGGTGGGAGCTGAAGCCACCGAAGTCTATGCCAGCGGCAGCAAGGGTGTACTCAAAGCCAAAGGCATCGATGCCTATGATGCCATCCAAGCACAGGTCAAGTTTGCGGGTGGCGCTTTTGTGACCTTCGAGACTGCCTGGATTCTGCCTGACTCGGCGCCCTCGCTGGTCGATTTTAAGGTGAACCTGGTGGGCACCAAAGGCGCCCTGAATGTCATTGGTGACCGTCAGTTGATTGAAGTGCAGGGCAAGAAATTGACACATCCTTTTGTCATCGGTCTGCAGGACGCCCACGGGCAGACGGCGGGCTTCACGGTGCTTCCCATGAGGCACTTCGTGGATGCGCTCCTCGACAATACGCCCTTACTCATCACCGGCGAGGACGGATTGGCCACTACCCAGATTATCGAAGCTGCGCTTAAGTCGATACAATCTGGTGGAGCGGTCAAGCTCAGTTGACCTAAGCGCGAAAAACTTCTATCAGGAGCATCAATCCCTCCCCGCACGCAAGGTTGCCATTGCCGGGTCCGGTTCTGGCGTGCTGTCTCAAGGCTGGTTTGTGAAATACCTTGAAAAGCGTTGGCGCACACAGGAAAATTTTGTGCGACCAGGGCTTGACGGCGGGCGGTTTAGGTGTTATATATATTTGTTTTGCGGGTGCGTCACCTTAATTCTCTTGATATGCTGGGCGGAAAGCGGCCTCATCGCGCTTATATTCTTCTTATCCTCGTGTTCTGAGAGTAGATTTGGCAGGCTATTTTTCGCCGGAAGAGATTGACCGGGTCCGGCAGGCGACTGACATCGTCAGGCTCATTTCCGAATACCTGCCCCTGAAGCGGACAGGCAGGAGTTATACTGCGCTCTGTCCCTTTCATCAGGAAAAGACGCCCTCCTTCAACGTCAATGCGGAGAGGCAGATTTACAAATGCTTTGGCTGTGGCGAGGGGGGCAATGTCTTCGGTTTCATCATGCGCCGGGAGGGGATGACCTTCCCCGAAGCGGTGCGCATGTTGGCGGACCGCGCCGGCATCAAGCTTCAGGCGCGTCCCCAGGAGCGGAAGCAGGGAGAGCTTAAAGAGAAGCTTTTTGAAGTCCATGCCTGGGCCGCGGAGTTCTTTCAGAGAAAACTTTTTACCAGCTCAGGAGAGGCAGCCAGGAGCTATCTCGCCCGTCGTCAACTGGCGCCGGAAATCGTCTCGCGCTTCAAGCTGGGCTGGTCAGCGGATGCCTGGGACGACCTCTTGCAGACAGCGAGTTCCAAGGGATATTCACCTGCGCTCCTGGAAAGGTGCGGATTGGTGATTCCCCGGGAGCGGGGCGAGGGGTATTACGACCGCTTCCGCGGGCGGCTGATGTTTCCCATATTCGATGTCCGAGGCCGTGTCCTGGGCTTTGGCGGCCGCACATTAAAGAAAGAGGAGAGTGCCAAATACCTTAACTCACCCGCCACGGCGCTGTTCGATAAGTCACGGTGTCTTTACGGGTTGAACTTCGCCAGGTCCGCCCTCAGCCGCCGCCAACAGGTGGTCGTGGTGGAAGGCTACACCGACTGCCTGATGGCGCACCAACTGGGCATCGACTGGGTGGTGGCCACCCTGGGCACCGCGCTCACCATGCCGCACCTCCAGCAACTGCGCGGCTATTGCGAAGAGGTCATCCTGGTCTTCGATGCGGACGCAGCAGGCGCGCAGGCAGCAGAAAGGTCTCTGGAACTCTTTCTGAGAGCGGAATTGGAGCCGAGACTTGTAGTACTGGAAGAGGGGCTGGACCCTTGTGATTTCTTGGTCGAGCGGGGGAGCGAGGCATTCCTGAGCGAGCTGGAGGGGGCGGTTTCGCTTTTCCGCCGGCTGCTCGAACGTTCGCGGGAGAAGCTGGAAGCAGGCACTGCGGCCGAACGCGCGCGCGCCGTGGATGACCTGTTGGGACAGGTGTTGGTGTGTCCGGACCTGGTGAAGTGTGACCGCATGTTACGCGACATGGCGGAGCATCTGGGAGTGGGGTGTGAGTCGCTGCGCGGGCGCATTGCGCGGCTAAGGAAGAGAGGCTCGGCGCCCAGTGTGGAGGAAGAGCGGGAGGAGGGCATTGACGCCCAGCGGGAGGCGGTCCTGTTGCGGGTATTGCTGGTCCGTGCGGACCTGGTGGAAAAGGTGATGACGGAGGTGCCTCTGGAGGCATTCGAGCATCCGGATTATCGCGCCATTGCGCAGCGCATTTACAGCCAGTACTGGGAGAGTGGCAGGCTCGACCTGCAGCAGCTCATCAGCTCGCTGACGGAGTCCGGACTGGACAGTACTTTGGTGGGTCTCAGCCAGGATCGGCCTGCTGACTTCGATTTTGATAACCTACTGGAGGGTTGTTTGGCAGCATTTCGCAAGCGGGATGAGGCGCGAACGCTGCAAGCGATCCGGTCGAAGCTTAAGGGCGCTCGGCTTTCCGGAGACGAGCGCTCCGTGAACCATTGGCTGCAAGAGTTGGAGACCTTGAAGAAACAGGCCGGGGCGCCAGCGTAGCGCCTCATTGGCACAGAGACGAAACAGTATCTCAAGAGCCGGGGAAGGGTAATTTGAGGAGATTAGTACATGCAAGATAAGCTCGAGCGGAACATTAGAGCTCTCATCGAGAAGGGGAAAAAGCAGGGATACGTCACCTACGAGGAGGTGAACGAGGTCCTTCCTGATGAGGGTCTGACCCCGGAGACGTTTGACTCCATTCTGGGTATGCTGGATGAGGTGGGGGTGGAGTTCATAGACCAGGCGGAGCTTGAGAGTTCAGACGAGGAAGAGGATTCCGAGAAGGAAGAGAGCTTCGAGGAGCCCGGGGAGTGGAGTGATGACCCGGTACGCATGTACCTGACGCAGATGGGAGAGATACCGCTTTTGACCCGGGAGCAGGAGATCGGCCTGGCGAAGAAGATAGAGTTCACGCGCAAGCGCTTCCGCCGACAACTGTTGAGCAGTGACTACAGTTTGCCTCAGGCGATGTCCATCCTGTGGGACTTGAGTGAGGGACGCCTCCCCGTGGACCGCACCCTGAAGCTGTCCGAATCCCTGGATGAGACCAAGGAAGAAATCCTGGCGCGCCTGCCTCATAACCTGGCCACGCTGGAGAAGATGCTGGCGCGCAACCGCCAGGATTTCCGGGCCCTGCGGGCGCGGCGGCTGTCGGCGGAGGAGCGCACCCGCCTCCACAACCGCATCCGCAGCCGCAGACAGCGGGGCGTGGTGCTCCTGGAAGAATTGAACCTGCGCATCCAGAAAATTCAGCCCATTATGTACCAGCTCCAGAAGCTCTCCCGCAAGATGAATTGTCTCAGGGAAGAGTTGGAGATGCTGAAAGGCTCTTCCGGCGCCAAACGGGCCGTGCGCAAGATCAGGGAGAAGCTGAAGGCTCTTGAAGACCAGGTGCTGGATACCCCGACGGCACTGAAGCGCAAGGTGGAGGTAATCGAGAAGCGCTTTCGCGCGTACGAGCAGGCCAAGAGGCAACTGTCCGCCGGCAACCTCAGACTGGTGGTCTCCATTGCCAAGAAGTATCGTCATTGCAACCTGCCCTTCCTGGACCTCATCCAGGAGGGCAACACGGGTCTGATGAAGGCGGTGGACAAGTATGAGTACCGTCGTGGCTATAAGTTCTCCACTTATGCCACCTGGTGGATTCGCCAGGCGGTCACGCGTGCTATTGCGGACCAGGCGCGCACCATCCGCATCCCCGTGCACATGATTGAGACCATGTCCAAGATTCGCAATGCCTCCAAGAACCTGCTGCAGGAAAAGGGACGGGAGCCCACCCTGGAGGAGATTGCAGCCTCGGCCAAGATCTCTGTCAATGAGACCCGACGGGCGCTCAAGATTTCCAGGCACCCCATCTCACTCGGGCGGCCTATCGGTGATGGTGACGACAGTTCTTTCGGTGATTTCATCGAGGACCGCACCGCGGAATCACCGGTGACGGCGGCCACCCAGGAGATGCTCAAGGACAAGATCAACCAGGTTCTGAATACGCTCACGCCGCGGGAACGGGAGATTATCCGGATGCGTTTTGGCATCGGCACCGGGTTCACCTATACCCTTGAGGAGGTGGGCAGACGCTTCGATGTGACCCGTGAGCGGGTCAGACAGATTGAGGCCAAGGCAGTTAAAAAGTTGCAGCATCCTATTCGCTCGCGTAAACTGGTAGGGTTTATGGATGAGGGTGACTCGCCCTGAAGGGACAAGCTTAGGTGTGGGAGTTGCCATGAGGCCGTCGCTCCAAGCGATGCTCGAGTTGCAGAAGCGCGACCAGGAATTGGAACAGTTGACGGCGGAAAGGGACTCACTGCCTGAAAGGCTACGAAAGCAACAAGCCCTCATCGACGACCTTCAGACTGACCTGGATGCACACCAGAAGCACATCCACGACCTCCGTCTGGATATTGACCAGCGTGACCGTCACTTCAAGGGCGCCGAGGCCAAGATCGCGCAACTGAAATCTCAGCTTCGGCAGATGAAAACCAACAAGGAGTACTCCGCTCTCATGCGCGAAATCCAGGGCTATGAGATGGACAATACCAGGCTGGAGGACGAGATACTGGAGGCCATGACCGCACTGGACTCGGTGGAAGAGGAGCAGCGCACCATCCAGCAGAAGCTCGGAACCGCGCAAGACCAGTACCAGGAACTTACCCGGGAAGTCAGCCAGCGACAGGCCGAGCTCGATGAAAGCATTGCCTCGATTACCGGCGAAAGACAGAAGCTGGCCCCCACCATCGATGCTCAGGAGCTGGCTGATTATGAACGGGTGCGCCGGGCGCTGGGAACCTCCGCCATCGTGCCCTTGGTGGACGGGGTGTGCCAGGGCTGTAACATGCCTGTTACACCACAGTCCGCCAACCTGGTCCTGGCTGGCAGGGAACTGATCCGCTGTCACCACTGCCAACGGATTCTTTACATGGAACCCGCCTCCGCAGATGAATCCAAAGAATAACCCCGTTCGCAGCCTCGCTCGCGGCTCAGCCAGAAAGGTATCCCTTGCTCAATATCTACATTGACGGCAGTTGCAAGAACAACCCCGGGCCGGCCGCCGTGGGGGTGGTGGTGACGGACGAGGAGGGCGAGGTTCTTATCGATTTCGGACACTACCTTGGTCACACCACCAATAACGTCGCCGAGTACTATGCGCTCATCATGGGGCTGGAACAAGCCCTGATACTCAAAGCCGATTCCATCGTCGTGCACACCGATAGTCAACTCCTTGCCCGCCAAATGGCGGGTGAGTACAAGGTCAGGAACCGCACCCTCAAGTCGCTGGTCACCTGGGCCAAAAGGCTGATGGCAGGCCTCGACCACGTCAAAATCAAGCACATCCCCAGAAGCCAAAACAAACTTGCCGACAAACTCGCTAACCAGGCCCTCAAGGAAGCGCTCAAGAAGTCGTAAGGATGTGAATGTTTAGAAGATGTCGCGCCGGGGCGATAGGCCTGGCGTGTGAAGCTGGGCCCACACATTGAACAATAGCTGGGAGATTGGTGATGATTGAGTTTCTGAGGTCGCCTTGGGATGAGGCTTTTGACTGTCTCGTGAAGAAAGCTCACTCCTCGCTGGTGGTTTCAGCGCCATACATTGGAAAGGGGCCATGCAGTAGGATTATCGATACAAAAGCACGGACGGCGGAAACAGAACAACTTCGTATATTACTTCTTACAGACTTATCACGGAACACGCTCCTGAGCGGTGCAACTGATGCTTCCGCTATTTGTGATATGGCGGATGCGTTTCCCCATATGGAAATAAGATTCCTTCCCAGCATCCACGCGAAGGTGTACGTAGCAGATGAGGCGGTGGCAATTGTTACGTCGGCGAATATGACGGATAGCGGTTTGCTGAGGAACTTCGAGTATGGGGTTAAGGTGGACGACAAGGATATTGTCTCCAGGATAAAACACGATGTCACCGAGTATGCCGCGCTGGGAACAAGAATTGACCACCCCAAGTTGGAATTCCTTTCGCGGATTTCGTCTGAACTTAACGGTATTCGTACCAAGGCTGAAAGGAGCATTAGACGGCGTCTTCGTTCAGAGTTCGAAAATAGACTCAGGACTTTTGACGACGAGATTATTAGAGTAAGAGCAGCAGGAAGGGCGGCCCATGCAATTTTCGCGGACGCAATTGTTTATTTGTTAGCACGGCAGCCCATGTCGACGACTGAACTACATCCTCTAATCCAAAGAATCCATCCAGACCTGTGTGATGATAGCGTGGATCGAGTGATTGATGGAAAGCATTTTGGAAAGAAATGGAAGCACGCTGTTCGAACAGCCCAGCAGCATCTTAAGAGAAGAAGACACATTGAGGTTAGGGAAGGCTTGTGGTATTTGAAAAGAACTTGGTCATCTTCAGAGGAAGCGTCTGCTAAGTAGGCGAAGATTCTCGTGGTGTAGTTGAGCCAGCGTGCCGGCGGGAACCTCACAGGTTTCTGTGGGAGGTGTTAGCGTCCAGCAAGCGGTTGGTCCCGTTTGCTGGGCCGGAAGACGTGCTAGGGCGAAGACTTCCAACAGACCTACCCCAGTCTTCGAGCAGGTTGTGATGGAGACCTGCGGCGGACATCATACATCGGAGAACCTGGGCGGAATTGCTGGCTTCCATCTAAGTCGTGGCGTGCTTCAGCAAAGTCAGCGCTTCGAGGTTTCAATCCAGCCGCCTCCCAGGACCAGGTCGTGGTCGTAAAACACCACAGCCTGTCCGGGGGTGATGGAGGCCTGCGGGGTGTGGAAGGTTACGCGGACGCGGTTACCCTTCATGGGTTCCAGGAGGGCAGGGGCGGCAGGATGGGCGTAGCGAATCTTGGCCTGGACTTCACGGGGTTCGGGTAATCCAGGAAAGGCAATCCAATTCAGGTCAGTTGCAATCAACCCCTTGCCCAGGGTGTCCGTTTTTCGTCCTACTGTGATGCTATTATCGGCCGCATCGATTTCGACTATATACCTGGGTTCACCCAACGCAATGCCCAGTCCCCGGCGCTGACCGATGGTGAAGAACTGAATCCCCGGGTGCTTACCCAGGACCTTGCCGGCAAGATCTTTGATAGGCCCCGGACGCACCGATTCGGGGAAGCGTTCCCTCACCACACGCCCATAGTCATCGTCCGGAATGAAACAGATTTCCTGGCTTTCAGGCTTATCTCGGACGGGGAGATCTGCCTTCCGGGCCAACTCGCGCACCTCACTCTTGTGGTGTTCTCCCAGCGGGAAAAGAGCATGGGCAAGCTGCTCCTGGGACAGGGAAAAGAGCACGTAGGATTGGTCCTTCTCTCCATCGACTCCGCGCTTCAGGAGGAACCGGCCGCCTGATTTTTCCACCCGCGCGTAATGGCCCGTCGCCACGAAGTCGGCGTCCATAGCCCTGGCCAGTCTCAGGAGTTTACCGAACTTCAGCCACTGGTTACAGCGGATGCAGGGATTGGGGGTGCGGCCACGGATGTATTCCTGGCAGAAGTGCTCGATAAGGCGCTCGAACTCCCTTTCGAAGTTCAGGACGTAAAAGCGGATGCCCATCATACTTGCCACCTGTCTCGCATCCTCCGCATCGGCAGCGCTACAGCAGCGCGCGGCCCCGCCTGACGCATCTGCCAGGCGGATACCAGTGCGCATGAAAACCCCGATGACCTCATAACCTGCTTCATGGAGGAGGTAGGCAGCAGTGCTGGAATCAACCCCGCCGCTCATTGCCATCAGCACGCGACCGCTCATGGTCACCCTCTTCGAGGAGTGTGGGTTGGTGGAGCGCCTCTTAACCCGTCCATGCCAGCACCCGTTTGCTCATAGCTTCCAGTCTCGGGTGCGCATATGAGAGGAACAATTTGAAGGCGGCGCAGTAGAAGTTTGCTGACCCATCATGGGGAACGCGCAGGGGATAGGTGCGCATACACCCGCCTCCACAGACGAACTCCCAGGGACAACTGTCGCACTCTTCACCCCGGAGCTTCCGCTTTAGCTCAGAAAACTCCTTGAGCTTCTCCGACTTGAGGAGGTCTCGCAGAGAGGTCTCCGCAATATTCCCCAGGCGCCAGCGTTCTACCGGGAAGAAGTCACAGGTGTAGGCATCGCCTGAAGCTTCGAAGAACAGCGCATTGGCGCACTCAGGAGAGACGATGCAGAAGTTGCTCTCCATGCCCGCACAGGAACGAATAAGCGCGTAGAACAGGCGCACGTAAATCTCCTGCCATTCGTTCTGCCAACAGTCAAAGAGTTCACACAGGAACTGCGCGTATTCTTCGGAGCTTACGCTTTCGGGTGAGATGCCTGTGGGGGACTCAGTGTCAGGTTCGATGCAGGGGATGAACTGTAAACCCGTAAAGCCCTGGTTTCGGAAGAAATCATAGACTTCTCTGGCCTGCCTGACGTTCGCTTGCGAGACCACGGTGAGGATGCTGAAGGCAATGCCGAACTCCTGCATCAGCCGGGCGGCACGCAGGGCCTGTGTCCAGCTACCTCGGCCCTTTGCATCGCGGCGATAAGTGTTGTGGATGTCTTCGGGGCCGTCGATGCTCAAGCCGATAAGGACGTTAAACTGGCGGCAGAGCTTCGCCCAGCGCTGGTCAAAGAGTATGCCATTGGTCTGTAAGCCGTTGCCTATGACGTGTCCGGCGCGCGCCAGGCGACGCTCAGATTCCAGCGCATATTTGAAGTAATCGAAGCCCATCAGGGTGGGCTCGCCTCCCTGCCAACTGAAGACCACGTGAGGGTGGGAGATTTCCAGTCCCTGCTTGAGAATCCTTTCCAGAATGTCCCTGGATATAAGCCCGGGGACCTTGCCAGGCGCCTCGCCCGGGGAAGAGTAGTAGCAGTAGCTACACCTGAGATTGCAGTGCGAAGACACCGGCTTGACCATCAAACTCAAATTATTCATGCGACTGCTGGCTCACTGTGAGGTTATTGGGGCACAGGTTTCCACAGCATTCAAGCATGACACGGGGGCGATTTCAGCGGTCCACCCGTCAAGAAGCCCTGACCATGAAGGAAAAACCAGTAATTCATGCTACGGGAAGCAGGCTCATACCGCAAGGGCAAAAGGGAGGGGCGCTATGCTTGCGGTTTTATGGGGTTGCAAGCAGCGGCTCTGTTTCGTAAAATTGTGGTTTACGCCTTTAAACGGGTTCGGTGGTGTCAGGTGAGAAGGTAAAGTGAAGTCTGAACTTGTTGAAAGAGTCGGTTCGTTTATCGAGGCGCAGCAGCTTCTCGAAGGTGGCAAGACCGTAGTGGTGGCGGTGTCGGGCGGGTGTGATTCGGTGGCGCTCTTGCACATCCTGCGCGAGCTCTCCCGAAGGGGATTAAGACTCAAGCTGCAGGTGGCGCATCTCAATCACATGATTCGGGGCGCGGAGGCAGATGCGGATGAGCGCTTCGTGCAAGCATTGGCCGAAGCGTTGAAACTTCCGTGCATCACCGCCCGCCGCGATGTGCCCGCCGAGAGGGAGAAGGGGAAAGGGAGCCTGGAAGAGGTCGCCCGGAATGTACGTTATGATTTCCTGGGGCAGGTTGCTCGGGACGTAGGCGCGACAAAGATTGCCACCGGTCATACGGCTTCCGACCAGGTGGAGACGGTGCTGGGGCGCATGGTGCGGGGGACGGGCCTCCGCGGGCTGGCAGGTATCCCGAAGCGGAGGAGACTCGGGCCGGACAGCCACACCGAGGTAGTGCGACCGCTTTTGACCTGTTGGCGGGATGAGGTGCGGGAGTTCCTACGTCTGGCGCACTTGCATTGGCGGGAAGACAAGAGCAATCTGGATACAGGTATTTTCCGCAACCGGCTGCGATTAGAGGTGCTGCCTATGCTCAGGCGGCAGCTTGACGAGAACGTGGATGCGAAGCTCCTGGCACTGTCCAGGTCGGCGGCAGAGGTGGAGAGTTACCTGACGAAGCAGGTTCGAGGACTGCTGGCCGAGCAGGGGGCAAGCCTGGATGGGAAAGATACCGAGGTCCCTGTCGAATGGCTCATGTCGCAGCCTGAGGTCGTGCAGGGCTACATTATACGAGAACTAGTTGAAGACCTTTCTGAGAGTGCGGTATCGGAAAAGCAGGTTGCCTCCGTGCTCGCATTGGCGAGGGGGCATGCGTGCGGGCGTCTGGCTCAGTTTCGCGGTGCTGTTGAGGTCATCAGGGAGTACGAAAAATTGGTGTTCTTGCGCCAGGGCGCTGATATAGGGAGAGTTTCTCACTGGAAGGCTGAGCTCCCGGTGCCTGGCCAAGTGGAGGCATTATCCGAGGGTTTTACTATTGAAACTGAGGTGATTACGGGGGAAGCATTTGACCTTGGCAAATGGAAATCCGAGAAGAGTCGATTTGAAGAAATGGTTGACCTGGATAGAATTAAGGGGGGCCTGAAGCTGCGCTATCGCAAGTGTGGAGACCGATTCTGGCCTCTGGGCGCTCCTGGAGAGAAGAAGCTCAAGGAGTTCTTTATCAATGCCCACGTACCAGCTCGCGAGCGGGACATGGTCCCCCTGGTGGTGGACCAGGAAAAGATTGTCTGGGTGGCAGGACAACGGCTCAGCGAGTCAGTGGCGGTGGGTCGCGAGGCGCACAAATTGCTCCATCTGCTCTATAAAAGGGTTGACCCCGGAGGGGCTGGGGAGTAAGCTCTGGGGGTTGAAAATGGCGAGCCAAACCTGGATAATATCTGAACCTCCGCGTGGGAGGGTAGCGTGATTTACACCATCACCCTGAACCCGGCGCTGGACCGGGAGATTACCGTGGACGAGGTTCGGTTTGATGATGCCAACCGCGTCAAAGAAGAGCATCACTATGCCGGTGGCAAGGGGATTGATGTCTCCCGTGTGATTCGTGAACTGGGTGGACAGAGTGTGGCGCTGGGATTTGTGGCTGGGTTTGCCGGTCTGGAATTTCAGGGGCTGTTGATCAACGAGGGGGTGACGTGTGATTTCGTGGAGGTCCCCGGCGAGACCCGTACCAACGTCATGGTTTACGATGAGAAGAACAAGCGCCAGGTGAACTTCAATGCGCGTGGCCCTCAAGTGCGGCCCCAGGATGTGGCGCAGTTCTACAACAAGGTGAAGAGACTGACTCCGGCGCCGACCTTCGTGCACATGGGGGGGTCACTGCCTCCGGGGATTACGGCTAACATTTACGGTCAACTGGTTAAGCACTTTCGCGACCAGGACGTGCCGGTAGCGGTCGATGCTGACAGGGAGCCCATGAGGTTGGCCCTGGCTGCCGAGCCCACTTTGATCAAACCCAATCGACACGAATTGAGGCGGCTTTTGGGGAAGGAGTTCACCCGGGTTGAGGATGTGGCATCGGCGGCACAGGAGTTATTGCAGCGGGGCGTGGAAATGGTGATGGTGACCATGGGGCCGGATGGGCTGGTGGTCTGTGCGGAAGGCGAAAAGTTCCATGCCCAGCCTCCGGTGGTGGAGGCGCGAAGCACCATAGGCAGCGGCGATTCCTCACTGGCGGCATTTATGCTGGGGTTATCTCGAGGGGAGAAGCTAAGTGAATGTGCGCGCCTGGCAGCGGCGGCCGGCGCGGCTACGGCGCTGACGCCCGGCACTGAGCTTTGTCACCGTGAGGACGTGGAGCGCTTCACCTCTATGGTAAAGGTGCGTACACTCTAGTAGGGGCAGACTGACGAGGAACCAAGGAAATATGACTGGTCGGCAGAAGGTTTCAAAGAAGAAGGTTATCCTGGTGGTGAGCGAAGACCCTGAAGAGCAGCAAGCCATCAGCGAGCTCTTAACGCGCCAGCAGTACACCGTTGATGTCGTCGATGAAAAAGGGCAGGCTATCAACAAGATTCTTCAGGGGCCACCTCATCTTCTCATCCTGGCGGCGCCGACTTCTGCTGCTCGAATGAAATCCTTCTGCGCGATCAAAGAGGAAGCGGATCAGCGGTCCGTACTGACGATCTTGATCTGCACGAGAGAGGACCTGAAGAAGGTCAGCGCAAAGATGAAGTTGGAGGTGGACGAATGTCTATTCCGGCCCTTCAGCCGTGAAGAGCTGTTGGCAAGGGTGAAATCGGCTCTGCGGATCAGCGAGCTTCAAGAGCAACTGCGTGAACTTGCCCGCAGCCTTCGCCATGACCGGAGGCGAGTGCTTATGGACCTGGAGATGGCGCGCCGGGCGGAGATGAGGTTGCTGCCCCGCACACTGCCTGACCTTCCGGAGTTCACCTTCGCAGCCTACTACGAACCCTCCGTGAAGGTAGGGGGTGACCTGTATGACATCCTCAACCTGAACCGCACCGGGCTGGCGGTGTTGGTGGCTGATGCGGCGGGCCAGGGAGTGCCTGCCGCGCTGTTGATTGCGCTCACCAAGATGAGCTTCCGCAGTTACTCAGAAGTCACCCGCTCACCACGGTTGATCATGGAGTGCACCAGCCAGCTCCTGGGCGAGGTGGCCAGGCCCGAGGATTTCGTTACTGCCTTCCTGGCAGTAATAGACAAGCACTCGCTGGTCATGCGTTACGTCAATGCCAGTCATCCAGCCCCCCTCCTCATCAGGAAGGGGAAGCTGGAGGAACTGGAGACCGGTGGATTTCTCTTGGGGCTGAACGGGGAGGGCAGCAGCTACGAGGAACGTGAGCTGCAGTTGGAGCCAGGGGACAAGCTCTTACTTTACACCAACGGGGTAGTCGATGTGCTCAACCAGGCAGGCGAGTTCTACCGCAAGGAGCGTCTCAAGGAGCAAGTCGCTCGTCTGGCGGACAAGGGCATTGCCGATATCGTCCAGGGTATCAAACAGGACCTGAACGGGTTTTCCCAAGGTGTTACGAAAAGAGACGACCTTACCCTTTTGGGACTGGAGGTGCTGACGGCAGCCGCGGAGCGCTATCGACTGGTGCTGCCCAGCGACCCTTCCCGACTGGAGGCAGCCATTCATGAAATCAGTGAACTGGCCTCGCGCCACCACTTTGAACATGGGCTGCTCTTCAAGGTGCGCCTGGGGGTGGTGGAGGCGCTGCGCAATGCCATCGAGCATGGCAGCAAGTATAAGCCCGATAAGAAAATCGTTCTGGAGATGACCATCGACCGCGAGACGGTTGACGTTACCGTCACTGATGAAGGCGACGGCTTCGACTACAACAATCTGCCTGACCCCACCAAACCGGAGAACCTCATGTTAGAACGGGGGCGGGGCATATTCCTCATCAAAGTCAGCATGGACGAGGTCAGGTGGAACCGGAAGGGCAACCAGATCCGCATGGTCAAGTATCGCTGAGCCACACCAACAAGCTCAGAAACAGGCAATAAAATGGTATCTGTCCCTAGTTTTTCCAGTAGACCCTCGCGCTTACTACCTTGAGACCTGGCATGAAGGAAACCATCATATCCTTAGCCTTAACGCCAGTTATCAGCGGGCCCTTCGACTCTTCGCCAATCGCGGAACCCAAGGTCCTAAAATGTTCGTCCAAAGAAACTTCTTTAGACAGCACGTCCCTGGCTAGCACTGCGCGACCCTCCGGCGTCTTGGCCAGTGCATCTATGGCAGCGCGACGCAGTTCCCGCTCAGGTCGGCGCACAAATGACAAGAGCCTATCCAGGTCGTCCTGCTCGATCGCAGCGACCAGTTCCCGAGGCAGCCCAGGCGGTGCCGGTTTTGTGGACTCTTCAATCTTGCCGGGTGGCAGCTCTGCGCCTATGTCCACGAGAGAACTGACAAGCTTCGCGTCAATCTGCTTTGCGAGATGTAACACGTCGGCGGGGTCACTCTTCTCAGAGCCTCGGACTCTAACAAACGCGTTGTTGCGTGTGAAACGGATATCTATAGGGAGGGGCGAAGGAAAGCATACATCACCCACATCGTATGCCGTACCTTTCTCCGCCCTCGTGTCCTTCCAGGTTTCCGAGGGCGAAGTCATCATGGCAAACCCACGCAAGATTCTTCTCTGGGCATCAAGCACAGAGTCATTCAATGCAATGGTCACCGTTATCCTGCCGCCCTTGCGGACATCGGCAGGAGACACATGCAGGGCGGCTTCCTGTGGAAGTCTCCTCAAGAAGGCAACATCCGCAAATCCCTCGAAATCCCTGGGCGCAAAGTCAAGTATCGTCACCTGCTTTCCTGGGATTTTCACATGACCCGCCCATTCGTGGAACCTGAACTTACGCTCTGCCTCAACAAGCCTGCCTTCCAAAAACTCTTGCGGATCTGCCGCTGAAGCGTTCCGCTCCGACACAGCACCGGCACACAAGACAACAAGCATGAGAGCCGCATTCATCCAGGGTCTCATCAGAACCACCTCCCCTCAATGTGCTTCCGCAATTAATTCCCATTAGACTCACGCCAACATTACTCGACGCCTGCTGGCGTCTGAGGACTCCCCGCGACACTGCTCTCGTGCGATGGGTCGACCAACAGGCCCCTGTAATCGTCAAAAGGCGTCCCTGGCGTTCCGGCATCAAAGGTTATGTTCTTCGGGAGCATGCCTGTGTGTCCAGCCGTGGTGGGGTCACCATCGTTGTCTCTTTCCAAGCATGCCACAAACCTACCACTGCCCCTCGCCCCCGTCAACGGGGAAATGGTATCTGTCCCTACCACCCCGGGGAAATGGTATCTGTCCCTACCACCCCAATCCTCATCCTATCGGCAAAGCTTCCAGTGCCTTCAACAACAGATTGAGCAATCCGCCCACGATGGCGGTTGAGCCAACCATGATGGCCGCGGACTTTGCCATATCCCTGATACCTAGCTCCCGCACCAGTATGGTGAAGGTGGCCACGCAGGGGAAATACATCGCCAGCACCACACTGGCGACAATCAGTTGTCGTAAGGTGAGGCCCAAAGGCACTAACATTCCCACTGCTACATCCTTGCGCAAAAAGCCCACCACCAGCGCGGCCACCGCATCCGTAGGAAGTCCCAGGACACCGGTAATGAGGGGGGAGGCCAGCTTGCCCACGAAGGCAATGATTTTCAACTCATGAAGAATGTTCATGAGCAGCACGCCGAAAAGCACCCAGGGGACCGCTTCCTTGACAAACCATTTCAGCCTGATCCAAACCTTCTTGGCGAGACCTCTGAGATAGGGGATTCTGTAGGGAGGGATGTCCACCAATATCTCCGGGCTTTCACCTTTAAGAAACTTGTTCAGCAGGCCACCCAGCACCAGCCAAACCAGGAAGAGGGTGCCAAAGATGGGAACAAACCCACTGGCACCGTGCTCACCCACCAGGCCGACAATCATCGATATCTGCGCCATGCAGGGAACCGTGATAGCCACCAGGGTGGCGGCAATGAACCTTTCCCGTCTGGTCTCCATGATGCGGGTGGAGAGCGCGGCCGGGACGTTGCAACCCAGACCCAATATCATCGGTATGATGGACAGGCCGTGCAGCCCCAGCCGGTGCATCAGTGCATCCAGGAGCACGGCCAACCGCGGCAGGTATCCTGAATCTTCCAGAAAAGAGAGCACCAGGTAAAAGGCGAAAACGTAGGGCAGAACCGCAGCGAAGGGAACAAAAAGCCCGGTGGTGAGCAGTCCCATGGACTCCATGAAATCGATTTCCCCTTCGCCTAGTTTGCCTATCAGAATGCCGTGGATGAACCCCCGTCCTCCCAGGAGGGTGGAAAGCTTGAATATCAGAGGTGCCCACAGTCTATCGAAGATGGGCTCGAAGACGTAACCGATCAAGCCTTCCCCCATGAAGCGCACGGCCTGGAAACAGGCGAGGAGCACCAGGAGGGCGATGGGCACCCCCGTGAGGGGTCTCACGGAGGCATCGCCCAGTCGTTCTCGCCAGGTGTGGTGACGGTGGGATACCTTCTGTACCTGTTTGACGACCTCGCCAATCCTCTGCCAACGCTCTGCTTCCGGATAGTCAAAGTCAGGAGCGCGGGTCTCTCTCAGCCTTTCCCGCAGTGTCTTAATTCCCTCTCCGGTGATGGCCACCGTAGGCACGCAGGGAACCCCGAGCAGGCTTTCCAGTTTCTCCACGTCGATGTCGACGCCCACGTGCCCGGCTTCGTCCCACAGGTTGAGGGCGACGATGGTAGGGATTTTCCGCTTCAGCAGTTGCAGGGTCAGGTTCAAGCTTCTTTCCAGATTGGTAGCATCGACGACATCAATAACCAGGTCGCCCTCCGCGAGCATCTTCACAGCGACTTCTTCGGCCTTGTTAGTTGCTTCAAGTGTGTAGGTCCCGGGCACATCGATGAGGTCGGCTTTCTCTTCGCCTATGCGCATGGTTCCCTTGAGCACCTCCACGGTGGTGCCCGGGTAGTTGGAGACGATGACGTCCACGCCCGTAAGTCGGCTGAAGACGACGCTCTTGCCTACGTTGGGATTGCCCATCAGGAGGATTTTCATGTGGATTCGCGCTCCTCCACTTCGACCACCACGCGCTTGGCCATCCCGTAGCCCAGCGCCACACGGATGTTGCCCAGACGCACCGTCACCGGTCCGCCTGCGAAACTCCCGCTGACCTTGGTGAGGCGTTGGCCCGGGCGGAGGCCCAGCACCTCCAGCCGCCGGCAGAAACCCGGCCCGCCTTTCAGCGCCGCCACCACGCCCACTTCTCCCTGCCTCATTTCAGCCAGTGATATGCTTCTCTTGAGCACCAGGCACCTCCGCAAAGTTGTGTTCAGCAGGTCAAATCTATTGCCGGGCAAGCCACTCCGGGAACACCAGGAACAGTGAGCTTCGCGCCCGGCACGTCACGCTCCGTGGATTAAGAACGGCGACGCTTCTGAAATTGAGACTCAGTCTCAATTATACTTCCGTCTCCATGGCTGTCAAGTGCAAAACCTCGACAGTTTCCAAAGGGTGCATGTCAGAATTGTGGGGACGGTTGGACGGGTTTGGGCAGTTGTTCTATGCTCACACAGCATGTGGCTTGTGCCGGGCCGACAAGGCTAGCGGGCAGGGACAAGCCCTGCCCCTACGAGGCTAACAAAACAGGAGTAGGACAGGGGCTTCCGGCTGTCGTTCAGCCTTCGTAGCCGAAGTTACTTCGGCGGAGTAGGCTCAGCTACGCCTGCGCTCTGCTGTGGCAGCTTGCCCGGCCTCCACCCCCCGCACGGCGGATGGGTCACCATCTATCTGCGCTATTTCAGACCTTGACCGTTTTTTGCTTGCAGTGTCGGGTAGATAGAAAATACAATTGAGTATGTAAGGGGGAGAGAAACTCTTTTTGGGGGGCAAGGGTCTTGGTGCTGGATGCATCCATTGTTGCTGAGGTGAAGAAACTCAGGGTTAACGTAGAGTCCGTCTTTCTGGGCAAGCCTGACGTGGTGAAGATGGTGATGGTGGGACTCTTCTCCGAGGGGCATGTGCTTATCGAAGATGCCCCCGGGGTGGGAAAGACCTTGCTGGCCCGCACCCTGGCGAAGTCGATTAATTGCAGCTTTCGGCGCATTCAATTTACACCCGACTTGCTGCCCAGCGACGTCATCGGCGTCTCCGTGTTCAACTCCGTTAAGGACGAGTTTATTTTCAAACGAGGACCGGTCTTTGCCAACGTGATTCTTGCCGACGAGATCAATCGGACTACCCCCCGTACGCAGTCGAGTTTGCTGGAGGCCATGAGCGATTTCCAGGTCTCCGTGGATGGCATCAGTCATCCACTGCCCCGGCCCTTCATGGTCATTGCCACCCAGAACCCTTTCGAGTATGAGGGGACATACCCGCTGCCTGAAAGTCAGCTCGACCGTTTTCTCTTGCGTGTGAGCGTGGGTTACCCGGACCTCGAGGACGAGAAGCTGGTGCTGGCCACGCAGAAGATTTCACACCCGCTGGAGGCCCTCACGCCCACCCTCGATGCTGAGACAGTGAGGAGAATCCAGCAAGCCGTTAGACGTGTGCACCTCGACGACAGCCTGTCTGCCTACATCGTCCAACTGGCGAGTGAGACCCGAAGGTCAGACCTGCTCGCCATCGGCATGTCCCCACGCGGAAGTCTGGCGCTCTACCGCAGCGCTCAGGCCCTGGCCCTGATAGAGAGCCGCGATTATGTCGTCCCTGATGATATCAAGAGCCTGGCCATCCCGGTGCTCTCCCACCGCATCCTGGCCAAGGGCACCCTGCGCGATGGCAACAAACAGGCGGTGGTGGAGGCCCTGGAGGAAATCCTCACCGCCGTGCCTGTGCCTGAATGAGCCTGAGGCCGGCAGGGGTGGAATACGGGGACGAAAAGGGAAGGAAGATTAGATGTCAGGGACCGTCAAACCTGTATCCTTTCGTTCGCGCACGCTTTTCGATAGGCATAAGCTGTGGCTGCTGACCGTGCTCATGGTGACATCCTACTGGTGCCTGAGACAGCGACACCTGCAGGTTGGCGCTGGCGCGCTGCTCGTCTTCTGCATCATTGCCACCTACCACTTCGCGGGCAAGCGGTCACAGGCGTCGCTGTTGGGCGGCCTTTTCGGTGGCTCCCGGTCACTCTCCTTCACCCGGGAAGGGAAATGCTTCATCGCCTTGGTCCTGGTGATGTGGCTGGTGGCTTTGACCGCCAACGTCAATCTGGTCTTTCTGATTCTGGGGCTGATGATCAGCGCCATTGCCATCAGTGCGGTGCTTTCCGAAATATCGCTTTGGAAGCTGGGACTGCATTGGACGCTGCCCGGTTATGCCTTTGCCGGCCAGAGCTTTCCCGTCAGCGTTACCCTCAAAAACGACAAGAGGTTGCTGCCCAGCATTTCCCTCTCGGTGGAGGAAGGAAGAGAGAGAGGCGCCGCCTCGCCTGTGCCCCAGGGCCGCTCTTTTGTGCTCATGGTGCCTCCGGGGTCCCAGACCTCGACCCACAGGCGCATCCGCACCTACCAGAGGGGCGTGTTTCAACTCAACCAGGTGCGGGTCTCCACCCGTTTCCCCTTCGGCTTCTTCGAGAAGTCCTCAACCTACGAATCTCCGCATTCCATTATCATTTACCCCCGGCTGGGGTACATTAACCAGCGCGTGATTTCGAAGCAGACCACATACCATCAGGAATCGGGAGAACACCGACTGCCTCGCATGGGGGTGGACCATTTCTACGGGCTGCGAGAGTACCACCTAGGCGACAACCCCAAGCACATTCACTGGAAATCCTCGGCTAGGTTGAATAAGCCCCTGGTTAAGGAGTTTGAGAGGGAGGAGCAGAGGAAGGTGGTGCTGCTGGTGGATTCGCTGCTCGAGGATGCCTCCCAGGTGGATGTTTTTGAGCGGGCGCTGAGCTTTACCGCAACCTTAACACGTAACCTGGCCAAGGAAGATTACCTGGTCTCTTTGGCGCTGGCCTCACCGAGGGCTCAACTGCTCGATGCCGGCGCCGGGCCGGTGCGACTTAATAACATTTACCGAGCCCTGGCTCTGGCAGAAGCGTCGTCCACGCCTGTGGTTCCGGAACTGGTCAACATGGTGTCCGCTGAGGTGGGCCGGGGGCTCTGGCTAATGGTGGTGCTTCTGGATGCGAAGCATTTCACCCATGCTGCTCGCAGCCAGATTCGCAAACTGGGCAACCGTTTGGATGTCTTCGACATGAGTGCGGATGCTGACCGGCTCTTCACCTTGGAGTAAGGAATGAGCGTAACAGAAGCTCAAGATGCTCGGCTGGGGACGGTGACGGGTTTTGAAAGAACCTTCCGCACCGTTGCCGTCTTGGCGATGGCGGTAGCGGTAATTTCGCTGACCACAGCTCAGGGGTCTTTGCTCTATTCACTCCTGCTTGCCGGTGCCTGCACTTTCAGTTGGTGGCAGATCGAAATGCGCCAGCGCTGGTCGCTGCCCCGCGTGGTGGCAATCATTCTGATGGTCCTGGTGGTGATAGCTGGCATTTTGCTGCCGTTGTTCAAGTTGACGAACCTGGTACCCACCATTGCCAACGTCTTGATTTGGCTGCAACTGATCAAGCTCTTCGGGCGCAAACGGACCAGGGATTATTGGCAGCTCTTCATTCTCGGCGCCATGGGGATGGTGGTGGCCTTCCTCATTTCCACCCGAGTGAGCTTGGCCTTTCTCTTCATACTGTATGCGATTTCCTTGTCCTGGGCGCTGATCTTACTCCATCTCAGAAGTGAATTGGAGAAAACCAGGCTGCCCGAGTCCGATGCCTCGCAGGTCATGCTCCCGGCCCGGCGCACCGGGTTGGCCTCCAAGTTGCTTACTCGGCGGATGCTGCTGGTCGTCAATCTGATCGTGCTCAGTTCTTTGCTCTTCGACGTGGGTTTTTTTATCTTCTGTCCTCGCCTCGATAGAGCGCTGCTGAAGTACAACCCCCTGTCGGCCATCCTCAGGACCTCGATGGAGACCGGCTTCAACCCCAAGGTCTCCCTGGGTGATGAGGGTGAGATTGCCATCAGCGAGGCGCCGGTCATGCATGTGACTAGTACCGACCTTAAGCATCCGGCTGTGCCGGTGGGGGGTGATTCCTACTGGCGTGGTGCGGCGCTCTGCTACTACAATGGCAAAGATTGGTCCAGGTTCCGACCCCGGGCTTCCCGAGGGGAGAAGACCATCTTCGAGGATGCCGTGCAGTCCCAGATTCCTGCTTTGTTGCTGAAGAGATTCGGGGAAAGATACAGAATTCGCCAGAATATCTTGCTGGAGCCCACTGGCACGGCCTTTCTGTTTTGCCCCCCGCGCGCACAGATGATTACCTCCCCCACCTTCCGGACTTATTACTTACATGCCATTGACGGCGCCAGGACCCTGTCCAAGAAGCCCGAACACCCGGTGCATTATACTACCTATAGCCCACTCCCTGTCCCCCAGGAGGTCCGTCGCCGCCGCGAAGAGCGCAGCCTCTCGTATTCTCCTGGAATCACGGCCAATTTCCTGCAGTTGCCCCCGGGGAAGATCTCCCCGCGGGTGTTTGACCTGGCTCGAGAGATCGTCCCGGACGATGTAAATCTCAGCGTCGAGGAGAAGGCCGAGCGGGTGGAGAAGTATCTGAGTGGCAACTATGCCTACACCCTTTCGCTGAGGTCCAACCCGGGGGTAGAGCCGGTGGAGGATTTCCTCTTTAACCAGAAGGCGGCTCATTGCGAGTACTTTGCCTCTGCCATGGTAGTGCTCTTGAGAACCCTGGGCGTACCCGCCAGGCTGGTTACCGGCTATCGGGGCGGACAGTACAATTCCATGGGTGGCTGGTATCTGGTCAGACAGAGTGATGCCCACTCCTGGGTGGAGGTGTACCTAGCACCTCGCCGGTGGAAGATGTATGACCCTTCCCCCCTGGAGGACCTGGACGATGGAGCGCTGTTGGCCATGGGAAAGATTGATGAGATTATGGACTACCTGCGCACCACCTGGTTCAGCTATGTGGTCAGGTACAATCGGGTCCATCGACGGAAGGCACTTGCTCTGGTCAAAGGGGTCCTTGCGGGTGGCTTCGCCCTTCTCAACCGGGGTATCGTGCGCGCGGCAAGCCTGCTGAAGACGGGCGTCCAACGGCTGTGGGACCTGAACTTCGTTTTCAGTCTCAGGGGGTTGGCAACTGTCCTCGCATTGGTGGCGCTGGTAATTCTCGTGGGATGGATGGGGCGTCGGCTGGTGGCCCGCGCCTGGGCCAGGATGTCCCGCACAGGTGATAGCAGGGGGGCCTTCTCTACTCACCCGTCCCCGGTGAAATTCTATCGTCGCCTGCTCAAGGTGCTGGCCCGACAGGGGTTTGCCAAAGAGCCCTATGACTCCCCCATGGAGTTTGCGTTGCGCGTCAACCGCGAGGGTGGGCCCACCTATGATACGGTGCCTGAGGTCACCCGCTATTACTATGCGGTCCGTTTTGGAACCGAGACGCTCTCATCTGCCCAGGCCCGGGAGGTGGCATGCACGCTCAAAGTGCTGGCGGGAAAGGGCATCTGGAGGCAGTGGGCTAAGTAGAGGGAGGAAGTTTTGCGCATCGGTCTGGTGGGCTTGACCACTTCGGGTAAGACTACACTTTTCAATACCCTCACCGGCGCCGAGCTGCCACTGGCGACCTTTGAAGGCCCCGGCGCTCAGACACACCTCCAGCAGGTCGAAATTCCCGACCCCCGACTGGCATTTCTGGCTGAGGTGTGTGAACCTGAGAAGGTGACGCCCGCGCGCCTGGAACTCCTGGATGCCCCCGGCTTTCCTCTGGGCCCCGACGAACCCCGGGAGGGTGAGCAAAGACTGTTAGCGGCGCTGCGCGAGACCGACGGACTTCTGCTGGTCTTGAGAAGCTTCAAATCGGATAACGTCCCCCACCCCTTAGGCAGTATCGACCCGGCAAGAGATTTTGCTGAACTGCAAACGGCACTTCAGCTTGCAGACCTCCAGACCCTCGAGAACCGTATCCAGAGGCTGCAAGTCTCGCTCCAGAAACCTACCGCCACCCACGAGCAGGAGAAAAAGGAACTGGCGCTGCTCCAGCGCTGCCGAGATGCGCTCGAAGCGGGCGGCAGGCTCACCGAGGTGCAACTGAACCCAGCCGAGCAGAAGCTCCTGAGGAGCTTCCAGTTCCTCACCCTCAAGCCCCAACTCCTGGTTCTGAACATTGGCGAGGACGAAGTCAGCACTGCACATGAGGGCACCCTCTCCTATCTCAGCGGGGGCTGGCCCAGCCCACCTATCCCTGTCTGCGCCGAGCTGCAGATGGAGATAGGCCAACTGGACGAGGCGGACCGGGAGGCCTTCAGCCAGGACCTGGGCGTGAGCGTGGAGACGCTCCATGAACTCCTTCGCACTGCCTACCGCAGGCTCGGCTGCGTTTGCTTTTTCACTACCGTGGGTAAGGAGGTAAAGGCCTGGCTCCTGCCCGAAGGAGAGACCACCCTTGATGCGGCTGGTAAGATCCATAGCGACATGGCGCGCGGCTTCATCCGCGCTGAGGTGGTCCCTTTCGAGGTCTTGAAAGAAGCTGGCTCCTTCAAGGAAGCTCGCGCTCAAGGTAAGGTGCGCCTGGAGGGCAAAGACCACATCGTCCACGATGGCGATGCCATCACCTTCCGCTTCAGTCCATAGGCAATGGCAACAATAGAAGGGGGCACGCGATGAGTTTTATTGAAGGTGTTCAGTTGCTCTTGAATGTGTTAGTGGTAATTGCCTTATTACTCACGTATCGCGTATACCGGGACCTGAGGGGTTTCGCGTCTAGACAAACGGGTATTCTCGACGCAGAGCGTGAGACAGGACAACGTCAGATGCAAATACTTGAGCATCAAAGTGATATCGCTGATATGCAGACGCAGATAATGGAAAAACAGAGGCGTAGTGCCTTCATGCCGGTCATAGTGTGTGGTAGGCCGCAGTTAGCTACAGCATCCGGTGGCGCTTTTCGTGTCACGGTCGGGGAGATTCGTAACATAGGGCATGCGGCAGCGAGACAGGCGATGATGGAAGTGAAATGGTCAGCTCATGTTGTCGGTCCTGGCTACCTACCGTCCATATTGCCCGGCGCTACTGAGGGGAGTGAGCGGCGGTTCATCATTCCTCCAGACCAAGCTGAAGGCCTCACCGAGCAGTCGCTGGAGAGGTCCGATAGGGTTTTGGTCAAGATATACCTCAGGGACTTGCAGGGTGGGTGTTACTGCGATTCATATACTTGGAAATTTATGGGACGTTCCGGTGAGAAGCCCATATGGGAGTTGGCCGAATTTGAGCAAAAGGAGATTGGTAACTTGCCACAGCCTGGCCTAGGCTGACACACCTTCTCAATTTGGGAGTTTCTTACCATTGGTGGAGAATGTGGAAATCCTCTCGTCCTTTTTCGTCCGACAGTTCCCAGCAGGCTGCTGACTTAGCGTGCGTGTGCTGTCTGGTATTTGTGCGAGGGAAGTGAAGCAACATTGGGAATAGAGAGTAACGAAAAATTGCGTATTCTGGGAATTGACCCGGCGATTGCGGTGATGGGCTATGGCATCATTGACATTGTGGAGCGGCGACCGCGCTTGGTGGAGGCGGGCGTCATCCGCACCCAGCGCAATCAGGGACTGGAAAAGCGCCTCGTCATCCTTTATGATGAGCTTGAGCAGGTGCTGGAGGAGTTCCATCCTGACCTGATTGCCATCGAGGAGATGCGTTCGCCTTATAAGAGTCCGCGCACGGCTAACATCATGGGACAGGCGCGGGCGGTGGTGCTGCTTTTGGCAGGCCGGGCCGATATCCCGGTGAAAAGTTATTCGCCTACAGCAGTGAAGAACTTGCTCACGGGCAGTGGCCGCGCCACCAAGGAGCAGGTGCAGGAGAGCGTCAAGCGTATCCTGAAGCTCAAGGAGCTGCCTACTCCCCCGGATGTGGCGGATGCGTTGGCGGTGGCGCTCTTTCATGCAGGCGAGTTCTGAAGTGAAGTTTCGAGAGAGAGAAAGCAGGTAGGCTCACAATGATTTCCTGGGTTAGAGGCACACTCACGGAGATTTCGGACGAGCAGGTCTTCCTGGAGTCAGGCGGCCTGGGATACTCTGTCTATGTCCCCAGCGGGATATTGGCGGAGCTGGCCCAGAAGAAGGGCGAGGAGGTCAGGTTATATACCTACCATTACCTAGAAGGGGGCATAGGCGGAGGGCCACTCAGGCCGGTGCTCTTCGGCTTCAAGAACCGTGTGGACCTCGAGTTTTTCAAGCGTATCACCAGTGTGCCGAAGTTAGGGCCCAAGAAAGCCATCAAAGCATTGTCACTTCCCACCCGAAAGATTGCAGAGGCGATTGAAGATGGTGACGACGGGATGCTGACTACCATGCCTGGCATCGGTAAGAAGCTGGCCCAGGACATCATCCACATCCTGCAGGGAAAGGTTGCCATGTTCGCGCTGATGCGGGATGAGAGCGCGGTGGCACCGCAGGGGGAGATGGACCTGCGCAGTGAGGCGCGGGATGCGCTCGAACAGTTGGGCTACGGTATTTCAGATGCGCAGCGCATGATTGAGAAGGCATTGCAGAAGGAGGTCAAGATAAAGAGCGCGGAAGAGCTGATTCGGCAAATATTCATGCAGCGGAAGAAGGAAGATGGCTAGGGAGCGCATCGTCAGTGGCACTGCGATTTCCGAGGAGGAGAAGCACGTCGAGCTTACGCTTCGCCCCCGGACTCTCACGGAGATGATTGGTCAGACCTCCGTTCTGGAGAAGCTCGCCATCTCCGTGCAGGCGGCCAGAGGGAGGAACGAACCCCTGGAACATGTGCTCCTGCACGGGCCTCCCGGCCTGGGCAAGACCACCATCGCCTATGCGCTGGCCCGGGAGATGAATGCCAGCATCTACACTACCTCGGGGCCGGCGCTGACTCGCGCAGGCGAGTTGATGGGGATACTGTCGAACCTGGAGGAGGGGGATGTCTTCTTCATCGACGAAATCCATCGACTGCCGCGGCCGGTAGAGGAGTTCATGTATCCAGCGCTGGAGGACTTCCGCGTGAGCTTCACGGTGGGCAAGGGCACCCATTCCCGGATTCTGCCCTTCCAGATCAAGCATTTCACCCTGGTGGGCGCCACCACCCGCGCCGGCAATCTCTCCGCCGCTTTGCGCGACCGCTTCGGCATGTCTCATCACCTCGATTTCTACCAGGTGAAGGATTTGAAGAAAATCGTTCTGCGCTCTGCTAGCATCTTGAAGATACCGACTGACGCGGAGGGCGCGGAGGAGATTGCCCGCCGCGCTCGAGGTACGCCGCGCATCGCCAACCGGCTGCTTCGCCGCGCCCGTGATTATGCGCAGGTGAAGGCCAAGGGCAAAATCACCCCGGACGTTGCCCGGCAAGCGCTGGACCTGGAGGGGGTGGACGAGGCCGGTCTGGACGAGCTTGATAGACAGCTTCTTGCGGTTATCATCAATTTCTACCAGGGTGGGCCCGTGGGTTTGCAGGCGTTGGCGGCCACCTTGAATGAGGAGGTGGACACCCTGCAGGAGATGGCGGAACCTTACCTGCTCAAGATAGGCTTCCTGGCACGCACACGCCGGGGCAGGGTCGTCAACCAGCTTGCCTACGACCACCTCAAAATCTCACCCGACGGACAAAAACAAGAAGGACTTTTCAAGTGAACCGCGTTGCCGAGTCTCGGCACGCAGATCGTTAAACGATGTACCGCGCCGCTTACCTCACATTTCCCTTGATATTATTGGGCTTGCTGTCCAGAATGCTGGCCCTGTCGTGGCTACGGGTGGTTTGCTCAACACGGATGGTTGTCAGAGAAAGGATGGGCTAAGTATGCGAGTTGCGGTTGTGGGTGCGGGGAACGTCGGTGGTGCGCTGGCGCTGGAGATAGCGCTGGACGGATTGGCGGATGTGACCTTGATTGACGTTGCTAAAGGTCTGGCAGAGGGCAAGGCGCTGGATATCACCGAGGCCGGTCCCATCCTGAACGTTAGTGTTAAGGTGGAGGGTTCCAGTGACCCCGGCGCGCTGCGAGGTGCGGACATCGTGGTGGTCACCGCGGGCAGGTCCAGAACGCCAGGCATGTCCCGCGATGACCTGGCGCAGAACAATGCGCGAGTCATTCGAAGCGTTGCTGACGATATTGCTCAACATGCCCCCGAGGCCATTGTGATTATGGTCACCAACCCGGTCGATGTGATGAGCTATCTAGCCTGGAAAGTGACAGGCTTTGCCAGGGAGCGGGTGATGGGGATGGGCGGCACGCTGGATAGCTCCCGCTTCCGGTCCTTTTTGGCGCTTGAACTGGGGGTGCCTGCGAATCAGATTTCGGCCATGGTGCTGGGCGGGCACGGGGACCTGATGGTGGTGCTTTCACGCTACACGATGGTCGCCGGGGTTCCGATTGCTGAGTTCCTGCCTCCTGACAGGCTGCGGAAACTGGTCGAACGCACCCAGAAGGCTGGTGGTGAGATTGTGAGCCTTCTGAAAACGGGAAGTGCATACGTGGCGCCGGCAGCCGGGATACTGGAGCTGCTTCGGGCCATCACAGCCGATGAGAAGCGGGTGCTGCCTGTGTCCACGTGGGCAGGTGAGAAGTACGGGCTGGGGGACGTGTTCGTGGGACTGCCTGCCAGGGTAGGCCGACGTGGTGTGGAGGAGGTGGTTGAACTGGCGCTGTCGGTAGCGGAACTCGAAGCGCTGGAAGCTTCAGCCCGTCAGGTGCAGGAGATGACCAAAGTCGTCAGTTAGGTGGCATGCACTAATTATGTCCGGGCGTCTGTGGGGGCGTCGGCGTTCGCAAATCCCGAAAATGTCTTGACATAAGCTCAAGAAGGGGATAGCATTTATTAAGTACTAGGAGGTTCCGACAAGGCCTCAGGTGAGAACACGGTGTGATTGGGTTGCTTTGTAACCTGCTAGAAGTTCTTGCAGGTTTATTTTTTATCATTGCTGGGTGTGCGCCGAGACCGAGCAACAAACGCGTAAGCTCCCGGCGCCCGGGATACATAAGACGATGAACGGCGAAGTATTGAGACTGGTTGACAGCATTCACCGGGATAAGCACATCGACCGGGAGGTCGTCTTTTCCGGGATTGAACAGGCGCTGTTAAGTGCGCTGCACAAGCACTTCGGCAGCGAGGGCGAGGTTACTGTCACCATAGACCGCGAGAACGGTGAGGTCAAGGCGCTCGAGAACGGCAGCCCCATCGAGCCGGTGGCGCTGGGCCGCATTGCCGCCCAGGCGGCCAAGCAGATCATCATTCAGAAGATCCGGGAGGCGGAAGCCGAAGTCATCTATGCCGACTACCAGGACCGCGTGGGCACCATCGTCAATGGCACGGTACAGCGGTTTGAAGGTCCCTACATGATTGTCAACCTGGGGCGGACGGAGGCGGTTCTACCCCGCTTCGAACAGATGCCTACCGAAACCTATCAGCCCGGTGAACGGCTGCGGGCGTTGGTGGTGGACGTCAAGAAGGTGGGCTCCAAGGTGAGGATTACGCTCTCCCGCACCCATCCCGATTTCATCCGCCGACTTTTTGAGCTCGAGGTGCCTGAGATCAGGGATGGGACCGTGGAGGTGAACGGGCTGGCGCGGGAGGCCGGATATCGCACCAAGATTGCCGTCAGCTCCAATGACCCCAAAGTCGATTGTATGGGCGCCTGCGTGGGGGTCAGAGGCAGTCGCGTCAGGAACGTCATGGACGAGCTCAGCGGGGAGAAGATTGACATCATTCGCTATAGCGAAAAGCCCGACGTCTATATCAGTTATTGTCTCAAACCTGCCGAGGTCGAGCAACTAAGCCTGGATGAGGAGCAGCGCCGGGCCGTGGTGGTGGTGCCCCAGGACCAACTTTCGCTGGCTATCGGCAAGCGGGGGCAGAATGTCAGGTTGGCCTCGAAACTGACGGGTTGGGACATCGACATTGTGGCGGCTGAGGAGTTGGCCTTGAGCCGCGAGGCATCGCTGGCGGAGTTGGCGACCGTTCCCGGCTTGACAGAGGCACAGGCCGAGGCGCTGCTGGTTCTTGGTATTCCCTCAGCGCGGCAACTCCTGAGCTTTAGTGTAGCAGAGTTGGCTGGTAAGCTGGAAGTAGATGAAGCATCAGCCCAGGCAGTCCTTGACTACGTTAAGGAGCATCTGCCCGAAGGGGAAGAACATCTGCCTGCCTTCGAGGCATTCTTGGAGCAGGCGCTTGCGCAGGCGGAGGAAAGCGACCTCGCCGAGAGCGAAGAACTCCAGGAGGAGACGGAGGTAAGCGCTCAATCGGAGGAGGATACCGCGGAAGAAGATGTCTCCCCTCAGAGTGACGAGAATGTAGCATAAGGTGCCACCGTATCTCAGGCCGGGAGTATCATTGGGTATGCGCATTTACGAGTTAGCTCGGGAGTTGGGAATCCCCAGCAAGGAACTGGTTAAGCGGTGCCAGGCCGAGGGGCTATCCGTCAGCGGTCACATGAACGCGCTCGAAGACGAGCAAGTCGAGCTGATGCGTAAAGTCTTCAAGGTAGTAGAGCCGAAAAAGGCTCCTCGCGCCAGGAGAGCGCCTGCCCGGAAACGAGATGTCAAGAAACCTGCTGCTAAGAAACCCTCCGTCCTGAAACCAGCCGTCAAGAAAGTAGTTCCCCGGCAACCGAGCGCTGCCAAGCTTGAAGCACCTGCAGCACCGGCACTGAGGAAGCCCAAAACACGTCCACGTCGGCGCGGCGCGCGCATCTTGGGACGCATTAGCCTGAAACCTACCATACCGTTCGTCAAGCCCAGACCGGTGCCTGCAAAGAGAGACCGGGTGGTGCTGGAACCACCTATCACGGTGCGCAGCCTGTCCGCAGGATTGGGTGTGAAAGCCAACCTGATTATCAAGAAGTTGATGGAACAGGACAAGATGGTGACCATCAACGAGGTGCTCGATGATGAAACTGCCATCCAGATGGCGCAGGAGTTTGGAACCAAGCTGGAGATTAAACAGGCTGCCGATGTTGAACAGCAGCTCCTTGCCGGACTGACGGAAGATAAACCGCAGGACCTCGAACACCGAGCCCCCGTGGTTACCATGTTGGGACATGTGGACCATGGGAAAACCACCCTGTTGGACAAAATCCGTCAGACCAACGTGGTGGCTGAGGAGAGTGGAGGCATCACCCAGCACATGGGGGCCTACCGGGTGGAGATTGACGGCAAGGAGGTGGTGTTCCTGGATACGCCCGGTCACGAGGCATTCACCGCCATGCGGGCTCGTGGCGCCAATGTCACCGATGTGGTAGTGCTGGTGGTGGCAGCAGATGATGGAGTGATGCCTCAAACCGAGGAAGCCATCAGTCACGCCCGCGCCGCCGGGGTGCCTATCGTGGTGGCTATCAACAAGATGGACATGCCTCAGGCCAATGCGGCGCAGGTCAAGCAGCAGTTGACAGCGCTGGACCTGATGCCCGAGGAGTGGGGTGGTAAGACGGTCTGCGTGGAGTTGTCGGCATTGACCGGTGAGGGTGTTTCCGTCCTTTTGGAAATGTTGTCTATGGAGGCGGAGCTGCTGGAACTGCGTGCCAATCCCAACAAGCCGGCCCGGGGCACAGTGTTGGAAGCCGCGCTCACTCCCGGGCGAGGCATGGAGGCCACGGTGCTGATACGGGAGGGGACGCTAAAGTTGGGCGATGTGGCGTTCTCGGGAACTGCCTATGGGCGCGTGCGCTCCATGTTTGACGACCGCGGACAGCCCTTAGAAGTTGCTGGCCCCAGTATGCCAGTGCGGGTGCTGGGGTTGACGGGGATTCCTGATGCCGATGACAAGTTCTACGTGATGGAAGACTTGCAGAAAGCGAGGGAATTTGCTGAGGAACGCAGCCTCAAACAGCGGCAGGCAACGCTGGTGAGGCCAGTGCATGTGACGCTGGAAAGCCTCCTCGCCGGAACCCCCGGCGGCGAACCCAAGGTGTTGCGTCTGGTGGTAAAAACAGATGTCAAAGGGACTGCCGAGGTGCTGCAGCAGTCCCTGGCCGAGCTCACCTTTGAGGAGGTGCGGGTGGAGGTGCTTCACGCCGGTGTGGGGGATATCAACGAAGGTGACGTGCTATTGGCGGATGCCTCCGATGCGGTCCTCATCGGTTTCGGTGTTGAACTTGATGACCGGGCTGCCCGGAGTGCCCAGGAAACGGGGGTTCAGATTCGCACCTATCGGGTTATCTACGAGATCACGGATGATGTGAAAAAGGCGCTCGAAGGACTGTTGCCTCCTGAGAGGCGGGAGGTAGTGACGGGCAGGTGTGAGGTGAGGCAGGTATTTCACGCTTCACGCCTAGGAACCATAGCCGGCTGCATGGTGACCGAGGGCCAGGTACTGCGCTCCGGCCGGGTCAGGGTGGTTCGAGACGGGCGGGTCCTCCATGACGGACGGCTAGAATCATTGAGGCGATTTCAGGATGACGTCCAGGAGGTGCGCGAGGGGTTCGAGTGTGGCATTAAAGTGGCTAACTTCGACGCCATTGAGGAAGGGGACGTTCTGGAGGCCTACCGCATAGAGGAGGTAGCTCGCAGTTTGTCAAGGACTGCTGAAGGAACGCCATGATTGTTGCCACAGCTAAAGTCAAGCTGGTCATACGTGAGGCGCGTTCGCTGAAGGAGAAAAGGCGGGTCATCAAGAGTCTCAAGGACCGGATTCGCCATAAGTTCAACGTTTCCATTGCCGAGGTGGAGGCGCAGGATAGGCACCAGTTGGCAGTGCTGGGAGTGGCCGTGGTTGCCAACAACGTGCGGTTCTGCAACTCGCTCCTTTCCAAGGTCATAGACGTAATGAGACAGTCGCCTCAGGCAGAGCTGGTGGACTGCCAATGGGAAGTTCGATGATGGCCAAGCATCGTCTGGAAAAAGTATCACGGGCTATCAAGCAGGCGGCCAGTGAGATTATTCTCTACCACCTGCGTGACCCCAGGCTGGGGTTCGTTACCGTCACCAGGGTGGAGACCTCCCGGGATTTGAAGTATGCCAAGGTGCACGTAAGCGTCATGGGTGAATCTGCGGATGCCAAGAAAACTCTCCAGGGTCTCAGGCATGCGCGGGGATACATCCAGGTAGAACTATCGAAGCGTGTCCCGATGCGTTACGTTCCTGAGATCTCCTTTGAGCTCGATGAATCGGTCAAAAAGAGTATCGACCTGGCCAGGCTCCTTAACCGTTTGCAACAGGAGGGGGGTAGTTGAGCGCCAGACAAGAGACTCAGAAAGCCCGCCGCAAGGTGGAACGTGTGCTGAAGCTGCTGGAGAAGCGGTCGGCCCGACCGAAGCGTGTTCGTTCTGAAAACCCTCTGGAAGAGCTCGTCATAGGTGTTCTGGAGGATGGGGGCTCACTGGTCGGTGCCCAGTCAGCACTGGCCGGGCTGAAGCGGGAGTTTGTCGATTGGAACGAACTCAGGGTCAGCGACCCCCGGGACGTAGCCAGTGTCATCAAGAGAACCCCGGAGCCTGAGAAGAAGGCCGAGGTCCTGAAGGAGATCCTGCGAGTTCTCTTTGCCCAGCATCATGGGTTCACCCTTCAGGAGGTCTCGGACGAACGCTTCACCCGCAAACAGGCAGCGAAGTTCCTGGCGCGCTTCCCCAGCCTGGGCGAACACGCCAAAGCCAGGCTCATGCTCCTGAGCATGGGAGTTGATGAGCTGCCAGTGAATGCCGAGATGCTGCGAGTGGCCAAGAGGGTGGGGATGATGCCTGCGGAGCTGCGCTTTGAGGATGCCAGCTCCGTGTTGAGTCAGCTTGTCTCCAGGCGAAGATATTACGCCTGTTACCAGGTATTGACCGAGCACGGGCAGAATGTTTGCCTGCGCTCGCGGCTGAACTGCGACGACTGTGCCGTCGGACGTGAATGTGACACCTGCTATGAAGCTTCGTCGCGCAAGCGCACACGTAGGTGAATCCTCGCACCAAGGAGGAAACGTTGTCGGACCATCTTGAGAAGATGCTCAAACTGGGACTGCCCAAGGGCAGCCTGCAGGAATCCACCTTTGAGCTTTTTCAGCGCGCTGGCTTCGACGTCAGTGTGGCGCCGCGGTCGTATTATCCCAGTTTCCGGGACCCCGACATCCAGGCGGTGCTCTTCCGGGCGCAGGAAATCAGCCGCTATGTGGCCGACGGGGTGCTGGATGCAGGCCTCACGGGACTGGACTGGATCACCGAGAATGGCGTGGAGGTGGTGGAGGTCTGTGAACTGGTTTACTCCAAGGGAGGCACCAGGCCGGTGCGCTGGGTGTTGGCAGTGCCTGCAGATTCCCCTATCCAGGAAGTGAGTCAATTAGAGGGCAAGCTCGTGGTCACTGAGCTGCTCAATGTCACCAGAAACTTCCTTAAAGGACGTGGGGTGTCGGCAAAGGTGGAGTTCTCCTGGGGTGCCACCGAGGTCAAAGCGCACTTGCCCGGGGTGGCCGCCATCGTGGAGTTGACTGACACCCAGGCCACTTTGAAGGAACACAACCTGCGCGTTTTGGAGACCGTCACGGAAAGTACCCCGCGGCTGATTGCCAACCAGGAAGCCTGGCAGGACGAGTGGAAGCGCACCAAGCTGGAATGTATGCGTACGCTGCTCGTAGGGGCCTGCTTGGCACAGGGCAAGGTTGGCCTCAAAATGAACGTCCCTAACGAGAAGCTCGAGGCGGTGTTGGCCGAACTCCCTGCTTTGAGACGGCCAACCATCAGTTCGCTCTCTGAAGACGACTGGGTAGCTGTGGAAAGTGTCCTGGATGAGGATGAGGCCAAGGAACTTATCCCCAGGCTCAAGCGCGCCGGGGCGGAAGGCATCATTGAATATCCACTGAACAAGGTGATTCCTTAACGGTTGGTCTTGTGACCATCCGGCTGCTGCCGGAAAGGTCAAGTTGCTGACACAGGTTCGCAAGTTGTCACACCGACATGCATGGCTCCTTTCCGCTGTATTGCTTACCATCCTGGTGGGTGCCTGCGCCCTCAGAGCACCTGGCGTAAGCATCCAGGACCCCATTCCTTCTAAGGCTTGTTCACCCCAGCCCAACCAGAGCCGACCGGGTTTCGAGACCTACGCCTACTTCGCACTGGGCGTAACCTGCGAAGCGCGCGCGCAGCGTCTATGGCGAGGCGGATTCCTGAGTGCCTTGCTCTCTCCTAAAGGGAGATCGGAACGTCTGCGGGAGGCCGGGGACAATTGGCAGCAGGCGGCTGACTATTTCCAGCAGGTCCTCCAGCGCTACCCTGAATGTGGGCCCGCATATGCGCACCTGGGGCTGGGTTACCTGCATTTTCGAAAGCGACAGGAGGCGCTCCCGTTTTTGCGTTTAGCCTCCCGGCACGACCCTGACAATCTCGAAGTACACCTCAAGCTGGGCCTCGATGCCGAGCGTTCAGACAGGTTGGAGGAAGCCACCACGGAATACGAAAAAGCGCTTGCTGTGCCCGAGGGACATGCCAAGGCGGCGGTCCTGGATGACGTCTACCTTCGTCTGGCCAGGCTCTATGAACGGCAGCAAGCGCCCGAGCGGGCGGTGCTTAAGCTGCGGGAGTTGTTGGCTCTGGTGCAGGAACTACCTCGCCAGTATGCAGGCAACCGCCGACTTAGAACCTGGAGTAATAACGCGGGCGAACTGTACCTCAAGATTGCCCGGTTGCTCATGTCACAGGACCAGCCCCAGGCAGCTCTCACCGAGCTGTTGGAGGCAAAGAAACGGTCAGCAAATGACGCTTCTCTAGAGCTCATGTTAGCCCGTGTGCACAGTGAACTGGGACATTACCCCCAGGCAGCGGAGGCCTGCGAGAGCTATTTGAAACGCACGCCCAGCGACCAGTCAGCGTTGATGCTCCTGGCCGACATCCACGAACGGGTGGGGGACTCAGCCAAGGCAGAGGAGGTCTATCATCGTTTGCTCGATATCTCCAGCAGCCGCGTCGCGCCCTACGAGAGGCTGGTGGAAAGACTGGCGTCCAGAGGGGAGTCCGCTGACGCACTCACGGTGATTGCGCGCGGGGTGGAGGCGGGAGCACCCTGGGAGAAGCTGGCACCACATATGGATGAGCTGATAGATAAGGCACCGACACCTGCTGCAACCCTGGACCAGATGTTGGCAATATCCCCACAGGAGAAGCGCAAGTTCTGCTTCTACTTTATTTGTGGCAGGCTGTCCGCGCGCTCAAGCAAGTTCCCGGTGGCAGCAGACTACTATAGGAAATCGATTAACTCGTATCCCCTGTTCCCGCCCACCTATGCCTATCTGACCCTGGTTCATACCAAGATGGGTAACAGAGCTGATGCCATTGCCGTCCTCAAACAAGCCCAGCGCAGGAGACTATCGCTGCCACATCTCCACGAGATGCTGGGCCAGCTTTATTATGAGGAGAATGAATTCAAGCAGGCGGTAGCGGCCTTCAAAGAGGAAATAGATAGGCAAGGCGACAATCCCATGGCGCACTTTCATCTGGGTCTGGCTTACGAAAGGCTGCGAAACTTCTTAGCGGCGCGTGAGCAGTATGAGCAGGCCCTCAATCTGGACCCCGAAAATCCCTTGCTACTGAGCGGGTTGGCGACCTTTTTCCTCAGGCACAATGAGCGGGCTGAGGAAGCTGCGAGTCTCATCAGACAGGCATTGGAGAGGGAGCCGGACAATGTTGAACATTTGATGAAGCTGGCCTGGGCATACTCCTTGCTGCGGAAACGGGTGGATGCGGACAAACTGGTTGAGCAGGCGGGTGAGTTAGCTCGTCAGGACCCGGAGACTCATTATATTATTGCCTCCGTCCTGCACAGGATGGGAAGGAAGGAGCAGGTCGAGGCTAAGCTGCGCTTCATCCTCACCCTTGACTCCGCGCATCCACCGAGCAATAATGATTTGGGCTATCTCTATGCTGAGGCGGGCAAGAACCTGGCCGAGGCAGAGGTGCTCATCAAGTGGGCACTGGAAAAAGACACTGACAATGCTGCTTATATCGACAGCCTGGGCTGGGTCTATTTCAAACAGGGCAGGTCGGAGGAAGCATTGGTAGAATTACAGCGGGCCAGCCTTAAGCTTCAGGACCCGGAGATTCTCGAACACCTCGGCGATGTGCTGGAGGCACTGGAACGTCCAGGCGAGGCGGAGGAGGCCTGGCGTAAAGCGCTGGAACTGGACCCGGAGCGGGAATCTCTCAAAGATAAGCTCCAGCAATTGGATAATACGGCGGACCACAACTAGGGTGACCATTCCTTTTGATGTGAGGGTTAGGCAATGTCCGGACATAGTCATTGGGCAGGGATTAAGCACAAGAAGGCGCTGGTGGATGCCAAGAAGGGCAGGCTCTTCAGCAGGTTGGCTCGCAACATTACGACCGCGGCACGGGTAGGTGGAGGCAACCCCGACACCAACCTGACGCTCAAGTATGCCATCGAGAAGGCCCGCGACGCCAACGTGGGCAAGGAGAGCATCACCCGCGCCATCCAGAAGGGCGCCGGTGGGCTGGACGGGGCTGAGGCCCTGGTGGAGCTGGTCTATGAAGGCTACGGGCCGGGCGGCGTGGCTATCATGGTGGAGGTTGTCACCGACAACCGCAACCGCACCGCTCCCGATATTCGTAAGATCTTCGACCTCCGGGGAGGAAGCCTCGGCTCCTCAGGCTGCGTCAACTGGATGTTCCGGAAGAAGGGACTGATTCGCATCCCCCAGGTGGGTGTCGATGAGGACGAACTGATGACCGTGGTGGTGGAAGCCGACGCTGAGGACATGCAAGCCGTGGGCGATTATTACGAGGTGACCTGTGCCCCTGGAGACCTGGAAGCCGTCAAGCAGGCATTGGAAGCTGCCAAGTTTAATCTGGAGACCGTTGAGGTGACGCAGTTGCCCAAGAGCACCGTCACCGTCAGTGGCGGGGACAGTCGCAAGCTGCTTAAGCTGCTTGATGCGCTGGAAGAGCAGGAGGACGTGCAGAACGTCTATGCCAACTTCGACATTCCCGAGGAGGAGTTGGTCCAGATGGAATCCAGCTAAAGCTACTTTGCCAACTCAGTTTTTAGGGCCGTATATTGTGTCATCGGTGAAAAACCAACCACAATATGTCAGCCATCGTTGACCAAATTCGCCGAAGTTGACAAAGTAGCCCTAGCCGTTCAACCGTCCTCGCCCGTTCGCGCTCCGCTGGTGCCTTCACCTGGTTGCTTTTCCAGCTCCGCCATAATAGAGCGAATCTTTTTCGTCTTCTCCTCGGTGAACCTGCGCACCCGCTGGGTGGCCAACTCGGCAAGTTTGATGGCCTGCGCGTATTCGTTGATGGCTTCTTGCGCGCGGCCTGTGTCAGCGAGGACTTCTGCCAATTCCAGGTGCAAGTCGGGCAGCGTCGGGTAACGTTTCAGCGCTTCCTGCAGGAAGCGTTCAGCATCCTGAAGCTGTCGCGGGTCTTGAATGCCCAGCGCCCGATACACTGCTGCCAGCTTCTGGTAGCCCACGAAGCTCTCCGGCTTAAGCTCGAGGCCGCGCTCAAAGCAGCGCTTCGCGCCATTGATGTCTCCTGAGATAAAATAGAGGTGCCCTAGATTCTCGTAGGCTTCAGCATCGTCAGGGCCAAGCGTGGCAGCTTTTTCTAACCTCCGCATCGCTTCTCTGCGCGGCACGTCAGGGGGTATCTGTTTCCGCGCGGTGGACTCGCTCAAAGGGAAATAGACCCCATTGGCAAACACCGTGACCAGAACAATAGAGCAGGACCAGACTACAAGTCTCCCTTTCCAACCGGGTCGCCAGTGCCAATCTTTTGCTTCGCCGGAACGCATCTCCAGCGCCAGGTAAGCCAGAACCACAAATACGCTGGCGGCAATTCCGGGGACGTAGAGGTCGATGTCCACCAGTGAGTGAACCAGGAATGCCATTATCCCTACCGTCAATCCCCAGCGTAAAGGTTGGGGGTCGGGGAGCTGGTTGCCAGCTCCATCTGCTCGAGCCTGCGTCGCGTAGAACACCAGCCAGATAAGCGACAAAGGCAGCACCCAATTCCCCTGAAGTTCGCCGAACCCGTAGAGCAGAAACATTGCCGCCGGCCCGGCTACCAGGCCCAGGATATGAATGGTGAGTGGTTGCTCAGTAGGGGGCTTGCGGCGCTTCTTGTGTTGCCGATTGGTATCTGCCTTCTCTGGGGTAGGTGTTACCTTGCCCGCGCCATGTCGAAACCGTTTCAAACCCGCAAAGAGCATTACCCAGACACCCAGGAAGCAAGCGAAGCCCACTGCTCCCATCTCCACCAGCACCTGCAGGAAATTGTTGTGGGCGGACTGCACCTCCCGAGCCGCAGGCAATTTGTACCACAAATAACGGTTGGAGAAGCCTCCCAGCCCCACACCTAGTAGGGGATGATGCTTGGTAATCTGCCAGGCTCCTTGCCAATATCCCACCCGCACCCCCATTGATTCCAGCGGTCTTTGGGGCAGGAAAAGGTCGGGGGCGAGGAAGTAAGTTGAAATCCCTCCCACCATAATCAAAGCGGCCAGGGCTAGGCCTGCCAGCTTGTAGCGCTTCCCGATGCCCATTCCCACACCGACTATGGGCGCCAGGAGGGCAGCAAGAACGAGTGCCAACCATCCACCCTTGGAGCGAGTAAGGTAAAGGCACACTGCCTCACCTGCCAATAGCAATGCCAGCGGGAGGCCGGCAAGGAGTCTCTGTTTTCGATTCTTTGTGTAAAGTCGCTGCCAGAGGAGCGCTGCCGTGATAGGCAGCGTCAGGATGAGAAAGCCAGCGAAGGAGTTCGAAAGCACAAACGTAGAGAATAACTCCCGGGTCTCAGCTCTGGAGACATAGTCAGGCCAGCTCTCTTTGCCTATACCCAGCTCGCTCATGACGGTCTCAGGCTGGAGCCTTATTCTCTTCAGCATATCGTCAAAGCCCCAGAGATGCTGGTGGAGGCCGATAGCTACGGTGACGGCAGCGGATGCCAGTAGCAGGAAGAGAAGGTAGCGCCTCATGCGGCGGTCATCCGCTGCTAACAGGACCACGAGGAAAAAGAGCACCACGTATCCCAGGAAATCCTGCGCGGAAAGGACAGCAGCCTTGAAGTAGGATGCTGTGAACATGGAGACGAGAACCGCGGCGGCAAACACCAGCATGGGTATGTTGAGAGAGGTACGGGGAATCTTAATGCCCCCGTCCAGAGCTCGCGCGCTGAGGAGCAGGCACAGGCCAAAAAGGAGCAAAAGAGCCAGCGCATTCGAGGCGAGGGACCCTCCCGGGTCCAGGGGAGATAAAGGGCGCATGATTACAACTAGAGAGACGAGAAAAAGAGCGGCGGCAGTAAGTATTCGCGCCAGTTTCGTTTGCAGATTCAGTTCAGCAGAAGCTGACGTCCCACGGGTCAAAGCTTTCTCCTTGCCCCCGACCGCTCCAGCATCACAATCACCCCCAGGATGGCCAAGACCTGCGCCAGCACCAGCAGTGGGCCTGCTACAGGCAAGCTATTCTGAAAGACGTGGAGCACCGTTGCCGACAGCCCCAGCGCCAGGGTGAGCAGGTGTATGGTGAAGACGGCTTCCTTTTCGGACATGCCCAGTGCCACCAGGCGGTGGGAGAAATGTCGGCGGTCGGGCGCAAAGGGGCTTCGCTTCTCTTTCAGGCGGATGAGCACCACGGAAGCGGTATCGTAGATGGGGATGGCAAAGATCAGTAGGGGCAGCGCGATGGGAATGAAAGGTCGATGGGCTTCGGTGAAGGTGAACACAACAGACAGCACTGCCAGGAGATACCCCATGAGATAGCTGCCCGCGTCACCCAGGAAGATTTTAGCAGGTGGGCGATTGTAGAACAGGAATCCCACCAGCGCACCGCTAAGTACCGTGAGCATGGCTGCCACGAAGTATTGTCCGGTCTGCATGGAGACCACCAGGAAGAGACCTGAGATTACCAGGGCGCAGCCTGCTGAGAGCGCATCCATGTTGTCCAGGAAGTTGAAGGCATTGATAAGTCCCACAATCCAGATGACGGTGATGAGGTCGGTCAGCAGGCGGAACTTGATGAACACGGTAGCGCGCACTCCAGCTAATACCACCAGGACTGCCACCACGAACTGCACAGCAAGCTTTAGTTTGGCTGGAAGCGCGCGCCTGTCATCCACCAAGCCCAGTACCATCAGAATGGTCGCACCGGCAAGTATCAACAGGAGCTGAGGCACCTTGGAAAGCACGCCATCCAGGTGTTGGGCAATGGCCGCCGAGAGCCAGACCGGGCTGCTCCTGGTGAGATACCAACTGGCAAGCAGCGCCGCTAGCACGGTCGCCCAGATGGCTATATAAAGACTCACCCCCCCGCCATAGGGCACCGCCCGCGCATGCTCCTTGCGGCCGCCCGGGCGGTCCACGAAATCGTGCTTCTCGGCTATGCGCATCACCAGGGGCGTGAGTGAGAGAGCCAGGATGAAGGAACCGATACCGGCTATCAGAAGCGCCCAACCCATGATTCACCCTGCTTGTGCTTGGTGCAGATGCGTTAACTCGGCTAAGTGAAGATAGTGGGCAGGTGCCTTTCTGTCAAGGCTTTTGGGCGACTGCTTGACAATTGCTCGCTCTCAGCTATGCTCTGTGGTTGGAGATCGTTTTGAATCTTGAGGTTCTCTTGAAGATTCGAAGGGTGTTGGCTTGAACGTTTTCGAAGAAGCAATTGAGATTAAGACCAGCGGGCCTGTTGATGCAGAGGTGACGCTGCCCGGCTCCAAGAGCTATACCAACCGCGCGCTGGTGCTGGCAGCTCTGGCCGAGGGGAGTTCGGTTATCACCGGTGCGCTCTTCAGTGATGACACTCAATATATGGCAGACTGCTTGCGCGCATTGGGTTTTGCCATCCGGCAGGAGCCTGAAGAAGCACGCTTCCGGATTGCAGGCGGCGCGGGCAAAATCCCGAATCGCGGGGCCAGTCTTTTCGTGGGCAATGCGGGCACGGCTATGCGTTTCTTGACGGCGCTGTGCGCTCTGGGAGAAGGGCGTTACGAGATTGACGGTGAGCCTCGCATGCGCCAGCGTCCTATAGGCGGATTGGTCGAGGCGCTCAAGGGCCTGGGCGCAACTATCACTTACACCGAGCGGGAGGGCTTTCCTCCACTCCTGGTCGAAGGCCGGGGACTAGAGGGTGGGAAGGTGTGCATGTCAGGGACGATTAGCAGCCAATTCTTCAGCGCCCTACTCCTGGCAGCACCTTATGCGCATAGTGATGTTACTGTTGAGGTAGAAGGCGACTTGGTGTCCAAACCCTTCATCGATATGACTATGCAAGCCATGAAGACCTTTGGCATCGAGGCAGACAACGAGAGCTACAGCCGGTTTGTGGTCGGCTCCGGCCAGACGTACAAGGCATGTGACTACCAGGTAGAACCGGATGCGACGGCCGCGTCCTACTTCCTTGCTGCTGCCGCCATCACTCAGGGCCGGGTGCGCATAAAGGGACTGGGTCGCGCATCACTTCAGGGCGATGTGGGATTCGTCGCGCTGCTGAAAGAGATGGAATGTCAGGTGCGCTCAGGAGAAGATTGGCTGGAAGTGCAGGGGAGGCCGCTTCGTGGGATGGAGGCAGACCTGAGTCAAGTGCCTGACGTGGCGCAGACGTTGGCGGTGGTAGCACTGTTTGCGGAGGGAAAAACACGGATTACGGGTATCGGGAACCTGCGCCTCAAGGAGACGGATAGAATCCGGGCGCTGGCTACCGAGCTCTCCAGACTCGGCGCCAAAGTTGAAGAAGAACCCGAGGCACTCACCATCATCCCCGGCACGCTCAGGAGCGCGGAGATAGAAACCTACGACGACCACCGCATGGCTATGAGCCTGGCGTTGGTGGGCTTGAAAGTGCGCGGTGTTCGCATCCGGAATCCGGGATGCGTGAGTAAGACATTTCCCGATTACTTCCAGCGCCTGGAGGAACTCATTCAGGGTTCAAGGCAAGCTCGCTGATTGCTGTGACTCCCGCAGCGTTATCCCACACCTGTGATGAGATAAGCGACGACGAGCACGTCCAGCGCATAGATGAGCCAATGGCATTCCCTGTATCTGCCACTGGCTACCTTCAGCACCGTGTATGACAGGAATCCCAGCGCAATGCCCAGCGCAATGCTCATAGTGAGGGGAATAACTATCAGGCTGAGATAGGCGGGGATGGCTTCAGTAACATCGTCCCATTTCACCTTTGCCGCCCCCTTCAACATCATAGCTCCTACCACTATCAGCGCTGGCGCAATTACAGGTTTGGCTCCCGCAATCGCGGCCACTGCCGGCGCCGTGAACAGCGCCAGTAGGAAAAGGGCTGCCGTCGCCACGTTGGCAAGTCCGGTGCGTCCGCCCTGGCCGATGCCTGCCGCGCTTTCAATGTAGCTGGTGACGGTGGAGGTACCGAGGCAGGCGCCTCCCACGGTGCCGATGGCATCGGAAAGCAGCGCTTGCCTGGCGCGGGGGAGTTTCCCTTCCTTCATAAATCCGCCCTGCTCGCTCACGCCAATGAGTGTGCCTACGGTGTCGAAGAGGTCCATGAAGAAGAAGACAAACACCACCACAAGGAAGTCCAGAGACCACGTGAAGTTCAGCTTGAAGAGGATAGGCCTGATGTCGGGAGGCGTTGATAGTGCAAGTTTGCCCTCAATCAATCCTAAAGGCAGGGCCAATATAGCAGATGCCACGATTCCCCAGAGAATGGCGCCCCATACTCGCCGGGCCATCAGCGCCGCAATCACCAGGGTTCCAAAAAGAGCAACCCAGACGCCTGGGCTGGAGAAGCTTCCTGCCTTTATCGGGGCATCGGGCACTACGATCCCTGCCCACACCAGTCCTAACAGCGCTATCAACAGGCCTATGCCTCCAGCTCCCATCTTGAGGGATTCGGGGACCGCGTTGACAATCCTTTCCCGGAAACCGAAGAAGGACAGTAGCACGAAAAGTGCTCCTGCAATGAAGACCGCGCCCAGCGCCGTCTGCCAGGTGTAGCCCATGGCCCCACAGACTACTACCGAAAAAAATGTTTTCGCCCATCCCCGGGGCCAGCGCAATGGGGTAGTTAGCCAGAAATGCCATCAAGAGGCAGGCAAAGGCGCTGGATAGACAGGTGGCGGTAATCAGTGCTTTCCCGTCCATGCCTGCACCATTGGGGTCGGAGAGGATGGCAGGCTGAACCACGATGATATAGCTCATGGTCACGAAGGTGGTTAGGCCAGCCAGAAGCTCAGTGCGCACGTTAGTGTCGCCAGCGGTTAGCTTAAAGAGCCGTTCCAGAATGGGCTGCTTTTCCGAGGCCTTTTCCATTGCCAACGCCCTCCTTACAGCACAAGTTCCTCGGCGATGTGGCTATGAATCCCTAGCGCAAAAGCAGGTAAGCCAACACTGCCGCCAATATCACTTCGGCCAGGCCCGCAAGTCGAAGCACTGCCACAGGCGCCTCGGTCAGGACCGACTTGACTGCCTGCGGAGCTCCCAGAAGAATGATGCCCTCACAGAGCATCAGAATCAGGATAATGGTCAAGGCTAAGGCCATGTCAGGCGCGGCCACCTATATTCAATGTAAGCCTTCTCTCGCAAAGAAAGCAGATAATCGCTCAGCAGTTTTTTCCGCTTCTTTTCATAGAGCTCTTGACGAATCTCCTGTTGGACGTTCTCGAAGGGGACCGTGTGCTCTGGATGCACCCAGACCATCTTGATGATATGGAATCCATCTTGTGTCTCGATGATGCCGCTGGTCTCGCGCGGCGCCAGCGATGCAATTATGCCTGTCAGGGGCTCTCGAAAATCCTGCGCCTTCATCCTGGGCCAGAGTCCACCTTCATCGGCATGGAGTCCGCGGGAATGTGTCTTGGCCAATTCGCCGAAGTCTGCCCCTGCCTGAAGTTGCTTCAGAAGCGAACTTGCGGTCTGCTGGGCGCGCTCACGGGCTTCGAACTCTGCGAAGGGAATGAATATCTGCCTGATGACCATCTCCTTGGGGGCACGGAAGTTTTTCAGGTGAGCCCGGTAGTACTGGCGCAGCTCCCGGGCGCTTATGGCGGCGCGTAGGTTCACCTTCTGTCGGATAAGCTCCACAACGAGGCCCCACTCTTTCTCCTCCTGCTTCAGTTGTTCCAGGCTCAGGTTCTGGCCGAACAAGCGATTTTCCAGTTTCACCCGGCCGCCGGCCTGCTGCCTGCGTTCCCTGAGGAGACTTTCGGCCCGCGCTTCGGCGAGTGCGGGCATGCCTTCGGGCAGCCAGCGCTCGGCTTCTTCGAGTAGTAACAAGTAATCAACCTGGCCCTCGACCATCTGCTTGAGACTGGCAAGCAGGTTGGCTTCGAGCTCCCTGCCACTATACTTCTTGCTCAGCCTGGCCTTTGCCTCTCGCCAGGGTGGTTCGATGTCCGACCAGGTGATTACCTGCTGGTTCACGATGGCGAAGGTATGGCCTGCCAATTGGTCCTCAAGGGCTTTAAGCCCCTCGGTATCTTCCTGTGCCTGAAGGCGCAGACCAAAGGTACACAGTATCAGCGAGGTAACCAGTGTCAGCCTGTTTGCCATCTGATAATGCCTCATGATGGGCTTGCCTGTGAGTGGCCGAAATGTTCAAGATGTCTTTACGCTTACTGTAGCCGGCGCGCCAGGTGCTTGCAAGGAGCTTTTCAGGAAAGCCAGGAGACGCCAATCACCCAGCTCGTCTTCATTGAGCAGCAGATGCAGCGTATCTTCCTCCACCCGTCTCATCCGGTTGACAAGCGTTCCCAGCGCTCCCTTGAGCAGTTGCCAATCTCGATACTGCACCACCAGTCGCCTGCCGCTGAGCACTATGGTCTTGATTCCCAGAGCTTGCGCTTTGAGCCTGATGAGGTGCTTCTCCAGCAACAGCTTCACTTCTTCGAGTGGTGGCCCGAAGCGGTCCTGAAGTTCACTGGCTATGTCAGCTATCTCCGCTTCTGAAGGGGCCGCGGCGAGCCGCCGATAAATGTCCATGCGCTCACGTTCGCCGGGAACGTAACGAGTAGGAAGGAACGCCTTCAGTTGCAGGTCCATATAGACCTGGGTCGGCGGCGGCACTGCCTCGCCTTTGAGTCTGCGGATGGCTATCTCCAGCAGTCTCCGATACATCTCGTAACCGACGGCAGCGATGTGTCCGGATTGTTCGGGACCGAGGATATTGCCCGCTCCCCTAATCTCCAGGTCACGCATGGCAATGTCGAAACCGGCGCCAAGCTGGGCGTAGTCTTCGATGGCTTTCAGGCGACGCTCCGCGGTCGGCGTAACCGGACGTCGGCGGGGAAGCAGAAAGTAGGCATAGGCGCGGTGTTTATAACGGCCCACGCGGCCGCGCAATTGATGGAGGTCAGCCAGACCGAACTGGTCAGCCTCGTGGACGAAAATGGTGTTGACGTTGGGTATGTCCAGGCCACTTTCGATGATGGTGGTGCACACCAGTATATTGATTTTGCCGGCCACGAAATCCGTCATGCGCTTTTCCAGTTCGTGTTCGCGCATCTGTCCGTGGGCAATGGCTACTTGGGCTTCGGGGACCAATCTGGAAATCTCGGCGGCTATCTGGTCAATATTATAGACGCGGTTGTGGACGAAATAGACCTGTCCGTCACGGTTCAGTTCCCGCAGGATAGCTTCGCGCACCCGCTGGGGCTTGAACGGTGTAATCTGTGTGCGGATGGACTGCCTATCCTGTGGTGGGGTGGCGAGCGTCGAGATGTCCTTCACGCCTATAAGTGACATGTGCAGTGTCCGAGGTATGGGGGTGGCAGTGAGTGTCAGGACATCGACGATTTGGCGGAATCGCTTCAGCCTCTCCTTGTGCTCAACACCGAAGCGCTGTTCCTCGTCGATGATGACCAATCCCAGGTCCCGGAAGCCCACATCATTCTGGATGAGACGGTGGGTGCCTATGACGATGTCCACCTGCCCGGCCTCCAGCCGCGCGATGATGTCTTTCTGCTCGCTTTTAGTCTTGAATCGACTGAGCTGTTCCACCACGATGGGATAGTCCACCATGCGCTCTGAGAAGGTCTGGTAGTGCTGCTGCGCCAGCACCGTGGTGGGCACCAGCACCGCCACCTGCTTGCCTGCGTTCACCGCCTTGAATGCCGCCCGCATGGCCAGCTCCGTCTTGCCGTAACCCACGTCGCCACAGATTAGCCTGTCCATGGGTCTTTCCGACTGCATGTCCTGCTTGGTTTCTGCCAGCACCTGCAGTTGGTCTTCCGTCTCCTGATAGATGAACTCAGCCTCGAACTGCCTTTGCCAATCAATATCCTCCGGGTAAGCGATGCCCGGACGTGACATGCGGACCGCCTGCACCTCGATCAGCTCGAGCGCCAGCTCACGCACCGCTCGTGAGACCTTCTCCTTGCTTGCCTGCCAACCTTTAGCGCCCAGCTTGCTCAATCGAGGCGGCCGCACCGACATACCTATGTACTTCTGCACCAGGTCGATGTGGCTCGCCGGTACATAAAGCTTGGCGCTCTCCGCATATTGCAGCACCAGGTGCTCCTCCACGCGCTCATCCTTCTCCAGTAGTTTAAGACCCAGGAATCGCCCAATGCCATGGGTCACGTGCACCACGTAGTCACCCTGCCTCAGGTCCAGGAGCGATTCTACCGGTCGACTCAAGCGCGGCCTGGTGAAGTGGCGCTGACGGTAGCGGGAGAAAAGCTCGTGACTGGAAAGCACCGTCATCCCGATATCGGGCAGCGTGAAACCCTGGTTGATGTGTCCGATGAGGCATTGGCACCGCAGCAGAGCTTTCGAGTTCTCCCCGGCCAGGAGTTCCTTCAGCCGCGCTTCCTCAGCGGAGTTGGCAAAGAAGATGGTGGCGCGCTTACTATGCTCGACAATTTCCTCCAGCCGTCGCGCCAGCGCGCCCAGGTCTCTGGGGAAATCACTGGCGGATTCGGCATGGATGTAGCAGGCGGCTGGCGCGCTCTCGTCCCCGAAGGCGCTTATTTCCAGCAGCGTGAACTTGGCGGCACCGGAGGCAATGTCCTCGAAGCGGTAAAGCGAGCCGGTGTGCGCGAACCCATCGCAATAAGCTCGCGCCCGGTCAGTCAAACTCACAGGCTCCACCATGGCCACCCAGCTTCCCAGTGGGAGGTAGTCGTACAAACAGGCGGTGGGCGTAATCGTCTCTTGGTGGAAGGCTGAGGTGCCGGCGGCTACGATGGCGTACCCCGTGAGCTTCCTTTCCGAGCGCTGACTGGTCACCTCAAACTGCCTGATGGACTCTACGGCATTGCCGAAAAACTCTATCCGGATAGGCTGGTCATCCCCGTAGGCAAACACGTCCAGGATGCCGCCGCGACGGGACAGTTGTCCGGGGAACTCCACCGCATCAGTGGACTCGAACCCTCTTTCGATGAGCCAGGCGACGAGCTTTTCAGGCGGATGTTCACTACCGACGGCGAGGGTCAGTTGCTGCTGGCGGAAGGCTTCCGGCGCAGGGACCGGCTGCAGCAGCGCCTGGATGGGTGTAACGATGATGCGCCAACACTGGGTGTCCTTTTCCAATAGTCCCCTGAGCACGCTCATGCGCAGCGCAAAGATGGCCGCATCCGGGGTTTCTCCTCCAGAGGGCAGCTCCTCCCAGGCCGGGAATACAGTTGCGCTCTTGGGCTGGAAAGTGTTGATGTCCTCGGCGAGCTCGTCGGCCTGCTCGGGCCCTTCCGCCATAGCTAGAATCAGCGGCGGCACGTCACGGGCCAGCGACGCCAGCGCCAGCCCCACACTCGAACCCCACAGCCCGGAGAGCTTCGCACTCTTTCCGCGCTTGAGTCGCTGGAGAAGCTTGTGGCAGGAGGGCAATGTCCGGAAAAGTTCGGTGAGTTCTTGCATGCCCATCAGAGACCCTGGAATGACCTATCCGCTCTGAACCGTAATGCTGAAGATGACGTACATCCCGGCCAGAAAGCCCAGAATAATGACCACCGCATCCCAGCCCAGCAGCCAGAAACTCTTCTTGGAACGATACATCATGCCGGCAATGACCACGCCCGTGAGAAAGAGCGCCAGCAGCGCTGTCACCACGTGCCCGAGGTCTGCTTGCTGATAGGCGCCGCCGCCGTGGGCCAGGTCCGCCAGTGGAATGATGAGCATATTAAAAAGATTAGAGCCGAGGATGTTCCCCAGCGCCATGCCCACTGCGCCCAGGCGCAGCGCGGTGATGCTGACCACCAGTTCAGGCAGCGTGGTGATGATGGCCAGTAGCAGCGTCCCCACGAAGGTGTGCGCCAGCGCTATGGTGCGCCCCCCAATGCTGAATTGGTGGACGGCAAGCTGGTCGGCTACCTGCACTAACCACAGGCCCGCACCAATGATGAAGAGTGCTGCCACCCCAAAGCCCAGCCAGGGGCGGCGCATCGGGGTGGAGGAGGCCCGCGCAGCTTCCGGGGCTTTCTCCGGATTTTTCTTTCCGTAAAGGAATATCAGTCGAACCGAGATGATGTAAGTGATGAGGATGGCAAAGGTGATGACCCAGCCGCTCGCGCTCGCCAGCGCACCCGTGCCGGGAAGTATTTGCGGGAAGTTTCCCAGGAGCACACCCATAGCACCCAGTCCCATGAGCAGCATTCCCAGGCTGGCCAGCAGGATGAACTGCGGGCTCAAGGTCGAAATCAGCGGGCCGGTGCCCTGGATGATGTCGAGGATGGCAATGCTTACCAGGTTGAGGACGTTGGCGCCGAAGAGGTTGCCGAAGGCCAGGTTAGGCTGGTGCACCAGCACCACCGCGCCCAGCGCATTGATAAGCTCGGGCAGAGATGTGACCAGCGCCAGGAGCATGGTCCCCACCCACACGTGGCCCAGCCCCGTGCGCTGCGCAATAGCATCACCGTATTTCGAGAGCTTCACGCCTGCAAGAACAATCACCGTGCCACAGAGCGCAAACTCCAAAAGCAGTGGTAATCCGCCTGTCCATCCAATATAGCGAAAAAGCATCTTCCCCATCCGACTTGAGTGACAGAGCCAATGGTCTTTGGTAGCATGATTGTAATACGAACGCCCGCAGGTGCAAGCTCAAACACGCCTGCGGGGTGACTCCTTGGGGACACCATACTTGATTCTTGACTGGCCGAGGACGTCTGCCTAGGATAGAAGGCGCCAGGAATCGGTGAGAGGGAGGTGAGTGCTTCCGTGGGGTGCGTGGAGCCGGGACGGGGGAGTGTGGCTCTCAGGATTCTGACGGGATGTGGGGAATCAAAGATGACGTCCCCAGAATTCGAGAATTGCCATGGCGTCCCCAGAATTATGCAAGTGCGAGTTGATGGCCGATTCTGTGTGTTGGCCGCAAGGTTGACACGTAATCGCCGGTGATTCTCGTGGAATTACGGTTTACAGAGCAGCGCGGGGGAGGTAGAAGGGCAACGTTCTCGGAAGCGAAAGCCTCTTACAAAGTCAAGTGGGAAAGATCGGGTCAAATGACTGTTGCCAAGAAGGAGGGCAATCGATGGCGGACGAAAAGAAGAAGAAGTTGACGACTGCGTCTGGGATGCCGGTTGACGATGACCAGAACACGCTGACCGCCGGTCCGCACGGGCCGGCCCTGATGCAGGACGTGCATCTGATGGAGAAGCTCGCGCACTTCAACCGCGAGCGCATTCCTGAGCGTGTCGTGCATGCCAAGGGTGCGGGAGCCCACGGCTACTTCGAGTGCACGGCCGAGATGTCGAAGTACACGCGGGCCAAGTTCCTTTCTGAGGTGGGCAAGAAGACCGAGGTCTTCGCGCGGTTCTCAACCGTCGGCGGCGAGAAGGGATCGGCCGATGCTGCGCGCGACCCCCGCGGATTCGCGGTGAAGTTCTACACCGAAGAAGGCAACTACGACATGACCGGCAATAACACGCCGGTCTTCTTCATCCGCGATCCGCTGAAGTTCCCGGATTTCATCCACACCCAGAAGCGCGACCCGGCGACGAATACGCCCAACCCCGATATGTTCTGGGACTTCCTGTCGCTGACGCCGGAGTCGATCCATCAGGTCACCATCCTGTTCTCGGACCGCGGCACGCCGAAGAGCTACCGCCACATGAACGGCTACAGCAGCCATACCTTCAAGTGGTACAACGCCAAAGGAGAGTACTACTGGGTGCAGTACCACTTCAAGACCGAGCAGAGGATCCAGAATCTGACACGGGAAGAGGCTACCCGGGTGGCTGGCGAGGACCCGGACCACGCCACTCGCGATCTCTATGACGCCATTGAGAGGGGCGAGTATCCCGCCTGGCGCGTCTGCGTCCAGATCATGCCGCCCGAGGATGCCAAGACCTACCGCTGGAACATATTCGACATCACGAAGGTCTGGCCCCACGCGGAC